>ERZ791931.1-NODE-1-length-464770-cov-36.771184_pt1 | contig 464770 bp, 373 predicted proteins | sample MGYA00510127_ERZ791931 | MGnify/ENA primary metagenome ERZ791931 (study PRJEB30046, sample SAMN00792067) | human gut metagenome | study: EMG produced TPA metagenomics assembly of the A metagenome-wide association study of gut microbiota in type 2... | reverse complement strand
GAATGGTAAAAATTTAAATAATTTCTTTTCTGATGGATAATATTGAATTATCTATATTATTATATCACACCCTCATTTGTTTATCATTAAAAATTTACCTTTTTAACAAAATAGGGCATGAAATAATATTTTATAAAATAAAATCAATACTTATTACAGGAAATAAATCCTCAAATCTGAAAACAAAATCGAGTAGGAGGCTAATCATTAGTTGATTAGCCGACCTCTCACACCACCGTGCGTACCGTTCGGTACACGGCGGTTCTTTAGTTTTCGCATATTTCCAAATAGAACTCTGTGAATGTTGGGCATCCAAGTTCACGGAGTTTCTTATGGTGTTAAATGCGGTTTGGAAAACAAAATATCCACTGCAATACCAGTTCCCATTTCGCATATTGGCACAAATCCACACCTTTTCCTTATCCACACCCAGCTTTTTGAGTTCTCTAAATTTTGTCGTAACCTTTTTCCATTGTTTCCAATAGACTGCCCTTATTTTATGGTGCAACCATTCATCTGTTTCTTTTAAGAGCTTCTTCATATCTCCCATTCCAAAGTAGTTTACCCATCCTCTTATGAACTGTGTCAGTTTTAATGCACGATATTCATTTCCCCATCTATTACTTCTATTTGTCAGTTCTCTGATTCTATTCTTCATCTTTGTAACTGACTTTGGGTGTACTCTAAATCTTCATTTACCTCGGTAGTTATAAAATATCCAAGATATTTGACTTTGCTGATATGTGCCATACAAGTCTTTTCTCGATTTACTTTCAAAAAAAGTTTTCTTTCAATAAATGGTGTGATGTTTTCCAAGGTTCTTTCTGCACTTTTTCTGCTTTTGCAGAATATCATACAGTCATCCGCATAGCGCACAAATCTGTGTCCTCTGCGTGTCCGTTCCTTGTCTAGTTCATTCGTAAACGCTCCAACCCATGTACCTTGACTTTTAAAAGACCGTTAACCACGGTCTTTTTGTTTTCTGATGTATTCTGGCAGCTTTGGTGACCATGGAAGAAGATCTTCCAGAAATGAGTGGTCTGTATCGTCCATATGTTCCGGTATCTGGGTCAGCAGATATTCAAAGTACTCATAAGGCTTTAAGTTATTAGCTTTAGCTGTCTCTGCAATACTGTATATTATTGCTGAGGATGCAGCTCCATTGATTGTATCTATCATTTCCCAGTTCTTCTTGCCTATACAAAAGCCTCTTATTGCACGTTCCGATGTATTGTTATCCATTGGGACTTCACCATCTTCAAGAAATACTCTCAGATATTTTTCCTGATTGAGTGCATAAGTGACAACCTGTTTCAGTTTAGCTGTGCTGGCTTTTCTTTCGTTTGATTTAAGGTACGCAAATAAAGCATCAACCAGTGGCTTTATTACCACCTGACGCTGCTTAAGTCTGTCTTTTGGCTTAAGCTCTTTCAGCTTATCCTCTTCACGGTAGACTGCCTGTATCTGTTTTATTACCAGATATGAAAGGCTTTCTTTCTGGGCAGCCTTTGGAACTGCCTTTAATGCCTCATCAAATTTTCGTCTGCAGTGTACCCAGCATCCGGCTATCCTAAGATCTTCCAGTTCCTTGTCTACTGTATGGTATACCTGATAACCATCAGTTACACATACCCCGGAATAATCTTTTAGAAACTGCCTTGGATGTGAAGCATTTCTTGTACGCTGGTATTCATACAGGACTATCTGCTCATCTGGATACATATATCCTGAACGGTACATCATTTTCTGCATCTTATCATTAAGTGCTTTCATTTCTACTGTAAGAGTTTCCATCTGGTTCTGAAGATTAAGAAACATCTTTATAAGAAGTGTCTTATCTATGCTATTCAGTTCTTGCTCTGTATACTTAATCTCCATAACCACATACTCCTTTTCATGGCATTAAGTATAGCAGAAATCGTGTTATTATGCCACTCATGGCATTTGTCTGATTCGTCATTATGACGGTGGATAACACTTCTAAAAAGCCGGTATTTCTGGTTCTTTAGAACTATTATCCACATAAGGCAGGACACAGGGATGTATTAATTCTTTTATGTCCTGCATTTAGTGGATAATCCATATATTTGCTGTCACGATTATAGTTTTGAAAATTGTTTATATTATAAAAAATCTACTTTCTGCACAATGTTTACATTAGTGTTCCAGGATTATCCTGTGGCTTAATCGGGCGTTTTGCTATAATCTCAAAGCCTTTCATTAACTGTTCAAACTGATACTGTACGATTCCTGCAAGTCCGTCTATTCCTCTCCGTAAATCCGTGTAGCCGACTGCTATAAATATGCGTTTAAAACCGGCTGCATCATTAAGCATGATTAAATGCCTCTATAAGATTTTTTATAAAATCAGGTGTAGCAGTATTAGTGATTTCAAATGTAACTCCATTGGTTTTTATTACAGCAGCTATTGTATTATCTTTAAAAGAACAGCCATCATTTTTGTTTTCACATATAGTATGTGTAACAGTTAATTCTGTTGATGCCGGGACTTCTTTAGTTACAGGAAGTTCCACAAATATAGCTGCCTGTCTTTCAAGTGTATCAATACATGTTTCTTTGAGCTTTCTCTGCCAGTAGTAATACTGGTCTTTTGATATGTTGTTTATCTCAAGCCATTGAAGTATCTTCATGCCGCTTGAACGGCATTCCTTTATTATGGCTGCCCACTTTTTAAGATTATGCTGTGTTTCCAGCTCTTTAGCATTCAATAATTATAACCTCCTGAAAAATTTGTGATAATTGTACGAATTGTACAATTTGTTAAAATAGTACAACTTGTGCAACTGGATTATTATGGTTATATCAAATTTTTCGGAGTATTTGTAGGTACATGGGTTGGAGCCTTTACCTTGCTTCTTAATCTATAATATCATATTTCTTATCATTAATATATTTATACATAAAAAATTTGTATTAGCTATACAATTGAATAACACACAGTACAACTAATACAAATTAATTATCACATTATGTTTGGAATAATAAATCCATTGTCACAATATTTATAATACAACCATATTCCAAAATTAACTAATCAAAGCATTGAATCTTCCTCAATGTTAATACACAATTTTTCGTCACGCTTTTTATTAATTCCTATACTCATATGCAATCCACTCGGCTTATCATCATTAACCAATATTCTCTCGCCATATGGTGCATTAAAAATTATATGATCATATCTTATATTATTCTCATTCAAAAAATTTATCGTCTTATTCTTATACTCATCAGTTCTTGATGTCAAGAATACTATCATATCTTTTTCAGGAATATCTTCTAAAAATTCTTTAGCACCTTCAAGAAGAGTATCTGTTCCATCCAACTTATATCCATTATGTTTTACAATTGTACCATCAAGATCCAATATCCAAGTATGTGCTAATGTTGACAAAATTAATTTATTCATTATTTAAAGATGCTCCTATTGCTCCGCCTGGATGATTAGGCTTAAAGTTTTTATACAAATCCAATTTTAGTCTCTTAGCTAGTTCCATAGCAATTTTTTGTAAAATAATCAGATTAATTGTTGTTGAATGATTTGGAACAACATCCCACATATCACCTTCATGTAACAAATCAATAATTATCTTATTATTCATTTTTTTTGCTAATATACTTTCTCTCTTAAAACTCAAAAGCCAAAGTTGAACCCCCTCTCGCTTTTCTAATAGCTCTTCAAGATATACAGACTCTGCGGTTGCTCCACTCTTAGTTAAAATAATAACCAAATCACCTGATTTAACCATTCCCATATCGCCATGTACAGCAGAATTAGTATGTAAAAAATTAGCATTAAGCCCTAATGAAAGCATTGTTCCAACAAATTTATCACAAATTGGAACATTTTTTCCTAATCCCGATGCAATTATTTTATTTCCTGATTTAATTGTTTTTTCACAGGCATCAATTAATCTATCCATTTCCTGAATATCAACTGACTGTAACGCTGTCATAATGACTTCTCCATCTGAAGCGAAATAATAATCATATGCACTTGTCATAGAAAAAGCCTCTTCAAGATAATACAATCCATTGTAGAATGCACCACAAATAGAATCATAATCTTCCCAGGCATATGTTGTTAAACTCAGCCATATAATTGCTAGATATAACTTCATTTGCAACTTTGTAACTTTACCATCCAACAGTTCAAAAAAGTAATCTTCTAGTTTTTCCCAATTATTTGAATATATTTCCAAATCTGCAGAGTTATCTCCAATATGTAACCTAAACCTTTTCAGATTAAATTGATCATAATTGCTAAAAAGAGAATAATATAACTTAGCCCAATCATATGCTTCGTCACCATAAAGTTCTGTTTTTCCAAAATATCCTCGTGGATCAATTAAAATAGGGGTATCTCCATCTTTTAATATCATATTACTAAAAGTACAATCACCATGAATCAACTTAAATTCTTCTGGTAAATACTTCATAATCATATGTTCTATTTGTTCTTTATGATAAAAAACATTACGACATCTCTTCCCATTTATAATAATAGTCTCATCATTTGCAAACGGAACTAAATTTTTAACCTTCTTTAACCTATCATATGTCTTATCAATATAAGCAACTCTAAAACTTTCTTCATCTGCTGGGATACTTCCCAATTTGTGCACTTCATTCAAACAATCTACAATCTGCTTAAGAATAATCTTCTTCTGTTCAAATGAAATATCAGAATATTCATAGATATTTCCACCATCTATATATTCCATACAAAGAGGATTATATCCATAAATTTGAGGCAGATTTTTAAATTTTTTTCCTTTTAATGCCTCATACCAAGCATTTTCCCTAATTGCAAGAGTTTTTCCTTGTTTATCAATACCTTCTTTATAAAACTTACCATTATCTATCCAAGTTTTGTTAAAAGGTCTACATTTTGTTTTTGGAAGTTTCTCCCACTGATCATAAATCCCATACTCGTGTGTGTGATATAATCCCTGCTCAACAAATTTATAATTTTTCGATTGAAGCCACTTAACAAACTCTCCATCTTCTGGCAAATCTTCTAAATATGATTTATCTTTAAATATAAAATGTCCGGCTACACCAAATTCTTGACTTCTCTCTTCTTTAAATTCCCCATTTTCATACTTCCAACGGCAAGGAAAATCTTTAGAAATTCCAATAACATTATTTTCTGTTTGCGGTATTTCATAATCATCTGATAATACTAGATCGCACCAAATAAGCATAAACCTCTTACCATTAGGTATATAAGCAATCGCCTCTTTAAGACCTGCACATGTACCTGTATGTCCAGTTCCACATACAATTTTATAATCCACCTCTGCAAACTCTTTTAGATATCTATCCAAAACATCATATTTATAATCACCAATAATAATAAATTTTTTACTTGGATACTTTCTAAACAAATGAAAAATCATTGGTAAATTATCAATTGGAACTAAAGCCTTCGGTTTATTTGCTGTTAATGACTCCATTCTTGTTCCTTTACCACCCGCCTGAACTATAATGTAATTCAATGACATAACATTTCCTCCACAATTTGTATTAATTTACCATCCTCAACTATTTCAATTATATGTCGAGAAAATGGCATTTTACTAAAAGTAAATTTTTCTAAACTCCATTTATTAGGATAAATAACCATCATTGGTGATTTCGTATATGCTAACAAATCACTTAGACCACTTCTGGCACTAATAATAAATGATGCTTTTTTTGCAATTAAATATGTTTCATCAATCGATTTAAACACCTCAATATCTCCTATTTTTTGCTGATAATTTTTATTTTCATTTTCTACAACAATAAATCCGTATTTTTTACATATATCAGCTATTTCTTTCCACACACTTTGTTCCATTTGTGAAACTGAAACTGAAGCAGGTGCCAAAAATACATATTTTTCATCTCTTAGACTTTCTAACTCTCCAACAAAAACATCATTAACATCCAATTCATCAAAATTTGGTGGTTCAAAATCATCCCCTGTAATATCAAGAGTTGAACCCATCAAATCAAACAAATTACTTTTAGATAATAATTTCTCTGCATCTGATGGTAGAATAAATTGAAGTTTATTTTCATATATTTTATAATTATAAACCATTTCTGTTAACAAAATAATTTTTGAGGTTGGCAATACAATGCTTTTATTTATATAATTTTTATATGGTTTAATCAAACATTTTTGATTTTCTGCAATAATTATATTTACTTTCTTACCATACTTATCATAATAATTATTTAAGCGCGATAAAAATATAATTGTATCTCCAATTCCTCTACTACATATGTAGTATTTTTCACAAATATTATTTTTCATCACAAAAAAAACTGTATACAAACAAGCAGAAAGCTTATATCTTAATTTTGTAACTATATTTAATATTTTTAATCTAATTTTATTCATATTTTTATACCATATTGAATTGTTTTAACTTTTTTTCCGATTATTTATTGAATTAATTATTTCACATACAAATTCATTTTTCATAATAACTTGAGTTAATAGATAGAATACTACACTACTTAAAATACCTAACATTATAATAGTAATTTCTCTATAAAATAATCCTTTTATAACTCCACATAAAATAATAACCACAAAACAACCTACTATTGAGCTAGTAATACTATTCTTTATCCCTTTTAATTGTATTCTTTTATCAACCGTAATAATGCATAAAATCAACATTACTAAATATGAAAAAGTTGTTGTAATTGATGCAGCGACAGCTCCAAGCTTAGGAATTAATATAAAATTCAATATTACATTAATAAGTGTAGCTATCGTGCAAATATTCATAAATACAGCTTCTCTATTTGATGGAAGTAAAATCATATTACCTAAAAATGAACCACCTAAAAGATTAAAAACAAAACCAACCATTAAAATAATAAGCGATGTAGCTGCATTTTTATACTCCTGTCCACCAACCACTACAACTATTTCATTTGCAAGGCAAATAGAACCTACAGCACACGGAAATCCTAAAGAAATAAATCCTTGAAAAATTTTTCTTAACATTCCGTTTATTCTTTCAAAATCTTCGTCTATAAACAATTTAGTTAATTGCGGTAATACTACCCACAATATTGAATTCACTAATTGACACACCAAATTTGTTATTTTTACTGCTATGCTATAAAGTCCTACCTCATAATCACCCTTCATCAATCCGAGCATTGTAACATCTGCACTATTAAATATCGTCTGTACCAATAACATAACAAACAAAAGAAGAATCGGTTTGAAATGCCTCTTTAAATTCATTTGTCTAACAAATCTGACGGTACAATATTTTTTTCTATAAAAAATATTAATAATATTAGCACCACTTGATGAAAGAACCGTAATTGCAGCATAAGTAATATAATCACTTGGCTTACGTACAAATGCAAACATTAACACAAGTGAAATAATCTGAAATGCAATTGTTCGTACAGTTATAAAAGCAAAATCTTCCATTGCAGAATTCAGCCAATCACATCCCAATGTAGCAAACAATATAGCTGTACTCTGAATAATAATAAGTGTTCTATATGAATCTAAATTTCTAAATAATAGCAAAATTATTGCCATTGATACATATGCAATTATAGTTGTAATAACATTTATTGAAAAAATCTGAGATGCTGTCCTAGATAATTTCTCTTTATTTTTTCTTTTTGCACTACATTCTCTAATAGCATATGTAGTAATTCCTAGTGATGCAATAAGTGAAAAGTATGATACAAATGAAGAGCCAAAATTCACCTTTCCTACATTATCTGGCATCAATACTCTAGAAATATATGGAAATGTAATTAACGGAAATATAATGCTCGAAATAGTCTTTATCACATTTAAAACAGCATTTATTTTTATACTTTTTTCTTTCACAATTATTTAATTACTCCTAATTATCAAAATAAAATTAATATTTACTTTCAATATTTTATGTAATCCTTTACATCTATCAAAATAAACAGTATCATATAAAGTTCAATTATCTTTTCCCTTTATAGGAAATTCAGCTATATTTTGACATTCACCATACAATTCATTAATATGTGTCATTATAAATTCCATATCTAACTTAGAATAATCTATTTTCTTATATAAAAAACGTAAATTATCATCAAATCTATATTTAATAATTTTGGCTGGAACACCGCCCACAATAGCATAAGGAGGAACATCTTTACTTACAACAGCTCCAGCCGCTACAACAGCTCCCTGTCCAATTTTTACTCCCGACATAATTATTGCCCTTGCACCTATCCAAACATCATCTTCTACAACAATATTTCCTTTAGATATTGCTTCTGGCTCACCATAATATTGTGCTTTATAAGGATATGTAGATACATTTAATACATTATGCTCTGCACACAACATAAACATTACATCTGGTCCAATTGAACAATAATTTCCTATTTCTAGATGATATCCTTTATTATAAGTTAATGTATTAATAATACCATATGTGCCATTTCCAACTTTAACACTGCTAATGTCAAAAATACTCTCAACTCTAGTCTGATTATGTTTATTTGCTTTTCTCCATTTTCTTTGAAATTCACATTTTTTGACAAACAACCTTATTTCACATATCATTGGAAATAAATCTCTAAATTCTCTTTTATTCATATTATTTATTCCCGTCATTTTTTACAACATCTCTTATTGCTTCAAGATACCCATATTTATTCTTCTCATCAGCTTCTAAATATGCTCCTTCGCTCCATTCATTCCAAGCTGTAAAAAACATAAATTCATTTTTTAAATTATTTGACCTTTTATATTGCATCTGAAAATATTTTTTGAATTTTTCTGGACTAGCTCCCTGATGAACAATTCCTGCCTTGCCCCATCTAGCTGTTGTATCCCAATCATTGTATGCACCTAAAAATGTTTTTAATTGTCCATTATGATTTGATTTTAAAACCCTTTTCCAAACCTTATCATAATTAAGCACGCAAGGCCTATGTATAATATCTCTACAAACAACTCTTTTAATATTTGCATACCAAGCATAATTCAAAAAATTACCTCTTGATAATGCATATGTAGGCTGATATTCAAATTGAGCATCAAAATTCATATTACTTGTAATTTCTATTTCGTTTTCATATTTTATTGTTGATACATAATATATTCCACTAAATCCAGCTTCTACAGCCAATTTATTCCAACATTTTTGCATTTTAGACCACTCTGTTATACCTTTAGCATCGTATATTATAAGCATTGGTTTCCCATCAATTTTTATATATCTATCATCATTAAAATAATTTAATAAATAATTAAAATGTTTAATCCAATCTTTTTCATCTCCATATTCCTGTTTTATCAGCACCCTTTTTTGGTCTGATTTTTTAGGGCTTTGGGTCCATGTATGATTAGCCCACGAAATACAAAATGGAATATTTATTTCTGGTGTATTTAACATATTTTCCAACGGCTTTTGCATCAGTATTTTTCCATTAAACCAATAATGATAATAACAAAATCCATATATACTATATTTTTTAGCAAGCTCTGCCTGTTTTATCTGTTCATCTACCGTTGATAAATCGTAATAATTTTTATTTAACGGAATTCTTGGTTGATAATGATTTTTATATAAACTCTTAGATGCTTTACAGCTTACCCATTCTGTATGTCCTTTTCCCCACCATTCATCATTTTCCTTAAATGTATGATATTGTGGCAAATACATTGCTAAAATTTTTGTTTTCATAGCTAAACTCCTTTTATTTCTTATCCGAATTTGTAATTAATTATTAACTGTTAATTTATACATCTTAACCATTAATACTATCATTAATGGCAATTTGTACTTCCAACACCAATATACAACTTTAAATTTAAAAGAAAGTTTTGATATATTTGCCTCATTTATAAAGTTATATATCTCCTTTTTTTTCATTTCATTTCTAAACCATCTATATCTATCTTTAAATTTCGTTTTACTATTATAAGCAAATTTTGATATAGTAAAAACATCTCTTACACAAAATGTAGAAATTGCAATTCTTGCTTCCTTAATATCTTCAAAACCCACTATCGTATTATTATAAGCATTCATTAATTCTATCATATTATCAACAATAGATATATCAACTGTATGCATAACCGAGTTATTATTCATACAATAAGAATATAAAACATCGTTTATAAAATACCATCTATTTGATTTTTTCAGAAATTCTATAATAAAAATCGTATCTTCTCCAATTTTTAATTTAGGAAATTGTAAATTATTTTCTCTAATTATTTTCATTGAAAACATTTTATTTGCAATTCCTGTTCCTATTTTTCTCCCTGTATAATAAAAATCTATAACTGCTTTTTCTGTCCCAGTATCCCACTCTTGTTTATTAATTTCTACCGGAACATTTACTCTTCCATTTGAATTTTCTATTTGATATTTACAGATTACCATATCATAAATACCATTATTTGTAGCTTTTATCATTTTTTCACATGCATCTTTAATTAAATAATCATCTCCATCAATGAAATAAACATAATCACCTGTTGCTTCTAATAAGCCTCTGTTTCTAGCTGCACTAACACCTGCATTATCTTGATGAAACACTTTCATTCTTTGATCTTTTTTCTCTAATTCATTTAAGATTTTTAATGAATCATCTGTCGATCCATCATCAATTGCAATAATTTCAATATCTTCATATGTTTGATTTATTAAAGAATCTATACAACGAACTACAAAATCTTCTTTGTTATAAACAGGAATAATTAAACTAATTTTCATTTTTTTCTCCCATAATATCAATTAAATATACAGCTGAATTCTCCCAAGTATATTTCTTTGCTTCTTCTTTTTCATTTCTACTTATTTGATTATATAATTCTTTATCATTTGCTAATCGTATCATTGCAGCAGCTATTTCATCGGCATCAACATTCGTAACTAATCCTGTAATTTCATTTTCCACTTGTTCTGATAAACCGCCAACATTAGTAACAATCATTGGTATTCCATAATCTCTAGCTACCTGAATAACCCCTGACTGTGACCCCTCCTTATAAGGACATATAAGTATTAAATTGTGTCCCAGGAAAATGCTTTCAACTTCCCTATCTTCTATCCATCTATTAATAATAGTTACATTGCTTAAGTCCCGATATAATTTTTCATATAATGAAAAATCTCCGTTTCCTATAACACTCAGTGATACACTATTATCAAGTTCATCATATACTTTTCGATATGCTTCTGCTAAAATATCCAACCCCTTATTTTCAGCTATTCTTCCAAAAAACAAATAATTCACTGTACTATTTGAATAGGTTACCATACTTTTTTTATCATCATATTGTCCATAATAATTAATTTGTCCTAATGGCATATAATATGTGGGTTTTTTTGATATTCTTTTTACTACATCTATAAATACCTTCGAATGAACAATAACAGCATCAGCCTTTTTCATATGAGTTCTAAATATCTTATACGTTATCCAATTATCACCTTTTTTTAGCAATGGTTCATGACATACTAAATATACTTTAGCTTTAGGAAAACAATCACTTATTTTCTTTTCCCATTGTGTGTCCATAGGGCAATAGATGTTTTCTATATTATAATTTTCAAATTCTTTTATAATATTATTTCTATGTTTTTTAGAAAATCTCAATGATTCTAATATAAAGCTTTTCATATTAGAATATGTTGGTATAAAAACAATCTTATCAAAAGCAAGTTTTTGTATTTCATTTTTATTTTCTACATCACTTGAAAATACACCAACACAACAAATTCCTTTTGCTATTAATGCTTTTGCCATTCCGTAGGCATCCCACGTTCCACTGCCTTTTCTTCCTGTATAATTAATTAATATTGCCTTTTTTTTCATTTTTTCCACCTACTTTACATTCCATATTGATACATATGGAATATAATATTGACCATTTCTTATCGTTGTATATAAATAACCAATATACACTATAATAATCATTATATTAAATGCGTATTTCATTGATTTATTAAGTTTATTATTGCATAACGCAAGTAACAGTATATGAAATATTAAAAAATATTCTCCAATTCTGTGTCCATTACCTGTTCCTAACACATATGGACATATAGTTCCTATAAAAACTACATTCAACAATCTCTTTATTTCTTTATCAATCAAATTATTTTTTCTCTTAATTAAGATTAGTATAAAAAAAACATATATAAATATTAGCGTATATAATACAAGCCAAATTTTACCACTCTGATCAGTTCGTTTTAAATATACTGATAGCAATCTAAATATATAAAATTTAGGGGCTAAGTAATTAAGCATATAATTTGATAAAATAAATGCAACTATGGATACAACTATATTAACAGTTGTACTTATGTAATATACAAAATATATTGCAATTGCAAAAAATGCAAACTGATGAATCAATGTCGCAATAATACATACAAGCATATATTTAATTAATTTTTTATCTTTTATATATTTATATCCTAACAAAATAACACTTACAGCCGCTGCCTGTCTTATTGTCGAAAGCGATTCTATATAAAATATACAAAAATAAATAATAACCGCTTCATTCTTATCTATACTATAATCAGCTATCGCTTTACCAATACACCCATATATAATTATTGAATAAATTACGAATACCAATTGTGGATTTTTTAATTTATTAGCCACAAAGAAAATAAATCTGGATATATATTCATAATTATTGCTATAATTTATAGAATTAAAAGCTTCTACTCGTGCCACATATCTATAATAATCATATCCTATACCATATCTAATACTTGCAATAAAAATCATCAATAATATGGCAATCCAAAATCTATTATCATTATTAATTGAAACTGTTTTCGCGTTAGACTTTATATTCATATCCATCCATATGGATGAACAAGTAATTAACACTATTCCTAAAATACATAAATAAAATATCATTTATTCACACCATCTCATATTTTAAACTATTTAAATAAGCCTCAACAACTATATTTCTGTCAAATTCCTGTTCCATCTTCTTACGTCCTGCCAAACCCATATTCCTTCTTTCTTCAACTGACATTGAAAGAATTTTTTCAATAGCTTTAACCAGACTATCCAGATTCTTTATTGGAATGATATATCCTGTAACACCATCATCTACAGTTTCCCTGCATCCACTTCTGTCAGTAGCTATAATAGGTCTTCCACTTGCCGCTGCCTCAAGTAATACATTACTCATTCCCTCTGGATAATACGATGGATGAACTATACAGCTTGCCTGCTTTAAGAAAGGTCTGATATCTTTTTGCTGTCCGTGATATTTTATACACCCCTCTTTTTCTGCATCTTCTAATATTTGCAGATATTTATCATCATCACAACCACCACATATATTAAAAACAGTATTCGGATATTTTTTATGTATAATTCTCGCAGCTTCTATATAAAGATCAACACCCTTTTCTTTCAATATTCTGGAAGTAAACTGAAAGTGTATTATATTATCATCTTCTGGATATGGAAGAAGTTGATGTTTTTCAAGATTAACACCAGAACCTGGTAACAAGCATACTTTTGTATTCTTTCCTATCATATTATGATCTTCAAAAAACTTCTGATTATCTATGTTCTGGAAAAATATACATTTCGCATTTCTAACTCCAAGCTTATATAACATAATAGCTATCTTCTGTATCGCACTGGCATTTTCAACAGCCGTACCTAGACCTGTAATATTAGGCATATATGGAAGCTTTAACATTCTACAAGCCATTCCTCCATAACTGCAAGGCTTAATATTATATGTAAGCACGATATCTGGTTTACTTTGTTTCAATATTTTCTTATAATTTTGTAAAAGTGCTAAATCTGCAAATGGATTAGTACCGTGTCTTCCTGTATTAACCTTTACAATACTACATCCTAATTTTTCTAATTCGTCCACATAAAGTAAACTTTCACATATTAATTCTACCTGATGTCCTTCTTTTATTAATCTTTCTATTACTTCTTTTCTCAAGTTATATATATACGTTGTATCATTTGCTATTAATGAAACTTTCATTCTTAGAACACCTCATATAATTAATACTAATCTTCTTCCTTTGCTGCCGCAGCTTCCTGCATTGCTTCTTTATTCATTGCAGTTGTCTTGCCTGCCTCAATTCCCTCTGTACTCTCCGGCATAAATAAAATCTTTATTGTAGCCATAATTATTTTTATATCTGTTATTATGCTGAGTTTTGATATGTACATTAAATCCATCTGTAATTTATCATATGGCTCTGTATTGTACTTGCCATACACCTGAGCATACCCTGTAAGTCCAGCTTTTACCTGTAATCTTAATGAGAATTCTGGCATTTCCTTTATGTACTGTTCTGATATTTCAGGACGTTCTGGTCTAGGTCCAACACACGATAAATCACCCTGAAGTATATTAATCATCTGAGGTAATTCATCAATTCTACAGGCTCTTATCACTTTGCCTATTGGTGTTATTCTGTTATCGCCCTGAGAAGACAATCTCGCAACACCATCTTTTTCAGCATCAACCTGCATACTCCTAAATTTCAGTATGCTGAATTTCTTGCCATCCTTAGTAAGTCTTACCTGTTTATAGAATACAGGGCCTCCATCATATACCTTTATTACGATTGCTGTAATTAATAATATAGGACTTGTTATAATTAAACCGACAAGTGATATAACTATGTCCATTAATCTTTTTATGAATAAGTATCCTAATCCAGGTGTTGCTCTTTCACATATCATAACTGGAAGATTGGCCATCTGAATAACCTGGGCATTGCTTATCATAAAATCACCTATATTAGGTCTTACATATGTCTTAATATCGTGTTCAACACAATATTTAATAATATCGTTACGCTGTGTTGATGCAAGTCCACACAGCATAACTGAATCTGCACCTGTTTTCTGCAGCTTATTAACAAACTTCTGCAATTCAACCTGTGCTCCTTTATGCCAGCTTTCTATATCCGTCAGTTTAATTTCACCTGCCAGTATAAATCTCCAGCTTAACCTGTCTATTATACTTCTACCATTTTTATAAGCATATTGATTATCGTATGCTAGAAGTACCTTAGATGGCTTATAAATAATATTTGTCAATTTATTGGCAATAATTGACCATATTGTACTTAACACGCAGCTCATAATCATTTCTAATAATAATGGCAATATATTTTCCACGTGTCTTGTAAGTAACATTATTACTATGTATATAATGCAATTACTTATAAGAATAGATATACATTGGGAATAAATAAGTTCGGATATTCTACTAATTCTTAATGCCAATCCTTTGTATAACTTAGCCATAACAGTATATATTATAAAATAAAGTGCTACTACCAGCACATCGCCTTTTCCATAAAATGTATTTCCCCACATTCTTGATTTATAATATCCATACCATACTGCCGCAAATAATAACGTATTTATAATAATTACAATTACCTGAACTAGAAATAAAGCTGTTTTTTGCTTTTGTTTTTTGTGTATCATTTACTCTCTCCTCACATCATCCCGTGTATAAACCATTCTATAGTTCTATTATCAGAAATTATTTCTCATCATAATCCATAAGAAAATCTCCATCAAACTCATCTGCTGATGGCTTCTTTCTTACACCAGTATTGTTTCCTGCCGCATTAGCTTTCTTTCTTGCGGCTACCTCGCCAACACTTCCTGCCTGTCTTTTGACTGGCTTAGAAGCATTGTTAGTATTCTTTCTTGCTGATGAAGCATTTCTTGCTTTCTCAAATGATTTATCTGGTGACTCCTCGCTGTTATAATGTCCATAATAGCTGCCGTAGTATTTACCGTAATACTTGCCGTAGTATCTTCCATAGTAACCATTTTCTGATAAATCAACCTTATTAAGAACGCTTCCGATTATCTTAATTTTTGTCTTTTTAAGCTGTCCCATTACATTCTGTGCGAACTTATAGCTTACCTGGTTAGCTGCGATTACAAGAACCGCACCATCACATACCTGTGCAACAATAGCTGCATCGATAACACTTCCAAGAGGTGGTGTATCAATGATTACATAATCATACTTTTCTCTCATCTGTCTTACAGTCTCTTTGAATAATGGGCTGTCAAGAAGCTCTGATGGGTTAGGTGGCACAGGACCGGCAAGAATAACGTCCATATCCGGCACATTTGTCTGATATATTACTTCTTCTAATGTGTTCTGTCCTGAAAGAAAATGTGTCAATCCCTTAACACCCTTCTTAACTCTGTAACGTCCTACAAGAACTGACTTTCTTAAATCACAGTCAATGAATAACACTCTCTTTCCGCCATCTGCTATTGATGAAGCAAGGTTCATTGTTACTGTTGATTTACCTTCATTAGGTCCACAGCTTGTAAACATTACTACCTTTGTATCTTTACCACTTAAGAATATGTTAGTTCTTAAATTTCTATAGCTTTCTCTTACCTGATAATCATCATGCTGGTTAGTTTCTATATTAATTGTCTGCATATTTTTAATCCTTTCACACTCTCTTGTTTACCTATTTTCTTGTTTTCTTTTTCTTACTGCTTGGCTGTCCATTATATTCTTCTTCAGTTAATGGAATAAGTGAAAGATTAGTTATGCCAAGATATTTTTCAACATCATCTGATGTCTTAATTCTATCATCAAGAATGAAGTTGACTACAAGCACGGCTATTGCTATTACAATACCTGCTATTGCACCAAGCATTGTATTCTTCTTAACATTAGGACTTGATGGTGCATTAGCTACACGTCCATATTCAATTACATTAACGCCTTCAATCTGCATTACTGATGTTATCTGCTTAGCAGATACATCTGCGATTGCATCTACTATTTCTTTAGCTCTCTTAGGGTCTGTATCTGTAACTGTTACCTGAAGAACTCGTGAATCTGTCTCGATTTCACAAGAAATCTTGCCAACGAGTGCATCTGGTGTTATATCAAGATCAAGGTCTTTAACTACCTGTTCTACTACTGGAAGGCTTGTCACAAGAACTTTATAATCTTTAACAAGCTGTGTTGATGACTGAATATCACTAAGTGTTGTAGTAGTGCCATTCTGTCTGTTGATTATATATAATTTGATGGATGACTGATACTGAGGTGTAATTGCTATCTCTGTTATTCCAAATGCAACTATTGCTGTCACAACACCTGCTACAATTACTATCCATATCTTTGATAACAGCATCCTTATGATCTGCATAATATCAATTTCTACTTCTTCGTTGTTATCTTGTCTGATATTTGTTTCCATATTATCTCCTATCCTTTGCGCCTTGAATATTTACCCAGGCGTTTATTATATTAATATTGTCTCTTCAAATGTACTTAAAATATATAAATTATGATGTAACTGTCTAAATCATAATTATTTAAAACATTTCATAATTTATTAACAATATTAGTTCTGTACAATTATACGAACCTTGTCTAATAATGTCAACAAGGCTTATTGTCATCTCTTTTCTTACTTTAATATCTTACCCCCCCCTTGATTTTAGCTGGTTTCAAGATGATTAACTTGTATTTTTGTGATTTGCCGGAAAATGTTTTTTTTTTAAACATTCTATATTATTATCAATATACGTTACAAATCACGCCTAAAAAATGCGAGAACATCCAATCTGACATTCTCGCAAGTTTCACTGTTACAAGCTACTAGCCGGAATCGAACCGGCGACCTACTGATTACGAATCAGTTGCTCTACCGACTGAGCCATAGTAGCATACCTAAATTATTGTACTCTTATTTGGTGGAATTGTAAAGGTGGAATTTATCTTATTCGAATGAATAAGATTAAAGACTAGCATTATTTATTGGGGACAATAAATATATAACGCTTTAATTCTTCATCTGTTTTATTATTTTTATACATTTAATATACTATATTTTTACTCTCATTGCAAGCACCTTTTCACATTTCCACCCCCGCCGCATAAATTATAATAACAATACTTATACCAAGAGGTTATTTATGAAAGCTCTCCCCACCAATTCATCCCCTCCTCTGTTATCGCTTAAAGGTATTTCCTTTGCATATAATACGCCAAAAAGCGAAATTCCTGCACTTGATAATATCTATCTTGATATTATGCCGCAGTCTTTTACATCTATAGTCGGGCCTTCCGGCTGTGGCAAATCGACCTTGCTTTCCATCATATGCGGGCTTCTTTCGCCACAGAAGGGTGAGGTTGTTTTTAATGAGGATATTCTACACGATAATGCTGTATCTCCAAGAATTGGATTTATGCCACAGAAGGATACTTTATTTGAATGGCGCACTATTTATAAAAATGTGACACTCGGTCTTGAAATTAATCATCTTAAAGATAAGGAACATTTAAAAAATGTTGACAATATGCTAAAAGAGTATGGCCTATACCAGTTTTGCAATGTCCATCCTTCTGAATTATCCGGAGGCATGCGTCAGCGTGCGGCATTAATAAGAACCCTTGCACTTAACCCGGATATTCTTCTGCTTGATGAACCATTTTCCGCTCTTGATTACCAGACGAGGCTTGAAGTGTCTGATGATATCGGCAAAATCATTAAAGAGCAGAAAAAAACAGCCATTCTTGTTACTCACGATATATCGGAGGCTATCTCTATGGGCGATTGTGTCGTTATTCTTTCACACAGGCCTGCACATATTAAAAAAGTTGTTAATATTAACCTTTCCATTCCTGACAGAACACCATTTACTTCAAGACAGGCTCCTGAATTTGCAGGATATTTTAATGAAATATGGGAGGATATACAATGAATAAATCTATCAAAGCAATCAATAAAAAAGACATCTCTAACTCCCGTACACAATATCTTAACCACATAAGATTATATAAAATCTCCATAACTGTATTAAGATTTTTGATTTTAGTGGCACTTATTGCCGCCTGGGAAATATCAACCCGTACTGGTATTCTTAATCCATTTATATTCAGCTCACCATCAAGAATATGCACAACTTTTATTGCTATGGCTAAAGATAACAGCATATTCATTCATATATGGACGACACTTTTTGAAACATTTTTATCTTTCTTCCTTATTATAATTGTCGGAATGGGAGCAGCAATTCTTCTCTGGCTGTGGAAAGGCTTATCAGACTGCCTTGAGCCTTTCCTTATTGTGCTTAACAGCCTGCCCAAATCAGCACTTGCCCCTATGATAATCGTCTGGCTTGGCAATAATATGAAAGCTATTATCATAACCGCTATATCTGTAGCCATATTTGGTATGATAATTAACATATATACCGGATTTTTAGAAATTGACAAGGAGAAAATCATTCTTATTAAGACACTCGGCGGTACTAAGAAAGATATTCTTAAGAAACTCATACTTCCCGGTTCTAAGCAGATAATAATAAGCAATATGAAGGTCAACATCGGTCTTTGCCTTGTTGGTGTAATAATTGGCGAATTCTTAGCCGCTGATAAGGGACTTGGCTACCTTATTATATATGGTTCACAGGTATTCAAGATGACTTATGTATCTATGAGCATTGTTATACTCTGCATTATCTCAACTGTTCTATTCAAACTTGTTGATGTCATAGAGAAAATGTTTCGTGATTGACATTTTTATCTTTTCATAGTATACTGCAAATATACAAATTATGCTTTATATCGCATACAATTTATTGTATACTCATATAGCTTATAATTAATGGCATTACTATAGATTATCACGCGCCCCGCTGGCGCAGAAATGAGGATTTAATGATTTCACTCCGCATTAAGGACACCAAAGTATTTATGTCCCAGCTGCTTATCAAGGATACCTTCGATAGAATGCTTCTGTCAGAAGCCACAATAAAGACTGCGTGTTCATACACTATTAATGGACAGATTAACAAGGAATATTATTCTGATGAAGAATGGGATAATCTTAATAATAACGAAAAGTCTTATTCAGAATGGGGTAATATTAAGCCATTCTGTTTTAGTCTTATTAAGGGTAATAAAGTTCCTGCTGCTATGAAGCTTGTTATGCTTGCCTCTTATGAACTTGTCACAGATATTATCGCAAAGAATAACATCGCTGTTATGCCTGAGAATGTTAATGGTCTCTTTATTAATATGAAGTATCAGGAAGGTCATGTAGATATTATTACAGGAACTTCTCTTAATGTATTTACATTAGATAAGCAGCTTGATACAGCTTTCGACAAGTATGTTAAGGCATTTCTTGCTAATGCCGGTCTTGATTTTGAAGAATTATAGTGAGTTTATTAATATTTAATATTTATCTAAAGCCTTGATTTTACTGTATTATCTCCATTTTTGTTAGCACTCATTAGATTTGAGTGCTAATTTCTGCTTGACTTCCACTTTTAACAATATTAAACTTAGACTTAATTAAGGATATAAAGATACATATATTTATTCTTTACATCTAATGAATATTAAAAGATAGGAGATAATAATTATGTCTAATACACACGGAAGTTTATCTATTAACAGTGACAATATTTTTCCAATAATTAAAAAATGGATGTACTCTGACCACGATATTTTCTACAGAGAGCTTATATCTAACGGCTGCGATGCCATAACAAAGCTTAAAAAGCTTGATATGATTGGTGAATATGAAGCACCTGATGATATTGAATATAAGATTGTTGTTAAAGTAAGTGCTAATAATAAGACTATCAAGATTATTGATAATGGTATTGGTATGACTGATGGTGAAGTTGAAGAATATATTAACCAGATTGCTTTCTCTGGTGCAGAAGCATTTCTTGAAAAATATAAGGACAAGGCTAATGATGACCAGATTATCGGTCACTTCGGACTTGGTTTCTACTCAGCATTTATGGTAGCTGATAAGGTTACTATTGATACTCTTTCTTTTAAGGAAGGTGCTAAGGCTGTTCACTGGGAATGTGACGGCGGTACAGAGTATGATATGTCTGATGGAACAGCTGCAACTCCTGGTACTACTATCACTCTTTACTTAAATGAAGACAGCTACGAATTCGCCAATGAATACAAGGCTCGTGAAGTAGTTGAAAAGTACTGCTCATTTATGCCAGTACCAATCTTCCTTACTAATGAAGATGCCGGCGAACAGACAGAAGAGATTCCAGAGGAAGAAGTAACAGATAAGGATACTGTTCTTGATACATTTATCAAGGAAGCTGTTACAGAAGAAGTTGAAAAAGAGGACGGCACTAAAGAGACAGTCGAAAAAGTTCCAGCAAAGAAGATGGCTAAGATTGTTAAAAGACCTGTTGCTATCAATGATATCCACCCTCTCTGGACTAAGCACCCTAACGAATGTACTGAGGATGAATATAAGGAATTCTACCGCAAGGTATTTAACGATTATAAAGAGCCTTTATTCTGGATTCACCTTAATATGGACTATCCTTTTAACTTAAAGGGTATACTTTACTTTCCTAAGATTAATACAGAATACGAGTCAATTGAAGGAACAATTAAGCTTTACAATAATCAGGTATTCGTTGCAGATAACATCAAGGAAGTTATTCCTGAATTCCTTCTTCTCTTAAAGGGTGTTATTGATTGTCCAGATCTTCCTCTTAACGTATCACGTTCTGCACTCCAGAATGATGGCTTTGTTAAGAAGATTTCTGATTACATTACTAAAAAGGTTGCTGACAAGCTTTCTGGTATGTGCAAGACTAACCGTGAGAACTATGAGAAATATTGGGATGACATCAACCCATTCATCAAATTTGGCTGCTTAAAAGATGAAAAGTTTGCTGAGAAGATGAATGATTACATTATATTCAAGAACCTTGAAGGCAAGTATTTAACACTTAAGGATTACCTTGAAGCTAACAAGGAAAAGCACGAGAATACAGTCTTCTATGTAACTGATGAGAAGGAACAGAGCCAGTATATCAATATGTTTAAGAAAGAGAATATGGATGCTATCATTCTTACTCACAACATTGACCAGTCATTCATCACTCATCTTGAAGGCAAGAACGAGGGTCTTAAATTTGCAAGAATTGATACTGACCTTTCTGATATATTCAAGGAAGAAACAAGCGAAGATGAATTAAAGGATGCAACTGAAAGCCTTACAGCTACATTTAAGAAAGCACTTAACAATGATAATCTTAATATCAAGGTTGAAAAGTTAAAGGATGCTTCTGTATCTTCTATGATTACTCTTTCCGAGCAGGATAGACGTATGCAGGATATGATGAAGATGTACGGTATGTCAGGAATGGATCCGGCTATGTTTGGTTCTACAGGACAGACTTTAATTCTTAATGCTAACAACAGTCTTGTTCAGTATGTTCTTAACAATAAAGATGGTGAGAATACTGATATTATCTGTAAACAGCTTTACGACCTTGCACTTATAAGCCACGCTCCACTTACAGGAAACCAAATGACTGAATTCATTGCAAGAAGTAATAAGATTATGGAATTACTTGCAAAATAATACAATTTAACATATGATAGGATATACGGGGTGAATTCATTCGCCCCGTATATCAATTAGATTGGGGACTAACGTATGACTACTAATAACAACAATACACCTGATGAAGATGATTTAGATTATATCGATTTTGATGATGATTATGATGATATTGAAGATGACGATGATGATTATTCTTACAGCCGTTCTGATAATATCAGCAGACATACAGATAATAATAAGAAGCAGGAGTATTCTGTTGTTAAATTTATAGTATCAGAAGCCTTCAGTTTCATTAAAATTGTAATATTTGCAGCTATCATTGCCCTGCTCTGCACCAATTTCATAATCATTAATGCCGAAGTTCCATCTGGCTCTATGAGAGATACAATATGGGAAGGCGACCGCCTTTTCGGTTTCAGGCTTGCTTACAAGTTCAGCGAACCAAAGCGCGGTGACGTTATAATCTTTAAATATCCTGATAATGAGTCAGAGAATTATGTTAAGCGTGTTATTGGTCTTCCTAATGAAATAGTCCAGATTAAGGAAGGGCATGTATACATCAATGGTGATGAGCTTGATGAGCCATATATCAAAGATTATATATATGATGACGGCGAAACACACACTTATATTGTTCCTGACGGCTGTTATTTTATGCTTGGTGATAATCGTAATAACTCCAAAGACTCAAGATACTGGACTAACACATATGTTAAGAAAGAAAAGATAATTGCCAAGGTGCTTATCCGTTATTACAGCGGTGAAAAGGGACGCATTTCCTTTAGCAGAATCAGTTAAAATTTCATACAATTTATAATGTAACGTATAATAAATCACCTCCTGTTAATACTACTACTGTGTATTGCAAATGTTCTATTTATTAAAGCATTTACCAGACACTTAAGTTAAAGATTAACAGGAGGTAATTTATTATGACTAATTTAAGCTGTAACGCTTGTAGCTGTGTACACAATGATGATAACTGCTGCTGCCTTAATGGTATTGATGTAAAGGGAAGTAATGCCTGTGAGTGCAGTGAAACTTGCTGTGGAAGCTATTCTTACAAAGATGGCTCTGCTAAGAATAATACTGCTTCGCCTAAGCTTAATCTTCAGATAAAGTGTGCCGCACATAACTGCGTGTATAACAATAATGAAGCTTGTCAGGCTGACCACGTTGATATATCAGGCATAACAGCCGTAAATGCTGACGATACTGTCTGTTCAACCTTTAAATCCAAATAATAAATTAACATAAACAAAAAAGAGGTTGCCAAATTATTCATTTTATTATAAAATTATAATAGTTATGATAATTAGGAGGTATACCAAAGAATGGTAAGCGCAGGAGATTTTAAGAATGGTTTAACAATTCAGATGGATAATAACATTTGGCAGATTATTGAATTCCAGCATGTAAAGCCTGGTAAGGGTGCTGCTTTCGTTAGAACAAAGTTAAAGAATATCGTGAGTGGTGGTGTTGTTGAAAAGTCTTTCAGACCTACAGAAAAGTTTGACCTCGCTCATATTGAGAAGAGAGAATATCAGTATCTTTACTCAGATGGTGATCTTTACAACTTTATGGATACAGAGACATTTGAACAGATTGCATTATCTGCTGAGAATGTTGGTGATTCACTTAAGTTCGTTAAAGAGAACGAGATGGTTAAGCTCTGTTCACACAACGGTAACGTATTCTCTATTGAGCCACCTATCACTGTTGAACTTCAGATTACAGAATCTGAACCAGGTGTTAAGGGTGATACAGCTACAGGTGCTACAAAGCCAGCTATCCTTGAAACAGGTGCTAAGATTTTAGTTCCATTATTTGTTAACCAGGGTGATACAATTAAGATTGATACAAGAACAGGTGAATATATTTCACGTGTTTAATTAATCAGATTAAAGGTTAAGATTTATAAGATATTTATTATATTTTAACATAATAAGTTCTTAAAAAGAGCCTGTACACTTTCATCGGTGTACAGGCTCTTTTTATTCTGCCCATTATAAAGAAGAACCTATAGCCAAATCGTGCTATAGGTTCTTCTTTATAATGATTATCCTCTATTAATTACTCTTCGTCATATCTGTTAATGCTTCCATCGCATACAGATAACCTCTAAGTCCAAGTCCTACAACCTGTCCCTGACATACTGGAACTGTAACAGATGTATGTCTGAATTCTTCTCTTGTATGAACATTGGATATATGTACTTCTATCTTCGGTATTGCAGCTATCGAAGCAAGTGCATCTCTTACTGCATAGCTGTAATGTGTAAATGCCCCCGGATTAATTACAATACCATCAACATCATTGTAATAAGCTTCCTGAAGCTTATCTATAATTGCACCCTCATGGTTGCTCTGGAATACCTCAACTTTAACATTAAGTTCCTCTGCTTTCTTGTTAATCATATCAACAAGCGTGTCATAATTATCATTGCCATATATTCCTTTTTCTCTTATTCCAAGGAAATTAATATTAGGTCCGTTAATAACAAGTATCTTCATTGCTAATCCTCCATATTCTTAATGATTGCTGTATACATCTGTTCAAATGACATCTTCTGCGTATCAACTATCATATCAGCCGCATCCATATATATATCTTCTCTCTGCTCCATAAGGTTATGTATCTTCTCGTGAAGCCCACCGCCCTGTAATAATGGACGTTTGGTGTCCTTGCTCAACCTTTTGCAAAGTTCCTCCTCAGAAGCTTTAAGATATACTACTGTTCCAAGCTTTCTTAAAAGCTCCCTATTGACCTCTCTTAACACAAGTCCGCCACCAACAGATATGACGCAGTTATCAAGAGTATCTGATAACTCTTTTACCGTCTCCGTCTCCATATCCCTGAAAGCTTCCTCTCCCTTCGTTGCAAAGATTTCGCTTATTGTTGTATTCTGCTTTTTCTCGATATACTCATCTGTATCATAGAACTTTCTATTATGTCGTCTTGAAACCCAGCGGCCAAATGTCGTCTTTCCACTTCCCATAAATCCAATAAGTACAATATTATTCAATTCCAAGTTCCTCTTTCATCTTATTATACACTTTATCCGCCTGTTCTTTTGTGACACTTACATCATTCCATAACTCATACGCCGCAACCCCTTGGTATAAAAGCATTTTTAAACCGTTGCAGGCTGGCTTTCCGGCATTTTTACACATTTTCATAAAACGTGTTTCACTAGGATTATATATAATATCAACTCCGACTTTTACCTTCTTATAAAATGCTTCATCATCAATTACAACATCATCCACATTAGGATAAAGTCCAACGCTTGTGGTCTGTATCACAACGTAATCATCAGCTTCCAGCTTATCATACTCACTTATAAGCATAGGCTTTATACATTCTTTACCGAAATAGTCATTAACTGCTTTGGCTATATCGTAAGCCTTTTCCTTAGTCCTGTTAAGCATATATATTTCTTTAGCACCGCTCTTTGCACATAAAAATGCTATTGCTCTTGCCGCTCCGCCTGCACCAAGAATTACACAACGGCTGCCTAAAAGCACAACTCCCTCGTCTATAAGTTCTCTTTCAAGTCCCAATATATCTGTATTATAGCCTTTATAGCCCTTATCTGTTCTTACAAGCGTATTAACAGCTCCTATAGCTTTAGCAAGCGGATCAATATCCACAAGTGACTCCATAACAGCCTGCTTGTGTGGAACTGTTACATTAAGTCCTAATATGTTAAGTGCATAAGCTCCATTTACTGCTGTGACAACATCACCCTTTTCAACCTTGAAGGTTGTATACACCATATTCATATCCATAAGCCGTGCAAGGCTGTTATGTATCACCGGGGAAATTGAATGTCCCACCGGATTACCTATAAGACCGCACACTCTTGTTGTACCATTAATATCTATCATTAAAATCTTACTTCCTTTCTTATGAGCTTATATCTAAAGTACAGATAAATTCATATATTATGAAATCACAATAAATATATATCTTGAAATTATATTAAACCTATATGTATTAGAAACCTGCATTTCCACCTTCTTTTTTAATATGCTTCTTATAAAAATGCAGAACTATCCATTCAAGCTTTCTTTTTAAAATTATCTGTATCTCCTCGTGCTTGTCTATCGGCTTTACAAGAACAGACTTAATTCCTGCCCTGTTAGCACCCCACACATCTGTGAACAACTGATCCCCCACAAAATATGTGTCAGACTTATCAGTATTCATATACTCCATAGCTTTAACATAATTCTTAGGAGATGGCTTTCCTGCCTTGCTTACATATAATGAACCAACCTCATCTGCAAGCGGCTTAACCCTGTATTCTTTATTATTGGATATTATGCAGGTATTATATCCCATAGCCTTTAAATCACCAAACAGCTTCTTTGCACGCTCAGTAACCGGTGCTCCGTGTTCAACAAGCGTGTTGTCAACATCAAATATAATTCCCCTGTAGCCTTTATCATAAAGTCCCTTATAATCTATATCGTATGCAGAATCTATATACATATCCGGATAAAATCTTTTAAACATCTGTAATTACTACCTTTCTTATCAGCTTTTCTGCTGTTCTTAAGCATTTGTTGCTTTTAAGTATTTACTACTTTTTAAGTATTTTCTTGATTTCGTCCATAAATGTATTAACATCCTTAAACTCCCTGTATACAGAAGCAAATCTTACATATGCAACTTCATCTAAATCCTTTAACTTATCCATAACAATAGAACCTATCGTTGTTGTCGGTATCTCTTTCTCCTCCATATTAAATATCTGTCCCTCAATGTCATCTACCATATCATTAATCTGTTTCATTGATATCGGACGCTTATGGCACGACCTCACTATTCCAGCCACTATCTTTTCCCTGTCATAAGGTTCTCTGTTATTATCTTTCTTCACAACTATAAGAGGAAGCGTCTCTACTTTCTCGTATGTGGTAAAACGCTTTCCACATTCATCACACTGACGGCGTCTTCTTATAGAGCTGTCATCTGTAGGTCTTGAATCTATTACTCTTGTATTCTCTTTTCCGCAATATGGGCACTTCATTCACAAACCTCCCCTAAATACAATAAACTACTAGAATTATAGCCCACTGGTGCTGTTATGTCAAAATATCTATAAAATATTCCATAAACACACTATAGCACTAATTAATAATCAATCTATATTACAGTCAAAAGCCTTTCTGAACAGACAAAAAGCCTTTCTGACTGTAACGACATACAATAATAATACCATATACAATACACATAACATAAAATATCAGGGCTGCCGCACCAAATATAATCTATAATATAAAGACATTATCAACCTGTTATTATCTTCCTATTATAAATTCTACTTTGTGCGACAGCCCTTTATTTATTTATTATTTTATTAATACTTGCTATGCTGTTAAGACATATGCTTCTTCATATTCTTAAGAGCACATTTTTCAAGCCTGCTTACCTGTGCCTGTGATATTCCAATCTCTTCGGCTATCTCCATCTGTGTCTTATATTCATAAAAACGCTTTCTTATTATCTGCTGTTCACGCCCGCTTAACTTTGCAAAGGCAGAGTCCAATGCCAGATGTGTAACCCAGTTCTCTTCCCCATCTGCTTTATCTTTAATCTGGTCTATGACATATAATGTATCCCCGCCTTCATTAAATACCGGTTCATACAGTGAAACAGTTGGGGATACAGCCTCAAGTGCTATAACAATATCCTCCTTAGATGCTCCTATCTCACTTGCAATCTCCGATATTGTCGGTTCCTTCTGCCTGCTCTTTAATAGCTGTTCTTTTGTATAAAGTGCCTTATAAGCCATATCCTTTAATGAACGGCTTACTCTTATTGCACTGTTATCACGAAGATACCTCTTAATCTCCCCAGTAATCATTGGAACTGCATAAGTTGAGAACTGCACGCCCTGCGATACATCAAAATTGTCTATTGATTTTATAAGACCTATACAGCCAATCTGGAATAAATCATCCACATTTTCATTACTGTTAGAAAATCTGCCAACAATGCTTAATACCAGACGGAGATTACCTTTAATAAATCTCTCTCTTGCTGTCTGGTCACCAGCCTTTATCTTTAATAAAAGCTCTTTCTTCTCCTTCGCACTTAGCAGAGGCAGCTCCTGCGTATTAACACCACATATCGTAACTTTTACACCAGCCATTAACCTTTCCTCCTAAAGACATTGCGAACATTTATCTTTAGTGGAAAGGCATACATTTAAGTTCGCTTATATTACAAGCATTACCACATAAATGTACTTTTATACTGTTGTGAACTGGCAATTATATACATATTTAATATTAATCATCTCTTCTTGTAAGAAGAACAAGTCTTAAAAGCTGAAGAATAGATGTAAGAAGTGCCGCTACATATGTTAATGCTGCTGCTGTAAGCACCTTTCTTGCACCAGTAAGTTCACTTGACTCAAGCATATTACGTTCTCTTAAGGTTCTTAATGCTCTTGCGGAAGCATCAAATTCAACCGGGAGAGTAAGAAGCTGGAATACTACAACAAGTGAGAATAGCACTACTCCAAGCTGCATAAGTCCTGTAGCTCCAAGAAATAAACCTAAAAGAATTATTGGCCATGAAAGAGCTGAACCAATATTAGCTATCGGTATTACAGCTGCTCTTATCTTAATTGGAAAATATTCTTCGTCATACTGCATAGCATGTCCACACTCATGGGCGGCCACGCCTATAGCTGCTACTGATGTTGAATTGTATACAGAATCTGATAATCTAAGAACTCCTTCCTTTGGTGAATAATGGTCTGTAAGATTACCGCTTACTCTCTCAATTCTTACATTAGTAATTCCTGCCGCTCTTAATATTTCCTGTGCTGCCATAGCACCTGTAAGCCCTGAACGGCTGTTATACTTATCATATCTGTTAAATGTCGATTTAACATTCATAGATGCTATAAGACTTATTATTGCACCTATAATAACGAGTATATATGTTGCATCATAGAAATAATACATATATTTTCCTCCATCGAATTATCAATTTTATTATTTAATATGATAGCCTATGCCAATCTGTGTGTCAAACCCATAACACATTTGTTCATTAATATTTCATTATTATACCTGTTATATGCACTTTCCCCTTTAAAAATACATATTTTATATTAAGTATAATTATATAAAATGAGGTGTTGTATGAAGATATTTGAACTAAAAAACAAGCAGGTTATCAACGAAGAGGACTGCTGTATTATAGGCTGTGTTATTGATATTGACTTTGACCCTAAAAATGGCTGTATCAATTCTATAATAATTCCTGGTCCTGGACGGCTTTGCGGCTTCTTTGGACGTGAATTTGTGTATGTCATACCTTTCAGATGTATCAAATCTATTGGGCGTGACATTATCCTTGTCAATGTCTGCCTTGATAAACATAAAGAAAAATGCTAATATATACATATAATTTAGTGAGTACACGGTTATTTAACTTATCTTGACTATACGTTATATTTTGATTGGAGGTTACTTATGAACGATAGATATGTGGCTTATGCAGGTACTTATACCCACGAAAGCAGCAAAGGTATTCATATATATGATATGGACGTTGAAAAGGGACGAATAACTGAAAGATGTGAGGTTACAATTGATAATCCCTCATATATAACATTATCTTCTAATAAGAAGTATTTATACGCAATATGTGATCAGGGTATTTCTGCATTTGCTATTACTGAAGATGGCTCTCTTGAACTTATGAATGTTGCTTCTATCAACGGAATGAGAGGCTGTCATATTTCTGTAACTAAGGATAACCGTTTTCTTGTTATTTCCGGCTATCACGATGGCAAGATTACTGTAATGCATATTAATGCTGATGGTTCTTTAGGCGATATAGCTGATGAGGTATTTCATAAGGGTCTTGGAAGCGTTGCTGAACGTAATTTCAGACCCCATATAAGTCATACCTGCTTTACACCTGATGAAGAACTTTTATGTGTATGTGATCTTGGAATCGACCAGATTAAGCTTTATGAATTCAACCATACAACTGGAAAGCTCAAGCTTTTTGATATTATACGTTCACAGCTTGAATCTGCTCCAAGAAAGATGATATTCTCAGAAGATGGACGATTCGCTTATGTTGTATGTGAATTAAAGAATTATATTAACGTATATTCTTATGATGCTTCTTCTGATAAGAACAGATTTGAGATGATTCAGAATATATTCACTGTAAGACGCGACCATAAGTCTAACAGTGCAGCTTCAGACATATGCCTTACTAATTCAGGCAATAACTTAATCTGCTCTAATGCCGGTGATAACACTGCTACAATATATTCTGTGGACAAGACTACAGGAAAGATAATTACACTTAACTCACTTCCTGTAAGTGGTGATTATCCTAAGTACATATGCCTTTTTCCTGATGACAAGCACTTTTTATCTATGAATAATGAAGGCAACTCAATAACAATATTTACTGTAGACTATACCAAAGGACTTATTGTTATGAATGGCAAAGAACTTAAAATATCACGTCCTAACAATATGGTTATTAAAAAGTTAGATTAATTAATGAAGGCTTGGCCATAAATCCAGACCAAGCCTTTATCAAAGCAAAAGGCACTGTGCTATATGCATTCTCATCCTGAATACATATATGGCACAGTGCCTTTTTATTATCCGCTGTACTTTTCTGACTGAGCCTTTATAAGCTGAACATCATCAAAGTAATTAATCTTCATAGCAGCCTTAACTTCGCTTAATGTCTGTTCTGCTACCTCATAAGCATTCTTAGTTCCCTGTTTAAGTATCTCGTATACATAAGGAATATCCTTCTCATATTCGTGTCTTCTATTTCTGATTGGCTCTAATTCCTTGTTAAGAACATTTAAAAGGAACTTCTTAACCTTAACATCACCAAGTCCACCTCTCTTATAGTGGTCTTTTAATTCATCAAGGTTATTATACTCTGGTAAGAATAATCCAAAGTCTTCTTCCTTACTGAATGCATCAAGATATGTAAATACAGTATTACCTTCTATCTTACCAGGATCCGATACCTTAATATGATCTGGATCTGTATACATACTCATAACCTTTTTCTTAACATCTTCTTCTGTATCAGAAAGATATATGCAGTTACCAAGCGACTTACTCATCTTAGCTTTGCCATCTGTACCTGGAAGTCTTAAACATACTTTATTATCCGGAAGAAGTATCTGTGGTTCTACCAATGTATCTCCATATACTGAATTGAACTTTCTTACAATCTCTCTTGTCTGTTCAATCATCGGCTCCTGATCCTCACCTGCCGGAACTGTTGTAGCCTTAAATGCTGTTATATCAGCGGCCTGGCTTATTGGATAGCAGAAAAATCCAACCGGTATGCTCGCTTCAAAGTTACGCATCTGGATCTCTGACTTAACTGTTGGGTTTCTCTGAAGTCTTGAAACTGTAACAAGATTCATATAATAAAATGTAAGCTCTGTAAGTTGTGAAATCTGTGACTGAATAAATATATCAGACTTAGCTGGGTCTAAACCGACTGAAAGATAATCAAGTGCAACCTCTATTATGTTCTGGCGTACCTTCTCAGGATTATCAGCATTATCTGTAAGTGCCTGAGCATCTGCTATCATAATAAATATCTTATCATATTCACCTGAATTCTGTAATTCTACTCTTCTCTTTAATGAACCAACATAATGACCAACATGAAGCTTTCCTGTTGGACGGTCACCTGTTAATATTATCTTAGACATATTGCTCCTCCATTCTTATGCAACGCATCTATGCATATCACAAATATTCATAATTTTATCACATTTTTTTTAAAATAACAATTGAGAATTAATCTAATTAATAGTAATATATATAACAGAGTGCCAAGAGCACAATAATATATACTTGTGGAGGAACAATTAATGAAACATTTACTTAGTCCACTAGACTTAAGTGTCACAGAACTTGAAGATTTACTTAATCTTGCAAGAGACATTTCTAAAGATCCTAAAAAATACAGCCATGTATGTGATGGTAAAAAGTTAGCAACTTTATTTTATGAACCTAGTACAAGAACCCGTCTTAGTTTTGAAGCAGCAATGCTCAATCTTGGAGGGTCTGTATTAGGTTTTTCTTCTGCTAACTCAAGTTCAGCATCAAAGGGCGAAAGCGTGGCTGATACTATACGGGTAATTTCCTGCTATGCAGACATATGTGCTATGCGCCACCCAAAAGAAGGTGCTCCTATGGTTGCAGCAAGCAAGTCTTCTATACCTGTAATCAATGCAGGTGATGGCGGACACCAGCACCCAACACAGACACTTACAGACCTTATGACTATAAGGGAACTCCGCGGTTCTCTTGACAACTTTACAATAGGCCTTTGTGGTGACCTTAAGTTCGGAAGAACTGTTCATTCACTTATCAATTCACTCGTAAGATATAAAAATGTCAAATTCGTGCTTATATCTCCTAAGGAATTAAGAATACCTGATTATATAAGAGATGATGTATTAAAAGCCAACCAGGCTGAATTCATTGAAATGGAAAACCTAGAAGATGCTATGCCTGAGCTTAACATATTATATATGACAAGAGTACAGCGTGAAAGATTCTTCTCAGAAGATGAATACCTCAGAATGAAAGATTTCTATATACTTGATAAGTCAAAAATGGCTCTTGCAAAAGAGGATATGTATGTTCTTCACCCACTTCCTCGTGTTAATGAAATATCAGTAGATATAGATGATGACCCAAGAGCTGCTTACTTTAAACAGGTACAATTCGGTGTATATGTAAGAATGGCTCTTATTATGACACTTCTTGGTCTTAATAACAAGTAAATATAGGAGGGTAATTATGTTAAATGTAGGACAACTTAATGAAGGCTTTGTACTAGACCATATTGAAGCCGGCAAATCAATGATGATATATAATAACCTTGGTCTTGGCGAACTCGACTGTCAGGTTGCTATTATCAAGAATGCAAGAAGCAGTAAAATGGGAAGAAAGGATATTATCAAGATTGAGGGCGGACTTGACCTTGTTGATTTAGATGTATTAGGATTTATCGATCATAATATCACTGTTAATATTATTAAAGACGGACAGATAGTAGATAAGAAATCACTTTCATTACCAAAGCAGATTACTAATGTTATCAAATGTAAGAATCCTAGATGTATTACTTCTATTGAACAGGGTCTTGACCATGTATTTGTTCTTTCTGACCCTGTTAAGCAGGTATACAGATGTAAATACTGTGAAGAGAAATATACTGGTAAATAATATCCCCCAATACAACATTCGTACAGCTTTATTATATAAGCTTGAAGTTCTAATGTAATCTTCTGATTATATAGTAAAAAGGGGATGTGAAAAAACTCGATTGAGTTTTTTCGCATCTCCCTTTTTGTACCTGTTGTGTATAAATGACTGAAATCATGTGCAAAGAAAGCGCACTTCCCCTACCCCATAGAAATTCTTTTTTTGAATCTATGCGGCAGTTCTGTTTCTCATCTTTTTTTCTGATATTTATATAGATTGTGGCCTATCGCCATAAGTAAAACTTCCAGTTTGACTGAATGAATACCTCTTCGGACAATTCTCTTGTACCAACGGTCGTTTTTCATAATTCCGAAAGTCAAGTGTTCATAATGACGCTGTTCTTTGGATTTTCGCTTTCCACTTCCGTAAACAAATGTACTTGTATCCAGTTCCCATAAAAGTACTAGCTGCTCAACGATTTCATTCAGATAATCCGGTACATACTTAGTTACCAGTGAACCAATGGTATTTAGATAATGCAAACAATACTTGATGAAATTCCATGTTAAACGATGCTGTAGGCTTCAAACATAGTTGAAAGCTTTAATTATTTAAAGTTTTTGACTTTAAACCCTAAAAGCACTTGCGTTTAAGGGTTAATATGGGCTATACTATTATGGTATCTGTCCGGGAATCAGGCTGTTGTAGATAACGTGAGCAGCATGTATCCCGGATGTTGTGAGTATGGAAGAGGGTTTAAAGTATGATAGTTACTCTGATTGAGAAAGTATATAGTTTTCTGTGGGGAGATCTGGTGCAGATTCCACTGCCGGGCGGCAGCACTCTGGGGATTTCGCTTCTGATTATATTACTGATTCCTACAGGAATTTATTTTACGGTTCGGACGCGTTTTCTGCCGATTCGCCTGTTCCCGGATATGGTGCAGGCACTGGTTGAGAAGAAACAAGAAAAAAACAGTCTGTCTTCATTTCAGACACTGATCGTTTCGACTGCAACCCGTGTCGGTATGGGAAATCTGGTCGGTGTTGTTGCGGCAATTTCGGCAGGCGGCGCCGGTGCGGTTTTCTGGATGTGGGTGACGGCAATTATCGGTTCATCAACAGCTTTTATTGAAGCGACACTGGCACAGCTTTATAAAGAAAAAGATCCGCTGTACGGAGGTTACCGCGGCGGTCCGGCGTATTATATTCATGCATATGTAGAAGAAAAACAAAAGAAAAAGAGAAACAAAGTGGTGATTTCTGTGTTGTTTGCAATCTCCGGTCTGATCTGCTGGTGCGGTATCAGTCAAGTGATCAGCAATTCTGTTGTTTCTTCATTTAAAAATGCATTTTCCATTCCGCCGATCTATATGACGGTAGTACTTGTTGCTGTGGCTGCTGTGATAGTGCTTCGTAAAGATGCGACAGTTAAGATCCTGGATATGGTAGTGCCGGTCATGGCGGTATGCTATTTTGCAATCACGATTCTAATCATTGTGATGAATCTTGGAAGTTTGCCGGGTGTTTTTGCAAGAATTTTTGAGGAAGCATTTGGATTCCGACAGGCAGCAGCCGGCGGTTTTGGCGCAGTCCTAATGAATGGAATCAAACGTGGACTGTTTTCGAATGAAGCAGGTTCCGGATCTGCTCCGTGTGCGGCAGCAGCGGCAGAATGTGACCAGCCGGTCAAAGCCGGATTGGTACAGGCGCTCGGGGTATTTGTGGATACGATCGTGATCTGCAGCTGTACAGCATTTATCATGCTGCTTGCGCCGGAAGAAAAAGTTACAGGACTTTCCGGAATGGATCTTCTGCAGACCGCAATGGAACATCATCTTGGCCGTTTTGGTGTGATCTTTATTGCGGCGACGCTGTTTTTATTCAGTTTTTCGACGTTTCTGGGCATCCTTTTTTATGCGAGATGCAATGTTGCATATCTTTTCGGAGATAACTGGGCTTCACAGACTGCATACAAAGTACTGGCACTTGTGATGCTGTTCATCGGCGGCCTTGCAGCATATACATTTGTTTGGGATCTTGGTGATGTTGGAATCGGACTGATGACGATCTTTAATATCATCATTCTTTACCCACAGGGTGAGAAGGCTCTGAAAGAACTGAAAGAATACGAAAAAGAAAAAAGAAAATGAAAAACACAAAGAGAAAGCATTTGAAACTATGTCTGTTGTTATTGTTTATGGTTCTGGTATGTTTTGCGATAACCAATGTCAGGACGACAACAGTAAGTGCTGACGATGAAACTTCTGATATACCAGGGATAATTTTCGAACATTTTTTGGGGATGTGAAAAAACTCAATCGAGTTTTTTCACATCCCCTTTTATTTCATATATACCATATAATCAACAGGTTGTATACACTACAACCTGCCTTCATAACACTTTCTAAAATATTCAATACTTACTTGTTTTATCTATATGCCTGTAATGTAGGTGTTGTGCGAATCTTAAGTGGTGTATCAACGCCTTCTGCTGTTGTTACTGTATACTTTATTACCTGTGGTGAACCTGCTTCTACTACAAGATCAACATTATAACCAACCTCAAGATTATCATACTCGTCAGTTGTTATCTTAAGGCCATTATTAGTCTCAAAGTTAGCTATAGTACCACCTGCTGGTGCGAATAAATGAACAAATCCTCTTATTCCACCATCGAATCCACCAAGAATATAGCCACCTGCTCTTGTTATATTGCTTCTTTTAATTGTATTAGTTAATGTCACAGTAATATCATAGCTTCTTGTTCCATCTGCATTAATAACAGGCTCACTCATCTTAGTATCAATATTTAAGAACCAGCCTAATTTACAAGGCTCATATAAACTAAAGAACACTCCTGCTTCTGGATTAGCCGGGTCATCATTAAGATTTCCTGAACAGCCTGCATCCTTAGCATACTGCTCTTCCTGCTCATCTACGAACCAGAGCATAATTGTGTTCTCTTCAACACCTTCATTAAACATATCTACATATTCATTAATTCTCTTAAAATCAAAGCCTGATACCAATACTGCCATTGCCTGCTTGGCTGTCTCTGCAAAAAGACCATCAACATATTCATTAGCTTCATTATAATCAACATTAGTGCCTCTGTCGCTAAGATATTTATAATAAAGCTCATACTGTAATACTGATACGGCATTATCACCATTAAGCTCTGTTCCATCAGGAAGTGTAATTGGTCCTGATATTCTAAGAACCTTCTGTATAATAGTCGGTGTAAGTGAGAGCACACCATCAACGCTCTCACCGTGCTTAGCTTCATAAGCCAAAGCCCATATCTGAGCAGCTCTTTCAAAATCAGGGTTAAAACTTGCATCTCTTGAATAGATTAACGTATCATTAAATATCTTTAATTCTTTTCTTGTAACATTAGCTTCATCTGGTGGATATGTTGCCAATACATCATTAACAGGATTAAAATCTCCAATTGACATTACACCATCTTCAACCCTTATTGTTCCGATTGAACCTGGGAAACCACCTGCGGCTCTTATCTCTGCTGTGTTCTGTGCAGCAAGAAGATATACCTTATCACTTCCATCGCCGATAAATGCTTTCATTAATGGAATGTAATCTTCATAATCTGTGTACATACTCATAAGTGATGTTATCTTATCACTATAAGAAGATATCATTGTTCCCATACTTCCCGGAAGTTCAACCTTGTTCATCTTAGCAGTCATATTATTAACCACTGGCTGTATCTGCTCTAAAAGATCAAGATAGGCATTAATTGTTGTTACACTAAAACCATCACCTACTTTAAGACCTGACATAGGGTATTCTGATATTGTTGCTACTGCCGGCTTTATAATATCATCTGATGCATCTTCAACAAGTCCTATAAGTGTATCTACTGACTTAACATACTTTCCTGCAACCGGAATGTGGCTTGCCATCTTCCACAATGGGCTTGATAATGTCTTGCTTATCTTATAAGTTGTATTGTCAAGCTTTAATACTGCTGTATTAGCTGCCTCAGCATCCTGGGCTTTTACAGCTCCAAGCATATCATTCATCTCTGTCTTTAATTCATTAGCATTCTTTAACATTCCCTTGGCATCAGATAAGCCCTTAACACCCATAATTCCTATAATAACAACAACAGCAGCTACTATTGAAACAATTGTTATAGTACGTTTCTTTTTCTGCTGTTTTGTTAATCTCTTCTTACCACTGTGTCTGTGATGTTCCCCACTGCTATGGTGGCTGTGGTGTCCTTCACTACTATTGCTGCTGTGATGTTCTGAATTATTGTTACTGCCTTCTCTTACATTGTGACGGCTGTTATTGTTAGCTGTATTACTGCCAGTATGCTGGACATTGCTTCTTCTATGACCACTGTTCTGGCTGATTTTATTATCCACAGTATTCTCACTGTTTAAGTTCTCATTGTTATCTTTATAATCATTATTGTTCATTACTATCCATCCATTTCCTATTATAAAAAAGAATGTGCTAAGCACATTCTCGCGACGAGTGCTGTCGCTTGCGACAAACTACAGCTTCACGCGAGTGCGCATAACTGGCACATAGTGCCTTTTATTTAATAGGAAATTATATTGGAATTTCCTATTAAATAAAAAAATATGAGCAGTACTATAAGCCGGGTTATGTCCAGCCAGGCTTTGACCTGACTACTGATGATCATCTATCTAGACCTGCTGTTACCAGCAGGCTCAAGCAACCTACCTAAAAGCACGACGGGCAGCCGTATCGCTTTATATTTGGTCTTGCTTCGAATGGGGTTTACATAGCCAGTATTGTTACCAATACCACGGTAGTCTCTTACACTGCCTTTCCACCCTTACCAATAAGCTCAACACTAAGTGTTAAGCACTGGCGGTATATTTCTGTTGCACTAGCCTTGGAGTCACCTCCACCGGACGTTATCCGGCATCCTGCCCTGCGAAGCCCGGACTTTCCTCACCTGCGGTCTTTCGACACTTGCAGCCGCGATCATCTGTACTACTCACATTTATTAGTATTATTAAGTTAATTGTAACTTTGTAAACATCTAACGCCTACTTAATGAACATAGCATCCCCAAAACTAAAGAATCTGTAACGTTCTTTTACTGCAACTTCATAAGCATTAAGAACATTTTCTCTTCCTGCAAGTGCTGACACAAGCATTACAAGAGTTGATTCTGGGAGATGGAAATTAGTTATAAGACAATCTATTGCCTTAAACTTATAACCTGGATATATAAATATTTCTGTCCAGCCACTCTTAACTGGTATATGTCCATTTTCATCAGCTACTGATTCAAGAGTTCTTGTGCTTGTAGTTCCTACAGCAATAACTCTTCCACCATTAGCCTTGGTATTATTAATTATATCTGCTGCTTCTTTATCAACCTGATAGAATTCTGAGTGCATATGATGATCAAGTATATTCTCAACCTTAACTGGTCTGAATGTTCCAAGACCTACGTGAAGAGTAACTCTTGCAATCTTCACTCCCATATCTTCTATCTGTTTAAGCAGCTCTTTTGTAAAATGTAGTCCTGCCGTAGGTGCTGCTGCTGAACCCTCGTGCTTGGCATATACTGTCTGATAGCGGTTTTTATCTTCAAGCTTATGTGTGATATATGGTGGAAGCGGCATCTGTCCTAGTTCATCAAGAATTTCCTCAAATATGCCATCATAACTAAACTGTATAAGTCTGTTACCTTCCTCAACTATATCAATAATCTCACCTGTAAGCTTTCCGCCACCAAATACTATCCTTGCACCAACCTTGCATTTCTTTCCTGGCTTAACAAGGACTTCCCACGTATCCTGTCTGTCTTCAAGTCTTTTTAACAAAAGCACTTCAATGGCAGCACCTGTTCCTTCTTTCTCACCGATAAGTCTTGCAGGTATAACCTTAGTATCATTAATTACAAGGCAGTCACCCGGCTTAAGATATTCTGTTATATTCCTAAATATCTTGTGTTCTATAGCTCCTGTGTTCTTATCAAGAACCATCAATCTGGAGCTTGAACGGTCTGACAGAGGGTCTTGTGCTATAAGTTCCTCTGGCAGATCATAATAAAAATCATGTAAATCCATAATAATCCTCTATTCAGATTGTGCACTCTATATTCACTACATACGAAGTTCGATTCCATTATCACTTAAGTCTTTATATATCTTCTCCATTACTGGTGTGATATCCTTATCCTCAAGTGTTCTGTCCTTAGCTCTAAAAGATATTGAATATGCTACTGACTTGTAGCCCTCTTTAATCTGGGCACCTTCATATATATCAAATAACTTGTAACTCTCAAGTATGCTTCCGCCGCGTTTCTCGATTATCTTCTCAATCTTTCCTACAAGAACTGACTTAGGCATAACCATACTTATATCCCTTGTAACTGCTGGGAACTTGGCAATACCCTCAAACTTTCTGTCAAAGCTTGCCATCTTAGTTACAATTGAAAGGTCAATAACAACAATATATGTTCTGTCGCCTAATGAATAAGTATCTGCTACATCTGGATGTAATTCACCCATATAGCCAATCTTTGTTCCATCATAGATAATCTCTGCCTGACGTCCTGGGTGAAGGAATGTAATTCCTGCCTCTGGATTGTATTCCGGCTTAACTCTCATTCCAATTCTTTCAAGGAATTCTTCAACTACACCCTTCATCTGGAAGAAATCAACATCTCCAAATGCTCCAAGCGTGAACATAACTCTCTCATCTGGAAGCTCGTTAACATCATCTGCTGCAAGATATACCTTTGCAAGCTCATATAACTTAACATTCTTATTACGTCTGTTATAGTTAGTTGATAATGATGTAAGCATACCATTAACAGGAAGTGTTCTCATTATTGAGAAATCTTCTCCTAATGGATTAGAGATAACCACTGTCTTTCTGTATTCTGAGTCGGCCGCAAGCTTAAGCTTATCAAATACCTTAGGGCTTTCAAATGAATATGTCATAGCCTGTGAGAATCCACAGAACTGTGCAACTTCACCTGCTACATCTTCAATACTTCTCTCAAATGGTATCTTACCCATTGTTGTAGAACCCTTTGGAAGTGTTGTAGGAATATTATCATATCCGAAGAATCTTGCTACTTCCTCTGCAATATCTGCATCTCTGTTAAGATCCTGTCTAAATGTAGGAATAATAAGCTCATTAGAAGCTTCATCATATTCTACTTCAAGTCTCTTGAAATATGAAAGCATATCTTCCTTTGATACATTTGTTCCAAGAAGTGCATTATACTTATCTGGTTCAAATGATATTCTCTTCTTAGATACCGGCTCATCATATATATCAACAACACCGCCAACTACTTCACCTGCACCTAACTGTTCTATAAGGTCACAGGCCCTGTTCATAGCTTCAAGTGCAAGCTCTGGATCTAAGCCCTTCTCAAACTTACCAGAAGCATCTGTTCTTAAACCAATCTTCTTAGTTGACTTTCTTATATTAGTTCCATCAAATGTTGCAGCTTCAAAAAGCATTGTCTTAACATCATCTGTTATCATTGAGTTCTCACCACCCATAATACCAGCAAGACCAATAGCCTTTTCTCCATCACATATAAGAAGTGCTTCTGAATCAAGTGTTCTTTCCTGTCCATCAAGTGTAACGAACTTCTCATTCTCAGCAGCAGTTCTTACAATAATCTTCTTACCAGCAATTGTATCGTAATCATATGCGTGCATTGGCTGTCCATATTCTGTCATAACATAGTTAGTAATATCTACTATGTTATTAATAGGTCTGATGCCTGCTGTCATAAGTCTGTGCTGCATCCACTTTGGTGATGGAGCAAGCTTTATATTCTTAACAACTCTTGCTGTATATCTCTTGCAAAGCTGCTTAGCTTCTACTTCAATCTTAATATAGTCATTAACATCTTCGCTATTGCCTGTATCATTAACAACTGGAGGATTGAATGGCTTTCTGAATGTAGCTGCTGCCTCTCTTGCGATACCAAGGATACTATAGCAGTCTACACGGTTGTTAGTAATCTCATATTCAAATACTGTATCATCAAGTCCAAGATATTCTACAGCACTCTCTCCTACTTTGGCATCATCACCAAATATATAAATACCATTTTCTGCTGCATCTGGATAGAATTCTCTTGATGAACCAAGTTCTTCAATTGAACACATCATTCCATAAGACTCAACGCCTCTTAACTTGCCTTTTTTAATCTTAATTCCATCTCCTGGAAGTGGACTTCCATCGTGTCCGCCAGCCACACGTCCGCCGTCAAGAACAACTGGAACTTTCTGTCCACTTGTTCCTGGTTCAATATTAGGAGCACCTGTAACTATCTGAACAGTTTCATTTCCTACATTCACCTGACATACTACAAGCTTGTCTGCATCTGGATGTCTTTCTACTGAAACAATCTGTCCTACAACAATTTTATCCAGATTTTTATCAAGCTCATTAAAACATTCTACCTTAGTACCTGAAAGAGTCATAGCATCTCTGAATTCCTGATTTGTACACTCTAAACCTGGAACAAGGTCCTTTATCCATTTAATAGATGTATCCATACTTATCCTCCACTTATTATTAATTAGAACTGCTTTAAGAATCTTGTATCATTCTCGTATAACAATCTCATATCATCGATTTCGTATTTAAGAAGGGCAACTCTTTCAAGACCTACGCCAAACGCAAAACCTGTATATTTATCTTTATCAATTCCGCACATTTCAAATACATGTGGGTGAACCATTCCGCAGCCAAGTATTTCAATCCAGCCCTCACCCTTACAAAAACGGCATCCCTTGCCGCCACATTTAAAGCAGCTTACATCCATCTCGGCACTAGGCTCTGTGAATGGGAAATGATGTGGTCTGAACTTAACCTTAGTATCTTCACCGAATAACTCCTTAGCGAATTCTGCAAGTGTTCCCTTAAGGTCAGCAAATGTTATGTTCTCATCAATTACAAGACCTTCAACCTGATGGAAGCAAGGTGAATGGGTTGCATCAACTTCATCTGCTCTGTATACACGTCCAGGTGAAATCATTCTTATTGGAAGTCTGCCTTTTTCCATAACTCTTGCCTGAACAGGTGATGTCTGTGTTCTAAGAACAACTTTATCATTGATATAGAATGTATCCTGTTCATCTTTTGCTGGATGGTTAGCTGGAATATTAAGTGCCTCAAAGTTGTAATAATCATATTCTACCTCTGGACCTTCTACAATTTCGTATCCCATTCCTATAAATATCTTTTCTATTTCTTCACGCGCAAGCATATTAGGATGTTTATGTCCAAGTTCAGCTTTCTTGGCTGGAAGTGTTACATCAATTACCTCTGCCTTCATCTGAAGCTCTCTCTTCTTGGCAGCAAGCTCTTTCTTGGCAGCCTCTAATACTTCTTCAATTGCCTGTCTTGTTTCGTTGACAATCTGTCCAACCTTAGGTCTGTCCTCAGGAGCTACCTCCTTCATACCCTTTAAAACTTCAGTAAGCTCGCCTTTTTTACCAAGAAAAGCAACTCTGATATCATTTAACTTATCAAGAGAATCTGTTGCCTTTATCTGTGACAACGCATTTTCTTTGATTGCATCAAGTCTTTCTTTCATCTTATCCTCCTTCTTGCGCTATTTACACATTGTTAATCATTTCGCAAAAAACCACTCTCAATTGTAACACAATGCTCATATTTCGCAAGTATTATTTTAATTATTCTTATGTCTTTTCTCATAAATCTCAAGAACCTGCATAGCTTCCTTGGCATGCACCTTATTCTTTTTAGTCACATTTTTAATATTATTTCTTGCATCTTCTATTCTTGATTCATTATATTCTATCTGTTCTCTTAACTTCTGGCGTCTTATGGAAAGATTATGTCTTACCTCTACCATTTCTTTAGGATTAAGTATCGCCTTAACTTGTCCTATCCATATATGTGTATCAATTACACCAAGCTGTCTTAATATATCTGTAAGCTCCGCTTCTGCCTCATTAAGATTACTTGTTATCTCAAGTATTTTACGTTGTTCATCTTTCATCTCAACATATGCCTGAAACTTCTGCTCAAGCTCAAATGCACTCTTTACCGCATATTTGCTATATTCATATTCAAGCACATTTACAGCATTTACATACTTTATCTTGTACTTATTAAGAAGTGCTGTTGCTTTATTAAGCTTCACCTCTGTCACATACACTTTTCGTTCTGTTGATTTAAGATAAGCAAACAGACCAAGCGAAAGCGTAAGTGCAAGTATTACAACTGTTATGAACATTCCAATGTGTTCATCATCTGGTGAAGCCGCTGATATAAGAAGAAATATAACAAACACCCCTACAAGAAGTGCCAGCATAAGTACTGAATACTTCTTAATTCTAAGCTGTTTTTTCACAAGGTCATTTGCCTCTATACGATACATTGACCTCTCACCCTTAATCATTCTTACATTCTTTAATACTGTATTGTAATCTTCTTCATCGTGCCTCAGCTTTACAAGTGCCTCTGGAAAATCTTCCTCATAAGATTCCATCATACGGTACACTTTGTTGGAAAGCTTGTTCTCCGGTGATTTAAAAATACGCCTGTCAACCGACAGATTATCAACACGGTCTGCCGCATACATAAGCTTAAGCTTTATATCATCCGGTGCATTCTCGATTCTTTGTATATCCTCATAATAATCAGTTACACTGTCATATTCTACCTTGGCATTCTCTATATATCTTGAAGCTTCCTCCATAATATCACACTGGCTTTTAACAAAGCTCCCAACCTCTGAGCCTGTAAATCCTGCCGTGTCAACCTCTTCAAGATTATCCTGCGTATTATTGACCGCTCCGCCAAGATTAACCTTATCAACTGTTCTTATAAGCGTCTGTGCCTGTATACTGTTAAGCAGGTGGTCATATTTTTCTTCTTCCTTTAACGCATCTGCCTGCTGTTTCTTAGTCTTTTCTGTCAGCCCTCTGGATTCATCAGCAGATGCATCACTGCCAGCCGTCTTATATAATTCTTCTTCCAGATCATCATTATGATTACTGCCAGTATACGAACCCACCTGATAGCTGTGTATCATATCATTAATAGAACGTTTATTTCTAAATCCATTCTCATCTTCATACACAAGCTCCTCAAGGTCTTTTAAATCCTCATCACTGTCATAATTATTTTTCAAGAATTTGAATAATCCCACTTGTCTTATCACCTCGCAGTATATTTATAATAATCCTGTTTCCAATTGGTAAGAATATCATCTAATACTTTATGATACCCTGCCACATCTCCTGCATTTTTATACTTCTCTGTGTCATTAAGCTTTCTAATCTCGTCCTGATAAGCAGCATTATCCATAAGCTGTTCTATCTTTCTTCTTATGATATACTCCTCCTCTGGCACATCTTCATTAATAACACTTCCGTCTTTATCCATAAAACACTTTGCCGCAAGGTAACACTTGTATGAATTCTTATGCTGTCCTATCTCATATGCTTTCATAAAGCTGTATGAAGCCTCATTATATAAGAACACTCTTGCAAGTGCAACACCCATATTATGGTACACACCTGCTAAGAACGCTGCTGGGGCAGCATTGCTGTATTCATCTATAATCTGCTTATAACAGTCAACCGCCTTATAGAAGCACTCATTAGAAAGAAAACTGTCCCCTCTTAATCCAAGTCTTTCATAAGCATTCTGATTATCAAGCGTATTCAGTATTTCGCTTATCTTTTCAATCTGTTCCAAAGAATAATAATCAACTGATTTAAGTATTGTGACAAGCATACTTGCCAACAGCTCATTATTACTTTTCATTATGGTTAATCTCTGGGCAAGTGCTGTATTTCCCACTTCATCCCTAAGAAATGTTATAAGCTCATCATTGATAAAATCATTAGTAAGTATATATATATTATTGTAAATATAATAACACAGTTCTTCTTCTGTATACAATCTGATACCTGACTGCATTATATATAAAGGATTGTCTGCAACCTTCCCCCTGCACAAAATCATTGCACTCATACATCTGCCTCACTTAAATCCAGTTCTTTAACTATAACACTATCCGATGCCTGATATATCTCACCAAAACCAAGGTCTTTTACTGTAACAATACATTTATCCTGTGAAGATGCCTTTACATTCATTGATATTCTTGTTGTCTTTCCTTCCCTGTAAGGAATAGAGCTTATATCAACCTGCTTTTCTATATATTTTCCGTCCGGCCATATAATCTGGAAATTTATAACCGACACATCTTCAATAATAAAATCAATTGTTCTTTCTGCCATATACCAGTTAGTTCCCATTTTGACAATTCTAAACTTCATAGGACGTCCGTGTTCTGATATATCCGTTTCAATATCAGCTTTTATCCTGCCATCTGTAAGAAGGCACACATTACCAAATACCTGTGGAGATATATACTCCAACGCTGCAAAGCACGCACCTCTTACATATAAATTCTGCCCAACAAATGCTTTTCTTCCTGCAACTAATACTTTGGTGAATTCATCTGGAAGCCTGTCCACATCAAATCCCATACCTGTAAGATATACACTTGAAGCCCTGTGCTTCTTAAAATATTCTGTCATATACAAGGTAACGGAATGTGAAGCCTTTTCTATTGTACTTCCTTCAGGCTGGCTTAATGTATGCTCCTGTAATATGTACTGCATATCACCAATCTTATTGCAGTACAATCTGTATACATCAATTCCCGAAGCATTGTAATCCATAAGCACTGTACCATTCTGATAAAGTTCCTTCTTCTGGCTGTACGCATAATATGCAAAGCTTTCTATTCTGCTTATTATCTGGTACTGCTCATTTGCAACACCTGCATTGTACAGCTCATCCTTTACAATCTCCAGTGTATCTTTGGTAAAATCAGGAACAACAACACATATAGAAGCTACACTGCTGGCATTTTTCTTATTAATAACAGCTTTTATATTCTCTGATAAAGTTTTGTCTTTTTCGGTATCTGCTGCCACTGGTGCTTTTAACTCACTGTCATACACACACATCTGTATATTATCCTCAAGCAGCTCCACTCCTATTATCAAATCTGTATCGTTCATAACTATCTCCATTCTTAGCAGGAATTTAGTCTTACTGCCTCATATTCTCTGGTACAAACAACTGCTTTGTCACATAATCTTCTACTGCATAGCTTTCCATAAGCTTCTTTAATGTAACCATATCCCTTAGCTCCTCGCTTGCAAGACATTCATTAATTGCATCAAATCTGCCCTTATTATCTCCATCATTAAGGTTATCGTACAATATGTTATATTCCTTCGTATTAGTGTCTGTTCCAATTGTATAATTATATATAACCTTGTCGTTATAGAACAATGAAAGTTTGTATGTAAATACTCCGCAGTTATCACATTTCATAACTGCACTTGCATATTCTTTAGCATCATTGACTTTATAATTAATGACAACTTTATTATCAGGATTGCCATAATACTCAATCACTGTAACACCACATGCATTATACGGTATATTAAGAACACCATTAAAACGTTTATAATAATCATAGATTATCTCTTTTGCACATAATTCATCAAGAATCTTCTGTGCTGTGTCTTTAATATCTGGTTTATTCAATTCTTTTATATTCTCTGATACTTTTTTAAGCCACGCAGCAAGGCATATTACAGGAATACCAATCTTATCTTTGTAACATTCTTTTACAACCGTAAATGTTATGTCACTTACATTTTTTCCTTTAACAAAATATAAAAATGAATTATAAGCTATATATGCTTTGGCTATCAGCTGTGATGCACCTTTATTATAATAATCTGTAAATACCTGTGTAAGCTTATCATAATAATCTTTATCCTGAGTAAACATATACTGTGAGATAACCCTCTCAGAAAGATTTTTAATATTTACGCCAAAATCAGATGCACTCTTCCACAACCTGTACATATCCTTGTCTGAACCATTATAATTATCAACCATATATTCAAGTACCAGCTCATTATACAGATGATTCCTGAACACATATTCACACAATATATCTTTATAGCTTTCCTTATTAACCGAAGCAGTAAGCTCGTGTACTATGAACTTAAACATCTTGCCTGCTGGAACTATTGTATAGCCGTAGCGTTCCATAAGTTCCCTTGCCTCATAATACATTCCGTACTCCAAAAGTATTTCAATAAGCCCCTGTGCCGTATTGATATCAAGACCATCTTTAATAAGGTCACTGTACTCATCATTAAAGGTTTCACCTTCATAATATTCTTTATAATATTCAATAAGCCACGAATTAATAAGTTGTCGGTATTCGTATGTAACTCCTTTAACCATCGCCGCTTTCTTATATATAGATGGTGTATCCGCATTATATATATGCTTCTTTCTGCAATAATCTGCTCTGAATAAAGCTATATATGGCTCTTCAATGTCATATTCATCTAACAATGTTATATCCAGTGGTTCTTCTAATATCTTTTCTATCTCATAATTGACAGTGTTTCTTCTTATAACTCCGTCCGTACAGATAAATGCCATAGAACAGTTAGAGATATAAAGCGGAATATATATATCATTGCCTGTCATCTCATATATTGCAGGCTCTTTCATATAGCCGCATTTTACTATAACAGCTTTTACTTTACTGCAATCAGCAGTTACACGATACATAAATCTTAACTTAACCGCATATTCTGCTGTTTCATTATTGATAAGCTGTGGCTTTAAAAATTGTCTGTAAAGATACATAAGGTCATTATTGATACAGCCGGCCTTTAACTGCTCATAAAGATACAGTTCTATCATCTGCTCGTACGAATCATATATATCCTTATAGAATGCTTTATTATAGACAACATTGGCATATAAGAAGGACTTCCATTCATAATTAATACCTGAATCATATGTAAAATACAAAAGGACAATTCTTGGAATTCTCATCTTTATATCTTTCTTTATGCTTGCCATATAGAACTCATATAATCTTGTTATTCTTATGCCTCTAAGAACCGCTTTCTCATAAAATGGAAATGCTTCCTCACCAGCTATTCCTTCCCTTACCATATGTGATATTAATACTTCTAATATGTCATCTTCTTCATATATTGTATAAAGTTTTTTTAATATCTCTATATTATCTTTATTAGTAATTCTTTCATTGGCAATTACAGCCGCTGCCTGCTTTGCAAGCTTTTCTGTAATCATATTGTACTTTATACCAAATGCTATCACCTGAATCTCAAATCTGTTAAACAGCCTTAACAGCTCTGGCTGTGCATTATATATATTAAGTGCCTCTAAATACATAACCGGGCTTATACAGCCATCATTAAAGCAATCCTTTATTCTTATAAGCTTAATGCTCTTGTTATTCTCAGACTGTCCGTCTATATAGAATAATATCCACAAAAGCACCCAGCTGTCATATCCGTGTTCATAACACTCTGTAACTATCTGGGCTACATCTGATGTATATCCTGCATCTTTTCTTTCAAGCGTGCTTACATAAAGGTAAAGACTGTATAACTCAATATGATTATCAACATCGCTTAATACCCTGTCCTTAATGTTCTCAAGAATTCTGCTTCCATTGTAATCATCACCTGATATAAAATTAACACCAGCCTGCAATACGTCAAATATTATGTCCGATTTCTTCAATCCACGAACTCTGTCAAGAATTTTATTAGTGTTAATAACCCATTCCTGCTTGGTTATGCGTTTCATTCTGAACTGGAGATATTCTGCTGTAAGCCTGCTCTTTGCAGTTCTTATCTCTCTGTGTTCATCAAAGCCGCTGTCATTAACAATCTCTTTTCCATTTATTGTAATCTCTATTACTTCCTGATGACTGTAAGAGCTTATTATAATATACGCATAGTTATTGCCTGCATGAAGAAGCTTATCATCTATTATATAATCCAGCTCATATACATCACCTATGAAATCATCAGAAGTTATTATTCCTCTTTTCATCTTAATAAATGGTGCTTCACACTGTACGTCAAGCTTTATATAGCCCCAGCCGTTCTTTTCTATAATTATGCTGTCCTTTTCGTTAGCACCATCTATATTATAATCTCTTATATTAGTATCAACACTGAAAGTAAGAGCAGACTTTTTCTTAATTGCTATTAAGAACTCCTCCATTGACTCATATACATTTTCTCTGTCATACAGGACATCGTAAAGATTATTTAATACATCATCACCCTGTAAGAATATTTTTTTGAATTTATCGGATCTGTATAAGCTTACTGCTTCTTCTTTATTAACCTGCACAAGATTAGTAAAATGGAACAGGTTATCCGCTTTTCCAAGGCTTGTATCTACTGTTTCTTTAACTGCTGTAAAGCTGTATAATACCTCTTTCTCTCCAGCATTAGTAACAAGCGTGAACTCTCCTTCTATGCTGTCCCCCTCTGAAAGTCCCCTTGCATCTATAACGTATTTAATATCACTGTCTTTTCCCGCAAATGACGGTGTAAGCACTGTCACCTTGGCATTATCAGAGTATACTACCCCCTTAATTACATCTTGCGCCTGTATATGAAATTCTGCATTATGTATTGTGTCACAGATAACATCTTCTATAATAACATCATCAGGTTGTATTATATCTGGAATGTCATATCTGAACTTTCCTCTTGAAAGTCTGTTAATATACTCTCTCATCAGTTCTACGTCTCCGAATTAATCTTTTTTAAATGTGTCTTTATCTGCTTCTCATAGCCATTATCTGTTGGTTCATAGAACTTTACGTCCTCAAGTCCATCAGGTAAATACTGTTGCTTCACATAGTGGTTAGGATAATCGTGTGCATATTTATAACCTATGCCGTGTCCTAACTTTGAAGCACTCTTATAATGTGCATCCTGCAAATGTGCCGGCACAGGTGCTGTCTTGGTTGTCTTAACAAGTTCCATAGCCTTGTCAACTGCCATATAACAAGAGTTGCTCTTAGGTGCACAGGCAACATATAACGCCGCCTGTGAAAGAATTATCCTTGCCTCCGGCATACCTATCCTCTCAACTGCAAGTGCTGCATTCGTAGCAACAACTAATGCGTAAGGGTCTGCATTGCCTACATCTTCACTTGCACATATCATTATTCTTCTTGCAATAAACTTTATATCTTCACCTGCATATAACATCTTTGCCAGATAATAACTTACTGCATCAGGGTCAGACCCCCTCATACTTTTAATAAATGCTGATATGGTATCATAATGATTATCACCCGTCTTATCATATCGGACAGCCCTTTTTTGTATACACTGTTCTGCTGTCTTTAAATCTATATGTATAAGTCCGTCATCTGACCTGTCAGTTGTAAGTATTCCAAGTTCTATCGCATTAAGTGCACTTCTTGCATCGCCATTTGCTATATCAGCAAGAAACTCCAAAGCCTCATCATCTATGTCAGCCTTGTAGCTTCCCATACCTCTTTCTTTATCGTATACAGCTCTCTTTAGTATCTCTTTGATATCTTCCTTTGACAATGGCTTTAACTCAAATATTATAGACCTTGAAATCAAGGCTCCATTAACCTCAAAATATGGATTTTCTGTTGTTGCACCAACAAGCACAATAGTTCCGTCTTCCACGAATGGCAGAAGATAATCCTGCTGTCCCTTATTAAACCTATGTATCTCATCTACAAAAAGTATTGTCTTCTTACCATACATTCCAAGATTATTTTTCGCCCTCTCTACAACATCTTCCATCTCTTTCTTGCCTGCTACTGTAGCATTAATCTGACAGAAATCCGCACTTGTCGTATTGGCAATAACCTTGGCTAATGTAGTCTTTCCAGTTCCAGGAGGTCCATAAAATATAATAGAGCTTAATTTATCCGCCTTTATAGCCCTGTATAAAAGCTTATCCTTACCAACAATATGCTGTTGTCCTACAACTTCTTCCAAAGTTCTTGGTCTTAATCTCATCGCAAGAGGAGAATCATTCTCCTGATTAGTCTTTCGCATATAATCAAATAAATCCATAATTGTGTCCTTGTGATTCCCTTAATGAATATTATTTAATAATATAGCATATTATACGGCAAATGGCACTACTTTAATTAAAGTAAGCTTTTAAATATTTTCTTAACCGTGTCCATAAAGCCTGCTGTATCAACATTTTCGCAGCTTATTATCTTAACACTTCCAATATAAGCCTCATTATAATAATATTTAATAACGCCTACCTCATCACCCTCTTTTAATGGAGCTTTAATATTATCATTAATTATGCACTCCCGGCTTATATCATCATTGTTATATTTATTAATGAACATATATGAATAGTCTTTTTCCTTTGTTATCCTAATCTTATCCTGCCTGCCCGATGAGATTTTAATACTCTCTGTATCAAGCGGTTCTTCATCTTTATATATACTGCACACACTAAAACCATAATTAAGAAGCGTTATTGCATCACTGAATCGTATCTTGCTTGTCGGTGCCGCCATAACAACTGCTATAAGATCTATTCCGTCTTTATTGGCTGTTCCTGAAAGGCAGCAACCTGCCTTGCTCGTTGAACCTGTCTTTAAGCCTGTGGCATAGGCATACTGTTTCATAAGCTTATTAGTATTGGTAAGCACGAAATCCTTCTCGCCTTTTCTTGTAATGTGTGTTATGCTCTCCATCCATATACTGCTGAATTCTTTTATCTGTGGGTGGTTATTAATAAGCTCCCGGCTCATAACCGCTACATCTCTCGCACTTGATGTATGTCCGTCTACATCAAGTCCACAGCAGTTAATAAAATGTGTGTTGCTCATTCCTAGTTCACGGGCTTTCTCATTCATTTTATCAACAAATACATTCTCTGCCCCGCTTATGTGTTCTGCCATTGCAACACAAGCATCATTAGCACTTGCCACCGCTATACACTTAATCATAGTCCTGACACTCTGTATCTCTCCCGGCTCAAGGAACACCTGGCTTCCGCCCATTGAAGCCGCATATTCCGACACAGTTACCGGGTCTTCCATATTAATGCTTCCGTCCTCTATTGCCTCAAATATAAGTATAAGCGTCATTATCTTTGTTATGCTTGCAGGTGCAAGAACTGTATCGGCATCCTTTTCATATATTACCTGTCCTGTCGCCGCCTCCATAAGTATCGCAGAAGGTGTATCTATGTCTGGTCCTGATACTTCCTCTGCACAGCAAAAAACAGGTACAATAACAGCCGTAGTAATTAACATAATTATGGCTGTTATTATACCTGTAATTCTTTTTATATGTCCTGTTCTGTCCTTATGTCCTGCTTTATCTGAATATTCTGCTAACACTTTCATATATCCGGACATAATAATAACCTCTTATAACATTTGTTATTATATATGTCCTTATATACCCTATTATACCTTAAAGTCTTAGAATAATGCTGTAATATCTGTTCCATTAATATACAATTGTTTTAATGTGTTCCAATCCACAGCCTGTCCACTGTTCCTATCTGGCTCTTTGAACCACCCTTTAAATCGCAAGAATATAATGTCTTATCAGAACCATAATAATACAATCTCTTTCTGTAAAGACTTGTATCAGATGTATTAACTGTATCTGTAACATTTCCCATAAGCACTTTCTTAGCTGATGGTGTCTTTAAATAATACTGTCCGTCATTATCTATATAAGTAATAGACTCTTTTGTATTATTAATAAGCGATAAGCTTCCGTCCTTCACATTCTCTGCAATAACAGTCTTATCACCCTTTAATGCATTGATAAGCTTTGCCTCTGAATTAATGTATACAAGTTCACCCGATGCTTTTAAGAATACTATGTTCTGCATATTTCCTATGCTGCCAAGTTCTTTCTTATCTGACACCATTCCGTCTTTATACTTTGCATATGACACTTTTTTATTACCTACCCAGTATATGTAATCATTCTTACTATCAATAATATATGTCATATTAGCACCATCAATGCCATCAAGCTGCTGTGCCAAGCCATTCTTAACACTAACAATATAATTATTGTCCTGTGAATTATATATATATTCATCAGCCTTGTCAGATGTATTCAGATGTCCTGCACATTTAGTATACACACCATCTGTATCACTTAATGGATATATATTATCCACATTATCTGCCACATATGTCTGCTTCTTATTGCTATAATTGTACTGATATAATCTGTTATCACTATCAAGTATTATAATTGTATCGCTGTCACTGTATACATATGCCTGCGTAAGACTGGCTTCTATTGTATCAGTCTTTCCTATAAGACTTCCTGAACTTTTATCATTGGTAATCTCTGCCATAGACAGCTTAAGTCCACCTGTCTTTCCTGTGTCATTGATAGTTTCTGTTTCTTTGTAAATAATTGTGCCTTTATCTGAAATATAATATATCTCGTGTGCATATATATTATTTACAACTTCCACACTTCCATCCTGTGACCATACATATAATGAATATAGCTCATCTTCATCATTATACACATCTGCCACATAATACTTTCCATCCGGACTTGCAGCACTTGAAACCACACTGTCCTTAGATATATTTTCCGGCCATTCCGGTGTATAAAATGTAACTTCATCAAGACCAAATAATGCATCCTTAACATCACATATATACTGGCTTTCAAGTGAAGATACATCATATATGCGGCTTCCATCACTCATATATATATATGAATTCTTCCTTAACAAAACAGCCATAATTAATGAAATAGCAGCTATCGCCACTATAACTATGGCGACAGCTACTCCTGCTTTCTTATATGAATGTTTTGTCTGTGGTCTTATCCTGCTATCCATCTTAATATTATTATCTGCCTTAACATTATTATCCGTCTTAGCATTATTATTTTTTCTGGTCTTAGCCTTTTCCTGCTGGGCTTTTCCTTTAGCTTTACTGGCAAGCTTTTCACTTCCAGCCTTTAACTTATCAGCCACATCATTAAAATCAACTTTAGTTATATCAAAGACACCTTCATCATAATTCTTTACCTTATTCGAACGCTTCTTTGCACGCTTTCCCTGCTGTATTGTCTTGCCATCTTTATCAGATTGTTCTGATTCACCAGACAAAACATTGCAAGCTTCTTCTGCACTGTCTAAGACCTTCTGTATCTCTTTTCTTGCCAGGCTTTCTTCATATGCTTTACGTCTAGCCATATAGTCACTGCTGTTAATCTTAATTACAGGTCCATTACATCTGGGACACTCATTGCCCTCATATTCTGTTCCACATTTAACACATTTCATAAATTAATACCTATATTAAAATGTAAACTTGTCTTCAAAATATGCCTTAAGATCAGAAATCTTTACTCTTTCCTGCTGCATAGTATCTCTATCTCTTACTGTTACAGCATTATCTTCTTCTGACTCAAAGTCATATGTTATGCAGAATGGAGTACCAATCTCATCCTGTCTTCTGTATCTCTTACCGATATTACCTCTGTCATCAAATTCACAGTTGTAATACTTAGAAAGTTCTGCATATACCTTCTCTGCACCTTCATTAAGCTTCTTAGAAAGTGGAAGGATACCAACCTTGACTGGTGCTAATGCTGGATGGAAATGAAGAACTGTTCTTACATCTCCTCCTTCAAGTTCTTCCTCATCATAAGCTGCACAGAGGAATGCAAGTGTCACTCTGTCCGCACCAAGTGATGGTTCAATAACATATGGAATATACTTTTCCTTAGCTTCGTCATCAAAGTATGACATATCCTCGCCAGATACTGTCTGGTGCTGTGTAAGGTCATAATCTGTTCTGTCAGCAATACCCCATAATTCACCCCAGCCAAATGGGAATAAGAACTCGATATCTGTTGTTCCCTTAGAATAGAAGCAGAGTTCTTCTGGTGAATGATCTCTTGCTCTCATCTCATCTTCCTTGATACCAAGTGCCTTAAGCCAGTCTATGCAGTACTGTCTCCAGTAATTGAACCATTCAAGGTCTGTTCCAGGCTTGCAGAAGAACTCTAATTCCATCTGCTCGAATTCCCTTGTTCTGAATGTAAAATTACCAGGTGTAATCTCGTTACGGAATGACTTACCGATCTGTCCAATACCAAATGGCACTTTCTTTCTTGATGTTCTCTGTACATTTTTAAAGTTAACAAATATACCCTGAGCTGTTTCTGGTCTTAAGTATACTGTATTCTTAGCATCTTCGGTTACGCCCTGAAATGTCTTGAACATAAGGTTGAACTGTCTTATATCTGTAAAGTTGTGCTTGCCACAAGTTGGGCAGCATATATTCTTCTCATCAATAAAGTTCTTCATCTGTTCCTGTGACCATGCATCAACTGAACCTTCTATCTCATAGTTATTCTCATCTGCCCAGTCTTCAATAAGCTTATCAGCTCTGAATCTTTCGTGGCAGTCTTTACAATCCATAAGAGGATCAGAGAAACCGCCAAGATGTCCTGAAGCAACCCAAGTCTGTGGATTCATAAGTATTGCACAGTCAACACCTACATTGTATGGGCTTTCCTGTACGAACTTCTGCCACCAGGCCTTCTTAACGTTATTCTTAAGCTCAACACCAAGGTTACCATAATCCCATGTATTAGCAAGTCCACCATAGATTTCTGAACCCGGATACACGAATCCTCTTGCCTTTGCTAAAGCTACTATCTTTTCCATTGTCTTTTCCATATCAATAATCCTCCTAAAGATACAGATGCCATCTATTGATAAGGTGATAATGTACTTAACACATATACACCATAATATTTCGCATCTTCACAATAATCTTTTTAATTCTATAACATTCCTTGTATAATTTCAACTGTGAATATCGTGTAATTATGACTCCCATGGACGTATTCTATAAGAAGCACCTATCTTATCGCATATTATCCGGCACTGTGCTTCTTCCTCGTGTGATATAGTTGTGTCAACCGTTGTCATAACAACATTAAGCCCATTTGCTACGCATTTCTTCGCAAAATCTATCATCTCATCAAATGTCTTATCACCGAATTTACTTCTTACAAGCTTGTTATACTCATCCTTATCAGGATTGTTAAGACTTATTGATACAGTATCTATAAGACCGGCCATTTCTTTTGTTATATCTCTTTCATTGATAAGGTTGCCTGCTCCATTAGTATTGATTCTGATTGGCTTATTATTGTAAGTCTTTTTAATAAATGCTGCTACCTCTCTTACCTTATCCCAGCTTTCTGTAGGCTCACCAAAACCACAGAATACTACTTCACCAAAATCATCAAGATTCCATTTGGCGAATTCATCTATAACTTCACTTACAAGAGGTTCTCTTTCAAGCCATAATCTGTCCGACTCGCCAATTCTATCCATAGTCTGTCTAAGACAAAATGTACAGGCAAATGGACATTTATTAGTCATATTAACATAAAGATTATTATGTACTTTATATAATATCTCCATAATTGTTCTCTCTTTCTTTTATTAAATCATCTAACATTAACATTCTTCTAATTATCTCTCATTATTATCAGACGTCTTAAATATCAAAATATTTTAATATCTTATCCATTAATCATCTTAATGTTGTAAGCAGCTCCTCAAAGCACACTCCGTCAGTAACTGGTATCTCTAATTCTATTGATTTCATTATGCATTTCTTTATGAACTGTGAAGCCTTTCTTACTGATTCGTGGAAATTAACTTTATTAACTGCATCTGCTGCAATTATCGCCGTAAATATATCACCGGTTCCAGACCTCTGTGTTCCAACCTTAGTTGTCTTAATCTCATATCCGCCACAGCCGTCCTCATAACAATAGTTAGCAATATATGTACCTCTGACAATTCCTGTTATAACTATCTTTGAAGGTCCCATATCTGATAACTGCTTAGCGATTATCTCAAGCTCTTCATTACCGTACTCTGCATTATATTCCCTGCCTGTTAATATACAGGCTTCTGTAAGATTAGGTGTAAGAATATTGGCATAACTTACAAGCTTTTTCATCTCTTCGCAGGTTTCTTTAGTATATGTAGCATACAGATTACCGTAATCACCCATAACAGGGTCAACAACAACTATATTATCAGGTGTCTTAAATATGTCAAAGAAATATCTGACTATCTCAATCTGTTTATGCGAACCTAGAAAACCTGTACATATTCCATCGAATTTAAGATTAAGCTTCTCCCACTCCTTTATATAAGCCGGCATACTTTCTGTAAAGTCTTCAAAATAAAAGCTTTCAAAACCTGTATGATTAGACAATATTGATGTTGGCAGTGGGCAACACTGCACTTTAAGAGCTGATATAATCGGAAGCTCTACAGCTATAGAACATCTTCCAAAACCTGAGTAATCATTAATAGCTGCTATCTTTTTCTGGTTATTGTGACTCATAAATCTTCCTTCCTATCCTGTATTTAACTTTAATCAGTAATATCTTAACCAATATATTATTAAAATTAATATCTTCTTAAAACCTATATACTCTTAACCAATATCAAGCATTTCTTTGGATTTGAAATGTTTATCAAATGTGATAAATTCTATTCTATTCACCACCTTTTTAAGTTCATTTAGCACATCAGCTTTTACAACGAAGTTAAACAGCTTTGTAAGTGGTGCTGTAATAATATACTGTAATGTATACAAGGTTGAAGATTGAAGCACTATTCCGTCACCCGACGAGGCAGCACACTCCACGCAGTACATTCCATTTTCCTTATATGAATATAACTGTAACTCCTTCTCACTTCCACAGCCTGCACAGCTAAAGAAATCCGGACACTCTCCATTAACGGCTATCAGCCGTATCTCATATATATATCTTACAAGTTCATTGGGTAATGATTTATTAACCAGTGCCTTAAATGCAACATATAAAAGATTAATCATATCTGCGGCATCAAGATTTTCTCTGCCATAATATTCTGCCAGCTCCGCAAAATAATATCCGTACAGCACACCATCAAGATCGCTTACAAGCTCCTCAAAATAATTCGTAACATTGGCTTTCTGTATTGTGTAAGAGTCCCTGCCCCTGTACACCTCGAATGTTCCAAATATAAATGGTCTTGTAACTCCTATAAGGTGGCTGTTAGGACGTCTTGCTCCTTTGGCAAATGCCGCTATCTTACCAAGCTCCCTGCTGAGTATGACAACACGTCTGTCATAATCTCCAACAGGCATACTCGACAATATAAATCCTGTGACAGAAACTACATCAGCCACCCTGCCACCTCCGGATTAATTCTGTGTCTTGTTATCTTTCTTATCATAGCCAAAATTCTTTATAAGAATGTCGCTGTCTCTCCATTCCTTCTTAACCTTCACCCAGAGTTTAAGATTAACCTTGTTGCCAAGTTGCTTTTCTATCTCATACCTGGCATTAGTTCCTATCTTTTTAAGCATTTCACCACCCTTGCCGATGATAATACCCTTATGTGAATCTCTTTCACATATTATTGTTGCATCTATATCTGTAATCTTGCCTTTAGATGACTTTCTGTCTTTAAATGTATCTATAACAACAGCTATTCCGTGTGGAATTTCTTCATTGAGGGCATGAAGTGCTTTCTCTCTTATAAGCTCTGCAACAATCTGTCTTAATGGCTGGTCTGTAACAGTATCTTCATCATAGAACATAGGTCCGTAAGTAAGATATTTGAATATTGTTGTTACAAGGTCATCAACATTACTGCCATTTCTTGCTGATACTGGAATTATCTCATCAAATTCAAGCTCTTTATTGTAGCAGTCGATTACAGGAAGTATCTCCTCTTTCTTTACTGTATCAACCTTGTTGATTACTAATATCTTAGGTGCATTTACCTTTTTTAACTTCTCTATAATATGCTGCTCACCTGCTCCGATATACGTTGTTGGTTCTACTATAAAGCACACAACATCAACTTCATTAATAGTCTTCTCAGCAGCTCCTACCATATATTCACCAAGCTTATTCTTAGCCTTATGGATACCCGGCGTATCAACAAATACAATCTGTCCTCTCTCATCTGTATACACTGTCTGTATCCTGTTTCTTGTTGTCTGTGGCTTATTAGATGTTATCGCAATCTTCTGCCCTATAATATTATTCATAAGTGTAGACTTGCCAACATTAGGTCTTCCAATAAATGTTACAAATCCCGATTTCACATTGTCGTTGCCAGAAGCAGCACCGCCGCTTATTCCACTGGCTTTAAGCATTTCATCTAAATTCATCGTATTCTCCTTATATATCCAATATCATTTATCCGATAAGAGGCTTTATTTCATCAAACAAATCTGCTGCCTCATTAATCTGCTTCTGGTTACCTACTACGCATAAATAATTCTGCCCAACTGCTGATTCTATAAGTGGAGCAAGTTCTCTTATACTCTCAACTGTCGCATCAAGAACTTCTTCCCTGTCTTTTCTTAACATATCTTCTGTGCAATTGCACATATAATGTGTAAATGACCTGCTGCCAATAGCTGATGGTGTAAGAGGTGCATCTATCTCTCCAATGGTTCCTATTATGAACTTAACCATATCTCTTCTGCTGACATTAAAATTCCTTATATAATCAGCCGCACCCTCGTATATATCGTTAGTCTTTTCAAGATTAGGATCCCTGTAAGATACCATATAGAAATCACCATTTCTTGATGAACCACTCATGCAGCCGTAAGCTCCACCTTTAACCCTTACATTAATCCAGAGATAATCATAAGAGAATATAACCTTTAACACTTTAAGTGCTCCTGTATACTTATATCCGTCTTTTACGAAATTACCACATCTTGCAACATACTGTACCTGTGATGCTGATGTGTATCCAGTCTTTACATTAACCGGTATAAAGCTTCTTACTGCTGTATTATAATGTTCATCTTTGATATTACAGCTCTTGGCTGACAATGCCTTGACAAAGCAGTCATAACCCTCATCGTCTGCTGTAAGGCTTACTATAACATTATCCTTATTGAATATATATCCAACAAGCTTATTAAGCTTATCCACTATCTGTGTCTTATTCTGCTCAAATTCTTCATCAAGCTTCTTAATGAACTCATAATATTTGTAACCCCTTAATATATCTGAGTAATAAGCCGACTCTGAGAACTGTGCACAGCACTCTAACATAGCAATTGAATGACCCTGCCCCATAAGAGAAGCTTCTAGTCTTGATTTAATTCTTGCAATTATCTCCTTTAATCTCTTATAGTCATCAAATCTGGTATTATACATAATCTCTTCCATCATACCAAGAACAAATGGAACTTTCTCATATAATGCCTTACTCTTAACCTCATATACAATTGTATTCTTACTAAAATCAACCTTATCGCTATATAGAGCTGTTCCTGTTGCAAGACCACCGCAGTTAATATTAATCTCGTTAGTAAGCTCTGGATAAGTATAATTCTTAGTATCCATAAGACTTAATGTTGAGCCTAACAAGCCCATATATGGTATAAGTTCATCTGGAACACACTTAGTGTCAAATGACATATTAATATATGCAATCTTATTAGTAAATATATTATGGTGTACTATCTTAATTCCATCAACACTCTTAACATCATTATAATCCTTAGCAGGCTCTCTTTTAATGTCTGACAGCTCAAGCATTGGTATCTTTTCAAGATCTTCCTGACTTGATGGAGTATCCTGATATTCCTTTAACTCCTTTGTCTTTTTAACAAGCTCTTCTAATTCGTCATTAGTCAATGTGCTCTTATACTCTGCAAGCTTGTCCGCTTCCTTCTGTTCCTTTTCCTTCTCAAGTCCATATTCAGGCACAAGGCTTATAATTGACTTGTGGTTATTATCAAGAAGATATTCTTTTATAAGCTTCTCAAAATATCCATTTCTGGCATTCTTCTTTAACTCATCAAATGTATCTCCCGCCTCTATATGGATAAATGGCTTTGTTTCATCATATAACCAGCTATCCATCATAGTAAGATAATACATAAGTCCCTTTGGATATGGACCATAATCTGCTTCTCTGTATTTGAATTCGTAATAATTAATTCCAGCTTCTATTGTTCTTTCATTAATTCCGTCCTTAACAAGCTTTTCTAATGTGTCATTGATAACTGATACAAATCTGTCCTGCTCCTTAGAATTAGAATTCTTGGCAACTATTGAATATACAGGCTGGTAAAGTGATGTCTCATAACTTGAATATACATCAGTGCTTATACCTGCATCTAAAAGTGCCTGCTTAACAGGTGCTCCCGGTGTCATAACAAGTGCATAATCAAGTATCTGGAATGCAAGATAAAGCTTGGCATCAACAGAAGTTCCAATAACTGCATTATATGAAAGATAAGTATTATCCTCTAATGACTCATCTTCTGTTATGGCATAAGGCTTTGTTTCATATACAGGCTTGTCAAATGCTGCCTGTCTTTCTATATTGGCATGAATATCAACATCTGATACATCAAAGTCTGATAGATATTCCCTGTCAAGATATTCAAGTCTTTCATTAACGTCCATATCGCCATAGATATATATATAGCTGTTAGATGGGTGATAATATTCCTCGTGGTACTTAAGAAAATCTTCATACTTAAGTGTAGGTATAACCTCAGGGTCACCGCCCGATTCATTCTTGTATACAGTATCTGGGAATAATGATACAAATGTATATCTTGAAAGCACGTCATCTGGTGATGAAAATGCCCCCTTCATCTCATTAAATACAACGCCATTATACTTGATATCATCATCTGCATTATCAAGTTCATAATGCCAGCCTTCCTGCATAAATATCTCTGGCTTTTCATACATTGCAGGATAGAACACTGCATCCATATATACATCCATAATATTCTTAAAGTCAGTATCATTACAGCTTGCCACTGGATATACTGTCTTGTCTGGATAAGTCATAGCATTAAGAAATGTATTAAGTGAACCCTTGCACAATTCAACAAATGGATCTTTAACAGGATATTTTCTTGAACCACACAATGTTGAATGTTCAATTATATGCTGCATTCCTGTATCGTTAAAAGGTGGTGTCTTAAAACCTATTGAAAATACCTTATTATTATCATCATTAGATATAACGACAACCCTCGCTCCTGATTTCTTATGTCTTAATATAATACCTGCTGAATTAAGATCTTTCAATTCTTCTTCATGGACAATATCATATCTTGCATTACTGCCACTTATTATGTCTGATTTATTCAATTCTTCTATCTTCTTTTTAACGTCAAAACTCATCTCATAACCTCATCTAATCAATAAAATCAATATACTTATATATTGTACCATACCTTGCCAATATTGTAATCTATTTATATAATTTTTATAACCAGCAATTATTTATAACCTGTTAAAATCTTATGACATAATTTTCATTTTTAAAATACTTGCCAAATACCAAGTTTATTGTATAATTAATTGTTTGCATATAAACATATTATAATATAAGCTGTCCCACTTATTCTTTAACATATATTATATGCAGCTAAATTACAAATTATATTTAATGCACTATGCGAAAGCGTTAGTGCTGGAATGGAGGTTATATGGAAAAAATATGGATTACCGGTGCCAAAGGCCACGTTGGTACTGCACTTTCTGCTCTCTTAGACTGCCGTGAGTATGAAATATTCCCTACTGATGTTGACGAAGTCGATGTTACAGACCTTGAAGCTGTCAACAATTATGCAAGAGTTAATCGTCCTGATATCATTATCAACTGCGTTGGTTACAGTGATGTTGCAGGCTGCGAAACTAATCCTGACAAAGCATTTGCGGTAAATGCTGTAGGAACACGAAACCTTGCTGTTATGGCACAGTCTATCGGTGCAAAGCTAATTCACATATCTACAGATGATATATTCTCTGGTACAGAGGATCATTCTTATAATGAATTTGATACACCTAATCCTAGAAATATATATGGTAAAAGTAAGCTTGCCGGCGAAGCTTATATACAGTCTTTCTGTTCGCGTTATGTGATACTAAGAAGCAGCTGGGTATATGGAATAGGACAGGATTTCCTTAACACTGTACTTTCAGCAGTTAAAGATCCTTCTGTAAATGAACTCACTGTATCTGAATATGAATATGCGTGTCCTACAAGTGCTTCTGAGCTAGCCAGAATTATTGAATATTTCATTAAAAATGAGTGTCTTGGAATATACCATGCTGTATGTCAGGGCTCTTGCAGCCGTCTTGAATATGCCAGGACTATTCTTGAATATGCCAATGCAACAGACAAGTTAAAACTTGTTCCTGCCAACAATAATAAACCAGTATATTCAGTTCTTGATAATATGATGTTAAGACTTGAACACATTGAACAGCCTAAGAACTGGAAAGATGCGCTTAAAGAATATATTAATTTATCAGGAGGCTGCTAAAGAATGGAAAAATCTTTAAAAAACACAAAAAAGCCTATGGGGCTTTCTACTAAGATATTCATAGCACTTATAGCCGGTGCAATAAGTGGTGTTTTAATCCACTATTTTATGCCAGCAGGCTATATCCGTGATTCAGTTATCGTTGAGGGTGTCCTCTATGTAATTGGACAAGGTTTTATCCGCCTTATGCAGATGCTTGTAGTTCCACTTGTATTCTGCTCACTTATATGCGGAAGTATGGCTATCGGTGATACTAAGACACTTGGTAAAGTAGGTATTAAAACTATTCTTTTCTATCTTCTTACTACTGCTGTTGCTGTATCAGTTGCATTATCAGTTGCTATGCTCATCAATCCCGGTATTGGCGTTACAATTGAAAATGTATCTACAAGCAGTGTAACTATCACTGAGAAACAACCGCTTACACAAACACTTCTTAACATAATACCTAAGAATCCTGTTGAATCACTTGCAACTGCTGATATGCTTCCAATTATCGTATTTGCATTATTCGTAGGTATTCTTTTAGCGAAAATGGGTAATAAGGCATCAACTGTAGCTAACTTTTTCAGTCAGTTCAATGACCTTATGATGGAAATGACTATGGCAGTTATGAAGGCAGCTCCTATCGGTGTATTCTGCCTTATCGCAAGAACATTTGCTAATATTGGTTTTGACGCATTTGTTCCAATGCTTAAATATATGGGCTGCGTAATACTCGCACTTGCTATCCAGTGCTTCGTAGTATACCAGTTACTTTTATTTCTCTTTACAAGACTTAATCCATTTAAGTTCCTAAAGAAGTTCTTCCCAGTTATGAACTTCGCATTTACAACAGCTACATCAAATGCAACAATTCCGCTTTCAATCAACACACTTGATAAAAAGCTTGGTGTAAGCAAGAAAATATCATCTTTCACAATACCACTTGGTGCTACCGTTAATATGGATGGTACATCAATTATGCAGGGTGTTGCTGTAATATTCGTAGCACAGATATTTGGAATTACACTTTCTCCATCTGACCTTGTTACAGTAATTATAACAGCTACACTTGCTTCAATCGGAACAAGTGGTGTGCCATCTGTAGGTCTTATAACACTTGCAATGGTATTCCAGAGCGTAGGTGTTCCAACAGAAGGTATTGCCCTTATTATGGGTATTGACCGAATTCTTGATATGTTAAGAACAGCCGTTAATATCACTGGTGATGCTGTATGTACAACTATCGTTGCTAATCAGGAAGGCCTTGTCAATAAAGAAACCTTTAATTCTCAAGTTACTGTAGATAACTAATTATCAATAAATATTTATTAATATTATGAGCAAAAGGGCTTCATATACCTGTCACACAGATATATGAAGCCCTTTTAAATAATATTATTCAATTGTCATCTTAGCGATAATCTGAATTATGTAGCCTGAACTAATTACTTAGAACGGATTTCCTTAACTAAAGCAACTGCCTCAGCTGTCATATCCTTAATCTTATCGAATTCTCCAGCCTTGATTAAGTCACCCTTAACCATCCAAGAACCACCACAGCAGAAGATCTTATCGCAAGATAAGAATTCTTCAAGGTTAGATGTATTGATACCACCTGTAGGCATAATTCTTACTGTTGTGTAAGCTGCACACATAGCCTTAATCATCTTAATTCCGCCTGCTGCTGTAGCTGGGAAGAATTTAACTCTTGTAAGACCTCTCTTAACTGCCTGAGCAAGTTCAGATGGTGTTACGATACCTGGCATTACAGGAATATTCTTAGAGATACAGTAATCAACGATTTCTGGATCAAAACCTGGGCTTACGATAACTGAAGCACCAGCTGCTACAGCTCTGTCAACCTGCTCTGTTGTAAGTACTGTACCTGCTGCAAGTACCATATCTGGATATGCTTCGTGCATAAGACGGATAGATTCCTCTGCTGCTTCTGTACGGAATGTAACTTCTGCACATGGAAGACCTCCTTCTACTAATGCCTTAGCTAATGGAAGTGCGTCCTTTGTATCATTCAATACTACTACTGGAATTACTCCAAGTTCTTCAAACTTATCTGCTATATTACTCATTATAATAATAGCCCCTTTCTTTTAATTATTCGACTGATACTTCTCAGTGTCTTTGATTATATCATAATTCTTTAAATACGACAATGAAATGATATATTTCGTTTGTATTTTTATAAGAACTTTATGCATTTATTTAAAGAAGCCCTTCTTCTTTGGATGTTTGTGTTCCTCTCCTGTAAGTGTCTTATCATATTCCATAAGTGCTTCTTTCTGTTCATTATTAAGCTTTGTAGGAATATCAACAATAAGTGTAATGTAATGATCTCCTCTTGTCTGAGGATTTCTTAATGTTGGCATACCTTTGCCTCTGAGCCTTACTCTTGTACCTGAAGCTGTTCCCGGCTTAACTTCATATATAACTTCACCATCAACAGTCTTTACCTTGACTTCTCCGCCAAGAACTGCTGTAGGATAGCTTATTACAACATCTGAGAAAATGTTATAGCCATCTCTCTCAAATGCTGGATCTGCTGATATCATTACAGCTACTAATAAATCGCCTCTTGGACCGCCATTAGTACCTGGCTCGCCCTTGCCCTGAATACGGACACACTGTCCATTATCAATACCAGCAGGTATATTAACTTCAATTGTCTTCTTGCTGCTTATATAACCTGTTCCATAGCAGTCTGGACACTTTTCTTTAACAATCTTACCTGTTCCGTGACAGTCTGGGCAAGGCTGTACACTTCTCATCATTCCAAGGAATGACTGCTGTGTTACTGTTACCTGTCCACGTCCGCCACATTTCTTACAAGTTTCAGGACTTGTTCCCGGCTTTGCACCTGTTCCGTGACACTTAGAACATTCGTCCTTAAGTGTTACATCTATCTTCTTCTTAGTTCCTGTAACTGACTCTGCAAATGTAATTCTTACATTAACCCTTATATCTGCACCACGTCTTGGTCCGTTGCTGTTACGTCTGCTGCTTGAACCTCCTCCGAACATGCCACCGAATATATCACCAAATATATCGCCCATATCACCGAAGTCAAAATCAAAGCCGCCACCGCCAGCTCCACCTGCACCGCCTTCAAATGCTGCGTGTCCGAACTGGTCATACTGTCTTCTCTTATCTGCATCACTAAGAACTGCATATGCTTCTGATGCTTCCTTAAACTTAGCCTCAGCCTCTTTATCTCCCGGATTCATATCAGGGTGATACTTCTTAGCTAACTGTCTATATGCTCTTTTAATTGCTGCATCATCTGCGTCCTTAGGCACACCAAGGACCTCGTAATAATCTCTCTTTTCTGCCATATAGGTTCCGCCTTTCTATACCCGAAAGGAGTCAGGTACCCTGATATGAGTCCTGACTTCCTTTCTGATTTCATCTATAATTGTCAAGTCTTAAGAAGTCTTTATATAACTCCATAATTAATCATTGTTAATTGCATTAACTCTGATATTATAACCTTCAATAATCATAGACCACATCATATATATTACTTAATTATACTTCCTTGTAGTCACCATCTACAACATCATCACCATAAGGTGCGCTTCCCTGTGCATTATCAGCACCTGCGCCAGCTCCCATATCAGGACCAGCACCGGCTGTGCCTGCACCCTGAGTTGCTTCATACATCTTAGCAAAGAGGTTCTGTGCTGATGTCATAAGCTTTTCTTTAGCTGCCTTAATCTCATCAACCTGAGCATCTGTCATATTCTCAGCATCTGTTGATTCAACAAGTGACTTAAGTGCGTTAAGGTCTGCCTCAACATTTGCCTTGTCGTTAGCATCAAGCTTGTCGCCAGCTTCATCAAGAGCCTTCTGTGTCTGGAATACCATAGAGTCAGCTTCGTTACGAACTTCGATAGCTTCCTTACGCTTCTTATCCTGAGCTTCGAACTCAGCAGCTTCCTTAACAGCCTTATCGATATCTTCATCAGACATATTAGAACCAGCTGTTATTGTAATATGCTGCTCCTTGCCTGTTCCAAGATCCTTAGCAGATACATTAACGATACCATTAGCATCGATATCAAATGTAACTTCAATCTGTGGAACACCTCTTCTTGCTGGAGGTATACCATCAAGTCTGAACTGTCCAAGTGACTTGTTATCCTTGGCAAACTGTCTTTCACCCTGTACTACGTTGATATCAACGGCTGTCTGGTTATCAGCAGCTGTGGAGAATATCTGGCTCTTCTTTGTAGGAATAGTTGTATTTCTCTCGATAAGTCTTGTAGCAATACCACCCATTGTCTCAATTGAAAGTGAAAGTGGTGTTACATCAAGAAGAAGGATATCACCAGCACCGGCATCACCAGCAAGCTTACCACCCTGAATAGAAGCACCGATAGCAACACATTCATCTGGGTTAAGTGACTTGTTAGGTTCGTGACCTGTTAACTGCTTTACTTTATCCTGTACAGCTGGAATTCTTGTAGAACCACCAACTAATAATACCTTTGAAAGTTCTGAAGCTGTAAGACCTGCATCTGAAAGTGCGTTCTTAACTGGCTCAGCTGTCTTTTCTACTAAGTCGTGTGTAAGTTCATCGAACTTAGCTCTTGTAAGTGTCATATCAAAATGCTTTGGACCTTCTGCTGTTGCTGTGATGTATGGAAGGTTGATGTTAGTCTGCATAGCACTTGATAATTCCTTCTTAGCCTGCTCAGCAGCAACCTTTAATCTCTGAAGTGCCATTGTATCTGTAGAAAGATCTACGCCTTCCTTAGCCTTGAAGTCATCTAACATATACTGTGTAATAGCATTATCAAAATCATCACCACCAAGTCTGTTGTTACCAGCAGTAGCAAGAACTTCGATTACACCATCACCGATTTCAATGATAGATACATCGAATGTACCACCACCAAGGTCATATACCATAATCTTCTGCTCGTGTTCATTATCAAGACCATAAGCTAAAGCAGCAGCTGTAGGCTCGTTGATAATTCTCTTAACATCAAGACCTGCAATCTTACCAGCATCCTTAGTTGCCTGTCTCTGTGCATCATTGAAGTAAGCTGGAACTGTGATAACAGCTTCTGAAACTGTCTCACCAAGATAGCTCTCAGCATCAGCCTTTAACTTCTGAAGAATCATAGCTGATATTTCCTGTGGTGTGTACTTCTTACCATCAATATCAACCTTGTAATCTGTACCCATATGTCTCTTGATTGAAGAAATTGTCTTATCAGCATTAGTAACTGCCTGACGCTTAGCAGGATCACCTACTAATCTTTCTCCGTTCTTTGTAAATGCAACTATTGATGGAGTAGTTCTGATACCTTCTGTGTTAGTAATAACAACTGGCTTACCACCTTCCATAACAGCTACGCATGAATTAGTTGTACCTAAATCTATACCAATAATCTTGCTCATAATTATCTTCCTTTCTATGTCTTATATAGACATACTGTTTAATAATATCAATTCTATTTGTTACAAGTGTGTGTATTGTTCTGATAAGCCCTAAGCCTGTAAACGAATTCTTTCTATATCACAACTACCCACATACTTTACTTCTGGTAAAAGCTCATACCATTATACATCAACTAAATATTCTGATGTATTAGTTAGCAACCTTTACCATACTGTGGCGGATAACCACATCTCTATATGTGTAACCCTTCTCGAACTCTTCAACGATAATATTCTCGCCCTGAGAGTCATCTTCCACGTGCATAACTGCATTATGAAATTCAGGATTAAACTCTGAACCAACTGCCTCGATTGGCTTAACCTGTAAGTCTTCAAGCATCTTAATTGTCTGCTTGTAAACCATATCCATACCTTTGGCAAATGGTGTTTGTAACTCTTCCTCTGTCACTGACTTAAAGCCGCGTTCAAAATTATCTACTATCGGAAGAAGTTTCTTTACTACATCCGAAGCTCCCATCTCGAACATTGCTGACTTTTCTTTGTCAGTACGCTTTCTGTAGTTGTCAAACTCAGCCATCTGACGCTTCAAACGATCTTGTAAATCCTCAATCACAGCGTCCTTCTGGTCCTTTTTATTATTTATATCAACTGTTTCCTCCGCTCCTTGCGCATCACTTGCGTTGTCAGATTTCTCTGCCTTCACATCTGCGTCAGACGAGCCCTGAGCTTCTACAGTATCAGCGTCTTTATCTGTATCTGATGTAACATCTGTATCATTAATATTAACATCTGCTTCATCAACATTATTAATGTTATTATCTTTCTTAGACACCTTATCTCCTCACCTTTCTATGATTTCTTGAATACATCATCCAACTGCGTCCTCATATTCTTCAAGGTTTCCACAACCTTTTCATAATCCATACGCTTTGGACCAATAATACCAATTGTACCCTTCATTCCATCCTGTAATTCATATGTTGCTGTTACAACGCTACAGTCTTTCATAGATTCAATCGGTGTTTCATTTCCTATATATACCTGAATACCATTGTTGGAACTACTATCCTGTTCATCAACACTATTGTCATCATCAACAACAAGATCTGACAGGCTCTGCTTTTCCTCCAAGGCATATATAAGCTCACTGGCTTTGGTTGAATCACTAAGTTCTGGATACTTGAATATGTTGGTTGCACCGCTTGTATATATCTTTAAATCATCTGCGCTGCTTATTGTATCAACAATCGCATCAAGAACTTCTTTGACAAGATTAATATGTTCTCCTGCCTGATTTTCCATCTTTGAAACAATGCTCAAATTCATCTGTTCAAGAGTAAGCCCTGTAAGTGTTGTATTAATAAGAATGTTAAGCTTTAACAAATTCTCCTGTGACAAATCCTCGCTTACTGTTATCACCTTATTCCTTATAAGATTGCCTTCCATAACTATTACGGCTAATATCTTATTGGCTTCAAGCTGTGATAACTGAACGAACTTAAGCTTATTGCCTGTTACCTTAGGTGTCGTTACCATAGTTGCATAATTAGTATCTTTGGCAAGAACCTTGGCAACATTCTGAAGAAGCTCTTCTACCTTTTCAACCTTCTCACCTAACATATCCTTCATTGAACTTAATTCCTGTTCTTTAACAGCGACCTCGTTCTCTCTGTTGGTTATGTTCTGTTCTTTCTCAGACATCATATCGTCTACATATAATCTGTAGCCTTTATCTGTAGGAATTCTTCCTGCTGATGTATGTGGCTGAACTATATACCCAAGCTCTTCCAGGTCTGCCATCTCATTCCTTATTGTCGCGGAACTAAGCTTCATGTCTGTGAACTTAGATATCGTTCTTGAACCAACTGGCTCGCCTGTTTCTAAGTAGTTCTTAATGATTGCTTTAAGTATCTTTACTTTACGCTCATCAAGCTGTTCATCAAGCCCCATGACATACCTCCTTTTCTTTGTTGTTAGCACTCAATAATTAGGAGTGCTAATATCAACATAATTAAGGTATCACTTTGCAAGGGTGATGTCAACAATTAATTTAATTTTTTGTATAAATAAATTATAAACTTTATTAAGTGTTTGGAGAAGGGGGTGGGGCTTCGGGCACTAGAAAGCTGATTGGGTATTTCTAAGACTTTCCTTTTGTTGTGGTTATGAGGGACGCAAACGCTCAGACGCAACGTCCTGTTGCGTATTCGCTCCATCGCACATCCGTGTGCGATAATTCTATCAGAATTTCCTATTACATAAAAAACTGCTGTGTAAATCTGGGGCTTTGCCTGATTTACACAGCAGTTTTATTGAGGTTAAAATTATTCTTAATAGAAATTACTTAGGATTAGATTATATTCCTAAGAATTTCTTTACTTCATTGGTCATCTCGCTTACTTCACATACTGTGTTGTGGAGGACTGGAGCTGTTCTGATTTCTTCGATAGCGTTAGGAACTTTTACTTTAGCAAGTTCGCTTAACTTATCTACAAGTTCAAAGTCACCCATTGAAGCATACTTAGGGTCGATTGCTTCCATTACGCTTCTTGTAAACTTGTATGGGCTTGCTGTTGAAGCTATAACTGTCTTAGTTTCGTCCTTAGTGTCTGCCTTGTACTTGTTATAAACTGTAGCAGCTACTGCTGTATGTGTATCTATAACATATCCACAAGTTTCATATAAATCCTTTATAGTAGCAGCATCTTCCGCCTCTGTAGCATAGTTGCCATAGAAATCTGAAAGCTGTGCTTTCATATCAGCAGTAATCTCATACTTACCTGTTTCTTTAAGTGAAGCCATAAGCTCGCTGTTCTTCTCAGCACTGTTGCCTGCTATTCTATAGATAAGTCTTTCAAGGTTGCTTGAGATAAGAATATCCATAGATGGTGATGTTGTAAGAACGAAATCTCTGTTTCTGTCATACTCACCCGTTGTAAAGAAATCGTATAACACCTTATTCTCATTAGAAGCACATATAAGCTTATTAATAGGAAGTCCCATATTCTTAGCATAAAATGCAGCAAGGATATTACCAAAGTTACCTGTAGGAACTACTGCATTAATCTTTTCACCTGCCTTGATTTCTCCGTTAGCAAGAAGTCTTGCATATGCATATACATAGTATACAATCTGTGGAACAAGACGTCCTATATTTATTGAGTTAGCTGATGAGAACTGGAAGCCGGCATTGTTCATAACCTTTTCAAGTTCCTTATCACCAAATATATTCTTAACACCTGTCTGTGCATCATCAAAGTTACCCTTAATTCCAATTATGTGAGTATTAGCACCCTTCTGTGTAACCATCTGCTTTTCCTGAATAGGGCTTACACCGTTCTTAGGATAGAATACAACAATTCTTGTTCCTGGAACATCTGCAAAACCTGCAAGAGCTGCTTTACCTGTATCTCCTGATGTTGCTGTAAGTATTACTATTTCATTTTTAACATCATTCTTCTTAGCTGATGTTGTAAGTAAGTGTGGTAATATAGATAAAGCCATATCCTTAAATGCAATAGTTGCACCATGGAATAATTCTAAGAAATATGCACCCTCTGCCTTAACTAATGGTGCAATCTCTTCAGTATCAAACTTAGAATCATAAGCTTTGTCAATACAGTTCTTTAACTCTTCTTCTGTAAAGTCATCAAGCATAAGCTTCATAACTTCATAAGCAACTTCCTTATAAGACATCTTTGAAAGTTCTTCTAAGCTCTTATCTAATGAAGGAATAGATTCTGGTACGAATAATCCACCATCTGGAGCAAGTCCCTTTAATATAGCCTGTGAGGCTGTTACTCTTACACTATCATCCCTTGTACTTCTGTAAAATAAACTCATCTCTTATTCCACCTTCTTATTTTATTGGGGTGAATCACAGTCAATCTGATGCATAACCGTCTCCCACATACATATGTACCTGCCAGAACAACATCTGGTAAATGGAACAGCTTTATCATCACTAACCGGATTCCTGTTAAAAATGCTTTAAACAGAAACCATTATACAACAGGAATGATACGAAAAACAATAGGTATATTGAATTATTACTAATTTTATCATATAATTTATAGGATTGATAAATATTAGACAATTTCCGGCTGACAGTAATATATACAATATTATTAAGATAGCAATGTATTTATTATAAAATCAAATTAACATATCACTAATATATGATAGCATAATAATCAAGATACGTTAAAGGAGAACCACAACTTGGCTAAAGGTGTTTACAAGACCAATAAAAAAGACGGCTCTGTATATTACAGGGTTTCAATAACATATAAGAATAAACATATAAGTATCGGAAGTTATGATGATGAAAATACAGCCTCACAGGTTTACTGTACTGCTTGCGATATACTTTTTAAGCCTGACATATATTATGTTAATATTGACCTTCATACTTCATCATACGCCGAATGTCATATTGATTTTCCTTATTCTAAGTTCATAAGTCTTATTAATTTCCGCGACAATGGCATATATATTAAGACACCCATATACCTGTGCAACAAGGCATTTTTGTATTTTCTTGAACCCGGGAATACTCTTATATTTTCCATTGATGACCTTTTCTATTATTCGCACCACACAATTATGTGCCGCGGCGGTTATTATTTCGTAAATGATTATGGTATGCAGACAAGCATTTTATCCAGATTTGGAATACGCAGTCATTCCGTTAAAGGAAAAGATTACATTTTCAGGAATAATGACGAACACGATTTCAGATATGAAAATGTGTGTGTAGTCAATAAATATAATGGCGTGAGCCAGATTGTAAAAAACGGACGTATAATGTTCCAGAGCAGAATTCACATTAATGGTGATTTTATAATAGGGACTTATGGGACGGAATATGAGGCAGCTATTGCTTATAATAAGGCAGCTGATATGCTAGAACCGGTGTTTCCGGTAAATTATACGAGGAATTATATTGAGGATATATCGCACATTACTTATGCGGCTGCTTATAATAGTGTGAAGATTTCTAAGAGGGTGATTGAGTATGTTAAAGGGCTGGCGGAGAAAGTGAAATAATTGACAATTAGTGGGTTATAAATTCAATTGACAACAGATAGATTTTAATTGACAACGGACGCGGGCGGAATAGCCAATATATCAACGTCAGGCACGCTCTCGCTACTCTCAAACGCAGCGGATACTAAGGCGGTAAAGGACACCGCCTAAGTACCGGCGTTTTCAAAGTACCTGACTTTTGATATATTGGCTATTCCGCCCGCTGGGTGTCTATTCATTTAGGTATACGTTAATTTTTTAATCTACTTAGCCTCACAATAAATAACCCTCATACCAGAATTAACATTGCAATTATTTCAACCACTGTAATTATTTTATATCTGTTATTTTTATTTCTATATTCCCACAACTACACCTATACCCGCCCAATATACAATGCACAACCGGCTCTTGTCACTAAACTATATGCATCTATATTCTGCCAGCACACAGAAATACAACGAAATAGCGGCTATATATCGTTAATCAGGTACTTTGAAAACGCCGGTACTTAGGTGCTGTCCTTTAGCACCTTAGTATCCGCTGCGTTTGAGAGTAGCGAGAGCGTGCCTGATGTTGATATATAGCCGCTATTTCGTTGTATTTCGTCCGTCTGCCACAAAACTTAATAGAACCAGAACATATTTAGTAGTTAAGCAGCACCGGTGTGTAATGCATTTTTTATTTATTATTGATATAATTCACAAGCCCCTCAGCCTTTATGATTTTCTGCATAAATTCTGGGAATGCCTGTCCCTGGAATGTCTGTCCTGTTGTCTTGTCTGTGATAACGCCGCTGTCAAAGTCGATAGCTACATCATCGCCTGCATTGATAGCCTTAGCTGCTTCTGGACATTCTATAATAGGAAGTCCGATGTTAATTGAATTTCTGTAGAATATTCTTGCAAATGTCTCTGCAATAACACAGCTTACACCTGCTGCCTTAATAGCTATAGGTGCGTGCTCTCTTGATGAACCACATCCAAAGTTCTTATTAGCAACAATTATGTCGCCTTTATTAACATTTTTCACAAAATCCTTATCGATATCTTCCATACAGTGAGTAGCAAGCTCTGCTGGGTCTGAAGAATTAAGATATCTTGCAGGAATAATAACGTCTGTATCTACATTATCGCCGAATTTAAAAACTCTTCCTTCTGCTTTCATATACTCCTCATTTCCTGTGTATTCGTACACATTTATAATTCATAATAATTATGTATCTTCTAAATATATTCAGTGTGCTGATTACAATATATTATAAACCAAGGTCAGATGGCTGGCTTATCTTGCCTGTAACTGCACTTGCTGCTGCAACAGCAGGGCTTGCAAGATATATTTCTGAATCAACGTGTCCCATACGTCCAACGAAGTTTCTGTTAGTTGTTGATACACATCTCTCGCCTTCTGCAAGGATACCCATATATCCACCAAGACATGGTCCGCAGGTTGGTGTGCTGACAACTGCTCCTGCTTTAATAAATGTCTGTACAAGACCTTCTTCTATAGCCTGCATATATATTTTCTGTGTAGCTGGGATAACGATTACTCTTAAGCCCTTTGCTACCTTTCTGCCTTCTAATATCTTAGCGGCACATCTTAAGTCATCAATACGTCCATTAGTACATGAACCGATAACTACCTGATCAATCTTGATATCATCTATAGAATCAACTGTGTGTGTATTCTCTGGAAGATGTGGGAATGCTACTGTTGACTTAATTGTGCTAAGGTCAATATCAATCATCTGATCGTATTCTGCATCGTCATCTGCTGTATATTCAACAAATGGTCTCTTAGAATGTTCCTTCATATACTCTCTTGCAAGATCATCAACAGGGAATATTCCGTTCTTTCCACCTGCCTCTATAGCCATATTGGCAATAGTAAATCTATCATCCATAGTAAGTGTAGATACTCCCGGACCAGCAAATTCCATAGACTTATAAAGAGCTCCGTCGACACCTATCATTCCGATAATATGAAGAATTACATCTTTACCGCTTACCCAAGGGTTAAGCTTTCCTGTAAGATTGAACTTAATAGCTGATGGTACTTTAAACCACGCCTTGCCAGTTGCCATACCTGCTGCCATATCTGTTGAACCTACACCAGTTGAGAATGCACCCAGCGCACCATATGTACATGTATGTGAATCAGCACCGATAATAACATCGCCAGCTACTGTAAGGCCCTGTTCTGGTAAAAGTGCGTGCTCAATACCCATCTGCCCTACTTCAAAGTAGTTAGTAATATCATGCTTTGCTGCAAATTCTCTTACACATTTGCAGTGCTCTGCTGACTTAATATCCTTATTAGGCACAAAATGATCTGGAACAAGTGCAATCTTATCCTTATCAAATACTGTCTTAACAGTCATCTTGTCCATTTCATGAATGGCAACTGGAGATGTAATATCATTACCAAGTACGAGGTCTAAATCCGCCTCAATTAATTGTCCTGCTTTAACTTCAGAAAGACCTGCGTGAGCTGCAAGAATCTTCTGTGTCATTGTCATTCCCATTATAAATCCTCCTTGTATCCGCGAAGTATATACTTATATATCCAACGCTTAATCTTGTTTATTTTACAGTATATTCCATACATTTGCAAGATATCTGAATTCTATACGTTTTTATGTTTTATAAGCATAAAATTTTTACATATTTCATCATATCTGGTACATTTTACACTTTTCATCATAATATATACATTTTATATATTACTTTAACTCATATAAAAAATGTATATTATCATCTTTAACAGAAACTTCTGCATATGCACCGCTTATTACAGGCATTGCTGGTGGAAGATGCCCCAGATCTGCATCCATAATTACCGGAACATTGTATCTGCCTGCTGTTTTAATAATAGCACTGTACTGGTCAAGTCCCATCATTTCCTGTCCATATACAAGTGGCCTTCCAATTACAAATGCCTTAACATTCTCAAACCAGCCAGCATTGTCCATCTGCCACATAGCCCTCCTTATTGAAAATACATTAAGGTCGCAACTTTCAAGAAACCATATAATGCCATCATCGCTGTATTTACTATTAAATTCCTTAACTTTGTCGTATTTAGTTCCTAAAAGGTTGACAAGGCAGTCCATACATCCGCCTATAAGCCTGCCTGATGCCTTTATATTATTAAAGCTTTCTGAACTATTATCAAGCTTCTTATCTCCTATATAAGCTGTAAGCACCTTTTTCTCAGTAAGATTATACGCTGGCGTAGGATTGTCCTCTGTCTTTAAAGACTCCTTTTCCCACATATCATAACCACTTATATTAAGCTTTTCTCCCGTCAGCACGCCGATTGCATCAAGCTGGGAATTATGAAGCTTGTCTGCACCAAATGCCGCCGCACAAGGTCCATATACGCTTGCAGTATCAGCTATTGTATTAAGCAGAAATGTAAAATTCGTATTGTCTGAATATCCCATAAACCACTTAGGTTCTGCTTTAACAATCTTATCCCAGTCAACATAACCAAGAATTTCACACATAAGCTCACCTCCGCCACATGATATTAATACATCAGACTTGTCAGATGTGTACATATCAGTAAGCTCCTGTCCACAAAGCTCTGGCGTATTGCTTATTCCTATTCCATTTGCCTCATATACATTAGGACCATTAACTATTCCATAACCTAGATTTTTAAATCTCTCCTGTGACTTTTTAAAACCTGTAATATAAGGCTCCGTTGCACAGCCAAATGATGGTGCAACGAAGCCTATATTTCCATTACAGGCAAGAAAATGCGGATACCTCATATTCTTCTCCCTTAATTATAAATACTTCTTAACTTTACTAATCGCGTTGGCTTTTATAACCGCCTCACAATTCTCCTTAACCCATATAACTCTCTGCTCTTTCTCTGAGTCAAGGCGTGCATACTCGCTTATAACATTACATATTGAGTTATAGCGTTCCCTGGCACATCTTCCCTTCTCAAGCACAAGATAATACCGGTTGTCCTTCTTATATATTCCATTGGCAACTCCCCATACCTTAGGGCATACCATACACATATCTTCAAAGTCCTCAAAGCTGTCAAGAATATATACGCCATAGCCTACAGTCACAACATCACTGACCTTTGGCTTATTATCTTTCGCTTTCTTAGCTTCTTTTATAAATTTCTCTGCCTCAGGTATGTCTTTCATCTGGTCAAATATATCCTTCAACTTATCAAATGCAGCGAACTCCGGAGCTTTAAGATCCTCACCGCCATTCTTTATAACATTACTCTCACTCTTTGACCTGTCACCTAAAGCTTTTGCAGCTCTCTCGCCTGCCTGCTTTAACATATTACCAAAATCTTCCTTTCCTGATGATACAGTAAGAAGGATTGAATGGTCTGGCTGTGGTGCAAGCTGTAATGACATAACGCCGCCACCAAGTTCAACTCCTATATTCTTATGTGCTTCGTCCATAATAACTTCCAACAGATTATGTATCTTTTCTGTGTCATTTCTAAAGAAATCATCAAGTGTTATATTATTATATTCAAGATCCTCTTCGTATAACAGGCATTGAAACTTGTCTTCATTTATCTTCTTAAATTCCATAAATTACCATTCCCATCTAGTCTATATATAATTCAACATTTTAATAATAACATATCTGTCAATATTAATCACGCTAATTTATGCAAAATCTGTCTTACAAGTTTATCCATCATTCTCTCAATATATACATCTTCGCCTTTCACCTCACATCGGAAGCTCTTATCACCCCTGTATATATTGGCTGCAATAACAGCATTTTTACCATTAAATGATACAATCACCTTTGCATCATCTACCATTCCGTAAGACTTAATCCGCCCTATTAATGCACTTTCAATATCTATTATCTTTATAGTCTGCTCATCGCTTGCCTTCCCTATAATACTGCATATTTCCTCATCATCAGCAGTAAGTATTGCAGACACTGCCTCCCCTGTATCCGGTATATATATATTATTCTCCACATAATTATAATCACAGCCTCTTATGTGGTTGAGCCTTAACATTCTTATATTATCGCTTCCTGCAAATACCCCATCACACTCATTTTCCATAAGCATATCAATGCAGTCCTCTATTGTATCTAAAAGCTGGCACCCGGTATTATCATAAATGTATCTGCACCTTTTAAGCTTATCGTAATTGTCCGTATAAAGCTTTACTTTATTATCTGTATCAGCACTTCTTCGTTTCTTCTTAGTTATAAGCACAGCCCTTGTGTCCCGCCTTTTTGTTATTGCACTAAGTGTGACACCTTGTTTTAATATTTCAGACATATCATTAGCAAAAAGTTCATTAAGACCTGTAACTCCCACATCTATATAACCTGCTGATATTGCATCAGATACAGCTACTGACCACGACACAACATCATTCATATTACATAATACATTTTCAGGCACCCCTGCTATTCCTGATGTATTAAAATGCCTGCCACCGCCTATATCAAACTTAGTAAAGCTCACATCCTTGTGTACCTTTTTAATATGGCTTATGACAAGCTCTGTCTGGGCATTTATTATTTCGTTATTACATATTCCAACTCTCAGCCTCATTTTACTAATATCTTCTTTCCTTATATCCATTTATCTATTAAAAATATCTATTCTAATTAAATGTATCTATTTAAACGTGCCATTTTGCATCTTTTCTTGAAAGTATGTGCATAATATGTTATTTTACCATATGGTAAAAACAATATAAACATTAAATATATACAGATTGGAGATTAATAATGAAACTGCTACTTAAATCTGCTGTCATTGCATTTTCCGCCATCGGAATAGTGTTGTCTTCACACACCATTTCCTATGCGGCAGACAACAGTACTGCTAATATTGCAAATGCACCGGACATCACATCTGGAAATTCTGCCACAACTGACAATGATACAGCACATAATATAGGCATAACCGTATCCGTTAATAATAATGGCAGTGTATCTGATTACACTAAGAATTTAACAGACGGCTCATATGACACAACTATTAATCTCGTCCCTAATGCCACAGTAAATGTCAAGGCAGATGAGAACATTTATGGGCTTTACATCATATGGAGCAGTGAAGTCACTAATTATACGATTACTTATAACAGCCAGACTGTTAAGTGTGGAGAAAATGGATTTCTTCACGACTATATGGATATCAAAGACGGAAGCCGTGATATTACAATAAATGTACCAGAGGGTATGCAGATATCAGACATATACGCATATTCCAGGGGAAATCTTCCTGACAATGTGCAAAGATGGGAAGCACCTCTGTATGGAATGACAGATATTCTTGTATTCTCAACACACGCTGATGATGAGATATTATTCTTAGGTGGAGTTCTTACTAACTATGGCGGTGAGCAAAATCTTAATGTACAGATTGCCTATATGTGTGATTTCTTTCTCACTGAACCTGTAAGACAGCACGAGGAACTTGATGGTCTGTGGGAATGTGGAATTAAGAATTATCCTGTTAAAGGAACGTTTGAGGACTTATACTCCTTAAGCCTTGAAAAAGCCAAATCACAGTATGTATATAATGATATTATCGCATATTCAACAGAATGTATAAGAAAGTTCAAGCCTTTAGTATGTGTATCCCAGGATTTCAATGGTGAATATGGACACGGCGGACATCGTATATATGCCGCCGCAATACAGGAAGCATTAGAAGCTTCCAATAACGCTGATATGTATCCCGATTCTGCTTCCAGGTATGGCTTATGGGACGTTCCAAAGGCCTATTATCATCTTTATGGTGATAATATAATAACTCTTGATGTAGATACACCGCTTGATAAGCTTGGCGGCCGCACTTCTGTACAGGTATTACAGGACGCTTTCAAAAAACATGTATCACAGATATCTTATTCATTTAATATGCTTGACAGCGGTTATGCAATAACCTTTAATGGACAATTCGATACACGTTCATTCGGACTTTACAGAACTCTTGTCGGCTTGGATACAACTAATAATATGATGGAAAATGTTACACCTTACAAAGAACAGGCTGCTACCAAGACGGACGAACCTATAGATGTTGAATTCGGCATTGACCAAGAAGATACTGCCAATAATGCCGCAAACACCAAGCCTGATATCAAACAATCAGCAATCACAATAATTGCTATTATTATAATCGGAGTTGTTATTATAGCCCAGGCATATAGAACCAGGAATTTATATAAGAAAAAATATGATGCGAACAAGGACGAATTCGAGAATAAGCAGTAATAAGCCATCAGAATTCCCTATTACAATAAAAATACCCCTCCTTACCAATACAGTAAGGAGGGGTTATATTCTGCTTATAATTATTAGTTGTTAATAAGCTTGTCTGATTCGTTGTTCCAGCTGTAAAGCTTTCTTATCTCTGCACCAACCTGCTCTGATGGATGCTCTGATGCAAGCTTTCTCATAGCCTTGAAGTGAACCTGTCCACCAGCTTCGCTCATATCGAGTAAGAATTCCTTAGCGAATGTACCATCCTGGATATCTGAAAGAATCTTCTTCATAGCCTTCTTTGTATCCTCTGTGATGATCTTAGGACCTGTTATGTAATCACCATATTCAGCTGTGTTAGAGATAGAATATCTCATACCTGCAAAACCTGACTGGTAGATAAGATCTACGATAAGCTTCATCTCATGGATACACTCGAAGTAAGCGTTACGTGGATCATAACCAGCTTCGCAAAGTGTTTCAAAACCAGCCTGCATAAGTGCACATACACCACCACAAAGAACTGCCTGCTCACCAAAGAGGTCTGTTTCTGTCTCTGTTCTGAATGTTGTCTCAAGAAGACCTGCTCTTGCTCCACCAATACCAAGACCATAAGCAAGTGCCATATCAAGAGCCTTACCTGTCTCATCCTGTTCTACAGCTACAAGACAAGGAGTTCCCTTACCAGCCTGATATTCAGAACGTACTGTATGTCCAGGTGCCTTAGGAGCGATCATAGTAACATCAACACCCTTAGGAGCCTTAATTAAACCGAAGTGAATATTGAAACCGTGAGCAAACATAAGCATATTGCCTGGTTCAAGGTTTGGTTCAATATCTTCCTTATATAATTTAGCCTGCTTCTCATCGTTGATAAGAATCATAATAATATCAGCTTTCTTAGCTGCCTCTGCTGCTGTGAATACTTCAAAGCCCTGCTCTTCAGCTCTCTTCCATGACTTTGATCCTTCATAAAGACCGATAATTACGTGGCATCCTGAATCCTTTAAGTTTAATGCATGTGCATGTCCCTGGCTGCCGTAACCGATGATTGCGATTGTCTTTCCATCAAGTAATGATAAATTACAATCTGACTGATAATAAATCTTAGCCTCTGCCATCTTACAAATACCTCCGAATGTAATAAATAATTTATTTTAAATTTGCAGCACCACGAGCAAGTCCAGTTATTCCAGTTCTTGCGAGTTCTGTAATTTTAAAACCATCAAGTAATGCGATAAATGAATCTATCTTGCTCTGGCTTCCTGTAAGCGAAATAATAAGAGAATTCTTAGCAACATCTACTATATTAGCCCTGTATATATCTGCCATAGTTGTTATCTGCTGTCTTTCCTCTCTTGTACATAATACCTTGATAAGAACAAGTTCCCTGCATACAGATTCATCATGAGGAAGTTCTACGATTTCCTTTACATCAATAAGCTTAGCAAGCTGCTTTTCAATCTGCTCAAGAATATCATCATCACCTGTTACTGTTATTGTCATTCTTGAAAGCTTAGGGTCAAGTGTCTCACCAACTGTAAGACTGTCAATATTATAGCCTCTTCGGCTGAATAAGCCTGCTACACGGCTAAGAACACCTGATGAATTGTCTACTAGAATTGAAAATACTGCTCTTCTCATATCTCTTTCCTCCATACTGCCAATATATGACAGTCATCTAAAATCACACATTATTGTAGCAACTGCCAGCTTTATTGTCAACAAAAAGCACATTAGCTCTTAATTTTTTTACAACTTCCTCATCGTGTGTGGATATTATCACAATACGATTATTGATATTATTCATTATATAATTAATAACATTATCTTTGGTAACTTCATCAAGACCTGCAAATGGCTCGTCCATAATAACTATATCCGATTCAGCCATCACTGCCCTTACAATCTCAACACGCCTCTTCATGCCACCGCTTAATTCACTACAAGGCTTATCTAGTGCCTCTTTGTCAAGAAGCTTTAAAAGCTCACTCTTTACAGCAAAAGCCACGTCTTTGGCAGAATTCTTCTTATTCTTCTTTAGCACCATTTTTACATTAATCACTGGTGACAGGTGTTCTATAAGCCTGCAATCCTGAAATACTGCTGAAAGCACTGGCTTAACGCTTTGTCCATTATCATTAACGAATTCCACCATGCCTTTATCCGCTTTAACAACTCCCATTATAATATTAAGGAATGTAGTCTTTCCAGCTCCTGATTGTCCCCTGATACAGGTTATCTTAGATGAAGTAAATTCTGCATTAGCATTAGTAAGGACTGTGATGTCATTGTACTTCTTTGATATATCTGATAATTTTAATGTTTTCATATTTTTACCAATTTAATAACTTTATATATGCTGTATGCACTTATATAGCATCTTCGCAAGCCATATTATACATTTTTCTATAACAAGGCTCACCACAATTACAACTATGCTCCACGAGAATAACTCAGCAGATAACAGATACATTTTGGCATAGTACATCTGCGTACCGATTGTCCCTGTCACAAGCCCTATTATCTCTGCCGATATTCCAGCTTTAAAGCACATTCCAGCTGCCACCTTTAACTGTGCTGTAATATACGGATATACACCTGTAAGATATACATATCTGAATGTGTTAAATGCAGTCATATCATATACTCTGGCAAGTTCTATCTGCTTGTTATCTGTATTATCAATGCCTTCTTTTACACCTGTCGTAATCATTGGTATTACAACCATTGCACTGATAATAAATGTAACATTTTTAGAACCCCACCACATAAGCACAAGTATTATAAATGCCGCAACCGGAAGTGATTTCATTAACTGTACGGCAATGCCGAGCCACTCCTTTAAAAAATCAAACCGTGCAGACAATATTCCTGCACATATTCCAATCAGACAGCCAGCAAGCATACCCGACATAATATGCATAACACTTAAATACAGTATCCCATAGAACTGCCTTGTAACAAGCATACCCGCCAGTGTCCTTAATACAGTAACAGGACTTGCAAGCAAAAGCTCAAGTCCTGTCATCACACTGGCAATCTGCCATATTATCAGCCACAAAGATACTGCCGCCAGCCTTTTTATAAGCTTATTAATCTTATCCGGCTTCATTACCCTTATCCTTCTTATCAGCTTTACTCACAAGCACCTTCTGAATCATCTTATTGCCAACAGATAATATGCGGAATATATATCCCCCACACTCTGTTTCAAACTCTTCATTCTCATCAGGAATCTTACCAAGCTTATATATAAGATATCCATTGATAGTATCAATATCTTCACAGTCAAACTTAATATCAAGCTTCTCTTCAATATCTTCAAGAGGTGTCTGGCCGTCCATCTCGTAACTTCCATCAGAAAGCTGTCTTATCTGCTCCTCTTCCTCGTCATATTCATCAAAAATATTACCTACTATCTCTTCAAGTATATCTTCCATTGTAATAATTCCTGTTGTCTGTCCATACTCATCAACAACAACAGCAAAATGATTCTTCTTTGACTGCATTTCCTTAAACAATACACTTATGCTTCTTGTCTCTGGAATACAGAATGGGTCAAACATAACCTGATTTTTAACCTGATAAAGCTTCTTATCCTTATCACTGCCTTTAACGTATACCTTCAGAAGATCTCTGATATGTAATATGCCAATTATGTTATCAATATCATCATCATATACAGGATATCTTGAGTAGCTTTCTTCCATCACTATATCAAATGCCTCTTTAACTGTAAGTGAGGCATCAAGTGCTACTATGTTCTTCCTGTGGGTCATAACATCTGATGCCTGCTTCTCGGCAAATTCAAATATATTGCCAATCATCTCAGCTTCATTCTCAGCTATAACTCCCTGTTCATGGCTTTCATTAACCATATCCATAATCTCTTCTGTTACATCTTCGTCGCGTTTTCCTTTAGTAAGCTTCTTAAATAAGCCAGAAAACAATCCTTGGTTCCCATCCGCGGGATGACCATCATTCATAGTTATATCCATTTCCTTTCGTTATTTAGATAATTATATTATTATATAATTATTCCCTATAGAATACCATATATTCTATTATATCGTCAATCTTGTTTCAGGTTCATCTCAAGACTAACCCTCAATGCCTTGTCAACCTGATTAATTATCTCATTATCAAGATGACATACTTTATCTTTGAGTCTTTTCTTGTCTATTGTTCTTAACTGTTCCAGCAATATAACTGAATCTTTTACGATATCGTAATGACACGCATCAATCTCAACGTGCGTTGGCAGCTTAGCTTTATTCATCTTGGATGTTATAGCTGCACATATAACTGTCGGACTATGCCTGTTGCCTGTATCATTCTGAATTATAAGAACAGGTCTTATACCTCCCTGTTCAGAACCTACCACAGGTCTTAAATCTGCATAAAATATATCCCCACGTTTAATTACCACTTATATCACACTCCCAAAGCATTTACTTAATTGTTTATACTCAAAGTATTGCCAAGGTTTCTGACGTGTATTCAATTATTTTGCAGGTTTGTTATTTAATAATTTTATGAAAATGCTGTATATTACACTACTTCTTAATCTGTTATTAACTTCCAGTTCTCATGAAAATAATCATGACTTCCAATATATTGTCCATTAAGATAATAATTTCTTGGAATTCTCTTGCCAAGGTCACACACAAATTCATAATTAAATGTTCCTGCTAAAGCAGCAATCTCTTCAACTGTAATCTCTGCATCCTTGTCTTTTCCTACTAATGTTACAACATCACCACGATTTACAGGACCTATATCTGTAACATCTACCATCATCTGGTCCATACATACCCTTCCTGTTATAGGAGCTTTCTTACCATTAATAAGCACATATCCCTTTGATGATAATGACCTTGGATATCCATCGCCATATCCCACTGTTACAGTTGCAAGCACTGTTTCTCTCTTAGTTTCAAATGTTCCGCCGTAACCTATCTTTTCTCCTGCTGGAACTGTCTTTACCATAGCTACATGGCTTTTGAGCTGTAGTGCTGGTTTCAGTGCTACTGCTGACTTATCCACTTCATCTGATGGATACATACCATATAAAGCAATTCCAAGTCGCACCATTCCATGATTAGCCTGTGGCATATCTATAATAGCTGCACTGTTGGATACATGCTTTATCTCAAATGATATACCTTCTTTCTTCAACGCATCGTCAAAAGCATCATACTTTGCAATCTGTCTTAATGCAGCGGTCTTATCCTTCTCATCAGCAGTTGCAAGATGTGTAAACAGGCCTCTTGCATTGAGTGCCTTTAAATTCTTTATCTTTTTAACTATCTCAACACCACTTTCATCTGGCTCAAGACCTATTCTTCTCATTCCGGTATCAACCTTGATATGGCAGAAAGCTACCTTTCCAAGCCTTAAGGCAACATCATTAAGTGCCTTGGCTGTCTCATAGTCAAATACTGTTGCATCTATTTCATTCTTAACCAATGCCTCATATTCCTCAGGCTCAACATAGCCTAATATAAGTATGGGCTTATTAATTCCATTTTCTCTTAAATTAACAGCTTCATCCAGCGTAGCAACTGCATATCCATATACTAAATCTCTTACTGCCTTGGATACAGCCACATCTCCGTGTCCATAGCCATCTGCTTTAACAACTGCAAGTGCCTTTGTTGAAGGTTCTGTCTTGCTCATAAGCTCAATACAATTAGCCCTGATTGCATCCAGATCTACATCTGCATATACTCTGTAATACTTACTCATTATTCACCTCTTGCTTTTATAAGCACATTTTTTATATTGTCAATAATATCGCCCGCAACCATAGAATACTTACCATTACTTAAGGCAGCTTCATCTCCTGCACAGCCGTGTATATATACGCCAAGTGCTGAAGCTTCAAAAGTAGTAAGTCCCTGTGCCATAAGTCCTGTTATTATGCCTGAAAGCACATCTCCCGAACCTCCTGTTGCCATTCCATCATTGCCTGACATATTAATATACACTCTTTCTCCATCAGAAACAATAGTTCTTGCATCTTTTAATACACATACGCAATTATGTTCTCTTGAATATGTTCTTGCTGTATCTATAGGATTATTCTTTATCACCGCAATATCAAGTCCTGTAAGACGTGACATTTCTCCTATGTGTGGTGTAACGACAACATTCTTATCTGACATATCATCTTTATATGAAGCATTACCACTATTGCCGCCAGCTTCATAGTCTACATCATCATTACTGCCATCAAGTTCAATTTTATATTGGGCGATTATATTAAGGGCATCTGCATCATACAGCTTTTTAATATTCTTCTTTGCTGACACACTTCTTACAAGCTTTACTGCACTTTCTTCCATAGACAGCCCCGGACCTATGCACACAACATCTGCCCAGCAGATACATTTATCCACTAATGTCTCTGTATTCTTAACAAAATCGCCACATTCCTCATCAGTATCATATGTATCAACAATACATTCCATATTGCCCGTTATAACTGCTGTACGGTTGCTTATATGCGTAAGGGTTCTTACAAGCCCTGCACCTATACGTGCCGCCGCTCTTGAACTTAATACTGCTGCACCTCCATAAAGCCTTGAACCAGCTATTACAAGTGCCTTTCCAAATGTTCCTTTATTGCCATCAGGCTTTCTTAGCGGAAGCATATCAGATATATCACTATAATCATATGTGAAAATATCCCTTGTCATATCCGGATATTGTGCAAAACCTATATCTTTTCTTATAATCTTCCCACAATATGAAGCTGCTGGATATAATATATGTCCGATTTTTTCAAATCCGAAGGTAACTGTTATATCAGCATTAACCGCAGATCCCATAACCACACCTGTCGATGCACTTATACCTGATGGTATGTCAACAGCCACAACAAGCCTGTTTCCATTATTGTCGCTATTCTGTGTATACTGTGAACGCACTGATGTACTGCATTTATTAATTGTATCTACTACTATTCTGGCCTCTCCTGCCAGTTCTCTTGATAAGCCATTGCCAAATAAGGCATCTACAATAACCCCATATTTAGAAAAATCCGGGCTATTAATACATTCTATGCCCAGATTCTTTATTATGTTCAATTGTATATCGAATTCTTTGGTAGAAGCGTGTGAGTTAATTATATACACATCCACATTGTAGCCCTTAAGATAAAGCTGTCTTGCCACCGCAAGTCCATCTGCCCCATTATTGCCACGTCCACATACGCATATAATGTCTGTATGTATATTTCCTTTAACCTTGCTTTCAATAGCTTCTGTCACTGAGAGTGCGGCTCTTTCCATAAGCACAACTGATGGTATACCAAGAGTATTAATTGAATAAGAATCCACATTCTTCATAGAAGCCGCATCTAATACATATCTCATTCCTGCTTATCTCCTACATTGCCTTCATTAATTCTGTCAACTGCACTACAATTCTCAGGTCCGATAATATCGTGTATAAGAGAATACATATTATTATTAACAGTTTCTTTATCCTGTTTTATAAGAATATTCTTCTTAAGCTTGACTCTTGTAGCATTAATCCACTTATCAAGTACCTCTATATCCTCTGTATTGGCATTCATTCTGTCATAGCAGGCTTTAAGTGTCTCTGTAAGAAGCTTCTCGTTAGCCCTTGCCAATTCTCTTGGTACTTCTAAGAGTTCATCTTCAAGCGAAGCTATCTTGTCATTAGACTCCTGTATAAGTCTTTGGTTCTGGCTCATACGCTTCTGCTTCTGCCTGCTTGAATCATCATCTTCCATATTCTCAACAACATCATTGATAAGCTGCTTTTTAAGCTTCCTGATGTCTTTAATGTCATTATTAATTCTTCCCTGCTTCTTAAGCAGTTCATTAACCTGTTTCTCCCAATACGCAATCTCATCTGTCTTATTCTTCTCGTTAATAAGGTGATACCATCGCTCATCAAGCGTAAGAATCGGAATATTCTTAAATACATCACTATTCTTTAACAATTCATAAGTTATCTTAGACACCATCAATTCCCCCTTTGGATTTAATATCTTTATGAGTGCTTATTGGCAATTGTGTAAGAAAGTCTCATAAGGCTTTCTGATAAATGTACATTCTCAACTATTACGTCATCTGGCAGATTAAGATCTGTATGTGCGAAATTCCATATAGCCTTAATTCCTGCATCTGCAACCTGCTTTCCGATTTCCTTAGCCGCCTGCTTTGGTATTGTCAGTGCAACTATCTCTATATCGTTCTTATGTATAAAATCGGCAAGTTGATCCATCATCATTATATCTATTCCGTGAATGCTTTCACCTTTAAGCTCTGGATTGTTATCAAATACGCCGCATATAACAAAACCACGCTTCTCAAAGTCTGTATAATTAACAATAGCACGTCCAAGGTTACCAGCACCTATTATTATCATATTATGCTTCCTGTCTATTCCAAGTATCTTGCCTATCTCATCATAAAGATACTTCACATTATATCCATATCCCTGCTGTCCAAAACCTCCGAAATTATTGAGGTCCTGTCTTATCTGTGATGCTGTAACTTTCATTCTCACACTTAAATCTTTAGATGAAATCCTCTGAACACCACTTTCTATCAGTTCGCCCAGATATCTGTAATATCTTGGCAATCTTCTTATAACAGCCGATGAAATCTTCTTATTCTCTTCCATAACATTCTCCATTCCTGTGCAATACTGCTACGAAAAGGAGATGGGAAACCTGTAATTACCAGCTTCCCATCAGCCTTCAAAATTAATGTTAATTATATAACTATTTTGCTAAAAAGTAAAGAAATGTACTCTATCCAAGCACTCTCTTAGCAATATCCACAGACTCCTTTGCATCCTTTGAATAGAAATCCGCATGTATTTCCTTAGCATATTCAGGAGTAAGCACTGCTCCTCCTACCATAACCTTACAATCAAGATTGTTCTTATGTATAAGTTCTATTGTCTTTTTCATTGAAACAAGTGTTGTTGTCATAAGTGCTGACAGACCACAAAGCTTCGCACCATTTTCTTTAATCGCATCTACAACAACCTGATATTCAACATCCTTTCCAAGATCAATAACCTCATAACCATAATTCTCAAGAAGTACCTTTACGATATTCTTTCCAATATCGTGGACATCTCCCTTAACCGTCGCAATAACAATCTTTCCCTTGCTTACAGGTGCATTATTGCTCATAATCATATGTTTTCTTATAACCTCAAACGCTCCCTGCGCAACGCCAGCCGCCATTATAAGCTGTGGCAGGAATAATGTTCCCTTCTCGAACTCCTCACCTATCTTATCAAGTGCAGGAATCAAGGCATTATTAACAATGTCCATAGAATCCATACCTGCAAGAAGTTCTTCTGTTATTGCTGCACCTTCATTTTTTAGACCTTTCTCTACTGCATAGAATAAGTCATCACAGGTATAACTGCCCTTCTTATCCTTAAGATTAACACTTCCACCCGCCTGTGCTGTCTGACCACCCTGTACTGCATTTGCCGCTGTATTCATTGGATTAATCTTGCTTATATTAGGCATTGAAGCATAAGCCTTAATATAATCAACAGAATTCTTATCTATATTGGCAAGAAGCTTATATGCCCTTACTGCACCCATCATCTCATATATGTTAGGGTTAATAATCGCAAGATCAAGCCCATTCTGCATAGCCATTGTTAAGAAAATGTGATTGACAAGCACTCTGTTAGGAAGTCCGAAAGATATATTCGATACACCAAGCACCGTCCTTAAGCCAAGAGTATGCTTAACCTCATAAAGTGCATTAAGCGTTTCCATTACCCCCTCCTGTTCGGCTGAGGCTGTAAGTGTAAGACAGTCTATATATATATCCTCTTTAGGAATTCCTATAGCTATTGCCCTGTCCATAATCTTTCTTGCTATGGCAACTCTGTCTTCTGCTTTCTTAGGAATACCATCTTTATCAAGAGCAAGGCCAATTACTGCCGCACCATATTTTTTAACTATTGGCAGAATGTTATTAAGAGAGTCCTCTTCTCCATTAACTGAATTGACAATCGGCTTACCATTATATACTCTTAATGCAGCATCAAGAACCTCAGGTATAGTTGAGTCAAGCTGGAGAGGTACATCCACAACCGACTGAAGTGCTTTCACAGTATCAACCATCATCTGTCTTTCATCAATTCCCGGAAGTCCTACATTGACATCAAGAATATCAGCACCCGCACCAGTCTGTTCTAATGCCTGTCCAAGTATATAATCCATATCATTATCTAAGAGTGCCTGCTTAAATACCTTTTTACCTGTTGGGTTAATTCTCTCTCCTACAACTCTTGGCTGGTCAACTATAACTGTGCTTGTAGCTGAGCATACAGCCGATGGCATTTTCACTGGCTCTTTTGCTAAATTGCCTTCTTTATGTAACATATCTGATAAGCACTTTATGAATTCAGGAGTTGTTCCACAACAACCACCGAATATTTTAATGCCATACTTTCTTAAATCCTTCATAAATTCAGCAAACTGCTCTGCTGTCACATTATATTCATTAGTAACAGGGTCGGGAAGTCCTGCATTAGGCTTTACTATAACCGGAAGATTAGTCCAGCCTGTAAGTTCCTTAATAACCGGCTCAAGTTCCTTAGGTCCAAGTGAACAGTTGACACCTAAGGCATCAACTCCAAGTCCTGATATTGTAAGTGCAAATGAAGATATCTGACATCCTGTAAATGTACGCATATTTTCTTCAAATGTCATAGTCGTCATTATTGGAAGCTGGCTATTCTCCTTTGCTGCAAGCACTGCCGCTTTCACATCTAACAGATCTGTCATTGTCTCAAATACAACAAGGTCTGCACCTGCCGCTTCACCAACCTTAACTATCTCAGCATACATCTCATAAGCTTCCTCAAAGCTTAATGTACCTGTTGGCTCTAGAAGCTGTCCTATAGGTCCTACATCAAGTGCTACAAGTGCTTGTGGATTTACATTGGCACACGCCTTCTTTGCATTTTTAATTCCCGCTGTTACAAGCTCATCAACTGAATGCCCACATTCTTCAAGCTTATATCTGTTGCCACCAAATGTATTGGCATATATTATGTCTGCACCTGCCTTAAGATACTGCTCGTGTATGGAAATTAGAAGTTCCGGTTCTGTAATATTAAGCATCTCTGGTGTTTCACCCATCTTCATTCCTGCCGCCTGAAGCATAGTACCCATACCACCATCAAGAATCACATAATCCTTTTGTAAAAGTTCTTTTAATTTATTCATTACAATGTCCTCCTGCTTCCCTGAATCTGCATGTACCTTTAAGGTTACACGACATACAGCCTTTTTTCTTTGAACTGACCTCTCCGGTTGTAAGCCCAATAACTGCTGTTACAGACTTGGTTGGTGTCATCATATCAGTCTTTCCTATATTAAGTCCTATAAGCTTAGGTGCATTTAGTATTTTTAAGAATTCGCCCTGCTGTGACAAAGGCAGATCGCCATATCCTATTCCAAACCTGAATGTCTGGTTATACTCTGGAAGCTCCTCTTTAATAACAGCCTCAACCTTATCACATACCTGTTCAATTGCTGCACTTGCCATACTGTCTGATATTACAGCCTTGGCAAGGTCTGATGCCTGCATTACCCTTAACATCCTGTCTATTCCATCAGAGATTGTCACTGCTATAAGTGCCGCTTTATTACATCCTTTAAGATGTTCTTTAATTGAGTTTCCTTTTAATGTAACAGAAGTCCCTTCAAGCCTTACACCCTCATCAACCTGTGTCACATCCACTACCCTGTATACATATCTTGGAACTGCCGCTTTTAAGACCTCTGCCTCACATTCATCTATAAGACTGTTTATTGTCTCATCTGCCCCTATTCCTTTGTATCCTAAGTACCTTAATACTTCTGCCCTGTTTATACTGCTTAATGTCACCTGTTTTTTCATTTATTTATTCTTTCTTGCTTTGTCCTTATGCTTGCCTTTTCCTCTGCCCTTGCCTCTTGACTGGTTAGCCTTCTCAACATTAACACGGCGTCCCTTAATCTGTACGTTATCGTTCATTGCCTTAAGAATTTTCTCTGCGTGTATAGCTGGTACATCAACAAATGTATAGTTGTCCATCATATCTATCGCACCGACAAGCTTACCAGGCATACCAGATTCACCTGCAATAGCTCCAAGAATATTAGCTGGCTTTATTTTATCCTTTTTTCCAATATTAATAAAGAGTCTTACCATTCTTGAATCATCTTTATCTGTATCAAAATGGAATTCTTCTACTTCATCTTCTCTGTCAAGGGTATCACCTATAAGCATTTTTAAAAGTGCTGCTGCCATATCCATAGATGTATATTCTTCCTGATTAACGTGTTCTTCAACAAGATTAACCATATCTGTAAGTCCACCCTCTTCGATTGTCTGTCTGATTTTATCAAACATATTATCAAGCTTGGTGTTCTTAACATCATCCAATGATGGAACAGGCTTTGCAAGTATCTTAGTCTTACAGTAACGCTCGATATCCTTTAACTTATACACTTCCTTGCCACTTATAAATGAAAGTGCCATTCCAGATCTTCCTGCACGCCCTGTTCTTCCAATTCTATGAACATAATATTCCTCATCCTGAGGAATGTCATAGTTAAATACCATATCTACATCATCAACATCAATTCCTCTTGCTGCTACATCAGTTGCTATAAGTATGTCTACCTTGCCGCTTCTAAAGTCATCCATTACTCTGTCACGCTGCTGCTGTTTCATATCACCATGTATTCCGTCAGCAAAATAACCTCTGCCCTTAAGCTCTGATATAAGCTCATCAACCTGTCTTTTAGTGTTACAGAACACTACTGAAAGTCTTGGATTGTATATATCAATAAGCCTGCACAATACTTCTGTCTTATTCTTAGGTCTTACCTCATAATAGAACTGTTCTATATTAGATACTGTAAGTTCTTTTCTTACTACCTTTATAATTCTGGCATCTTTCTGGAAGTTTCTTGCAATATCCATAATAGCCTTTGGCATAGTAGCCGAGAACATTACTGTCTGTCTGTCTTCTGGTGTTTCTGTAAGAATTGTTTCCATATCTTCCCTGAATCCCATATCAAGCATTTCATCAGCTTCATCAAGAATAACCATATTAATATTATCAAACTTAACAGTCTTTCGTCTCATATGGTCCATAACTCTTCCAGGAGTTCCAACAATAATCTGTACGCCCGTCTTTAATGACTTTATCTGTCTTACTATCTCCTGTCCTCCATATACTGGAAGAACTTTAATATCACTCATATATTTGGCAAGTTTTCTTATCTCCTCAGCCACCTGTACAGCAAGCTCTCTTGTAGGGCAGAGTACGATTGCCTGAGGCTTTTTTATCTGTGGGTCTATCTTCATAAGCATAGGAATTGTGTATGCTGCTGTCTTACCAGTACCTGTCTGTGCCTGTCCGACAACATCAATACCTTCACATACAGCTGGAATTGCCTGTGTCTGTATAGGTGAAGTTTCCTCAAATCCCATATCCTCAATAGCTCTTAATATTCTTTCATCAATGTTTAACTCGTCAAATTTCATTCATTTCCTCATTTCTTAAATTTAATACACTTATCTTAGTCTAACTTTTTAATAATACATTATAGGAAGAAATAAGTCAAAAAAATTGCAATTTATTCTTAAAGCAAGTATAATTCAACTAATTAATTTAAAGAAAGGAACACTGTTATTATGATTCTTTCCTGTAATAATATAAGTAAATCTTTTGGAACAGATGTTATTATCAAATCCTGTTCTTTTAATATTGAAGACCACGAAAAAGCAGCTATCGTTGGTATCAACGGTGCTGGAAAGTCTACTCTTTTAAAGATTATAACCGGAATTGAACCTGCTGACACAGGACTTGTAACGTTAGCTAAGGACAAGACTTTAGGTTATCTCTCACAGCAGCAAAATCTTAATTCAGACAACACCATTTATGATGAGCTTTTATCTGTAAAGCAATATATCCTTGATATGGAGGCACAGCTAAGAAGTATTGAGAACCAGATGAAATCAGCAGATGATACAGCTCTTGAAACACTTATGAAGAAATATTCAGACCTTAACCACGAGTTTGAATTAAACAACGGTTACGCTTACAAAAGCGAGATAACTGGTGTTCTTAAAGGCCTTGGCTTTGCAGAAGAAGATTTCACACTTAATGTTAATACTTTATCAGGCGGACAAAAGACACGAGTTGCACTTGGCAGGCTTTTATTATCAAAGCCTGATATTATACTTCTTGACGAGCCTACCAACCACCTTGATATGGAGTCTATAAGCTGGCTGGAGAACTATCTGCTTAACTACAGTGGTGCTGTACTTATAGTTGCCCACGACAGATATTTCCTTGACAAGATAGTAAGCAAGATTATCGAGTTAGACAATGGCAATGCAACTGTATTCTCAGGCAACTATACTGATTACGCTTCAAAGAAAGCTATCCTGCGCAATATGCAGCTAAAGGAATATCTTAACCAGCAGCGTGAAATTAAACATCAGGAGGAGGTTATAACAAAGCTTAAACAGTTCAACCGTGAGAAATCTATTAAAAGAGCTGAAAGCCGTGAAAAAATGCTTAACAAGATGGAATTTGTCGATAAGCCTGAAATTTTAAACGACAAAATGGATATTAAGCTTGAACCTAATGTAATAAGCGGTAATGATGTCCTTACTGTAGACAACCTTACTAAAGGTTTTGACGGCACTGTTCTTTTTGATAACATAAGCTTCCAGATTAAACGTGGTGAGCGTGTAGCACTTATCGGAAGCAACGGAACAGGCAAGACAACAATATTAAAATTAATTAATGGAATTATACCTGCAGATTCAGGTTCAATATATCTTGGAGCTAAAGTAAACATTGGTTATTATGATCAGGAACACCACGTTCTTGACCCTGACAAGACCATTTTTGATGAAATCAGGGATGCTTATCCAGACCTTAATAATACACAGATAAGAAATACCCTTGCAGCATTTTTATTCACCAATGAAGATGTATTTAAGTATATAAAAGACTTAAGCGGTGGCGAGCGCGGACGTGTATCATTAGCCAAACTTATGCTCTCTAATGCCAACTTCCTTATATTAGATGAGCCTACTAACCACCTTGATATCACTTCAAAGGAAATTCTTGAAAATGCACTTAATAGTTACACAGGTACTGTCCTGTTCGTATCACACGACAGATACTTTATAAATTCTACTGCAACAAGAATTATTGAGCTTGCCAATAAAACAGTTGTTAATTATATTGGTAATTATGACTATTATCTTGAAAAAAAGGATATACTAGGAGCAAAACCAATAACCAATAACACTTCTAAATCCAGCAGTTCAGCCATTTCAAAGCTTAACTGGCAGGAAGAAAAGGTAAAGCAGGCACAGCAAAAGAAGATTAAAAACGAAATCAAGCGTACTGAAGAACGCATGGCTTTAATTGAGGCTGAGATTGAGGAACTTGATAATATGTACGCCGACCCTGCCATAAGCAGTGATACTGCCAAACTTATGGAAATACACACCAGGAAGGAAGCTCTTAGCAAAGAGCTTGATGAGCTATATGATAAATGGGGGGAATTAACATTATAATTCCAATACCAAAAACAGCGAAAAATGCCGAAATAAGGCAATTCTTAAGCGTTTTTTATTGACAAAATTACCTATATGGAGTATAAATAACCTATACTTATTATTACTTATTTCATTTAAGGAGGATGTAGTTTATTATGAATAAGACAGAGTTAGTTGCTGCAATCGCAGAGAAGGCTGAACTTTCAAAGAAGGATGCTGAGAAGGCTTTAAAGGCTTTCACAGAAACTGTTGCTGAACAGTTAAAGAATGGTGACAAGATTCAGTTAGTTGGTTTCGGTACTTTCGAAGTTGCTGAAAGAGCTGCTAGAACAGGTCAGAATCCTCAGACAGGTAAGGCTATTGAAATTCCTGCTTCTAAGGCACCTAAGTTTAAGGCTGGTAAGGCTTTAAAGGATACTGTTAACTCAGCTAAATAATTAATATTCGATAGTGGATATTGCGACTGTCACTTAGGTGACAGTCTTTTTTATATGTATTTATAGATACATATAAATATTATCAATGAAATTCAGAAAACGGAGACACACTATGGAAATAGAACGTAAATTCTTAGTTGCACAATTGCCAGATAATCTGGACAATTATAATTGCAGATATATTGAACAGGGTTATCTTTCAACTAAACCTGTAGTCAGGGTAAGACGTGATAATGATGATTATTATCTTACTTACAAAGGCAGTGGTATGATGGCACGTGAAGAATACAATCTTCCACTCACCAAAGACTCGTATGAACATTTGATTAAAAAAGCTGACGGTAATATAATAACCAAAAAGCGTTATGAAATTCCAGATGGTAACGGATATACTATTGAACTTGACATATTTGAAGGAGCATTCAACGGCACTGTTATTGCAGAAGTTGAATTTAACACTATAGAAGAAGCTGACAATTACATTATGCCAGCGTTTTTTACAGAAGATGTAACTAATAACCCTGAATATCACAACAGCAATATGAGTAAAAAGAAGTTCGACTAACGTAAACACTCTAAGAAAAGAGGATAACCTAATGAAAAAACTCTCTGATATATTAGATATAAGTCCTGATATTACTCTTGAAACACTTCAAAGAGCAAGAATGGCAGCCTTAACACTTATCAAATGGCTTCTCTGCTCTTTATTTACAGGAAGCTTTATAGGACTTATCGGAGCATTATTTTATAAAGCTTTACAATATGTAACAAGCTTTCGGATCCAACACCCTTACACTTTATTCTTTCTTCCTGCTGCCGGTATAATAATCGTTCTTATGTACCATTTTACGCGCGAAGACAAGAATACAGGAACTAATCTTGTAATAACAGCAATCCAGTCCAATGCAGAAGTTCCTGTACGTGTTGCTCCTCTTATTATAATATCAACACTGCTTACACATCTTTGCGGTGGTTCAGCAGGACGAGAAGGTGCAGCCCTGCAGGTTGGCGGCTCCTTAGGCAATTTTATCGCCAAAATATTACATTTTGACGACAAAGATACAAGAATTATGATTATGTGCGGAATGAGTGCCTGTTTCTCTGCTCTTTTCGGAACTCCTATAGCCGCAGCCATATTTTCTATGGAGGTTATAAGTGTGGGGGTTATGTATTACGCCGCACTTGTTCCCTGTATTATATCCGCACTTATTGCTTCCGGCGTAGCTGGGTTATTCAATATAACACCAACTATGTTTATAATAAGCGAAATATGTGAACTAAGCATATCTACCGGAATAAGATTTATGATAATGTCAGTAATATTTGCCCTCGCAAGCATTGTATTCTGTTATATGCTTCATTCATCAGCCAAAATATATTCTGAATACTTAAGCAACCCATATATCCGTATTATAATAGCTGGTGTGCTTGTTATTATTTTAAGATATATAACCGGTACTACTGATTATCTTGGTGCTGGTGCTCCTATGATTGCGGCAAGCTTTATAACAAGCTGTTCGTGGTATGTCTTTATTTTAAAAATGCTGTTTACAGCCATTACATTAGGTGGTGGATTTAAAGGCGGTGAGATTGTCCCTACACTTTTTGTCGGTGCAACTCTTGGAAGCTTTTTGGCTCCTGTATTCGGACTTCCAATCGGCTTATGTGCCGCGTGCGGTATGGTAAGCGTATTCTGTGGCGTAACTAACTGCCCACTCACTTCTTTCATATTATCAATTGAAATGTTTGGTGCTGGTTCAATGAAATTCGTAATTATATGCGTAGCAATAAGTTATATGCTCTCTGGCTACTACAGTCTTTATAACAGCCAGAAGATTGTTTACTCTAAATACAAGACAGAATATATTAACAGACATTCACATTAATTATAATAAAAAAGGCAATTCATACAGAATTATCATACCTACCGATTTTTCTGCTAATGAATTGCCTTTTTACTGCTTTAACTATGCATCATTCTTATATATTTTATTTGTAGAAATTATCCTCTGGAAGCTTTCCACCAACTGAAGCTGGATTTGCTTCGTAAAGAACATTTAAATATTTGCTTATTTTGTCTTTGGCATCACTGCCTGTTATTATTGTTATGTTGCATTTAGGTATTGCCTGCTTTGCAACTGCGGCTTTTGTTATACCATATTTTTCTACAAGTGTTGAAACCTCATCTACATTTGCATTAACATAATCTGCTGAAAGCTTATATTCCTCAAGGAACTTGTCAACCGCAGCCTTATGGTTATTGTAATATTCTGTATTGACAACTATTACACCTGTTACTACTGTACTTCCGTCCTTTGATACATTTTCCCATTCCTTAGTAACATCAAGAGCTATTCTTGCTTCCTTATTATTCATAAGAACTGTTGTAGCAAATGGCTGTGGAAGCATAGCTACAGTTTCTTCCTTCGCTGATGCCATAATAGCCGCAACCTCGGAAGCCTCTGACTTAAATTCAATGTGTACATCCTTATCAGGGTCAATTCCGTTGGTATTTAAAAGGTATCTTAATGTATATTCAGGTGTAGTTCCTTTACCTGTTGTGTATATTGTACGTCCTTTAAGGTCGCTTACATTAGTTACCTCGCCCTTATTATCAAGTATATATAACACGCCAAGTGTATTAATTCCTACAACAGATACCTTGCCATTACTCTTATTATAAAGTGTTGCCGCAGCATTACAAGGCATAGCTGCAATCTGGACATCGCCCTTTATAAGGTCTGCTGTAAATGCATCTGCCGCCGCCTCTATCTGAAATGTGTAATTATTGGCTGTTTTATTATCCTCATTATCGCTCATAAGCTTAACCATTCCGATAGCTGTAGGTCCTTTAAGTGCAGCTACTTTTATATCTTCGCTTACATACTCACTTGTACTTTCCTGTGTTGCATTGTCTGACTTATCACTGCTGTTACTGCCACAGGCTGTAAACATTACACTGACCATTACAAGCATAAGAATAGCAGCTGTCAGTTTCCTCATTCTCTCTCTCATATTGTTTCCTTCCATTCCTTTATAATTATCTGTAATGACATTATTCCGTTAAATGTATTGATATCCGGATAATATATTATAGAAATTCTCATTCCTGCCCTTGGAATATCATCTATATTATTAATTCCAAACTGTACAGCAGGTACATAAGTTCCGTCCTCTGTTTCTAACTGGCATCTAAGAACATTTTTGTTCTTTCCAATAACTGAGGCTGTCTTTACATATAAATTTCTATCTGCAAATACCGGCTTTTCATTCCCCTTTCCGAATGGTTCAAGCAGCTTTAACTGGTTAACCAGCCGGATATTGGCATACGATACAGGCATTGGAACATCAATCCACATTTTAGGAATTAAATCCTCATCTGTAAGTATCGCATTATCATTCAGCATTTTTCTGAATATGTCAATATCAGATATTGCTAATGATAAACCAGCTGCCATTGGATGTCCACCATATTTAGTGAGAACATTTTTACATTTATTAATCTCTTCGTACATATTATAGCCTTCGATTGAACGTCCTGAGCCTTTTGCCCCGTCCTCAGCATTAGTAATAACAAATGTAGGCCTGTAATATCTTTCTTTAATTCTGCCTGCTATTATTCCAGCTATGCTCTCGTGGCAGTCCTTTAAATATATAACAAGCACTCTGTCCTTAAGAAGACCAGTATTCTCTACTAATTCTATTGCCTTCTGCGTCTCCTGCTCTGTCATTGACTTTCTTTCATTGTTAAGGGCTATAAGCTCTTTTGCCATATTATGTGCCTTTTCATTATCCTTGCAAAGCATAAGTTCAATCGCCTGTCTTGCTGTATCAAGACGTCCACTGGCGTTAAGACATGGTCCTATTACAAAGCCTATATGATATGAGCTTATATTATTAATATCAAGCTGGCACTCCTCTATAAGTGCCCTAAGCCCTGTATTTTTTGTATGTGCAATATGCTTAAGGCCATATTTAACTACTATTCTGTTCTCGTCAATAAGGTCGACTATATCACCTACAGTGGCTATTGCCATAAATTCAATATAATCTTCAAGCTCTTTCTTATCAAGCCCTAATCTGTCATATAACAGGCTTATAAGCTTATATGCAACGCCTGCTCCACATAACAGCTTAAATGGATAATCACAATCTGCCTGTTTAGGGTTAATAACTGCATCTGCCGGAGGTACAATGTATACCTTTTTATCGTCCTTTATCTCAAATGGAACATCGTGGTGGTCGGTCACTATCATTGTAATTCCATTATCCTTTGCATACCTGACCTGATTATATGCAGCTATTCCATTATCACAGGTAACAATTGTATCAATCCCTTCATTGATTGCATTGTCTATTAAATGCTCATTAATTCCATAACCATCATTTATCCTATGCGGTACAACATAATCCACATCTGCTCCTGCCGCCTTTAAGCCGCAGAATAATATATAAATAGAACATATTCCGTCAATATCATAATCTCCGATTATTCTTACAGGCTTATGTTCCTCTATTTTCTTAGTAATAATATCAACAAATTTATCGGCATCTTTCATACTATGAGGATTATGTATATCGTTAAGATTCCCATTAAGATACATATCTATATCTTTACTGCCGCATATATCCCTGTTTCTTATTATACGGGCAAGAACCTGATCTATTCCGTATTCAGAGGCTATCTGCTTAAAATCTGCTTTTTTGGCGTATACCATCCATTTGCTGTTCACGTTTGTTCTCCATTCTTATGGCAATATTGCTTGTATTAAAAATGGTGCATCGTTTGATGATGCACCATTTTACTGCTTTACAAAGCCATTATATTAATTATTTATTATACCTGAGCTCCGTCTTTACCTATGCTTTCTGCTTTTTTTCTTTTATTAACTGCTTCATCAATAACTCCTCTGTTCTTTCCACCAAGCATATACCAGAATGAACTTGTAAGGAATACTGATGAGTAGAAACCTACGATAATACCAACAATAAGTGGAAGTGAGAATTCCTTAACTGATGTTACACCGAGTATGTATAACATAACCAGCATAATAAGAGTTGTTATTGTTGTATTAATATTTCTTGTTAATGTACTTGTTATAGCTGAGTTAACAAGCTCTGTAATATTAGTCTTAGAGTTAGCACTCTTTAACATTTCCCTGATACGGTCAAATATAATGATTGTACCATTAATTGAGTAACCTACTATTGTAAGCATACAGGCAATAAATGTGTTACCTACTGGCACTCTGAATACTGCATAGAATGTAATAACTACTAATACATCCTGTAAAAGAGCCATAACAGCTGCAAGCGCGAATTTGATATCCCTGAATCTTGCAAAGATATATATAAGCATTGCTATTGTAGCAAGAATTACTGAAAGAATAGCATTCTTCTTCATAGTACTGCTGACAGATGAGCTGATTGTGTCTGTCTCAACTATTGAACCATCTTCAATAGGGAACTTAGCTGTTACAGCTTCCTCAACAGCTTCTCTTTGCTCAAGTGAAAGGTCTGTTGTCTTAAATGAAACCTTAGTTGAGTTCTGAACCTTCTGCTGTTGTACTTCTGTTATACCTGCAGCATCCCTGATTACAGGAATAATATCATTCTCTATCTCTGACTGTGAATATTCTTTGTCAAATGTAAAGCTTGTTGTTGAACCGCCAACAAATTCAAGGCTGAAATTAAGTGCTCTGTTACCAAGTGCACTCTGTACTCCCATTGTTATAAAACCAATAACAATAAGAACAATTGAAACCGTAATAGTCCATTTCTTAATTGAAAGAATATCATAAGTTCTTCTATGTGTTGTCTTTCCATACATCGATGGCTTAGTAAGACCAAAGTTATAAAAAAGCTTCATAATAACTTTAGTAATTACAAGTGCTGTAAATATTGAAACTATGTTACCTACTGCAAGAGTTGTTGCAAATCCCTTAACAGGACCAGTACCGAATATATAAAGTACAATAGCTGCAATAAGTGTTGTTACGTTACCATCAACGATAGCTGATGTAGCTTTGTCATAACCTGCAAGAATAGAATTCTCAACACTCTTTCCTGCGGCTATCTCTTCCCTGATACGTGTATAGATAATAACATTGGCATCAACCGCCATACCAATACCAAGTATGATACCGGCAATACCCGGAAGTGTTAATGTAAGATCATATACACTTACAAGGAATAATACTAATGTTGTGTATATAATAAGCGAAAGTGTTGCAACAACACCTGGTACTCTGTATATAGCAATCATAAATACACATAACAATGCAAAACCAATAGCTGCTGCTATAAGACTTGTATGAATTGCATCGTGTCCTAACTGTGCACCTACGATATTAGAGCTTACTTCATTAAGTGTAAGAGGAATAGATCCAATTCTTATGTATGTAGCAAGATTATCTGCCGCATCAAATGTTTCCATACCTGTAATAGAAGCATTACCACCTGTTATAGCCTGATTAACTGTTGGATAACTTACAACCGAACCATCATATACTATGTATATTCTGCTTCCTATATTGTTAGCTGTTGCCTCAGCGAACTTATCTCCACCTTCATCTGTAAATGTAAGCGATACACCATATGGTGTGCTGTCTTTAGATGATGTATCTGTGTAAGCCTGTGCTGTCTTTACGTCAGAACCTGTAAGAAGTGGTGTGTAATCCTCTCCCTGTGACCACGCTGTATAACCTGTGTAATCAAGGAATTCAAGCGAACCTGGTGTTCCTAATTCTGTAAGAATTTCATTAGCATCTGTAACACCTGGAATTTCTACTGTAATTCTGTTCTCGCCTTCTTTGTAGACCTGAGATTCTGTACTTCTTCCCTCAATACGTTTCTCAAGCTTATATATAGTATCTTCTATATCCTGGGAACTTGGGTTATCTTCTTTAATCTCATAAGTAATACTGACACCACCTGCAAGATCAAGACCTAAGTTGATGTCCTTAGCACTGCCATAGCCTTTGCCATTCATTCCGAATATAGCTGTAAGTGAAAGTCCTACAAGCAATACAAGAATAATAATGCTATAGCTTATCTTCTTAGTTAAATTGTACTTCATTTTACTATTAATACTCCCTTCAACATTTCTTTTAATCTTCTGCCATCGCAGCTCTTATCATAATTGCACATTCAATTCTCTTCTTCTGCATCTCACAGCCAACATCATATGCATCATTGATGTTACCGTGGAAGTTGTAAGAATTAGCGGCACACCCACCACTACAGTAGAACTTGGCAAAACAGTTCTTACACTTTTCTTTTGAATATACATTACAACTCTTGAATTCATCTCTTATATCATTACGGGTTATGCCTTCATCAACATTACCCATAAGGAAATCTTCATTACCTACGAACTGATGACATGGATAGAAATCACCCCAAGGAGTAACAGCAAGGTACTCACATCCTGAGCCACAGCCTGATAATCTCTTAGCCACGCAAGGACCGCCGTTAAGATCAATCATAAAGTGGAAGAAATTAAACCCATTGCCTGCTTTCTTTCTCTTAATAATTTCCTTGGCAAGCTTATCATACTGCTCAAATATAATTGGAAGGTCTTCTTCTCTTATCGCATAAGAGTCTGTAGGCTGTGCAACAACCGGCTCTACCGAAATCTGCTCAAAACCTTCGTCTGCTAAGTGAAGAACATCTTCTGAAAAATCAAGATTGTTATGTGTAAATGTACCTCTGACATAATAATTCATCTGGTTACGGCTTTCAGCAACCTTTTTAAACTTAGGCATTATAATGTCATATGAACTTCCGTGGTTATTTCTTGTTGGTCGCATAAGATCATTAATCTCTTTACGTCCATCTATGCTTAATACGATATTGCTCATCTCTTTATTGGCAAAATCAAGTATCTCATCATTAAGAAGTATACCATTAGTTGTAAGTGTAAAACGGAATTTCTTATTGTGCTCTTCTTCAAGGCTTCTTCCATATTCTACAAGCTGCTTTATAACTTCAAAATTCATTGTTGGCTCACCACCAAAGAAGTCAACCTCAAGATTTCTTCTTGAGCCTGAATTAGCAACAAGGAAATCCAATGCCTTCTTACCAACTTCAAAGCTCATAAGAGCTCTTCTTCCGTGATACTCACCTTCTTCTGCAAAACAATATCTGCAGGCAAGGTTACAGTCGTGTGCAATATGAAGGCATAGAGCTTTAACAACTGTAGGTCTGTCCTTAAATGAATCTATATATGGCTCATATATATCTTCTGTGAAAAGCTGTCCTTCTTCTTTTAATTCTTCTATCTCCTGGCAGGCTTCCCTGATATCTTCTTCCTTATATTTATCTTTAAGCTTATCTGCTATCTCATCAACACTTGAATTCTCATAAAGTGCGATTATATCATATACTATATCATCAACAACGTGTACAGAACCACTATTTACGTCTAACACGATGTTATATCCATTATTCTTATACTGATGTATCATAATTATCCTCAATTTCTATTGGCTGTATACAGCCATTTATTCTTAATCACAGTTAACTAATATACCTGTAGCTATCAGACATACACTAACTATGAACTGTCTTAACAGAAATAAGAGAGTGTCTAAAATGCTTTAGCACTCTCTTACCCTTCACTAACCAATTAACTAATTATTAGTTATTCTTATTCTCACAGCTCTGGTTACCAACTGTGCAAGATGTCTTACAAGCTGACTGACATGATGTCTGGCATTCGCCACATCCACCGTGCTTCATTGTATCCTTTAATACGCGATTGCTGATTGTCTTAATATGCTTCACAACAATACCTCCTTTTTGTTCATAACTATTAGAAGTATAACATATAGCTATTACATTTTCAACAACTTTATATCAAGCCTAATGCTCTTAAAATAAATATCCAGCCTGTTAATGTTATGCTTGATAATACTGTCGTCAAAACAATTATGCTTGATGATAATACCTCATCATTATCCATACTCTTTGCCATAACATAGCTTGTAACTGTAGTAGGAGATGCAAGCATTATAAGAGCCGCCACAAGCTCCTGATTTCTAAAGCCAAGAAATACTGCAACCGGAATAAACACTGCCGCAAGTCCTATAAGTTTAATAAATGTTGCTATAATAGTAGGCTTTATCTTCTTTAATGCTTTTCTCCCCTCAAAACCTGCACCAATGCATATTAAAGCTATAGGTGTTGCTGTCTGTGCAAGGCTTTCTATAGTCTTATTAATAATTGCAGGATACTTCATATTAAGCATTGATGATATAAAACCAAGAACTATACCTATAATAATTGGATTTTTTAATATATTAACAAATGCTTTTTTTATATTATTACCTCTTCCAGCCTTAACAGCTTCACTGCTGTCTGCCGGATGTGCCTTAAATGTAAGTACAACGACTGCAAATATATTAAATAACGGAACTGCTGCAACAATCATAAGCGGTGCCATTCCTGTATCTGAATACATATTCTGCACAAATGCCATTCCAAGAATTGCTGCACTGCTTCTGCACGAACCCTGCACAAACGCTCCCTTTTGTGTATCGTCTTTCATTAATATCTCAGTTGCTATCCACACTAATGAGAACATAAGTATTGTTACTATACTGCAATACAATACAAACTGCGGGTCAAATTTACCTTTAAAATCAGACTTTGACAAATCCCTGAACAGTAATGCTGGCAATGCCACCTTAAACGCATATCTGTTAGCAACATTGGCAAAATGGTCATCAATAAGACCTATCTGTTTAATAAACCACCCTATAATCATCACAAGAAATATAGGAACTGTTGCATTAATACTATATATAAAACTATCCATTATCAATCTCCTATCCACACCATTTTACTTATCAAGCACATACATATGATTAAGAGGTCCACTTCCCTTACCTATGTTAAGTCCAGCCTTAAGTGCACCTGTTATGTATTCCTTCGCCCTTGCAACCGACTCCTTAACACTATACCCATCTGCTATATTACATGCAATAGCAGATGACAGCGTACAGCCTGTTCCGTGTGTATTAGGATTATCTACTCTTTCTGCCTCAAACCAGCTTGTTCCAATCTCTGTATACAGATAATCATTAGCACAATTAATGGAATGTCCGCCTTTTACAAGAACTGCCGGTCCTTCATCATTAATATTTATCTTTTTATAGATAATTTCTGCCGCTTTTTCCATATCATATCTGTCATTAATAGTTATGCCTGACAGACTTTCAGCTTCTGGAATATTAGGTGTTATAACTGTTGCAAGCGGCATAAGCTTCTTAATAAGCACTTCCTCTGCTTCTTTAGTGATGAGCTTCTTACCACTTGTTGACACCATAACCGGATCTAACACAATATTAACCGCTTTGTATTTTCTTAATTCTTCTGCTATCTCCTCTACTATGTATGGTTCAGACACCATTCCAATCTTTACCGCATCTGGTCTTATATCCTCAAATACTGCATCTATCTGGCTTGTTGTAAAGCCTTTCTTACAATTCATTATTCCATATACGCCCGTTGTATTCTGTGCTGTAAGTGATGTAATAACACTCATTCCATATACACCGTGTGCGGCAAATGTCTTTAAATCCGCCTGTATTCCAGCACCTCCGCTACAATCACTTCCCGCTATTGTCAATACTTTTTTCATAATATCCTTATTTCCTTATTTATCATTTTTTGTATTTTACCAATTAATATTCTGTGTAATATATTATTATTTTCCTATAAATACACTTAACCTTTTATATAAGGCACTGATGCCTTTGCATAAACAGATATTTTTATAATCACAATCTGCATATATATTTTCTTTCTATATCTATATATTGATATACAAAAAGGGAAGCCTGACCAGCTTCCCTCAATAAAATGCAGTCGGCGGGACTTGAACCCGCACCCAAGCAATATGGACTAGATCCTTAGTCTAGCGCGTATGCCAATTCCGCCACGACTGCTTATTTAGTTAATCGCTGTTCCCAACGACTTGATTATATTATCATCTGCGTAACACTTTGTCAACAGCTTTTTACAATTTTCTCAATTATTTTTTAATTCGTCTTTAATTTTGTTGTATAACTGTCACTTTTTAAAAATAATATTTAATCTATCTTCAAATTCTTACTATTGATTTTTAATCTTCTTTAAATTAAGTGTGTCTGCTAACTAGTACTTCTTTATGCCTTGACAAAATCCCTGCCTTAGAATACAATAATGGAGCTAGCGGAAATGTCGGAATGGCAGACGAGCAAGATTCAGATTCTTGTGTGGGTTACCACGTGTGGGTTCAAGTCCCATTTTCCGCATTAATTAATATTTTTAAAGGTGTGATAAGATTAATTCCTATCACACCTTTTTTTACATTTCATATTTACAATTGTAATCAAGACCTGTAACACAGGTTATTACAATTGTTACCCAAATCTGTAACTCTGGTTATTACAATCCATTGTTATTTCTATAATCCGATATTATTCCTAATCAATAACTGCTATCTTAGTTATAACCGGCTGGTTATTCTTAGCAACCGTACCATTGTCATCTGTTGCCTTAACATTGGCACATATCTTATCTACAATATCCATACCATCTGTTACATAACCAAAACAGGCATAATTACCATCAAGGTATGTACTGTCTTTATGAACTATAAAGAACTGTGAACTTGCACTGTCATTATTGCTTGAACGTGCCATTGAGATTGCTCCTCTTGTATGCGAGAGATTATTCTCAATTCCATTATTGCTGAACTCGCCCTTTATCTTATTATCCGAGCCACCTGTTCCATTGCCAAGTGGATCACCACCCTGTATCATAAAACCTTTGATTATTCTATGAAATGTAAGTCCATCATAAAATCCATCATTAGCAAGATTAATAAAATTAGTCACTGTAATAGGTGCCACGTCAGCATCTAATTCCACATTAATATCACCATAATCCTGCACTGTAATTGTAACGTGATGTTTTCCTGATAAAAGATTATCCTCTTCTTTAGTCTGTGTCTGGCTGTCAGCAGCTTTTCCACAGGCCATTAAAGACACTGATAACATCATTGCAATTAATATACTTAGTATCTTCTTCAATTCTTTCTCCATTCCAGTCCAAGAAATTCCGCTTCCTTAATACTGCATAAATTCGTTAATATCTCTTAACACATCTTCAATCTCACTCTCGCCGCCATTAACTGTCAGCTGGAGTGGTCTGCTTATATCAAGGCTGAATAATCCAACAAGAGACTTACCATCAACACAGCTATTGCCACATTCGACATCGAATCCACACGAATATCTGCTTATTTTGCTCACAAATCTTTGAACTTTCTCAACTGAATCAAGTAAAATTGTTACTGTCAACATATACTAATAATCCTCCTGTAAATTATCCTACAATTCTTCAAATGTAATTAATCAACCCACAACACCAACAACTATACTACTTTTCATAAATAATTACAACCAGTTTAATATATCTGTCACTGCGATTATCTGACTTTTTATAATATTCCAGCTGTTACTTTTTATGCCATACCAGTTGTTACTGCATAATGTGCATCTTTAATAATTACTGCCCGATGTAGCCCTCTATTGTATTCCACAGTTCATCAAGCCCCTGCTTTGTCTGTGAAGAAAATGGTATGAGTATATCATCTTCTTTAAGACCAAGACCTGCTCTTACAGCTTTAACGTGCTTTGCTATCTGGCTTCTCTTTAATTTATCAAGCTTTGTTGCAATTATAACCGGTCTGAAGCCGTTATCAACAATCCAGTTATACATCATCTTATCATTCTCTGATGGGTCGTGTCTTATGTCAACTAATAAGAACACCTGCTTTAGATTAGCAGACTGTCTTAAATATTTCTCTATCATCTTACCCCATTTTGCCTTTACCGCAGGACTGGCATTGGCATAGCCATATCCCGGAAGGTCAACAAGATACATCGCATCATTAATATTGTAGAAATTAATAGTCTGTGTCTTACCAGGCTGTGACGATGTTCTTGCATATGATTTTCTATTCATAAGAGCATTAATCAAAGATGACTTACCAACATTTGATTTGCCCGCAAATGCTACCTCTGGAAACTCTGTATCTGGTATAGCACTTGTCACACCTATTACTATATCAAGATTAACCTTTTTAATTACCATATTTATCCTCATTTCTATGCTCTATAATACAAGTGCATTATTAAGAACCTCTGACATATCCTTTACATATACAAGTTCTAAGCCGTCAGTTATCTCTGCATCTAACTCTTCTACATCAGATACATTTTCTTCTGGCACAAGCACTTTCTTCATACCAGCAAGCTTGGCCGCAAGAAGCTTTTCCTTAAGCCCGCCTATTGCAAGTACCCTTCCTCTAAGAGTCACCTCGCCTGTCATCGCGACATCTGGTCTTACCGGTATACCTGTAACTGCCGACAACATAGCCGTTGTCATTGTCACCCCTGCTGATGGACCATCTTTAGGAACCGCTCCTTCTGGTATATGAAGATGAAGCATATGTTCATCAAAATACTTCACATCAACTTTATATTTCCCTCTCTCAGTAACAGCTCTCACATAAGAATACGCAATCATAGCAGACTCTTTCATAACATCTCCCATATTGCCTGTAAGCCTCAAATCATCACTTCCCGGCATTGCATTAACTTCTATTTCAAGAGTTTCACCACCAACGCTTGTCCAAGCAAGTCCTCTTACAATTCCTACCTGCGGCTTCTTGTATGCTTTGTCAGTCTTATATTTAACATTGCCAAGATAATCCGTCAAATTCTTGTCCGTTATTCTTATGCACACCTTAACCTCTTTGTTTCTTGTGCCATCAGTATTAAAAACTCCCGCCTCATACAGCTTGGTTACTGCTTTTCTGCATATTTTGGCAATCTGTCTTTCAAGCTCCCTGACACCCGACTCTTTAGTATAATCAAGAATTATATGCTTTAATGCTGCGTCTGATATCTTTAAAAGTGATGTAACAAGCCCGTTCTTACGAAGCTGCTTGCCAACAAGGTGTTCCTTTGCTATATGAAGCTTCTCATTAACACTATAGCCAGATACTTCTATAATCTCCATTCTGTCAAGCAACGGTCTGCTGAGTGTTGATAAATCATTAGCTGTAGCTATAAATAATACCTTCGATAAATCTACAGGCATTTCTATATAATGATCCGTAAAATGTGAATTCTGCTCGCTGTCTAACACTTCCAGAAGAGCCGAGGCTGTATCTGATTTATAATCATTGCTCACCTTATCAATCTCATCAAGAAGCATTAATGGATTGGCTGTTCCTGCCTTCTTTAAGCCCTCTATTATTCTTCCCGGCATTGCACCGACATATGTCTTTCTATGTCCTCTTATCTCTGCTTCATCTCTTACTCCACCAAGACATATCCTTACATATTCTTTATTAAGGGCAGCCGCCACTGAACGTGCTATTGAAGTCTTTCCTGTTCCCGGAGGTCCTACAAGACACAATATCGGAGCTTCTGTATTAGAAATTATATTTCTTACAGCAAGTGCCTCTATTATTCTGTCTTTAATATCTTTCATTCCATAATGGTCATTATCAAGCACTTTTCTTGCATTAATAATATCATTGTTATCCTCTGACATATTATTCCAAGGAAGCTCAAGACAATTCTCAATATATGTTCTTTCAACATTGACCTCTGATGAACCCTTAGATAAGTTCTTAAGCCTTTTTACCTCCTTATGAAGCTTATCCTTCACTTCATCAGAAGCATTAAGCTTATCTATCTTTTCTTCTAATTCATTAGTTTCAGAATATTCATCCTGTCCAAGCTCCTTATTAAGAATTTCAAGCTGTTCTTTTAATATATATTCTCTTTGGTTATCGTCTACTTTAGCCCTGACTTTACCAGATATTTCTTCTTTAATTCTATATGCTCCTGTCAGCTCTATAAGTATCCTTGCAATATATTCATACATATCAAGTATATTATTCATCTCAAGGAACTTCTGACGGTCAGTATATTCCATAGGAAAATCACAGATTACACTGCTCATAAGTTCTCTGGCATTGTCAATCGCGAGCCAGTGATTAAGCATCTCCTTATTACATCTTGGATTAGCAGCCGCATATTGTCTTAATAATTCATTCATTCCAATGACAATAGCTTTATCTGATACTTTATCCGTTTCTTCTATAAATGTACTGCACTCCTGTACATCTGCATATATGTAATCACCCTCAGTATTAATATCTGCAACTACAGCTTTCTTAAGTCCCTCAACCTGCACTCTTACAAGCTTGTTAGGCATTCTTATAACCTGCTTAATGGAAGCTATAGTTCCTGTCATATATAAATCTTTAGCTGTAGGGCTTTTAACTGCTGAGTCGGTCTGTGTCAACAGCAGCACCTTCTCATCATTTTCCATAGCAGCTTCTACTGCTTTAATTGATATTTTTCTGCTTATATCAAAATGTATGACCATGTCGGGTAACACGGTCATACTTCTTAACGCAATTACTGGTATTGTAATCATATTCATATTTATTGTGCTTTCTTAACTTCATCAGTTCTATACTCTATAACAGGCTTTCCTGTTCCCATAACTGCATCCTTAGTTATTGTACATCTTGCTATCGTTTCATCAGATGGCACTTCATACATAACTTCGTTCATAACAGCTTCTAATATAGAACGTAATCCTCTTGCTCCAGTCTTTCTTTCAAAACTCTTATGTGCAATAGCCTTAACTGCATCATCATCGAATTCCAGATCCACTTCATCAAGGCTTAATAATGCCTTATACTGCTTAAGTATAGCATTCTTAGGTTCTCTAAGAATTCTTACAAGTGACTCCTCATCTAATGAATCAAGTGCAACAACAACAGGTACTCTTCCTACAAATTCAGGAATAAGACCGAATTTAATAAGATCCTGTGGAAGTGCCTTATGGAACATCTCTCCAACATCTTCTGTCGCTGTCTTATCTTTAATCTGTGAATTAAATCCGATTGTACTCTGATCCATTCTTGCTTCGATAATCTTCTCAAGTCCGTCAAACGCACCACCACATATAAAGAGAATGTTAGTTGTGTCAATTGGAATAAGCTCCTGCTGTGGGTGCTTTCTTCCTCCCTGTGGTGGAACAGAAGCAACAGTTCCCTCTAATATCTTAAGAAGTGCCTGCTGTACGCCCTCGCCAGATACATCTCTTGTTATAGATACATTTTCTGACTTCTTGGTTATCTTATCTATCTCATCAATATATATAATTCCATATTGTGCCTTTTCAACATCATAATCAGCCGCCTGAATAAGCTTTAATAAAATGTTCTCTACGTCCTCACCTACATAACCTGCTTCTGTAAGTGTTGTAGCATCTGCAATTGCAAATGGTACATTAAGAAGCCTTGCAAGATTCTGGGCAAGAAATGTCTTACCTGAACCTGTAGGTCCTAACATAAGAATATTACTCTTCTGAAGCTCAACATCGACATCTTTAGCTGATAATATTCTCTTGTAATGATTGTATACAGCAACTGATAATACCTTTTTGGCCTCATCCTGTCCAATCACATAATCATCAAGAAATTCTTTGATTTCTTTAGGTTTTAAAAGGTTGATATTCATACCCTCAACATCTTCCTGAACATCTTCCTCATTTTCAAATTCTTCGTCAAGAATGTCAGCACATATTCCTACACACTCATCACATATATATGCCCCATTAGGACCAGCTATAAGCTTCTTAACCTGATCCTGTGTTTTATTACAGAATGAGCATCTTAACTTTTCATCTACATTTCTGCCTGCCATACTTCCTCCACAATTACTATAACAGCTTTATACACCTGATTAACAAATGTACCCACTGTATTATTGTCTTAAAAAACGGGACTGTGCGAAAAGCTACAGTCCCGTTAAGCAACTATCTCTTTTCAACAACACTATCAATCAAACCATATGCAACAGCTTCCTGTGCAGTCATATAATTATCACGTTCTGTATCTCGAGAGATTTCTTCTACTGATTTACCTGTATTAGCTGCAAGTATTTCATTCAATTTATTTCTTGTCTTTAAAATGTTCTCTGCAACTATTCTGATCTCTGTTTCCTGTCCTCTTGCACCACCTGATGGCTGATGAATCATAATCTCAGCATTAGGAAGAGCAAGTCTCTTACCTTTAGTTCCGCCTGAAAGAAGGAATGCTCCCATACTAGCTGCCATACCAATGCAGATTGTTGATACATCACACTTAATGTACTGCATAGTATCATATATTGCAAAACCTGCAGACACAGAACCACCTGGGCTGTTAATATAAAAATGTATATCCTTGCTTGGATCTTCTGCTTCAAGGAATAACATCTGCGCAACCACAAGATTTGCAGACACATCTGTAACCTCTTCACCTAAAAAAATAATTCTGTCTTTTAACAAACGTGAATAAATATCATAAGATCTTTCTCCACGGCTGTTCTGTTCAATGACATAAGGTACAAAACTCATCTTAATCCTCATTTCTGCGCACAGATTATATAACATATTGCGCATATAAACCTGTGTCAAGTGCGCACTGACACAAATTCCGCATACAGACAGGCAATAGCTGCTTATATGCCGTAGCACACAGGCAGCCTGCACTTAAATCCGTCTATATTGCTTTCGTATATTAAGTATTAATTACTTTTCTACTACTGAGTTAACGATAACATCAACAGCCTTCTGGATTGCGATATCTTCCTTAATCTGCTTTTCTTCGTATTCACCCATAAATTCTTTAACTTTTTCGATTTCCATCTTGTACTGCTCAGCCATCTTGTTAAGCTCATCCTGGAATTCTTCTTCTGAAGCTGTAAGACCTTCTGCCTTAACAACTGCTTCAAGAACAAGTCTTGACTGAATTCTCTTAACTGCTTCTGGCTTCATATCTTCGATAATCTTCTCAGCAGTTACACCTGTATACTGGAAGTACTGTTCTACTGATAATCCCTGCATCTGTAATCTCTGAGCGAAGTCTTCTAACATTCTGTTAACCTGTGTGTTAACCATAGCTTCTGGAATATCCATCTTAGAAGATTCGATAATCTTAGCGATTGCTTCGTCTTCCTTCTTAGCCTTAGCTTCGTTAGCCTTACGTTCTGCTATTGTCTTCTTTAAATCATCCTTGTATTCTGCAAGTGTATCAAAGTCAGATACGTCCTGAGCGAAATCATCATCAAGTTCTGGAAGAACCTTTTCCTTAATCTCGTTAACCTTTACCTTGAACATAGCTGGCTTACCCTTTAATTCTTCAGCGTGGTATTCTTCTGGGAATGTTACGTTGATTTCTTTCTCATCACCAATGTTCATACCTATAATCTGCTCTTCGAAATTATCAATGAATGAATGTGAACCGATTGTAAGTGGATAGTTCTCACCCTTACCGCCTTCAAATGCTACACCATCAACAAATCCTTCAAAGTCAATTGTTGTCATATCGCCATCTTTAACAGCTCTGTCTTCAACAGTAACAACTCTTGAATTCTTATCCTGAACCTTCTTTAATTCTTCTTCAACATCAGCATCTGTAACTTCTGTATCACACTTCTCTACTTCTACACCCTTGTACTGTCCAAGTTCTACTTCTGGCTTAACAGCTACAACAGCTTCAAATATGAAAGGCTTTCCAGCTTCAATCTGAACTACATTAATCTTAGGCTGTGAAACTATCTCTAATTCGCTTTCATCTGCTGCCTTAGCATAAGCATCAGGAATAATTGCATTAGCTGCATCTTCGTAGAAGATTTCTGTTCCGTAAAGCTTTTCTACCATCTTTCTTGGAGCCTTGCCTTTTCTGAAACCAGGAACACTAATCTTATTCTTATTCTTATTAAAAGCTGTATTAAGACCTGCTTCGAATTCTTCAGCTGTAGCCTCGATTACAAGCTTGACCATATTCTTTTCTTCCATATTCTCAACTTTAAAACTCATTGTTAATAATTCCTCCTTAAATATATATATGAAGTCTCTTTTCTATTCGTACAATGTACATACTAATGAATTGTATCACATCAGGTATTAATTTGCCAATATATTTTTTATAATTTATATTTATTTATGTTTATTTTAATATTTCGTCCCTGGCATCAGCTTCTTCCTTTGCATTATTATCATCATAATCATTCTTACAGAAGAAGAACTTTCTTGTAGCAAATAACACACATATAGATAATACACCTAATGCTGTGTTAAGTGCCGAATCATGATGTGTAACCATCTCCCTTGCTATTGCAAACATAAGCACTTCAACAACTGTTGCCGGCGTATGCTGTGATAACATCTTAATAAGCTCAACTCCAACCGCCAGCGTCATTATATCTGCAACAAAAGTTTCAAAGAATTTCACTGGTGCACTATCAAACATTCCACCAAGATCAAACACAAACCTCACACACATAACTGCAACGACAACCACAAGAATTGCCGATATTATCCATTCAAGTATATTGCATACTTTTCTAAATATTCCATTTACTTTGTTCTTCATATATCTCTGACCTTTCTATTTATTTATGCATATTCCATTACTGGTATCCAAACCCGCAGTTTAGTCCAGTAACCTGAACAACACTCATCCCTGCAATATATAAATTTTAATTATATATCGAATTACAGGCTTTAATTTAAACAATATTAAGTATACGAAAAAATCCCACATATAGCAATACAACTTCACTTCAAAAAGCCCACAAAGACCATTCGCTAGTCTTTGCGGGCTTCTTACCTGTTTTAATAGTTTTATAAAATGTAATCTTTACTTACAGACTAAGAATTACAGATTAGTATATCCCATAAGATACTTATCAACTTCCCTAGCACAGTCCCTGCCCTGTCTTATAGCCTTTACGACAAGTGACTGGCCTGTATGGCAGTCACCGGCAGCGAATACTCCTGCTACATTAGTAGCGAACTTGTCTACATCTGTCTTTATGTTAGTTCTCTCATTAACCTCAACACCAAATGCATCTGTAAGATACTTCTGTGTTCCAAGGAAACCAGCAGCTATAAGAACAAGCTCACAAGGAAGTTCTTTTTCTGTTCCCTCAACCGGAACCATCATTCTTCTTCCTGTCTTCTCATCAACCCTAGATTCAAGCTGGACAGTTACAACCTTTTCAAGATTGCCCTTCTTATCCTTCTTAAATTCCTTAACTGTTGTTGTATATATTCTTGGGTCGTGTCCAAATACTGCTATAGCTTCTTCCTGACCATAATCAGTCTTGCAGACTAAAGGCCACTGTGGCCAAGGATTAGTATCTCTTCTTACATCTGGTGCTTTTGGCATCATTTCAAGCTGTGTTACCGACTTACAGCCGTGTCTTATACAAGTTCCGACACAGTCATTACCTGTATCACCACCACCAATTACAATAACATTCTTGTCTTTGGCATTGATATATTTGCCATCTGTAAGATCTGAGTCAAGAAGGCTCTTAGTTGTAGCTGTGAGGAAATCTACTGCAAAATGTATTCCATTGGCATCTCTTCCAGGTGCATTGATATCTCTAGGATTAGAAGCACCTACAGCAAGCACAACAGCATCATAATCTTCCATTATCTTCTTAGCTTTAATATTCTGTCCAATATTAGCTTCTGTTATGAATTCAATTCCTTCTTCCTTCATAACATCTATCTTTCTATCAATTATATGCTTTTCAAGCTTCATATTAGGTATTCCGTATCTTAAAAGACCGCCTACCCTGTCAGCTCTTTCATATACTGTCACAAGATGACCTCTCTGGTTTAACTGGTCTGCTACTGCAAGTCCTGAAGGACCTGAACCTATTACAGCAATTCTCTTTCCTGTTCTTGCCTTAGGTGGCTTAGGACCAGCAAGTCCATTGGCATATGCATGCTCAATTATAGCCATCTCATTTTCCTTAGTACATACTGGATCACCATTAAGTCCGCAGGTACAAGCCTTCTCGCAAAGTGCAGGACATACACGGCTTGTAAATTCAGGAAAATTGCTTGTCTTATGTAATCTGTTATAAGCCTGCTCCCAGTTGCCCGTGTATACAAGGTCATTCCATTCAGGAATAAGGTTGTTAAGAGGACAGCCACTTGTCATTCCTTTTATATTCATACCTGACTGGCAGAATGGCACGCCACAATCCATACAGCGGGCACTCTGGCATCTCTGCTCAGCTTCTGAAAGTGGTGTATGAAATTCATTAAAATTCTTTATTCTTTCTTTTGGTGAAACTGCTTTAGCTTCCACACGTTCATATTCTAAAAATCCAGTTGGTTTTCCCATGATTATCTCCTTTCAAATACACATTTTCACAAATATGTACCAGCAGACTTATAATCTGCTAATACATATCTGTTATTGTACATTTCTATCTTACTTAGTTGCTGCATAAAATGCTTCAATCTGAGCCTGTTCACTGCTAAGACCTTTTTCTTCCATCTGAACAATCATATTAAGCATCTTCTTATAATCATGTGGCATAATCTTCTTAAACTTAGGAAGATATTCGCCAAAGTTGTCTAACACTTCTTTACCCTTCTTAGAATTAGTATAAGCAACGTGTTCTGTAATCATCTGCTTAAGTTCAAGTACATCATACTTGTTAGTTACAGGTTCAAGTGATACAAGCTGCTTGTTGACTCTCTTATAAAGTGTTGTGTCATCATCAAGAACATATGCAACACCGCCGCTCATACCTGCAGCGAAGTTCTTACCAGTTCTACCAAGTACAACAACCCTTCCGCCTGTCATATATTCACAGCCATGGTCGCCAGTACCTTCAACAACTGCTGTTGCACCAGAGTTACGTACACAGAATCTCTCACCTGCTACACCATTGATAAATGCCTTGCCACTTGTTGCTCCATAGAGTGCTACGTTACCGATGATGATATTCTCATCTTCCTTATAAGATACACCTGTTGGTGGATATACAATAAGCTTACCACCTGAAAGACCTTTTCCGAAGTAATCGTTGCTGTCACCGACAAGTTCAAGTGTAAGTCCCTTAGGGATAAATGCACCGAAGCTCTGTCCGCCAGCACCTGTACATTTAACTGTATAAGTATCTTCTGCAAGGCTCTCACCAAATCTTCTTGTTATCTCTGCACCAAGAAGTGTTCCTAATGCTCTATCTGTATTAGTTACATCAACCTCAACACTTCTCTTCTGCTTCTTATCCATAGCATCCGAAAGCTTCTTAATAAGAATCTTCTCATCTACTGTCTTCTCAAGTTCAAAGTCATATACATTCTTCTTATCATACTTAATTGAAGAAGCTTCCTTAACATAAGGATTGTTAAGTATATTAGAAAGGTCAACCTTTGAAGCTCTTCCGCTTCCCTCTACATCTTCTCTTGCTTCAAGGAAATCTGTTCTTCCTACAAGTTCATCAACAGTCTTAACACCAAGCTTTGCCATATATTCACGAAGCTCCTGTGCGATAAATCTCATAAAGTTGACAACATATTCAGGCTTGCCTGCAAATCTCTTTCTAAGCTCAGGATTCTGTGTAGCAATACCAACTGGACAAGTATCAAGGTTACATACTCTCATCATTACACAGCCCATTGTTACAAGTGGAGCTGTTGCAAAACCGAATTCTTCTGCACCAAGCATAGTTGCTATTGCAACATCACGTCCGCTCATAAGCTTACCATCTGTCTCGATTATAACCTTATTACGAAGTCCGTTCATTGTAAGTGTCTGATGAGCTTCTGCAAGTCCTAATTCCCATGGAAGTCCTGCATTATGTATAGAACTTCTTGGAGCTGCACCAGTACCTCCATCATAACCTGATATAAGGATAACCTGTGCACCTGCCTTGGCAACACCAGAAGCTATAGTACCAACACCTGCTTCTGATACAAGCTTAACTGATATTCTTGCATTCTTGTTGGCATTCTTTAAATCATATATAAGCTGTGCTAAATCTTCGATAGAATAAATGTCGTGATGCGGTGGTGGTGATATAAGTGATACACCTGGTGTTGAAAGACGTGTCTTTGCAATCCAAGGATATACCTTCTTTCCTGGAAGATGTCCACCTTCACCTGGCTTAGCACCCTGTGCCATCTTAATCTGGATTTCCTTAGCACTTACAAGATACTTGCTTGTAACACCAAAACGTCCTGAAGCTACCTGCTTGATAGCTGAACATCTGTTAAGTCCGTCAGCACCTACTGTAAGCCTGTCTTCATCTTCTCCACCTTCACCTGAGTTAGACTTGCCGTGAAGCATATTCATAGCAATAGCCATAGTCTCGTGTGCTTCCTTAGAGATGGAACCGTATGACATGGCACCGGTCTTAAATCTCTTAACGATAGAATCAACACTCTCTACCTGATCTATATTTATTCCCTTCTTAGGGAACTTGATATCCATAAGTCCTCTTAAGTTCTTAACGCCCTCTTCTTTATTAACAAGAGCTGTATATTCCTTAAATGTATTATAATCACCTGTACGTGCTGCAAGCTGTAAAAGATGTATTGTCTGTGGATTGTAAAGATGTTCTTCTTTTCCACTTCTCATCTTATGAGCGCCCTCACTGTCAAGAGTTGTATCTGTTGAAAGTCCAAGTGGATCAAATGCCTTAGAATGAAGTGTTTCCACATCTTCCTGAATATCCTTAAGTCCGATTCCTTCAATTCTTGATACAGTATCAGTGAAGTACTTATTAATTACATCTGAGTTAATACCAATTGCCTCAAATATCTTAGCACCCTGATATGACTGGATTGTTGAAATACCCATTTTAGCTGCAATCTTAACAATACCACTTATAATAGCATTGTTGTAGTCATCAACTGCTGCATAGTAATCCTTGTCAAGCATATTAAGGTCGATAAGCTCCTGTATGCTCTCCTGTGCAAGATATGGGTTGATAGCTGATGCACCATATCCTAAAAGTGTTGCAAAATGATGTACATCTCTTGGCTCACCACTTTCAAGTATAACTGCCATACTTGTTCTCTTCTTAGTCTGTACAAGGTAATGCTGTACAGCACCTACTGCAAGAAGTGATGGAATTGCAACGTGATTCTCATCAACACCCCTGTCTGAAAGGATAATGATGTTAGCACCTTCTCTGTGTGCCCTGTCAACCTCTACGAATATATGGTCAATAGCCTTTTCAATTGATGTATTCTTATAATATGTAATAGGAATTGTCTCTACCTTAAAGCCTTCAACTTTCATATTCTTAATCTTTAAAAGATCTGTATTAGTAAGAATAGGATTGTTAATCTTTAAGTTCTTACAGTTCTCTGGCTTTTCCTCAAGCACATTTCCATCTTTACCAAGATATACAGTAGTTGAAGTTACAATCTTTTCTCTTATCGAATCAATAGGTGGATTAGTAACCTGTGCAAATAACTGCTTAAAATAGTTAAATAAAGGCTGGTGTCTGTTAGAAAGCACCGCAAGTGGTGTATCTATACCCATAGCTCCAATTGACTCTGCTCCATTAAGTGCCATTGGAAGTATTGATGTTCTGAAATCTTCATATGTATAACCGAAAGCTTTCTGTAATCTCGCTCTTTCTTCCTTAGTATGTGTTGGAACTTTCTTGTTCGGAATCTTTAAATCACAAAGATTTATAAGATTGTTATCAAGCCATTCACCATAAGGCTGCTTAGTTGCATACTGCTCTTTAAGCTTGTCATCATCAATAAGCTCTCCCTTAACTGTATCTACAAGAAGCATTTTTCCTGGATGAAGTCTGTCCTTAACTTTAATTCTACTCTCATCTATTGGAAGTGCACCTACTTCTGATGAAAGAATAAGATAACCATCATTAGTAATATAGTATCTTGAAGGACGAAGACCATTTCTATCAAGAACTGCTCCCATAATATCTCCATCTGAGAAGAGGATTGAAGCAGGTCCGTCCCAAGGCTCCATCATTGTTGCATAATACTGGTAGAAGTCTTTCTTCTCCTGCTCCATAGCTTTATTATTGCTCCAAGGCTCTGGAATTGTAATCATAACAGCAAGTGGAAGTGGCATACCATTCATTACAAAGAATTCAAGAGTATTATCTAACATAGCTGAATCTGAACCGTTAGTATTAACAACTGGTGTTATCTTAGACATTTCATCTTCAAGATATGGAGAAACCATAGTTTCTTCTCTTGATAACATTCTATCTGCGTTACCTTTGATTGTATTAATCTCACCATTATGAACAATAAATCTATTAGGATGAGCACGTTCCCAGCTTGGGTTAGTGTTAGTTGAAAATCTTGAATGAACAAGTGCAATAGCTGACTCATAATCTTCATCTACAAGATCCTTAAAGAATGTTCTTAACTGTCCAACAAGGAACATACCCTTGTATACAATAGTTCTGCTTGAAAGCGAACAGACATATGTATCTTCTGCTGTCTGCTCGAATACACGTCTTGCAACATAAAGCTTTCTATCAAAGTCAATTCCCTTATTAACATCCTTAGGTTTCTTTACAAAGCCCTGCATAATGTATGGCATACAGTCAACTGCCTTTTTACCAAGTACATTAGGAAATGTTGGAACTTCTCTCCAGCCTAAGAACTCAAGACCTTCTTTTTCAACGATAATTTCAAACATCTTCTTAGCACGGTTTCTTGCAAGTTCGTCCTGTGGGAAAAAGAACATACCTATGCCATACTCTCTTTCCTCACCAATTTTAATTCCAAGAGGCTTAACTGCTTTCTTAAAGAATTTATGTGATATTTGAAGAAGGATACCTACACCATCACCAGTCTTTCCTTCTGCATCTTTACCTGCTCTGTGTTCGAGGTTCTCAACGATGCTTAATGCATCTGATACTGTCTGATGTGTCTTTACTCCCTTGATGCTTACAACTGCACCGATACCACAGTTGTCGTGTTCAAACTGTGGGCTGTAAAGTCCAGGCTGATTATTTTGATTTTCCATAGTCTGCTCATCCTTTCATATATAATCTGTAACACAAGTCTTATCGTGTGATTTGTATGTTTCACTAATCGTATGATTTAACCCACCAATGTGGTAGACTTGTTTTTCTTGTGCTTAATATACTCCTATTTTTTTATCTTGTAAACTTTTTATTTTGTTAAATTGTCAGATTATTTAATTATTTATTTTTTGATATATTATTGTCTGACTATTTCATCAAATGAGCACTCAAAATATATTGTATACAAACATATTAATACATTTTATATATCAAGTCATCTTTCTATCAGCCCATATTCCAACATCACTTTATCACAAAATTCAAAATTGTGTCTGAATTGTTTGTCTTTAAAGTTCCATTTTCTGTCCATAAAACTAAAGTTATAAAAAAATAAAGTGATAAAAGCCATATACCCTTGCTGATAGCTTTTATCACTTTAATTATTTAATATTTCGACATATTTTTTACAAACAATTATTAATTTAATTAACTTTATCAATCCGCTTATTAATTTAATAAATCTTTTTCTTCTTTTTTCCTTCTTTTCTTAACTATAAAATCCACTGCTTTCTGGCAGACTTTTAAGTTGACATTATTATGTATGCCTCCAAATTCCCCGTCAAGTGTCCATTTAACTTCTTCTCTTGACTCAAATGTTATATCCTTGGTCTTGAATGTATATACCATATCACAGTCATCTATCTTCTGTGTTATAAAAGCATTAACTATTGTCTGGAAATCCATAGGATTCTTAATTTCCCTTATAAGGGTAACTTCAAACATTCCGTCCTGATAATCAACTTCTTCTGCTATAAGGCCTTTCATTCCGCCTATTGAACTTGCATTGCTGACCATTCCATATATAAATGAATCTTCCACATTAAGTTCATCGCTCTTAATCTTCATTCTGCAGGCCTTAAGATTAGATAATCTCTTAACACCTTCAATAACATACGCCTGATGACCTAACATATTCTTAAGATCCTGTGGTGTTTCGTAGGCAACATCTGTAAATGCACCAAAAGCTGCCACATAATTAAAATATTTATGGTCATTGGCAATTCCTATATCGCATGGAAAGCTTTCACCATTGATTATATTGCATGCAGCCCTGATCTTATCTGACGGTATTCCAAGACTCCTGGCAAAATCATTAGTAGAACCACTTGGAATATAACCTATCGGTGGTTTAACTGTACTATATCCTGCTACAGCACTGACAATCTCATTAAGAGTACCATCGCCGCCACCGCATACAATAACATCATATCGTCCTTCATCAGCTTTAACTCTCTCAAATCCATCCAGTGCTGCTTTCGTAGGATACACAGTAACCTCATAGTCCGCATTGGAGAATATCTGAATAATCTTTAACAAAGAATTCTTAATCTGAGCCTTACCAGAATTAGGATTGAATACAAAAAGCATCTTTTTCATAATAATCTCCATTCTTATCTAACCGCTTAAATTATATATAATTATATTATTAATAATAATTTACTATTATTATATTTATAATTATTTCATCTTAAATTATTCTCTTATCTGTCCCATTTATCGCAAAGTGAATTAATCTGATCTGTAAACTTCGCAAGATCCTTATTAGCACCGCCCTCATTGTGTGCAATAACACTCATAAGTCTCTTACCAGCCGCAACAAGCCTGTCAAATACACTCTTATTACGCTTATTAACCGTTGTTCTTCTGCTCTTCTTCTCCTTATTGCCCTCAGTAATCATCTGTCCTGTAATCAGATCAAATGAAGCGCCGGTATATGGAGCATATGCATCGAAACCATATTCTTCTTTAAGACATTGTGTAAATTCTTCACATACACTGTCCTCACCGTGTACAACGAATACCTTTCTTGGCTTATTGGTAAATGCATTCACCCAATGAATCAGACCATCTTTATCAGCGTGTCCGCTTGAACCCGGAAGCTGTGCAATCTCTGCTTTTACCTGAATTGGCTCACCAAATAACTTAATCTCGTCAATTCCGTCAACAATAATTCGTCCTGTTGTACCATTGGCCTGATAACCTACAAAAAGTATCGTACACTCTGGTCTCCACAGATTGTGCTTTAAATGATGTCTTATTCGTCCGGCCTCACACATACCAGATGCTGATATGATTACCTTAGGGTTAGTATCAAAATTAATCATCTTGGACTCTTCACTTGATATGGCATATTTAAGCCCCGGAAAAGATAAAGGATTAATCCCCTGTCTTACAAGTTCAATCGCTTCTTCATCAAAGCACTGCTCTACATTCTTACTAAATACCTCTGTAGCTTCAATTGCAAGAGGGCTGTCGACATACACATCAAAATCCCTGTCCATAAGTCCATCCGCTTTTATCTTTCTTATATGATATAAAAGCTCCTGTGTTCTTCCAACCGCAAATGATGGTATAACAACATTACCGCCTCTGTCAAATGTACGCTTGAATACTTTGACAAGCTCAGCCACATAATCAGGTGTTCCATTATGGCTTCTGTTGCCATAAGTTGACTCCATAACAACATAATCTGCATCTGCAACTGTTGCAGGGTCCTTGGTTATCGGCTTATGAACATTGCCTATATCTCCAGAGAATACAAGCTTTCTTTCAACCCTGCCCTCTGGTGTATCTTCTGATGCCCATACTTCAATACTGGCAGAACCAAGCAGATGTCCTACATCTCTTAATCTTATGCTCACATTATCATCAATCTTTACAACCTTCTCATATTCAAGACCAACGAACTGCTTCATAACCTCATATACTGCTTTTGCATCATATAATGGAATAAATTCCTTTAAAGTGCCATTAGAACGCTTAGCCTTTCTGTTACGCCACTCAGCTTCAAACATCTGTATATGTGCACTATCCCTTAACATTATGTCACATAGCTGTACTGTCGCCTCTGTACAGTATATTTTTCCCCTGAAACCATTCACATAAAGAAGTGGAATAAGTCCTGAATGGTCAATATGTGCGTGGGTAAGAAGCACATAATCAACATCACACGCTGGAATTGGAAGTTCCTGATTCTCATACACATCATTGCCTTGCTCCATTCCACAATCAATTAAAATGTTCTTGTCTGCCACTTGTAGATAATGACAGCTTCCTGTCACCTCGTGATCTGCTCCTAAAAATGTTATTCTCATAAGCATACCCCCAGTCCAATATTCAATTAACACAATCCTGTTTAATATATGAAACACAGCCTTCTTCTATGTTCTATATTTTGTTGGATTTATTATAACATTTTATTCGTTCTTTGTATATTTAATATTAGAAAATGTAACATCTGCATTTCTTGATACGAACATTCCTACATATACATGAGCCGGGTCAATTGCAGTAAGCTTAAAATCATATCCTCCTGTAATAACATCACCCTTTCCAAACTTAGCCGCATATCCGTCAGAAGAAGATGAAAGCATAAGCTCATACTCCCCACCTTCTTTTATAACCTCATTCGTATCTTTTCCAAGCACAAGCTGTCCGCTTCGTCTTGCAAATGTAGCTGTCGCCTTCTCACCTCTTGTTATAAATAATGGTGCGGCGGCAACATAATCTCCTAGTATGTCAGGCATATTCTTATCAATATAGCAGTCATCTCTTACCATAAGCCCGAAAGATACCTGATCATTAGCAAATATTTTATTGACCTTAACTGTTGCTGTAAGAGTAAAATGTTCTGTTATATCAACTTTTTTATAATACATAGCAATGCCGTCTGTCACAGCAGATATCTTGCCTCTGTTATTTCTGACAGCTATGTTCATATCTCCATTAACATCTGTTCCAAGAGTAAAGTCTGTATCATCAACCTCTCCTAATACATCACCAAATACAGCCGCCTTATACTCATCATAATCTTTAAACAGTCTGCTGTCTGGAAGCTTATCGCTGAATACAACTGGAACATAATCTTTATTAGATACAAGAAACTTTTCTTTATAATCTAATGGGTTGTTATCAATGTTCACAACATTTTCTGACAGACCACTTATATTAAGCTCTTTCACTGCTGACATTATCATATAAGCATTAACCCTTGCTCCCCATATGTTAGTATGCGTATTGTCAACACTCAGCTTATTATTCGATGGCCACGCATGAAGATATATTGTATTATCAGATCCTAACTTTTCATATTCATCCCTGGTAAGCTGTGTCATATCTATAACCGGAACGCCAACGGCTTTTCCTAATTCTCTTACTGCAAGTGCATAATCTCCGCCTTTATACTGTGCAACGTCCTGTGTAATATGAAGTTCTGTGGCTTTCCATTCGCCAGATGCACTTCTTCTTACAATAGGAGTACAAAGTATAGGATAACAGCCTGCATTCCTTGCTTTCCTGATATAATTAACATATAAAGAATTAGCAAATGTTCCTTCTGTCATATAGTCACCAACAGGACTTGTATATCTTTCCTTCTCTGTCTTTTCATCATTGTGTCCAAAACCTATTAAAAGATAATCACCCTGCTTCATTCCATTAATAAGCGTATTATATTCAGGCTCTGAAAGATAACTCTTACTGCTTCTGCCAGATAGTGCAATGTTGACAACCTTGACATTATCATTAAGGTACTTATCAAGCATTGTTCCATAACCATATCTTGGATAGTAGTATTTATCCTCAAAACTGCTTACTGTTGAATCTCCTATAACCCATAATGTACTCATAATCCATAACCTCGATTTCCATTAATTAATATGTCCTGTTAAGGTAATCGCTGCGGATATGCTCCTCCATAGCTTTTACCTCTTTCTCAAATTCTCTTGCTGAATACAAAAGACAGCCTGCTCCACGGATAATAACCTGCTCAAGTCCATCTGATGTAGCAACTGTTATATTATATTTCTTTCCATTCTCATGTGCAAACTTTTCTATATAATGGTCTGCCGTTTCTGCCTCTTTCGTGTATACAACGTGAATATTATGATAGTCCATATATTCTTCATGATGTCCTGATACCCTGTAAGCATCAAATACAACGATAAGCTCACACTTCTTCATACCCTGATAATTGCACATTATATCAAGAAGCTTATCCCTTGCACTGTCCATATTAATTCTTGACAATTCCTCAAGCTCGCTCCACGCGTGTATTATATTATAGCCGTCTACAAGAAGATACGATATTGAATTTGTCTGCTTCTTAGACTGCGAAGCTTTATACTGTCCATTATTATAGCTTCCACTGCCAGAGGCTGTTACATATCTTCCCATTTCATCAGAGGCTTTTCTTTTAGACATCTTACGTCTTTCATTATCACCCCTGCTGTTAGCAAAGTACGTCTGTGCCAGTATTCTGTCGACTTCCTCTGTTCCAATCCATTCATCAGATACCGTTCTTGCTGCTTCTTTTGGTGTGAGAACTACATTTTCATTAGTTCCCACTGGATTAAGCACGCTGTCAACGTGTGCATAATCTTTGACTTCATACCAAGGCACATTAAAACCTGAACCGTGCGCACAGAATACTGAATCTGCTGGATTTCTTGTATCTCTCTCGGCTTCATATCCGATTTGTTCAATAACCTCATCTGTATTATGACAAGGTCTGTAGCCAGACATTTTAAGTCTTAATACTCCCTTTCCCCTAGTGTACGCATTAACCTCTGCCTGATAGTTACCAACAGTGGCAACAGGACCAGCACCCTTTATTACTGCTTCATCACCATTATCGTTAATCTCAAACTGTGCACCCATTCTCTCAAAGTCAGTCATAGCCCTGCCTATATACTGTCTGTCAAGTATTAGAGTGAATTCATAAAATGGCTCAAGCAGTACACTCTCTGCCTGCATAAGTCCATTTCTTACTGCCCTGTATGTAGCCTGCCTGAAATCTCCGCCCTCTGTATGCTTGTTATGTGCCCTGCCTGCAACAACCGTTATCTTAACATCAGTAAGTGCTGAACCTGTAAGCACACCCTTATGTGTCTTTTCACACAGATGTGTATATATAAGCCTCTGCCAGTTCTTGGCAAGCATATCCTCACTACAATCAAGCTCATACTGCATACCGCTCCCAGCTTCACCCGGCTCTAATATAAGATGCACCTCCGCATAATGTCTTAAAGGCTCAAAATGTCCGATTCCTTCAACTTTATCAGCTATGGTTTCCTTGTATACAATGCTTCCTTCAGAAAATGTCACATCACAATCATACCGTTCTTTAATAATATTCTGAAGGACTTCTATCATAACAGGTCCCATAACCTGCACATGTATTTCTTTAAAGCTCTCATTCCATTCAATGTGAAGCTGTGGTTCTTCCTCCTCAATCATCTTAAGTTTAGGAAGCATCATAAGCGGGTCTGTTCCTGCTGGAAGATTAATCTTATAATTAAGCACAGGGGATAACACCGGTGCATTATCATTATTCTCCCTGCCTAATGCCTGTCCTGCATAGGTGCCCTCCAGCCCTGTTATTGCACATATACTTCCACATACAGCTTCATTTATCGAAGTGTACTTCTCACCTGAATATATTCTGATCTGGTTAATCTTCTCACCATTAATAAGCTGTTTAGCTTTAAGGCTTCCGCCTGTAACCTTAATGTGTGTAAGCCTTTCACACCTGTCATCTCTTGATATTTTATATACTCTTGCTGACATATCCGACTGCTTATCATCACCATTTTCAGATACCTCACAATATTTATTCATAATATCAAGAAGTCTGTCCACTCCATCAAGTCTTAATGCAGAGCCGAATATTACAGGAAATACTTCTCTTTGTCTTATCATATTTCCTATAAGCTTATCATCAACAATGCCTTCCTCTAACACTTGCTCTAATGCTTCTTCATTGCACACAGCAAGCTCTTCATAATCAAGCCTGTCAAAATCCACACATCCTGATGATAACTTATTCTTTAATTGTTCTAATATTCTATGCCTGTCTGTTCCCTGCTGGTCCATTTTATTGACAAATATAAACACAGGGACTTTTAATCTCTTTAAAAGTCCCCAAAGTGTCTCTGTATGTCCCTGAACCCCATCCATTCCGTTAATAACAAGAACAGCATAATCAAGCACCCAGAGCGTTCTCTCCATCTCTGCCGAAAAATCAACGTGTCCGGGTGTATCAAGCAATGTAACATCTAAATCTTTGTAGGTAAATACTGCCTGCTTGGAAAATATCGTTATTCCACGCTGTCTTTCATAATCATTATTATCAAGAAACGCATCTTTGTTATCTACTCTTCCAAGCTTTCTTATAGCTCCCGATGTATACAATATGCTCTCAGATAATGTTGTCTTACCTGCATCAACGTGGGCAAGCATACCTATAACAAGTTTCTTCACTACGTTTATCTCCAATTCAGTTATATATTTCCGGTCTTCTATCTCTGAATAATCCCCACGATAATCTGTCTGTCATATATTCATCTAAATCAAACTGTGCAACAAGTACTTCTTCTGTATCTCTTCCTGCTTCACATATGACTTCACCTGTATTATCTGTTATAAATGATGAACCATAGAACTTGAGTGAACTTTTCTGTCCACCATTTGCCTCGCAAGGGTCTACTGTTTCTATTCCAATTCTGTTAGCTGCCACCACAGGAACAAGATTACAGCCGGCGTGTCCCTGCATACACCTTCTCCAATGAGGCATACTGTCACATTCAAGTATAGGCTCACTTCCTATAGCTGTAGGATAGAATAATATCTCTGCACCCTTTACCGCTAATGCTCTTGCCGTTTCAGGGAACCACTGATCCCAGCATATTCCTATACCTATATTGCCAAACCTTGTATTAAACACCTTAAATCCTGTATTACCCGGCGTAAAATAGAATTTCTCCTGATAATAATGGTCATCTGGAATATGTGTCTTTCTGTATATTCCAAGATTGCTTCCATCAGCATCAATAACCGTAACTGTATTATACAACACATTTATGTTTTTTTCATAAAAACTTACAATTATAACAACTCCAAGTTCCTTAGCAGTCTGTGTAAAATGCTGGACAGCATCATTTTCTTGTACGCTTTTGGCATAGGCGTAATATTCATATCTTCTCTCCTGACAGAAATACTGTCTTTCAAATAATTCTGGCAGAAGAATTATATTAGCTCCCTTTTTTACTGCTTCTCTTGTCATTTCATCAGCTTTTTTTATATTATCGCCGACATTATTACTGCACCGCATCTGAATTGCCGCAGCTTTTACTTTTCTGCTCATATTACCTCATTTCCGTGTCTGTCACACTAAAACCAATCTATAACCTATTACGCTTTGACTTCTTTTTATACCTTAATTGTGCCAGCAGCACTAATCTGTAACATATATACCACTTTAATATATCCTGTTATTGCGGTATCTGCTGTGTAATACAATGTATATTGCCTCCACCAACAATTATATCTCTTGCATACACACCAATAACCTCATACTCTGGCATAAGATTCTGAATAAGCTCTAATGCCTGCTTATCTTTAACATCGCCAAACTGTGGAACAAGCACAATATCATTGGCTATATAGAAGTTAGCATAACTGGCCGCAAGCCGCTCTCCCGCTTCACGCATATCTTCTCCTGCTTCAAACACAAGACCCTTTAAATCATTATCAGTTATGCACACTGGGACATCCGGTATATGCAGTTTATGAACATTAAACTTACGTCCTCTGGCATCAGTTTCTCTTTCAAGCACCTTCATATCAGCCAAAGACATTGCATATTGAGGATCTTCCTCATTATCCGTCCACGCAAGAACTACATTAGCTGGTGATGTAAATGCACACACATTATCAACGTGTTCATTAGTTTCATCATTATATATTCCATATGGAATCCATATAATTTTCTTTGCCCCCAAATATTTCTTAAGCTTATGCTCAATCTGTTCCCTGCTCATATCTGGATTTCTTCCCTTACTTAAAAGACAGCTGTCAGTTACTATAACCGTACCTTCACCATCACTGTGTATAGAACCTCCCTCAAGCACAAACGGATTGGCATCATAGCAATCATATCCTGTCATATTACAAAATTGCAGAGCTGCTTTATCGTCCTTTTCCCAATTCTTGTAAAGTCCGTCATAATCGCCACCCCACGCATTGAATTTCCAGTTAATCCCACGTACATCACCTGTATGTCCGTTTTTTACAAACGTGGGACATACATCTCTTGCCCACGCATCATCTGTTTCGATGCAGACTACTTCAATATTCCAGGCAGCTTTAATATCTTCACTGGCTTTATTACATTCTCCTGTTACAGCGTCTTTTATTTTCATAAATCTTGCTTCTGCCTGTGCATAGTGCTTCTCATCTGCTAATATATACACTTTTTCGTGTCTGGATATTATATGTGCAATATCCACAAATACATTCTGTGCAGCTACAGCATTATAAGGCCACGAGCCTGTCCTTACAGGCCATATCATAATTGTAGCCTTGTGCCTGTCATATTCTGCCGGCATATAATAGCCATCTTCTATAGGTGTAGTATCTGTTATTCTCACGAAAGCCTCCACTTAAAATCTTCATAACCAAATTCTTTAATAACCCGCACTTCTTTATCTTTCATTACCGCTATAGCTGGAAGTGGTATTCCATTAAATGTATTATTCTTTACCATTGAGTATATCGCCATATCCTCAAATACAAGCCTGTCCCCTATATTAATCTTACTGTCAAACTTATAATCACCTATAATATCTCCTGCAAGACAGGTATATGAAGACAGCCTGTATACATTTTCTCTGTATTCTTTTTTATCTTTATACTTCCTAATATCTTCATTTTCCTGAATATCTTTACCAGCAGTAACATCTTTATATTCTTTGATATTTTTAATTATCTGTGCCCCCCGAAGTGGTGGTGTATATGGCATTTCGAGGACATCTGGCATATGGCACGCGGCAGAAGCATCAAGTATAAGCGTTTCAATTCCATTATCAACCTTATCTAACACCTCTGTAACAAGATAACCGGCATTAAGAGCAACAGCCTCGCCCGGCTCTAAATACACCTGTACATTATATTCACTCTTTATGTGATTAACGCATCCAATAAGTGTATCTATATCATAATCTTTTCTTGTTATATGATGACCACCACCCATATTAATCCATTTCATATTCTTAATAATATGCCCGAATTTATCTTCAACTGCTTTAAGCGTAATTGCAAGTGCATCTGAATTCTGCTCGCAGAGAGTATGAAAATGAAGTCCCTCAACTCCATTAAGAACTTCCTCATCTGCCTTGTTTAACATATCAATAGTTACTCCAAGCCTTGAACCATACGCACAAGGGTCATATATTGCATTATCACCCTGCGTAGATATTTCCGGATTAATTCTAAGTCCTATGCTGATACCGCTTCTTATACATTTTTCCTTATAACGCATAAGCTGCCCTATGGAATTAAATATTATATGGTCACATATTTTTACAAGTTCATCTATATCCTTTTCTTTGTAAGCAGGAGCATAGACGTGATTTTCTTTATTCATCTCTTCCCTGCCAAGCCTTGCCTCATACAATCCACTTGCTGTTGTGCCACTTATGTATCTGCCAATTAACGGATATTCATAAAATGCTGAAAATGCTTTCTGTGCAAGCAATATTTTACATCCTGTTTTGTCTTCAACATATTTTAAAATTTCAAGATTATGAACCAGCATATTCTCATCTATAATATATGCTGGTGTTGTAATATCATCTATTGTCATCAACTCTTATATCCTCTATTCTACAAGCTGTGGATTTTCCTCAACTACCCAAGGAAGTCCCCATTTATTAAGTGCTTCCATATATGGATCAGGATCAAATTCTTCCACATTGTATACACCTGCTTTATTCCACATTCCTGTGACAACCATCATTGTTCCTATCATTGCAGGAACTCCTGTTGTATATGATATTGCCTGTGATTCAACTTCCCTGTAACATTCCTGATGGTCACATACATTATAAATATATATTGTCTTTTCTTTTCCATCTTTTCTTCCCCTGAATATACAGCCAATGTTAGTCTTTCCTACTGTTCTTTCTCCAAGTGTAGCAGGATCTGGAAGAAGTTCTTTTAAGAGCTGTATAGGAACAACTTCAACACCATTGACTTTTACAGGGTCAGTTCTTAACATTCCAACATTCTCAAGACATTTCATATGTGTAAGGTAGCTCTGTCCAAATGTCATAAAAAATCTTATTCTTTTAACTCCCGGAATGTTTTTAGCAAGCGATTCTATCTCCTCGTGATGTAAAAGATACATATCCTTCATTCCAACCTGTGGGAAATCATATTCTCTCTTTATAGACATAGCTGGTACTTCTACCCAGTGTCCATCTTCCCAATATGAGCCAGGTGCTGATACTTCTCTTAAATTAATCTCAGGATTAAAATTAGTCGCAAAAGGATAGCCGTGATCTCCGCCGTTGCAGTCAAGAATATCAATTGTGTCTATTTCATCAAAATAGTGCTTAAGTGCATATGCTGAGAATACACTTGTTACACCAGGATCAAAGCCCGTTCCCAAAAGTCCCATTATTCCAGCTTCTTCAAATTGCTTCTTATAATTCCACTGCCATGAATAATCAAAATAAGCTGAAAAACCTTCTTCTTTACATCTTTTTTCATATATAGCTCTCCACTCAGGATCTTCGGTATCTTCTGCTTCATAGTTAGCAGTATCAATATAATGCACCTTTGTCTTAAGGCAGGCATCCATTATTGTTAAATCTTGATATGGAAGTGCAAGGTTAAGCACTGCCTCTGGTTTATAGCTTTCAATAAGCTTTACAAGCTCTTCTACATTATCTGCATCAACCTTTGCTGTTGTAATTACTGTCTTTGTATCAGGCTGTAATTTATCCTTTAAAGCATCACATTTGCTTTTAGTCCTGCTTGCTATACATATCTCTGTAAATACATCACTGTTCTGACAGCACTTGTTAATTGCCACTGTTGCAACTCCACCACAACCTATTATTAATACTCTGCTCATAATTATCCTCCATTCTTTAAGCCCTGTTTATTAATTATCTTAACGCTTTCTTTTTAAACACTATCTATTACTCTTTTCAGGCTTTCTTCTCATTTTCTTCTTCTTCAAGCATCTGTTCTACATAACCCGGAAGCATAAATGCTCCCCTGTGAAGATTAGTTGTATAATATCTTGTCTTTATACCTAACTTCTTCCATTCCTCCGGTCTGAAATCATCAAGCGGATGATATTTCTTGGAAGCAAATCCAAACAGCCAATAGCCTGATGAACAAGTTGGTATATGTGCCTGATATACACGGCTTACAGGAAATGCCTGATATGCCTTTCTGTGCATTTTTACACATTCCTCTTTATCTTCTGAATAAAATGGACTTCCATGCTGATATACCATAATGCCATCACTTTTAAGTGCCTTATAACAGCTTCCATAAAATTCTTTGGTGAATAAACCTTCTGTATATCCAAATGGATCTGTCGCATCATTAATTATCAGGTCATAATCACCCGTCTTATTTCTTAAAAATCTTAATGCATCCTGAATATACACATTAACCCTGTCATCATCCAGTCCACAGGTAAGCTCAGGAAAATGCTTTCTACATACTTCAACAAGCATTTCATCCGGTTCAACAACATCTATTCTTTCTATACATTTATAATTGATAAGTTCTCTTGCAACTCCGCCATCGGCTCCACCGATTATTAATACATTCTTTACATCAGGGTGGACTGCCATTGGAATATGGGTTACCATCTCATCATATATAAACTCGTCTTTTTCAGAAAATAGTATCTCTCCGTCTAATGCAAGAAATTTACCAAATTCATCTGAAACAAGCACATCAATCCTCTGACAGTCACTCTCCACCGAACACAATTGTTCTTCTATTCTCATTGAAAGCTTCACATTGCTTGTATGAAGCTCTGAAAACCACATCTCCATATTAAATAATCCTCATTTCCTGTATACACTTTCATATGGCTCTTCCACAATTATCTGTCTATACCAGAACCTTTAATTTATTAACGCTCTTGTCTTCTGTTCCCTGCATTGAACAGCCTTTTTCTTTAACATACAGAATATACCGTATAATCTCGTCTGTAATCATCTCTCCCGGTGCTAATATCGGAATTCCCGGAGGATAACACATAACAAATTCTCCTGATATTCTTCCCTCAGTCTTCTCAACTGGCAGGGACTCCTTGGCAGAATAGAAAGCTTCCTGAGGTGATCTGGCTACTATTGGACTTATGAATTCTCCGCTTAACATTCCAGTACTGTCTTTTTTATATATTCTGGCTATATCTGCCAAAGCTCCGACAAGTCTTTCTATATCCTGTAATCTGTCTCCGATAGATATATAAGCAAGGATATTACTTACATCTCCGAATTCTATCTGGATATCATATTCATCTCTTAACAGATCATATACTTCAATTCCAGCAAGTCCCAATCCAAGCGTATGAACTGACAATTTGGTGACATCATAATCATATACGCTTGTTCCATTAACAAGTTCTTTTCCATACGCATAGTATCCGCCTATTTCATTAATCTCCCTGCGTGCATATTCTGCCATATCCATTACCTTTGCAAATGACTCTTCACCCCTTAAGGCAAGATTTCTTCTTGAAATATCAAGACTGGCAAGCAAAAGATATGAACCACTTGTCGTCTGCGTAAGATTGATAATCTGTCTGACATAATCAGCATTAACACCTTTATTCGTAAGAAGTATCGAACTTTGTGTTAAAGAACCACCCGATTTGTGCATAGATACTGCCGCCATATCAGCCCCTGCTGCCATAGCAGAAACTGGTAATTGCGGCTGGAAATATAAATGTGTTCCGTGTGCCTCATCAGCTAACACTTTCATTCCGTGTTCGTGTGCCAGCTTCACTATTGAACATATATCAGAGCATATTCCATAATATGTAGGGTTATTTACAAGCACTGCAACCGCATCAGGATTTTCTTTTACAGCTTTTCGTACTGACTCCAGATTCATACCAAGTGAAATACCAAGCTGATGATTAACCTCCGGATTAACATATACAGGAATTGCACCGCATAACACTAAAGCATTAATGGCACTTTTATGCACATTCCTTGGAAGTATTATTTTATCTCCTCTCTTACAATTCGATAATATCATCGCCTGCACAGCAGATGTCGTTCCACCTACCATAAGAAATGCGTTCTCTGCACCAAATGCCCTGGCCGCTAATTCTTCTGCATCCCTTATAACTGATACCGGATGACACAGATTATCTAATGGCTTCATAGAATTAACATCTATTCCAACACATTTTTCTCCTAATAATTCCACTAATTCAGGATTGCCCCTTCCTCTTTTATGACCCGGAACATCAAATGGTACTACTCTTTTTCTTCTAAGCTTTTCCAGTGCTTCATATACTGGTGCTCTTGTCTGATCATTAGACATCTCCCTTACCTCACATACATTAAAAATAATTTCTTTAAGTACTGCCAGAAAATTTCCATAATTATGTAAAATCTTATAATTAAACTTCATAAACAGTGCAGTTTTTCTTAATCACACAAAGCTTCCTAAATTACACAAAAAAGGTGGCAGTGCTTACACACTTACCACCTTATTAGTCATAATATAATATCAACATCATTACATTAAAATATATCTGTAACTATACAATATAATGTCATAATATATACGAAATCAGCGAATATATTTCATAGACGACTTGTCTATGTCATACAAATATGCGTCACTCTTTATTGACCGTTTCACAAGATGATGTGCTTGGCACAGATTATAAAGTAATCAACTTAAAAAACAGAGCTTAATGCTCAATCAATAATAATAATGTGGTTCTACCACACCGGCAACCGACCCGCCTGTCCGTTAGGCTTAACTTTATCCTGATATGCTGTATAACTACTGCACACCTAAGATACAAGTGGTCATATTTGTATGAAATCATATACTTCCTGACTCACACGAATAAATAATATCATATATTAATGTTATATGTCAATTATTATCTGACAATCTTTTGTCTATCTTTTATCTATTTATAATATTCCTACAGCTTTCTTAGCCAGCCTGTCGGCTTCCTCATTACCTTCAACACCTGAATGTCCCTTAACTTTAACAAAATTAATGGCTATCTTATCTTTTACTGACTGCATATAATCATAATAAGCTATAGTACCTTTCTTATTACGCTTCCACTCTCCAAGTGCCCACGCTCTTATTCCCATATAATCAAAATATATATCTACACTTTTAACGCCAAGTTCTATTGCTTTCTCTACTGCCGCCATACTTCCAAGAATTTCACCGGCTACATTACGCATTGAAGCCATTTCACTATCACTGCCACTTCCTGTAATGATATATTTTTCGTTATTATATACAAGAAATCCGCCATATCCATAGACACCCGTTACTATATTAAAAGAACCATCAACATACGCATAGCTCTCACTCTGGACATCATTATTCTTAAGCCTGCCAATATATTCAAGAGCTTCCTGTTCAGTTGTAAAGCTTTTATATTCAGCTCCGGCATATTGGAACACCTGACTTTTACATTCATCCCATGTTCTATATATTCCTGTATTTCTGCCTTTTCTTACTGCATAATATTTAGCCGCCATTATTAACTGCCTTTCTGTTAATCTTAATACACTCTTATAACACCAGCTATATTCTTAACTGCTGAAAGTCCCTTAAATACAGCCATAGCATCATTAAAGTTCTTCTCAAGAACTTCTGCTGTTATAATAACAAGTTCAGCAACTCCGTCTTTGCCGCTCTTTTGAACTACCTGTGCTATGCTTACACCGCTGTTACCAAGAACGCTTGCAATATTGGCAAGAACGCCCTGCTTGTCTGCAACTTCAAGTCTTAAGAAGAATTTGCTCTTAGTATCTGTTATATCCTTCACTTCAAGATTCTTATAACAGCAACAGCCAATTCTTCCGCAGGAATCGTGTACTATATTTCTGCATACATCAATTATATCACCTACAACTGCACTGGCAGTCGGCATCTGTCCTGCACCTCGTCCCATAAACATTGCATCATCCATAGCCTTACCGTGTACAAATACAGCATTAAAAGCATCATTAACATTTGCAAGAGGATGATTATTAGGTATGAGCATTGGGTGAACCTTTACTTCAATTCCGTCCTCTGTATTCTTGGCAACACCTAAAAGCTTGATTACATAGCCAAATTCCTTGGCATACTTAATATCATCTGCGGAAATCTTAGTAATACCTTCTGTGTATACATCAGCAAATGTTACTCTTGAGTTAAATGCAATAGAAGCCATAATAGCTATCTTTCTTCCTGCATCGTATCCTTCCACATCTGCTGTCGGGTCTGCTTCTGCATAACCTAACTCTGTAGCCTTTGCCAAAGCTTCCTTGTAGTCCATTCCACTCTCTGTCATCTTAGTAAGAATATAATTAGTCGTACCATTAACAATACCCATAATCTCTGTGATATGGTTACCAGTCATACTCTGCTTTAATGGTCTGATAATTGGTATTGCACCAGCTACAGCCGCCTCAAACTGAAGGTCTGCTCCTGCTTTATTAGCCGCATTGCCAACTTCCTCTCCATACTCAGCAATAAGATCCTTATTAGCTGTAACAACCTGCCTGCCAGCCTCAAGTGCCTCAAGAACATAATCCTTAGCTGGATGAATTCCACCCATAAGCTCAACAACAATGCTGATATCCTTGTCATTAATTATATCTTCCCACTTATCTGTAAGAATTTCATCTGGAATACCTTCTCTTTTCTTAGATAAATTTCTTACAAGAACCTTCTTAATAACAAGTGTTGCTCCTGTCTTATGCTTTATCTCATCACTCATAGCCTCACATAATTTGTATGTTCCAAGTCCTACTGTTCCTGCTCCAAGTATAGCTGCATATATTACTTTATCCGACATTTTAATTATTTCCTCCATATTTTTACATTTATAAGGCCTGGCTGCCGCCACAGCAATATAATTTCATTATAATAATTCATTAATAACAGCAGTTACGATTACCACTTCAATAATTGTATTAATCTTAATTATGCCAGAGACAAATTCTATTCCGCCTCCCGACAATACACTATCCTCTTAAATTCTTAATAAACGAAGATATTCTTATAATAGATATAAGGTCACTTAAGCCCTCAACCATAAGCACAATTCCAACAAACATCATAAGTACAGTTGATGAACCAAATGGGTTAAATAATGCAACAACACCCATAACAACCATTAATGCTGCAACAATTGCCTCTATCCACCAGCGCTGTGCTTCCATATGATAGAATTCTATTGCATACTGAAGCTTTAATATACCGTCAATAATAATTATTATGGCAATAGCTGTTCCAAAAAATACTGCAATAGCTTCTGGTCTCATAACAAAGAATATTCCAAATGCAAGTAATGATATGCCCTGTACAAGTCCGAATGATACGAATACATCTTCCCTTGACATTCTGAAATATGTCATAAGCCTTAACACTCCCCATACGCATAATGCAATTCCTACTGCCCTGCATATGATAATCTGTGATACCTCAGGAAATATTGTAAGGAAAAGACCTAACACAAATAACGCTATTGATATAATTATAAGTTCGATTTTAATTCCCCTAATCTTTTTAATCATAATGTGCCTCCATTCCTGCACCAGTCAAAGGTGCATATTAATATTATTAGTATAGCACAGCAAAGTATTCTTTAGCAACTTACTATATAACTACGGCAATAATTATAATGCAAAAATACCTTTCTGTTGTTAAGGATTGTCCCTGCAACAGAAAGGTATTCTTATCTTCATATAATCATTGTATTTTGTTGTTTTATCTTTTGATACTTAATGTATCCATATATCAATATCTATATATAATTATCACAATACTGATATATTAACCCGCATATATTATGCTCTATCCATAGCCTGTTCAAAATCTCTAGTTCCTGCAAAGATTTCGTTCTTGTATGGATTCTTCTTCTGTTCAATAGCTCTCTTAATGATAACTGAAATACAGATTACGTTAGCTACTACTGCAAGAATAGCCATTACACCCTGAGCAACTGGATATGCACCTGCGGCATTCATCTGCTCTAATGTATAATGTGTAAGTTCCATTCCTGACTTAGCTCCTGTGTACTTGTAAAGGACTGGAAGTGTAGCAAATATTCCGTCAACCTGGAATAATGGGAATACCTGTGCGAACATACACCATATTGCAAGTGTATTAGCACGGTTCTGAATCCAGCCACCCTTGTTCCATAACGCATTAGCAAATGTAGGTGCAAGAAGTAATGCAACACCACAATACCAAGTATGTGTTGGAAGGTTGTTATATGTATATGTGAAGTTCCATATATCATATGCAACAATGAACCATATTGTCATATCTGGCCATAACATATCATCCTGCTTCTTTGATGAGTAAATCCCCCACCAGCCTGTCATACAGAAGATATTGATTAAGCCTGCGATACCGTTAAGCCAGTTCCACCAGCCACCGTAAAGCCATACACCCTCGTTAGAGAACCACCAGCCGCCATTAATTCCACCTTTGATTGCTGATTCAAAATCACTACAAACAGCGATAAGAATATTAATGGCAACGATTAAGAATGGGAATACTTTAAACCATTCTGTCTTACCTATGCTCCACTTATACTTAAGCATCATAAATCCGATACAGCCTGCTGTAGCGGCATAAAGCTTAGCATAATGGAACCATCCATTCATATATCTATATGTAGTATTATTAAGTGCCCATGAAGCACCCTGTGCAGCTCCTATCTGGATAGCCACAAAATAGATTGTAAGTGCGATTGGAATTATAATAAAGAATAACAATCCACCAAATTTAGAACGTCTTGCAAGTTCGTTACAGATAACGAGTCCTGCAAAGACAAGAACACAGCCTAATAACTGGTAAATGGCACCTTCGCCATAAATCTGAAACAACATATTACACGCCTCCGATCAAATAATTGATTATATGTTATCAATATTTTACAACATTTTAATATTTTTTTCAACAATTTAATCGTTTTTTCGTATAATTTTCGATAAATTTATAACAATCATTTTGTACATCCAAATACTTTTATTCTTCTATTTCCATTTTCTCTGATGTAATTCTAATATTGCCAACAGCTTCTTTAACCTGCTTTGCATACTCAAGGTTCTGTTCACTCATATTATGTACCTGCTCGGCATTGACTGTTACTTCCTGCGTAACTGCTGATAACTGTGAAATATTCTCTACAATCTTATTATTAGAGTCTGAAAGACCTGCTATTTCTTTATTAACAACATCAATATGCTCTATAAGTGTTTCTATATTCTTGTTAAGCTGTTCAAATGTATGTGCCGCTTCAATTATTCTCTCGCCCTGCTCTTTAGTTGCCTCAACGGAAGAATTAACAGATACAACAACTTCATCTGCATTATCATTAAGTTCATTAGTTATCTTAGTAATATCTTCTGTAAAATTCTTTGTCTGTTCTGCTAACTGTCTTATCTGCTCAGCAACAACCGCAAAGCCTCTTCCTGCTTCACCAGCTCTTGCACTTTCAATTGAAGCATTAAGTGCTAAAAGGTTAGTCTGGCTTGATATATTAAGTATCATTCCAGCAATATTTTCCACGTTCTTAGTCTTTTCCTGTAATCTCTGCATAGACTCAGTAACAGACTTATTAGTATCTGTTATCTGCTCAGACTGCTTTCTTAATTCGTCCATAACAACAATATTCTTCTGTATACTGTCGTTAGAATTAACAGCCAGCTCAACCATCTGATCAGAAGCCTTTCCTGTATGTTCAATAGCCTCCTGTATAGTTGTTGTCATACTGCTCTGCTCTTCTATGCTTGTCGCTGTCATATTAGTTGCCGCAGATATCTCTTTCATACTGTTAGTTACTGTATTAGTTGTATCAACGAGTTCATTGATAAGCTTATCACTCTTCTTAGTTTCATTGCTGACAACACCTGATACCATAATTATATTATCTAAAATCTCTTTTATTCTGCTATGTTCATCTTTAGCCGAATTAACAGCATCATCATTAAACAGAATTGTTAATTTACCAACTTCCAATATAACAACACCTATAAGCACTATCATAAATATTGAACATACTGCATTAACGTCCTGTCCATATATTCCCTTTGAAGCCTGCACAGCAGTTACAATTATGTATAAAATCAACATTCCTGCCGCAGTTCTTTTCAACGACTTCTTCTCATAATAAGGAATCTGAAGTATAAATATTCCAAGAATAGCATAACTGATAAAGCTTGCATCTGTCTGCACACCAATTAACAGATATTCTATTCCAATCTCAATAGTTGACATAACCTTTAAATATCTTGTCGCTGTATTCTTTCTGTAAACTATGACATTAACAGCTGCAAATACAGCAATAAGTGCTGTGTTACAATACACAACTACTGATGGAATATTGTGATTAAACTGCTTCATCCACAGATAAAAAAGAAACATCAAACCAAGTAGAGAAGTCGCCACTATATAGAACCTATTCATTCTTCTGTTTCTTTCACTCACATCTGTGTATTTATATTTATCCTGCATTAAAAAAATACCTCCTCCGTATGTTACTATCTTTAATAGTACCACAAAAGGAGATATTTTTCTATAGTTTTATAATTATTGCAATTATTTCTCACTTTTATATCAGCTTTGTAAGCTTCTTATACATATCCTCAACAATCATTCTTATATCACGGCCCTCCTGAACAATTGTTATATCTGCATATTTCTCATAGAGCCTTTTTCTGTCCTCAAAGATTTCTTCTACTGTAGACTTGCCGTTGGATACAACACCTCTTTCTTTAAGGCTCCCTAATCTGCTCTCAAGCTCTTTTTCTGAAACTTTTAAATATATAACTGTTCCTATCTGCTTAAAATGCTCCATAGCCTCATCTCCATATACAGCACTTCCACCTGTTGCTATAATTGTATGCTCTGGAGATATTAAACAATTCACATCATTCTCAATCTTAATAAAGCCAGTATCGCCATTTTCTTCTATAAGCTGCTCAAGCGTCTTTTTATATGTATCCTGAATCACAATATCAGAGTCTATAAATGAATATCCTATCTTCTTGGCAAGTACAACTCCAAGTGTGCTTTTACCGCTTCCCGGCATACCTATAAGTATAATATTGTTCTTTGACATTTTACTCCTCGTTCCTTCCTGCAACTTAACTCAGCGTTACAGTACTATTCTCTATTCGTCTTTACTGTCTATTATCATCTGCAAAATGCTGACTTCTTTCATTACATCATCTAAAAGATTATTAATATTCCTGCTTCCATTAATAGTCTTATTACTGAGTTCCCGTGTATTCTCTGTGTTGGCAAGAAGCTCTTCACTGAATGCACTAAGGCTTTCTATCTGCTGTGTAATCTCATTGTTGCTTGTTGTGATATTATCCATATAATTGTATTCTTCGTCTATCTTTACCTGAATATCCCTTATGTCATCTCTTATCGCATCAAATGATTTCTTTGACTGGTTCACTAATTCCATCTGGTTCTCATTGGCCGAAAGAAGATTATTAACACTAAACCCAGCTTTCTCAGCCTGCTCTGCCAGTGCTACGATAATATTCTCTATCTCCTCTGTTGACTTTTGTGTCTCCTCTGCAAGCTGCTTAATCTGCTGTGCAACTACTGCAAAACCTGCTCCTGCCTCACCTGCTCTCGCAGCTTCTATGCTTGCATTAAGTGCAAGGAGTGCTGTCTGTCTTGTAATTCCGTTAATCATTCCAAGAATCACTTTAGCTTCTTCTGTCTTAGCTGTAAGCTCATTCATAGCACCACTTACATCACTGCCAATATCACTGCTGTTCTTTGATACATTTTCAAGCTGTTCCATATTGATATTGCCTGTCTTAGTAATATCTGTTGTTGTATCGAACTGCTTCTTGATATCCTCAATAATCGTTCTTGCATTCTCTGTAAGCTCCCCAATACTCTCTGTCATCTCAAGCTGGTTCTGCACTGTTCCTGCAAGCTCATTAGCACCTGATACCATCTGTGATACTGCAAGCTGGCTTCCTTCCGCCTGTTCCTGCATATTCTTTGACTCATCATTGATATTGTCAATCTCTTTGCAGAGGTTATCATTAGCTTTGATTATCTTATCAAGCATATCATCAGTCTTAGCCTTCTCTGCTTCAATTGTCTCAAGCTTATAAGCTGATATATGTCCAAGTACATCTGTTGTAATATAAGAAAATGCTACAACAAGTGTCATAAATGCAATCTGTATTTCATAATCAACCATATCACTGCTTGTTATTCCAACATTAACATATTGGATAATAATATATACAATATTAATAAGTGCACTTGCAATACCAACCTTTAAGGTATACTTTTTATCTGCAAACATAGATATTGCAATTATCATAGGAATTGCATAAGTAAATGAAAGAATACTTACTGATGTCCATAATACAAAGGCATATAATATTCCATAGCCTATTGCCGTAATTGACCTGACTATTTTACTCTCAGCATTTTTCTTATATGCGAATGCTGCCATAATAACCGGCACAATAAGAATAATCGAAAATACAAACACATATCCTGCCGTTCTATTTCCCTTAACAAGTTCCATTATATATGCCGCCAAAAGTACCATTGATATAATCAAGTAGCACTGCAGCAACTTTTTATTAACATAGCTTTTTTCGTTTAAATTGTTACCATCCTTAGTGTCTTTAGCCATGAGAAAATCCTCCATATTAATTGGCGTGAAGTTAAAAGTTACCAGTTAAGTTTATCTGTCTGCAGGAATTATAAATATCCATATAAGCGAGCTTATAAGAAGCATCATCGGATAGAAAAGAACCGGAAGTATCTGAAATGCTGACATCTCATAACCAAGCTCATTAACCGCTGATATAGCAACAAGCATCTGTGCTCCATAAGGAATAATCCCCTGAAATACACACGAAAATGTATCAAGAAGCGAAGCTGCTTTTCTATTGGATATTCCATAATCTGCTGCCATCTCCTTAGCGATTGGATTAGCCATAACTATCGCTACTGTATTATTCGCTGTTGCAATATCCATAGCCCCGACCAGAAGCCCCATACCAAGCTGTCCGCCTTTCTTTCCTTTAAAGGTTCTTTTAACCCAGCCTAGAAGTGCCGTAAATCCGCCATATTCCCTTATTAAGGCACACATAGCAGACACAAGAATGGCAACCATACAGGTTTCAAACATTCCAGATACGCCCGAACCCATACTTGTTATTAATTCAAATACACCAATATGACCTGTCACAAGCATAATAAATGTTCCTGTTACAATTCCTATCAGCAGCACAACGAATACATTTATTCCTGCTATTCCACCAATAAGCACGAATACATATGGTATTACCTGAACAAGATTATACTCGTGTGTTACTCTTCCTGAAATATCTGTTCCAAATGAAAGTATAAGTATAATTACAAGTGTGACAACCGCTGCCGGAAATGCAATCCAGAAGTTCTCCCTGAACTTGTCTCTCATAGCACAATCCTGTCCATTGCACGCCGCAATTGTTGTATCTGATATAAATGATAGGTTATCACCAAACATCGCACCGCCCATAACAGATGCAACACACAGTGCCATATTAAATCCAGAAGCCTCTGATACCGCAGCCGCAATCGGTGTTATAAGCGTTATCGTCCCAACTGATGTACCCATCGCTGTTGACACAAAACATGCAACAATAAAAAGCACTGCAACTGCAAACTTAGCTGGTATAAGATTAAGCATAAAATATGCCACACTTTCTGCACTGCTTCTTCCAACAACACCTACAAACACACCTGCTGTCAGGAATATAAGAAGCATAGTTATAATATTCTTATCAGCAAGCCCGCCTGCCATAATCTGTAACTTTTCATCAAAAGATACATCTCTGTTCTGTATACACGCTACAAGTATTGCCGCAAGAAATGCTACAATAATAGGTATGTTATAAAATCCCATTGGTATCTTACATATATATTCAAATATAATGCCAAGTCCAAGGTATAGCACCAGAAATACTAAAACCGGCAATAATGCTGTTGCATTAGACTTTTTCAAAATAAAAATCCTCCAAACGTAATATATAGTTAAATTATCTTAATCTTAACTATTATATTACATTTGGAGGATTAAGTATAGTGTGAAGCTGCTATATATTAAATTTATATATTAGAATTTTTTAAATACCTGGACATAACCTTGAAGCTTCTGTCCTATAATAATATTATTCTCTGCCTCTTTTTCTATATCATCTATAGCATTGACAATTCCGCCAACACCATCAGCCGCTTCATTAATGCCCTTAGTACTTTCATCTATTGTAGTTGAAATATCACTAATTCCTGAATTCATCTCTGCCATTGTGTTCTTTAAAGTTCTGGCATTTTCTGCAAAATTCTTTAATATTTCATTGACCCTTGAAGCATCATTTCTATTTCAATTGATGTCTGTGTATCTGCCATTAGTGTTACTGCCTGCATACACTCATTGGATATATTCTGGCTCTTATCATTCATACTGTTAATAAGTATCATTCCCATTATTATTCCTGCCGCACCTGCCGCGAACAATACGCCAACAAGCACAAGTATTTTTGCACTAATCTTTTTTCTCATTGTAATCCTCCGTTTCTATGTAAAAATTGTTTGTTTTTACTTAGATATTTTTGTTTGAACATATGTTAACTAAAATTTGTGATTGAATAATGGAAAATTTGTGGAAAATTAATGAACTGCTTCTATAGAAAACACAGGTATTCTATTGTATAATAAACTCATATTAAGCTAAGATTTGACATTTAATTAAGTATTTATATTAGGAATTGGGGAGTAATATGATTACTAGACATTTTATGAGAACCAGGCAGCTTAAACCAGGAATGAAGCTTGACCAGACAATTCTGGACCGTACAGGACGAAATCTCGTTATGAGAGGTTCTATTCTTGACGATTATGTAATTGACTCTCTTTTACGAATGGGTATTATGAACGTATATATACAGGAGGGTGAACCTGAACCCGATAATATCGAGCAGATGATAACTCCTGAGGCTAAGAAACAGATCGAACGACTCCACAAAGATGACCCTGCCAAGGTAAAGCTTTCTGACAGTGTCAAGAACCGTGTCGCTGAAGGAATTCAATACATATATGCTAACACAGAATCTGAAAAACTCTCAGACACTGCTGACAGCATCGCTTCTAACCTGATGGACGCTATTAATGCCAACAACGCAATAGCAATTGATATAAGCACACTCAAGACAAGTGATGAATACACTTTCAAGCACAGTGTTGACGTGGCAACTATGGCTATGATTATCGGCAAACAACAGTGTCTGCCTGATAAGCAGATATATGAGCTTGGTGTATCCGGACTTCTACACGATATCGGAAAGACTAAAGTACCAGCTTCAATACTTAACAAACCTGCCAGACTTACAGATGAAGAATTCGCTGTTATGAAACAGCACTCTGTATTTGGATACCATATGTTACAGGAATGTAATGAATTTAATAACGATATATGTATGGCTGTCCTACAGCACCATGAAAAGATTAACGGCAATGGATACCCTCTTGGATTTGACGCTCCAAGAATAACTCCTTATGCAAGGATACTTGCAGTTGCCGATATATATGATGCACTTGTCACAGAACGTCCTTACAAGAAAGCATTTTCCCAGAAAGATGCAATCGAGCTTATTATGTCTATGACAGAGGAGCTTGACATCAAGGCTATGAAAAGCTTTCTTGAGAGTATTATTCTGTACCCTGTTGACTCAATCGTGGAATTAAGCAATGGCGAGAAAGCCAAGGTTGTAAGCAACAGCAACAGCTATATACTGCGCCCTACTGTAGTCGGCATAACAAGCGGTCGTGTATACAATCTTGGCGAAGATATGGATTGTGCTAATATTGTAATTATTTAATATAGCCACTTTGTACGATAAGTCTCATTTAATATACAATAATTAATATATAATAATGCAAAAAGGTCTGACATTATGCTATGTATTCTTTCCACTAGCTACAATAGAGTCTGCCTTTTAAAATGATTACTTTTTTTAAATATAAAAAAGACCAGTAAACTACTAAGAATTTACTGGTCTGATATACATTTATAAATATATATTCATATATATGTGAATAGATGTGTTTCAATTAAGCTGTCTTACGTCTTTTTACAAATACGATTACACGCATAGCCACAACTGCAATTACTGCATATATTACAACTAGTTATTATATATTTATTCCTCACCCATATTAGCAAGCTTAGCCGCCTGGTCGGCTGCTATGCAGGCATCGATGATTTCCTGAATATCGCCATTCATAATCTTATCAAGCTTATAAAGTGTAAGACCTATTCTATGGTCTGTTACACGTCCCTGTGGGAAGTTGTAAGTTCTTATCTTCTCAGCTCTGTCGCCAGTACCTATCTGGCTTCTTCTTGCATCAGCTTCTGCATCGTGTGCTTTCTGGGTTTCAAGGTCATATAACTTTGCTCTTAAAAGTGCAAATGCCTTTTCCTTATTCTGTATCTGTGACTTTTCTGTCTGTGAATAGATAACTATACCTGTAGGATAATGAGTAAGACGGACTGCTGAGTCAGTTGTGTTGACACACTGTCCACCATTACCTGAGGCACGCATAACGTCAATACGGATATCCTTATCATCTATCTGGATATCAACCTCCTCTGCCTCTGGCATAACTGCTACAGAAGCTGTCGAAGTCTGAATTCTTCCGTTAGATTCTGTTACCGGAACTCTCTGTACTCTGTGTACACCACTTTCGTACTTCATAACAGAGTATGCACCCTGTCCCTTAACCATAAATTCTACTTCTTTCATACCGCCGATGCCAGTTTCATCAGCATTAACTACTTCTATCTTCCAGCCCTTAGTATCTGCATAGTGTGAGTACATACGGAAAAGCTCTGCGGCAAAAAGCGCTGCTTCTTCTCCACCTGCACCAGCTCTGATTTCAACCACGATATCTTTATCATCATTAGGATCTTTAGGAAGAAGTAATATTTTAAGCTTCTTCTCTAATTCTTCAACCTTCTTCTTAGAGTCAGCAAGCTCTTCTCTTGCCATCTCTAAAAGTTCCTCATCACTTTCTTCACTTATCATCTGAAGACTGTCTTCTATATTCTGCTTGCTTGCCTTATATTCTGTATAAGCTTCAACGATAGGTGCCAGATTGCTCTGCTCTTTCATATATTTTCTGAACTTGTCCTGATCAGTTACAATATCCGGATTGCCAAGTTCCGCTGTTACATCTTCATAACGGCGTAATGTATCTTCTAATCTGTCAAACATACTCATTGTTGTATTTCTCCATTTCTCCGTTTAACGGTATTAATTAATATTATTAAGCCTGCCAATTACAACTCTGTCAAGTCCTGCAAGATCTTTTATAACCTTAATGCCAGAATAGCCGCACTGTTCCATTATATTACGGACATCTTCTGCCTGATTATAACCTATTTCATAACATAAATATCCATTTTCTTTTAAATAATTAACAGACTGTTTAGTTATCGCCTTATAGAATTTAAGACCGTCCGTATCACCATCTAGTGCAAGCATAGGGTCGTGCAGCCTTACTTCCTCTGATAATTCATCTATATCTTTAGTAGGTATATATGGTGGATTAGATACTATAACATCAAATCTGTTATCCTCATTTTTATATTGCTCACATTCCGAAGAACTAAACATATCACTCTTTATAAGCTTAATATAATCTGCATTATTATACTTTTTATTATAGTCAGCTACTTTTAGTGCCTCATCTGATATGTCTATTGCAACAGCTCCATTTTCAGAAGTATGCCCTGATGCAGCAAGTGATACAATTATACAGCCTGAACCTGTACACATATCAAGCACACGGCTTTCAGAGTTAGTCAGCTTCATAACTTCTTCTACAAGAATTTCTGTATCCTGCCTTGGAATAAGCACATTGGCATTAACCTTATATTCCCTGCCATAGAAATTCACAATTCCGGTAATGTGCTGCAAAGGAATATGCTCTGCCCTTTTATTAATAAGTTCTGCGTATTCTGCAAGCTTTCCACTATCTATCTTATCCATTGAATTAATAAGATATTGTGTTCTATTAATGCCCATCACAAGCAATAGCAGCTCAGTTGCATCATACTGGGCATTTTCTATACCGAAATCCTGAAGAAACTGTTTTCCGTAATTAACAGCATCCCTTAAAGTCTTAACATTATCTAACTGCATATATCTACCTTATTCTCTATCTCTTTGCTTAAATAATGGCACTTCGTCAGCACTGATATTTTCTTCTTCCTGTTCTGTCTCTTCTATCTCGAAAGCTGCTTCTACTTCTTCAACAGACATATTCTCAGACTCGTCAATATCTTCCTGAACGTTTTCTGTTGCTATAGCATATTTGCTTCCAGTTTCTGTCTTGATTTCTTCAACAGTTTCGTAGTGGTCTTCTATCTCAAAGCCCTCAGGTAAATCATCATTGGCATTTTCCTGTGACATTTCATTATCAGCTTCTGTGCTTTCCTGTGCTTTATCATCTGACTCTGCATTTTCCTGTAATGCCTCACTGTCTGACTTAGCATTATCCTCATCTGAATTACCATTGTCTGTATCATCAACAGCATTTACTGTGTCTGGCTCAGCTTCAACATTGCCTGTATCAGTTGTATCAGTCTTCACAGTATCTGTATCTGAATTATAACTGTCTTTATCAGCAGACTCTGCATTTTCATTAACAGCTTTATTATTATTGCTGTTATCCCAATTATGCTTATCTGTTTCACCTGTTTTATTGTCTGGCTTATCAGCGGTTTTATTGGTATCTGCTGGCTTTGCTTTATCCGAACCTGCAAGCGACTTGCTTTCAACAGATTTCAAAGTTTCTGCCATAGCAACTTCCCTGGCATCAATCTTTCTTGTCTTCTTAGGCTTATGTATTAATTCACCTGTCAGGGCAAGCTTGGCTTCTGCCGCCTTAATATCAGCTTCCATATCAAGTGAAGTCTGATAATATTCCTTCAAAAATGCTTCCCAGTCAAATACTTCCTCAACTGCCTTTATGGCAACTTCTACCATATCCTCATCAGGTTCTCTTGTTGTGAGCTTCTGAAGCCACATTCCCGGTCTGCTTAAAGCAACTGTAAACCCATTATCATTACGTCCTGCCCATCTTATAAATTCATAAGATACGCCTGCAATTACAGGAACTAAAAGCAGTCTTATAACAATCTGTAGTGCTGTATTGTCAACTCTTATGAAAATGAAGAATACAACACTTATAAACATTACTATAAATAAAAAGCTTGTTCCACATCTTTTATGGTATCTTGAACTGTTCATAACATTTTCTACTGTAAGCCTTGCACCATTCTCAATGCAATTGATACATTTGTGTTCAGCACCATGATACATAAATGTCCTTTTAATATCTTTCATCAATGATATAAGAACAAGATATAGTATGAATATTGCAACTCTGACCAGGCCTTCTATAAGATTAAGAAGTGTCTTTGAAGCAACGTATCCTTTAACAAGTCTTGATACATAGTATGGCAGAAGCATAAATAAACCAACTGCAAGAAATACTGACACTATAACTGTAAGTGCCATAAGTACTGATTCAAACTTGTCTTTGAATATTGATTTGCCGATTTCATCAGCCTTGGTCTTCTTCTGCTCATCTGGATCATCATAAAATGATGCTGAGTAGTTGATTGTTGATATTCCTGTTATGAGTGAGTCTATGAAACTTACTACACCTCTTATTACAGGGTAACTCATCCATTTATGTTTTTCAGTAAGAACCTTACTTTCTCTAACGGTAACTTCGATTTCATTGTCAGGCTTTCTTACGGCAATAGAGTATTTGTCTTTATTGCGCATCATAATCCCCTCGATGACTGCCTGACCACCTATACCTGATGGTTTCATAGTTTGGACCTCCAATTTGTTTGATGGAATATTGGTGAGGTTAGCGGACAATGTGTGTAAACCGGACGGGCTTAGATATACGGACGGGCTCTAGGCGCTTCGCTGTAGAGTGCCTGTTCATTGACCTGTCGGACGACAAGCTCTAGGTGCTTCGCTATAGAGCTTTGGGGCTGTTATAGCGGTGGGTGAGCGGTTTACGTTGTGGCTAACTCGTAACGATGCCGTTCCAGAAGCAAAAGCTTCTGTCACTGTCGCGGTGCTCCTCGAATAGAAATATATAATACCGTGAATTCCTGCAAGCAGGATTCACAGCATTATATATTCCTATTCTCATCGTTACTCGCGCAAAAAAAAGTTGAGGTCTTGACAACCTCAACTTTATGTTCATAACTAGTTATTAACACCATACTTTCTGTTGAACTTATCAATACGTCCACGAGCTGATGTAGCCTTCTGCTGTCCTGTATAGAATGGATGGCACTTTGAGCAAATTTCTACGTGAATTTCTTCCTTTGTAGAACCTGTTACGAATTCGTTACCACAGTTACAAACAACCTTTGCCTGATAGTATGCTGGATGTATTCCTTCTCTCATTACTTTCACCTCTTTACAATATCTTTATATGATTTATCCTTATTTCTTTTTATCATTTTGATAAACAGCTTTGTTATTGTATCATACACATATATGTAATGCAAGTACTAATTTTAAAAACTTACAAAAAACTTACTAATTTTTTAACTTCCATATATTCCATATATTAATACGAATTAACAAACGCAGCTTTTATATTTTATATATAATATTTTTATACATAACGATTCTTGATGATTGTCTTTACGAATTCATCATTATTTCTTGTCTTGGTGAACAGGTCAAGTATTCTTTCTGCAGCTTCATCTGTCTTAAGGCTGTTAAGGGCTTTCCTCATTATGTCTACTGCCTCAAGTTCTTCCTTATCAAGAAGAAGGTCTTCTCTTCTTGTACCCGACTTGGCTATGTCTATTGCCGGGAATACTCTCTTCTCGGATAACTTTCTGTCAAGTACAAGTTCCATATTACCTGTTCCCTTGAATTCCTCAAATACTACGTCATCCATTTTACTTCCTGTTTCAACAAGTGCTGTTGCAAGTATTGTAAGACTTCCGCCTTCTCTCATATTACGTGCTGCACCAAAAAATCTCTTAGGCATATGGAGTGCCGCCGGGTCAAGACCACCTGATAATGTACGTCCACTTGCCTGAACTGTCATATTATAGGCTCTTGCAAGTCTTGTAATACTATCCAGAAGAATAATTACGTCCTGCTTCTGTTCTACAAGTCTTTTAGCTCTTTCTATAACCATCTCAGATACTCTCTTATGTCTTTCCGGAAGTTCATCAAATGTTGAATATATTACCTCTACGTTATCACCTGTTATTGACTCTTTAATATCTGTAACTTCCTCTGGTCTTTCATCAATAAGAAGAATCATAAGGTGCATTTCCGGGTTGTTCTTAGTAACCGCATTGGCAATCTGCTTAAGAAGTGTTGTCTTACCTGACTTAGGCTGTGATACTATCATACCACGCTGCCCCTTGCCTATAGGTGATATAAGATCAACCATTCTCATCGCTATTGTATTGGAATTCCTCTCAAGATGAATTCTTTCATTAGGAAAGATTGGTGTGAGCGTTTCAAACGCCTTTCTTCTCTGTGCAACAACCGGATTAAGTCCATTTACAGACTCAACATACATTATTGCGGAGAACTTCTCAGCCTGTGTCTTGGCTTTCTTAGGTCCTCTTATTATATCACCCGTCTTTAAGTTAAATCTTCTTATCTGTGATGGTGCTACATACACATCATTCTCGCCAGGAAGAAAATTCTCACATCTTATAAATCCGTAGCCTTCCTGTAATACTTCAAGTATTCCATCCGCCATCTCTGGCTCTTTTGCTTCATCATAAGAAGCCTTACCTTCATTAACTGTATGCTCCTGATATGTACGTTCCTGATATTGACGCTCCTGATATGGGCGTTTCTCATATCTTTCGTTCTGGTGCTGTCTGTGATTATTATTCACCGCTTCATTATTATTGGTATTATTTATTACTTCATTATTAGTATTAGCTGTTTCAGAATTATTAACTGTCCGTTCAGTAACAGTATTAACAGTTGCCTCATTATCAGTATATCCCACAGTACTCTCATTTTCCTCTGCTGCAATAATAGCATCAATAAGCTCACTCTTTCTCATAGCAGATATGTTCTTTATCTTCTTATCTTTTGCAAAATCTCTTAATACGCTTACTGAAAGTGTTTCTAATTTCTCACGCATCTAAACCTCCTTACTTATTCCAGTATTTATTGATTATAAAAATGCTATTACCCATAAATACCGGATATACACTATGATTAAATCTAATATCAATTGTAAAATAACTATATATAACAAATTAATCTGGGAAACGATACGAATATGTATCTTAGATTTCGTAATTTATTATACATTATTTTTCCCAAAAATAAAAGACTTATATTGATGATAATTTCAGCTTGTGTTATTATATAGTCTATATGATTATTCTATAATATTATTCATGAAAGGAACATATATCTTATGACTAATGCAGAAAAAGCTTTACAGCTTCATAAAGAATGGAATGGTAAATTTGAAACAACTCCTAAGATGAGTATTACAACAAGGGAAGACCTTGCTTTAGCATATACTCCTGGTGTAGCAGAACCTTGTAAGGTTATTGCCAAAGATAAAGAAGCCGCTTATACATATACAATAAAGTCTAACACTATTGCTGTTGTATCTGACGGAAGTGCCGTTCTTGGTCTTGGAAATATCGGTGCACACGCCGCTATGCCTGTTATGGAGGGTAAAGCTGTGTTATTCAAATCATTTGGTGGTGTTAATGCAGTTCCTATCTGTCTTGATACTCAGGATACAGAGGAGATTATTAAGACTGTTGTTAATATTGCACCTGCATTTGGCGGCATTAATCTTGAAGATATATCGGCTCCAAGATGCTTTGAAATAGAAAGCCGATTAAAAGAGCTTCTTGATATTCCTGTATTCCACGATGACCAGCACGGAACAGCTATCGTTGTATTAGCTGGTATCATCAATGGTTTAAAGGTTACAGGAAAGACCAAGGAAGAATGTAAGGTTGTAATAAATGGTGCTGGTTCTGCCGGTGTTGCTATTACTAAGCTTCTTCTTACCTACGGCTTTAAAAATGTTACTATGTGCGACAAATCTGGTATTCTTTCTAAGAATAGTGAAGGTCTTAACTGGATGCAGAAATCTATGATGGACGTTACTAACCTTGAAGGTAAGACTGGTTCACTTGCTGATGCTTTAGCCGGTGCTGATGTATTCGTAGGTGTATCTGCTCCTAATATCGTTACTGCTGATATGGTAAAGACTATGAACAAGGATGCTATTATATTTGCTATGGCCAATCCTGTTCCAGAGATTATGCCAGATGTTGCGAAAGCCGCTGGTGCAAGAGTTGTCGGTACAGGTCGTTCAGATTTTCCTAATCAGGTTAATAATGTCATCGCATTCCCTGGTATATTCAAAGGTGCATTACAGGGACGTGCTACACAGATAACTGAGGAAATGAAACTTGCCGCAGCATTAGCAATTGCTAACCTTATTCCAGATTCAGAACTTTCAGATACTAATATTTTACCAGAAGCATTTGACCCTAAGGTAACCGATGTTGTTGCCAAAGCCGTTATGGACTTAATTAAGTAATATATGTTACCATATTACTATTCCCTTAACGAATTTCTTCAAAAAGAATATGGCCATAAGCTTTACAAATTAGCCCTGAACGGTGGAATGACTTGCCCTAACCGTGACGGGCTAATTGATACAAAAGGATGTATATTCTGTAGTGCCGGAGGTTCAGGCGACTTCGCAGGCGGCAGAAAATCCGATATGGATATTAACACACAGATAGATAATGCCAAAGCATTAATAAAGAACAAATATAATGGCGGTCATTTTATCGCCTATTTCCAGTCCTTTACTAATACTTATGCTGATATAGATTATCTGCGTAATCTTTATATGCCGGTTATCAGGCGTGATGACATAGACATTTTATCTATAGCTACAAGACCTGACTGCATAGATGATAAAGTTCTTGATTTATTAGCTGAGCTTTCCTTAATAAAACCTGTATGGGTTGAATTAGGCTTACAGACTACCAACGAGAACACTGCCCGTTATATAAGGCGTGGGTATCCTCTTAAGACATTTGATGAGTGTGTAAGCACTCTTCGTTCTATTGGAATACGTCCAATTGTCCATATGATAGCAGGGCTTCCCAATGAAAATATGACTGATATGTTAAATACTGCTGACTACATCGCACACTGTGGTGCATCAGGAATTAAGATACAGCTTTTACATATTTTACAAGGTACTGACCTTTGCCAGGATTATGATAAAGGTCTTTTTAATGTGCTTTCACTAGAAGAATATATGGATATTGCAGGACAGATAATAACTCATCTGCCACCTGATATGGTTGTCCATAGAATAACGGGCGATGGTCCCAAATCAATACTTAAAGCTCCTTTATGGAGTTCTAACAAGAAGCTTGTATTGAACTCACTCAATAAACACTTCAAAGATAATAATATTTATCAAGGACGGAACTATGTATGAATACCGATTCGACAACTCTTTATAAGCTGATGATTTTGTATATGTTAAGCAAGGTCAATTTTCCGCTTTCCAATGTACAGATATCAACTTTTATGCTCGATAATGAATATACTTCATATTTTACATTTCAGGAAACAATTAATTCATTAGTTGAAGATTCCTTTATCCAGCAAATGAATTACAGAAACAGTACACAGTACAAACTCACACAGGAAGGCGAAGATACTGTAGCGTTTTTCTATACTAAGATTTCACCTGCAATACGTGAAGATATTGATTCATATCTTGCAAGGAACAAATACGAACTAAAATCCGAGGTTGGAACTACTTCTGACTACTATCGTACTACCAATGGAACTTATATCGCACATCTTCTGGTTAAAGAAGGGGACAGCACACTTATTGAGCTTAACCTTGGAGTACCTTTAGAAGACCAGGCTAAAGATATGTGTGACAAATGGAAAGACTCAAGCCAGGATATATATGACTTTATAATGCACAGACTTTTATAATTATAATGAGGATTAATATGGATAATTGCAAATACAGACATATTCTATTCTTAAGTTATAAAGATATATGCTACAACTCAACATCATATTTTGAACAGCGTATATCAGAAGAACTCATCAATGCTGGTATTAAAGTTACACATCTTAATATTCCAAAGCCAGCCAAAGGTTTAAGCGGCACATTAGCTGATACAGCATATATGTTGCTTAAGCCTTATTTTAACGCAGATTTAGATGCCATAATTGATATTAATACGACTATTCCCTGTATTAAATATAACAATAGATACATTCTTAATAATTTTGATATTCCTGTATGGCATTACATTCTTGACCACCCACTCTACCACTATAAGGCTCTTAAAGTGCAGCTTAACAATTACAATGTAATATGCCTTGATACATTTCACGCAAAGCTAATCAAGGAAAGTTTCCCACATATCAGGGAAGTAAAGGTTATTCCGTTAAGTGCTGATGAATATTCCATCAGTAATATTTCTAAAAAATACTGTCAGGACAATATGGCTGATACTAATTCAGACAGCAGCTACAACACTTTATCATACCATAAATGTAGTAAACGTGCGGTAAAACTGCTATTTACAAGCACTTACACTGACCCTGTAAAGGCTGCACTTTTATATAACAAAAGTGGCTTAAATATTCAAAATAATAATATTAACGATAAAGATATCAACGATAATAGCACTAAAAATACACTAATTAAGGATATAGATAATGATTATCTGCTTAATGCACTTCTTAATAATCCTTCATTTACGCAGGAGAAAGCCGTCCAATATCTTAGAAGCCTTAATATATTAGACAATTCTTCTTCAACAATACAATATCTTCACAATAATTTCCTAATAGATGTATATCTGCAATGTATTATCCGTGAGGAGATTATAAGCACAATAATTAAAAACAGAATTCCAATAACTATATACGGACACGGCTGGGATGCATTTGCCGATAAATGTGATATCTTAATTCCCGAGTACACTAAGTATCTTGATATACGAAAGGAAGTTACTTATAACAGGCTTCCAGCCATATATTCAAATGCACGTCTGTCTTTAAACCAGATGCCATGGTTTAAAGGCGGTATGCACGACAGGATTCCACTTGCACTTATGAATGGCTGTCTATCATTAACTGATACAAGTACCTATTTGACTGATGTTCTGAATATCGGGAAAAATGAGGGTGTATACACATACTCTCTTGAAAATATCGAAGCTGTGCCTGATATCATTATGGATATTCTAAATAACACAGCTGATGATAATTGTGTTCTGGAAAATATTAATTCATTGTCTGATAATGCAAGAGCTTACGCACATAAGCATTTTTCCTGGAAATGCTGGGTAGATAAATTTTTAGATTAATATTAATATATTTAAGAAAGCCGCCTTACAAGTAGTTCATTGATTAACTGAGCCAGCAATTGTTATTTATCATATAACAATTACTGTATTATCAAATTCCTGCCTGCAAGACGGCTTTTATTATTAAATTGGTTGATACTGTTTAGTTAAGCGTATCAGCAGTTTAAAAATGTCATTATTAGATTTATCTAATATATGGCTTTTACCTAGTTGCCACCCTGTGACATCTGTTCTTCCTGCTTTCTGATCATTTTCTTAACCATATTACCACCTACAGAACCAGCCTCAGCGGAAGTAAGGTCACCATTGTAGCCTTCCTTTAAGTTGACACCGATTTCTGATGCTACTTCCATCTTAAATCTGTCGAGTGCATCCTGTGCATTCTTCTTAGTCTTTGATGAAGTTGAACTTGAATTTGAACTAGCCATAATAAACCTCCGTCCTTATGTCCTTAGACATATTCTTTATTAGATAAGCTTCATTGCTTATCTTGGTATTATTATGTGCTTATACCGTCTGTTTATTATACCAATTTATGGAAGATATCTTTCATATATCTTAAAACCGTCAAATATTACATACCAGCGGTTGCCTGCCGCAGCCATAACTGTTACATATTCTTTTCCATCTTTTTCTGCAAAATTAACAAGACAGTTATGTGCTTCATCTGTATAGCCCGTCTTTCCTGCCTTAATGGTTACTCCCGGCACTTCATTACCGACCATTCTTGAGAACATTGTGCTTGTAAGATGTATTCCATCAGGGTGCTGTGGTGTAGACGCAGTTGTATACTGGTATGTTCCAAGAACCTTTGCACACACCTCATTACTCATAGCATATTCCATAATCATCGCCATCTCTGCCGGCGTTGTATACTGATTGACATCGTGAAGTCCTGACGGATTGCAGAAATGTGTATTCTTCAATCCCATTTCTTCGCATTTCTCATTCATAAGCTTAACGAATTCTTCTTCTGAACCAGCAGTTATCTGTGCTATTCCGTATGCCGCATCTGCTCCTGAGGGAAGTGCAAGTCCATATAATAAATCATTGGCTGTCACTTCTTCATCAACACTAAAACCTGCAACTGATGCCTGCTGTATATACAGATTATTAAGCTCTTCAAAACCAAAACGGTACGTTTTTTTCAAATCCTGTATATTCTCAACTGCTATTATAAGTGACATTACCTTTGTCATAGAGGCTGGATATATTCTTGTATCTGCCTGCTTGCCTGCTATAAGCTGGTTATTGGTAACATCAAGAAGTGCCACATAAGGTGACTGTATATCACCATCAAGCATTTCCTTATAGTCTGGTGACTTTGCGGCACACTTAAATACCGGTTCCTGCTGTATAACTGTTATATTATTATCTTCTATAACATTATCTGTAAGAACTGCCTGCTGTTGTGCATTACTATCATCTGCACGCGAACTTATTGCTTTAACTGACTTGGTGACGACAACCGATATTACTAACAATAATATAGCTGCAAATAAATTTCTCTTGATAAGTCTTATCTGTGCCTGTCTTTTTCTCTTCATTGCCATAGCCTTCTTCTTTCTTGCTCTATTGGCTCTGACAGCTTCATCATAATCTAAATACTCACTCATACTGCCCCCAGATACAATTAATCATTAATATACTGTGTACTGACAGCAAGTTCATCGGCTAATTCTTTACCCCTAATAAGAGTAACAAGTTCAAGTCCTAAATCAACAGAAGTACCCATTCCTCTTGAAGTTGTTATATTACCATCTGTAACAACTCTCTCTGTCTTAGGTGCAACCTCAGCCCCTTCTAACATATCTTCAAAGCCCGGGAAAGCTGTTGCTCTCTTTCCTTTAAGGAAGCCTAACTTTCCAAGTACGCTTGGTGCGGCACATATTGCGGCAATTCTGCCACCAGCTTCATTATGCACCTTAAGCATATCAATAAGCTTGTCACAATCATAATATGTCTTGTGTCCCGGTCCTCCTGGAAGGAAGCATACATCTTCATCGTTACAGTTAATATCTTCAATAAGCTTATCAGCTTCAACTATAATATTCTGTGCACTTTTTACTGATTTATTACCAGTAATTGATACAGTGTCGACACCTATATTCGCTCTTCTTAATATATCTATAACTGCAAGTGCTTCTACAGTTTCAAATCCATCTGTTAAAAAAGCTAAAACTTTCATTTATTAATCTCCATTTCTACTAAATGTCTTAATCTACCGATATTTTATAAAATGTTATTTATTAGCGTATTGTTTTTATAAAATTTTAATTAAATCAATTTATTTTATAGTATATCACTTTTTGTTATTTCATACCATACTTTATAACACTTTAATTACAACTTTAATTCAATTATAACTGATTATTTTTTAGTCAAGCTGAAAACATTTTTATCATTATGTCTTGTGGTTTTGAATACTATGTGTTATCATATATAAATAAATATTTGAATGTTGGAGGCACATATGTTTAAACTTATAAGTGATACTTCATGTGACTGGATTAAGGAGTACGCAGAAGAGCATAATGTTACATTAGTTCCGTTATATACTACATTTGACGGACAGACTTATTATAAAGAACAATTTGAAATCAGCTATGATGAATTCTATAGAAAAATGACAGATGAGAACGCATTTCCTAAATCTTCTCTTCCTTCTATTCAAGATTATACCGATGCATTTATGCCATCAGTTGAGGCTGGTGTACCTATTATATGCTGTTGTATATCAACATACTTCTCTGGTTCATACAACTCAGCCTGCACTGCAAGGGATATGATTATTGAAGATTATCCGGATGCTAAGATTACCGTTATCAATTCTTTACAGAATTCAGCTTCTATGTCTTTATTTGTATATGAAGCTATGTGTATGAGAGATGCTGGATATTCTTATGAAGATACAGTTAAGAAGCTTGAAGCTATGCGTCCTTTTGGAAGAATTATATTCACAACAGAATCTCTTGATTACTTAACTAAAGGTGGACGTCTTGTAAAGACAGCTGCTATGATTACAAGCAAGTTAAATCTTCGCCCTATTATTATTATGAAGGGTGGGGAAATCGACGTTGGCGGTTTCTTTAGAACAAGAAAGAAAGCTAAAGCAAAGGTTATCGAATTATTATGCAAGCATTTTCAGGAGTCAGGACTTAATATCAATGATTATGATATAACAGTTGGATATTGTACTAACCCTGAGGAAGCAAAGGAATACAGAAAAGAAGTTGAGGAAGCTATAAGCACTAAGCTTCTAGAGTCAGGAGTTGAATTCAAGACACGTATCGGTGTTGTTACTTCGTGCCATACAGGTCCTACTGCACTTGGGGTTGCACTTATGCCTAAGTTTGATAGATTTGAGGCTTAATTAGGATGGCTTCAAATATAAATAATGTGTCATTTGATGATTGATTTCTACCTTTATTGGGTGGCGGACGGACGTAAAATGGTGGGTGAATACACACTGTGATGAGCGGACGGACGGGTGACACAGCTACGGGATTGTATAAAGACAATTGGATATTCTAAGCCTTTCTTATTTAGGTGGTGAGGACGGACGCAGACGCTCCTATTCGCCATCGTGGCTCAGTAGTCGCTTGGCAGGACATCGTGTCCTGCCATTGCTGGTTTATGGGGAAGAAAGGCTAAGAATATCTCAGTTGTCTTTATAAATCATCCTCTTTAGCTGTGTCACCCGCCCGCCTCGCTCATCGCATTGCGTATTCGCTCACCATTTTGCTGGTTTCATCATTATATACGCCGACTTATCATCTGAACAGCATAACTCTTACATATAGTTCTGGCTTTCCTCTAAATTACGAAGCTCTATACAACTACGGCTGTACAGCTGTTGCATTTTATCGCAATACAGGCAGGGGAGGGGCTTGCTGATGGCGGGGTGTGGTGCTGTGTTTTATAAGACAATTGGCGAATATTCCAAGCTATTCTTACAATAAACAGCAATGGCAGGACACGATGTCCTGCCAAGCGACTACTGAGCCACGATGGCGAATAGGAGCGTATGCGTCCGTCCTCACCACCTGAATTAAGAATAGCTTAAGAATATCCAATTGTCTTATTACACAGCACTGCACCCCGCCATCAGCAAGCCGCTCCCCTGCCGTCCGTAATAAAATATAACCCAAACCTATACCACCACAGTTGTATAAGCTTCACAAAAATTATAACGCCTTAATTCTCTCAAGTGCCTTAACAGTATTCTCATAAGATCCAAATGCTGTAAGTCTGAAGTATCCTTCACCGCTTGGTCCAAATCCTGAACCTGGTGTACCTACTACATTAGCTTTCTCTAAAAGATAATCAAAGAATTCCCAAGATGTCATCTTATCAGGAGTCTTTAACCAGATATATGGTGCATTAACACCACCTGATACTGTATAACCCGCTGACTTTAAGCCTTCAAGAATAGTCTTTGCATTATTCATATAATATGCAATCTGTTCTCCTGTCTGCTTCTGTCCTTCTTCTGTATATACAGCCTCTCCTGCTCTCTGGATAATGTATGGAGCACCGTTAAACTTAGTGCCATGTCTTCTTGCCCAGAGGCTGTGAAGCATAACATCTCCACTCTTTAAATCCTTAGGAATAACTGTGAAACCAAGTCTTGTACCTGTAAATCCTGCATTCTTAGAGAATGAACGAAGTTCTATGGCACAAGTTCTTGCTCCTTCACATTCATATATTGTATGTGGTACATTTTCTTCTGAAATATATGCTTCGTAAGCTGCATCATATATAATAACTGCACCTACCTTGTTAGCATAGTCAACCCATCTTTGAAGTTCATCTTTAGTTATTGTTGAACCTGTTGGGTTATTAGGAAAACAAAGATATATAATATCAGGTGTTTCCTTGGGAAGTTCTGGTGCAAAGTTAGTCTCTGCTGTACAAGGCATATAGATAACATTGCTCCACTTCTGCTGTTCTGGAATATAATCACCTGTTCTGCCAGCCATAGCATTAGTATCTACATATACCGGATATACAGGGTCACATACTGCAATCTTATTATCAACCGAGAAGATGTCTCCGATATTACCTGAATCAGACTTAGCTCCATCACTTACGAATATTTCATCAGCAGATATATCTGCACCTCTCTTCTTATAGTCGTGCTCTACAATAGCATTTCTTAAGAACTCATAACCAAGATCTGGGGCATATCCGTGGAATGTCTCTGCCTTACCCATCTCATCAACTGCATTATGTAATGAATCAATAACTACTGGTGCAAGTGGAAGTGTAACATCTCCGATACCAAGGCGGATAATCTCCTTGTCTGGGTTAGCTGCACTGTAAGCACTTACCTTCTTGGCAATTGTTGAAAACAGATAACTTCCTGGAAGCTTTAAATAATTCTCATTAATCTTAAACATTCTTCTCTCTCCTTATCCTATACATAAATCATTTGCAAGTATTATACACTACTATTATTCTAACAACAATATAAAGGATAATAAACCTAATAATAATAACCGTTACTATACATTTACCGCTATGTCCCAAGATAAAATCTTAATAATCTTTCATATTCTTCATTAATTGCAAGCACAATGTTATTATCTCCGTGTGTGTTATCAGGATGATATATTTTCAACAAATCTTTGTAACGTTTCTTAACAGAGTCAGTATCATTAACACCTTTAAAGAATATCTTGACATTTTCTGCATCAGCCATAGTTCTTCGTGCTTCGCGATACACCTTATCCCTGTACATAAGCTTTTCTCTGTTAAACCTCTCCTTGTCAATTGCAAGCTGTCTTGTCTCTTTTTCAAGTATAGTCCACTTCTGATCAAATAAAGACTGCTGGCTCTCAAGCTGTTTCTTCATAAGCTGGTTCTTTCTCTGCTGGCTTCTTAACATACCCTTCTGTTTATCAATAAGCTGTCTGTCCTCTTCAAGAGACTGGCTTAATTCATTCAATCTTATATTCTCTTTGAACAGAAATTTCTTCTGTTGTTGTTCACTAAGAGTTTCAAACTTTTTCTCATCCATAAACAACCCTCTCTAATAATTACTTTGCACTATGAAACCAGAACACCTTAACAGGCTGACATCCCTCTTTGGTTCTTATCGTATGGGCCACTCCTGCGAGTGCAACAAATGAATCACCCGCCTTAATCGGAAATATCAGATCATCAAGCTTGGCATACCCCTCTCCTTCTAACACATAAAAGCCTTCCTGGTCATTATGCACGCCTGGTTTATCTGAAAATTCATTAGAAGCATATATTGTTGTTCCCGAAGAACATCCATTAGTACAGCCATTCTCTGCTGTAAGAAATCTGTGTGTTCTGCTGTCCGCTCCCTGTGTCCTAATAACTTCTTCCATAGTTACATATGGCTTCATAATCTAATCCTCCTAATTAAACAAAATGGAGTCAATGCCAAAACACCGACCCCACTTGACTTTATATAATTAATTATTATCTGTTCTTATATGCAAGCATCTCTGTATAAGCAAGAAGAAATGGTCCAACACCCTTAGCATCATCTTCAACGATTGGCTCTGACATATAATAATCATATGTACCTGGTCTGTTACCCTTGCCACCAAGTCCTGCTACAAGACAGATGCCACCAAGTGACATCTCACCATCTTTAGTGTTAAGATATTTATCACATATTCCATTAATAGCTTTTTCTGCATATTCTCTATAGTTTTCTGGAAGATATCCTAATCTTACACCCTTAAGAATTGCATATGCCATAATCGAGCTTCCACTTGTCTCAAGATAGTTCTTCTCCATACCACCATAATTAACTACCTGATACCACATTCCGCTTTCATCCTGATACTTAAGCATTGAATCCATAAGTTCAACAAATGCGTCCTCAAGCATCTTACATTCTGCATCATACTTGTGGTCTGAATTATCAACCTTATCAAGAGTGTCAAGTAATGCCATAGCATACCAGCCGCTTGCTCTCAGCCAGCAATGCTGTGAAAGTCCTGTAACCTTGTCACACCAGAATGCTTCCCTGCTGACATCAATAGCATGATAATATAATCCATTAAGAGGATTCTTCATATTCTCAATAACATACTTGAACTGTGCAAATATATCTGGATAATTCTTTCTATTATTAAACTTAGTCTCATATTCAAGGTAAAATGGCTGTCCCATATACATACCATCAAGCCATACCTGATTAGGATATATATCCTTATGCCAGAAAGATCTTGCTTCATTGTTACATCTAGGCATAATCTCAATCTGTGAATATACTAAATCAATTGCCTTTCTATACTTTTCTTTACCTGTAAGGTCATAAAGTTCAAATAAAGTCTTACCAGCATTGACATTATCAATATTCTTCTCTCCAATGCTGTATCCATCTATTGTTCCATCTTCGTGAACTCTGTAATCGATGAAATTATCTGCGAACTTAAGATACTTCTCATCCTTAGTCACATCATACATCTGAAGCACAGCCTTTATCATAACCCCATCAATATAATTCCAGTTAGACTTAAGACCCTGTCTTATCTTTTCAATATTCCACATAGGTGCTTCTGGTGTGCTCTTTTCGAGCAATTCATCAATATACTTTACAATAATATCCATCACGTTTCTCCTTAACATTCTCAATTTGTTATAATTGTATCAAATCCTGTCCAATTTTACAACATTTTTTGTCATAAAATACAATTTGTTTATAAATTTATTATACCTAAACTCTCTTGTCGTATTCTGTCAGAAAAGGTAACTGATTAATATTTTCTAAAGAACTAATAGCAGATAACAGCATTATCAGGAACAACAGCTTTATATGATACTCCCATACCATCGGTATTTCTGATAATTGAAGTAACTGTATTGACATTGCCAGCTTTGATATATTCAAGCTTAATATTCATTCCTGTCTCATATCTTATAATGTCAATATTGTTCGCAGCATTAACATCATATATATCATTGTGTCCGTCAAGCATAATATACATATGCGTGTTGCCATCAACTACAACAGGCATAATCTTTGATATAACACCTGTTACATTTTCTGTATTAGTAATCTCCTGCGTAGATTTATCAACAATTCCATTATCCTTAAGAAGCTGGATATAATTAGATTCACATTGAAGAACAGAATCACCAATTGCCACATTCTGGTACTTCTCTATGTTAAGCATTGCATAACATTTTACAAGCCCTGCATCATCTTTTAATGCCATAAAATATGTCGGCTGTCCACTTACATTAATTAAAAGTGGAAATGTCGCTTTATATCCAAGATTCTGCACCCGTCCTTTGGCTGAATCCATAGCCGAATATTCCTCAGCTCCCGAAACCTCATAATAACGTGTCTCCATTGTACGCTGGTTCATAAGCACAAATCCTACATTAGAATTATCCTGTCCAACTGATGTGATTCCTGTATATACCCACACATCGTCCTCAAGTGCTATATAATTATAACCATCCGTTGTCTTAAGGCAGTCCCTCTGGCTTAAAATACTGTTAATAAATCCATGCTTAAGACTTCCGTTATAATCATACAAATCAATAAGAAGCTCTGCTGAATACACTTTATCAACCCACGTTGGAACATCTTCCACCTTATAATCTGTCATTTCGCCTGTAACTGCATTACAAAGCACAACCCTGCCTACTGTCTGTCCGCCAAACAGTCCTATATTAAACTTCTTAACAGGGCATACCCAGTAAGGCGTTCCCTCATCATCAATCTCGAAGTTAATACTATCAAAAATATATGTTGGATATGCAAATCTTAAATGCCTGTATATATATCTTGAAAAATGATCCGACTCCGAATACTTAATCCCCTCTGAAAGCCTTACACATTCAGCCTCCTGTGTTGTCATATCAATTCTTATATATGCTGGAATACCCTTCTTATAGTTAGCAAACCATTTAATAAGATTGCCATATTCAAGTGGTGTAACCCTGACTGGCTTTTCTTTATAATTAATCTGTGAATACATATCCGCAACTTCATACTGGGAAACCATATCAACCATAGTTCCCATTACTCTTGTACCAATAATCGAAGCTGACTCCTTATCAAGCAGTGGAATCTGGTCATACGAAACTTCCCTGATATCATCTGTAAAGCTTCTGTTCTCCACTGTTAAGAGATTCCGGTACTTTGCCGCATTAATTATTGGCGAAGATAATACATTGCCAACTACATATACAACAACAAATGCAATCGTAACATTAAGAAGCACCTTAAATATAATACTACCTGCCTTAGTCTTAAATTCAAAATGAGGGACTTTTATTGTATTATTATTAATGTCTTTATATCTGGTGCTTCCCTCCTTATGGTTCATTATCCACTGGGCAATTGTAATTATTATCATAACAAATATAATAAATCCCCAAAATCCCTGTGAATGTATATTAATTGCAGGGAGCTTGATATAGTAATACACTGCTGCAACAACAATAACAACAAACGCCATAATAAGCTTCAATCCATTACTGACTTTCTTCATAATACTCTTACCTTTCCTCTTAATTCAATATGCTATGTTAAAATTGTATTAAACTGCAAAGCATTTAACCAATCCATATAAAATCATAGACATATATGTTTATTTTTATAATCTTAATATTAATCTTAACATATATTTTATTGACAATCCATAATTTTAGTATAAAAATGATAATTGGAAAATATATGCTATAAAGGATGGTAACTAAAGTGAAAACAGGAATTGTATTTGAGGGCGGCGCATTCAGAACCATATTTTCTTGTGGTGTTATGGACGCTCTTGTTGAAAATGATATTATGCCAGATTATATGATTGGTGTATCTGCCGGTGCGGCATACGGCGTATCAATGGCTTCAAAACAGCCCCGCCGTAATCTTGATGTACTTATGAAATACCGCAATGACAAAAGATATCTCGGTCTTAGTAATATGATTGATAAAGATAACAAGTCTATCTATGGATTGGAATTCTCCTATGAAACAATCCCTAATGAACTTAATCTGTTTGATTATGATGCTTTTAAGCAGTATAAGGGTGATTTCTACTGTGTAGTTACTAATCTTCTTACCGGTCAGCCTGAATATATGAAATACACCGGTGATGACAGGACTAACACCGTGCTTAAAGCTACCTGTGCACTGCCTATGCTGTTTCCGCCAATTATTATTAACGATGTTCCGTATATGGACGGCGGATTATCAGACTCAATACCTTATCTTAAAGCCATTGAGGATGGTTGTGACAGAATAATTGTCGTTCTTACAAGACAGTCAGGCTACACTAAGACAACTTCACGCTCTACTAAGGCTATTGCATATTCTTATAGAAACCAGTACCCTAAGCTTACAGAAACTATGCTTACAAGAGCCAGCCGCTACAATGAAAGCCTAAAAGGTCTTGAACAATATGTTAAAGAGGGACGTATCATAACTATACAACCTACAACAAGCAAGGGCTTTTCACGTCTTGAAAAGGATAAGAACAAAATCCTTTCTATGTACAATGACGGCTACAACCAGTGCTATGAACTGCTGGATACCATCAAAGAATTCTATGAAATTAAATAATTTTATGGAATTAAATAATTCCACATAATCCGCTTATTATTAATGTATACACTCTGTTTATTCTTCAGAAAATGGAGTGCATACATTAACATCTTAATAATTCCCGCATACAAAGTCTTTCACTATTCCTATCGCTTCCCTGACCATATAATTAACAAACAACACATCATCGCTCCCGCTTGCTATTCCACTTACATGTGTCAAGCCTTGTCCCTTAGCTAAAAGCTTAGACCTGAATATATGGAAATTATTCGTTGCAATGCCTACCGGAGAGCTGAAATCTGAAATGTATTGTACGGAATATTTCATATTCTCATTAGTATCTGTTGACTTATCTTCCATAATTATTCTGTCACTATCTATACCTCTTTCGCATAGATATTCATACATTGCAAGTGCTTCTGTCTTATTCTCGCCACGTCCTTGTCCACCCGATACTATTATCTTACATTCTGTATTAATACATGCGTAATCATAGGCAGAGTCAAGTCTTCTTTTAAGTGAACGTGTTATTCGGTCGCCTCTTATCTGACAGCCTAGCACTATTACATATTCACAATTATAATCTGGCTTTTGCTTCATACTTATAACTATAAGGCTCTCAAGTATTGCAAATATAACAAATCCTGTTATTATGACAACTCTTACTATATTCTTCACAAGCTGTGGGATATCTATAATTCCTTTGGCATCTAGTGTTCCTGCTATGTATAAGCCTGCAAAGAAAATTGTACCTAAAATCCATATCCATATAAATGAAGATTTACGGCCTGCATATGATACACATAGTATATAGTAGGCAAGGCATATTATGGATAAAATTAAGCATATATATCTCATATGTGGTTTCACTTAGTGCTCCTTTACTGTTTGGTGGATTGTTTCTTATTGACTATATCCAATAAAACTTATTAGTTATAATCATACAGATATTTTGTCTTTTTGTCTATTTTTTGATAATTAATTGTATTGACACTGGTTTTAAAGATTTATACACTTTAATTAATACAATTAATATGTCTGATTTCCTCATATTTAAAAGTGAGTGTCAGGCAGGAAAAGGAGTTTTTATGTTTAAATATAATAAAGATGTTATACCTACTGATTGTGAACCAGGAGTCACACGCAAAATTCTCTGTTATTCTGATGACCTTATGATGTGCGAGATTACTTTTAAGAAAGGCTCTAATGGGAACTTTCATAAGCACGAACATTTACAGATTACTTATATTGCCAAGGGAAGCTTTGAATTTACAATTGGTGGCGAAACCAAGATTGTAAATCAAGGCGACAGTGTGTATATGCCATCTAATGTTGAGCACGGCGTTACCGCACTTGAAGACGGCATACTTGTCGATGTATTCAATCCTATGCGAAAAGATTTTCTTGCTTAAGCTCATTACAATTAATGTATTGGATTTTAGACCCTTTTCGTGCGGGTGCACATAATCGTCACATAGTGTCTTTTATGTAATATACCATATAATTAAATAAAACTGCGGGACATACATAAATGATACTCAAATATCATCTATATAATATATCCCGCAGTTTTTATGTTCTTAAAATATTATCGCAATAATTTAACAATATTCTTAGTATCAATTAAACTGCCTACCACCACTGATATCTGTAACAGACAATTACTTATTAACCTTTATATTAAGAAATGCATCCTGTCCGATATTCTTTACGCTCTTTGGCACTGTTATCTCTTTAATTCCACTTGACATAAATGCCGCATAGCCTATATTTTCCAAACCGTCTGGAAGTGTCACCTCTGTAAGATTAGTACAGCCCGAAAAAGCATATGTACCAATGTTCTTAACTGAAGATGGTATTGTCACACTCTTAAGATTGGTATTGTTATAAAATACACCTGAGGCAACTGTTACAACTCCATCTTTAATAGAGTAATTCTCTTTATTCTGGTCAGCTTCATAAAGAATATTATTAACAATTATATCATTAGAGTCCTTTAACTTTTCTGCCCTCCATCTGGTTTCAGTAAATGCGTGTGTGCCTATATCTTCAACTGACTCTGGTATGACTATTTCTTCAAGGTTATAACAAGATAAAAAAGCATTTGAAGATATGTAGGTTATACCCTGCTCTATAGTTACTTTTTTAATCATCGTATCGTCCCTGAATGCACCATCGCCTATTGTGGATACACTTTTACCGTCAAGAACTGCTGGAACAACAAGTTCATCTTCCGACCTGCCCTTATCTGTAAGAGCAGTAATTGTAAGCGTTCCGTCTTCATTCTCTGTATACTGGTAAAGAGCAATTTTAATATTCTTTCTACCACAGCCTGATATTGCTAATAACATAATAAGCATCAAGCCTGCCACCAACATTTTCTTATGTATCTTCATTAACAGCCTCCCTTAGCCCACATATAGCAGAATGCCTGTGTTCTTGCCGCAAATCTGCAATTCTTAAGAAGTTCTTTCACTTCTTCTTTAGTGTACCACGAAGCTGTTATTTCTTCCATAGTTGATGTACTTTTAGAAAATGTTCCTTCTGCCTTTCCAATGACTACCTGATTAGTTTCATTTGAAAAACCTATTGCACTGTAGCTGTCATAAAGCTTATCATCAATCCTTATAAGATTAAGTCCTGTTTCTTCCTTCAGCTCTCTCTTAGCCGCAACCTCCGCTGTTTCGCCCTCATCAATAAGTCCCGCCGGGAAATTGTATACATAATCTCCTACGGACATTCTGTATTCCTTATTGATAAGTATTCTCCCGCCATCAATATCTGTCACAACTATAACAACCCCGTCAGGTCTGTCATTATGAAGGTCAGCCAATGAACTCACATTATCATTACGGCTTATTATTTCATATACCTTGGTTCTGTTATCCTCTGTTGTATATGTAATATCATATCTGTTAATAAAATGTCCGTCTAAAACCTTCTTGATACCTTCAAATCTCATTTTATTCCTCACTTCTTATTCTGCATGCATAGAAAATGCTTCCATATCGTAGCTCTTAAGGTTATCATATATCTTTCTGTCATCGGCTTCTGATAAGAGCTTATCCCTGTCTTTGGCTACAAGCATTTCATTCTTGCTTGAACGATGATGGCTAGGTCCGCCTACACAGCCTCCTTCGCACGCCATTCCTTCAACAAAGTCAGCTTGAAGTCTGTCCATTTTTAATAGCGTAAGTGCTTTCTTACATTCTGCTCCACCTGAACATTTTTCTATAGTGAACTTAGATGGGTCTTCACCTAACTCCTTCATACATTCTACTACAGCGGCAGCAACTCCACCACCATTACCAAATCTCTTGCCATATACACTTGCCTGCTGGCTGCTGTTAGCTTCAGCCTCAATCTTAACGTCCTTAGCTCTAAGCATTGCTCTGTACTCACCTACTGTAAGAACATAATCAGCATTTCCTTCTAAGTCCTTGTTACGTCTTTCATCTTTCTTTGCAATACAAGGTCCGATAAATACCGTTACTGTGTCCTTATCCTTAGACTTTAACATTCTTGAAACCGCACACATAGGTGATACAGTTGTCGATATATTGTCTGTTAATTCAGGATAGTGTTTCTTTATCATATTAACAAATGCAGGACAGCACGATGTTGTCATCTTTTTGCCCTCTTTATTAGCTTCAAGCCATTCCTTTGCTTCTGCACCGGCTGTCATATCACCACCAAGGGCAACCTCTACCATATCAGAAAATCCAACTTTCTTGCAGGCTGTTCTTATACTGTCCATTGTAATATCTGCACCAAATGAACCTTCAATTGCCGGTGCTACCATAGCGACAACCTTTTTACCTGATGTAATTGCCTTAATAACATCAACTATATCTGTCTTAGAACCAATAGCACCGAATGGACAGGCGTGTATGCAATGTCCACATTTAATACATTTACTGTCATCTATCTCACATATACCATTTTCGTCCATAGTAATTGCACCTACCGGACAGATTTTCTTACAAGGTCTAATCAAATCTGCAATAGCATTATATGGACAGGCTTTAGCACACTGACCACATTCTTTACATTTGTCAGGGTCAATATAAGCTCTGTCGCGCCCCATAGATACAGCCCCAAACTTACACGCCTGCTGACAGGCTTTAGCCATACATTTTCTACAATTATCTGTAACTATATAATGTGAAAGTGGACAGTCAGCACATGCCGCTTCTATAACCTGAACCACATTATCCTTACCTGTCTTAGGTGTTTCTGATGGACACTTTCCTTCTGCAAGTCTTATACGTTGTCTTACAACTTCACGCTCTTTGTATACGCAACATCTGTACTTCGCCTGAGGTCCCGGAAGCAGCTCATATGGAAGCTCCTCCTTCTTCTCTTCAAGCTGTCCAGCATAAGCAAGCTTTGCAACCTGATATAATATTTCATGTTTAATTTTCAGTATATTAGCATCATTAGAAAGCATATCTTTTGTCCTCCTGTAATCAAATATATTTACTAAGTAGATACAGTATAGCACACTTAATATATGTTTCCTAACCCTTTTTTAAACTTTCCCCTCTAATCCCCCAACTCCAGCAAAAACATTCCCTCACAACCAAACAACACACCCCTCTCAACAACCAGTATAAACTCCCCCAGCAACCAGCAATACCCAGACATAAGTCTGGGCGAGCGTCACTACTATCCAAAATCTTCAAAACCCCAGTCAACAACATACCAGCCAAAAAATCATCACACCCCACCAATCAACATATACTCCCCCAACAACCAGCAATGCCCAGACATAAGTCTGGGCGAGCGTCAGTTATTATCCAAAATCTTCAAGAAACCAATCAAAAACAGAAAAGTCAATATCCACCAAACTCCCCGATATCATCTTTTCTCCATATTAGTGTCCCTCATCAATAAATTAATTCCTAAGTAAATCAATTCAAGAACGTAAATCAGATTGGGGAAGCTTATAGTTGCATAAGAAGACGATGGGGAGCCGCCGGTCCTTAGTCGGCAGCCCTGGCTGGCGACTTAGTACCGCTGCGAGCGACACTCAGTGCAAACGTGTCTTCGTTGTAACTATAAGCTTCCCCAATCCTCACTCACAACCTCCCGTTCTTAATCCTCACAACCTCAATTAATTTATCGCTATCACCTTATAATCCTGCTCCTCCACAGCCTTCTTAAGTACCTCATCATCAACTTCCTTTGCAAGTGTCACGACAGCCTCATTCTTCTCGTGGCTTACAACTGCCCCGCTTACACCGTCAACTGACTCTAATGCCTTCTTTACTCTTGCCTCACAGTGTCCACACATCATACCTTCAATATTCATTGTCTTTGTCATTTTATTATCCTCTTTTCTTTTATTATTAATATCCTGTGATGTAATATTATTCACAGGGCTATTATCAGTATTGTCTGTTGTCTTAACAATAAGACCCTTTCTGGCAGCTTTCTTTTTGTATACCTCATCTCTTGCTGTGTCATATATCTTTACAAGATTAAGCCTTAAAGCATTAGTCACAACACAGAAGCTTGAAAGGCTCATCGCCGCCGCACCAAACATAGGATTCATCTCCCAGCCAGTCAGATGTATCCACACACCTGCTGCAAGTGGAATTCCTATTATATTGTATATGAATGCCCAGAACAGGTTCTCGTGGATATTTCTTATCGTCCTGTGGCTGAGCCTGATAGCCGCCGCAACATCACTTAAGCAGTTCTTCATAATAACAACATCTGCTGCATCAATCGCCACGTCTGTTCCTGCACCAATCGCAATACCTATATCTGCTGATGTCAATGCTGGTGCATCATTAATTCCATCACCAACCATTATTACTTTGCCATACTTCTTAAGACGCTGTATTTCCTTTTCCTTACCGTCCGGAAGAACTCCTGCAATAACCTCATTAACACCTGCTATCTTTCCTATCGCATTGGCACTTCTTTCATTATCACCTGTTATCATTACAACATAAAGACCCATATCCTTTAATTCCTTTATGGCTTTAGGACTGTCCTCTTTTATTGTATCGGCAACAGCGATAATTCCTAAGAATTCTTTATCTGTTGCAAAGAACATAGGTGTCTTTCCATCGCCTGAAAGCTCGTAGGATTTTTTTATATATTCTTGTGGTATTGTTGCCTTTTTGCTTATATAATCTGCATTACCGCCGTATAAGCTGATTTTATCAGAAATATCTGCACTGTCCGCCTCAAATGCTTTAATATACTGTGCACTGGCTTCAAGCCCATTTCCTGCAACTGCATTTGATACATCTATTGATATAATATCTGAATAATCATTCTGCTTTGCTGTATAATCGTAATTCACAACAGCTTTAGCAAGTGGATGCTCACTTCTTGCCTCTAACAGCTTCGCTATTGATATAAGCTTGTCGTCAGTAATTCCATCTGCACTTACAACATCAGTAACTACCGGTTCACCAGCTGTTATTGTACCTGTCTTATCAAGGGCAGCAATCTGCATTTTACCAGTCTGTTCAAGTGAAATGGCTGTCTTAAACATTATACCATTCTTAGCACCAACACCATTACCAACCATAATAGCAACTGGCGTTGCTAGTCCAAGTGCACAAGGACAGCTTATAACAAGCACCGATATTCCTCTTGCAAGTGCAAATCCAGCACTCTGTCCGGCTAACAGCCACACTATAATAGTAACTGCTGCGATTCCTATTACTACAGGCACAAATACTCCTGATACCTTATCTGCTATCTTTGCAATAGGTGCTTTAGTTGCCGCCGCATCACTTACCATCTGTATAATTTTTGATAAAGTTGTATCCTCACCTACTCTTGTTGCAACACATTTTATATAACCTGATGTGTTAAGAGTTGCCGCTGATACACTGTCACCGACATTTTTATCGACCGGGATACTCTCTCCTGTGAGGGCTGACTCATTAACCGCACTCATACCCTCTATAATCTCACCATCAACAGGAATATTCTCTCCTGGTTTTACAACAAATGTATCCCCTTTGTGAACCTGTTCTACCGGAACAACCTGTTCATTACCATCAATAACTACTGTCGCTGTTGTCGCCGCAAGCTTCATAAGGCTTTTAAGTGCATCTGTTGTCTTTCCTTTTGAATGGGCCTCAAGCATTTTACCTATTGTTATAAGTGTAAGAATCATTGCCGCTGACTCAAAATAGAATTCGTGCATATAATGCATTACACCATCCATATCCATACGCACCTGTGCATCAGTCATCGCAAATAAGGCATATGTGCTGTATAAAAATGCTGCACCAGAGCCAAGTGCTACAAGCGTATCCATATTAGGTGAGCCGTGAAGCATACTTTTAAAACCACTTATAAAAAATCTCTGGTTAATAACCATAATTATTATTGTAAGAAGCATCTGTATAAGTCCCATAGCTATATGGTTATTCTCAAGTACACCTGGAAGCGGCCAGCCCCACATCATATGTCCCATACTGAAATACATAAGTATAAGCAGAAATACAAGCGATGCCACAAGTCTTTTGGCAAGCTTAGGTGTTGTTGTATCTTTAAGCGATTCCTCAAGTCCTGCTATTGTTTGATTGCCTTCACTTTTACTACCTGAACTTTCTGAACCTCTTATGCTTGCACCATATCCTGCATCGGTTACTGCCTTTATTATCTGCTCGTCTGCGGCTGCACCCTCAACGCCCATTGAATTAGTGAGCAGACTGACTGAACAGCTAGTTACACCAGGAACCTTGGATACAGCTTTCTCAACTCTTGCCTGACACGCGGCACAGGTCATCCCTGTAACATTGTATTGTTTCAAAATGTATCATCTCCTCCCTTAATCTGTTAAGCACATTAATTATATTGTCTTAATATCTACTACCTTAAAATCTAATCTTTCTATAGTTCTTCTTATTAAATCATCATCAACAGGCTTATCAAGCTGTATTGCAGCTGTCTTTTTCTTTAAATTAACTTCACAGGCCGCTCCATCTATTCTGTTAATCTGATGTTCTATGCTGTTCTTGCAGTTATCGCAGTGCATACCCTCAATTGTTACAAGCTTAGTTGCAATTATGTCACCCGCAAGCACTTTCTTGTCCTCTTTCATTGTTCCACCGCTGCCACAGCAGCCGCCTTCTCCTTTGCCGTGCTTTATGCCGCTTTTTACTGCAAATATTACTATAATAACTAATACTACAATTATTATCGCTGTTCCCATATATACCTCTTTTCTTACTTCATAAACTTCTGCATTGTCATAATAAGTTCATCAACTACCTCATCATCACCATTCTTTATGTCATCAACTACGCAGGTCTTAATATGATTAGAAAGTAATGCTTTATCAAATGCAGTAAGCGCCGCGTTAGCGGCAAGTGCCTGATTAAGAATATCTATACAGTAGGCATCATTCTCAACCATACCGTATATTCCTCTTATCTGGCCTTCTATCCTTTTTAATCTGTTAAGAAGAAGCTTCTTCTCTGAATCACTTCTTTCTTTCATCTTGCTGCCACAACAGCATTGTTTATCTTCTGCCATTCAACCACTCCTTTCGCCTGCTATATTACTGTGTTAATATCATCATCTATAATATATACCCCCTGTGGGTATTTTGCAAGGATAATTTTTCTCATTTAAGGCATTTTAATTTTAAAATGAATTCTATCAGAATTCACTATTACACAAAAAATGTGTATCCGTCAGATAACTACCCAATTATAGCTGCCTGTAAGATACACACTTTACTTTTAATATTCTTTTTTCTGTTATTTTCCTGTACAAGGACTATTAAAGTCACAGTACAAAATTGCCTCTGCTATTCTGTTGTCCCTTTCCAGCCCGCGATATCACTGTCACTAAAAGCATAATCAAGAGGCCTTTTATATATTTGCTCATAAGCTGCCTTCTTCTGCTCATAATCTTTTTTCATCATATCAAAGCTGTTATCACGCTCATTCTTTTCCGGGTCTGGATATATAGGGTCTAATATGTGAAGAACATACTTAACTCTTTTAAATTCCTCTGTATCATCCTTATCCATATCTTTCATCTCAACAAAGCACGATATAATCGGAACATTAAACTTGGCTGCATAAAAGTATGCCCCCCTCTTTGGTGGACGAGGCTTTCTGTAATTAAACCACATTTCCTGCTCTGGATATATAAGAATATACTCTTTCTTATTAACAAGAAGGTTATTAAGTGTTCTATAAAAATGTCTTTCCATATAATCCTTATCTTTGCTGACTGGAATTTCATCTGCATATCTCATAAGAAAACCAAGAAAACCTTTCATTGCAAAGTTAGTATCCTGACTTACGATAAACATTCTGTATCTTCTTGCCTTCTTAATTCCATATCTTATAATCGTTGTATCAACAGGATTAAAATGATTACTTGTTATAATAGCTCCTGATTTAATATGTTTAATCTTCTCTGCACCTACAACCTTTGTATTAGCATTAACGCCAAAAGTTATAAAATCAACAATTCTTCTTGCAAGCCAGTTCCTGTAATGATATGGAATTTCATTACGCTGTTTTACATATTTGCCAAGAAGCTTTTTTCTTCTTGTACTGTCAAGTTCCGGATCGCCGATTTCTACTTTGTCATTAAACCTTCCGTTATCTGCCGCATTTTTAATATTAGCAACAACTTCCTTCTTGCTTCCACCTATTATCATAATCTTATCTTTTCTCCACTTTCAAGCACTTTTCTAAATGTTACTTCTGTATCTGCATTAGCTCCTGCTCTTCTGAAAAGATCAGCCATATGCTCTTTATCCTCTGCCTTCTGTTCATCTGAATAATTCTCTTTGCTCTTAACAATGTCTTCATAATAAACAGAACGTTTAGCATAATCCCAGAAATAACTCTCGTACTGAATTCCATCATAGCACCAAGGCTTATCAAATAAATTATAATGAATTATCTTAGGTGATGGATTCTCAGGCTTATTTCTGTTAGGCATTGCATCCCAGCAAGATTCAAGATATTCTATCTTACCATAACACATAGAATTAAGATAATCCTGATCTGGTGCGATACAGTCAAAATGGTATTTATTAAGAAGATATAAGAAATGCTCTGCAAGATTAACCTCTCTTAAAGCCTTCATATTCATAAGAAGCATACCTGAATTAAAGTAATCACCAAGCTTTAAACCAAGTGATTCTGTCATATATCTTTGCAATTCAGGAGCATCATTAACTGAACTATCTTTGCACACTCCTATAAGATTGCCGTGCATATCTGTATCATAAAGCTCTGATATATCGCCAGGAACAACTATATCACTGTCTATATATATAGCCTTATCATATTCCGGATACATATCTGGAATAAATATTCTGAAATATATTGTCATTGTGAAATAATCTGAACGAAGCCTGTTCTCAATTCTGTCTGTTATCATATCAAGGCTCTGCTTCATATACTTAAATTCCATCTCAAAATTAGGATGATCCTTAACCAGTTCAGCAAGATTATTTCTATTCTCCTCATTAAGCTCCTGGTAAACTACTATTATCTTGTAGTTTCTGTCCTTTGAAGCATTTTCAATAAGTGATATTAATGCAACATGCAGATATGGTGCATATGCATCATCAATTGTAAAAAATATTGGTATTATCTCATTCTTGTTAATCATATTAATTCTCCATTCCAATTATCTTTATTATTTTAATTATTTTAATATTTTTATTTACATATTTTAATTTCATTAATCTGTACAAATACTCATAAATAATAATTATATTTCATAGCTGCCAAGCTCTGCCAAAGCATTTTTGTATTTATTAAACAATACCTCGTATTCTTCTCTTGGTATTTTAAGCACCTCAAATACTTCTTCTGTCTGCCACGGCTTCACTGTTTCTGTCCTGACATAAGGAAAGAACTTAAAATGTGTTGTAAAATGCTGGAATACTGTATCACTGTGAAGTCTTCTCTGGTCGTTATATTTTCTTTCACATATCTTCTTATTAACCGATAACTTGTTAAGTGCCGACTGGTCTGGCATAAACATCTGCTTTGAAGTACACATTTCACGGCATTTCTTTAAAAGCCCCGTCTTCTTTAACTGTACCATATTCATAAGAAGCACTCCCGAGTTAAGATAATCTCTTTTAAAAATGTTCTTTCTAAAAAACCAGCTTCCGTAATAATCAAGAACTCCAGCTATCTCTACATTTTCCATATTCTGATAATAAAATTCTGTAAAATCTTTTCTGCATATTATATCAGTATCAAGATACAACAGCCTGTCTGGAAGCTCTGCTATCTCATCTGCAAATAATCTTAACATACAGCATGGCGTAAATCTTGTCGACATATTGGCAAGAGGCACTTCTTTATTGAATAAACCGGACGTATCAATAAATTTAATACGAAGTCTGTTATCATATTTCTTCGATAATTCTGTATTACAATAGTCAGAAAGTCTGCCATCTATCGGCTCATAATGCTTATCATTAACAGACATATTAAGCGTTAATACATATACGTCAAGGTCTTCTTTGGTATGTTCCAATAACGATATAACCGCTATAAGAAGCCCATTCTGTATATTCTTATCTCCACAAAACAATATATTCATATCTGTAATCCTGCAATGCTATTACATAACATTCTTTCTTTCATATCTTATATATTCATAATCGCTAAGATGACTTCGCGACTTCATAACTTCATATACCCTATCGTGAAGCATCTTCTGGTTATCCTTTATTCCTGCACCTGTGTCTGGATAAAACGGTCCATCAATATACACATTGACCTTTGGTCTTTTTATAATGTTCTTAAGAAAATGTCTATGCGTATATGTTGTCGTCATCACATACACCGGTTTATTAAGCTCCGCTGGAAAACGGAATGACGTCTTCTCAAATGGTCTTATCTGTGTATAATACGGCCAGACGTGTGCCTCAGGATATATAATAACAGGATGCCCCTGCTCAATGTGCTTCTTATACGCTTCTGTAAACTTCTTATACTGGCTTATGGAATCCGGAACAGGAAGTGCACCAAGCTCTGGGAGTATCTTACCTATAACGGGTATTCCATAATTGGCCTGGCTTACTATTACATATACTCTCTTTCCTACACACGCAAGTGCTGGTATTACAACATCTCCTACAGGCTGTGTGTGATTGGCATATACAAAATAGCCATCTTTCTTACACTTCTTTAAAAGCTTTCTATTCTTGTAGCTTATATTAAAAAATAACTTACAGCATATGTAACCTATAACTATTGCCAATACATATATAACCATTGAAGCCATTTTAAATAATAAGCTGTTATTTATCCATTCGTAATTAGTCTTTAACTTAAAACTCTGATTGTGGCTTTTAACAACATCATCTGTGTATGAACTATAATATATAGTTCTGTCAGCCTTCATAATATTATCATCTCCAATCACTATCTGCTTTATAGAATAAGATATAAAGCAAAAAGCTACAATTTGTTGTATTGTACCCCTCTGCAACCTGTTTGTCAACAAAATGTAGAGTTAATACTCCAAAATGTAGCTTTAATATCTTTCAATATAGTTCTAATTATTATATTACATTCTCTTATCACTATGTGATATAGCTTTCATTACTATATAATATGATTTTAATACTGTAATGCACTCATTATATTATATACAATTAAACAGCTATTCAATTACACATTTTCTTCAATCCATTCATATAAATCGCTGAATATATCCTCACGGTCTGTTTCACTGTGAAGTTCGTGTCTGTCATCTTCATAAAGATAAAGTTCAACATTATCCACATATTTAGTATACATTTTAAATGCCTTCTTTACACCCTTACCATAATCTCCTACCGGGTCTTCAAGTCCTGATGCAAATAATACAGGAAGCTTATCCGGTGTCTTTGCTATATTCTTCTTATCAATATCATATTTAATAACATTTAAAAATCCTATATACGCATTGGCTGTGAACTTATAAGAACACTTAGGGTCGCTTAGGTACTCATCAACTATCTTAGTATCCTTAGTAAGCCAGTCGTTAGCTGTCCTGTTGTCCTTAATTCTCTTATTATATGCACCGAACATAATCGTATTGAGGAGTTCACTTCTATATCTTTCTCCCCTTACAAGCTTCGCAATATGTGCAAGCTTAAGTCCGCTGTCAACAACTGCCTTAGGCTGGTTGCCTGTTCCTAAGAATATAACTCCGTCAAGCTCATCTCCATATATGCTGGCATATTTTCTTGACATATATGAACCCATACTATGACCGATAAGAACATATGGAAGGTCTGGATAATTCTTCTTCATTATAAGTGTAAGCCTGTGCATATCTTTAATTAAAAAGTCTGCACCATGATTACCCTTGGCAAAATATCCCAGATCTTCATCACTATTAACTGAATCTCCGTGTCCTAAATGATCATTACCTGCAACTACAAAGCCTTTGCCTGTAAAGTATTCTGCCATCTCTTCAAACCTTTCAATATGGTCTATCATTCCGTGTGCAATCTGTATTACACCTACAGGCTTCTTATACACGTCACTGTCCGGATACCATATAACCGCGTGGATATTACATATTCCGCTAGAAGACTTAAACTGTTTATCTTCTCGTTCCTTTGGCATATTTAAAACCTCCTTTTATCTGATATTTTTATTTAATATTGCAATTTCATATACTGACTTATACTATCAATATTATTATCTGCTATTAATAATTACCAAAGTGCTGCTGATAATGATTAATCCCTGTGGCTTCTGTCAACATATTCCCTCTTAGTAACAAGGCTCTTATATGCTGGACGGATAATCTTGTCAGTTGTAACAAGTTCTTCTATTCTGTGTGCACTCCAGCCAACAATTCTTGCTATTGCAAAAAGCGGTGTATAGAGTTCCTTTGGTATATCCAGCATATCGTATACAAATCCACTATAGAAATCAACATTAGGACTTACACCCTTGAATATCTTTCTCTCCTTGGCAATAAGCATTGGTGCAATCCTCTCTATATTATTGTACAATGCCATATCCTCAGCTCTTCCCTTTGCATTAGCAAGCTGCTCAACAAATCCCTTGAACACTCTTTCTCTTGGGTCTGATAACGAATATACAGCATGACCCATACCATATATAAGACCTTTCTTATCAAATGCTTCTTTATTAAGAATTTTATCAAGATAATGCTCTATTTCCTCTTCATCGTGATAATCCTTAATATGTGCCCTTATATCTTCCATCATATTCATAACCATAAGATTAGCACCACCATGCTTTCTTCCCTTAAGTGATGACATAGCTGCTGCAATTGCTGAGTATGTATCTGAACCTGAGGAAGTAACAACTCTTGTTGTAAATGATGAATTATTACCACCACCATGTTCCATATGAAGAAGCAGTGCAATATCAAGTACATGTGTTTCCAGTGGTGTATATTTCATATCTGGTCTTAACATTCTTAAAAAATTCTCAGCAAGTGATAATTCCTTATCTGGTCTGTGGATATACATACTATCATCTCTCTCATAATGATTGTATGCGTGGTAACCATATACAGCAAGCATTGGAAATGTACTTATAAGCTGTATGCTCTGTCTTAATACATTTTCTATGCTAAGATCATCTTTCCTGTCATCGTAAGATGCAAGTGTAAGAATACTTCTTGTCATTGAGTTCATAATATCAGCTGAAGGTGCTTTCATAATTACATCTCTTGTAAAGTTAGTCGGAAGCTCCATACAGTTAGCAATTATATGTCTGAATTCTTCAAGCTGTGTGGCATCTGGCAGTTCACCAAATAATAAAAGATATGCACTTTCCTCAAATATAAATCTCTTATCGCCAGCACCTTTTACAAGTTTAGTTACATCATAACCTCTATATAAAAGTTCTCCATCACAAGGTACTTTCTCTCCGTCTATTACATCAAATGCCCTTACACTTGATATATTAGTAAGTCCTGTAAGAACTCCCTGTCCATTTTCATCTCTAAGACCCTTCTTAACTCCGTAATCTACATATAAAGCCTTTGGAATGCTGTCATTATCAATGCACATATCAGCCTGTTTCTTTGAATAATCATTAATATTCTCCATAGTTTTGTTCCACCTTTCCATCATATGCCTTCCTTTCCTATCAAACTAACATAAACCTGTGCTACGTCCAGCACATATACAACTTTAGTTACTCAAGTTCACCATTAACATTGTCATTCATCTGTCTTATGACTCTTCTAAATACCTGCAACTCCTCTTCTGAAACCCCCTCCGTAAGTATCTGCCTGCACTGTTCATATGCAACATTAACTTTATCTATGACCTTATAAGAAGCCTCTGTCAGCGTAATTCTCATTACCCTGCGGTCATCTTCGTCTTCTTTCATATTAATAAGCCCCTTTTCTAATAAATGTTCCAACGACTTAGAAATATGCGACTTTGATAAATGTATTCTGTGTATAATCTCTTTAGCTGTGTCGATATTCTCTTTGGTGATGAATTCAAGAATATCCAGTTCAACTGGTCTTAATCCATATTCTTCCATAATAGGTTCAACCCTTTTAGCAAGAAGCTTTCTAAGCTGCAACCCTGATGTAATTAAATCATAGGCATCCATTGTTAACCTTCCTTAAAATATTATGCAGTATTTAGTTCGTTAGGAAACTATTTCAAGTATAAATGCTAAGCTTTAATCTGTCAATAAAATATATCAAAAGAAAATATAAATTTTAAAAATTTTAAAAAAATTTAATAGAAGTATGAACATCTTTTTATATTTGTATGTTATAATCTGTCATATTTTGTCGATATATAATATAAAAGTAACATTTTGAAATAAGGTCCAAGGAGGGATTATTGCAGTAAATGGAGTTATTAGCAATTCAAAAGTGTACCCTGTCCAGACCATCAGTAATCTTAAAGGTATAGGACGCGATAATACAAGTGCTGAACATAAAAGCGGTGAAAAGCCTCATAGCCAGACAATGAATATGAAGATTGCTTTTGAAGCTTACAACAATGCACCTGCTGACTGCTATACTGTTACTTACAATAATAAGAGCCAGTTACAGTCATTTTATTATTGTCCTCACCACGAGTATACTTACTGATAGCGGACATACAAGAAAAGAGGCTGTCACATCAGGCATAATCCATACAATATATCTGTTAGTCATTACTTACAGTTTATATATTATATGAACAATATCTGATATGACAGCCTCTTTCCTTTTTCTATTTGCTTTACTTTATTTTTATTGATTAAATTCGTTTACTATTTAGTAACACAGCATTTTCTTAAGTTCTTCTCTTTCGTCTTCTTTTACTCTTATTATAATGGCTTTCCTGCCAGCACTTCCTTATAATCCTTATAATTATCCTCCAGCAGCTTAGGTGTATCAAGTCCGTATGGACAATGTGCACTGCACGCTCCACAATGTATACAATCTTCTATCTTCTTCATCTTAGCCTGTACTTCCTTAGTAAGCTGAAGCTCTGATGGTGAACGTCTAAGAAGCAGTGACATTCTTGCACAATTATTAATCTCTATATGTGCTGGACACGTTGGCATACAATATCCACATCCCCTGCAAAAGTTGCCAGCAAGCTCTTTCTTATCATTTTCAATTACCGCTTTAATCTCTTCATCAAGAACTGGAGGGTTATCTATGTAACTTATGAACTCATCTAATTCTGTTTCCCTCTGGACACCCCATATTGGAAGAACATTATCGTATTGTGCCTGATAAGCATATGCAACCTTGGAATTAATTATCAGTCCTCCAGAAAGTGCTTTCATTGCTATAAATCCGATATTTTTCTCACGACAGACTTCAACAAGCTTATGCTCTTTTTCTGTTGCAAGATAGTTAAATGGAAACTGCAATGTTTCATAAAGTCCTGACTCAAGTGCCTCCATAGCAACATTAAGCCTGTGGTTAGTAATTCCTATATGTCTTATCTTTCCCTGTGCTTTTGCCTCAAGCATAGCTTCATAAAGTCCTGTTCCATCACCCGGCTTTGGACAGAATGATGGATTGTGGAACTGGTAAATATCAATATAATCTGTCTTTAAATTATTAAGGCTTGTTGCAAGGTCCTTCCAGAAATCTTCTGAATTCTGTGCTGCTGTCTTTGTTGCAATGTAAATATTATCTCTTACATCTGACAAAGCTTCACCAATCTTTTCTTCGCTGTCTGTATAAAATCTAGCTGTATCATAGAAATCTATTCCTGCCTCATATGCCTTTCTTAACAAATGGGCAGATGCCTCGCTGCTAATTCTCTGGATTGGCAGTGCGCCAAATCCATTTTTATTAACTGTTATTCCTGTACTTCCTAATGTAACTTTAACCATAATATTCCTCTTTTCTATGTATTATTTTATTATTCCTGCCCAGCCTTAACTAACAGATTGTCCTGTATAATTACTTTATCGCCAACATCTATACCCTTATCATAAAGATACATATCTGCCGCTTCTATATATAGAAGATTTCCCTTCTCATCTATAAGTGTAACCTTATCAATAACCTGCTGTCCGTCCATAAGACCCTCACAGCCAAAATCTGGTTCTTCAATATCCTTAACTGTATATATCATCTGTATCCTTCCCTGCTATTTACACTTTTATATATTATATTTATTATGAATATTCAACCTTGAAAGTCTGTTAAAATCCTGCTAATATAATTTAATTATAAATCCAATAGTAGTATTATAGCAATATAAATAACACAATTAAAGACAAAGTATCAACAAAAGCTGTTAGAATTATCGGCAAGGCACCAGATAAGAAATACATATTTGTAACAGGTTTTATACCTAAAAATGCTTAATATCTTGAAATATATATGCTATACTCTATTCATAAATCAACGCGTATATTTAACACGTTTAGATATATCACGATTTAAGAAAGGAATTACATCTATGTTTAAAATTGATGAAAGACTCCCTAAAGAATCTGCTAAAGATTATGTTGTAAGACAACTTGTATATAACATTGTCCACATCAATCTTACACCGGGACAGCAGCTTGACTCTGACGAGATAAGCGAACTTCTTAATGTCAGCAAGAACCCTATACGTGAGGCAGAGCTTGAACTTTCACAGACACGTCTTATTGAAATCAAGCCTAAGATTGGTGCTTATGTATCATTGATTGATGCCAATATTGTCGAGGAAGTAAGGGAATTAAGAAGCGTGCTGGAAGCTGAGCTTGCAGCTCTTGCCTGTACTACTCTTAACAAAGAGCAGATTAATATGCTCTGGGAAAATGTCGCTTTATGGCAGATGTATATGAAACGTAATGACGAAGAAAAGATATTCCAGCTTGATAAAGAATTCCACAAATCATTATATAAAATGTGCAATAAGAATTACTGGTATGAATTAGTGAATAATATCTCACCACATTTTGACAGAACTACTATTCTTAGTTTCAGATGTATATCTGTTGGCCATATTTTATCAGACCATGAGGAACTTGTGGCTGCCATTGAGAACAGGGAGACTGATAAAGCCCGTGAAATATCTAAACGTCACTTAAACAGATATACTGAGAATATTAATTCTATAAAAGATAATTATGCTGAGTACTTTAAAGAATAATTAATGACTGCTACTTATCAGCGTAAAAATATATTTTAACCCTTAAGATTAGTGCCTGTGCACATATGACATAAAATTGTTATCACAAAAAACGTGCACAGCCACAAACTTTATATGTGCAAAAATATGCACAGAAATGGAGATTATTATGGCTCACTTAACTATTAATTACAAATCTTCTGCCCTCAATATGCCTATTATGCTTGATGTCCTTATACCTCAGGGAAGAGGGAATTATAAAGTCCTGTATCTTTTGCATGGTGCAGGCGGTGACCACTCAAGCTGGGTACTTAACACCCGTATTGCAGATTATGTAAATACTACTGATATTGCTGTAGTTATGCCATCTGGCAATAACCGTTTCTATATCAATAATATTCACGGCAAGGACTATTATACTTATGCTGTAAAGGAACTTATAACACAGTGTGAACAGTGGTTTAACATAAGCCGCGACCCTAAAGACCGCTATATTGCCGGTATGTCAATGGGCGGATATGGTGCATTTTATGCAGCACTTAATAATCCTTCTATGTATAACACCGCATTTTCATATTCAGGTCTTCTTAATATACTTGAACGCTACGATAATCCTCAGGGAATTGATATGTTCCCTGTATTCGGAAGCCGTGATGACCTTATCAATAACAAGCTGGATTTATACAGCCTTATTGACGCCTATGCTAAGGAGAACGAAAAGCTTAAGGCTTCTGACACTCAATATAACGATACCAAATTTGTAATAACCTGCGGATTGCAGGACCCAAGAATACATATGAGCTGTGAATTTAATAATGCTCTTTCAGCCGCCGGAATTAACACGTCTTATTACGAAACAGATGGTGGTCACAACTGGGAATACTGGGACAGATGTATTAAAAATACAATTGATTATATATACAATGCAAAAGGTGCAGAATGGAGGTCATTATGTCGGTAATTAATATTAACTTATTCTCTATGATGTTAAGGAGAACTATTGATGTAACTGTCGTTCTTCCTGATAAGATTAACGATGATGAAAAGCTTCCCTGCGTATGGCTTTACCACGGCGGAAGTGGTGACCATACGGAATGGCTCTATCACACTTCTTTGGTGGATACTGTTAACGAACGCCATTTTGCGGCTGTTCTGCCCGAAGTATTTGAATCCTGCTTTGTCAATATGAATATAGGCGACAGGTACGAAAGCTTTGTTGCCAAAGAACTGCCATCTACTATACATAATATGTTTGCGTGTATCTCTGATGACAGAAAATATAATTATGTGTCTGGATTTTCCAACGGAGGCTATGGCTGTTTACATTCAGCCCTCAAATATCCTTCAACTTTCTCAAAGGTTGGTGCTTTTTCTGCTGGTGATAAAGCCGATTCTGTATTTGTTAATGATAACAGTACTAAAGCCAAAAACCGCATATTATTATTCGGTGACAAAGATATCCACAATACAGATTACTGCCTTACATATCTTGCGGATAAGCTTATAGCTGATAATAAGAAGGCACTTGCCCCTGATATATATCACGCCTGTGGAAGTCTCGATCCCTGGCTTGACATGAACCATATTGTAAGAGATTATTTCCTTGAACATAATGATTTCTACAATTACACCTATGATGAACTTGAAGGACTTGGACACGAATGGAAATTCTGGGATATCGAATTACAGAAATTCCTTGATTACGCAGGACTTCCTGTAGTTAAATAAATATAATTATATTCATACAACACTGTATATATCCGGCAATAATTTGTAATACATTTATTATAATAATCGACAAGGCGTTTTATAGCTGTCACTTACACAGTACTATAAAACGCCTTTTATTCAACAGGGTTGTCGCAGCCCTATTTATATTAATTCAATACAATTCCCTTATTAAGTTACCCCAATATTATATTTCAAAATGCTTCTGAAGTTTTTCTGATACTTCTGAAATATTCTCAATATCACTAAGAATATTACCAATCGAATTATTCTGTGCAACAATAGTCTGTGATATATCTTCGATTGTTGCTGAATTCTCCTCTGATGTTGCAACCAAAGTCTGCATTTCTTCCTGTATAGTTCCAAAGCTCTGCTTTATATTATCAATAATGCTATACTCTTCTTTGACAATATCACTTGCCTGCTCTGTGGCATTATTAATATTCTTAAAGTATTCAAGAAGTCCATCAATAGTATCAACACTCTCCGCCGCCGCATTGGTACCTTGTGTAATCTCATCATCAACCTGTCTGGTAGTATCAGTAAGCCACTTTAGTATATTCTGTATATTTCCAGCGGACTTTGCACTCTCTTCTGATAATGCACGGATTTCATCCGCAACAACAGCAAAACCTTTTCCGTGTTCACCTGCTCTTGCCGCTTCAATAGACGCATTGAGTGATAACAGATTAGTCTGTGCCGCAATTGAATTAATCTCACCAAGAATGTCTGTAATCTTCTTCATCTGTGTAAGAAGCTCACTTGTAGTCTTATGTGCTGCTCCTACTGTACTCTTAACAGAAGCAATCGTACTCTTAGCTTCTTCAACAGCCTCATTACCTTTTTCTACAGCTTCTTTAACATTGTTAAAGCCATTATCAAGCTGTCCAGCCAGTTCATAATTATTTCCAACTTCCTCTGTTGCCGCATTAACCTTTTCCATAACATTTACTGTTGACTTTGCAGCTTCTTCAACTATCTGCTGCATCTGTCTTGCCGCCTGATTAACATTACTGCTTCCGTCTGCCAGTTCATTAACTGCGATCTTGCTTGTGTTAATTGTAGCACTAAGGTCATCTGTTATGTATTAGCCAGCTTTGCATTCTGCTGTACAATATAAAGTGCTTCTTCCGTACTTTTTACAACTGAAGCACCTCTCTTAGTTGCAAAATAAAGTATCAACGCAGTTATTCCAAACAATAGAATTCTTGATACAACTCCTGCAACAGTATATTCAATACCTGCTATAGTCTGTGGACTAACAATACCGAATATAACCGAAATAATTGTAAATGGAACTGCAAACGAAATTATTACTTTCTCAATAAAATATGTTGCAGTCATTGCAAGTAATACGAAATTTGCTATGTAAGGTATAGAATTCCCTCCTGATACCCACGAATAGAACAAAGTTCCTATTGCTGGTGGCAGTGCTAATATTAATGCTTTTCTGGAATCTGATATTGGGAGGAAATACCCGATGGTTGAAATAATTCCTGACACAATAACTATCATACTTCCTTTAAGTGCCATTGCTGTCATCCCATATCCGAATACAGATACAAGACTTAATGCCACTACCGAACACCATATGATAATAAGATTCTGTTGGTGTAACTTTTTCATCATAAGATCATCTACCTTTCTTTATCTCTAGGTGCATATTTCACAATCAAAATATTATAATCTAATTAATAATAGTTACAGATACAAAAGTCTTATCGTACAGGCACGAACGGTTTTTGACCCTTTGACTCCTACATCATATAATTATGATAAATGTTATATATGCTTTTCTTATTATTTGATTGGTCAACAGATTTAATATTGTAATATTTTATCATCAAAATATCAATACTTTAAATTGTATATAATAATCTTTTCTTTCAGCCTCTGGCATATCAGAAAGGGTGGAATGTCTTCCATCATCATCTATAGTGTTTAATTTCAATATATTTTTAGAGTATATTATCACACTATTGATATCTCCTGAACGGTTATCTGCCTCAATTGGCGTATTCCCTTTGATACATACTACTTCTTGAATAATTTTATTATTTTTTCCAACAAACTGAACTTTCACGCCATTGTCATCCGACATTCTGTCAACTTCAACTTGTAATCTGATAATATCCTTATTCTGCGGAAAATATTCTATTATTGCTCTTGCACACGCATCGCGGTCAATAATCTCATATTTATCATCATAATCGGTGAATTTATCCCTGTCTGAATATGGTTTTGGATTATGTTCATAGTTAATATCACACCATAAAGGTTTCATTATTGAATATTTATTATCTTTTGTCAGCTTGCTTATCCATATATCTTCCTTATTACAGCTATAGGTTATCCACACATTTTTATCAAAATTTCCATTATATGAACATATTCCACGCATATATTGTGCACCAAGATTCTTAATATTACCCTGATATTTATAAGGAGGTATCTCTGGAATAAGTGCTTTCATATTATAATATTCCCTGCCGTCGTTACTTTCCATAACTGCTAAAGGCCATCTGTGAGAACCATCCGTTGTTGGATTATAACATATAATATAATTTCCATCAGGTGTCTTTTGTCCCCATACTTTAGCAGTATTAGTTATAAGAGAGGGTATTTTCTCATCTATAAGAACATTCCCCTCTTTATCAAACAGATACCCCTCACCTTTCTTGCAAAGCCCTACTATATTGCCATAGGCATCTTCATAAAGGGAAACAGCCCTGCCGTGTGTCTTATATGATTTATCATACATCTCCTCCTCATACCACTGCTCAAGTATAAGCTTCTTAGTAAGCAGCTCATCACAGGCTTTAACGAATTCTTTATCCGAAGAATGAACATAATATGGAATATCAAGCTGTTCATTACTGCCCTCTGGTGAATAAAATATTGTGTTGTCCCCATTAAATCCACCAGCCTCATTATATTTAATAATATACATATCTGACAATGTGTAATCTTTATACACTTCTCTTACAAGACGTGCTGCACCATAACCATTATTAGGGGCTCTGTGGCTGTCTGGTGAGAAGCCATAAAATGTTGTTGCAATAAGCTTTCCATTGGAAGCCTTATAAAAACACATTCTAAAATGCACTATTGCCGGTGCTTTCTTAGGAAGAAGTTCTTTATCAGGTCCTGTATATCCATCTGTGTCCGCTAACATATATGGAAAAAGTACCTTTTCCTTATCCCATACACAGCCGTCTTTAGATGTTGTATACACGATTTCATCAGGTGCACCGTGCTCATCACGCTTACCGCTTATATATGAAAGCACAAGCCTGTTATTAAAAGCAGTAAGCATAGGTGCGTGGTTATATGTATAATCTCCATCCGTGCGGCAGCTCCTCCTTATCTGATATGTATACACACCAGCCTTATGTTCCAATCCGCCATCTTGTCGTGTCATATCAATCTCAGGCACATCATTACAATTAATTACATGTTTATCATCCATAGTCTTCTCCCTTTCTTAGCACATTTTATTACTTCCCTTAATGTTACCTCACCCATTAAAATACTCTTTTACAAGCTTAATTACAACGACTGACAACAAAAATACGGCAATAAGATTAAGTATAGTCATAAGTCCATTAAATGTCTCTGCTATGCTCCACATATGTCCAAGATTAACAGCCATTCCAACTATTGCAGCATATATATAAAGAAACATAAATGGGTTATATGCAGACTTAAGTCCACATATAACCCATTATATATAACCTTATTGCATAACAATATAATTCTTAATTATGTTATCTGGCATTTTGCTATTTATACTGCTATTTATGATAACTTCGTTCCACAATTAGAGCAGAACTTAGCACCATTCGCAGGTGTCCCACAATTAGGACAGAACTTGTATGTACCCGCTGATTCTAAACTACTATTCATATCAACATTCTTCATCATCTGCTGTCCAATTGCCATACCCATCTGTACGCTCATCATATCACCAGCAATGTTATTGCCACCCTTGCCGATATTATCTGCCATAGCCACCTGGCTGTACTTTCCCATATCTGCTACCATAGACTGTGAAGCTGCCTTATTCTGCATCTTCTGTATCTCTTCTGGATAAGAGAAGCTTGCTATATTAAAATCTGTAATCTCAATTCCAAGCTTGCTCATCTGCATATCAAGGTCGTCTTTAATTCCTGATGAAATATCAAAAGCATTAGCCTGAAGGTTGAACATATCCTTGCCTTCCTTAGTTATCCACTTCATAAGAAGCTGATCTAACACTGCTACAACTCTTTCCTTAACATCATTAACAACATACATCTGCTTAACGCCTGCAACTTTATCAATCAAGCATACATAATCAGTTACCTTAAATGCAAAATTACCAAATGCTCTTATTGGCATACCTCCTGGAAGGTTAGCTGCTGGAATAGCTATAGGATTCTTAGTTCCCCAGTTGACATTAAATTCCTTAGTATTAACAAAGAGAACTTCCGCTCTCATACCACTGTTAAAACCGAATTTAAAGCCTTTAAGTGTTGAAAGAAATGGAATAATCTGTGATTCTATATCGAATTCACCTTCATCCTTAAATATTCCTTCTATCTTGCCATTGTAAAGAAATATTGCATCCTGTCCGGGACGGATTATAAGACGGCTGCCTTTCTTAATCTCTTTATTAGTCCACTTCCAGAATATACAATCGTCCTTGTATTCTTCCCATTCTACAACATTAGATAACTGACTCTTAAATAAACCCATGGTGTCCTCCAATTATCAATTAATTCTATTCAATTCCCATCTGTGCCTTAAGTGCAGCAAGTTCATCATCAACTGCAGTATTAACTGGCTCAGCATCATACTTAGCTGCAAGATTATCAATATTAGAATCCTCTGCTGATGCATTAAGTTCAGCCATAGCATTAGCTTCATCAAGCATCTTGTTAGCCTTAGCTTCCATCTTATTGAAAGCATCCATACTATTGCTTGCACCCACAACACTTGAACCAACCTTGTTAATTCTTTCCTGTGCCTTAGCTGCCTTTACTGTAGCCTTAATAGCAGTTCTTCTTGCTTCAAGTGAAGATATATCCTTAACAAGCTTATCGTGCATCTGACGCATCTTAGCTGCATTATCTGCTGCCACATTGTAAGCCTGTGTTAAAGCTGCCTGTGTTGTTGCAAGCTGCTGCTTCTTCTCAAGGAATGATCTGGCATCTGATTCATTACCAGCCTTTAATGCTTTCTCTGCATATGCCTGCATCTTGTTAATCTGCTCTGTGCACTCATCAAGTTCTCTCTTAGCTCTTGTCTCCTCTGCCATAACAGATGCTGTCTCAGCCTTAACCTTGCCAAGATCACTTTCAAGATTTCTCATATACTGGTCAATCATCTTCTCTGGATCTTCACACTTATCAAGAAGTGCATTAATATTAGCGCTCATAATGTCCTTAAATCTTGTTAAAATACCCATAAAATCCTCCCATATATCAAATCAATATTATATGATTCCTTATATTTAGAACCAATAAGGTAATTATACTATATAGATAATTAAAAGTCACGTTAATTTATCAATACTTGTCAGAAATCTTTATAAAATATTATCAATTTTTCGTTCTTTTCTTAACTTCCTTCTTGTCTTCTTTGACATTTCCCTTACCAGACGATAATACATCTGCCTTGTTAGTATAATCATCTATAAGGCTTTCTATTATATTTTTCTTCATATATACATCAAAGCTTAAAAGTCCCACAAGGCTGAATAACTGAAGAAAATCCTTATCCTCCTCATTTTCCACATCTAAGAATGCTTCCTTGGCAACCTGCGTTCTTTCAACAACATCTTTAGAAAGGCTTGCTATCTGTGCCTTTTCCATATTGTATATTTCACTATATATATATTCCAGATCTGGAAGTTCTTCTTTATTAAAGAATTTGTCTGTCAATGGATTTAAAAGCTTCTGAATATCGCTTATAGATAGAATATTCTTAAGATAATATATAAAAGTAAGAACATATATATGCTCTTTAGAATATTTTTTCTTTACCGGCGGTGGAAGCAGGTCATTCTTAGTATAATTGTTAATCATAGTCTTAGTAAGAATTTTATCATCCTCATACCTTTTGACATCTGATAAATGTTCGTCCATAAATGTTGTGACCTGATCCATATATAAATCTATATTAGGCACATCTCCCGGTTTAATATAATTAAGCTTCGCAAGTCTTTGTAATAAAGAATTAACGAATTCCTGATTATCTTTGTTCATAATACTCCACTCCTAACCAATAATAACTTAGACAGCCACATACTTCCTATGATATATCACAACCCGTCTGTAATTATCTAAATATAAAATATATCAAGTACAAAATGATGTCTCTGTATACAAAAACATCACTTTACATTTTTAATACTTGTATCATATTATATAGTATTAAAAACCATATATCAAGAGGGAGATTATCCATCTTATAGTAATAACTTATTCCTGGAATCATAATTTATAATAATAATCTTATCAGCATCTTTACTGCTTATCTGATAATATACCAAGTCTTTCAAATACCCTGTCATATCCATCATTGCCATAATTAAGCGAACGGTTGACCCTGCTTATTGTAGCTGTTGAAGCACCTGTCTTTTCCGCTATCTCAAGATATGTCTTCTGTTCTCTTAACATTTTGGCTACCTCAAATCTCTGAGCTAAAGATAAAAGTTCATTAATTGTGCATACATCCTCAAAAAAATCATAGCACTCTTTAACATCATTAAGACTTAATATAGCCTCAAATAATTGCTCAACTTCTTTTGATTTTAACTTATCGTTCATATTAACCCTCAACTTTTGCTAATCTGCATTTATAATATATTGTACAGTTTAACACAGTAAAGTCCTACAGTAAATACATTTTATTAATTTTACTGTCTTTTTCCTATATATGACTCATATAATTCTGTATTACTGTTCACAATCAGCTCCTTCGGGAAACCTACTTCCTCAATCACCTTATAAGCCCTGTCAAAATCACATATTGACTCTTTAATATGGGCATCACTTCCAATAGATATACATACGCCGGCTTCTTTGCAAAGCTTAAGCATTGTAACATCATTATCATATGCTCCCTGTCTTGGTCCTGTAGGTGATAATGATGTATTGTTAAGTTCTAATAAGACGTGCTTTTCCCCCGCTGCCCTTACAAGCTGTTCATAATCAACCGGGTATCTTGAATCATCAGGGTGTCCTATTATATTAACATATGGATTATCCATAGCATTTATTAAAGCTTTAGTATTCTGTTCAATGCTTCCTGGCTTAATACACGGAATGTGAAGGCTTGCTATAACTACATCACAGCCCTTAAGTCCATACTCTGATAAGTCTATTCTGCCGTCATAATCCATAATATTAACTTCACAGCCCATATATATATTAACGCCATATTTCTTTCTTGGAATTATTCCCATATTAGAAAAATATAATACACCTGCACTTCCCGGCATCTTAGGTGCGTGGTCTGTTATTGCAAGATGTGTAACCCCATGTCCTGCAGCATATACTGCCATCTCGTCTATTGTATTATATGCGTGTCCGCTTGCAATTGTGTGCGTATGTGTATCTAATGTAAATCTCATATTAATCCTCGTTTCTACTCCGAACGCAATGCAACTACCGGGTCTTTCTTTGCTGCAAGTCGTGCCGGTATAAGTCCTGCAATAAGCGTAAGAAGCATACTTATTATAACAAGAATAACTCCACCTGCAACAGGAAGCTGTGCAACATTGGCAATCGATGTAACATTTTTAATAATTGCATTAGCTGGCACACATAAAATAAGTGTGACAATTATACCAAGTGCACCTGCAACAAAGCCTTCAATAAGTGTCTCTGCGTTAAATATTCTTGAAATATCCTTCTTTGATGCTCCTATGCTTCTAAGTATGCCAATCTCCTTAGTTCTTTCAAGAACTGAAATGTAAGTGATAATTCCTATCATTATTGAAGATACGATAAGTGATATTCCAACAAATGCTATTAATACATATGAAATAGCATTAATTATAACTGTTACTGATGACATTATTATTCCTACATAGTCTGTGTAGTTGATAACATTTTCATCCTTGCCATCTTTCTGCTGGCTTGTATTATAATCTGATATTATGTTCTGAATATGCTCCTTAGAGTCAAAATCTGATGGATATATATTAATTCCTGACGGATCGTCCAAATCAGTTATTCCAAGCTTGCTTTTATTAGTTTCTAGTGTCGCATCAGTTGTCTGTGCCTTAACTGACTGCGAGAACATATCAAGTATCTGCTCATCTGTCATAGTCGATAAGAACATTCTTGTCTGTGCCTGCTCATCTGATGGAAGACTCTCAAGATATGCCTGCACATCATCCATTGTTATAGGTGTATCTTTATTATTATCATATGGAACACCTGTGAATATATCTGTATCCTCATCTGCAAGCTGTGCCTTAGCTATAGCACTGTCATTAACACCATTGATAATATATTCTGTAAGTTCCTTTGTATAACCAATTCCACGGCTTAAAGATGTACTTACTGCTTCTTCTGAAGGTTTAATAATTCCTGCAATCTTTATATCTGTTCCGTTGTTGACAACATTTTTCATAAATATATCATTATCAGACTTATCTTCCCAGATTTCCTTACTTTCATTATACGAATATACATCAGTTGGAAGTATAAGCTTAAATGTTGTATTTAATATCTCGTCAAATGTGTAAGTTGTTTCATCATTATCAAGAGTATAGCTCTTTCCTGACATCATAGCCTTAATCATCTCTGTAATCTCGTCAGGGTCTTTAAGTCCTATTGAATACAAAGTATAATCATCAATTTCATTGTTCTCATTAACAACAAGCACAACCTCGTTATAGCTTTCCGGCCAGTGTCCGGCAAGTACAGTATACTGCGACTCAAGTATCTCTTTATTATCAAATAACTGTGACCATACACTTGAATTAGAGTACATGCTCATTCCACTCATACTGCTCTGTGAAGAACCACCATACATCGCATCAAACATTGTATTAGGGTTAAGCTGTGTTACCTTATCAGATGTATCTGACTTATATATATTAACTGGAATATCATAAGTATATTCTATGGCACTCGCATAATCCTTTATATTGCTTCCACCATTCTCTATATAATGCTTGAATTCCTTAAGGTTGTTGCTCTGAACCTCTGCAACCATAGTATTCATCATATCAGACATTATATTGTTGCTATATATTTTATCCATATCCTCATGTGTTTCACCACTGCCGCCATTATCTGTCATACTTGAAACCATACTACTTATATCTACAGTTTCTGACTGTAACTGAATTGGATAACTTGATAATGTATCCCTCTGCACCCTGTCAATATATAACTGGATACCATTTGATATTGATAAAATGAGTGCTATACCGATAATTCCTATGCTTCCTGCAAAGGCTGTAAGAATTGTTCTTGTCTTTTTCGTCATCAGATTGTTAAAACTTAAAGATAATGCTGTAAAAAATGACATTGAGGTCTTTGGCTTTTTCTTTCTTTGAGTCTTTGAGACAGATATACTTATTCCCTGACCTGACACGCCTGAATTATATGCTGAACCATTGGCTGTTGCTGTGCCTGACTTATCTGTTCCCTCTGCTATGTCTTTTTTAAGCTGTTCCTCTGTATATGGATCTGAGTCATCAACAATAGTTCCGTCAAGAAGCCTTACAATTCTTGTTGAATATTTCATAGCAAGTTCCGGGTTATGCGTAACCATAATTATAAGCCTGTCTTTGGAAATCTCCTTAAGAAGCTCCATAATCTGTACACTTGTCTCTGTATCAAGTGCACCTGTCGGTTCATCTGCAAGAAGAATATCAGGATTATTGACAAGTGCTCTCGCTATGGCTACTCTCTGCATTTGTCCACCTGACATCTGGTTAGGCTTCTTATGAATCTGTTCACCAAGTCCTACCTTCTCAAGTGCCTCAACTGCTCTTTTCCTTCTCTCTGCCTTTGATACACCTGATAATGTAAGTGCAAGCTCTACATTAGAAAGAACTGTCTGGTGTGGTATAAGATTATAGCTCTGGAATACAAAACCAATTGAATTATTCCTGTACGCATCCCAATCCCTGTCCTTATAATCTTTAGTAGACACACCATTAATTCTTAAATCACCACTTGTATACTTATCAAGTCCTCCGATAATATTAAGCATAGTTGTCTTACCACAGCCCGACTGACCGAGTATTGATACAAATTCGCAGTCCCTGAACCTTAAGTTAATGCCCTTTAAAGCTGCAACCTTTGTATCACCGGTTTCATAATCTTTCTTAATATTAATTAATTCAAGCATATAATTCCTCTTTCTTTCTATAATTTAGTATACCACGATAAAACTCTCATCATCTCATTACCATTAATTTGATATGCTAATTAATAATAACACCCGTTGTGGCTGCTTGCAATTTATGTGGACACATTTTATACTATATTAAGATTTTGGTGTTATAGCTAAAAAATATTAATAATACGATATCAGGTATAAAATGTCTGACAGTTGTTCTTGCCTGCACGATAAGACTTTTGACTTTCAGCCACTCCTGACATCAAATTTATAGAATCAGAAAGGATATAACTTGCAGTTGAAACATTTTAATGCAGTAACTAAATACATAGCGTTGTCACTCATTGTCTGCCTGACTTTCATATCCGTTACATCACCTGTATATTCACTTGCTGATACCAAGACAGAATATGATGATAATAACAAAGAACTTGAACGCTTAAGAAATGAGCAGTCGCAGCTCTCAAGTGAACTTAACGACCTTAATTCAGAGCTTGATAATGCTGGTGAAAAGCTGAACTCTATTAATGACAGAATTGCTGATACACAGGAACAGATTGACAGCCTTAATGAAGACATAAGCAATATGGAGATTGAGAAACAACACCAGTTCGATACTATGAAGCTTCGTATACAATATATGTACGAGAACAGCGACTATAGTTTTCTTGATGTATTGCTTTCTTCTTCAAGTATGGCTGATTTATTGCAAAGAAACGAATATGTTTCTCGCATTTCCCAATATGACCGCAAAATGCTTGAAGAATTAAGTTCTCTTATTGCTGTGCTTAACCAGAACCAGCTAAGTCTACAGACTAATATGACAGAACTTGTGTCTTTAAAAGAGCAGTCAATAGCTGAGTCTAATAATATTAAAAGGCTCATAGCTTCAAAGCAGTCAAAAATAGATACTAACTCTGAAAATATTGCCAAAGCTGAAGCCCTTGCATTAGAATACGAGGAACGTATCCGTCAGGAAGAAATCCAAAGACAGCTTGAAGAAATCAAAAAAATGACCCCATCAGTTGATGAAGTCATTAATAATACACCTATAGCATATGATACAAGCGACCTTGCAATGGTATCCGCTATGATAGAATGTGAAGCTGCCAACCAGCCTTATGAGGGCAAGCTTGCCGTTGGAAGCGTTATCGTAAATCGTGTAAACAGTCCTAAATTTGGCAACACAATCCAATCCGTACTCTACGCCCCTTCCCAGTTCAGCCCTGTCGCAAGTGGACGTTTCGCAATTGTCCTTGCCAGAGGTGCTAACGCTGAATGTACCAGAGCCGCTAATGAGGTTCTTAATGGTCATATAACAATCGCCGCTCTGTACTTTCACGTCTACGACAGCACTGTCGATAAAGGCGGCACAATAATAGGCGACCATGTCTTCTATTAGCTAACCATCTCCTGCCAAAGATGCACCACTGTAAGGTGTCAGGCTGGATTAAATCAACATAAGCGTGTCTTTGCTGCTTATGTTGATTTAATCTAATTGTCTGTCCTGTCTAGCCTATCCACTCACCAAACTTATTAAGCCCTTCCGAACTCCCTGAAAGATACAATATATCCCCATTTCTAAACACATACTCTGGATTTACAACCTGCATAACTTCCCCATTATTCTCAATTGCAATTATATTAACATTAAATTTCTTACGCATATTAATATCCACAACTGTTTTCCCCTCAAGCCTGTCAGGAAGCATAACCTTAGATATATTAATTTTCTCACTAAGCTGAATGACATCTATAACCTGCGAAGCTATAAGACGGTTAGCAAGTCTTTCTGCCATATCCTTCTCAGGATATACAACTTCTGCCCCAAGCTTAGCCAATATTTCTCCGTGTTCAAGACCTCTTGCTTTCGCTATAACCTTTTTTATTCCCATACTGACAAGATTAAGCGTTGTAAGAATTGACGTATCAATATGTTCACCTATACACACAACTGCAACATCACAATTCTGTATTCCTGTTGCGCTAAGGCTTTTCTTGTCAAGTGTCTGCACGACATAGGCATTTTCCGTATAATCGCGCATTTCTCTTACCTTTTCCTCATCTTTGTCTATAACCATAAATTCAGCACCGCTGTTAGCAAGCGATAATGCAAGCGACTCGCCAAATCTTCCTAAACCTATAATTCCATAAGTAGTATTTTTATTTGATATTCTAGTTTTAAACATAATTACCTCCGAATTCACGTATTATTGTTGGGTGTGTATTGATGATTGGGTGTTGGCTAACGGACGTTGTGAGTGCGGACTATATTACCGCTGGGCACGCTTTCGCTACTTGAAACCGCAGCGGACACCAAGCCAGCACATCAATACTCTCTCCACATACATTCACACACCATATTTTATATATATATCATAATGCACAAACAATAACATATATCATATCTTTTATATAATAAGTTATAAGCCCTAACATATATATTATATCTTCTATATAATTAAATTAAAAACCATAACATATATATCGTATCTTATATACCATAACTTAATGCCATAACAAAAACGACACCATCACCAAAAAATCCACACTCAAAACCACACCCGAATTCTTCACACTCCGTTCTGGCGCTGATAATTGTTAAACATATGGCAATCGCAACCCAGCTGGGCGGCTGGTAGAAGCATAAGAAGACGATGGGGAGCCGCCGGCACTTAAGCGCTGTCCTTTAGCGCTTTAGTACCGCTGCGAGCGACACTCAGTGCAAACGTGTCTTCGTTGCTTCTACCAGCCGCCCAGCGTCCGTTGCCCCATATATTTCACAATCATCACCCTATAGTTATATTACCCTCCGGATAATTAATCCTCTCTCCCTTAGAGAAATGCCACAATGTAGCAATCGTAAGCGGTCCAAGTCTTCCTATGTACATAATAACAATAGATAACAGCTTTCCTGCAATTCCTATCTGTTGTGTAATTCCTGTTGAAAGCCCTGCCGTTCCAAATGCACTTGCGACCTCAAATAATATATCAATAAAATCAATATCCGGCTCAAATATTCCCATAAGATAAGATCCAACAGTCACAACACACATAGCAAGTATCATAATAACCGAAGCCTTTCTGAACGCTTCCTTAGGTACTGCATAATGAAATGCTTTCTCCGACTTATTAGTTGCTGCCGACTTAACACCCTGTATGAGGACAAAAAATGTGCTTGTCTTTATTCCACCTCCTGTAGATCCCGGCGAAGCTCCTATAATCATAAGTATTATAATCACAAGTAGTCCCGATTTTGAAAATGTCCCAAGTGAATATGTTGCAAATCCAGCCGTTCTGGCTGATACACTCATAAAGAATGCTCCCATCCACGAGATATTTTCTGTAATCTTAAGAAGCAGAGCACCAGCGATAATAAGCACAATACTCACTGATATTACAATCCTTGTGTGCATTGAGAATTTCTTCCACTTAAATCTCTTTTCCCACAATTCACATATTACAAAAAAGCCAATACCTCCAAAAAATACAAGCGTACAGGTTATAATATTAAGTGCTATATTACCACTGTAATTAATAAGGTTCTGGTTATTTCCAAGAATATCAAAACCAGAATTGTTAAACGCCGCTACCGAATGAAACACGCTTATTCCCAATGCCCTAAAAAATGGATAATCTCTTATAAACACCAGAAAACCTGCTATTGCACCAGCCCCCTCAAATATAAGCGTAACAATAAATATCTTATGTATAAGCCTTACAAGCCCCTTTGCCGTATCCATATTCAGTGCTTCCTTTAAAAGAGTACGTCCTTTTATATCTACCTTTTTACCCATAACAAGTATTATTCCGGCACCCATAGTTGTCACACCAAGACCACCTATCTGAATAAGTGCCCCTAGTATAAATTGCCCCACAGGTGTAAATGTGTCATATGAGTCAACCACCACAAGCCCCGTTACACATACTGCACTCGTTGATGTATACAAAGCATCCGTGTATTTTAAATCAACACCATCCCTAACACTAAACGGCAAAGACAAAAGCACTGACCCTGCTATAATCACAAATATAAACCCAAACGCTATTATTCTTGCAGGCGACTGCTTTCTTATTAAATTAACCATCATAGTACTTCCTTAAATCGCAATATTTATACTCAAATCTCATAAAATTTATCATTTAAGATACTATATACCACCCTGCTCTCCAATGCAAGCAAAATCCTCATAAATATTCTAATGTCAGCTTCCAAACCTTCCCACAAAAAAGTGTGCACTCCGCCACTACAGCAAAATACACACTCTTCATAACTATTTAATTAAACATCTCCAACAACTAAAATAACTCCTGCCATACATCCTATGTCCCAGCCATATGTGGAGCCGCCGGCACTTAAGTGCTGTACTTTAGCACTTTAGTACCGCTGATAGCGACACTCAGCGAAAGCATATCTTTGTTACTTATGTTAATTTAATCCAATCTCCCGTTGTCTATACATCTATATCTGATATAATCAGCCGTCACAAATCCATCCCCCTGATTCTCATTCTTAATCTCATTATTATGATTAACAAACATTCCATTCTTAACACCAACCCAGCGTCCTGCCTTTGCTGTAAAGCTCACCTGCTTCTCATAAGCCTTTCCATCAAAGCTTATCTCCAAAGTCACCTCTTCTACAGGAACATTTTTAACAGCCAGTGCCATTTCCTTGGTATCCTTAGTTCCTGTTCTCTTAACTGTATACCTTAAATATACAGTCTTTTCCTTATCAGCAAATGTATCCTTAGCTATAGGATAGTCCTTAAAATCTTCCTTAGAATATGCCGCCTCACAATCAAAGCTCTGGGTGCCTCTGACTGTCCTTATTGCATATTCCCCGAAATTCTTGACAATTCCAACTGCTCCATATTCCACGCCTAATGACACAATTCCGGCATAGTCTCCATTTTCAAGACCATTCACGCACATTTTAGTAACACACTCAAATTCAGGTGCAGGCCATTTCTGTAAGAGAAGATTTCTGTAATCGCTCACTGGTCTAAGAGGTGTTGATGCAAGTGCATTAAGTCTTATATATGAGCCGTCTGGTGTTTTCTTTCCATAGGCATCTGTCTTAGTCACATACCAGCTGTCATCATAATTAGAATTCCACTGCCACTGTAACATCATCTTATCAGTATCAAATTCATCTGCTGTGTCTGGCTCACATACTGGGTATTTATCTGTATCCTTAAGCTCTTCTGCTGTCTTTCCAATATTGGGTTTTACATACTGCATAACTGGTTCACCGTAATCATTGCCCTCTTTATTAACACCAATTATTGGCCAGTCATTTTCCCAATGCATTGGCTGTAAATGTGTTATTCTGCCTGCGGCATACACATCTTGAAAATGTAAGAACCAGTCCTCACCAGTAATTGTATCTACCCACGCACCCTGATGAGGTCCGTTGACTAAAGAGTCACCCTGTCTTAATACAACCTTATATTCATATGGTCCAAATGGATTTTGGGAACGGAGTATTGTCTGCCAGCCGGTCTTAACACCGCCTGCTGGTGCAAATATATAATAATATCCGTTACGTTTATACATTTTAGGTCCTTCTATTGTTATCTGATCATTCTCATTACCATCAAATATCTTTACTTCATCTCCAAATATCCCCATACCGTCTGGTCTCATTCTTACTATATGAAGAACACTCTTATATCCAATTCTGCTCTTTGCAACACCTGCCACAAGATAAGCATTACCGTCATCATCCCAGAATGGACAAGGGTCAATCCAGCCTGCACCTGGTCTTATATTAACAGGCTCGCTCCATTCACCAAACGGATCTTTGGTTGTTGTCATATATATTCCCTCATCTGGCATTGGAAAACATACATAATATGTACCCTCGTGGTATCTTATAGATGGTGCCCACACACCACATCCGTGCAGCGGATTGTTATATCTGAATTCCGGAATGTGTTTCAAGCAATAATTAACAACCTTCCAATTCACTAAATCTTTTGAATGTAATATTGGAAGTGCTGGCGAATTAGAAAAGCTTGATGCTACCATAAAATAATCTTCTCCCACTCTTATAGCATCAGGGTCAGAATAATCTGCATAAAGTATCGGATTCCTATAATTTCCATTGCCCAAATCAGCTAACCACATAAACATTACCTCCATAATCATACATAATATTTCTTAAGTTAATCTAAGTTTACATCATTACAAGTAATTTGCCAACACTTTCATAAAGTAATTTTGTAAAAGTATTTTTACATAAGTATTTTTCATTATAGGTGCCTATATTTGCACTGCAGTACGAACCTGTATATAGGACTTTTTATGTATAATGAATTAAATTAATTAGATTTCCCTATTACATAAAAAGCCTGCCAGTATCACATCTTACAATATATCACATAATTGTGATACAATCATAAAACCCGATACAAGCAGGCTTACATATTATTCTATTTATTGAAATCTTTTTCTATTTTCTTAAGTGTTTCAAGTGGAATATAATAACTTATTCCAAGTGGATTAAATATTGCTCCTGAAGCTCCAAGCTCGTCTATAGCCTCAACAAGTTCCTTATATGTATAGAGCATATTCTCATACTGTCCCTTATAGCATTTGTCCATCTCAAAACCATCTGTAAATGCCGGTATTGCTATAACCTGCTCGTCTTCCTTATGCTTAACCCTGTCTGTAACATCAATAAAATGATGTGCTATAGATACTTCTTCCTCTGTCTCCTCCTTAACACATGGAACCATATATTCAGAATTAACCATAGCATTTAACATAGCATTTTCTCTCTTATCAAGAAGCTCTTTTATTGTATCTTTGTCTGTATTCTTTCTGAACTCCTGAAAATAAGAAATCATTGTATTCTGTAAACCTGGGTTAGTCACATAATCATCCCTAAAGAACTCATCATATGTTCCAAATGCTTCTCTTGGTATTACATATTCAAGCTTGTCGCCATCTGTAAGTCTTATATTCTTATATCCATTACGATACATATGGCATAACTCCATAGCAAACGCATCATTATTCTCAACACCAACTGATACCTCGTAACCACTGAGCTTAAGCTTTTTCTCAATAAGTGAAGAATTCTTAGGATTAAAAAGAACAAATAAATCACTGTCTACCATATATGGGTACGATGTTGTACTTGAATATACAACCCATAAATGTTCCTCTTTTCTTAATTTATCAGCTATAACCTTTGCATATATCTCTTCAATTCTTCCAAAATATGCTAAATCGTTAGTATTGCCCATCTCCTTGGCTCTTTTCTTTAAAGATGGCAGTACAACAGCCATAACCTCTACTGCATCAGCTAAAGAAAGCTTCTCCATCATATCTACGCCGTAGTCTTCATCTTTGCTGATATGTCTTATTACGTCCTGTATTTTTGTCTGATTCATAATATATATACCCTTTCCGAATTGCATCATATGTATAATAGTAACATATTTGTGTACAATTATCAATTCAACTTTATTTAATGATTCAACTCACAAAATCTTTACTCTGTTTTATTTAATTCAGCTGCCCTGATATAACTGCACGAATTATGTAATATACCGCATCTGCAAATTGCACTGCCACATTACAGCTTCACAACTGCCATTAATTAAAGAACTCCTGCCAGTCAGTTATATTCTTATCTGTAAGACATAACATTGCCATTATTCTTGCCTGCCAGCTTGTCATTGTCTGTGCTGTGATGACATTTAAACCATCAGCCGCATAGTCATATTCACTGCCAGAATTATTAACAACAATTACCTTAATATAACCTGATACATCTTTTACAAGCTGTGTCATTGCTGGCGACAGACTTCCGTCAGCAGTATCGCTGACTACTACTACAGACTCATATGAAGCCATTATTTTCTGTGCTGTATACACATCATTGCCTATATAATCATTAACCATACCGACATAGCCCATATCCTTAATCCCTGTCACGTCAAAATGATGTTTTGCACTATCATTAACCTTATTCGCTTTATTATCAACAATATCAGCTATTTCTGTCTTATAATTGTTATTATCTTCCTCAACAACATATATACTCTTATCTGTATCTATTGTATAAGTAAGAAAATATCTGATCTGGTCTGCAAATCTTTTCCTCGCCGATACGATAACTATATCCGCATCACCACTACATATTTCCTGGACTTTAGAAGCCAATGATATTAAATCCTTTGTTTCATCAAAATCTTTATTTTCCTGAATTAATTCAATATCTATTTTATCCTCATAATCTGCTGTATTAACAAGCTCGCTCACACTTCCATATGTCCCAACAATACAAACCTTTCGCTTACCACTGGTCTGGTTATTACCATTACTATTGTCGCTGCCATTAACAATACTTCCGGCATCAGAGCTGTTATCTTTCATACCGCCCGCATTATTTCCACTATTATCTGTTATCTTATCAGTGTTATCGCTAACCGTACCATTCTCATTATCTGCCTGGCTCATATATTCAACCGGGTTAGACACAAAGCCACAGCCTGCAAGTGAAGTTACACCAAGCATAACAGCTGCCGCTATTGACACTGCATTTTTTAACTTCAATTTATTCTTTAGATTAATAAGCTTATCACCTATATTCAATAATCTCATATATTCTCCTTTTTGCCCTGATTATCAAATATATTATTCAGGACATATTAAGCATTTTAACATAATCCCTCTGATTATAAAAGTCCCCCAAAAGCTTTTAAGGCACATTCGCCTTACTTAGCTTCTGGAGGACTATAATATTAATTATAAAATGTATTATATAAACATTATATCACTCTGCATAATTATGCCGTCTATATTAATGCAATTAACCTCTGTTATCAATTGTAGCAATATCTACTATTGAAAGCTCCTGATTATTAAATGCGTGCTCAAGACTTGAGATAAGTGCGTGAGCTGTATCAAGACTTGTAAGGCAGTGAACGCCTGTCTCGATAGCATATCTTCTTATAAGGAAACCATCCTTTGCTCTCTCAATACCATTTTCTGGTGTATCAATAACAAGATCAATCTTATGCTCTAATATAAGGTCAAGGAGTGTTGGAGCTTCCTGTCCAATCTTATTAACCTGAATAGCGTGTACGCCATTTTCTTTAAGAACCTTAGCTGTACCTCTTGAAGCATATATCTTGTATCCAAGTGCTTCAAATCTCTGTGCTATATCAATACCGTCCTGCTTATCCTTATCTGCAAGAGTCATAATAATCTGCTTATGCTTTGGAAGTCTTATTCCAGCTCCCTCAAATGCCTTGTAAAGTGCTTCATCAAAGCTCTTAGATATACCAAGGCACTCACCTGTAGACTTCATTTCTGGTCCAAGGCTTATATCAGCACCTCTGATCTTCTCGAACGAGAATACTGGCATCTTGATTGCATAGTAATCAGCAGCCTTCTGAAGACCTGGCTCATAACCTAAATCTCTTATCTTAGCTCCTGTAATAACCTTAGTTGCAAGCTTAACAATAGGAATACCAGTAACCTTGCTGATATATGGTACTGTACGGCTTGAACGTGGATTTACTTCAATTACATATACCTGATCGTTGTATACAATAAACTGGATATTAATCATACCCTTTACATGAAGTGCTCTCGCAAGTCTTCCTGTGTAATCAGCAATCATTTCAGTTATCTTTGGAGAGATTGACTTAGCTGGATATACTGAAATACTATCTCCAGAATGAATACCAGCTCTTTCAATGTGTTCCATAATACCAGGAATAAGAATATCTTCGCCATCGCATACGGCATCCACTTCAATTTCCTTACCCATAAGGTACTTATCTACAAGGATTGGGTGATCCTGCTTAATTCTGTTGATAATTCCCATAAATTCCACTACATCTTCATCAGATACAGCAATCTGCATACCTTGTCCACCAAGTACATATGAAGGACGTACAAGAACAGGATAACCAAGTTCATTAGCAGCTTTAAGGGCTTCCTCAACAGTGAATACTGTCTGTCCTTTTGCTCTAGGAATCTGTGTCTTTTCAAGAATCTCATCAAATAACTCTCTATCCTCAGCAGCATCTACATCTTCTGCCTTAGTTCCAAGAATTGGCACACCCATCTTCATAAGAGCTTCTGTAAGCTTGATAGCTGTCTGTCCACCAAACTGAACTACAGCTCCATCCGGCTTCTCGAATTCTACAATACTTTCAACATCTTCTTCTGTAAGTGGCTCAAAGTAAAGCTTATCAGCAATATCAAAGTCTGTTGATACTGTTTCTGGGTTATTATTGATAATAATTGTCTCATAACCCTCTTTCTTAAATGCCCATGTACAATGTACTGAACAGAAATCGAATTCAATACCCTGTCCAATTCTTATTGGACCTGAACCAAGTACAAGAACTTTCTTCTTATCCTTAGTCTCTGCAGCTTCATTCTCACTGCCATATACTGAATAGTAATACGGAGTTGTGGCTGCGAACTCAGCGGCACAAGTATCAACCATCTTAAATGCTGCGTGAATATCATACTTATCACGAAGTTCTTTTATTTCTCTTTCTGTATGTCCTGTAAGTTCTCCAATAACATTATCAGGGAACTCAATTCTCTTAGCCTCTCTTAATAATTCTTCTGTAAGAGGACCTTTCTTTAAAGAATTCTCCATCTCAACGATAATCTGAAGCTTATCTATAAACCATCTGTCAATCTTTGTTATGTCATGCATAACTGCTGGCTCTATGCCTCTTCTTAAGCCTTCTGCTATCTTCCAGATTCTTCTGTCATCAACTACAGCAAGATCTTCTAAAAGTTCCTCATCTGTAAGTCCTGTAAAATCGTATGACATAAGGCTGTCAACATGCTGTTCAAGTGAACGTATAGCCTTCATAAGACCACCCTCGAAGTTATCAGATATACTCATAACCTCACCAGTAGCCTTCATCTGTGTTGTAAGTGTTCTCTTTGCAGAGATAAACTTATCAAATGGAAGTCTAGGTATCTTAACTACACAGTAGTCAAGTGCTGGCTCAAAGCTTGCATATGTCTTTCCTGTAACTGCATTCTTAATCTCATCAAGTGTATAACCAAGTGCAATCTTAGCTGCAACCTTGGCAATCGGATAACCTGTAGCCTTAGAAGCAAGTGCTGAAGAACGGCTTACACGAGGGTTAACCTCGATAACGCAATACTCAAAGCTGTCTGGATGAAGTGCATACTGTACATTACATCCACCTGTGATACCAAGCTCATCTATAATGTTAAGGGCAGATGTTCTAAGCATCTGATATTCCTTATCTGAAAGTGTCTGTGAAGGAGCAACTACGATACTATCACCCGTATGTACACCAACAGGATCGATATTCTCCATATTACATATAGTTATGCATGTTCCGTTGCTGTCACGCATTACCTCATATTCGATTTCCTTCCAGCCAGATATACATCTTTCAACAAGAACTTCACCAACTCTTGAAAGTCTTAAACCATTCTCAAGAATCTCTCTTAATTCTTCTACGTTATGGGCGATACCACCGCCGCTTCCACCAAGTGTGTAAGCAGGACGAAGAACAACCGGATAACCAATCTTAGCTGCAAATGCTTCACCAGATGGAACATCATTAACAACTAATGAAGGTGCACAAGGTTCACCTATCTTTTCCATAGTTTCCTTGAACATAAGTCTGTCTTCTGCCTTCTTAATTGTAAGTGCAGTTGTACCTATAAGCTGTACATTATTCTCTTCAAGGAAACCTGTCTCTGCTATCTCCATAGCAAGGTTAAGACCAGCCTGTCCACCAAGTGTAGGTAAGATGCTGTCTGGCTTTTCCTTTAATATAATCTGCTTTAATGCTTCTACAGTAAGAGGTTCAATATATACTTCATCAGCAATATCCTTATCTGTCATGATAGTCGCTGGGTTAGAGTTAACGAGGCATACTTCTATTCCCTCTTCCTTAAGAGAACGGCAAGCCTGTGTACCTGCATAGTCAAATTCTGCTGCCTGTCCGATTACGATTGGACCTGAACCGATTACTAAAACCTTCTTTATATTAGGATTCTTTGGCATTGTCTTAGTCCTCCTTCTTCATCATATCCATAAATCTGTCAAAAAGATACGCTGTATCCTGTGGTCCTGCACAAGCTTCCGGATGGAACTGTACAGTAAATATATTCTTACCCTTATAAGATAGACCTTCATTAGTCTTATCATTAACATTTTCAAATGCTGGTTCTGCAACCTCTGGATTAAGTGTTGCTTCATCTACAACATAACCATGATTCTGTGTTGATATATATACCTTTCCAGTAGCAAGATCCTTAACTGGGTGGTTAGCACCTCTGTGTCCATACTTTAATCTGTGTGTATCAGCACCTGTCGCAAGAGACATAAGCTGATGTCCAAGACATATGGCAAATATAGGCACATTGCTTGCATAAAGCTTCTTTATCTCTTCTATTATCTCTACACATTCCTTAGGATCTCCAGGACCATTTGATAACATAATACCATCTGGATTAGAAGCTAAGATTTCCTCTGCCTTAGTATACGCTGGATATACTGTAACCTCACAGCCTCTGTCATTAAGAGACTTAGCAATATTCTTCTTAGCACCAAAGTCCATAAGTGCAACTCTTGGTCCATCTCCGTTAAGTACATACTTTTCCTTGCATGTAACCTTTCTTACAACTCCCGCAACCTTGTATTCCTTAATCTTAGGAAGTACTTCATCAAGATTATAGTTTTCGTTAGTTGTAATCATTCCGTTCATAGTACCCTTTTCTCTTAATATCTTAGTAAGGGCTCTTGTATCTATTCCACAGATACCTGGTATATCATTATCTAAAAGGAACTTCTGTATAGGAGCTTCATTTCTGAAGTTACTTGGCATCCTTGATAATTCTCTCACAATAAATCCATCTGGCCATGCTTTTTCAGACTCCATATCTTTATAGCATATGCCATAGTTGCCAATCAGAGGATATGTCATTGTAACTGCCTGTCCTGCATATGAAGGATCAGTTAACACCTCCAGATATCCTGTCATCGAAGTATTAAAAACTATTTCGCTAATGACTTCGCGAGTGGAACCAATACTTGTTCCCTTAAATACTGTTCCATCTTCAAGTATTAAAAATGCTTTCATGAATGCCACCTATTCCCTTTCGTATATTAAATTGATTATAGTGCGCAAACCACAACTGTTAATAGTCTTTATATAGTTTCAATTGACTTTTGCGCAAAAAAAAAGACACAAAAATGTCTTTTTTTCTTAAACTCTATAAATATTATCATATAATGAATAATAATTCAAGCAAAAAGTCAATTATGCTTATTATTATTCTGCGTAATCTCAAGCTGCCTTACGAACACCCATGTATCACCTTTATCAGATGACTGATACTTAGCCGCCGTCTTTCCATCATTATAAGTTCCATCAGAACCCTGTGTAAGATATACAGTTATAATACCTTTATCATCAACTGTAGGAACTAACGCTTCCTTGTATACATCATTCCATTTTAACTCATCATCTGCTACCGTGCTTGAAGCCGTTGATGACTTAGCTGTACTGTCAAGCTCCTGTTCTGGAAGTGTCACTTTAGAAAATGTCTTGCCGCCATCTTTAGTCATATAAAGATTGCCGTCCATTCCTTCTGCATAATTGTAGCAGAAAAATCCAACATTTTCGTCCACATACATAACACCTTTTAATATATAATTAGCAGGACCGCTTCCAACTGTTGTCCACGTCTCGCCACCATTAGCTGTCTGGTATATCCTGTAAGACTCCTTTTCATTATCAGTCCTGGCATAACCACATACAATAACACCCTTATTCTCATCAAAGAAATCAACATAGTAATCTTCTGCGTTATATATATTATCAAGTTCACAGCTGGTCCAGTTAACACCTTTATCATCAGAATATATAAGAGTTACCGGTACTTTCTTAGAACTTCCCATCCTGCCGCCAAATAAAAATGCAGTCTTTGATGTAGTTATAAGATAACTTCCATCCTTCAACGTGCTTGTACTTCCGCTTTCATACATAAGATTTTCAACATCTACTGGAACAGTTGCATAATGCTCACCATCATCATAAGTTACACTCAATATATCATCTCTTATAACATATCTTGCAAGCAGGTCTGTAGAAGCATTGGTCTTGTTCTCGCTATCTGCTGCCAGGGCTGCCTTCTCATTGTACTGTGCTATTCCGTATTCTTCCGGACTTAATGCTGATGTAACATACACCGTAGCAGTGTTGTCAGTATGTGCATCAATATAGTAAGATACAACCCACTCACATTTCAATCTGTCATCATCAGTAACTCCGTCCCACGAAAGAAAATAATCAGAAGCAGCATTTTTAAGAATTACCGAAAAACTTATTAACGCTGTATGTTCATCTTCATTCAATACATTAATATCATCTATTGTCATCCTCTTAACTGACTTATTATACGGAAGATACTCATTCATATACTGATTAACATACTCATTAAGCCACGTCCTGGCCACTGTTTCTGTCTTAACCTGTGATACATCAGGCATCGTATTTATGACATTAGAATCATCATATGTAGCTGCCCTTGTCTGATACTGCTCATCAATAACATCCCCGTAAGCATCTATATCCACCGTGAAAGTATACCTTGACTTAATATCAAGATTACTTTCCTTGCTTCTGTAATAATACGAACGTATGAATACAGCTATAACAAAAGCACAAAGAATCCCTATACATACCCTTAATGTAATCAATCTTAACTTTTCTCTGTTCTTTTTCTTCATATTCGTTCTCCATCATCCTAATCAGCTCTCGTGTTTTAAATGCATAGCCTCTCTGACAATCTTTCTGTAATACTTATACCACCATAAGAAATACATTGCACCAGCTCCTGCAAGGAAAAATACCAGCACCACAAAAGGATGTACTGCATAAAGCCAGCTATGGGAAAGTCGTCTTACAAAAAATGGCACACCATACGCAAGTAAAACACATACCGCCATAACAGTTCCATTAAACACGCTTCTATTCTCATATACCCATATAAAATGATCAAAAGACATAATCGCAAACATCTCACCTATAGGTCTTACGCATATTGTAAGCATACAGAGCATAAGCGAATGAAACCACGAAACGCCGAATATATTAAGAATAATAAAATAAAATATGAATTCAGCAGCCATCTTATAAAGAAGCTTTCCTAAAAAATTCATATATGGACTTATTGACATAACTCTTATCATAAGGTAATCCCTGTCACCTATAGTAAATAATATGTTGTTAGAAAGACTTCCGCATATAACCGAAAGCATAACAAACATATATATAATTGTAAGCTCCTGATTGGCCTTAATCAATGGGCACTCAAGACCTATAAGCAGATATGGTATATATATAAGAATAAATACATACATAAACTTCTTTATAAATTCCCATAAAACCATAAATAACTGTGCCAAAATACCAACAAATAATCTTGCCTTGGAATTCTCTGCAAATGTATTCTCTTTAACACATCTGCCTATCAGTGGTGCATTACTTATATATCTTATACCTGCATTAGTACCCTCATAAAACCTTAAAATCTTCTCAGCAAACAGCTTCCTAAATAATCTCATTGTCTGTCTCCCCTAATATATCTAAAACTGCCTTCCTTATCTCTGGAATTTCCATAGTCTTTTTATCTATATGATTAAATTCTCCGTTATTTAAGACTAGCGTATCCTCACTTATCCTCTTGGAAATCTCTAGAAGTCCTGTTGAGATAAGTATTATCCTGCCTTCTTTTATTGTATTAATAACTTCGATAAACTTATTAATGTATTCTTCACTGCAATAATCAAGCGGCTCATCAAAAAGCACAACATAAGGTCTTATTACAAGAATACAGGCAAGCTGTAAAAGCTTCTTCTCCTCAAATGTATAATCCGCTATAAGCTCATCTCTCTTGGCAACACTGAACCCAATTCTATCAAATATATCCTCTGGCTCAGGGTCGTCTCTCTCCATATCACAAAGCATACTTATAAACTCATAACCTGTTATGTATACAGGAAGAACACTCTGCTTTGCCGCATAAAAATATTTACACTTATCAATTGTAACTATACTTCCGTCATCAACAGATATATCTCCACATATACACTCAAATAATGTTGTTCTTCCAGCTCCCGGTCCACCAAGTATAGGATATATCTGTCCCTCCTCAAATGTAAAGGATATATCTGTAAGAACTTCATTCTTCTTATAGCTCTTTTTTATATGGCTTAATTTAAGCATATTTTTCTCCAATTCATATCATATAATTAAGTGACAGCCGTTAATATATCCGGACATCTACAACATAATTGTATACCAATCCATCACTTACTTTACAAACATTTTCTAACTATTATAATAATTTTTTATTAAATATTAAATCACAACAAAATATTATATTAAAAATCTATAACTTTGTAAACACATAATCAAATTGCTATTGCTTTTGATTAGAAACAATGCTAACATCTTAATATTATTTATTATAGCGGTTATCTGCTGGAAATGAAGGTTATGATGAAAACATTTAAAAAAATATGGTGGCGTCTGCTTTTTGCACTTTACGCTTTTATATATCTTCCCTGGTTCTTTTATCTTGAGCATAAAATAACTATGGATTATCCCGGAATTCACATATTAAACGGAACAATCGACAGCTATATACCTTTCCTTGAGATATTTATAATCCCTTATCTTTTATGGTTTGTCTATATAGTTGCTTCATGCATATATATGGTTCTGAAAGCTGACAATAAAGAATTTATAAGATTTGCTCTTTCACTTATTATCGGTATGTCTGTATCTATGTTTATATGTATGATATACCCTAATGGTCTAACATTAAGACCTGATAACATCCCTGATAATATATTTGGAAAGCTTGTTACTGTACTCTATGCTACCGATACAACAACCAACGTATTTCCAAGCATACATGTATATAATTCAATTGCCGTCCACACTGCCCTTTCAAAGTGTAAGGCACTTAAAGATCACAAATATATTGTCAATGCCTCACTTATATTATGTATACTTATATGCCTGTCAACAATATTCTTAAAACAACACTCTGTATATGATGTTATCGGAGGTATCGTTCTTATGGCATTTATGTATTTTATGCTTTACATTCTGCCAGAAAGAAATGCAGAAGCAAAGTGCGAAGCTGAAAGCCAGCAGTCTATAACAGACTAACAATAATATTATTATAACCTGCCCGATAAAAGTCTTTACATAAGATTGACTTTTATCGGGCAGATGTTATACTATCAATCATAAGATATTAACTGGGGAGCAGAAGGCTTTTGCCTGGCTGAGAGGGAATCCGGTTCCGACCCATATACCTGATGTGGATAATGCCACCGTAGGAAGATTATTATTCTCTAGTCATTTTAATAAAATATATGATGTTAAATTAAATGCAGATATTATAATTTTATGTTACATTCTATTTTTTAATCTGTATAAATATTCATCTTCCTAATTCTTCCAGTCAGTTCCCTAATTAATACATTACACGAAAGCACCAATACTTATTATGAATTTTTATTTTGTATTATGTGTGGAAATGGAGGATACTTATGGAATACACAACACAGATGGATGCCGCCAGAAAAGGCATTATCACTAAAGAAATGGAATGTGTTGCAGCTAAAGAACACATGGATATTAATGAACTTGTAAAACTCGTAGCCTGTGGACAAGTTATTATACCAGCTAACAAAAATCACAAATGCCTTGACCCTAACGGAATAGGCTCTATGCTTCGTACTAAAATTAATGTCAATCTTGGAACTTCAAGAGACTGCGTTGACCTTGATATGGAACTTGATAAGGTAAACAACGCAGTAAAAATGGGGGCTGAGGCCATAATGGATTTAAGTTCATTTGGTGACACACAGAAGTTCAGAAGAAAGCTTACTACTGAATGTCCAGCAATCATCGGTACTGTTCCAATATATGATGCCGTTGTATATTATCACAAGGCTCTTAAGGAAATTACTGCTAAGGAATGGCTTGATATTGTAAGAATGCACGCTGAAGATGGTGTTGACTTTATGACTATCCATTGTGGAATTAACAAAGCTACAGCTAAGAAATTCAGAGCCGACAAACGTCTTATGAACATTGTATCAAGAGGCGGTTCAATCATCTATGCGTGGATGGAAATGACAGGCAATGAAAATCCATTTTTTGAATACTATGACGAAGTACTTGATATATGCCGTGAATATGACGTTACTATGAGTCTTGGTGATGCCTGCAGACCTGGCTGTATTATGGATGCCTCTGATATATCACAGATTGAGGAGCTTGTTACTCTTGGTGAACTTACAAGACGTGCGTGGGAAAAGGACGTTCAGGTTATGATTGAAGGACCGGGACATATGCCAATCAACCAGATTCAGGCTAATATGGAAATCCAAAAAACCATATGCAAAGGTGCTCCTTTCTATGTACTTGGACCTCTTGTTACAGATATTGCACCTGGCTATGATCATATAACTTCTGCTATCGGTGGTGCTATCGCTGCTACATATGGTGCTTCTTTCCTCTGCTATGTAACTCCTGCTGAACATCTTCGTCTTCCTGACTTAAATGATGTTAAAGAAGGAATTATTGCAGCAAGAATTGCAGCTCATGCTGCTGATATTGCAAAAGGTGTTCCCGGTGCAATCGACTGGGATTTAAAGATGGATAAAGCAAGACGTGTACTTGATTGGGATGCACAGTTTGATGCTGCCATAGACCCAGAAAAAGCAAGACGCTACAGACAGGAAGCCAAGCCAGAAAAAGAAGATACCTGCTCTATGTGCGGTAATTTCTGTGCCGTTAAGAATATGAATAAAATTATGGACGGTGAAATCGTTAGTATATTTGATGAATAATACACCAAAAAGCCAGCCGGATATTATTCCGGCTGGCTTTTAATATACTGTTAAATATTAAAGATGAAGCACTCTTTCCTTAATCTCCTGTGTACGTCCCTGATTCCAGAACTGTGTTCCAATATAACCGCAGGTTCTTCTTGCAACATTCATCTTATCCTGATTACGGTTACCACAATTAGGGCATTCCCATATAAGCTTTCCATCATCATCAGTTATAATCTGTATCTGTCCTGTATAGCCGCATACCTGACAATAATCGCTCTTTGTATTAAGCTCTGCATACATAATATTGTCATATATAAACTGCATAACAGAAAGAACTGCTGGTATATTATCATTCATATCCGGAACTTCTACATAACTTATTGCACCACCTGGTGAAAGCTCCTGGAACTGAGCCTCGAACTTCAGCTTGTCAAATGCGTTGATATTCTCTGTTACATGAACATGGTAACTATTAGTTATATAATTCTTATCTGTAACACCTTTTATCTTGCCAAATCTTTTCTGAAGATTCTTAGCAAACTTATAAGTTGTTGATTCAAGCGGTGTTCCGTAAAGACTGAAATCTATATTAGTCTCCTTGGCCCAGCGGTTGCAGGTATCTCTTAAATATGTCATAAGCTTTAATGCAAATTCTGTACCATTAGGATCCGTATGTGTAACACCCTTCATATAGTAAGTACATTCACACAGACCAGCATACCCTAAAGAAATAGTAGAATATCCGCCGTAAAGAAGCTTATCAATGGTTTCGCCCTTCTTAAGTCTTGCAAGTGCACCATTCTGCCAGAGAATTGGTGCAACATCTGATGGAGTACCTTTTAATCTATAATGTCTGCACATAAGTGCTCTCTTACAAAGCTCAAGTCTTTCATCAAGAATTTTCCAGAATTTATCCATATCCTTACCTGATGAACATGCTACATCTACAAGATTAAGTGTAACTACACCCTGATTAAAACGTCCATAATATTTAGGCTTATTATCATTCTCTGGGTCATTATAAGGTGTCAGGAAAGAACGACAGCCCATACAAGGGAAGCAATGTCCTTCTCCAAACTTATCAACCTTAAGCTTCTTCATAATCTTTTCTGATATATAATCTGGAACCATTCTCTTAGCTGTACATTTAGCGGCAAGCTGTGTAAGGTTCCAATACTTTGAATCTTCTCTTATATTATCTTCCTCTAGCACATATATAAGCTTAGGAAACGCTGGTGTAATCCATACACCCTTTTCGTTCTTAACACCCTGTATTCTCTGCTTAAGAACTTCCTCTATTACAAGGGCAAGGTCTTCTCTTGTCTGTCCTTCCGGAACCTCATCAAGATACATAAATACAGTAACAAATGGAGCCTGTCCATTAGTTGTCATAAGTGTTATTACCTGATACTGAATCATCTGTACACCACGTTTAATTTCATCTCTTACTCTTAATTCTGCAACTTCCTTAATCTTATCTTCTCCTGCATCAATTCCAGTTGCCTTGAATTCCTCTGCAACCTGCTTAATGAACTTTTCCCTGCTTATCTGGACAAATGGAGCAAGGTGTGCTAATGAAATGCTCTGTCCGCCATACTGTGAGCTGGCAATCTGTGCAATAGCCTGTGTAGCTATATTACAGGCTGTAGAAAAGCTGTGTGGCTTCTCAATCATTGTTTCGCTTATAACCGTTCCGTTCTGGAGCATATCTTCAAGGTTCACAAGACAGCAGTTGTGCATATGCTGTGCGAAATAATCTGCATCGTGAAAATGTATAAGTCCCTGCTCGTGTGCATCTACAATATCTGCTGGAAGAAGAAATCTTTTAGTAATATCCTTGCTGACCTCTCCTGCCATATAATCTCTCTGTACACTATTAACAGTAGGATTCTTATTGGAATTCTCCTGCTTTACTTCCTCATTATTGCACTCTAAAAGACTTAATATCTGCTCATCTGTTGAGTTAGACTTTCTTACAAGAGCTCTCTTATATCTGTATGTGATATACTTTCTGGCTACTGCAAATGCCCTCATATTCATAATCTGGTTCTCAACAAGATCCTGAATTTCTTCAACATTAAGTGATCTGTTCATCTCCTGGCAGATGCTCTCGACATTATCAGATATTGTTTCAATCTGCTCATCAGAAAGTCTTTCGCTATGTACAACCTCCTTATTTGCCTTTGCAACTGCTGCCATTATTTTACTAATATCAAATGTAACTTCTGATCCACTACGTTTGATTATCTTCATAATTAGTAAACCCTCCCTTTTTACCTGACAATAAATTTCTATTCACATTTAGTATACAAATAAAATTACGCGTAATATTTATTAATAATAAAATATATCATATTGGGGCTTTATCTACCCTAATCGTATATAATGCGCTACACAAGAGTTCTCTTGTATAGCGCAGTTTAAATTTTACATCACATATATCTTCAAGTCAATACAAACACAATATGTTGTGGATTTAATACAATATAAATACAATATACTGCAATATATAAAATTCCCCTAATTACTTATGCCAATAGTAATTAGGGGCTGTTTTTAATCTGTAATATTCATCGCTGCAACATAATCCTGCTCTTCATCACTTATTATTGTATACAATAAAGTTGATGTTATCACAGCACACTCTATCTCATATTCTGCCCACTGTGAAGCTTCTTTGGTCTTATCTATTGTAAGAACACCTTTTATATCATCCCTGCCACCAATAAAGCACTGGATTGTTGAACATATATGCCGCTTCTTCATCTCCTCAACAAATTCAGGAGCTACATCCAGATTTCTGTTGACGAAATCGGCTGATATATAATTCTTATCTCCCATAAGCTTATTAAAGCCATCTGTATTAACATATGGCAGATACTCCGCATCCTCAAGCTGCTGTCCAAATGTCAAACACCTCTTTAAAGCCTTACCTTTATAAATGCTTATGCTGTCCACCTTGTAAGTCTGAATCATATGTTCAAACATATTGCTTACAGCACCCTTTCTGTCTGTGTTAAACTGTAACATAATGTCTGTAAGATATCTTAATTCGCGCATCTCCCTGCCGTCATTAAATATCTTATCCTTCTGGTTAAGAGAATTCTCATAAGACTCTTTATGTATCTCATCCCTGAAAAATACATACCTGTCCCTGCCCTTTTCCTTTGCTACATAAAGACAGAAATCAGCCTTTTTAAACAATTCTTCATATTCGTGTCCATTATTAGGACTGAATGCAACACCTATTGATGTCGTGACCTGAAAATTTTCATAATCATTCTTGAATTCCCACTTAACCTGTGTTCGTATAGCTCTTAATATTCCTCTTAATGAATAATCGTCATTAATTCCATTTAAGACGATCATAAATTCATCTCCGCCTATACGTCCGACAACACCATCTTCACCAACAACCTCTTTAAGCTTCTTGGCTACTCTTGTAAGTACTTTATCTCCATAGAGATGTCCATATCTGTCATTAACCTGCTTGAAATAATCAACATCAAGTATAACTATGCTTACCCTGTTAATCTTCTCTTTCTTAACAAGCTTCTGTGCATACTCTGTTATAGTCTTCTTATTATACACCTTGGTAAGCGAATCCATAGTAAGTTCATCGGCAATCTCAACAATATTACCCATACTGTTAGTTCCGTCAGCAAGAATAATCCTTCCAATAACCATATTCTCACCTGTATACTTAGTATATACAGCTCCTACGAACTTAACCTTTTCCATAGCTTTGCCAAAGGTTCTCATATTAGTTGTAAGCTTGACACTGAACTCTGATGTATACAGCTTTATATACCTTATCAGATTATTCAGTTCAACAACGTCCTCTTCAAGAATTCTGCCATCAAGCATATATGCTTTCCATTCATCAATAGGCATTCTAGTTATTACTTCTCTTGAAATGCCTTCATATCTTACAATCTTAATATCCCCAGTCTTCTCAGAATACGCAAATACATACTCGCCTGTGAGTCCCATAACTACTCTTTCCATTGCGATATCGTCACATATCCTGCGATTAGTCTCTACAACACTATCTATATCGATCATCTCTATATCAATATTACGCAGAGCATCATTATTCTCAAATGACAAAAGCTTAATAAGATTCTGTCTGTACTCCCCCTTATAGTCCCTGAATAAAAAGCATTTACCCACAGGACTTCCATCAAACGAATCAATAAGCTCTATTAACTTTTCTTTATCATCTGGATGTACGAACTCCGTAAGACAGCCATATGACGTATTTCCAAAATAGTCATTAAAGGCACGGTTCGTTACATTAGTAAGATAAAATCTGTCTATGACCGCAAGCCGGCGGTCCAGTCTATGTGCTGTCACATAGTCATCCCCGATTCCAACATTCTGTTGTGAATACATATCTAAACCTTCTCCTTAATTCAATTGTCGAAATAACCCTGCGATTATTATAGTTTATAATGCACAAATATGCAACAATTTTATTTGTTTTTTGGTACTTTAGTACCAATGGCAAATCTTGTATTTTATTTTAAATATGTATGTGATACAATACAACATATTGTTAATTTGTTTTAACAATTATATATTATTAATTTAATATGTGGAGGTTTTTTATTATGGAGCGTGTGAAATTCAGCAGAGTAGAGGTGTATCACGGAGACAGTCCTAAGAAGTTTCCGGTATATGAGATTTATCTTGACGGGGTCATTGTAACAAAAGTATCATCTAAGACAGAAGCTGAGGAGATGGTGTCACGCTGGCAGGAAGTTTACAAGTAAGCATATAAGTATAATAACAAATATTACTAGCAATTATAAAGCTGTGGACAAGCATTATCTTTAAAAGATTATTTTTAAGCAAAGATTACTCTTGGATAAAGAATACTTCGGGATAAAGACTACTTTTAAAGATAATTACTGTTCCACAGCTTTTATTAAACAAATTATATAATTTTACCATTGTATATTATATTTTTTATATATAATAAATCTTCTTAAACACCTTAAAGCATTTTCTTCTTCTTAAGGAACCACAATACAAACACACATATAATAAATATTATTACAACAATTATATAAAATCCATACCTGGTTGCTGATAAAGGCATCCACTCACCGGCAACATTCATTCCATATATTCCCGATATTATTGTAGGTATAGCCATAACTATAGTGATTGATGTAAGAATTTTCATTACATTATTAAGCCTGTTATTAATAACCGATGACAACAGCTCTCTTGTACCATCTATAATATCCCTGTATATAGACGTCATCTCGATAGCCTGCTGGTATTCGACTGTTACATCTTCAAGCAGTTCCATATCCTCCGGATACTGTTCAAGTCTTTTGTATCGTCTTAATCTTTCAAGCACAATGCTGTTCGCCCTTAAAGATGTAGCAAAGTATACAAGCGTCGATTCTAATTCGTGAAGCTCGATAATATCTGTATCGTGTGTATCATCGCCAACTCTTTCTTCTATCTCAGTTCTTTTCTTATCAATCCCACGTAAGTAAGCCTGATAAAGCATAGCCGAGCGGAACATCATTTCATATATAAAACGCATTTTCTTCTTAGTACTGAACTCTTTTAACTTATTGCGCACAAAATAATTAAGCACGGGTGTATCTTCCCTGCATATCGTTATTATTGCATCATTCTTTAATATGATACCTAATGGTATTGTTGTATACATCTTTTTCTCGTGTCGTACCTCAGGTGTTGGTATATCCACAAGAATAAGTGTATAACCGTCTTCAAGACTTATTCGTGAACTTTCTTCCTCATCAAGTGCTGTCGCAAGGTCAGCTAAGTCTATCTCAAAATAGCCTGATACAAGGGATAATTCACTGCTTGTCGGGTCAATCATATTAACCCAGCAGCCTTCTTCTATATTATCAAGCTTTTGCAGTACCTTATTATCTGTCTTATAGATTTCTACCATAATCCACCTTCTTTCTGGTCTTTACGAAAATGTTTCTCTCATCTTTAACCATACTTCTGTAACCTGACGGACACTGCGTTACACACTGTCCACAGCCTATGCACCTGTCTATATCATATACAAGCTCTGCGCGCTCTTTATCATACCACGTTGCATTGGTCGGACAGAAACAGGCGCACCTGTTACAGCCTGTACATTTCGCGTTATCAACTATCTGTGGTCTGTAAAATGCCTTAATCATAAGCTGCGATAAAGCACCCTCCCTGAAGCTTCCATATAAGAAACAGCAGTCTATACAACAGTTGCACAGCACAATCTCTTCATTACCAGAGTATGTGCCATAGTGATATAATGTATGTATACAGCCTTTTTTCTCAAGCGTGTCTATAAGCTTTCTGGCTTCATCTATGGAAATGTGTCTTGCAACGCCAGCTTTTTCAAGCTGTACAGCCATTCTTCCAACCGCCATACACGACTCAATCGGCATATCATAGTCACATTTTCCATTCTCAAGCATCTTTTTGGTGCGGCAGAAACAGTTCATAACAGCAATATGTTCCTTATTCCTGTTAAGAATATCCATAACCTCCCCCTCTGTATACACAGCCTGCACAGCATCTACATTTTTATTAATCTTAATAATTCTCTTTTTAGCACTCAGATTATTGGCAGGGTCAGGTATAAGCGTTGACATTCTTCCCTGCTCTCTTTGCATATTGCGCTCATTGACACGGTTCATATACATTCTTACAGGTGCTATATTAAGCTTTATAAGAAGTTCCTCAAATTCTGCAAACTTAATAAGAAGCCGTCTTCTCTTATCATTAAGCGGTCCAGAGGCATACAGCTCAACCCAGCCCGGAAATATCGGCGTTATATCATAGACACCTTCCTGCCTGCTCTCCCATATTCCGCCTTTGTCCCTTATGCTTGTAAATACTTTCTCAAATGCCTCACCGTCAAGCTGCCACAATTCTTTAAGCTCATCCCTGCTGTAATATCCGTCCTTCATAAGAAGCATATAATCTATATCCTGCTCACTGAATACTATCTCAAAACACTCAATAATACATTTTACAAGCGGTACAGATAATTTAGACTTGTTATTCATTAGCTTTCCAAGTTCGACAGCCTTTTTCCTGAATTCATTAGTCATATTTATTCTCTTTCTTACTTCTTATCTTTAGAACCAGTTGAACAATGGGCACTGCACGAAGAACAATTGCCGCTACAGGTATCTCCAAGTCCGCTCTCTTTGTGCTTAGATGAAACCCACAGGAACAATACAACTACAACAAATAGTACAACTGCACCAAGTATAATATTAATAATTCCTGACATATCTAATCTCCATTTCTTCTATAATATTTCTATAATATCATTTTTCAAATCTTGCCTTGCTTATCTTATCAGTAAGCGACAAAAGCATATTCTTAATAAGTGTTCTGCTGTCCTTATCAAGTCCGGCATACTGACGTATAACCTCCCTTGTGCTTCTTAATCTGTCTGCTGACACATCTGACAAATTCTTAGCACCGCTGGCATATAAAAGTCCGAATAAAGTTTCAACGAACTCCTCCCTGCGTTCATTATCAACGCTGTTAATCCAGCTGCTTAATGCCTTATTAAGCCTTCTGCTCTGTGCACTTAATTTCTTAGCCTTTACAAGAAAAGCACCAAGCACCTGCCACGACATTGCATCATGCTGCATAAGCCCGCTCTGTGAACTCTTAACAATAATATAATCCTCATCGTGTTCAAGTAACATTCCTACTATCGAATTCTCTGGGACTATGCTTTTGATAAGCGGTAACATTGCCTGATATTTCGCACTTTTTATCATATTCACATCAAATCCAGGGCCATCATTATTGTATACACAATCTATCTTTTTTCTTACTCTCTCACTGCATTTTACAGCCGAATATATAGCAAGATTGCCACCCTTGGAATGTCCGCCTATATAAAGCCTTCCTCTTATGTACTGGCATGTACTATTAATATACTCTACCGCCGCCTCCTGTGACGGAACAGGCATAATAAAGCTCATATTAAAATCCTCTTTCCAGCCGACAAGTGTATCATCTGTACCCCTGAATACAACATAAGTATGCTTAGGGCTTATTCTTATGTGAAATGCCCCGAACTGCTTTTCCAAGGTTTCATCTACTGTATCTACATAATTAGATAAAATCAGATTTCCAAATCTTTTGGAAGCTGCCGCTTTTTTCATAAGAAATGGAGCTTCACTAATAAATGATTTATCCTGCTTTAGTTCATTTTCTGTATACATATCAAAAAACATCTGCGATGCTTCTTTTAATGTAATGCTTCTCTTCTCCTCAGGTGATGGTATAATATCCCTGAAATTAACGTATGCAAGCTGTGCAAGAATAACATTATCAACCTCATTAAAAGGTGACTGTTCAAATGTTATATCCCCACGCCAGTCAAGATAATCCATTATATTTCCCATATATACACCCCCAGCAAATGCTTAATAAACCTTATTTGGATAAAGTCTTAAGTTCATTAACAATATCTATATCAGACTGCATAACCTTCATATTAGAAGTTACCGGCTGTTCTCCTGGCTTTGTCACAGTTATCTCTATAACTGTTCCCTCCTGAATTCCACCATTGAGACAGTAATTAATAAATGACACAAACTTTGGATGGTTTGCGGCAAATTTATTCTTTAAGTTCATTATTTTCATAATTGATGCTGGATTAACCATATCATATCCTCCGACTATATATTATTATGCTTTCGCATTCTGTTATTCTTTAGTATAAGAAATACTACGCATACAACTGCCGTTATTAATTCTGTTGCCGGAAAACTGCTCCATACTCCTGTCATTCCAAACAGCTTTGAAAGGCTGATTGACATAATAAGCATAAGCACAATTCCTCTTAATAATGATACCACAAATGATTCTTTAGCACACTCCACTGCACTAAAATATCCGGCAGATACTATATTAAATCCTGCAAATAAAAATCCTGCAAAATATATTATCATTCCGCTATGTGCATATACAGCAAGTGTCTCAACACCCTCACTGTTAAACAGTGCAACAAGCTGGTCTGTAAATCTAAATACAATTATATATATTACTGCAAAAAGTGCAACCGCTGTAGCAGCACTCATTCTGTACAGCCTTTCAGCATCTTTTCTGTCACCCCTGCCGTAACATTCACTAATAAGCGGCTGTGTTCCCTGGGCAATACCATTAAATATAGCTGTTCCAATATAAGCATAATTAGCAACAACTCCATATGCTGCAATACCGATATTTCCTGTGATTGACAGTAACAGCATATTAAATACAGTTGTAGTAACCGCCGATGCTATCTCACCAATAAATGCGGCTGTTCCAAGCATACACGACTCCCAGAGCATTTTTAAAGACGGAAAGTGCCATTTAAACACAACCGTATTATTCTTACCAAGAAAATGTGTCAGGCACACCAATATACTGCATACAGGTGAAGCTGCAGTAGCCATCGCAGCACCTAACAGCCCAAGCTTCATTGGAAACATAAATATATAATCAAACACTATATTAAAAAGACTTCCACAAAGTGTCGCAATCATCGCCCTTGAGGGATCATTATCATTTCTTACATATGCACTTACAATGTAATTACACATAAAAAATGGAGTAAACATAAGAAATGTCCTTGTATAGCAGGTTCCAAGTGCCGTAATTGTATCATCTGCACCCATAAGCCTTAAAAGCCTATCTGGTGCAAACAGGCCCACAAGTATAAATACTATGCTTAACAGGCACGCACACATTATTGCATTTGAAAAATAATCATCTGCCCTCTCATCATTCTTGGCTCTTAATATCTTAAATCTTATCGCCGAACCAACACCTATCATTGAGCCAACAGCAAATATAACATTAAATACAGGAAGTACAAGATTAAGAACTGTAATTCCGTCTGCCCCTGCGAATTTAGATATAAAAAATGTGTCTGCAACAACATAACACGATATTCCAAGCATACCGAATATGTTCTGTGACACATATTTAGCAAATTTCTTCCTTATGTCCATTAATATTCCTCATCTTTCCGTAAGCATATACCATATCTTAACCAGAATATTCCAGTTATTTCAATACACTTATATGCCGCATAAACAACAATATTAATATACAGTAATTCAACCAGAAAATCAATTATAGTTTGACATACAAAGTAATATATTATATAATCCCGTTTGTTATATTTTGATTACAAAAATATTTGATACTATTATCATAATTTAATTGGAAAATGTATCTTAGCTGTATATTTACAGACCATATTGCAATACTATTTTCACGTTCAATTTTGGGGTTTTACACACTTCCTGTATTGCAATACTATTTTCAGGCTTGTGGCTTTGCGTACCAGCACCTGCCTGTCAGCAATGGTACGCAGAAATGAGGATTATTTATGAATTCAGCTTCTAAGATAACAATTATAACAGATTCAGCATCGGATATGCCAGGAAATTTACACAATCAGGTCACAGTTCTTCCTATGACTATATCATTTGGAGATGAACAATTCGAAGATGGTGTCACACTCTCAGCAGATGAGTTCTATATGAAACTCATCGAAAGCGACACTCTCCCTAAGACAAGCCAGGTAAGTCCTTTCGCATTTACCTCTGCCTATGAAACTGCACTCACCCATTCTGATGCCGTTATAGTGATAACTCTTTCTTCTAAATTATCGGGAACTTACCAGAGTGCCTGCATAGCCGCCGGGGATTATGAAAGCGAACACGCCGGCAGCCAGGGGAAAATATATATTATAGACAGCGAAAATGTAACTGTAGGCGAACAGATTCTAATTGAATATGCTTTAAAACTTATTAATGATGGATTGTCAGCCACAGCAATCGCTGATGAGTTAAACTCCGCGAAAAAACGCATACGTCTTGTAGCACTTCTTGATACTCTGGAATATCTTAAAAAAGGTGGCAGAATATCAAGCAGTGCCGCTTTCTTAGGAAATGTATTAAAAATAAAACCTGTAATCGCAATTGATAATGGTGAAGTTGCCATATTAGGTAAAGCCCGCGGCTCAAAGCAGGGCAACAACTTCTTAATTGAACAGGTCAACACCTACGGTGGAATTGATTATTCTATGCCTGTCCTTCTTGGCTACACCGGCTGTTCAACAGAACTTATCGACAAATACATTAAGGACAGCAGTTCTTTATGGGAAAATAAAATTCCTGTTCCAGCCAGAATAAAAGTCGGAGCTACAATCGGAACACATATAGGACCTGGAGGAATTACTGTAGCTTTCTTCTCAACAAAGTAATTAATTTAATTTTTTTGAAATTTTTTCAAAAAAGTGCTTGACACTTTTAACTTTTGCGTGTATTATATCACTTGTGTTCGCGAGAAACCAAACGAACAACACAATATAATATGCGCGAGTGGCTCAGTGGTGGAGCACCTCCTTGCCAAGGAGGGGGTCGCGGGTTCGATCCCCGTCTCGCGCTCTCTTAGATAACAAAAAGGACTTCCGAATTGGAAGTCCTTTTTTGTTATCCGAGAAGTGCGAGGCACTTCTCGAAACCCAACTGCTTCGCAGTTTGGGTTCGATTTCTCAGAGCACTAAAGTGCTCTTCGGTCGTGCCAGAGCCAAGGTCCAGTGGACCTTGTGGCACCCGTCTCGCGTGACGTACGGGAGGGCTTACTGGTAGGGGAATAAATAATATACTGTAGTCATTGGACTACTTACATTATTTTTACAGTGTCCACTATTCCATTTTGACAATATTGTTATAAGCATTTGTAACTACATTATATGATATATATAGTGAACTTAGAAAAGGAGGGCATAAGCCCTCCTTTTCTGTTAATTATATAATTAAGGTATTTGATTAAATATCTATAATAATTTTAAAATTTGTTCTTTCTCATTCGTATTTACATATTTAGCCGTTTCTATATCTAATTATCTTTTTTGTATTCTGCAATATCCTCAAGACGACAATCTAATATTTTACATAATTCATTCAATGTATAGGTATTAACATTACCATTTTTTCTAAGCCTATCTAATTGTCCAGTGCTTATTTTGTATTCTTTAATAAGCTTATATTGTGAAATATTACGTTCCTTGAGCGTAATCCATAGTTTTTCAAATGAAATCATAATTATAATAGCCCTTTACACGTCATATAAGAAATATGTTATTAAATAGACAATCTCTTGACAATTGCCCGTATACGGGCTATATATATATTAAGTAATATTTCGGAAATAATACTAAATAAAAAAAGGAGGTAACCTATGAAAAACAAAAAAATAATATATATAGGTTTATTTTTTATTATTATTGTAGGTATTGCTAGTTCTATACATACAATACAAAACAAACCTGAAAATATAATTAAAAAATTTGTTAAAGCTATTGAAAATAAAGATGGCAACTTACTATGTTCTCTTTATGCGCCCGATTACATCAGTTATATGATAGGTCCGGGGTCTTTTTATTCTGACAAAGATGAATTAATAGAAGAATTTACGGAAGAATGTGAAGATAACTACGATTTATTATCAGTTTCTGAAGATGTAAAACCAAATATTAAATATAAGATAACTAATAAAGAAAAGTTAAATTCCAGCGATTTAGAAAAATTAAATAGCTGTCTTACTGAACAATTAGACTTTGAAAAAAATTCTGTCAGCTCCGCCTATTATGTGACTTTTACATATTATGTGTCAGGTTCAGACTATGTATATACAGTAGACAGATATTTAATAAAAATAAAAGGTAAATGGTATATGGGGCGCGGTTTTACCCTTTAATTCAGGAGGTTTTATGAAAAAATTTTTATTATTTAGTTTTATAATTGCTACTCTTATAATCAGTGGATGTGGTTCAAGTAATAAGTCTGCTTCTAAAAATTACACTTATGAAAACTTAGATGATGGACAAAAGCAAATAGTTGATACTGTTTTTGATGAATATACAAAATGGAAATCTGTGCAAGACTCAGGTAAAACATTTTTTTGTTCAAAAGTTAACTTTTTTTACGAAGGAGACAAATTAATTTTCGTTACTAATTACAATTTTTCGTCCTCTTCTGCTTTTGAATATGCCGCCTTTTATGTTGATGATGGACATTTAACATCAAGAACTTATGATGCATATGAAGATAAACTAAAAGCCAAAGCAACGGGAGCCGCTATGTCTGGACTTGATTTTTCTAAAGATGACAGTACAGAAACTAAGAAAAACACATTATCAAACGCATACTATAAAGCATTTTTATCACATAACAGCAACTAATCAAATTACTAATGCACTATAACAAGGAGGTCTTTATTATGATGATTATAGGATACATACTTATTATATTAGGCATATTTGGTGTATCAGGAAGTGTTGTAACAATTAAAAATGATTTAGAATACAATTATTATACCTATTCTTCACCTTATACAAGCCACGAAACAACAATGCTAACTCTTTTATTCATATGTATGGTTATGTTAATGCTGGGAATAGCTGTAATTATATTCACAGTATTAAAGAAACGAAATGAAGACCAGCTCAATAAAGTCAACAATTATGGTAACAATGGTACTATCAAAAATGTCTGCCCTAACTGTGGACTGAACTTATCAGATAACGCAACCATATGCCCTAAATGTGGCACAAAAGTTAATAAGGAGTGATATATATGGCACGAACTACAATAGTTACACAATCCAATTGCAAATTTGAACAGGCTGAAAATATTATAAATAACATTTTATCTAAAAATGGCTTTAAGCAGACAACCATAAACTCTGGTGAAAATGTATGGAAAAAAGGAACCGGCTTTCTTACAGCTATGCAATTCATAAAAATTGACTTTTCATCAAACGAATTTACTATATCTGCGTGGGTACAAGCCGGATTAGGAAGTGTAGGCGGTAATGAAATGGATTTAACAGGCGTTGTTGCTGCCATTCCCAAAAAACAATTATTAAATGTTATAGAGCAAATCAAAAGAGCATTTTAAAAATTTTTAAACATAAAAATATAGGGATGTCACACTAATAATTAGTGGACATCCCTTTTTCCAATCATTCAATAAATTAATTCCATATTTTATTTTAATAGTAACTTACACTATTTTAATTAAGTTAGTTCACTACCTCTAATATTCCTTGTGCATCGGCACGGGCCAGGACATCTAGCTGGGAGTCGGTGCTGAAATGAGTTCTGTAGTCGTTCTCGTTGCTTAGGAATGAGTGTTCTATTATAATTGTTGGTATTCCGGCATATGTGCCGTTGTATATAAGTCCATAATAATCTGCTGGTGAACCGTCTGGGTAGAGTTCATTTACTGTGTTGGTACGCTGTAATATGCCATTAGTGTATTCTGTGTTCCAGTCATCTGCTATTGGAATTCCTATATTGTTAAGATTGCAGATAATTGCATTGGCAAGCATATTTTCTTTATCATATATGCTTGCAAATCTTGAACCAGATGGCTGATATCGGCTACAGCTCATTAATACCATACAGCCTCTTGGATTAGTATTATCCTGGCTTTTGCTGTTAATATGAACCGATATAACATAATCGGCGTTATTGCCTTTAGCATAGTCTATTCTTCCCCCTATGCTCACATCTGTATCAGAAGTACGTGTCATAATAACATTAAGATTATCATTCTGTTCAAGATACCACTGAAGCTTTTTTGCTATTACAAGATTAATATCTTTCTCTTTAATGAGTACACCATCATATGTTTCTTTCGTTCCCTCATTACTTCCACCGTGTCCTGCATCTATACATATAGTTGTCTTGTGCTGTGCTTCCTGAATATTTTCCTGTGTATCATCATCTTCTGCTCCACCTGATACATAAGAAAATGTGTCATTATATACAGGCTGCTGGCTGTTATCATCTACATTGTTACCATTTTCTGTATAATTATCCGTATCATAATCCGAATTATCATTACTTATACTTTCATCACCGCTGTTATTTTCATCTTCAATATCTGCATTATTTTCGTTATCCGTTACAGCAGATGTGTTATCGGCTTCGCTGGTGTTCTGGTTCTCATCTGAATTAACAGACAGATCATCTGCATTTACATTCTGCATACTATCTGTATCACTATTATTTACCGCAACAACTGCCGTATCTGCTTCATTATTAGAATTATCAGACTTACCGTCTGTCCTTCCGCACGCTGCCAGGCTCAATGTCAATGTACTTACTAATAACGCTGTATTTATCACTTTTATTATATTCTTTAAATTATTGTTTCTCATTTTACTCCATTCCTATGTATTTAATGTGTATATGATATACCTTTCATTTAATAATATCTATACCTCAATTTTATTTTTAAATTTACTTTTCAATTTTGTTTCAAATTTTGTTTCAAATTTCATTTCTATATTTTATAGTGTTCTGATAATGTATTTTCAATAATATAATTTCAATAATAAAATATACCATTTTACATATCTTTTCACACACATATTATTAATATATCCCCTGTTTATGTGCCCTCATTTGTGTACACATTCACACATTTGTTGCGTCATTTTGCATTAATTTTAATATTTTTTAGTTTTTTACTTGTATATTATTCACAAAGTGTTAAAATATAAACATAAATTCAACGTGAATGGAGGTAAATATTATTATGGCACAGAGATTTATTCTTAACGGTACATCTTACCACGGAAAGGGAGCTATCAAGGAGATAGCTACAGAGGCTATTTCAAGGGGATTTAAGAAAGCATTTGTATGCTCTGACCCTGACCTTATCAAATTTGGTGTAACTAAGAAAGTTCTTGATGTATTAGACGAGAACGGACTGGCTTATGAGGTTTATTCAGACATCAAGCCTAATCCAACAGTAGAGAATGTTAAGACAGGTGTACAGGCATTTAAAGATGCTGGTACAGATTATCTTATCGCAATCGGCGGTGGTTCTTCAATGGATACAGCCAAGGCTATTGGTATTATCATTAACAACCCTGAATTCAGTGATGTTATAAGCCTTGAAGGTGTTGCTCCTACTAAGAAACCTGCCGTTCCTATTATTGCAGTTCCAACTACTGCTGGTACAGCCGCAGAAGTTACTATCAACTACGTTATCACAGATACAAGCAAGAACCGTAAAATGGTATGCGTTGACCCACACGATATCCCTGTCGTAGCTGTTGTTGACCCTGATATGATGTCTAGTATGCCTAAGGGGCTTACAGCCGCAACTGGTATGGATGCTTTAACACACGCTATTGAAGGTTACATAACTGCTGGTGCCTGGGAATTATCTGATATGTTCCATCTTAAAGCTATTGAAATCATTTCTAAGAGCCTTAGAGGTGCTGTTGAGAACACACCTGAGGGACGTGAAGGTATGGCACTTGGACAGTATATAGCAGGTATGGGCTTCTCTAATGTAGGTCTTGGTATTGTCCATTCCATGGCTCACCCACTTGGTGCCCTCTATGATACACCACACGGTGTTGCTAACGCTATTATCCTTCCAACAGTTATGGAATACAATGCTCCAGCAACCGGTGAGAAATATCGTGACATTGCCAAAGCTATGGGTGTCAAAGGCACAGATGATATGACACAGGAAGAATACAGAAAAGCTGCTGTAGATGCTGTAAGAAAGTTATCACAGGACGTAGGTATCCCAGCTAACTTAAAGGATATTGTCAAGGAAGAAGATATTCCATTCCTTGCACAGTCAGCTTATGATGATGCATGCAGACCTGGTAATCCAAGAGAAACAAGTGTTGAAGAGATAACAGAGCTTTACAAGAGCCTTATTTAACAGACAACTACTTAAATTATTGTTTATCATATTTTACACCTCTAAAAAAGAACCCCGCTATACCGGCAGGGTTCTTTTACTATTTACTATTTTAGTGTTATATAACAAAACATAGGTTATAGGACAAAACGCATTAACAGCTTAATCCCACTCATCAAGCAGTCCATTAAATACATTTAATGCAGACTGTACAACTTCACGTTTTTCCATATCTATTCGGCATAGCTTAAGCAGGTCAATAGGGTGAAGACTGCTGCCACCTGAAAGGAACTTTTTATAGCCCTCTTTAACAGCTTTATCTCCCTTTAATATTCCAGCCGCTATCGCAATAGCAGCAGAATATCCTGTTGCATACTGGTATACATAAAATGGAGTATAAAAATGTGGTATTCTCGCCCACTCGTATGCTATCTCATCATCAATAACACACTCACTTCCAAAATACTTTTCATTAAGCTTTCTGTATACATCACACAGATTATCAGAAGTAAGGACATTGCCTTCTTCGACCATTTTATGGGCTGTCATCTCGAATTCAGCAAACATCGTCTGTCTGAACAATGTACCCTTAAACTGCTCAAAATAATGGTTAAGAAGATACTTTCTTCTCTTATCATCTTTATCATTCTTACAGCTTTCCAACAGATAATTCATAAGAAGTGCTTCATTACAGGTTGAGGCAACTTCTGCAACGAATATCTTGTAACCGGCATATATATATGGCTGGTTGGAATTAGAATAATATGTGTGCATTGCATGACCCATTTCGTGAATAATTGTAAACACATCATCTAATGTTCCTGAGAAATTAAGGAATACATAAGGGTGAGTTCCATATGCTCCCCACGAGAATGCTCCCGTTCTCTTTCCTTTATTCTCATATACATCAACCCAACCTGTTTCAAAGCCTTCTTTAACCTTAGCAACATACTCTTCGCCCATAGGTGCTAAAGCTTCAAGAACCATCTGTCTGGCTTCATCATAGGTAACCTTCCACTCATAGTCCGCTACCATCGGAGCATATATATCATAAAAATGAAGCTCATCAACCCCTAAAGCTTTCTTTCTTATATCAACATACCTGTGCATAAGATTAAGATTGTCATCTACAGTATTAATGAGATTCTTGTATACATCTACAGGAATAAATGAATCAGACAGATACATATGTAATGTTGATTCATATTTTCTTGCTTCAGCCTTAAATACTGCCTGTTTTACGTTGCCATAAAAGCAGGCTGCAAGCGTATTGATGTACTGCTTATATTCCTTATAAAGACACTCAAAGGCTTCTTTTCTTACACTTCTTTGCTGGCTCTGCATATATTTTACATATGTTCCATTAGTCAGCTCAACCTTATTCCCAGATTCATCAATTATACTGCCAAAATGGACATCTGCATTGTTAAACTTAGAAAATATCTCATTAGGAACAGACATTACCTGCGATGCCTTTGCAAGAAGAACCTCTTCCTTCTCCGAAAGAGAATGTTCTTTCTGGCTTAACATATCTTCAATCATATGCTTATACAACTTAAGCCTGTCATCTTTTAAATATTCATAGAGAACATTTTCATCCATACTTAATATTGCAGGCTCAACAAATGCGTACTTCTCAGCACATTTAGCTGCTGCCGTCTGTGCCCTGCCCGACATATCCTGATACACCGAATTAGCTGTATCCTCATAATATCTCATAAATGCGTATACATATAATCTCTCAACAAGATAATCAGTATCATTCAATTCCTTTAATATATTATAAAGATTATCAGCCGACTCAGTTAAAACAGACTGATATTCACAAGGCTCGCCCGCCTGTTTAATAAGCTTCTGGTAATCTTCTTCCCACGCATTATCTGATGAGTAGATGTCATTAACTGCCCATTTGAATTCATTATCAATCTCACTTCTTAAAGGTGCTGCCATTATTCTGCCTCCGGTACATAAGCTGACACTGCTATTGCCAATGAACCATATCCTATATGGCACGCAACACTGAGTGACAATGGATCCATATGGAAATCATACTGAGGAAATGCTTCTTTTACAGCCTCAGCCCATTCCCTGGCTTCTTCTTCATTACCAGTATATGCAACTTCCATATGAAGCTTTCCTTGTTGTGCATAATCTTTAAATCTGTTATCACAGTCATCCTTCATAGCCTTAAGCATAATCTTCTTGGCTGATGACTTTCCTCTTGCCTTGGCAAATGCATCAAGCTTCTCACCCTGTATCTGTAATACAGGATTGAGCTTTAACATAGTTCCAATAGCTGCCGCCGCAGGTGTTATTCTTCCACCCTTCTTAAGATACTTAAGTGTTTCAAGAGTTATATATATGCTTGAGTCCATTTTGTGAGCTTCAAGTATATCCTTAATCTCCTCGGCATTCTTACCCTTATCTGCCAGAGCCTTTGCATCCATAACTGACTGGCGCATAGTAACTGATATACGCTGGTTATTAACAACCTGCACCTTTCCATCATAATCACCTGCAACCATAGTTGCTGTCTGGCAGGTACCACTAAGACCGCTTGACATAGGTATAAATACAACCTCATCATTGTCCTTTAACAATTCATCAAAATAGTCCTGTAATGTTCCTATTGATGGCTGTGATGTAGATATATCTGCATCATTTTTAAGCTTTTCATAGAATTCTTCCTGTGTAAGATTAATATCTTCAAGGTATTCCACTCCATCAATAAAAAAAGGCATAGGTATAACTGTAACACCCATATCCTTAGACTGTGCCTGTGTAATACCGCTATTGCTGTCTGTTAATATTGCTACTTTACTCATAATATGACCTTCCTATTATTTACTGTAATTGCTACCAATCATCACTAATATATATAGCAATTACTCTCTATCTACCCGTAGTATAAAAATGATTATCAACTCTTATTGTACATTATCTTTTAGTTTGCTACAATGATTTTTACATAAAATTTGCAACAGATTACCAATTTTACTTAAATCAGGGGGATTTAATATATGAACGCACACGCCAATACTACTTCATTCGCCAATACAGATATTATTATAGAAAATGTCTTCTCTTATGATGATGTTTTAAAGCTTTCCGGATTATGCAATTATGAACCATTCTGTGATGAACCTGAGGCTGAAGACTTAATACAACTTGCGGCTTTTACAAAGGATACCCACTGCCTTGTCGGGTTTATTTCGTGTTTAAACCCTATTATTAACTGCAACACTGATGACTCCGATGACATAGACACTCACAATAATTCAGATACTATTAAACCGAGTATATATGATGATATAGTAATTGAATTTACCGCTATGACTGACCCTGACTACAGGCAGCAGCACATTTTCACATCAATGTTTTATGCACTTATGTGCACCATTAATGCTTTAATATCAGACAGCAACATAAAATACATCACCGCCATTGACGATAAAACTGCGAACAGCATTATCAGCCACAAGCATAATCCTGCTTGTAATATTTCCGGCAATATCAATATAGCATATGCCTGCAGCGAATATCTTATGGAACTTTCAATTAAACATATAACTAATAACTTTTCCACTGTCCTTCCGGACACTATTGAGTTATTAAAATATGATGATGAATATCAGCTTTTATCAAGTGCCTCTGATGAGCTTATATCATCAATATCATTTGAACATTTTAACACACATATATGTATACACGATGTATGGACTGACCCTGATATGCGCAGATGTGGCTATGCCAGATTATTATTAACAGAGCTTATTCAGGATTGGAAAAATGACAGCTTAAACAACAGCCACGATAATACTATAATTCCTCTTATACTTCACGTTTCAGGCAGTAATATGCCCGCTGTCAGTCTTTATAAGTCAAGCGGATTTGTTGTAAGGGAAGAACTAAAGTATTATAACGTAAAATAAGTCCTACAAGCAAAAGGTGTGGATAATGTAACTAACAATTCAGGCTTTAACCCTGAATACTGCGGTTGTTACATTATCCACACCTTTAATAATTTAATCTGTTCTCTTCGTGCTATCCCATTTATTATCTTGCTGCTATAACATCAGACATATCATACATTCCTGCACTCTTGCCTGCAAGGAACTTAGCTGCTTCTATAGCACCCTTTGCAAATACTGACTTAGAATATGCTGTATGTGTGAATTCAATAACTTCATCTTCACCAGCAAATATTACATCATGTACTCCTACTATTGTACCACCACGCACTGCACTGATACCGATTTCTTTAGGGTCTCTCTTTACTCTTTCCTGACTTCTGTCATACTTATAGTAATAATCATCACCAAGAACTTCCTTGATTGAATCTGCTAATGCAAGAGCTGTTCCACTTGGAGCATCTACCTTCTTGTTATGATGTCTTTCTACTATCTCAACATCGAAGCCTGCTGGTGCAAGAATCTTAGTTGCATCCTGTAAAAGCTTCATAAGCATATTAATGCCAAGTGACATATTAGCTGACTTAAGCACTGCAACTTTGCAGGCTGTCTTTCTTACGTGTTCAATCTGCTCATCTGTAAGTCCTGTTGTACATACTACAACCGGAATCTGCTTCTTTTCACAATAATCAAGAAGTGCATCCTCTGCCTTTGCTGCTGCAAAGTCTATTATAACATCTGCTTCTACATCACAGTCATTAACTGATGCAAATACAGGATAATCATTATGTCCATCGTCAAATGGATCAATTCCTGCTACTATCTTACATTCATCATCTTTGCTTACAAGGTCTGTAATAACTCTTCCCATATGTCCATTACAGCCATGCATAATAATTCTTGTCATTATCATAGCCTCCATACATTATTTTCTTTATTATTTCAATGTTTATGTTCGCACACTTCTTTTATCTGTCAAATTATAGATTCTTACACTACTTTATAAGTCCGTAATTCTTAAGTGCTGTCTTTAACTTATTAAGGTTAGCTTCCTCCATTTCGCAAAGAGGCATTCTGAGTGGTCCGACTTCCATACCCATAAGATTAAGAGCTGTCTTAACTGGAATAGGGTTAACCTCACAGAATAAAGCGTCAACAAGCTCAAGCGCCTCAAACTGTAACTGTCGGCTCTTTTCAATATTGCCGGCAAAGAACTCAGCACATATGTCGTGTGTCTGCTTTGGTGCAATATTTGATAATACAGATATAACACCCTTAGCACCAATAGACATAAGAGGTACGATAAGTCCGTCTTCACCTGAATACATATCAAGACAGCCTTCTGCTAACATCATTGTCTTAGATTCCTGTGAAAGATTGCCTGTTGCAGCCTTAATGGCTACGATATTATCTACTTCCCTGGCAAGCTTTACTGCTGTCTCTGGCTGAATGTTGCAGCCTGTTCTGCTTGGTACATTATACATAATAATTGGAAGGTCAATTGATCTGGCAACTGCTGTGTAATGCTCTATAAGTCCCTTCTGTGTAGCCTTATTATAGTAAGGTGTTACAACAAGACATCCGTCAACGCCTGCCGCCTGTGCTTCCTTTGAAAGTTCAACAGCTGTCTTAGTACAGTTAGAACCTGTTCCTGCAACAACAGGAACTCTCTTTTTAACATAATCAGCAGTAAATCTTATAGCTTCAATATGCTCTTTTTCTGTCATAGTTGCAGACTCACCAGTTGTTCCACAGATAACAATCGCATCTGTTGAATTATTAATCTGATAATCAAGAAGCTCTGCAAGCTTATCATAGTTGATTTCTCCATTGGCTTTCATTGGTGTGACAATAGCGACACCTGCACCTGTAAATATTGACATAACTCCTCCATTCCAACGCTTATCCGTTGTATTAATATTAATTATTTCAATTCTATTCCTGTATTGTCTAATAGAGTACAACGTTTAAATAACTCTTTTACAATAAAACAGACCGATCTAATGACAGACCGGCCTAAGTAAGAATTCATTATACAAATATCATTATATAAATCTTCGCGTAGCCCTCCATCATAAGGCATCAATGCCCATAATGACAGTCATAAGATTATTAACCTTATGCCCAGCATATAACTTCCCTGAATTATATGCTTCGGCACTTTCCCCTTTCGCTGCACATCATATGCTTGGGGACATCCGTACAGTTACTCTTGAATCGTGCGACCTCTACTTTGTAGAATTAAAAGTTAATTTGACTATATCACTTGCGTAGTTCATTGTCAATATCAACACATTCTTATTTATATGATGTCAGGTGTAAATAGCCATAAACTATTCGTGACTACGCAATATTTTATTCTTCTTCAACTAAATCAATCTTGCTGACAGAAACCTCATAGGCTACTCTCTTCTCAACTGACTCCTCATCAACCTTTTTGGTGTATTCTCTTGACTGTACTCTTCCACATATCTGAAGGTGGCTTCCTACTTCAAGTCCGCCTGCAAATCTTGCATTTCTTCCCCACGCAATACATGGTATGTAATCAGACTTGCCATATGGTCTGTTGACAGCTACAAGAATATCAGCTATCTCTCTTCCTAATGGAGTCTTTCTATATATAGGTGGCTTACATACATAGCCATCAAGGAATATCTGATTAGACTTTGACTGCTCCTCTGGAATATCTTCATCTTCTATAAAGCGTAATTCTCTTACAAATATTGAAAGAACGAGCTTATTCTTAACACCTTCGTGTCTGTTATAAGAACGGAACTGTCCAGATACCTCTATCTTCATTCCCCTGTAGTCTTTAGTTACATCAATAAGTCTTTCACTTATCATAAGTGGAATTATATCCACCATATCACTGAGACGGTTGACAGATACATTTGCAATATAAAAGCCCTCTCCAAATACCTCGTGGCTAAATGTAAATTCTGATACCACTTCTCCGATGATACACACCCTGTTGTTTTCAATTACCTTATCAAGCATAAGTATTTCTCCCTTCTTTGACCGATATTATTATGCCTCGGTCCTGTGCTTTATTTATTGTTCTCAATATGTATATGTTCTAACTTGCTGTAATATTACAAAAATATTTTGAAAAAGTTGTGTACAAATTATAATATTTTTGAAAACATTATAAAAATACTGTGTTTTACTGTATTTACACAAATTGTTTTTTTTTACGAACATAGTGGTATACCGGTATACTTCTATTAAAATATATGTTATAGTCTTACTAGCATAATCGCAATTATTAAATATTAATATGTATATATATGTGCAATCTGCTATAAAATATATTTGATATTTTTTAATATTTTTACCATATATACTATTGTATTTTGATAGCTTTGTGATAGAATATAAAAGTTGCTAACCATAACCATTCAATGTATAATATATATTGCTGGTAAATATGTAACAGTGATTGAACATTTTGACTTATATATGAAAGGAAAACATAATGAAAACTAAACGCGAAGATATTCGTAATATCGCTATTATCGCCCACGTTGACCATGGTAAGACAACTCTTGTAGATGAACTTTTGAAACAGAGTGGTACTTTCCGTGCTAATCAGGAAGTTGCTGAACGTGTAATGGATTCTAACGATATAGAACGTGAAAGAGGTATTACTATACTTTCAAAGAATACTGCCATTCACTATAAAGATACTAAGATTAATATTATTGATACTCCAGGACATGCTGATTTCGGTGGAGAAGTTGAGCGAGTTTTAAAGATGGTTAATGGTGTTGTTCTTGTCGTTGATGCTTTTGAAGGCGTTATGCCTCAGACTAAGTTCGTTCTTCAGAAGGCACTTGATCTTAATCTTGCAGTTATCGTATGTATTAATAAGATTGATCGTCCAGAAGCCAGACCTAATGAAGTTATCGATGAAATTCTTGAATTATTCATCGACCTTGATGCAAGCGATGAACAGCTTGATTGTCCATTCATATTCGCATCAGCTAAGTCTGGTTATGCTATGGCTGACCTTGATGACGAAAGAAAGGATATGCAGCCTTTATTTGACTGCATAGTTAATAATATACCAGCACCAGAGGGTGATCCTGATGCTGATACACAGATGCTTATATCTACTATTGATTATAATGAATTCGTTGGACGTATCGGTGTAGGTAAGATCGAGAATGGTAAGATTAAGGTTAATCAGGAAGTAGCTATTGTTAACCACCACGACCCATCTTTAAGAAAGAGAGTACGTGTAACTAAGCTTTACACATTCAACGGACTTAATAAGGTAGAAGTTAATGAGGCAGGCTTCGGTGATATCGTTGCCGTATCTGGTATTGCCGACCTTAAGATTGGTGATACACTCTGTTCTGTAGAGAACCCTGTTGCTATCCCATTCCAGAAGATTTCAGAGCCTACTCTTTCTATGGACTTTATGGTTAATGACAGCCCACTCGCTGGTAAAGAGGGTAAGTTCGTAACTTCAAGACATATCCGCGACAGACTTTTCAAGGAACTTAATACTGATGTAAGTTTAAGAGTAGAAGAAAATCCTGGTTCTGAGAACTCATTTAAGGTATCAGGACGTGGTGAACTTCATTTATCTGTTCTTATTGAGAATATGAGACGTGAAGGCTATGAATTTGCTGTAAGTAAGGCTGAAGTTCTCTACCACACTGATGAACGTGGCAAGAAGCTTGAACCTATGGAGCTTGCATATATTGATGTTCCAGAAGAATTCTCTGGTTCTGTAATCCAGAAGCTCAGCCAGAGAAAGGGAGAACTCCTTGGAATGACACCTATTAATGGTGGTTACACAAGATTACAGTTCTCTATTCCATCCCGTGGTCTTATCGGCTACAGAGGTGAATTCCTTACTGACACTAAGGGTAATGGTATTATTAACACTTCATTTGAAGGTTATGAAGAATACAAGGGTGATATATCTTACAGAAAGACTGGCTCACTTATAGCTTACGAAGATGGTGAAGCTGTTACTTATGGTCTTTTCAATGCACAGGACAGAGGTACTCTTTTCATCGGACCTGGCGAAAAGGTATATGCTGGTATGATTATCGGTGAGAACCCAAGAACTGAGGATATTGAAGTTAATGTCTGCAAGACAAAGCACCTTACTAACACTCGTTCTTCAAGTGCTGATGAAGCTTTAAGACTTGTACCACCTAAGATATTAAGTCTTGAACAGGCTCTTGATTATATTGACACAGATGAGCTTCTTGAAGTAACACCAACTCATCTTAGAATCCGTAAAAAGATTCTTGATTCTACAGCAAGATACAGAGCTAATAAGAAGTAATTACATTTAATCATAATTCTTCTTATTAATATATAACAACCAATTAACAATTTATAATTATCAATGGAGGTCTACTATGGATAGCGATTTAGGAGCAAAAGTTAAAAAATTAAGAATTTCACAGGGTTTAACACAGGAAGACGTTGCTAAGGCACTTGATGTAACTCCAGGTTATATCAGTAATGTAGAAAATGGACGTAATCTTATGACATTAAGAATGCTTTCATACTATGCAGAGCTTACAGGCGTTTCTCTTGACTACCTTGCAGGAAGTGTTGATAAGAACTACCAGAGCACAGCTCTTGATAATGAAATTATGCAGTTAGTATCTAAATTAGATTCTGAGACTAAGGAAAAGTTAATCTCAACATTAAGAATCTGGATTAATAACTAATAAGATAAGTTGATATAATATATGTTCTTCGTCAAGTTAAGGACTTTGAATATCACATATAAAAGAAACCTGGTGCTAATAAATGGCATCAGGTTTCTTTTTACATATTGGCTGATAATTTATGCTGTGACTTCGTTAAAAATGCAGGCAGACCCCCTCTGTGCTTTCGGGTTGGACAGACATTATGACTGTATCTTCTTCATCTGATAGAACTCACCCTTGAGGTTCATTAATTCATCGTATGTTCCATATTCTACACAGTGGCCATCAGCTATTACGGCTATTTTGTCAGCGTCTTTTATTGTTGAAAGACGGTGGGCTACTATAAAGGTTGTTCTATCTTTGGTAAGGTTATTGAGAGCCTCCTGTATAAGTTTTTCTGATATACTGTCTAAGGCTGATGTGGCCTCATCTAACACTATAACCTTAGGATTTCGTATAAGTGCTCTTGCTATTGATATACGCTGCCGCTGACCTCCTGAAAGCTTTCCACCGTGCTCTCCTACCATCGTATCAAGTCCGTCTGGAAGTGAATTGATTAAATCTGTAAGATTAGCGGCTTTAACTATTTCATCAAGCGTTGCCTCATCAACGTTATCAACACCATATGTAATATTATCCCTTATTGTCCCTGAAAATAATATTGATGTCTGTGGAACAACCGCAAGATGCTTTCTATATGAGCGAAGGTCAATATCCTTCATATTGTGTCCGTCTATAAGCACTTCTCCGCTGTTAACCTGATTAAAACCTATTACTAGGTTAAGAATTGTCGATTTACCAGCTCCGGATTCACCAACCAGTGCAATTGTTTCGCCTTTATCCACATGAAGATTAAGGTTATGCAGAACTGGCCTGTCGATATTATTATATCTGAATGTTACATCTTTAAAATCGAACTCACCATATATGTCCTTAATTATTTCCTTACCTTCATTCTGTTCTATGTCATCTTCTAATAATACTTCACCTATTGAATTAACCGATTCAATACCTTTGGCTATTGTAGGAATAAGAGACATAAGTGATGATACCTGACTTACGATTGTAGCAAAATAGCTCTGGTAAAGTGTTATATCTCCCGGCATTACAGTTCCTTTAATTGCAAGAAAGCCTGTGAATCCAAGACATACTACCTGAAATATCTGGAATATCGCCCAGCCTACTGAACCAAATAATGATTGTATTACATCAAGTCTGTAGCCTTTTTCTGCAACAGCAAATAATTGTCCACTCATTTTCTGAACTTCTTCCTCCTCAAGTGCATGTGCCCTTGTGACAGGAATAAGCTCAACCATCTCCATTACCCTTGCAGAAGTTTCTTCCATCTCTTTTCTGAATTCATTATTACGCTTCTTCATTACATTCCTGAAAAATACCATTGTCGCAGCGGCAATTGGTGTTGTGAGCAGAAAGAATATGAATACTACAAGGCTCTTATTAATGGTTACTATAAGTGCTATAGCTATATTAAGTGCTATATTAAGTATGCTAAGAAACATCTGCGTTGACAGTGTTTCCACCGCTTCGACATCTCGCATAATCTTGGATTGCAGACGTCCTGACTGCGTTTCCTTATGATAAGATATAGATAACTGCTGCAGCTTTCTTACAAGTGCCCTTCTTAAGCCTGTCTCTGCATATCTTGTTGCTAATGATTTGTATCTTGTATACATATAATTCATAGGAATATTAAGTGCTACAAGAACAATCATAATCATCGCCTGTATAATTATGTTCTGATAAGTTTCTGGCGAACCACTCGTTATATCATTAATAATATTCGCTGTGACAATAGGCAGTACCCATACAGGTGCATGCTTTATAAAGAAGAATATAACAGCAAGAAAGAACTTATGATAGTTGCCTTTATAAAGACCTAACAATATCTGCATAGGGTGACCTTTATGCTTTTTATAACATTCTATAAACCAGCTCTCGACATCTATTCCCTTTGGTGCTCTTAAATTCAATATACTCACCCCGCTTTCATCGTTATAAAAAGGAATGTGCCGCGGCACATTCCCCTATTTATAGTTGTAATCATATGATGATAAAGTCATAAGTTCCAAATCCTATTACGCAGGTATTAACGACTTTCTGAACTTTTGACTCTGACATCTTATTATTTCTTAATTATATTATCTACATTTTCTGCGACAATTTCTTCACCGTCACAGCCTGTAACCTTAACATTATCAAGAATAAGTGTGTTGATATTACTTACAATCATACCTTGTCTGCTTGCTTCATCACAGCCTAACATCATAGCTGCAACACCTGACTTGGCATTATCTGCGTATGTAATATTAATATTCTCAAATGTAAGTTCTTCTATCTTGCTTTCTGGAAGTCCGCATATATAAGTACCTGCAACGTGGCAGTTCTTAGCATTGATATTCTTAAATGTGAACTTCTTAATTGAAGGTGTTCTATCATCTACAGGAAGCGGCTTCTTAGAACCAACATACTCTGTCTTACCATCTGGGTCACAGAAATAGAAGCTGTTGACTACAAATGGTGTCATAACATTATCCATATCTATATTCTCGAAAGAAATGTCATCAAGAACTGAAAGTTTTCCTCTTCCTCGTCTTGTCTTAACTCTTAAGCCTCTGTCTGTGTTCATAAACAGGCAGTCTTTGATATGCACGTCCATAACACCTGCGGCAATCTCGCTTCCTACTGTTACAGCTCCGTGTCCATCTCTCATACAGCACTGTCTTACTATCATATTGGTTGTTGGAACATTGTATTTCTGTGCCATATAGATTTTGCCTGATTTAATAGCAATACAATCATCTCCAACTGAAATATATGTACCAAGTACGAGTACGTCCTCACAGCTTTCTGGATCAAGACCATCTGTGTTGTGTGAGTCTGCTGGTGCTTTAATCTTTACATCTATAAATTTAAGGTGGTTACTAAAATATGGGTGAATAGTCCAGCAAGGTGAATTCTGTACTGTTATGCCCTGCATAGTAACATTTTCACAATGATTTATAAAGAAAAGGTTAGGTCTCCACGCTATATTACGCACTTTGCAGTTCTTCCACCAGTTATCGTGTGTTGTACCACCATCAATAGTACCCTCACCTGTTATAACAATATTTTTAACATTAAGACCACATATTATTGCCGAGAAAGAGTCTACCGGATTACCTTCCCATGAAGCCAGATTGTATTCTGACTTCTCATCATATGACTCAATAAGACCTGGTAATATAGGGAACTTATCTCTGTCTGTGAATGCAAGTAATGTAGCACCCTTGGCAAGCTCAAGTGTAAGGTCATCTTTTAAGAAAATGCTTGATATTCTGTAAGTTCCTTCTGGAACATATACTCTGCAATTCTTCTTAGAAGCCATAATTGCACACTGGATTGCATTGGTATCATCGTGCACACCATCACCATATGCACCGAAATCCCTTACATTAAGTGTTACAAATTCATAATCTGTATGAAGCTCGACAGGACCATATTCTTTACCGTCATATACCGCTGTTATCTCATAATCTGTATCTGGCTTGAAGCCATATAAAGATGTAACCTGCTTGTCTGTATGTGTGAACAATTCTCCATTAACATATATGTCATATTCTTTCTTGGAATAATACTTTCCTGCTTCTGTTAATTCTACAACTGCATTTCTGCTTGTATTAGTTACTAATACTAACTCCATAATGCTCCTCCCTTGCCACGGCCATAATCCTGATATTCTCTGTTGCGTACTGTCTCGCTGTATACTAATGCCGCATTGCTTACTACATTCTTATCGGTATCATCATCAGTGAATATCTCACCTGCCATTACCTTATCGCACACGCCTAACACAATGCCTTCGTATTTCTCTGTGTGAAGTGCCTTCATTCTACATCCCTTTAATACAGCATAGGCAAACATAAGCTCTGACTCTTCATCAAAATCATCAAAGTCATCATAATCTCTCCCTGTTTCAAGAACAGCCTTAACTGATGCCTTGAAATAGTCCTGCATCTTTCTGTAGATTTCATATATCATCTGGTCCATAACTTCCATTGTATCAATAAGTGAAGCTGCATATACAGATAATACCTTAACCTTGGCTGTTGTATCTGATGAATACTTAGTGTCTGCAAAAAGCTCATCATTCATAGCGTTATACTGTCCAATAACATCATTATACTGCTCTTTTCCGCCGTCCTTTGTTTCATATGCCATATAAAATGGTTCATATGAATATGCCTTACATAAGCATTTCTTATCATCTGCATCTTTAAAATAACCTGCTTCATTTCTTGCAAAATTCTTAAAACCAGCCGCAAGCTTTACAGCTTCATTCTTATATTTATCATCACCTGTAAAATCTGATGCTGTATAGAACGCATTACCAATCATAAAATGCTTAAGGCTATTCTTATCGATGCTGTCTATAATACCACTCTCTATAACCTTATCAAGTGCTTCTGTTAATGCTTTAACTGCACTATCTTCTCTTAATGCCTTACATAATGAAGAAAGTGCGTTAAGTCTTAATCCAAGAGCGTACACATCGTTACTGCTGATTAATTCATCAACCTGTGATAACTTTGCATACATATTCTTTTCCAATTCTGAATTTCTGTTAATTATCATTGCAATCTCCTTACTATATATTAAGATGAGCACTATGGTGCTCATTATTTCATAATTCACGATACTTTACAACGTTTATAAAGTTTCGTCAGAAACTTTTAAGATGAGCACTGTAGTGCTCATTATTCCGTAATTCACGATACTTTTCAACACTTATAAAGTTTCGCAAGAAACTTTTAAGATGAGCACCTTGGTGCTCATTATTCCGTAATTTACGATGTCTTTCAACGCTTACAAAGTTTCGCAAGAAACTTTTAAGATGAGCACCTTGGTGCTCATTATTTTATGCTTTATATCTGAAATAATCAAATGCCGCATAATAATCATCTGTTCCATGTCTTCCCTCGCTGTCAGTATACCGGCTTCCATAATCTCCAGCGTAAGCATACATTCCAATCATTGCACCTGTAAAACGCTTACCCTTACGAATTCCTTCATCACACAGATAATAGACATTATCCAGACTAACAACTTTATTATAGTCTTTATCATTATAACTATATGAAAATGTCCTTCTTAAATTGTTCGTATCTATCTTAAGGTATATGTCTTTATTATTGTTATCAACACATACACCATCGTGTGTAATGACCTCGTCACCAATCTTCTCGACTACATTAAACATAAGTCTTGGTGTTTCCTCTAACGTAGCAAATACACCAAATTTGATATAGGTGTTCTCATCATAATAACAAGTCATACCGCAGTTCTGACCCGGATATAATTCTGGCATACAAAGCTTACATACAGCACTAAATCTGAAATGTTTCTGTCTTCTTAAAAGTATATTCTTAGCTTTCATAGTATCAAGGTCATACTTGCTTCCCTTGATATGAACCTGAGAGTCTTTTAACTTAATGCCGTCCATCTCCGGCACTCTTGGGAACCACCATTCATTACTCAGATATGAATTATTAAAATCATCATCTGACTCATCTTCCCATATCATCTCTGGCAGATCAGGCTTTACCTGTAATGCACTAGGACCTTTAAGGTTATTGACTATCGGCCAGCCGTCCATAGTCCAGCTTATAGGGTCAAGAGCAGTTTCTCTTCCTAAAATGCTGTATCCATCGCCAATCTTTCTTCCACACAGATACACCATATACCAGTCACCATTCTGTGTCTGTACCGGCTTTCCGTGACCACACCTCTGTATTATCTCATCAGGGTTGTTCTGTCTCATAATAGGATTGTATGGGCAGGGTTCATATATTCCTTTAAGCTCCCTGCTTCTGGATACCGTTATTCTGTGTCCCGGTCCTGTTCCACCCTCTGCTTCAAACAGATAATAATATCCATCCTTCTTTAAAAGATGAGGTCCTTCCGGTGCTCTCTTATTATCTCCATAGAACAGAAGCTCTGCTTTGGATATCTGTTTAGTAGCATCCTCATTAAGCTCAAATATTCTTGCTCCCCTGTTAAGGAGCATATATCTTCTTCCATCATCATCATTAAATATAGATGGGTCAATACCATCTTCATCTATAATGGCAGGCTTGCTGTATGGTCCTTCCGGCTTATCTGAACTTACAACTATCTGCTTTCTGTATACATTACCTGTATCATTAAGTCTGTATGTAGCTGTTATATAAAATCTTCCCTTATAATAAGATATATCGGGAGCCCAGTAACCTCGTCCTCCTTCAAGGTCATCAAGAGCCGCCCACTCTGGTTCTGTAATAGCATAACCTATTATCTTCCAGTGAATAAGGTCTTTAGAATGCGATACTGGTATACAAGGATAGAATATAAATGAAGAATTAACCATATAATAATCATCTTCAACCCTGACAATTGATGGGTCAGGATACATACCTGTCCTTATTGGATTGTGATACATCTCACTTAACTTATGACCAACAACACTCTCAAAATATTCTTCTAACTCTATAAAATGATTCTGATGAGCAACCTCAAAAGGTGTCTGTAAATTAATATCTCCGGACAAAGGTGACATTCCAACTCTCTCAACCAGATACCTGCAAGTAGGTACGCTTCCCGACATAGCTGCATAATGAAGCATATTCTTATTATTATCATCGTGAATATTCATACTTGCCCTTGAATATTCAACTATATACTTCACAAGCTCAAGGTTACCTGTCTTAGCGGCAAGTAATGCCATAAGTACTCCATGTTCATCCTTCTCATCTATAAGATTAGGCTCATTCTCAAGTATAGTCTTAACTTCTGCAATATTTTCAAGATATATCGAATCTGCTAACTTTCTCAATTCTCCACCACCTTAACGTGTTTTATATAGACAATTCCTAAGTATGTCCTAATTTTAACATATAGATATATGTATTTCTACATAAAAAATGCCAATACAACAAAAAAAGACGGAAATGATATTAGCATTTCCGTCTTTTTTAATAATTATAATAATTAATCTCAACAATCAGATAATAGTTGATTAATAACTATTCTTATATTCCTGATATTACTCCTTAACGGCACCTACATTAACACCCTGTACAAAGTACTGCTGGCAGAATGGGTAGATAATCATGAAAGGTAATATAGCAACGATTGTAGCCGCATTAGAGATTGTGTTAGGGTCTACTGAATCGTCGTTAGGAATATTACTATCCATAACCATGTTACGAAGTTTAATCTGGAAGTTGTATAACTTATCTGTTCTGATATAAATCTTGAAGTTAGTATAATCATTCCAGAATGTTACGGCAAACATAAGACCGATTGAAGCAAGGGCAGCCTTAGAAAGTGGTAACACAATCTTAAAGAATATACCCATTGGTGAACAACCATCAATCTGAGCAGCCTCAAACAATGATTCTGGAATACCTTCAAAGAAGTTTCTCATAAGTACAAGGTTATATACGTTGATAGACATTGGTAAAATTACTGCCCACAATGTATCAAGTAAGTGTAAGTTCTGCATAACTAAGTACTTAGGAACCATACCACCATCGAAAATCATTGTGAATAATAACATATATGCGAAGAAGTTTCTTCCTGGCATTTCCCACTGAATGAGTACATAACCACCGAGTGTAGCAAGTAATAATCCCATAAATGTACCAGCTAATGTTGTGATAACTGATACAAGGAATGGACGATAAAGAGAAGCTCTTGAAATAATCGCACCATATCCACCTAATGAGAATGAGCTTGGCCACCATCTAAAACTTGTTGCTGAATGAGCATCAAATGAATCTACAATAACCTTCCACATAGGGAAAAGAATTAACAATGAAACCAATATAAAGAAGATTACATTGACTATTGGGAAGATCTTAAATTTTTTCTTTTTCTTTTTATAAACTAACTGTTCTTCACTCATCGTCTAACCTCCTATACAATTCCACGTCCACGGACTTTTTTACTTGCGTAGTTACAACCAAGTACGAGGATCATACCTACAAATGACTTGAATAAACCTACGGCTGTTGTATAACCATAATCAGAGAATGAAGCCGAGAATGTCTTATTGTAAATGTATGTCTGTAATACCTGAGAAACATCATATGTACCAGCACTCTGTGTAACGAATACTGATTCAAAAAGGTTCATAACCTTAGCAAGGTTAAGAATAAATACTGTGATGATTGTGTTAGCTAAAGCAGGAAGAGTTATATATATAAGTCTCTTAAATCTGTTAGCACCATCAATCTGAGCAGCCTCATAAAGATCTGGGCTGATACCTGATAATGTAGCAAGGAAAAGAATAGTTCCCCATCCTGTATCCTTCCAGATATTCATTACGAAGAATGTACCTGTCCAATACTTAGAGCTGCCAAGGAAATCAATTGGAGAATTGATAAGTCCCATATTAATTAAAGCACCATTAACAACACCTGTGCTGTTAACAGAAAGAATTACTTTGAATACAGCAGCGACAACTACCCATGACATAAAGTGAGGTAAGTATACAATTGTCTGTACTGTCTTCTTGAATGCCATATTAGTAATCTCGTTAAGAAGAAGTGAGATAATAACTGCGGCACCTGTATTAAGTATTAACTTAACAATTGATAATACAAGTGTATTTCTGAATGCTGCCCAGAAGAATGTATCGAATTTTAACATTGTCTGGAAGTGGAATACACCAATATAATAAGGATTAGCTAATACATATGAAGTAAAGGCGTAACGACATCCTAACATTGGCCAGTAGAAGAATAATAATACCATTACTAATACTGGCAGGAACATAAGATAAAATCCTCTGTAGTAGAACATCTTCTGCCCAATATTCTGATTTAATGTGTTAGATAAATACTTTGTATCAACACCGAGGTCTTTCTTGAATATCTTAACGACATCCCAGAACACACCAACAATAGCAACTATAAGGCCGATGATTATAACATATACACCTGAACCTACTGAATAAGAATTACCATTATAACCATTAGATAATAAATCTGAAATGTTATGGTATACATACTTTAACGCACCAGTCTTAGTCTTTCCATCAGCACTAGTAAACTGGAATGCAAACATTGAAATAAATGCAACAGCTGTAGCTGCCACAGATGTAATAATAGATAACTTTTCTTTCTTAGCAACGACTAATAAAATACCAGCAACAAGTATTAACATAAATATGTACCACATTGCAATGACGCTGATATTCATAAAGCCAAATGAATATGCCTTAGGTGTATAACCATCCATAAGAGTTTCGTTAGACTTTGCAAATGGAAGTAATCCGCCTATTAACATAATAACCATACCGATAATAGCTAAATATCTGGTATTACCAGCTGGCTTACCATTAAGTGCTCCACACTTAGGGCAAATCTTTGCCTTCTTAGGAAGCTCTGTTCCACAAGACTTACACTGCATCTTTATACCCTTCTTTCCTAATATTATAGTAACAATTGCTTATATTAAGCAAAATTCGTGCCAGAAGACCAGGTCTACTGGCACGAAATATAAAGTGATGTTTAAAACATCTTTTAACACATATTAAGCAGCATTAATTCTTTCCAGCGAACTGTGTATTTAATGACTTAAGAGCTGCTTCTACCTTAGAACCAACAGTCTTTGTGTATTCCTGCATACCCTGATCAACTGTCCATTCACCTCTTGCAACGTTATCAATTACTGTATATCTTTCTGTATTGATATCACCAACAAGCTTACCAACTTCTTCTGTCATAGCAGGTGAATCTACAAGTGTAGAATGTTCAAAGAACATATCTGAGCAAGATGTAACATTTTCTGGCTGTTCATCCTTTCCTGGATCCTTACCGCTTACGAAGTTAGCAAGAACTAAGTTGCAGTCAAGGTGAGCCTTAGAGTAAAGTGTCTTAGCGTTAGTCTTCTTAGGAAGGAACTTGAATGAACCATCAGCCTGCTCTTCATAGTAGTAACCCTTAGGACCATATTCCCAAAGTGTCTGGATATCTCCACCATCTAACATTGTATCGATGAAGTACTTGAAAATTCCCTCAGCCTTACCTGTCTCAGCAGCGTGAGATGTGATACACCATGATGGTGCAAGTCTTTCTGCGTATGAACCAAGTTCCTTAATTGGAAGCATTGGAATAATTGAATCATCAAGACCTGCTGTCTTTAAGTATCCTCTTAATGTCTCAGCCCACTGTCCAGCCCAGTATGTAAATACACCTGATTCTGTCTTAGGATCTGATGACTTGAAATCGTTACGTGCTGTCTGAGTTGTCTTTGTGCTTGTTTCCTTATTGATAAGACCATCGTTAACAGCGTTCTGAATTCTCTGAAGAGCATCCTTCATCTCCTTCTGAGAGAAACCATCTACATATTCACCCTTTGCCTGGTCATAGTAGAAAGTAAGCTGAGCATTCTGATAGAATTCTGGAAGGTAGTTAGTATAAGGTGCTTCCTTTGAATAGAAACCTGGAGCAGAAATTACATAATCAACTCCTCTAGCTTCCTTCATCTTCTTAAGCATTGTGTAGAACTCATCATATGAGAGCTGCTTGCTTGTTAAATCTGCCTTAGAATAACCAGCCTGTGTAGCCCAAGCTTCCTTTACATATGTAACGCATCCGTTACCACGAGCAGGAACGAATCCGTAGAGAGACTTCTCACCATCAACGCCTCTTACGTAGTTAGCCTTCATAATCTTCTCTGCATCTGAGATAAGTCTTCCAGAAGACTTTGTTGCTGAATTATTCCAAGCATCTGTCATATCCCAAAGAAGACCCTGGCTTGCATAAAGTGCTAAATAATCAGATGAAAGAATGATAACATCTGGCATTGCACTTGCATCAAGCATTGAGTTAGCAACTGCATCATAGTATGAGTTGTGGTCAGGACGTGTAACTTCAAAATCAAGACCTGTTAATGACTTAAGCTGTTCATCGAACTTCTCGCCCCATTCCTCTAATGTAGGAACTGTACCATCAACCATAATTGTGAAATGTCCTGGCTTTTCTACGCTTGCCCAATCTACAGTTTCTTTTGTGCCGTTTGAAGCATTGTTATTGCCACATGCTACAAGACCCATTACTGATGTAAGAGTTAAACCTACAGCAGTAAGCTTTTTAATTGTCTTTCTCATAAACTTGTAAACCTCCCTTAATTGGTTCTTGTGGGGCAACCCCACTTAATATGTTTTTTGACATTGATATATTACCATTTTTGTACTATTTTAACAAGACTATTTTTAACAATTCTTGTATTTTTTTTAATTTTTTTATGAACCCCAGTATTTATGCGGCTTTCCAACACTATATTTTTGAACAATTTATTAACAAAGCACCCTTTATGTATTCATTCTGTATAATTTTACATCTATTAAAAATAGATGTTTTATGTAAATTTTGCACTATTATTAAGATAATTTTAGCATTTTTTTACATCACTTTAACAATCAAATGTAATTTTTATCTAAAAACCATACTTAAATTGTGCTTATTTACCAGTGTTAATTATTTGTTCACAATTCGTCCATTTGTTACAATCATATAATTGTACGATATGTTATAAAAATATTATATTTCCAGCCATATTTCTGCAAAATTTAACATTTTCTTTATCATTAAGAGCTACATTGCCCGCAAACGTGTCCATCAGCTTCTTTTCAAATGTGTCACAAACTGACATTTCTGCTGCAAGTTTAATTGTGACATTTGCACCAAAGTCAGTATCAATGATATCCACATTATTATCATTACATATATACTGCAATTTGCCATATGCGTTATAATCAGTCGTTATGACAGCAGTTATTCCGTCACACACCTGTGCCACGTCTGAATTCTTAATTCCTTCTTTAGCCGCCGCCTGATATGCTCTTATAAGTCCACCTGTTCCAAGAAGCACGCCGCCAAAATATCTTGTTACAACTAAGAGGCAGTCTGTAAGCCCATATGAATTAAGTATATCCAGCATAGGCTTTCCTGCTGTCCCCTGCGGTTCTCCATCATCACTAAATCTCTGTATCTGCCCCTTATCGCCTGTTACATAAGCATAGCAGTTATGTCTTGCATCCCAGTATTTCTTCTTTACTGCAGTGATATACTCCTCTGCTTCTTCTTCGCTTTTTATTTTGAAAATGTGGCAGATGAAACGCGACTTCTTCTCCTCTATTTCTCCACTGCCGTTCTTTAAAATTATATTCATAACTCCTCCGATTGCCTGTCATTCATTTCTATGGTACAATAAGGTATCCGTGTTACGGATTATTACTTTAAATCCTTATTGGATTTTGTACCTTGCATTTGGTAAATAATATCATAGTTTTACCATTTATAACAATATGGAGGATTTACAATTATGAATTATGGTGGAAACGGCATAAGACGAAAGAAAAAGCTCCTTAATTCATCAGCAACGAAGTTTAGGACTAAGTTTAACATTTTCTTTATCAAACTACTTCTTGTTGGTGCAATTGCAGTTGTAATAAGCGGCTCATGCCTTATATTCGGTGCTGCACAGGGCATAATTGAGAGTGCACCTGATATATCGTCAATCAATGTTTCACCCGAAGGTTACGCAACTAAGATATACGATAACAATGGTGAAGAAATACAGACGCTTGCAACAACCGGAGCTAACAGAATATACGCTTCCCTTGACCAGATTCCAGTATATCTTCAGCACGCATTTGTTGCTATTGAAGATGAAAGATTCTACAAGCATAACGGAATTGACCTTCAGGGTATTATGAGAGCTGCCATGATTACTGTATCCGATGGCGAGATGTCACAGGGTGCCAGTACAATCACACAGCAGTTACTTAAGAATAATGTATTTAATGCTTACAATGAATCTACTATGGAGAAGATTAGAAGAAAGGTTCAGGAACAATATCTTGCTATCAAGCTAGAAACTGTTATGGACAAAGACAGCATTTTAGAGAACTATCTTAATACAATTAACCTAGGCAATGGTTATTATGGTGTACAGGCGGCTGCTAACGGATACTTTAATAAAGATGTATCCGAGCTTACTTTAAGCGAATGTGCCGTACTTGCTTCTATTACCAAGAACCCTTCAAGACTTAACCCTTTGAAGAATCCTGATGATAATAAGGAAAGACAGCTTGCCGTGCTTAATAATATGTTAAAGCAGGAATACATCTCTACTAATGAATACAGCGAGGCTGTTGCAGATGATGTATATGCAAGACTTGAAGGTATTGATGTATCAGCTGCTTCTTCTTCATCTAATTATTCTTATTTTGTAGATGAAGTTATCAACCAGCTTATAGATGACCTTATGCAGCAGAAGGGTTATTCTAAACAGCAGGCTACAAGTATGATATATTCTGGCGGTTTATCTGTATACACTACTCAGGATATGTCTATGCAGAACATTGCAGATTCAATACTTAATGACCCAGACTACTATCCATCCAATACAGATTTTACTATTAATTATAATCTCACAGTAAAAGAGGCAGATGGAACATTTTCATATTATTCACAGAATAATATGGAGAAATGGTTTAAAGAAAATGTTGATTCTTCTTTCAGCCTTACATTAAGAAATGAAACTACTGCTCAGGGCTATATTGACCAGTACAGGGAAGCTATGACAGCTAATGGCGGAACTGTTACTTATGAGAAGTCCTATTTTGTTATACAGCCTCAGATTTCTTTCTCTATAATAGAACAGTCAACAGGCTATGTTAAAGTTCTTGTCGGCGGACGTGGAGATAAGGCTACTGACCGAGGCTTAAACAGAGCTACTGATGATGTAACAAGACAGCCGGGTTCTTCTATCAAGCCGCTTGTTGCTTATGGACCAGGACTTGATACTGGTGCTATCACTCTTGCTTCTGCTATCGATGATGCACCTTACTATTATTCAGGAACAGATGCACGACTTGTAAAGAACTACACAGAAGGACAGTATCTTGGATATATGACAGTGCGTGAAGCACTCACACGTTCACAGAACGTACCTGCTGTAAAGGTTCTTACACAGATAACACCAAGCGTTGGTTTCAGCTACCTTGAAAAGTTCGGACTTTCAACTTTGGTATCTACCAAGAATGCAATTAACGGAAACCACGATGTTGTGCAGTCACTTGCACTTGGTGGTATGACAAAGGGTGTATGTAATATAGATATGACAGCCGCCTATGCGGCAATCGCCAACAAAGGAACATATACTAAGCCAATATATTACACTAAGGTATTAGACAGAGAAGGTAATGTAATTATTGACAACTCAATACCAGAAACACACAGAGTCTTAAAAGAGTCATCTGCATGGCTTCTTACAAGCGGTATGGAATCTGTTGTTAATTCAGGTACCGCTACAAGAGCCAAGTTATCTAACCAGCCGGTTGCTGGTAAGACTGGTACTACACAGTTTGATACTGATATATGGTTCTGTGGATTTACACCTTACTACACTGCTTCTATATGGGTAGGTTATGATGATAACTCTAAGCGTGTTGACTCAGTCAACCATACCGGTATATGGAAAGCTATTATGCAGGAAATCCACGAAAATCTTCCTACTGGAAGCTTCACACAGCCAGATGATATTGTACAGGTTGCTGTATGCTCTAAGTCAGGCAAGCTCCCTGTTGAAGGTTTATGTGATGCTGACCCTAGAGGAAGCTGTATAATCACTGAATATTTTGCGGCTGACAACCAGCCTACAGAAACCTGTGATACTCACGTTAAGGTTAATATATGTAATGACTCAGGTCTTGTTGCTAACGCAGGCTGTACTAATGTTTCAACTAACATTTATGTTAAGAAGTCATCAACTAACACTTTAGGTGGTGAGGATACTTCTGGTTATACAACTGCTGATGCACAATATGCGATAACTGATGAGAAGCTAAGCAGGCTTTGTACGCTTCACTCAACAGCCGCACCTGTAACACCATCAACAACTACTAACAATAACAGTAATAATAACAGTAACAATAACAGTAACAACAGCCAGTCAACAACTGCAAAGCAGAACACGACCCCGCAGAACACAACAGCTACAACCACCACACAGAACGCTTCTAATTCGCAGTCAACAACTGCAAAGCAGAACACAACCGCTTCTACTACAGGAAGCAGTAATTAATCTGTCGGTAACAATAGCTTGTAACTGTCAGCCAGCTGATTATTTAGTTATTTAATTAGTTATTGCGTTAATTAGTTCGTTAATATTCATAACGATATGCAATATAAAAAAGCCCCTGCTTACTATATTTATAAGGTCCTTCCTAAATGCCCTATAGCCTTTATGCAAGTGCTATAAGCAAACCCTATAAATTAATAAGCAGGGGCTTTTTATATATCGCTGTAAATTTTATTTCTTTTTCATCTTAGGCTCGAATATCCACGAGGCAATATAGCCGAATACAAGTGCCGCTGACACTCCCACCGCACAGGCTGTAAAGCCACCTTTGAACAATCCCAAGAAGCCCGAGTTATCAACAGCCATTTTCATTCCCTTCCATAGTACATTTCCAAAGCCTGTCAATGGAACGCTCGCTCCCGCTCCTGCAAACTGCACAAGCGGTTCATAAAGTCCTATTGCACCAAGAACAGTACCCGTGGTTACAAGTATAACCATTATTCTTCCTGGCATAAGCCTGGTCTTTTCCATTAAAATCTGTGTCAGGACGCATATAATTCCGCCTACAACAAATGCTTTCAAATAATCCATTTTAACGCCCAGCTCCTTTCTTTTACTGACATATAACAATCCTGTTATGCACTTTTAACTTATATCTGCCGCAATGCTGTGTTATGCACATTATACAGCCTCAAGCACAACGCCGTGTGCTATTCCCGGTATTGACTTACCTTCATTAAAGCTTACCTGCGATAACAATGCCCCTGTTGGAACAAATAATACCCTTTTTAATTCACGTTTTCTTAACTTGTCCAATACAAGAGTATCAAGAACTATCGCACTGCACCCACAACCACTTCCACCTGACTGGGTATCCTGCTCATTTTTATCAAATACTTCTATTCCGCAGTCCGTGTATATATCACTTATGTCTATTCCTTTCTCTTTAAGAAGTGTAAGAAGTATCTCTTTACCTGTATACCCCAAGTCACCGGTTATAATCATATCGTAATACCCTTTAGTCACTTCAAAATCCTTATAGTTGGCTTCTATAAGGTCTGCCGCTGCAGGTGCCATACAAGCTCCCATATTCATAGAGTCCTTAACACCATAATCAACTATTTTTCCTGTAGTTATACCCGATATAATTACATTTGCATAGCCGTTATCAACAATCCGGCATACATCTCCATCACATTTTGTTATTACTGGCGAATTAGATACAAGATATGCTCCTGCACCTGTAACTGTCCACGTTGAACTCATTGGCCTCTGGTTGCCATATAATAATGGAAATCTGAACTGCTTCTCAGCACTTGCAAAATGGCTTGAAGCTATCGCCGCCACATTATCTGCGAAACCAGCATTAACACACATAGCCGCAAGCGATAATGACTCGCCCATAGTTGAACACGCACCATAAAGTCCAAAAAGCGGCACATCATACGTCTTTAAGCCAAAAGATGTCGCTATAAGCTGACCTAATAAGTCACCTGCATATATATATCTTATGTCATCTGGCATCATTCCTGTCTTTTCTAACAGCTTCTCAAATGCAAGGCTCTGTATCCTGCTCTCTGCATCCTCCCAGCTTTCACCACCGAATAAATCATCTTGCGAAACGACATCAAAGCAGCAGCCCAGCGGTCCTTTCTTTTCCTTAGTTCCCGCCACTGTAGCTCCTGCTTTGATGTATACATTATTATCAAATTTAATGCTCTGTTTACCTGCAATCATACGCTACCTCTTAATATTTATTAATAATCAATCATCAATAGGTAGTATCTGCTTTATCAGGTAATTTATTCATTACTGTATTATTTCCCCAGCATTATCCGTTAATTATTCTATATTAATATTATCATGTGAGTGTCAAAAGTAAATTCTGCCACTCACTAATGTATCCAGTTAAAATTACTTAACTCTTAATATATCAAGTGTATGTGCTGCCGCTCCGATTAAATCCTGTCTTTCGCACGTTGCAAGATGATACTTCACGAATTCTGCGAATTCTTCTTCTGTAAGCTTATTAAGATATGGTCTTATATAGTTAGCCGGTCCATCTGGTGATAATATTTTAATTCTCTCAAGCCCTGCCGCCTCATTAAGACTGTTAATATCTTCTATTCTCATATAATCATAGAGGTTCTCCTCACTTGATACAGTGTGATAATCCCCTGTAAGTCTGTTCCCATTAAGACATTCCTTAATATGTCCTTCCTTAAACGCATATGTAATAACACTATATTCATTCATAAGATATGCCACAAGTATAATTCCACCCGGCTTGACAACTCTCTTTGCTTCATTAAGTGCCTTAAGCTTATCCTCAAATGTAAACAAATGGTACATAGGTCCAAAAAGCAGTGCCATATCAAATGTATTATCTTCAAAACGCTTAAGCTTAAGTGCATTGCCCTGATATGCCTTGACATTTGAATTCTTAGCCTTTAGAAGTCCAAGATTATGTTTTACTAGTTCCACCGCAGTGACATCGTACCCTTCCTCAGATAATGGAACGCTGTATCTTCCTGTTCCTGCACCTATATCAAGTATCTTTATATCACTGGCAATATCCATAGCCGCCTTAATATCATCAAGGCAGTTATGGATATATTTCATAGATGTTATAAATTCAACCCTTCCGTGACGTGAATCCAGACGTTTCTCCTCATTGAATTTATTATAATGCTGTTCTAATTCGGTCATTGCCATTTCCTTAGTACCTCCAAATAGTTAATCACATAAGACTTATTATCCAGTATATCAGACCTATAATCCAGCTGAAAAATATTCCATACAATATAACCGGTCCTGCTATCGTAAATATTTTACAGCCAATACCAAATACCTGTCCCTCTTTCTTATATTCAATCGCAGGAGAAGCTATACTGTTCGCAAATCCTGTAATCGGAACAAGTGCACCAGCTCCTCCAAAAGACGTGATAAGCGGATATATTCCAAAGCCTGTAAATATAACACTTAAAGCAACAAGTATAAGCGTTATATAACTTGCTGCATCATCTGCTGTCATTCCTGTCATCTTCATAAAATTCATAATAAGCTGGCCTATTGTACATATAATTCCACCTGTTATAAATGCCTTAAAACAGTTGTATATACACCCCGCCTTTTTCGTGACATTTTCAACATACTGGTTATAGCTTTTATTTCTTTTTTCAACATCCTGAACCATAATAATCCTCATTCCTACATATGCTTTATTAGTGACATATGTTGATATTAATAATCATATATTCCGCCTGTCTTATTGCATTATATTACTATTAACATATGTTTCTATTAGCATTACCATAAACTTAAGAATTATTCATAAATAATAATACATATCATATATGTTAAGGCATGTTATTCCCTCGCCCACATTAGGGTGCTTCTTTGTATACAACTGGTCTGCAACAAATATCATCATAAGTGCCACACATAATGGTATAATAATCTGAAGCTTTATCTTTCTGAAATAATTATCAAGCAATGGTGCTACAAAATACACTATAGCCATTCCACCAATACCAAAGGCTAACAGGCCTTCCGCACATATACGCCCGTGAAGATTAAGGAAAAATCCTGTGTAGTCCCACCACTTCTGTCCGTTATGTGTAAGTTCCAGCACAAGTCCTGTAAAATACTCAACAACTCCACACAGAATAATCGCCAGCACGAACTCAACAGCCGGCTTTTCCCTGAACTTTTTAAGAAGCAGAAGTATCAAAAGACCGCCAACTCCGTATATTGGAAGCCAGGGACCGTGGAGCACGCCTCTGTTAGCAAATGAATGATACAGCATTAAGTGTGATGAAACTTCCCAGAACCACCCTATAAATGACATTACAAAGAATATAAGTATAAGCGATGGAATTGAGTAATTACGCATATATACCGTACTTTCAAAATTAGCTCTATGCTCCTTTAATGTAAACAGCCTTGAAGGATACATATTACCAAGTATCTCCTGTTTACATCTGTCAGCTTTTATCTGTTCCGCCTTGGCATCCTCGAAATTCTTTTCCTCACTCGTATTAAAAAGAATTACGCCGAACCAGTCAGCAAGAAACTTTCTTAATCTCCTGAAATACTTGATGTCAGATTTCATAATATCATCATCAAATCTTTCCTCTGGAGAGTCCTCATTCATATATGGATATATGTCTGCGTAAGCTGCCTGCAATTCTTCTTTTCCTGCCCGCTCATACAGATATACATCGCTTAGCATTTCCATGCCTTCTATATTATTCTTAATGGCATTTTCTCTTATAAGAACATATAATTCTGTAAAAAATGCTGTCTTATATGGATTGGAATATAATACCCCCACAAGACCCATAGATATAAAGCTTAATATATTCCAGCCAATAAATGATAACTGGTAGCAGAAACATTTCCACTTATAGCCGTTCATCATTCTTCTTGATAAGGTTATTGCATCATTAGCCTTTATGTCTGGATTTTCGGCTATTATATATGGCACAAGCATATATGACAGCGGCTTAATAAAAGCCCCTGCTATTGTAAGCGACCATAATATTGTATACAAGTCTTTAACGAACATTGTAAAGGCTACACGCATCCACCTTTTTACTCTCATAAGGAACATAAATTTGCCGACCCCTACACTTTTATATGTCCGGCTTTCAAGAAATATTCTTCTTGATATAACAACATAAGACATTTTCACGACATATCTTATTCCAAAGTAAAATATAAGTGCCAGACATAAAAGCAGGATAACAACAAGATGTCTTGAACCCGTAATTCCGTATACAACATCAACTATAGTAAATACAACCGCACCTGATGATACATTATTAACAACTGATGATAATATTCCCGAAGTTCTCCCCAGTATGTCCCCTGCATTATCCTTTGCTTTGTCGATAAGTGTCTGTGACTGCTCTTTGCCCTGTTCCTCATTGTTCATAATAACTGATACAATTGCATCAAGCATTGCACTTTTCGTCCTGTTATCAATATCTGATGTAACAAGCGTAACGCCCTGTGATTCGTTCGTATCTGTATTATTAATGTCTGTCATCTGCATTTTAAAGAAACTGAAAGTTTCCGTAAATTCACTTCCAACAAACGCTGCTATAAGACACACAACAACCAATATCCAGAAATGCTTTTTAAATGTTCTCTTAGCCGCTTTTGCAAGCTCTTTTCTCGTAATCATATTTTTTCTTCCTGTCTGTTTAGTATTTAAGGTACTAAATAGTATACCAAATGTCCCACCATCTTTCCAATAGCAATAAACAAAACTACAAAGCCAAGACATTTTTTAAGCTTTACCCTGTGTGCTAATATAGGAAGTGCTTTGACTGTTTCTGCAAGGCATATTAAAAATGTACCTATAAATATTCCAGATACCGCACCATACAATATAACACCTGCCACGCCAAGCTTAATCGGCAGTTCAAATATATACCATATATTCCCAATCCCTGCACCAAATATAATCATTTCCTCATAAAGCATTATTGATTCTGTTGTGTTGGTCACATCTGCGTATCTGTTAATAAGACCTATGCTTGATATTAAGGCGAACAGTCCTGTAGCCGTAACACCTCCGGCACTTAACCCGATAAGTATGATAAATAATATTTTAATCAGCATTTTGTTGCCCCCGGATAATTGTTTCTTACGCATCTTGGCATACACTCTACAGAGTCAATCATAGCCTGATTTTCATCTTTGACATACTGGTTCATAGACACCTCTATAGGGGTTGGTGCTTTACTCATCTTCTTTCCAGCAAAATGGTCATAAAATACTGCTATCCCGGCAAACAACCCTATTGCATAAGCTATCTCACACACATTGTATTTCATAAGCCAGTCCACACCTGACATCCTATATACTTTTTCAAATATCTCTATTGTGCTGACATCATTATTATACGCCATTATCGCATAAGCACTTCCTATAAATATTATTATGCACACGATAATCTTAAGAATAACAGATAACCACACCGGCTGCTGGTTCTTTCTGTAATCGATTATAAAATCACTCTCGCCTATATTATTAACGTCAAGTGTATCATCAAGCTGCTGTATCGCTGATATAACCTGCATTGAGCTTATACATATCCTGTCCTTTTTAGTCCTGTAAAATGTTGCCAGCTTTATGCTTTTTATCTTAGGAAGCAGCTTTTTTTCAGCATATACTTCTGCCACATCAGACAGATACACATCCTGCTTGTCTGTCTTAGTAAGCTGTCTTATCTTTAAATATACTGTTTTTGACATAGTAACCTCCATTTCACAGCATTTTATGCTGATTAAATAATGCTGTTAGAAGTATTGCCAATATTGCCCATATTATTCTATATCTATCTGGCTTCGCATACGGTTTAATATTTTCTTTTCGAGACGTGATACCTGAACCTGTGATATTCCTAATACCCTGGCGGCCTGTGTCTGTGTCATATCCTCATAATATCTCATTCTTATAAGCTTCCTGTCCCTCTCGCACAGGCTGTCCACAAGCTCATTAATCATTATATTATCAATAATGCTGTCGCTTCCGCCATCCTTGCCCTCTAACTTATCTATAAGACATACCTCATTGCCATCCTTCTGGTATATTGTCTTATAGATTGACTCCACGCAGTCGCCAGCCTCCATTGTAACAATTATATCCTCTGTCGCTATTCCTGTTTCCCTGGACAGCTCCTCAATAGTCGGCTCGCGGTTAAGAATACCCTTTAACTTCTGGGAAGCCGTAAAACATTTGTATCCATTTTCCTTAATACTCCGGCTTATCTTTATTATGCCGTCATCTCTAAGAAATCTTTTAATCTCACCCGTAATCATCGGAACTGCATAAGTTGAGAACTTCACATCATAGTCCATATTAAAATTGTCTATTGCCTTTATAAGCCCAATACAGCCTATCTGGTACAAATCCTCCATCTCTGCACCCCGCCCTGTAAATCTTTTAACTATGCTCCACACAAGTCCGCTGTTATCAATAACAAGCTTCTCCCTTGCTGATTTATCATTGTTGTGTGCTTTAATGATCAATTCTTTAGTATGATCGCAAGCATACACATCCATTCTACCTGTTACTTTCTCCTATTCTTTTCTTCATAATTACAGTTGTACCCACATTTTTTCTTGAATACACATTAAGCTCGTCCATAAATGCTTCCATAAATGAAAAACCCATTCCTGACCTTTCAAGCTCTGGCTTTGTTGTATACAAAGGCTCCATTGCTTTATGGACATTTTCTATTCCTACACCCTCATCTTTTATCTTTATAATAATCTCCCTATCCTCTAAAGAAAGTGTCATATATACCTTGCCGCCTTTTCCCTCATAGCCGTGCACAATACTGTTGGTAACTGCCTCTGATACTGCTGTTTTTATATCTGATATTTCCTCTAAGGTCGGGTCTAATCTTGTCACAAAAGCTGCAGCAACCACTCTTGCAAAACTCTCATTCTCTGATATTGCATCAAATATTACATCCACATTATTCTCCTGCATTTTACATCCCCCTCTTATTCTGCTTTCTGACGGCATCGCACAGATTATCATATATATCTACTATTTTATGAAGTCCAGATATAAGCAGTATTCTTTTAATGCTCTCATTAATTCCGACAACACATATATCACCTATATCACGTATCTTCTTATATCTTCCCATTATAAGCCCTATTCCAGCACTATCCATAAAATCAACCTTGGAAAAGTCTATAATAACCCTGTCCACTCCCCTTTTATCGATTATATCGTCTATTACCTCTCTCATCTCATCTGCCAGATGATGGTCAAGTTCTGCATTAAGGCTTATAACAAGATTATTCCCGCTGACCATATATATGTAATCGGTTCTTTTAATATCCTCTGCTGTATCATAGCTGTCTAATTCACTGTCTAATCCATTATTAAGAAGCTGTGTATCATCTCTCATAACTATCCTCCTATCCTCTATTCAGGGTATCGGCACCCTTGTGCTAAGCGTAACATATAATTATATCAAAATTTCCTGTTACACAAAAATATCCCTGACGGACTAATTTCCGTCAGGGATTTATCGTGTGGTAATTAATGTGATGTCACATAATCATTAGCTTCTTTATAATATCCACTTGTCTTAAAGTCATTTACAATGTACTGATAGTACTTCTTGGCATTGTCTGTCTGTGAAAGTGCGACATAACATTTAGCCGCATAATAAGCTGCATCTACCTTAGTGGCGTCGCACTTAAATGCCTTAACATAATCATCAACTGCTGCAGCATAATCTGACTTATAGTATGAAGTCTGAGCCTTGCTGTAGAACTCATTAGCTGCCTGTGCCATAACAGCAGTCGAAATTGTATTGTATAAAGTCTTTGCTGAGTCTGATGGAAGTGCACTTACATCAACGTCAATAAGCTTCTCAGCAGCTTCTGTCCTTTTATTGGCTATATAAGCATTAGCAGACTCAATAACTGATATTAAAAGCTTATTGCCACCGCCAGTTCCATTAAGTTCACTTAACTGCTGTTCAAGTGATTCTTTCTCTGCCTTTACAGTCTTTAATTCACTTTCCATACTGTTAAGCTCTACATTGCCTGATGAAAGCTGTTCACTGTATTCTGCCAGACTTCTGTTATAATCTTCTGTTATGCCCTTGTATCTTGATGGCATTACTAAGAACCATATAAGTGCCGCACCAATCACAACACCTACAAGCACATTGACTATTGTAATAGCACCATTGCTTGGCTCTTTGTATGATGACCTTGGAAGTATTACATCATTACCATTAAGAGGCTTGCTTTCTTCTTCCTTTACCTTCTTCTTAGGTAAGAAGCTTCCAGATATATCATTATCTTTAATATTCTGGATCTGGTTTATCTGTTCAAGGTACTTACTTGCAAGAGTATTATTCCTGTCTATCTTAAGCACTGAATTCAGAAGCTTTCTTGCTCTCTGGTATTCATTATCTTTAATATATATAAGCGCAAGCAACAGGTGTGCCTTTATAAAATGTGGATTAGATATAACAATCTTCTTAAGCTGTATTACTGCCATATCTGTATTCTTATCCTTGGCATACTGAAGCGATACGTTATATTTCTTAATAGCATTAGTAACTGATTCAAACTTATTCTGATTAGACTGGATTTTCTTTATATAACTCTCTGCAACATTATCGTCCGGGGCAAGGTTCTTGCTCATTACCCACTGTGATAATGCCTCAACCACTTCTCCCATCTCACAATATATAAGTCCGAGAAGATTTCTTGCATTAATATTATATTTGTTAATCATAAGACTTACTTTTAAAGTTTCTATTGCTCCTGATAAATCCCTCACACGGGCTTTCTCAAGACCTTTGTTGTAATATATATCTGAAACCCTGGCAGTCTTTTTGTATATAGAGACATCTGTACCACACTTGGCACATGTGTCATTTGCTGAAAGGACACAGCCACATTTGTAACATCTCATAATTACTTCTCACTCTTTCCTTCGATAATCTTGTTAATTAAATCTGTTATATCTGGTACATCATTCTTGTATATTGCATCTTCTGCATCCTCAACTTCCAGACTTGGCTGGAACTTCTGGATTTCCTCATCAAAATCTAACATATCTATTCTCCAATCTTTATATTATTCCAAAACTTTCCTTATATCTGCTACAAGATAAAGTGAACCTGTACCAAACACCATCGGCTCATTCTTTAATGCAAGAACCGCCTCTTTCGCACTATCATACACTTCCACTTCAATATCTGTATGTCTTTTAAATGCCGCACTTATGTATTCCTTATCCAAGTGCCTTATGCCGCCTGTCACAGTAATCGCTATTCGTGCAAATACCTTACAGCCGCACAGTATGCTTATCATCTGTTCAAAATTCTTATCACTTACAACTGAGAATAATAATGCCGCTTTATCAGTGCTGTCAGCATACATTCCGTTAACCGAATTAACAAAACTCTGTATTCCCTGAGGATTGTGTGCACCGTCAACATATATGTTATCCGTAAGCTTCTCCATTCTGCCCTGCCATATGTGGCTCCCTGCCGAATCTACTATGGCACTGTCTTTAATATCAATATGATACAAATGCTTTAAAAGCCTGCATACTGTAATTGCTATTGACACATTTTCCACCTGATATATTGCAGGAGTAGCCAATCTTAAGCAATTATTAATATAATACTCATTATGCAGTGAAAAATCAATACAGCCATTAAAGTTTTTAATTATTTGATATTGCTGTGGTGATACTCCGTAACAATAGCTGTTCTTGCTGTGTGCAATATCCTCTATCACACCAGAAGCCTCATTGTCATCTGCATATACAACAGGCACGCCCTGCTTTATTATTCCTGCTTTCTGCTCTGCTATTTTCTTAATCGTATCTCCCAGTATTGCTGTATGTTCAAGGCTTATTGTCGTAATTACACAGCACAGTGGATTATGTACTGCATTAGTCGCATCAAGGCTTCCACCAAGCCCTGTTTCTAACACTACATAATCGACCTTGCATTTATCAAAATATAACATAGCCGCACCGAAAAAATAGTCAAAATATGCAAGCTTAAGATTATTCGCCCTGGCTGTTTCATACACCTTATTAAAGTACTGTGTAAAATCTTCTCTTGATATAAGTTCACCGTCAACCTGTATGCGTTCCCTTATTGTCACAAGATGGGGTGATGTAAACAGACCTGTCTTATATCCTGACTTTTTTAAAATATCATCTATATAAGAACACACAGAACCCTTGCCGTTAGTTCCTGCTATATGTATTATCTTTAAATTCTTATCAGGATTTCCAAGAAGCTCTAAAAGCTTCCCAGCCCTTTCTACTCCTGTAGTTTCACCATACTGCGGCGTATCATTAAGAAACGCTTTTATCTCTGAATATTCCATTAAACACTCCATTCTCATATATGAACACTATCGGTTTCCTGCCGCCTGTATACACATTAAGCTTATCACCATCAAGATATATGCTGTAATCACTGCTGTCGTGCATTTCCTTAAGCATTTCCTCGATAACTACGATATGCTTTCTGTCGTAGTTCTTTACAAGCTCTGTAAATATATCATCACTAAATCTGAATTTATAATAATAAGCACTCCAGAGACGCTGTAAATTCTGCTTTCTTTCATTCGTCTGCTCATCAAGCTTATTATGATAAGTCTCGGTCTGGCTCTTTGTCATCTCAATTTTCTCTTTAGTAAGATATATCTGGTTAAGAAGTTCCTGATTTTTTCTCTCCCTTACACCAGCTTCTTCTGATGCCCTGTCTAACTGTCTTTTAACCTCATTAACCCTTGCATAGTAGCTTTTAGTTTCCTGCTCGGTATGCGAACCACTCATATATTCGTTCTTCTTAGCTTCAAGCTCTGAGAATTCTTTGTCCACCTCATCTAAATGTTCTTTGGCTTTTTCAAGCTTTTCCTCTGCATCTGCCTGCCTTTTTTCTATTCCTTCAAGTTCTTTTATAAGCTTGTCTGTTTCACCATCTATCTCTTTTACCTGATTGATAAGTGCTGCATATTCCATATCCTGCTCAAGCTTTGCCTTATCATCTTCTGCCACATAGGAAGGCATAAGTTCATCTTTAGCATATAACGGCTTATTGTACCTTCTTACAGCTATATTAATCATTCTTGCAAGCTGTAGCGAAGATACCTTATTGAAGGTTCTAATTGCCTGATACATAGTCTTTATCTCTACTGTCTTATAATCAAATGCTTCAACTCCAAAACACTCTATAACAAGTCTTAGCTTCTCCTGTGTCTTCTGCTTTCTTAAGCTCTTTAACACACCCATTCCATTAAATGCGTCCGGCATAAGTTCTTTATGTACTACCCTCTTCATCTCAATATCTGCACTGGCAATTGCTTTATCCATAATGGCTGACCACTCCCTGAACTGGTCAGGTGTTACATTCTTAATGCTCTGGTACAGATTATCCATAAATGCCTCGTTATATTTGTCACTTATAATCTGCATTTTATGGGCTGGTGCTATGTACTGGTTAATGGAATATCCTGCTCCTGCCGCATTAACAGCAAGCATTAAAAGCTTATCCCTTCCTGCCACTGTGCTGACATCTATGCTGCCCTGTGCTCCTGCTATCTCAAGCAGTTTAAGTTCTAACATTGACATTAAATGTGTCCTGTCCGCTGTCTTAAGCTGCATATATTTGGCTTCCACCATATCTGACACTTTCTTATAATCATATTCGACTTTTAACTTACTGCTGAATATCTCTGCAAATGAATTCGCCATATCTGCAAGTCCGGATATGATACGTGAGCCTGTCTCCTTCGCTGCATTTCCTATTGTCACACTATCAAAAAATGCAAGCTGCAGCCTTATATCATCATCTGTTAAATTATTAAGAATACTGTATAAATCTGACATTAATACTCCTCTCCAAGTGTTTTGTCATATTATTTTAGAAAAATACCATTTTCTCCCTGATAGATCATTAATGGGCAGAATACTATCTGGCACCTACATCTTAATGTTTAATTATATAAGTTATGCAGACAAAATACAATGTGCTATTTATTAAAAAACTGCCCTTATATATGAATTATCTATTACACAAAAAGAGCCGCCGCATAAGCCCAATGTCAACTTAATAACATTGCACTTAAGCGGCAGCCCTCATATATTAATTCGTTATAATTATGGGATAATTAGCATACACCCTGAGCGAGCATAGCGTTAACAACCTTCTCAAAACCAGCAATATTAGCGCCAGCTACATAGTTGCCTTCCATACCATATCTCTTAGCAGCATCATCGATGTTGTGGTAGATATTAACCATAATGTTCTTAAGCTTAGCGTCAACTTCTTCAAATGTCCAGCTAAGTCTTTCGCTATTCTGGCTCATTTCAAGAGCTGAAGTAGCAACACCACCAGCGTTGGCAGCCTTACCACAGATGAACATTACGCCATTATTCTGGAAGTACTCTGTTGCTTCAAGAGTTGTAGGCATATTAGCACCTTCGCAAACAGCCTTAACGCCGTTAGCTACTAACTGCTTAGCATCTTCAAGGTCAAGTTCGTTCTGAGTAGCACAAGGAAGAGCGATATCACACTTAACTGCCCATACACCGTGCTCACCATTCTTCTTCTCATGGTATTCAGCTGACTTTCTTGCAGCAGCATATTCTGTGAGTCTTGCTCTCTTAACTTCCTTAACTTCTCTAAGAAGTTCTACATCGATTCCCTCTGAATCATATATCCAGCCTGTTGAATCAGAGCATGTAACAACCTTAGCACCAAGCTGCTGTGCCTTCTGGATAGCATATATAGCAACATTACCAGCACCTGAAACAGCAATTGTCTTGCCTTCAAGTGATTCACCATGGCACTTCATAAGCTCTTCTGTGATGTAAAGAAGACCATATCCTGTAGCTTCTGTTCTTGCAAGTGAACCACCATATGTAAGACCCTTACCTGTAAGTACACCTTCAAACATACCTCTGATTCTCTTGTACTGACCGAACATATAACCGATTTCTCTTGCACCTGTTCCGATATCACCAGCTGGAACATCGACATCAGCACCTATATACTTGCAAAGCTCTGTCATAAAGCTCTGGCAGAATGCCATAATTTCTCTATCTGACTTGCCCTTAGGATCGAAGTCAGAACCACCTTTACCACCACCGATTGGAAGGCTTGTAAGTGAGTTCTTGAAAATCTGCTCAAAACCTAAGAACTTGATAATTCCTAAGTTAACAGATGGATGTAATCTTAAACCACCCTTGTAAGGTCCGATAGCGTTGTTGAACTGTACTCTGAAACCTCTGTTTACCTGTACCTGTCCCTTGTCATCTACCCAAGGTACACGGAACATTAATACTCTGTCAGGTTCTGTAATTCTTTCAAGAATTGCATTGCTTCTGTAAAGCTCCTCGTTAGCATCAACAACTGGTCTTAATGTGTTAAGAACCTCTGTTACAGCCTGTAAGAATTCTGGCTGATCTGCATTCTTCTTAGAAACTAATTCTAATACTTCATCAACATATCCCATAATCGTTTAACTCCTTTGATTTAATATTCGTACGCTTTAGTACGTTACCCAAGTGATATTATATTAATTTCACTTAATTTATGCAAGTTTTTTATGTGTTTGACATAATTAAATTGAACAAAAATGAATATTATTAAGTTTAATTAGGTTTATCTTTAATTTTCCGCTTTATTTTCTTTATATTATTAAGTAAAACATACAATACCAATATGTTTGTATACTGCATACAGGCATATTTTTACATTTTTCTATATTTAATACTCTATTTATTTTTTTTTAGTAATATGTTATAGTATTTTTGTTATGTTAAGCTTTTAATTGAATATATTTCACATTTTTTAGCTTGACTTATACATTTATTCTATGAATATTAACAGGAGATAACATTATGTCAGGATTCTTTGACAAGACCAGAGAAGATATGCAATATATCTTCAAAAAGGGGAGCACTCTTTCCCAGAGTGAGAAGAAGCACAAGCTAAGAGCATGGGCGACAGTTATTGGTATCGCACTCGTTGTTGTTCAGCTTATATTCACTGTATTGACACTATTGAAGCTTTACAAACTTGATATTCTTCCACTCAAGTATATAGCAGCTATTGATGCCGTTCTTGTGCTTGTGGCAATATACGACTTCCTATCACAGTTTACTAAGACACATATTATAGGAAAAGTAATATCTGTACTTTTATCCGCTGTACTTTTATATACATTCCTTTTCACATCAAAGGTTGATACAACTCTTGATAAGATAAGCAGTAATGGTAATAACATACAAGAGATTACAGATGTAGTTGATGTAGTTGTATTAAAGAAGGATAAAGCACAGTCACTTTCTGATACTCTATCTTATACATTTGGTTATAATTCTACTGTAGATGCTGATGATAATCAGGATGCCATACAGAAGATTAACTTTAATAACAACGCTGACATCAAAACCAGGGAATATACAACCTGGGAAGATATCATTCCTGCATTAGAGGCTGGAACTGATATTCAGGCTATGCTTATTAATGACAACACATTGTCATCATTTGATGAGGAATATGAAGAATTCCTTAACTCAATAAGAATTGTAGGAACGATTGAACTTAAGAGAACTGTTGAATTAAGTGAGTCTGATAAGAAGGTCAATGAAGAACCTTTCGTTATATATATATCTGGTAACGATGAAGAAGGTAAGATAATGTCAACCGGACGAAGCGATGTCAACATTTTATGTGTCATCCACCCAATAACAAGACAAGTGCTTCTTATCACTACTCCAAGAGATGCCTATATCAACCTTACTAATCCAGGTACAGGTGCTCAGGGCTATGATAAGCTTACACACGCCGGACAATGGGGTATAGAGGGTTCTATACTAAACCTTCAGAATCTGTATGACCTTAATATTGATTACTATGTTAAGATTAACTTTACCGGCTGCGAGACAATTGTAGATGCACTTGGTGGTGTAACCATCAATTCATCTGTTGATTTTGTCAATGGACTTGAAGCAGCTCCAACAAGATATCACTATGTAATAGGTGATAATGAATGTAATGGTGAACAGACTTTAGCATTCTGCCGTGAAAGAAATGCTTTCTTAGATGGTGATTACCAAAGAGGCCGTAACCAGCTTTCAGCCCTTACAGCTATTATCAATAAGCTTACATCACCTGCAATACTTGCAAAGTACAGTGCATTACTTGATTCTGTAGGTGATATGCTCTACACTAATATGCCTGTATCAGATATTACATCACTTGTAAAAGGGCAGCTTGCCAACAGCCGTTCATGGAATATACAGACATACAGCACAGGTGCAGAACCTGACAGCAGACTATGCCAGCATTTCGGTTCTTATCGTTCTGTATCACTTCTTTATCAGGCTGATGTTGATATTGCCAGACAGCTTGCCAAAAAGATAATTAATGGTGACATATTCGATGCACAGGAATATTATGACGAAGAGATAAGCAAGGTTTCTAACCCAACTGGTTTGATGTCTTTACCTAATACTTCAAAGTCATCAAGCACTAACAAAGAAGAAACTTCTGCTGCCACATCAACTAAGAGTTCATCAACAACTAAACAGCAGCAGACTACAACTAAAGCAACTGCCGCTCCTACAAAAGCCGCACCAACTACAGCCGCTCCTACACAGGCCCCTGCTCCTGATAACAATAACAACAATAACAACAATAACAACAATAATAACAATAATAACAATAACAACAGTAATAACAGTAACAGCAATAACAGCAATAATACCGGCAGTAACGACAATAAGACAGAAGCTACAACAGCTCCTACACAGGCCCCTGCCGCCCCTGCCCAGGCAGATAGCAATTCCAATGCTAATCAGGCTGCAGCTAATTAACTATAAAATATTGCTCAAAATACTATTAATAAAACACTATTAACAATAATACTATCAAATATTAAAAAAGGCTTCACATTATGTATATCGTAATGCGAAGCCTTTTTTGACCTTTTAAATAGTTATTAAGTTAATACGTCAATTAGCTGTTTATAATATTATATGTTATTTACGACATAACCAGCCACCTATTTATTGGCATGTTCTCCATACTTGCCATAGTATTTGCCATAATACTTACCATAGTATTTGTTATCGTCCATATCGACCTTATTAAGTACCACTCCAAGAAGCTTGCAGTCTGTCTTTTTAATCTGCTCCAGACCCTTCTGGGCGTATTTGTAGCTTACATCATTAGCCGCCATTACATAGGCAACTCCGTCACACTCCTGTGCCACTATGGCACTGTCTATTACACTTCCTATAGGTGGTGTATCAATTATTATATAATCATACAAATCCCTTAATACTTTTATAAGTGTCTTAAACACCTTATTGCCAAGAAGCTCTGTAGGATTAGGTGGCACCGGACCAGAAAATACTACATTAAAATTCTCAACATTAGTTGCATACATAACTTCTTCAAATTTATTAATTCCTGATAAGAAATGTGTAAGTCCCTTAACAGACGTATTAATCTTATAACGTCCTACAAGCACCGACTTCCTTAAATCCGCATCAATAAATATAACCTTCTTGCCTGCTTCTGCAAGTGATACCGCAAGATTAAATGATACAGTAGATTTACCTTCTCCCGGTGTCGTACTTGTGAGCATAATAACCTTGATATCCGAACCGCAAAGCTGGATATTCGTTCTTAAATTCTTATATGCCTCATTAGCCCTGTAATCAAGCTTTCTTAATCGTTCTATATTGATAGTCTGCATATTATCTTTTCACCTGACTTTTACTTTTTATTCTTGTTCTTTTTGTTCTTCCTGCTCTTTTTCTTGTTCTTTGGCAAGCCATCATCCATTTCTTCTGAAATTGGAATAACTGCAAGTGTACTGAGGTCAAAATATTTCTCCACATCTTCTGTAGTCTTTACAGTATCATCTAACATTGACTTTATTACTATAACCGCCGCTGACAGCACAATACCTGCAAGAGCACCTATAATTGTCCATTTCTGGACAACAGCAAATGCTGGTATCTCTGATAATGAGCCTTCCTCAATAACATTTACCTGTTCAATCTTCATAATATCACATATCTTCTGTGATGATACTTTAGCCACGCAGTCAGCTATCTTCTTAGCCTGATAAGGATCATCACTAACAACTGTTATCTGCAATACACGTGTATCCGAAGGTGTATCAACAGATATGCTTGAAGCAAGCTGTGAGGCTTTCATATCAAGCTTTAATTCCTTGATAACTTCATTCATAACCGGAGCACTTGTTACAAGTATCTTATAATCTTTCGTAAGCTGTGTAGATAACTGGACATCTGATAAAGTAGTCGCACTGTCGTTAGCTCTGTTTAATACATACAGCTTGGTTTCTGACTCATACTGTGGTGTTATAAAAAACTTTGCCACAAGAAATGCACCAAGTCCCACTATTATGCCTGTTGCAATAATAACCATTATCTTATCCCATAATATAGATAAAATATGTCCAATATCAATTTCTATTTCTTCATTCTGAACATTATCTCTTCCCATTGTCAATCTCCATAATTATTTATCACTTAATCACTCTAAGCATTTAATATAAATCTTTTAATTATATCGGCAACTCCCGATTCATCATTAGATGGTGCGATATAGTCTGCATACTTTTTCACTTCTTCATACGCATTATCCATAACAGCCGCAACACCTGCTATCTTTAACATTGGTATATCATTCATTCCATCTCCACAGGCTATAAGCTCATCTTCTTTGATAGACAGCTTACCTAATAACTGCTGTAATGATTTATCTTTGGCAACCCCCTTTGGTACTACCTCAAGGAAATAATCTTCTGAATAAAATGCATCAAGCACGTCAGAATAATGCTCTAATAAAGCTTCCTGCACTGGCACAAGCTTATCGTGTCTTCCTACAACAAGGAACTTATTAACTGGATAATCTACATATTTCTTTAAATCATCTGTCTTAATTATTGTTGTATTATTGCAAAATGCTTCTTTTAACACATACTCATCATCATCACTCTCTGCTGCTATCTTTCCGTCCGAATATGTAAGTGCATACACATCATTAGCTCTTGCATAATCACATATATCGTCTATACACTGCCTTGGAAGCTCGTGGCTTACAATTACATCTCCATTCAGGCAGTTAATTATCTCACCACCATTGTAAGCTAATATATATCCGCCTCTCTTATCTAACTCAAGCTCATCTGCTATCGGTGTTATCCCAAATAATGGACGTCCCGAAGCCAATATAACTGTAACATCTTTATCAATTGCAGCCCATACAGCCTCCTTATTAGCCTCCGGAAGCTTCTTATTATGGTCTGTGAGTGTTCCGTCAAGATCGAGTGCAATCGCTTTATATTTCATTGTTAAATACCTGTCCTTTATAATTCTTATATAGGTGTCGGGGATACTTCCCTTACATATGCCAATTAATTGCTTCACTATTACATCACCCTGCAATTCCTGACAATATATCCGCATACATAATCACTTTATCATATGTACTTAATAATTACAATAAGCTAAGCCTTAAGCTTTTATTAACTTATCCTCATCTGGTCAAATGCACCTGCTATATTCAATCTGCCATAGCCATATTCAACATTTGGATAAGCAATATCCCCCGGTCGGTCTGCTCCCCTTATTATATATGACTTAATCTCGCTATTACTTATAACTGATCTGTTATTGTTAGTAACTCCCCAGCTAAAAAATAATGCCGCTGCCCCTGCAACGTGTGCCGCAGCAATGCTTGTTCCTGATCTAACTGTATAGCCTCTTACGCCTCCAACACCATACACATTAACTCCTGGTGCTGCTATATCAGGCTTAACCCTGTTATCCGCCGTATAACCCCTGCTGCTGTTCACGTCGCTTCCGTTGGTATTATGATTATATGCACCAACAGTAATAAGCCTTAAACCGCTGGCAGGCTCTACAAGCGTTACATCAGCATCTGAATTAAGAAAATAGGCATCACAGTCCATAAGCTCTTTTAAAGTTATCCACGCATTAAAATATCCAGGAAGATTAGTAAGACTATATACATCTATCTTCCACAGTCCCTCTGCCGGACGTTCAAATCTCATAAATATAACTTCCTGCCCTGCAACAGTTTCTGTAATCTGGTAATCAACATATATCCTTGAATTCTCCAAAAGAAATGAATATTGTGTACTTGAGCCTATCCTTGCTGGTATTCTTGGAATAATCTCGCCTGTCGGTGATATTATTGATACCGACAGTACATCAAGACTTTTTGCCCATATTTCAAGCACAAAGCCTTTTCCACGCCTCTCAACATTTATCTCCATTTCCTTATATTCAGGAACAACAGAAGCGTAACCGCTAAAATGTGTCCTTTTGACTGCCTCATTGCCAGCAGGAACAACAACACATGTATTAACGTGCATTGTAAGTGAATCAAGAACATTTGATAAAGGACTTCCGCCTGTTCTTGAGCCCAGACCACTACCCAGTCCCATATATATGACAAGAGGCATTTTCTTTAACCCTGCATAATCCTTTAGAAATCTTGCGGCAAGCATAATATCCGTTTCCTCAAAACACACTGCATCATCCCTTATGTAGAAGTAATCCCTTAAATATTTCTTTGCATTTTTTAATTTTACACATACTATGCTTGCCTCTGGTGCAACACCTATGTAATCATCAATTTTTCTTGAAGCAATTACTCCAGCCATAAATGTTCCGTGCCCTGTAATATCGGTTGTTCCCACATAATCGTAAGGATTTAGTCCATTGCGGTATGCTTCAAGTGCTGTATTAATCTCTGCCTGTTCATATATACGACCATAATTAACATATAAATTCTGCCTGTACTCAAGTGTCTGATCCCATATAGCCATAATACGCGTATTACCAGCCGTATCACAGAAGTTCTCACTAAGATAATCAATTCCTGTGTCTATTATCCCCACGATAACACCCTGCCCTTTTGAATTTAAAAAAGGCTGGCTTGTTATGTTGGTGGCATTTACCGCATCAATGCTTGATGTATCCATAAGCCCATACAACTTGGGAATTGTATAATATCCCAAGTCACTTATATTAAAATCCCTGTCATCCGGAAGCCTGCTATGTGCAACAAGCCATTGGTCATCAACCTTCTGTATACATACATCAGGGTTGCTTTGAAGCATCTTATTAATTCCCGGAAGATTGACAACTATATAATCATATATATCCTCATCTGTTATCATTTCACTGCATAAAGGCATAAAAAATGTCCTTAAAGATAATCTTTAAGGACATTATATGATTAATATTTTATAATAATACTAATATACTGACATACTGACATATACATAATAACTTCTGCAAAATAACATCAGCAGAATATCTTGTGCATAATGGCTTGTGAAACTGACAGCATTAAGCTTCTGCATTATTCATTGGAAGTCTTTCCTGTCCACGCATCATAATAAGCGGTGTGCCCTTCTTCTCGATGTAATCTGCTGTTATTGTGACACTTCCGATATTATCATCTTTAGGAATTTCATACATTATATCAAGCATATATTCTTCTATTATAGACCTTAATGCTCTTGCTCCTGTATCTTTTTCCATAGCTTTCTTTGCAATCTGTCTTAAAGCATCATCATCAAATTCAAGCTTAACCTCATCAAGTTCTAATAACTTCTGATACTGCTTAAGTATTGCATTCTTAGGCTCTTTCATAATCTTAACAAGCATATCCTCTGTAAGACCCTCTAAAGAGAATACTATAGGAAGTCGTCCTAAGAATTCAGGAATCATACCAAATTCCCTTAAATCCTCTAATTCAACCTTTGATAATATATTCTTGTCATTATCATATTTATCTTTAAGGTCTGAGTTAAAACCTATTGATGACTGCTTATTAAGTCTTGCCTTTATTATATTCTCAAGGTCTGGAAATGCACCACCGCATATAAATAATATGTTGCGTGTGTTAACTGTAACCTGCGGAACCATAGCATTTTTGCTTGTAGCACCTACTGGAACTTCTATATCACTTCCCTCAAGAAGCTTTAACATTCCCTGCTGTACAGATTCACCGCTTACATCACGGCTTCTTGTTTCTTTCTTCTTGGCAATCTTATCTATCTCATCAATAAATATAATGCCTCTTTCTGCCTTCTCCACGTCATTATCTGCTGCCTGTAAAAGCTTTGATACAACGCTCTCTATATCATCACCTATATAGCCAGCTTCGGTAAGTGAAGTAGCATCTGTAATTGCAAGAGGTACTTTTAAAAGTCTTGCCAGTGTCTTTACAAGATAAGTCTTTCCGCTTCCTGTAGGTCCTATCATAAGCATATTAGACTTTTCAATCTCAATATCGTCCATAGTTCCTGTGGCAACTCTCTTATAATGATTGTATACAGCAACTGACATAACCTTCTTGGCATAGTCCTGACCTATTACATATTCATCTAACATTGCCTTTATCTGATGAGGTGCTGGAAGATTATCCAAATCAAGTGTATCGTCCTTTTCCTTATCTGTAGGCTTGTTATTATCTTCTTTCTTTTTCTTGACTTTCTGCCTGTTGGAAATGTCATTACCCATCATATTAAAGCCGCCGAACATTCCCATATTAGGCATATTATTCATAAGGTCATCATAATTGATATCACTGTTATTAATTGTATCAAAGGTCTTCTGCATACAATCTGCACATACACATAAACCACCTGGCATATTAATCATTTTACCAGCCTTAGACTCTGACCTTCTGCATATATAACACACCTTTTCGTATTCATCTGTGTTAGCAGTTGTATTGTTCTCATTATTATTATCGTTGTTACTCATTTAATCCTCAATTCTGTGTTACGAGGCTTATTAGTTCTTCTTTCCTAATGTAACCTCCACACTCTTTAGTACATATTCACTACCTTCAAGATGATAGTAGTCAACCTTTACTGTCTCTCCTGCTGAATAATACTGCAGAAGTGACTGTAAGCCTGACATTGTTGATATTGACTGGTCATCAAAACCGACAATTATATCGTAAGCTGAAAGTCCTGCCTTCTCTGCTGCTGAGCCAGATGCTACTGTACGAACCATTATACCCTGTGGGTAACCATACATAGAAGCATATGTGCTTGTTATATCTATAGCAGCAATACCAAGATATCCAGCATTATCTGAATCTACCTTCTGTCTTGTCTGCTTGCTCATAAGTGAGCTTATAAGTTCCTTAACATTAGATACAGGTATTGAATATGCCATACCCTCAACACCATCTGATGATGTCTTAGCAAAGTTAATAGCAATTACCTTGCCGCTTGCATTAAGAAGTGCTCCACCACTATTACCTGAGTTAATAGCTGCGTTAGTCATTATAAGTCCTGAAAATGTAACATTGTTAACTGTTATTGATCTGTCAAGGGCACTTATAATACCATTAGTAACTGACTGTCCTTCTCCAAGTGCATTACCAATTGCCACTACCTGCTGACCTACTGCAATTGTATCAGAATCTGCAAGTTCTGCAATAGCTATTTTACTTATTGTGTCAGACGGAATATCTGATAATGATACAGCAACTACTGCTATATCCTGATCTGACTTAGAACCCTTTACCGTTGCACTTACTGACTGGTCATCCACAAATACACATTTTAAGTTGGATACATTATCTACAACATGTGCATTAGTTACAATAAGAAGCTCTGTATCATTCTTACCAACAATAATACCAGTTCCACTTGTTGAAGCCTCGTACTGCTGCTGTCCCCAGCCATACATTGAAGATGAACTGCTTACTGTAGTTGTACCATTAAGGGCAACCATAGCCGGAAGTGCTGCCTGTGCCACACTTTCTACATTCATTGATGAATATTGTGAAAGATTAGTATCTCCATTAGCATTAATATCATCGCTTGTAACTTTATCAATATTGCTTGTCACAGTTGAAATTGTATAGTTCTTAGTATCATTACCACCTAAATATTTCTTCTCAATATGATAAGTTCCATACATTGCTGAACCAGCTACAACACCAAATACCACTGCTGCAAGCACACCACTTATATACTTCTTAGCCGTGGAATTCTTAGAAAACCAATTGTTAAATGACTTCTTTCTTGCTTCCTTCTTAGCCTGCTTAGCCGCTCTCTGTGCATTCCTATAAGAATTATTCTGATCACTGCCTATATTATTATTAACATATGAATATCTATAGGTTGAATTACTGTTATCTGATGCATTATGAAAGCCTGTATTAGCACCATTATTATATGCTGTGTTATTATATCCGGCATTAGTTCCTGTGCTATTGTATGATGTATTAGCACCATACTGTGAATTATTCATACCACCCTGATTATATCCATAACCATTATAGCCATAATTATTACTTCCGTTAGAATACTGGTTCTGTCCATTATTCATACCAGCACCACCTGCACTGTTCTGATTATAACCTGTGTTATGGCTGTATGTTGTATATCCAGTTGTTCCTGTACTCTGATTATTATCAGGCTCTACATTCTCATAATTCCTAGAATTATTATCAGAATTATTGTTCATATAATCGTTATCTTCATTATTATACATATCCAAACACTCCTTACTTATGTCATTTCAACGAAAAAATGAACACATTTCGTTGTTGATACTGTTAGTATATTCACGAAATGTGTTCATATTGTGTATTACTTGTTAAGAAAATCTGAACTTATATAATTATGCTATGTAAAACATATCCATCAAATAATACTTACTGATTACTGCCCAACAAGCTCCATAACAGCTTTCTTTAAAGCTTCTTCTTTAGCTGCTGCATCTTCTATGCTGCTGCCCTTAACGCCCATATAGAACTTAATCTTAGGCTCTGTACCAGATGGTCTTGCACAGCACCATGCATTATCTGATAAATCATAATAAAGTACATTAGAGTTAGGAAGTCCTGTGCTATGCTTATCGCCTGTAACCATATTGACACATTCGTCCTTCTTATAATCTCTTGCTTCAAGAACTGTCCAGTTACCAATCTTAGATGGTGTATTATTTCTAAGGTCATCCATCATCTTAGCAATCTTTCCAGCACCCTCAGCACCCTTCATTGTGATAGCAACCTGTCCTTCTTTATAGTAGCCATACTTCTCATAGATGTTAATCATCTGATCCCATAAAGTAAGACCTTTATTCTTATAGTAAGCTGCTGCTTCACAAAGTGCCATAACTGCAACGATAGCATCCTTATCTCTTGCGTGTGTTCCTACAAGACAGCCATAGCTTTCCTCAAAACCAAATTCATATTCATATGTACCCTGCTGTTCAAAGAACTTAATCTGCTCACCGATGAACTTAAAGCCTGTAAGAACTTCAATAAGCTTAAGGTTATATTCCTTAGCAATGCTGTCAGCCATATTAGTTGAAACTATTGTCTTAACAAATGCTCCGTTCTTATGAAGAAGTCCCTTTTCCTGTCTTTGTGAAAGGATATATTCTGCAATAAGCATAGCAGACATATTACCTGTAAATGACTGGTATTCACCTGTCTTAGTATCCTTAGAATATACACCAAGTCTGTCAGCATCCGGATCTGTTGCAAGAACGATATCTGCATCAACTTCCTTAGCAAGCTTTAATGCTAATGTGAATGCCTTAGGATCTTCTGGGTTAGGATATTCAAGCGTTGTAAAATCTGGGTCTGGCTTTTCCTGTTCTGGAACAACATATACATGCTTAAAGCCTAATTCCTTAAGTACTCTTCTTACTGGAATATTACCTGTACCATGGAATGGTGTGTATACAATCTTAATATCATCAGCCACTTTCTTAATGATATCTCCATTAATACTCATCTTCTTTAATGCGGCCATATATCTGTCATCCATATCGTATCCGATTACATTGTAAAGACCGCAAGCCTTAGCTTCATCTTTATCCATAGTCTTAACTGTATTGTAGTCTGTTACAGCCTTAACTTCTGATATAATCTGTGAATCCTTAGGTGCTGTAATCTGTGCACCATCTTCCCAGTATACCTTATATCCGTTGTATTCTGGTGGGTTGTGGCTTGCTGTTACTACAATACCAGCTATGCAGTTAAGGTCTCTTAATGCAAATGATAATTCTGGTGTTGGACGAAGTGAAGGGAATATATATGCCTTAATTCCGTTAGCATTAAGACAAAGTGCTGCTTCATCGGCAAATTCAGGTGACATTCTTCTTGAGTCAAATGCAATAGCTACACCTCTGTCTGCTGCACCTTCCTTAATAATAAAATTAGCAAGTCCCTGTGTTGCTTTTCTTACAGTGTAAATGTTCATTCTATTAGTACCATTGCCAATTACACCTCTTAAGCCACCTGTTCCGAATTCAAGATCTTTGTAAAATCTGTCTTCAATCTCCTTCTCATCATTAGCGATTGACTTAAGTTCATCTCTTGTTGCTTCATCAAAATACATATTGTCACACCAAGACTTATAAACTTCCATATAACCCATACTCTGTACCTCTTTCCTTGTTATTTAATAATGTCTGGGAAAATGATATTTTCCCTGACTGATGTACACGTATTGCTACATCATTTTATTTAATTATAATTCAATCCGTAGATTAAATCAATCTTTAAGAGCTTCTTTAAACTTTTCTGATACTGTCTTTAACGCTTCTTCTTCATCACTTCCATCAGCTATTAAAGTTATCTCATCTCCACATTTAACACCTGATGCAAGTATTGATATTACACTCTTTGCATTGGCTGTCTTACCCTCTGCATATTCAAATGATATATTAGAATCAAATTTAATTGCCGCATCACACATAGCACCCGCTGGACGAAGATGTATTCCAAGCTGGCTTGTGACAATTATATTCTCCTTTACCATTATAATCCCTCCTTAAATGGCAGTTCTTAACAAATTACCTTGTCGCCGATGTAGTGCTTTCTGTCGCTTTGGTACTCTCTGTAGTTGTTTCCTGCTGTATTGCCGTTATTGTAACATTAACAGTAACATTACCTACTACAGTTATTCCATCAGGCAGTGATAACGCCACTGTGACATTATGAGTTCCTGCCCCAAGATTCTTAAGGTCAATGCCTGCCTTTACATCTGATGCACTGACAGCCGATAACACATTATCATTACCTGTTACAGTAAATGTAATACCCTGCATTACCTGTGCATTAAACCCTGTCTGTATATTATTAAGTGTTATCTCTGAAGCTGAAAGACTTATCTGCTTTGTAGCCTTCTGTGCTATCTTAACTGTAACAGTAAGACTGCTGTCAGATACAAATTTAATTCCTGATGGAACATAATCTGATAATCTGAAAGTATATGTCTTATCAGCACTCAATCCATCAGCATTAATATTCTGCGATGGAATTGTTATTGTATCTACTTTACCCAGCAAATCATCTGAACCTGTTATAACCGCAGATGCCTGGCTTAATATTGTATCTGTTATAATATATCCGTCTGACGGCGTTCCACCTGTCTTTGCTGTTATTGACACCGTCTTCATTCTTGCTATATCAACATTGATATCTGCTTTAGTACATGACAGTTCAAGTGCATCATTTACTATTTCATTACCATCTTCATCTAACATCTTAACATCTGCACTTGTGCTTATATCTTCCTTAGCACCTGATACATCTACATTTACTGATAATGCTGCTACACTCTCAAGTAAAGATGTAGGACCTGTAACTTTGATATATGTTGGTGATGAACTTGTCGAAGCAACCGTATATCCTGAAGCTGTAGAACCTGTCGTGTTAACATCTAATGACAAAGTCTTGGTATCCCTGTTCTCTATGCTTAGCTTAAGTGCTGATGTTCTTGGAACAGCCTCTACATTATTAAGAACCTGTCCATCTTTAATTACCTGAACCTGTATATCTACATAATCTGTAAATGCAGTAACCTTACTCAAATCTGCGGTTGCACTTATATCACTTGTCTTAAGGTCTGTTACGACACTCTTTGGACCGCTTACTGTAACTGAAATCTTGCCGCCATCAACAACTTCATAACTGTAATCTTTGTCTGTAAGGCTCTGTGTATTAATAAGCTGTACAGTTATATTACTGAATGTATAACTCGTGTTAGGGTCATATATATTAACAATAACTGTCCATAGAACAACTGCAAATACAGCGGATAATAACTTCAGGCTGAAATTCTTAAATATCTTCTCTTTCATGCTTCAACCTGCCTCTCCATATCCTGAAAGACTTAACATCTATATTCTTTCTACGGATATATTCCAGTTTATTCTTTAAAGAATCTGCATCAATATCGTGTATTAATTCACCACCAAAAGCTACGGAAACCTTACCCGTTTCCTCTGATACAATAATTGTCATACTGTCTGTAGCTTCGCTTATTCCGACTCCGGCACGGTGTCTTGTTCCTAAAGCCTTGCTAAGATTAACATTATCTGTAAGTGGAAGATAACAGGTAGCTGCAACAACCCTGTTACCCCTAACTATAACTGCACCATCGTGAAGCGGTGTATTATGCTCAAATATATTAATAAGAAGCTGGCTTGTGACAATACCATCTACAGGTATTCCTGTCTTTATATACTCTTCCAGAAGCATATCCTGTTCTATAACTATCAATGCACCTGTCCTTACCGCTCCCATCCTGTAGCACGCATCAACAATTTCGTCAGCTGTCTTAACACTAAAACGCTCATCTTTATTGCTGTTATCACCAAAATTCAGGAAATTAAGAACAAATTTCTTCCTTCCTAACTGCTCTAACGCCCTTCTTAATTCAGGCTGGAATATAATAACAAGTGCTATAATTCCAACACTTATCGTCTTTCCTGCTATCCACAATATAGTCTTTAAGTTAAGCAGATATGCAACTACCGCGAATAAACCTACTACTATAATTCCTTTAAGCAAAGCCCACGCTTTAGTATTCATTATCCATAACAGAATATTATAAAGAACAACCGCAATAATAATTATCTCTATAATATCTGTCCATGTAATCCTTGGTATATATAATCTTGAAAAATAATTCTGCAACAGATTACCTGATGTAGTCACATTCTCACCACCCTTTTAATTTCTATATGATAAACATACTATTATTTATCAAAAAATATCATATCTTCGTCTTCTTCTGTGGCAGCAGTTGTTGATTTAGCCTGTCTTACATCACTTATATCTGAGGCTTTTCTGGTCTTTCTTGCATTAATCTGCTTAACCTTTACATCCTCACCTGCTACATTAATCTTAGGCACAGCCTTTACATAATAATAGTATTCGTCATCTTCATACTGTACATACTCTGTTCTTCTGAAATCAACTGCAAAGAACATAACATTACAGATATAACCTGCAAGTGCACCTAATATAACTCCGATTACAATAAGAACTATATTAAATTCAGTCTTAAATACAATCTCGCATACAACAAGAATTATGAACTGTAATACACTTCCTATTCCTATAGCGTAACCCCATGCATAGTCAATCTTAAGTCTTCTTATTATGTATACAACAATTACTGTAACTGCAAGTGCTGCAATTAACACTATCATCTGCTTGTCCTTAACAAGACTTTCTATTAAATAAGAAACCTGTAACATACTCTCTGTTAAAGATTTGTTAGTAACTGCTGCTTCGTAAGCACTGGCTGTATTAATTATATAATAAATTATTACACCAAAGCTTACAGGTATTGCCGCAAGAAATGATGAGCATAAACCTACAGCAACCGGTATAACATAAGGTATCTTAAAACCACACATAATTACTGTTAATATTAGCAGATATCCAAGCTTTGGTGTAAATCTGAAATATAACAGATACATAAGAAGCACTACGCACAATGCAATAAGTGCAAATTCTACTGATATTGCATACAAGTGTGCAATCATAAATATCGAAAGCATTACTATTGTAAAGCCATTAGGCAGAAATGCACATATAACCGATACTAATACTGCTATTATAGGACTATTAAGCTTATCCATATAGCCGATAGAGGCATTAAGCATAAGAAATGAAACCAATGCTGCTATAAACTTAGCCACCGGTACAATATATATATCATATTTGTTGTAAAATCTTTTAAAATTCTCTTTGAGTTCTAATAAAACCGCCATTATATCCTCCATATTTACTTTCTTTTCTTCTGGCTGTTATAAAATCTTTCAAGCTTATTAAGTCTTGAAAAATATTTCTTAAGACCTTTTCTTGAACGTTCATACTGGACATTATATACAACAGCTGCTATTACTGTAAATATAACTAACATTCCTATATAGTATATTGCCACTCTCCTGCCAAATGCAAGATAGTCCATTGAATTAATATTCTCAACAAGTCCCTCTGCATTGCATAATACATACATAATTGCAACTATCATAAATGCAAATGTTGTAGTTATTAATGTCTTTAAAATACCGAAAGCAATGAAATCACCTTTGAAATATTTCGCTGTACGAAGCATTTTCCTGCCCTCGTTCTTTTCATATATAGCCATCTTAGTCATCATCTTAACTTTATTCTCATTAAGCACAACTTTCACCTCATTATTCATTTCATAAATATGCTATTGGTTATATAACAGCATTTTATTAAATATAGCATATTTGACATTAATTGTATATTACAATTTGCGAATGTCCTCCGCCTGCTGCTGTTACAATTCTTACTTTTCTTCCCTCAGCAGTAAATGTTCTGTCACTTGAAGCAGAAAGATAATTGCTCCATACCTGACTATATTCTGATGGGAGAAGCTCACTTAATACACTATTAATCTTGCTGTCAAAACCACCGCTTCTCTGCTTGATATATATAATAGAAACTTCTGGCTGTATTATTATTTCTCCATAATAAGTATCATTTTCTGTATATATGTATACATTAGAATATTCTCTTGTAAATCCCTGATTACCAAGTATGTCTGGCAGATCTGTACTCTTCATTCCGTCACTGTTTCCAGTTGATGAACTGCTGCTTCCTGTGTTAGTGCTATTGGTATTCGATGAATTAGAGCCTGAATTGTTAGAGGCATTGCCTGAATTATTGTTATAAGACCCATCTGAATTATTAGATGAATCATCTGCAATATAGCCTCCGTCAGAACTACCATTATCTGTACCACTGCTGTTACCATCATCATAGCTTCCTGCCTCACTGTTATATGAGTAGCCCGTTCTGCCTGATGTGCCACTATTAGAAGTCCCTGATGAGCTGCTGTTAGATGAATTAGAACTCGTAATGCTTCCATTACCTGTGTATACAACATATCCATTGGCTGAACCTGCTGATACACTCTTTATTCCCTCAATAGCTACGGCATCTGACACATCTCCTACTGTCGCTGTAAGTGCCGCAACACCTACATTATTAACAGTTACAACACCATCTGAATCAACCTTCATAATATCCTCATTACTGCTTGACCACACAAGTGCCTTATCAGTATTCTCCGGCTCTACAACTGCAGCTGCTTTAAATGTTGTGCCGACAACAACAGCTGTATCATCCATTAATATCTCAACCTTAGTAAGTGACCTGTCAGCTACACTGTTGTTAGATGAATTATTCTGTGGTTTCAAATTCTTCTCTGTCAATGTCATTCCAACAGTATTATCCCCACTTTTCTTATTATTAGAACTTACAGCTCCTGCTATAATAACTGAAAAAAGAGCAATTACAGCTATTACAATAAGTACAATTGCAATTGGGGACAGCTTAGTTGTTGTATTTGCTGTGCCTTTTGAATTATTATCCTTTTCGTTGTGCATCTTTATCTCCATTCTTAAACTATCTCATCAGGAAACTTCCATTGCTCTGCCTGATACTTATAATCTTCTGCCATCTGTCTGAACTGTGCTATCTGTTCTATATCTTCTGATGTTTCTGAAAGCTTGTCATAACATCTGCTAAGAGCATACAAAGGCTTATTACCTCCGCTTGTAATATCTAACATGCTTGAAGTTTCATATATTGCATTATAATACCACATTGCCGCTTCTGCATAGTCATTTATATCATAATAATAATTACCAAGTTCATAACATATCTCTGAGCTTGGATTATCAGCAACACACCTTAAAGCAAGCTTAAAGAATTCTCCCATATCACCTGCTATGTGGTATATTTTAACAAGTACGCAGTTCACTTCCTGTCGAATGTCGTCACTTCTGTTCTCATTAATAAGAATATCGGCAAATATATCTTTAAAATCCATAAAATCTTTATCTGAACCAGAAATATAAAGCTCCTTGCATAACATAGTTATAACATAGTCCTCTAACTGTGTTCCCCTGGCAAATGCTTTAATATATGTAGAGAAATCCCTCCTGCTGTGGTCTGATACTGGTCTGTGCAGTATCTCTATATCACTGTCATATACCACAGGTGTAAGCCTTACTGTTTCATGAATTGGTGATGTCCATACGAAAGGCCTTAACCTCTTAAAAAGCTTTGGCCTTAATTCTCTGTGTACATTGTACACAGAGTTATAGTCATTATCATTAACATAATACATCTGTACTATATCTATCTCTGGAAGAAGCATTGATTTCAGGTCTTTTAATGCCTGATTATTGCGTTCATCTAATATCTCATCTGCATCTGCACTGAATATATAATCGCAGGAAGCTAATGAAAATGCGTAATTTCTGGCAGCGGCAAAATCGTCACACCATTTATAATCATATACTTTATCTGTGTATTTATGTGCTATATCTTTGGTTGAATCAGTCGAACCAGTGTCCACTATTATTAATTCATCATAAGTTCCTGCGTATGAAGTAAGACAGCGTTCTAATATTGACTGTTCATTTTTTACTATCATACATAAGGTGATTGATATCATTTTCGTGGTCTCCTTATAATTGTTTCCTGTTCATAAGTATACCATATCAGTTTTTATGTGGATAGATTTTTAATTAAAAAAGGAGTTTGTGTTTGATATGTCACCTGTCTACTGGTACGGGTGGCAATCTAGCACAAACTCTTTTTAGGTTTTCATTATTATTTTTTTATCATTTCAATACTTGAATTTATTTATTCCAGCTATTTATTTTAAGCCTTTTTCAAGGTCTGTAAGCATTATGTCTAATGCCTGTATTCCACCTTCGGCTGTGTACCATACATTTGAATGTTCAAGATATATTATATGGTTGTTTTTGTAGGCATCTGTTGTCTTTACAAGTTCATTTTCCACTATTTCTTTAGCAGTCTTAGCACCTGCTGTTGATATTGCGCTATCTCTGTCCATAACAAATATATAATCAGGATTCTGCTGTACTACTGTTTCAAATGAAGATTCATTGCCGTGTGTTGATGTTGAGCCTGCGGCTGTAAGATTGTTAAAACCTGCTTCTACACCTATTAAAGAGCATCTTCCATCATTTCCAAGAAGATTAAAACTTCCGCTTGTTGTCATACCTACTAATGCTGTCTTTCCTGATGATATCTTCTTTATTGTATCTATTCTTACTCCAAAATCAGACATAAGTGAATCAACTTTATCTTCCATTCCGAATATTGAAGCTATTGTCTTTGCATTTTTAGACACGCTATTTACAAGTCCCTCATTAGTATCTGTTGCAAGATATACTACTGGTGCTATTTCACTTAAAGCATCATAGCTCTTTGATAAACGTCCACCAATAAATATAATATCTGGTTCACACTCCATAACTGCTTCTAAATCAGCCTCTTTTATTGTTCCAAGATTTTTAATTGATGCATCATTTGAATATTTTTCAAGGTAATCAATACTTGTTGATGCCATTCCTACTACTCTGTCACCTACGCCAAGTTCATCTATAATATCTAAAGATGCAAGGTCAAGAATTGCTATTCTCTTAGGATTATAAGGAACTTCTAATTCAATTTCATTCTTTGAAGCATCAAGCGAAGTGATTGTCACGCTTGTCTTTTCTTCTTTAGTACTTTCATTATCAGACTTATCAGTACCACACGCTATAAGTCCTACTGCCATTACTGCCATAAGTGCCATTAATAATAATTTCTTAAAATGTTTTTTCATATTTTACCTTTGTGGCTTACTGCCACTTTATCCTTTCTTTAATTATAATATATCCCAAGCCGTATACATTACTAAACCAATACCAGCAATAAAAGTGAATGGCAATTTTCACTTTTGACATCCTGCCATTATTTAATAATATATAGACAATGGTTTTCCCTTAATCTGCATAATCTCAAATTCTACATTATATATGGAAGATAAATTTTCCTTAGTTATAACTTCTTCAACTGTACCAAATGAAGCAATCTTTCCGTCTTTAAATGCACATATATAATCAGAATAAAATGCCGCATAATTAATCTCGTGCAATACAAGTATTACTGTTTTTCCAAGTTCATCACATAATCTTCTTACTATCTTCATAAGATTACTTGCGTGATAGATGTCGAGATTATTAGTCGGCTCATCTAGAAGAACATATTCTGTGTCCTGTGCTATAACCATAGCTATATATGCTCTCTGCCTTTGTCCGCCTGAAAGTTCGTCTATAAATCTTTCCCTGAAAGTTTCTAATTCCATATAGTCAATAGCTTTGTCAATCATTTCCTTATCTTTACTATTAAGTCTTCCTCCTGAATGAGGAAATCTTCCAAATGCAACAAGTTCTTCTACAGTAAGCTTCATCTGGATATTATTAGTCTGTGTAAGTATTGCCAGATGCTTTGATAATTCCTTGCTATTCCATTTGTTTATATCTTTCTTTTCTATAACAACTGAACCATTATCCGGTGCAATAAGTCTTGATATTATACTCATAACAGTTGACTTGCCTGCACCATTGGGTCCAATGAGCGATGTCACCTTCCCTTTTGGAAGTGAAAAGCTCACATCATTGACAACTGTCTTTTCATCATATTTTTTAATAATATGGCTAATCTGCATAACTGTAATTCCCTTCAAATTATTTTATGAATTATGCCTGCTTCCCTTTAATATTAAATATAGAAAATATATACCACCTGCAACTGTTATAAATACACTTATTGGAATAGAATACACAAACACTCTTTCAACTATAAACTGTCCTCCAATAAGTGCTATTACACCCATCAACGCCGCACCAGCTATAAGCTGTGTATGCCTGTATGTTTTTAACAGTTGTCTTGAAATATTAGCAATAATCAGCCCCAGAAATGATATCGGGCCAACCATAGCTGTTGCAACTGCTATACACAAAGTTACAGCCAGTAACAATCTTCTTATACATCTGTCATAATCAACACCCAGGTTAATTGCCTGTTCTTTTCCAAGAGTTATTACATCAAGCAGTGCAAGTTCTTTTCTAAAAATCACACCTATAAGTGCAAGTATAATCACCGAAAATATAATTATCTCTGAATTAATATTACTAAAGCTTGCTACAAGTGAAGTCAGAAGCGTGTCATATTCATTAGGGTCCATAACCCTTGTCAATGTACTCTGGATACTTGAGAAAAATGAAGTCAATACTGTTCCAACAAGCAATACATACAGCACATTATGTCCTGTCATCTTAAAAAGCCAGCTATATACAACAGTCGCTATAATTCCCATAAGTACAAGGTCTACAAGAAAACTAAGATTATCATTGGTAAATAATATACTTCCTGAACCTAACACAAAGACAACTGATGTATGTATAAGTGTGTATAAGGCATTCATTCCCAATAGACACGGTGTAACAATTGTATTATTAATAACAGACTGAAATATTATCGTTGCCGCTCCTATTGCAAATGCTGTTATTATCATCGCAATCACTTTAGGTATTCTTAATTTCATTGCATATCTTAGAAGTTTATGATTATGAAACTTAACACCTATAAAAAGAAATGCCGCAACAATAATAATGGCTATTAATGCAATAACAATAAGCTTTATAATATTTTTTCTATAAGCTCTTTTGTTCATAACCTGCTCCATTCGTATCTTTAAATAAAATTTTCTTTATATCAATTGCTTTTCTTCCATATCTTAATCTGTATAAAAGCATTCCTATAAATATAATGCTTCCTAATATTCCAACAATCAGCTCAATTGGTAATTCATATGGTTTAATCACAATTCTGCCAATCATATCGCAGACCAGAACAAATATTGCACCAAATAAAGCGGTATCAATAAGCGTTCCTCTTATTTTGTCGCCCTTAAATATTGCCACTATATTAGGAACAATTAAGCCTATGTAAGAAATTGAACCAACGACAACAACAACAGAAGCCGTTATCATTGCGGCAATTGTAAGTCCTCCAAACAACACAATATCATATGGAACACCAAGATTTTTAGAAAAATTTTTTCCCATACCAACTATATTAAAATGATTAGCAAATACAAATGCTAATATAATAAGAGGCACAACCATATAGACTATTTCATATCTTCCTTTAAGTACTAATGAAAAATGTCCAACAAGCCAAGTGGATAACGCCTGTGTCATTTCATACTTATATGCAAGGAAATTAGTTATACCGCCTATAACGTTACCAAACATAATTCCAACGAGAGGAACCATTACCACATCTTTATATTGAACTTTCTGAATAAACCAGACAAATACCCAGGTACCAAGAATAGCCGTTACAAAAGCAAAACCCGCTCTCTGCCATAATGTTGAATTAGGAATAAATAATAATGCCAGAAGAATTCCAAGCTGGGCTGATGAAATTGTTGCCCCTGTTGTTGGTGATACAAACTTGTTCATACAGAGTTGCTGCATTATAAGTCCTGCAACACTCATTCCCATACCTGTACATATAATTGCTAACAATCTAGGTAATCTTGAAACAACAAATATCATCAATGCATTATTATCATTTGTTAATAAATCTTTGATATCTATATCAATAACACCAACAAATATAGATATTAATGATAATGCAAGCAGAATTATTGCAAGAATAATTTCTGTACAGTACTTTTTCAACCCATAGTTCCTCCTTTCCTTACTTTTGTTAGTTATTGCTAACTTGCGACCAGCAAATTATATTACATACTAATTTAGTATGTCTATAACTTACTTTTTTGTAACTTTGAGCTCTATTTTTCATACCTTATATTCTCAGTTGCTATATCATTTCTATTACTATAACCTTTAGCAAATTGTTCTAAATTATCAACTATATCAACAATATCGCTATATTCCTTATTGATTTCATATACTACTATCTTTGGCGGCATTTCCTTTATTACATTTCTGTTAATAAGTCCGCTTGCCTCTAACTCCTTTAACTGTGACATCAATACCTTTGGTGTTATATCATCAATTTTTTTCTGTAATATAGAAAATCTGTTGTCACCGTTTATTATGTGTGCAACTATCCTAAGCTTCCACTTTCCACCTATCAGGTCATCTATAAGATTAAATGGGCAATTATAATTATCTTTTATTTTGGAATAAGTATCTTTCATAAACACCTCCTGAATTAATTCCAATAAAAATATTCTAATAAAAACAAAAAAGCAGTGAGATAGCCAATCTGACATCAGTCGGATTTATGCAAAATGCTACTCACTGTTTAATATCTGTATTATATTTAATTGTATGCTGATTTTTTTCTTTTGTGCTCATTATATCATATGCCCTGCGTTGCTTTTCCACGCATCCGAAGTTTCGAAGAAACTTCTAAGTGACTACGAAGTAGTCATATTATATCATAATTTTTGTGCAGCTTTTCAGCACATATAAAGTTCCGTAAGGAACTTTTAAGATGAGCACTTTTGTGCTCATTATATCATATTCTCAGAATTCTTCCAATTATGCAGTTAATTATGAAAATGAGAATATATATCGTTACGATTGTCGAACCTACTGGAGTTGAGGTAAATATTGATATTATTATTCCAAATACTGCCCCAAATACTGAAAGGATTGCTGAGTATATTATAACTGATTTGAAGCTTGTCATTACTCTCATCGCTGACAAGGCCGGAAATACTAAGAGGGCTGTTATAAGCAGTGAGCCTACGAGGTTCATTGCAAGCACGATTATTACTGCTGTTATAACTGCTATCATAAGATTGTATACATTAGTATTTTTGCCCATTGAGCGTGTAAAATTCTCATCAAATGTCACTGAGAATATTCTATTATAGAATATTATAAAAAATGCAACGACTACAAGTGAAGCAATTACACACATAACGACTTCTGAACCTGTAAGTGTAAGTATTGATGTTGAACCAAAAAGTGTGGAACACACATCTCCTGATACATTTGAGGATACTGAGAACACATTTAATATAAGGTAACCAACTGCCATTGAGCCTACTGAAAGCATAGCTATTGCTGCATCACCCTTTAATTTCGTGTTAGTTCCTGTTCTAAGAAGCAATATCGCACACACTATTGTTACAGGCATAATGAATATATTTACATTAGCAATCTTTAACACTGTAGCTATTGCAAGTGCACCAAATGCAACGTGTGACAAGCCATCTCCTATGAAGGAAAATCTCTTTAACACAAGTGTCACGCCAAGAAGTGATGAGCATAAAGAGATAAGCACGCCTACGATAAGCGCATATCTTACAAATGGATATGACATATAAAACTGAAATTCCTGTATAAAGCCACTCATTACTCCTCATCTCCTTCCATCTGTCCAAATACATTGGCTTTGTCGCTTTGCATAAATTCTTTCTTAGTACCATAAAAGCTGTCTTTACTGTCAAGATAAAGAATATGTGTCGCATATGATACCGACTGAAGGTCGTGGGACACCATAATTACTGTTATTCCTTTATCGTTAAGCTTCTTTAATATCTCGTAAAATTCTGCTGTCACCTTAGGGTCTAAACCTGTAACAGGCTCATCTAAAAGTATTACCTTGGAAGTTGCACAGAGTGCTCTTGCAAGTAAGACCCTCTGCTGTTGTCCGCCTGAAAGATTGCGGTAACATTTTTTCTTAAGGTCTGTAATATCAAGCTCTCTCATCTTCTCAATTGCAAGACTTTTCTCTTTCTTTCCGTAAAATGGCTTAAATCCGCTTCCTGCAAGTGTTCCTGACAGAACAACTTCCCATACAGTAGCTGGAAAATCCTTCTGTACAACTGTCTGCTGTGGAAGATAACCTATCTCATAATCCTTAAGGCCATCACCATATTCTATCCTTCCTGATACTTTATCTATAAGGTTAAGCAGTGTCTTTATAAGTGTACTTTTTCCAGCTCCATTTTCACCAAGCACACATAAATAATCACCTTTATTGACCTTGAAATTAAGACCTGATACAACTGCCTTGCCCTCATATCCCAAAGCCAAATTCTCACATTCTATATATGACATTTTCTTTTCCTTTCTCAATTCCTATTTATCAATTGTTATTGATAAACATTCTCATAGTAAGTGTAATAAACACAAAAATTATCGTTCACGTCTGACATTAAAATCTATTGTAAAGCCTGTTTTAATACGACAAGGTTATTACTCATAACATTCAGATATGTATAATCTGCATCATCTGTCCCTGCCGACTGCATTGAATCCATAGTAAGTATCTGCTGATTCTTCTGGCTTGTATTGCCCTTAATAGTGTTAGCTATTCTTTTATCGGAACCATCAATTACAAGTATGCTTCCTGTTCCTATCTCGTCTATCTTGCCAGAAAGGAATGTAACTGTCTTAAAACTTGCCTCTGTTTCTGCTGAACAGCCTGCAAATGCGGCATAATAATCAATTCCGTAATCATCAACAAGATACCTGAATGGAAATCTGTCGCCAAATATAACTGTCTTAAGCTTTGAATTCTCACATACATTTTCATAATCACTGTCAAGTCCAGCAAGCTTATTTATATACGCATCAGCGTTATCCTGGTATAACTGCGAATTATCTTTATCCAAATCCTTGACTATATCCGCAAGATACTGTGTTAATACAGCCGCATTTTTTAATGAAAGCCATATATGCTCGTCATATTCAATATCCTCGTCTGCGTGACTGTGCCCTGCCTCCAAACTGTGGTCGTCTGCGTGATTATCTTCGCTATGGTCACCGCTGTGGTCACCTGCCGTATATTCATCTGCGTGGTCATCTGCTGTATGGTCATCACTATGCTCATCTGCGTGGTCATCACTGTGGTCGTCTGCACTATGGGAATGTGTGTGTGTATGCCTGAACTGGAAACGGCTCTCCTGCATACCTTCTATTACCTCTTCCTCTTTAGTCCTGTCGCTTATAAGCTCCATCATATTGACTTTTATCATTTCTTTGTTCTTAGTTTCCCTTACCGCATCAAGAACCCACGCATCAGACTCACCTCCGACATACACAAACACGTCTGCTGATGAAATCTTAGTCATATCCTTAGCTGAAGGCTGGTAACTGTGTAAATCCACTCCACCATTAATAAGAAGTGTCAGTCTGAATTTATCGGAATTATCACCTATTATCTGACTTAGCCAGTCGTACTGTGGGAATGTTGTACACACAATACTTATCCTGTCATCATCATACCCTGTATCTGATGAACAGCCTGTTAATAACAGCATTGAAAATGTACCAATCAGAAGAACAGTACTCATAAATAATGCTTTTATTCTTTTTCCTGCCATTTTTATATCTATATTAAAATGCTTATTCTGCATATTATCTTTACTCCATTCTAACCCTGCTCATCTTTGCAATTCCTGCAAAGACCGCTTAAAGTTGAGCCATTACATTCAAGTGTAAATCCATATTGTTTCATAAGATTTTTTCTTATTTCGTCCATAAATGCACAGTCAAGGTGCATAACCTTTCCACACTTACGGCACTGCATATGAAGATGTGCATCACAATTATTATGCTCATCTGATATTCTATAATAATAATTACCACTGCTTGCTGTCTTAAAACGCACAAGCACTCCATTATCTGTCATTCTGTCGAGCGTACGGTACACTGTTGACTGGTTTACATCTACATTGTTGCTTTCAAGGTAATGATATACGTCAGCCACGCAGAAGCTCTTGTCTTTCTGGAGTGAAAGATATTGTTCGATTTCCTGGGTAGCTTTGGTGTGGTATGTTTTAGGCATTGTGTACGGCTCCTTTCTTGTGAGGGAGGTCATTAATTGCTAATTTACTTTAATGACTTCCCTTTTTATAAAAAATGCGAAATGCATTGTAATTCGCATTAAATTTGCAAATCGTTTGCATTTCGCATATTATCATTTAACTATAGTTCTGTCAATATGTTTATATTTATTTAACAATATTTACTGGCAAAGAAGTAAACTCTCTCATTCCTGCCAATAAAGTAGATTGAGATTGGGGAGAGCTGGCACAGGCATAAGAAGACGATGGGGAGCCGCCGGCACTTAAGTGCTGTCCTTTAGCACTTTAGTACCGTTGCGAGCGACACTTAAGCGCAAGCGTGTCGCCGTTGCCTGTGCCAGCTCTCCCCAATCCCTCACAACCTACATTCCTCTCTCCCAATTGCCCAATCAAATATTCTTTATCATATTCTTACAACTATTATAAGTTATAACAAAATACCCTCCATATATCAAAAGTATAAACACTCCGGTCATTATTATTGACTGTACCATATATTCCGTACCAAGCAGTTCCATCACCATATAGCTTACCCTCATTCCGAATATTGAGTGTATTATTGCAAGAGACATTGGTATTCCAAAGAATATCGCTGTCTGCTTTAATACTGCGTGATTGATTTTGCTATTGTCTGTTCCAAGATTTTTAAGTATCTTATATCTGCCAAGATTGTCGGCACTTTCTGACAGTTCTTTTAATGCAAGTATTGCCGCTCCTGATATAAGGAATATAAGTCCAATGTACAATGCTATAAATGCTATCATAGCACCAAGTCCCATTGAATTCTCTTTTACTGAAATAAGCGTATTAATATCCATTATAATACCTTCTTTACCAGCACCATTCGCTATCTTTACAATCTTTTTATCAACTGCCTCACGTTCATCACCCTCTGGTATATTATAATTACCAATATAATATTCACCTGTTGGAAGCATTGTTTCAAGTACTTCGTCTGGCACAACCACAATTCCTATATTTATATGGTTAGATGACATCTGGACAAAACCATCCGAACAACGATTATATTTTGGCTTTAACAATTCCCCATTTAAAGCAATCTTTACTCCCTTATCTAAGGCTTTGTTTCGCACTTCTGCCATCGACTTAAAGTCTGCAACAATTATATATTCATCAGAACTAAGACTGTATTGTTCATTACCATACAGAGCTGCCACCTTGTTATAATCACTAAGTTTCATAATATCTTCAGAATAATATGCATCAAAATATGATGAATCAATATTATCTGCGATATCCGGATTATTAGCCTTCGCTGCTTCTGTATTTCCTAAAGTATCATTAATTGTAAGTTCACTTGTATTGTATACATACACATCTACTATATCTTTAAGAATATCTTCAAGGTCAATATCTTTTCTCTTATAATAATCTTTAATCAATTCTGCCTCATCATCTGAATAAAGTTCCTTCTCTATCTGCACATCTGCTGGTGATAGCATATCAATATTGTGTACAAGTGAATTACGCACTGTAAGTCCGCTTGATAATACGCATATTGTTATAAACATCATAAGGCATATAACTGTCATTGCGAACACATTGCTGTTCATACGGCTGCTCATCTGACGGAACACAAAGCTGTTAAGCCCCTTATAGTACACCTTTTTCATAGAATGTACTGCTGAGAACATAATTCCTGATAATGACCAGAAGAATAAAAATGTGCCTGCACAGCCCATCACTATATATTTGGCAAGGTCAGTAACTAACTCAAGATTCCTGCTATCTGATACCTTATAGTAGGCAAATGCAAGCAGTACAACTGATATTATCCATACAACTGCACATATATATGGATTTTTGTTAGTTGCTTTTTCTGCCTTTCTGCTTCCTGTAAGAAGGTCTATAAGCTTATATTTGTTAATGCAGAACATATTAAAGAGTATTACGATAACATATATAATTGCAAAATATATCAATGTCTTTACAAATGCCTGCTGAGAAAATACAAATCTGTATTTCTCAATGTTAACCCCAAACATATTGGCAACAAATATACTTGTAACCTGTGAAAGTCCTATTCCTGCCACAAGTCCTATTCCTAACGATATAACACCTATAATCAGTGTTTCAAGAAACAGTATAAGTGATATTTTCCTTTTTCCCATTCCAAGAAGAATGTATAATGCAAATTCCTTTTTTCTCTTCTTCATAAGGAAATTACTTGCATATATAACAAGAAATCCAAGTATAAATGCAACAAATACACTTACTCCCGAAAGTGTTGTATTAATAAGCTTTACTATCTCTCTTGTGTCTTCTGATATTTTAAGCATAGTTGTCTGTGTTTCGATTGCATTAAAAAGATAAAATATCGCAACACCGAGTATTAACGTGAAGAAATATACCGCATAATCCTTCAGGCTTTTTTTCATATTAGAAAATGATAGTTTAAAGAGCATCGCCCGCGTCACCTCCCAATAATGAAACAACATCTATTATCTTGTTAAATAAGGTCTTCCTGTCATCAGCGCCACGGTTAAGCTCGTGGAATATCTTACCATCCTTGATAAATATAATTCTGCTTGCATAACTTGCAGTAAATGAGTCGTGTGTTACCATAAGTATTGTCGCCTGCAATTCCCTGTTAAGCATATTAAACCTTTCAAGAAGAAGCTTAGCAGCTCTTGAGTCAAGAGCTCCTGTCGGCTCATCGGCAAGCACCAGACTTGGACTTGTTATAATTGCCCTTGCAGAAGCAACTCTCTGTTTCTGTCCACCTGACATCTGGTAGGGATATTTATTTAATATCTCTGTTATATCAAGCTGTTCTGCTACATTTTTTACTGCCCTGTCAATTATCTCAGGAGAATCATTTCTGATTGACAATGCAAGTGCAATATTCTCATATGCTGTAAGTGTGTCCAGAAGATTAAAATCCTGAAATATAAATCCCAGCTTATCTCTTCTGAATCTGTTAAGAGCACTTCCTTTAAGCTGTGTGATATTATTGCCGTCTACATATATATTGCCACTTGTAACCTTATCAATTGTAGATATGCAGTTAAGAAGTGTTGTCTTACCGCTTCCCGAAGCACCCATAATAGCAACGAATTCACCCTTATTTACATCAAACGATATGTCATCTATCGCTTTAGTCAGGTTATTCCTGCTGCCATAGTATTTCTCTACATTTTGAATTCTCAAAATATTCTCACTCATATAAAATCCTCCATTTCTGTATACGAAACCTCTAAGGCTCATATCTGCCAATCACTTGACTTCCTCTACATTGTAATAAGGATTTTGTTATCTGTCGTAATTCTAATATTACGCAATGTTACATTTTTGTAATATTGGCTTTGTATAATATTAACTTTCTGTAATATTAATTCTTTATAATATCGGTCTTTTCAATATTAACCGGGTTGTAATAGCTGTCCCCGTAAAATGTTATTTCAACCTCTGTATATTCTCCCTCAATTGACTTTATCTTTATATTATGTCCAAGCTTGCCACACATATTTTTAGCAATATACAAGCCCATTCCTGTTGATTTGGCGTTATTTCTTCCGTTAGAACCTGTATAAGATTTAATAAATACCTTATCTATATCTTTAGCTGGTATTCCAATTCCGTTATCCTTTATATGAAGCACAGCATACCCCACTTTGTCTGTGCCACTGTCCTGTCTTTGCTTAGAATATACTTCGATATAAGCCTCTCCTGATGTCTTTTTGTATTTAATACTGTTGCTTATAATCTGGTTGACTATGAATTCAAGCCATTTGGCATCAGTATTAACATAAGTATCTATGTCGTGGACATTAAGACTTATGTTGTTGCTTAATATTATGTCTTTATTCTTAACTGCCGTCTTGTTAATAATTGTTTTGAGATTAACTTTTCCAAATGAGTAGTCTTTCTCTGCATTTTCTGACCTCACATAATAAAGTACCTTGTCTGCATAATCATCAAGCCTGTTAAGCTGTGTAATAAATTTCTTATCTATATGCTCTTTGTCATTGTGGCACATAAGCGTAAGGCTTGCTATCGGAAGCTTTATCTCGTGAACCCACATTTCTATGAAATCTTTAAAATCCTGCTGTCCCCTCTCATACTGGTTAATATGCTCAATCATAGATTTATTAATGTCATACATCGCTGTATACACAAGGTTTCCCTCATAGAATTCCGGCTCGTCCAGTGTTTCAATAACAAGATATTTCTTATCAATCCTCTGTGTATTATCAATAAGACTGTTATAGAAATTCCGTTTTCTGCAAAAATCCCATATGAACATTATAATAAAAAATATGGCTGCAAGTACAGCCATAAGTGCCGCCATCTGTACTCCGAAGTTAAATGCACACAGAAACCCACATATAAGTATTATATATACAATAATAAGTATAATTTTAAACAACTCATCTTTTATATATTCTTTTAATTTCATACAAGACAATACCCCTGTTTCTTTCTTGTTTCTATCGCATCTTCGTATCCGAAATCCGAAAGCTTCGCTCTTAACCTGCTTATATTAACAGTGAGTGCATTATCATTAATATATTCCTCGTTATCCCACAGTGCCGTCATAAGTTCATCTCTTGATACAATCTTTCCTATATTGTTAAGCAGGCTTAAGAATATTATCATCTCATTCTTGGTAAGCACAAGTTCTTTATCCCCACGGCTTAATGTTCCTTTCGCAGTATTAACAACCGCTTCCTTATACTGGTATATTCCCTTCTCACCTGTATCTGCCTCACTGCTGTCCTGCTTTCTTGTCCTCTTTATTACAGCTGATATTCTAAGCATAAGTATTGTCGGGTTATATGGCTTGGTTATATAATCATCTGCCCCATAACTCATTGACAGCACCTCATCACTCTCCGATGTTCTGCTCGTAACCATAATTACCGGTATATCCGCCTCTTTTCTTAACTTTCTTAATACAAGCTCTCCATTAAGCTCTGGAATGTTAATATCCAGAAGCACAAGATCTGGCTTTGATTTTATAATCTGTCCTGCCGTATCTGAAAATGTACTTATATATTCTGCCTCATATCCTTCATTACGCAAAAGTTCAATAAGCTCATTTCGTAATACCTCATCATCCTCAACAACTAATATCCTGCTCATTATTCTTCTCCATTTCCGCTCACATTTCTGCCACGCTTATGTCACACTTATATGTGGCTTTTACCTGCTTTAAAAATGTAATAAATAATCCCTGCCGCATCTGCTAAGAACCAGCCGATAGGAATAGCCACCCAAATTCCAATAACCCCGATTGCTGATATTCCAGATAAAGTGTATGCAAGCACAACTCTTGTTCCAAGTGATATCACTGTAAGCACAACTGACATCATCGGCTTATTGATTGCCCTGTAATAGCCATACAGCATAAATAATATTCCAATTCCTATATAAAATGTTCCCTCTATTCTAAGATACACAGCTCCCGCATTAATTACGTCCACGCTGGAATTATCAACAAATATGCCCATAAATGTGCCTGCAAATCCACATACAACCGCACTTATGCACACGCAGAATATAATAACGCTTACTACTGACTGCTTTATCCCTTTCTTAATACGCTGTCTCTGCCCTGCCCCGTAATTCTGTGCAACAAATACTGAAAACGCATTTCCAAAATCCTGTACCGGCATATATGCTATGGTATCTATCTTTACAGCCACTGCAAATGCTGCCATAATCACTGTACCAAAACTGTTTACTATTCCTTGTACGCATAATATTCCAAAATTCATAACTGACTGCTGAAGACAGGTAAAACCTGATAAAGAAAATATATTCGTTATATTTTCTTTATTAAACTGCATATCGTCTTTATGTATCCTGTATTCAGGATAAGCCGCAATCATATATATAAATATCCCTATTCCAGATATATACTGTGCTATCACTGTTGCTGCTGCCGCACCCTTAATTCCCATATTAAAACCTGCCACAAACAATATATCTAAAAATATATTAAGCACAACTGATACTGATAGAAATACAAGGGGAACTACCGAATTGCCAATTCCCCTTAATATATTAGACACATAATTATATATGTATATTGCAATAAAACCTATAAACACATATATAAGATATTCTTTCATATCTCCGGCAATTTCATACGGAACTTGCAAAAGTAATATAATCTTATCAACTAATATATAGAACAATGCCATAATCACAACAGCAATTGCACCTATCATAGATGATGATAAGAATATTCCATTACGGATAGCCTTAACATCTTTTCTGCCATATGCCATAGACACAAATGAACTGCTGCCAAGACACAAGCCTATAATTACTGATGTAAGAAATGTCATAAGCGTATATGACGAACCTACTGCCGCCAGTGCATTATCACCTACATATCGTCCAACAACCCACGTATCTACAAGATTGTAAAGCTGCTGTAATACATTTCCTAACATAAGAGGAAGTGCAAATCCCCATAAGCCTCTCGTTATATTTCCTTTTGTCAAATCCGTACTTCTTGCCATAATACTGCTCCCTAAGCAATTAATAGTTACCCGAAATCCAAGCCCTTAAATCACTATTCTAAATTTAATTTCTTATCAAGTATATATATTGAGGCAACCACAAACGCAATAAACATAACTACTGACACCACAACCGAACCTGTCATAATATGTCCGAATTCTTCAAACGTAAATGCCACATCACTTCCCGTTACAGATTCCTTAATCATCTCTTCAAACATATTACCATTCCCCTTTATTGGCGTAAGTAAAAGCACAATAACATTCAATATCTGTCCAACAATATACACTGCAATATATGTTACAAATGAGAATGCATCCCTGTTGCCATTGGCTGTATATCCCATACACATACAGAAAAAGAACATTGCATACATATATATCCCTGACAATATAATCAATATAATTATTAATGTGCAGAAACTGCCTTTATATCCTAACACATTTAACTGCTCATTAATACTCTCTGGCACTCTCCATATCCAGTCCACCCTTGCAATTGATATACATACAGAAACAATAATCACTACAAAATTAACAAGATATATAATATATCCTGATATAAGCTTGCATACATATATAAGCCATACAGGAACTGGAAGTGTGTGGGTAAGATAGCCCTCATCTTTTAACGTGCTTCTTCTAAAATATAATATCACAAATACTATGCTTACAATAAATAAAACTACGCATACAATTACATAAACTGCTATCATAACCGGATATGCCACTGGTGTAATGCCATTATCCGGAACATATTCTGACAACATATGTAATGCCCAGCACCCAAATGCTGCAAGTAATGTAACTATATATAATGCAATGTGCTTTTTAAATAATTCTTTCAAATCATATTTTATTAATCTGCCTGCTGTTAATAACATACGAACACCTCCCTGAATAATGCGTCAACACTCTTATTGTATTTGGTTCTTATATCATCAACTGACTCCTTAAGATATACCTCGCCCTGTTTTATAAATACAACCTCGTCAAGAACATTTTCTATATCACTGATAAGATGTGTTGTTATAACAACTGTCGCATCTTCATTATAATTGCTTATTATTGTCCGTAAAATGTAGTCTCTTGCCGCAGGGTCTACACCTCCCATAGGCTCATCTAAAAGATACAGCTTTGCTTCCCTGCTCATAACAAGAACTATCTGCACCTTCTCCCTTGTTCCCTTAGAAAGTGACTTTATCTTATCCTGCTCATTAATTCCGAACTTTTCAAGCATATCAAGTGCTTTCTGCTTGGAAAAGTCCTCATAGAAATCCGCAAAATAATCAACTGCTTCCTTTACCTTCATAGATGGATTAAGGTATGTTCTTTCTGGAAGATATGACACTATCTTCTTAGTATTAACACCAACCGGATACCCATTAATTGTAATCTGTCCTGAAGTTGGCTTAAGCACGCCTGCCATCATCTTAATAAGTGTACTCTTGCCACTTCCGTTAGAACCTAATATTCCTACAATCCTGCCACTTTCCAGGGAAAGTGACAGATTATTCATAACCTTTTTCTTGCCGTAGCATTTGCCTAATTCTTTAATCTCCACCAAATTGCTCATATATCCTCCATTCCAAGATAAATTAAAGCACTGTTATAATTTCCCTGTTATAACTTTTATTCCTCTATACGGCTGATATATTCCTTATACTCTGCAATTGCTTCTTCTGGAGTAAAACCTATCTTTTTCATTCCATTATAGAAGCTCTCACAAAGCTCCAGAGCCATATCCTGCTTTAACCTGTCTATCTGTTTACCTCTGTCTGCAACGAATCTTCCAGATGTTCTCTGTGATTCAAGATAGCCTTCTCTTTCAAGCTCTGATAAAGCCTTCTGCATTGTGTTAGGATTAACTCCTGCCTCCAATGCCAGCTCCCTCACCGGCAGAATCTTATCGCCGACCTCAAGCTTTCCGCTGGCTATCTGAACTTTAAAATGCTCCATTATTTGCAGATATATAGGGACATCGTTACTAAAGTTCCAACTCATAACTTATTCCTCCTGCTTATAATCAATATTGATAATTCCCATATGGTAGTAATGCATAAACAATATATGTGCCTTACATTGTATTATTGTATTACTCTATTAGCACAATAATACATAGTTAATAAAATGTCAATATATTTATTTATCATCTCTGTGCTCTCCACCCCACTTGCACATTGCAACAAGAACAGGTACTAAAGACTTACCTCTTTCTGACAGGCTGTACTCTACTTTTGGTGGAATTTGAGGATACTCTTTTCTTACAATAAGCCTGTCCGCCTCCATCTCCTTTAATGTGGCACTAAGTGTCTTATGTGATATATTTCCCATACATCTTTTAAGCTCACTATACCTCATAACCTCCTTATGGTTAGCCAACCAGTACATAATCACAAGCTTATACTTCCCACTTATAAGCGACAAAGTATACCCAAAATCCGTATCACCAATCCCCTCCCCCGTCTGACAACACAAACTACACATCTCTTTCATAAATCCAACTCCTTCCTAAGTTATCAAAAAACTAAGCGGCTGTCCTTTAGCCGCTTAGTACCGCTACGGTTTCAAGTAGCGAGAGCGTGCCCAGCGGTAATACAACACGTCCTCCACAACGTCCGTCCTCCATTACCCCTCCGCCAGAATTTTTTCACTCCACACTAACCTAAAGGAAAGTATATAACCTAAATGTGCGTACTTCCCATTTATATAATTATAGGTTATATTCTAAATTGTAACAAGAATTATTATACAACCACACCTATTAGATGTACCCTATTCATCAGATTGGAGGATTATGAAATTTAGTATTGAAGAACTTCGCCCGACAAGAAATGGTATGACTATCTCAAGAGATTCCAAGCTTGGCAATTCTACCAAAGTAACTTATTTCTCTATGGGAAAGGATACTTCCATAAGTCAGGAAAGCTATGACAGAATGACTATGTATATTGGAGCTTCTGGCTGGGGAGAATTCATTATTGGAGAAGAACCAGAGATTATTAAATTACAGCCAGATGAACTACTTATTGTACCTGCTGGTACATTATGCGGAATGCAGACATCTAACGGAATTGTGTATACAGAGATTATATGTACAGGAAAGGATATTAATATGAACGCTAACGTAAAAACTAATGAAGTATTTGCACTTAAGAACCTTATATCTTACGAAGAAGGCAGTATTGCCAATATGGATGTTGTAAGCACTCCTGATATGAAGTATGTGCTTATGGCATTTGACGAAGGAACAGGTCTTACACCTCACAGAGCACCTGGTAATGCTATCGTATTTGCACTTGAAGGCAAGGCAACTATAGGATATGAAGGTAAAGATTATGAGCTTTCAGAAGGTGAATGTTTCCGTTTTGAAAAAAATGGACTTCATAGTGTGACAGCTAATGGAAAGTTTAAGATGGCGCTTTTACTTGTGTTAGAGTAATTCCAAAAAGCAGTGATGAATGACGGACAGCTATTACTAACGGACGTTGCGAGGCTCTGCTATATTACCGCTGGGCACGCTCTCGCTACTTGAAACCGCAGCGGATACTAAGCGGCTAAAGGACAGCCGTTAAGTACCGGCGGCTTCAACAGTACCCAGCTTGCAATATAGCATAGGCTCACAACTTGGTGTAGATTGTTGTGACGTGTGGACACTGTTCTTTGTAGATGAACTCTGTAGAGTGTTATGACTATATCGTATATTATTCGCTTTGGTATGATATTTAAAAATGCTCCTTTCCAGATGATTGTTGAATTGGGATTTACCTGTTAGCTGGATGGGAGCATTTTTTCATATCTTATATTGGCTTTTGTTTCTTACTACTTACCTGTTGGTTTGGCTTTCTTGTGCTTTATTATTATTATTGTGGCAAGAAGTATTATGGCTATAGCGGCGGCTATGTAGTAGATTATTTTGTTGGAGTTCTTGTGTATAAGAGCAAAATCGGCTTCGTATGGGATTACGGCTGTTATGTAACTGCCGTTCTTTTTCGTGTCTGCTTTGACCCAGTTGTTGCCGTCTTTATCTACATACCATATTTCATTGCTGCCATCACTATCTTCTACAAGAAAATGACCTGTAACAGTATCCTGCTGGCTTGTGTGAGAGCTTAATATCTGCCAGCTATAAGCATATACTACATCTCCTGACAGACCGCTTATGTCACAAGTCCTGGTTACAAGCTTGTCATCGTTGTAGAACTTGCCTTCTGCAAGGAATAATATTTTGCCATCTGCATTTTTCTCATTAGATGCAAGACTTTCTGTCCAGAGGTGATATTCTGCCTCAACAACTTTATTCTGTGTTATAGGATTTACTGTAATATCTGCCGGCCATTCACCATAGTATCCGTCTTTCTTTGGTATTGATGGCAGATCTGATGTTGTAATATTGCCATTGTAGGCTATTATCTTAGTTCCAACAACGTAATTATCAGCTTTAAATGTTATTGTTATCTGATGAAAGCCTTCTGGAATATTATCAAGTGACATAACATAATCATAAGTCACCTTATCAGCAACACCACTATAATTAATATCATCTATGCCGCCTAAAGTGTCACTCACAAATATATTATTTCTTATGCTTCCCTCTGAATCAGTAATTCCAGCAATCACACCTTTTTTCTCACCATCACCGCTGATTGTTGCAATTGACACATTATTCTTAACTGTGTATCCCTGTCCGCATATTCCGCCTGTGCAGCTGTCGCTTTCAACATTGCAGAGGCTGTAATTATCTGATACTGCACTGACACTGTTACCAGCTATTCCACCTGCGTAATCACCAGTTTCAGACTTAACACCCCCATAGCCCTCGCAGCCATATATAAGTCCTAATTCCTGCAAACCAGTTATTCCGCCTGCACAATCTTTTCTGGAAGTAACCTCTCCATAATTAACACAGTATATTACTATGTCATTAACTGTTGAACGAAGCTTGACATTTGTTGAACTTCTTAAATCCAGATCATACTCAGGGTCTACATCATATTCAATGTTCATAGTTCCTGTTATTCCGCCTACATTAAGGTCGCCATATACAGCTCCCCTATTCACCGATTTAGTTATAACACCATCCGTATTCTCCGCATTTTCCGCCGTGGAAATATCTTCTATATGGCTGTCATCACCTGTAACAAGCTGTGCTGTATCATTCACTGTACTTCCTATATTGTTAATCTGCGAAGAAATTGTGTTGATACTGTCAGAAATATTCTGTATCTGTTCATCAAGAACATTTACAATCCCCTGAATATCTCCTGTAATATTGCCTGTTCCAAGCTGGTCTGATACATCTTTCACAAAATCTTCTGCTGTATCACTCGAATCTGCCATTGTGTTACTGATGTTCTTAAGATTATCATTAATGATATCCCACTGCTCATCAATAGCATCTTTCTGGGAGTCTGATAAAATTTTATCATCACCCTGAATGTCTTTTATCTTATTAAGTGCATTATTAATATTGTCAAAATACTCTCTTGTATCAGGGTTATCCTGCATAGAGTCAGATACTTCCTTTAAAGAGTCCGATAATACATCAACATCTTCCTTATACTGGTTAGTAATGCTTTCTGCATAATCTCTTGTCTTAGATGAAGCACTGCTCATTGAATCTGACAAGCTGTTTAATGTATTGCTTATATTATTAACAGAGCCCTGAATTGTATCAATTCTGTCCTGTAAATATTCAGACTCTATATAAGGCTCTGCCTGTCCGATAATACCGCCGACATCTTTTCTGCCGTATATATCGCCTTCGTTGGTACAGTTAAGTATCTTTCCATTCTGGCTTCCTGCTATACCACCAACATTATAACCTGTATGGTTATATCCAATTGTTCCATAATTTGTACACGATGAAATAACACCAGATGAATTACCTGCTATTCCACCCATATCGTTACGGTCTACAACGTGCTGTGTAATATTAAATGTTCCAACATCAACTCCACCGACATCAAGTGATGAAGCTAATTCATCTGTATTAACGCGGCTTCTTGATACACATTCACTTATAAGTCCTTCATTCTTGCCAGCTATTCCACCTGTCTGGTTAGTTGCTGTAACAACAGCATCACTAAGACAGTTAGTTATATTAGCACCCGGCTTATTAATTCCTGCAATCGCACCTACATATGTTGTACCATTGACTTTTCCATAAAATGTGCAGTTAGTTATTGTACCATAATTAACACCGGCAATTCCTCCTATATTCTTCTGTGAACCAGATGTATTAACGCTTCCTGATACACTAAAATTGCATACATAAGCATTTTCTCCAAGGTAACGGAAAAAGCCATAATCTGAACCCTTATAATCGACATTAAAGCTTCTTATAGTATGGTTAGCACCATCAAATGTTCCATCAAAATATGGTATTCCATTAAAATCTGTATTAGATAAATTGATATCTGTAGCAAGTCTTACTGTCCTGCCCCTGCTGTAACTGTCATATTTACAGTTATTGGCAAATTCAATAAGTTCCCTGGCACTGGAAATTACCATAACATCACTGTCAGCTTCCTCTGCCTGTACCACATATGGAATAATATTTCCAAATGCCGCAAAGATAATGAGCAGTGACAGCATTACTGCAAGTATTTTATTAAATTTTGTATTAAGCTTTACCATTACTGCTCATCTCCTTTCTCTGTATTGTCCGTAACATTTTCTGTATTATCCACACCATCACTTTTATCTGTTAATAAAAGATTATCTGTATCTTCATATGTAACCTGTCCCTGACGTCCTGGAATTAGTGAATCAACTGATACCTTCATCTGTCCCTGGAATGTTCCCTGAATGTCAGCATCAATCTCACCCTGTACATAACCTTTGACGTGTCCTGTAACTCTTACCCTGCCGGCAACTTCTTTCTGTGGTCTTGCAATATTCATTGTAAGAGCTGTCTTTTCAATAATTATATCTCCAAGTAAAAGTATCTGTGGAAGCACGAATAATACAAGGATAATTGATATTAATGTACCTCGTCCAAGTGCAACACCTATTGAAGCAACTGTCGCATCAGAGGCAATCTCACCTATAAGGAAGCCTGCACAGGTAAGAATTGAACCTGATGTAAATATTGTTGGGAATGACTGGTTAAGTGTCTCAATCATTGCATCTTTAAGCTGCATTTCCTTCTTTAACTGCAAATACCTGTTAGATATAACAATCGCATAATCGATTGTAGCACCCATCTGTATTGCTGATACAATCAGGTATGCAATAAAGAATACTGTCTGTCCCTGTAATGCCGGTACAGCAAAGTTAACCCATATACTTCCCTGAATAGTAAGAACAAGAAGCACTGGAAGTCCTGCTGACTGGAATGTAAAGAACAGAATTATCATAACAAAAAGTGCAGTAAGTACGCTTATAATAATATTATCTGATGCAAATGATGACTCAAGATCGTGGTCACTTGTAGAATTACCAACAAGGACTACATTATCTGTGCCATAATACTGAGCTGCAATACCACGGATTTCTTCCAATGCATCATATGTTTCCTGACCTTCTACCGGAAGTGAAAGGTTAAGCACAAATCTTGAATAACCGCTTCCCTGAAGCTGTAGCTGGGCATCGTGAAGTGTATCATATAATGTATTAAGCTTATCGTCCAAATCACTATCTAATTTTACATAACCTTCCCTATACTGGTCATAAAGGAATAAGAACATATCAATAATAGGAACCTCATAATCATTAACTCCTGTAAATACAGGACCATACTGCTCATGATTATAAGCATATGCCATATAAAGCACATCAACTACTTCCCTGTCTATATCAATCAATTCAGCAAATTGTCTAGGATTTAACTTATCCGTAAGCACATAATCATCATTAATTGACACATTTGCAAGACCAAGTGTTGATGTAACATAGCTTAGATTATCTAATTTGCCTAACACTCTCTTCTCTGACTCATAATCGCCCTTTGGCACCATAACAACTAACTGGTTGCTCTTGCCAAATGTATCTTCTATTCTTTCTTCTGCTATCTTAGCATTACTCTTCTTCGCACTCACAATGGAGCTTGTGTCATAAATATACTGGCAGTTATTTGAAAATACAGCTGCTGCTATAAGGAATACTATAAATAAAGGTGGAATTATGTATTTGGTCTTATTAGCAAATTTTCCAACAATTGTAATCTTTGGCACATAACATTTGTGATGTGTATTATCAATTCCCCTGGCAAATATAAGCAGTACTCCCGGCATAAGGAAGAATACTGATATAAGACTTATAATAATAGCCTTAACCAATATAATACCCATATCATAACCAAGCCTGAACTGCATAAACATCATTGCAACCATACCTGATACAGTTGTAAGTGATGATGAACTAATCTCTGGAATAGCCTTTGAGAGTGCAACCTTTACCGCTTCTTCTGCATTAAGCGTTTCGTGCTCCTCCATAAATCTGTCGCAGAGAATAATCGCATAGTCAATAGCCAGTGCAAGCTGTAACACAACTGCTATCGAGTTGGTGATAGATGAAATAGTGCCGAACCAGTAATTAGTTCCCATATTAAGAATAGCCGCAACACCAAATGTTATGAGCAATACTGGAATTTGCAGATATGCCTTTGTTGAAAGCATTAACACAACAACTATAATAATTACTGCCAGTACAAGAATAATGTTCATATCCTTTGACAATGATTCCGCGCTTTCTTCTTCCGAACCAACCTCTGTTGAAACATATACGTCATAATCTGATAACATATCCTTGACTTCATTCAATGCCTGTTTGCTTATATCCTCATCTTCCGTTCCGTCAAATGTAATATCAAACAAAGCATCTGTACCTTTATAATGGTCTGATGAGTCGTCAAATGTTACCTGCTTAACTCCATCAATATCCTCAAGTTCGCTTACAAGCTTGTCTGCCTGATTATAGGTAACATTGGTAAGCATAATCTTGGCACTGCCATATGTAACAAACTGTTCGTCCATAATAGACAATCCCTGTCTTGTCTCACTATTGGCTGGCAGGTATGATGTAATATCCTGATTGACCTGTACTTTATTGATAGATAACACACTATAAATAATCGCAAGAATAAAAAGAATTTCTATTGCTTTACGTTTATTCACAATAAATGTGGCTGCCGTAAGCCAAAAATTGCCCTTTTGCTTTTCTTCTTTTTCCTTCATAAATTCTTCTGTACATATAATTCACTAAATATCCTAATAATCTTCAATAAACTTTAATTATTAATCAGTTTCTTAAATGTACCGTCCTTTCTTCATTTTGCTTATTGTGTTTATAAACATAGTGTTGATTATTTTTATGAAATAATTATAATTATCATATAATATTTGCTCAATAATCACATTTTGATAAAATGTTCATTAATAGACATTGTGTTGATATATGTCAATTAATTAAGAAAGATTTAAGAAAGGGTAATATATGGAAAATAATATAGACAGACGTGTAATGAGAACTAAAACACTGCTTATTCACAGCCTTTCCACTCTGATGAAACAAAAAAACATCAAAGACATAACTGTAAAGGAATTATGTGAACTGGCAGATATTAACAGGGGCACGTTTTATCTGCATTACAAAGATATATACGATATGCTCGCCTCTATCGAACAGGAGCTTAGCGACAAGTTCATACAGATATTTCAAAAATATAATGCCAGGAATACAAAGGATTTTCCTTATCCTTTATTCTTAGATATATTTGAATTTGTAAGCGATAATGCCGAACTTTTCCGCGTGCTTATAGGTCCTAATGGTGACATTTCATTTATTATGAAAATACACCAGCTTTATAATATGTACTGCATACAGACCGAAATCAGTAAATTATCGCCTGAACTTTCAATTAACTGTAAATATTACGGTAATTTTATACTTTACGGCTGTGTCGGTCTTATCGAACAGTGGCTCTCAAGCGATAATCCTGAGTCCCCACGCGAAATGGCTAAGCTTGTAACCAAGCTTGTATCAACTGGAGTTTTATCTTTAATAAAATAAATACTTAAAAGGTCTTCTTCCGTAATCAGAAAAAGACCTTTTATTCTTAGTACTCACGAATTCTTCTTTTCTTTCTCAGTCATAACTATTTCGCCCATGTAAGCTCTTCATTATCACTATTGTAATTAAATCTGCCATCGTTCTTTTCTTCAATAGCTTTTATCATATGATAAGTGTACTCATTATATGGTGTAGGAATTCCAAGCTCTTTTCCCATTCTCATTAATGCACCTGAAAACATATCTATCTCCGTATGTCTTTTGGCATCGATATCCTGCAATGTTGAATATCTCGCTGTTGGAAGGACTGCACTGCCCCTGCCGGAAGAACCCTCAACAATGCTTATGTCAATTCCTTTTGCAAGTGCAACTGCCTCAAGCTCCTTACGAAGAGCTTCACTGATTGCCTTCATATGTACGCTGTCCCTGTAACAGCCAACACCTGCCCCAAGAATAGCCTGCGGAAGATTATTGCACACATTAAGTCGGAACTTACACCATATCTCCTCTTTAATATGCTTTGTTACCCGAAAATGTATATTACCTCTTTCAAACAGTTCCTTAACCATACGTACTCTTTCACTGTCAAATGGTGCGTTAAACTCTCCATATATAATTCCAAGAGTTGTGTCTGGATTAAATACATAACCCTGTCCTTCTTTATATGATGAAGCTACCTTGATAAGTGAATACAGCATATGTGAAGAACCTATCTTACCAGCAATAATCTCCTCACTGTCCACGCCATTCATAAGGCTCATAACTGTAGTATTATCACCAGTTGCTGCTTTTATATCATCAAGTGCTGCTGGAAGTGCTCCATACTTTAATGATACAATAAGCAAGTCAACACCTTTTGCTTCGTCCGGTGTCCATACTTCTGGACGGTATACATTACCATTAATCTTACATCCATCAGCCTTAAGCTTTTGATTTCTCTCACCTTTGGCTATAACACCAAGTTTTATGTCCTCGACCTTAGAAAGTCCCCATATAACATAAGAACCTACTGCACCCGCACCTATAATTCCAACTGTTTTAATTGACATAATTACAACTCCTATCTTGATTTTTGATTTTATTTTTTTACTTTTGCTTCTGAATATTAAATACAAAAAGCCCGCAGATACTGCGGACTTTTATTATATAGTTGTATAGCTTTTATGCTGCTTAGTGTTTACCAGACGTCACAATAACTATTCACTATAATTCTTATTCACATAATCTTTAATCTCATTGCTGTCCTCTGGCATTCTACAGCCGACAATATAATTACCCTCATCATTAGAACATCTTATTATACAGCCCTGTATTTCTTTATCTTTAATAACATCGAAATTATCAATCTCGATAACAATATTCTTACCCTTCATATTTTCAAACGATGAGTCATTAACTGAAAAAGCAAAACCATTAGCACTGATATTAACCATATGTCCATAATATGTTATATCTGTACCATCAACGCTTATTGTACACTTATTGTCAAGCGGCATTCTTGGATATTTTCTTCTGTTATATACCTGTGGGTTCGTATCAATAGTAAGCTTGAACTGTCCCTTTTCTCCTGCCTTGACATTATGTATTGCTATATCATTCCAACAATATAACACATTATCTACAACAGCGTTAAATGAACACTTAAGATTTCTTCTCTTATCATCAAATGTTGCTCTGTTATTAATATTTATGTATACATTATTGTCTTTTCTGTCAACAACTTCGCCTGTGTATTCTTCCCTGGCATTAGTCTGACCTTCAATAACCATTCTGAACTTCATACCACTCTTTATATCGGAAACATTCATAAATCCACCGATACCAAGTTCTTCCATAAGTTCGCCGACAACAGACTCAATATCCGTTGCACTTCTGGCACTTGCTTCATATTTGCTAAGCATCGTCTTGGTTGTCTGTTCTGCATTATTAATGCTCTCTGTCATTATCTGCATTATTTCGCCAACCTGATTCATATTGGCAGTAAGTGTCTCGTTAGAATTTTCAACCTGCTTAACTGCACTGTCAACAATCTTTATATTATCGCCAAGACTTGTTGCATCACTTGTTATATCTGATACTGACTTATTAACTGTTGATACCTTCTCAATATTAAGCTGTATAAGTTCAACTGTTTCTGTAATTGATTCAAGCATTTCATCTGATGTAGCCTCAAGATGTGAAAGTGCTTCCATAATACTGTTAGAAGATTCTTGAGTTCCACTGCTTAAGCTTCTTATCTGGTCAGCAACAACAGCAAAGCCCTTTCCTGCCTCTCCCGCTCTTGCCGCCTCTATTGAAGCATTAAGTGCAAGAAGATTAGTCTGTGAAGTAATTCCTTCAATAGTACTTGTCTCCTGCTTAACATTTTCAAATTCCTTCTTAAATGTTTCAAGAATAGTCTCAATCTTGCTTGATAATACTGACATTCTGTTAGTAATATCAACAACCTCTGTAAGCTCATCAGCACTTAAGTCTGCATGTTCAACTGACTTCTCAATAAGCTTTGAAAATTCCTCCATAAGATCTGATACATCTTTAACCTGAGTATCAATAACCTTAGTCATCTCTATTGATGAAACTGTCTTATCATTAAGGATATCATTATTCTTTGCAAGTGTTCCCATATCCTTAACTACATTGTTAGCACCCTGTTTATTCTCATCTGCAAGTTCTCTTACAACTGTAACACCATCAACAATTGAATTACTTGCATCTTTAACCTGCTCAACTGTCTGTACAACCTGTGCCAGCTCCGATTCAATCGACCCCGTCAATGCACCATCTGACTCAACCAGATGTCTTATCGCCATATTAGTACAAGCAAAACAACATAATACAATCGCAAACTGAAGTGCACACTCCTCACTTGCAACAAAATCCATCATTCCCTTAGCCACACCTTTGTAAATATTACTGCTGATTAATACAAACAATGTAAACCACATAATCATCTTTATAAACTTAGGATCTTTGTACAATATAAGAATTGATAATAACGGAAGAATAAATATATAAGAAATCTTATCAAGTGCTGTCCATGCTATAACAGCGTAGAATAAAAGATAACATATACCTAATACCCATTTGTACTCTTTAGCTGCCTTACCCTTAATCATAGATACTATATATCCTGTTATGTAAGTAACCCAGCCTACTACTGTAAATGCTATAAAATATCCCCTTGCAATTTCCCCATTCTTTGTCTTGATACCATAATATATGGTCGCAATAAAAATAAGAGCAAGCCAGGTTATACCTGCTCTTTTGTTGGCTTTCGCCCTGAAAAATGATTCATCATACTCCTGCATATGCATTGTCCTTTCACTGATGTTAGTTTATCATTGATTTCTGTATTCTATTGTCGTCACAAATACTTAAATGATGTTTTTATAATACCACATTTTTATCTATATTCATAGTACATTATTGCTTTCACAATTTATATTTTATAATTAGTTGTTGACAGACAATTTGTCCATATACTATTATATTAACAAAGGGAGTAGTTAGCATCTTTAGATGTAATAATAATCGTCATCACGCTGCAAGGCCGGTTATTATTAGTGAGTAACGAGACTTTTATCAATCATTTTTTTGATGTGGTAAAAGGCTTTTTTTGTATAAAGATTAATAAATGTTTCTTTTGCCGCAGGAAAGGACTTAATATGGAATATTTATTACTACTCATTGGATTCGTGCTGTTAATCAAAGGAGCTGACTTTTTCGTAGATGGAAGCTCGTCACTTGCAAGAATTATGAAGGTACCAAGCGTTATTATAGGACTGACGATTGTTGCTATGGGAACAAGTGCCCCGGAAGCTTCTGTAAGTATTAATGCCGCACTCGCTGGAAGCAACGATATTGCAATAAGCAATGTCATAGGTTCTAACCTTTTTAATGGTCTTGTCGTTGTCGGTGTATGTGCATTTATGGCTGGATTTAAGACTAATCCTGAGATTTTAAAAAGAGATATGCCACTTAACATTATTGTAACAGCAATTTTTTGCATTATGCTTCTTGACAGACATATTAACCGTATTGAGGGAATAATCTTACTCATCAGTATGGCTGTATACATTGCAGCTATGGTTATATCAGCACTTAAAAACCGTGAAACTGCTGATGAATGTAGAATACTTTCTCTGCCTAAGAGTCTTATATTTATCATAGGCGGTCTTATTGCTGTAATATTTGGTGGAACACTTGTTGTTGATAATGCCTGTCTTATCGCTAAAGATTTCGGTGTCAGTGAGAATTTTATAGGACTTACAATAATCGCTATTGGTACATCACTTCCTGAACTTGTTACCTCTATCACAGCGACACGAAAAGGCGACAGCGGACTTGCACTCGGTAATGCTATAGGCTCTAACCTTTTTAATATACTATTCATATTAGGAATGTCTGCAACAATCTGCCCGCTGAATGTATTATCAGAGTCAATTATCGACTGTATAATACTTCTTGTGTCAGCAGTCATTCTTTATGTATTTGCAAGAACCAAAAAGACTATGAACAGATGGGAAGGAATTGTATGCGTGTTTCTATATGTAGGATACACGGCATATCTTTTAATAAGATAATACCTGTCATTATCTCCTACTCTTCCATAATCATCTTTTTTAATTCTTTTGCCGCTGAATTTAAAGGATGCTGGTAATCATATACCATACACACATTTCTTTCAGGAATCGTTTCTTTTAACGATATCTTTACAATTTCACGCTTGCTAAGGGCTTCCTGTGCCATAAGTTCAGGCACGAAGCCCAGACCAAGCTCATTTTTCACAAGTGGGAGTATCTGGTCTGTTGTAGCTACCTCAGTATCTGGCAGTAATTCAATTCCATTTTTATAGAATAATTCATTATAGAACTGAAATGTCATTGTTTCCCTGCCAAGACATATCAAAGGATAATTCTTTAACTCCTTTAATGATAATTCCTGACTTCCCAATGCAGTAAACGTAGTACCTCCTACAAGAATTTCTTTAAATGTCTTTAACATTATCTGCTTAAGAGGTGCTTCTACATTGACAGGTGAAGATGCAACAGCGAAATCTATAATTCCCGATCTTACAGCTTCTATTGCCTGAGGTGTCGAATGGTTATATATTTTAAGACGTATTCCCGGATATTTAATATGGAACTTTTTAAGCTTATCTAACAGGAATATATTAAGTGCTGTCTCACTTGCACCAATTGATACGCTTCCTGTTGTAAGGCTTGAGCTGTCAGATAATTCTTCCTCTGCTTCTAATAACTGGCTCATCGCAACGGATACGTGTGTATACAACTTCTCACCCTCAGGAGTAAGCTGAATTCCCCTGTTATTTCTTATAAATAACGAACAGCCAAGCTGCTGTTCAAGACAATTCATAGCCCTTGTTATATTAGGCTGGCTGTTACCTAATGCGTGTGCCGCTTTAGTAAAGTTACTGTATTTGGCTACATAATAAAATATCTTATAATATTCGTAATTAACATTCATATAATCTGACCCTTTCACTAGCTATAAGTATCACAGTTATATCAAATAATAATCAAAACCATATCAATTATACTTTTTACTTATCATTGTTTCAATAGTATACTCCTTACTTGGTAATAAAAGCAACTAAAATTTATTATCATTATTAAAAGTTACATTTTACCAACTACAACCTATACTATATTTTAAAGGAGATGCTTATATGCTTACTGCTGTAACAGGAATTAACTGGGGTGATGAAGGCAAAGGCCGCGTAATTGACTTGTTAGCTGAGCAGGCTGATATTGTTGTCCGTTATCAGGGCGGTAATAACGCCGGTCACACTGTAGTCACTGATAAAGGGAAATTCATTCTTAATCTTCTTCCATCTGGAATACTTCACCCTGATGTTGTATGTGTTCTCGGTGATGGAATGGTAATTGACCTTGAACATCTTTCAAATGAAGCTGAACAAATCAAAGAAAAAGGAATATCTGTAACTCCTGATAATCTGAAGCTTTCAAAACATGCCACTATATCTATGCCTTGGCACAAGGTTCAAGATGAACTTGAAGAAAACCGATTATCTGCAACAGGCAGTGCATTTGGTTCTACACGCAGGGGCATTGCTTATGCCTATAGCGATAAATACCGCAAGAAGACACTTCGTCTTGCCGACCTTCTTCATCTTGATAATGAAAATGTTAAAGCAAGGCTTAAAACCATATTAGATGCCAAAAATCTTGAACTTGCCGGCTGTTATCATCAGGAACCAATGTCATATCCTGCCCTCTTATCGTGGTGTGAAAAACAAGCAGATATATTCAGGGATTATATATGTGATACAGGCATTTTCTTAAATAATGCCTTGTCTGATAATAAAAAAGTAGTTCTTGAAGCCCAGTTAGGCGCTATGAGGGATATTGATTATGGTATATTCCCCTACACTTCAAGCTCATCTACAATAGCTGCCTATGGCCCTTTAGGTGCTGGCATACCTTATGCTCCACTTAACCATATTGTCGGTGTCTTAAAAGCTTATTCAACCTGTGTAGGTGCTGGTCCATTTGTTGCAGAAAATGCAATGTCTGAAGAATGGCAGAAGCTCCTTCGTAAATACGGCGGCGAATATGGTGCTGCTACAGGACGACCAAGGCGTGTCGGACCATTTGATGCTGTTGCCAGTGCTTACGGCCTTAAATGCCAGAATTCAGATTTAATAGCATTAACCAAATTAGATATCTTAAGCTATATGAGAGAAATCCCTATTATAACAGGTTATAAATATAAAAATACTATCGTAACAGAATTTGACCCGACAGACAATATAGATATGTACAAGCCTGTTGTTGAACTTATGCCAGGCTGGCTTACAGACATATCAAAATACCGTACATATGATGAACTTCCTGATAATGCAAGAAATTATATTGAAAAGCTTGAAAAGCTGCTTAATCACGAAATCCAGTTCATATCTGTCGGGGCAGAGAGAAACCAATATTTGACAAAGGGAGAATGGCTATGAGAAATTTAATTGACCCTCTTGATTTTACACTTGATGAAACAATAAGCATTTTAGACTTAGCTGACAGGATTGCTTCTAATGAAGAAGCCTACAGCCACGTTGCTGACAGCAAAAAGCTTGCTACTTTATTCTATGAACCAAGCACAAGAACTCGTTTATCCTTTGAGTCAGCAATGTTAAGCCTTGGAGGAAAGACCTTAGGCTTTGCCGGTGCTAACCAGTCAAGTGCCACCAAGGGCGAAACTGTCGCAGATACCGCTCGTGTTGTAAGCTGTTATGCCGATATTATTGCAATGCGCCACCCAAAAGAAGGTGCACCTTTAAGAGCTTCTATGTATTCATCAATTCCAGTTATCAACGCTGGTGACGGAGGTCACAACCACCCAACCCAGACATTAATTGACCTGATGACAATACGCCATAGAAAGGGACGTCTTGATAACCTGACTGTTGGTTTCTGCGGTGATTTAAAATTTGGAAGAACTGTGCATTCTCTTGTGAACAGCCTTGTACGTTTCAATGACAATAAGTTCTATTTTATATCACCAGAAGAATTAAAAGTTCCCGATTATCTTATAGAAGATACTCTTATTCCTAATAAATCAGTATATAAAGAAATAAGAAGCCTTGAAGATACACTCCCAGAGCTTGACGTGCTTTATATGACAAGGGTACAGCGTGAGCGTTTCTTTAATGAAGATGATTATATAAGATTAAAAGATACTTATATACTTAATAAAGAGAAATTACAGCTTGCCCCTGCCGATATGCCGGTTCTTCACCCTCTGCCAAGAGTTGATGAAATATCAACTGATGTTGATACCGATAAGCGTGCCGCCTATTTTGAACAAGTGCAGAATGGCAAATATATCCGTATGGCTCTTATTATGAGTTTACTTGAACTTACAGACCCACTCACAGGAAAAAAAGTACTATAGTAAAATAGAATGGAGATTATAATGTTAAATATAGATTCTTTGCAAAATGGTGTAGTAATCGACCATATCCCTGCTGGACAGGGGTTAGATATATACCGCCTTTTAAACCTTGATGCACAGTCACATTCTGTTGCACTCCTTCAATATGTAAAAAGCGAAAAGTACGGCTGTAAAGATTTAATCAAGATAGAAGGAACTGAGCTTCCTGAACGATTAGATATTGTTGGTTATATTAATAAACAAATAACGCTTATTATAATTAAAGATGGAAAAGTTGATAAAAAATATCATCCTCTTCCACCTAAAATTTTAACTAATGTAATAAAATGCAAAAATCCACGCTGTATTACAAGTATAGAAACAGGCTGCGAACATATTTTTAAGCTTTACCCATCAGGCAAATACCGCTGCCTGTATTGTAATGAAGAAATATCTGTAAAATAAATTACAATTATCCCCATACTTCTTCTGCAATTTCTTTAACAAGCTTAAGCTTTGCCCACTGTTGTTCCTCTGTAAGCTTATACCTATTTCACAAGATGCAAATCCGCACTGTGGACTTAAGTATAATCTTTCAAGAGGAACAGGCTCTGCCTATAACTTATTTATCTGTTTCTTATTATCTTAGCCGCCTCAACCATATTTCTTAAGCTGGCATCTGTTTCCTTTACACCTCGTGTCTTTAAGCCGCAGTCTGGATTAACCCAGAGTTTGTCCCTGCTGATTTTAGTAAGCATTATATTTAATGCTTTGACTATTTCATCAACTGATGGAACTCTTGGAGAATGTATGTCATATACTCCCGGTCCTACCTCCGTCTCAAAATTATTCTCTCTTAAAGAATCTAATATTAAAAGGTCTGAACGTGAAGCTTCAAATGTGATAACATCAGCATCCATATCGTCTATTGCAGGAATTATATCTGTGAATTCTGAATAACACATATGTGTATGTATCTGTGTATCCTTCTTTACTCCACTGTGTGTAAGCCTGAAAGCTGGAATTGCAAAATCAAGATATTCATTATACCAGTCTGACTTTCTAAGTGGAAGCTTCTCTCTTAATGCTGCCTCATCAATCTGTATTACCTTAATTCCTGCCGCCTCTAAGTCAAGAACTTCATCTCTTATTGCTAGTGCAATCTGCAATATTGACTCTTTTATAGTTATATCCTCTCTTGGAAAAGACCAGTTTAATATAGTTACTGGACCTGTAAGCATGCCTTTCATCGGCTTATTAGTTAATGACTGTGCATACACTGACCAGTCAACTGTCATTGGCTTCTTTCTGTATACATCACCCCATATTACTGGCGGCTTAACACATCTTGTACCATAAGACTGAACCCACGCCTTCTGTGTGAATAAATATCCCTCAAGTGCCTCACCAAAATACTCAACCATATCATTTCTTTCATATTCACCGTGTACAAGCACATCAAGCCCAATCTCCTCCTGCCATTTTACGCAATCAGCAATCTGCTTCTTAATATACTGTGTATACTCTTCTTCTGATATTTCATTCTTTCTGTAAGCCGCTCTCTCTGCCTTAATCTCCTTAGTCTGAGGAAATGAACCAATAGTTGTAGTTGGAAATTCCGGAAGACCAAGTTTCTCCTTCTGAAGCTTCTGTCTTTCACTTCTTAATGGAAGACGTACATAATCTTCTTCCTTAATATTAGCAAGTCTTTCCTTAACCTCTGCGTTATGGCAGTTTCTTTCTTCCTCAAATACCTTCTGGTTATCAATATAGGCATTTTCACTCTTAACCTTATCCTGTTTCTTATCAGCAAGAACACCTAACTCAGCAAGCTCTGTAAGCTTTTCTTCTGCGAATGAGAAATGTATTTTATAGCTGTCAGCTAATTTATCCTCGTGCTTTAATGTATATGGAACGTGTAATAATGAGCAGGAAGTTGATATAACAACATTTATATTATTATCACAGGAATTTTTAATGCTGCTTATTAAATCTAATGTCTTTTTATAGTTGTTCTTCCATATATTCTTTCCATTTACAACACCAGCAAATAAAAGCTTACCAGCTGGAAAACCATATTTTTCTACTAATTCAAATGTCTTTCTTCCCTCATTAAAATCAAGTCCAACACCTGCAAATGGCTTATTAATAATGTCCTCATATATATCCCTTACATCTCCGAAATATGTCTGAAGAAGTATATTGCAGTTGCCCCTTTCCTTAAGAAGTTCATCATATATCTTATTAAACAAAGCCTTGTCAGCATCACTTAAATCATATACAAGTGCAGGCTCATCAAGCTGTAACCAGCTTATGTTATTATCGTTACATAAAGCTATAAGCTCCTTGTAAGCTGCAATAAAATCATCTAAAAAATCATCAATGCCCTTGTTCTCTGTAAATCTGCATAACTTAAGAACTGTATAAGGACCAGCGATTACCGGCTTTGTTGTAATGCCCAGTTCCTTAGCTTCTTTGTATTCATTAAGGAATTTGTCTGCTGAAAGCTTAATAACTGTATCATCTTCAACCTCTGGTACAATATAATGGTAATTAGTATTAAACCATTTCTTCATTGCCAGTGCCTTAACATCACCAGACTCTCCCTGATAGCCTCTTGCCATTGCAAAATATGTATCAAGACCTGATAAATTAAGCTCCTTATATCTTCTTGGAACAATTCCAAGTGCAGCTGCTGTATCAAGCAATGTGTCATAAAATGAGAAATCATTACTTGGAATGAAATCTATTCCTTCATTCTTCTGTGTAGTCCAATGTATCTTTCTTAAATTCTTAGCTGTATCTAATAATTCCTGTGAACTAATCTCACCTCTGAAATACTTTTCACTTGCAAATTTTAATTCTCTTAAAGTTCCAATTCTTGGAAACCCAATAACCGATGTCTGCATATATATCCTCCAAATTAATTAACCTCAGGCTGTTCAACTAATATACTGAACAACCTGAGGTCATATTATCATTATATGAATTTTTAATAAAATACTTAATTCATTACGCTTATCATAGCTTTAAACTATGGATAAGTTATTTTTCAATGCTTTTATATAGAATTCTGCGTATCTGATAAGCATTATATTCTTCTTTCTGACAAGTCCTATCCTCATAATACAATCGGATTTTAATGGCTTGGCAATAATATCTGAGCCATTGAGCTTCTCATCAATAATACCTGAACTTACGGTAAATCCATTAAGTCCTATTGCAAGATTAAATAAAGTAGCCCTGTCACGCACCTGTATATTCTTAGGGAAATCAAGCACGCTTAAGAATTCTTCTGAAAAATAAAATGAATTTCTCTCACCCTGCTCAAACACAAGATATGGATACGGTTTTAAATCTTCAATCGTCACAAAATCCATATCTGCAAGCGGGTGCTTCTTGCATATAAATACATGCGGCTTTGCTTCAATAAGCTGTTCGTATACAAGGTCATTTTTCTTAAGAAGCTTGCTTATTACTTCCTCATTATTATCTGACAGATATAGTATTCCAAGTTCACTTTTGCCATAAGCAACATCATCTATAATCTCGCCTGTCTGTGTTTCCCTTAATATAAAACTGTATTTATCTGCATCAAATTGATTAACAACATCAACGAAAGCATTAACGGCAAATGAATAATGCTGGCACGATACTGAAAACTTCGGATCTCTTTTATTAACAACCCCGAAATGCTCTTTCATAATATCCGCCTGCTCTAATAACATTCTTGCAAACGACAATAGTTCTTCACCCTCGTGGGTTACTATAACGCCCTTTTTCGTTCTTATAAAAGCTGTAACACCCATCTCTTTTTCAAGATTGCTTATTGCCGTGCTAAGACTTGGCTGTGATATATATAATTGTTCCGCAGCCTCTGTTATATTGCCGCACTCAGCAACTTTTATAAGATAAGACAGCTGTTGTAATGTCATACCATTTCTCCTTTATAATACAATACGTTTAACTACAGCAACTAACGCGTCAACAATAAATATGGCTATCGCAATTGCCCCTGCCGCACCAATTGTTCCAACAAGGCTTGATAACGCCTGCTGTGTATCTGATGTGAACAGGTAATATACCGTCTGGTACATTCCAGCTCCAGGAACTATTGTTAATATTGCCGGTATAAGTGTTGTTGTAACCGGTGTCTTTAAAAGTCTTGCCAGTATGTGGGAGATTATTGCAAGCACAAGTCCTGACATAAAGGTTGCCATAAGAACTGATGTGAACTGTTCTGTATACAAATAGATTGCCCAGCCTGCAAGACCTAGTATGCCGTTAACTAGCAGGCATTTTCTTGGGGCTTCTATTATTACTGAAAATGTTATGATTGCACCGAAAGCGAATAGGCATTGAAGTAGCATATGGATGGCCTCCTGAATTTTATTTTTTCCTTGATGTGTGGGTGATATTATTTACGTTGTGGCTGGATTGCCAGCTCCCAGCAAGTACAACGGCGACACGCTTGCGCTGAGTGCCGCTCGCAGCGGTACTAAGCCGCCAGCTTGGGCTGCCGGCTAAGGACCGGCGGCTCGTTTTTAGGATATTATTACCAGGCCTATGTAGACGCCCAGGGCTATTAGGGCGGCTTCGGTGAAGGCTTGTAGGATATTGGCATTGCCAGAGGCGTAGTCGCCGTGGAGAGTATCTCTTATTGCGTTGGTTATTGCAGCCCCGGGAACAAGTACCATTATCGAACCTATTATTATTAAATCAAGATGGGCAAGTGGGTTAAGATGAATGAGTGCCCTTGCCACAACTGACAATATAATAGAAGCCGTCAGGTCTTTTATAAGGGAATTAAGCTTCATACTGCCAGCGGCATGTAACCATATAGCCAAGAATACGCCAACTATTCCTGTAAACAGCATATCCACGCCATTGCCGCCGTACATTCCCGTAAAGAAAAGCCCCACGAATACTGTGCATATATCCTTTAACCACCACGGATACTGATTCTTCTTTAAATGCTTTAACTGCGAAAATGCCTCCTCTAATGATATTATTCCTTTATAAAACTTTCTTGATATGTCATTGACCTGAGCTATCATATTAAGGTTGGTTGCCCCTCTGTCCACTCTCCTGACAACTGTCAGTGCATCTATTGACGGATCATCTAAAGAAATCATAAATCCCGTTGATACAACAAATGCCTGTGTAGTCTTTAAACCTGATGTTTTAAGCATATAATCGATTGTTTCCTCAACCCTGTATATCTCAGCTCCATTTTCTAACATAATCATACCTGCAAGAGCCGCTGTATCAATAAGAAGCTTATAATCCATATATTGTTACTCCTTTACACACACCTTCTACGCATTTTTATCTTTAAATTCATATTTTTTAAGTTCACAGTTCTTAATTCCAAAGCCTGAAAATTCATCATTGCTCATATTCCTGAAATATGACTCGACAATCCTCGAAATACCATTATGCGCAACTAGAAGATATATTTTATCAGAATTGTCATTTCTTATATCATCTATAAGATTATATATCCTCTGGCTCAGATGAAGCATTGTCTCTCCGCCATCGAAATCATCAACAAAGTTCATCTTAGCCGCCGCAAATTCCCTGCCATCTCTTGGTGTAGACTCGTATCTTCCAAAATTCTGCTCCTTTAACCGCATTTCCATTCTGCACGGTATGCCAGCAGTTTCTGATATATGCTTTGCTGTGTCAGCTGCTCTTATAAGTGGAGAATATAATATCTCATCAATATATATATTTTCCTTTTTGATACACTCACCTAATTCTATTGCCTGCTTATGTCCAAGCTCTGTAAGTGCAATGTCTGTTGCACCACATATTTTATTCTCTACATTCCATATAGTCTGTCCGTGTCTTGTAAAATAAAAATAACTGCTCATATATTATTCCTCTGCTATCAAATATTATATACCCATACACTGTCACGCTATATATATATGTATCATTTATATACACCATATTTGCACATATCTTGTATATATTTCATATTTTTACACACTATATACGCTCTATTCTTCCCAATTCTTTCAAAGTGTCGTCTGTCATATTGTATACAGCATCAATTATATAATTCCTGTAGCTTGCATTGCCATCCACTTCTGCCATTCTGCGGTATGCAAGCTCTCCGCTTATTCCCATTACGCTAACAGCTGCACATACACTTTCTAATATATGCTCTTTATCCGCTGCTACATATGCTGATGTAAGAGCTGACAGCTGACAACCGGCACCGGTAACAAGGCTCATCATCTTATGACCATTCCTTATTGCATATACGCGGTTCTCATCAGCAACCATATCAATTCCGCCTGTAACCGCAATCACAGCACCTGTCTTTTGGGACAGCTTATTAATAAAATCTGCCATTTCTTTTATATTATCATCTGTAATTTTATCGGCAATCCCCGCCTCAACACCCATAGCAGACCTATCTTTCTGCATAATTTCATATACTCCAGCTGCTATATTATGAATTCCCTGCTTTGCGGCTATCGCTTTTATCTCGGATACATTTCCTCTTATAACACCAAACTGTACATTAGACATAAGATTTTGGACAGCTTTAATTCTGTAATCTGATGAACCAGCACCAACAGGGTCAAGTATTACTGGTATTCCAAGTTCATTAGCTGTAGCACCTGCTTTAAGCATTGATGATAATTTATTATCGTTAAGCATCCCGATATTAATATCAAGTCCCTGGCATAATGAGGTTATCTGGCTCACCTCATTAATGTCCTCCGCCATTATAGGTGCACCACCGCACGCAAGCACTATATTGGCACAATCATTTATGCTCACATAATTCGTTATGCAGTGGATAAGCGGATGTCTGTTATGCACATTTTTTATTATATTTTCAAACATTCACTAAAACCCTCTTTTCTATACAGAAAGCTTGTCTTTTTCCATATATGATTATCACTGTATTGAATATTACAACGTCTTTTATCATTGCTTACAATAGCTTGCATTCTCCTATATATGCCTATCGACTTTGCATATTGAATTGTCTATCCTACAAGATTGTCCTGAATCTTAACTAACAAGCCTGCCTTTTTTATGCTGAATACTATTATTCCAGATATGACCGCACCCATGGCAGTTGATATAAAAAATGGAATTATATACGCATAAAATGCAATTCCTGCGGCACTTTTTCCCATAAGGAATATTGCAACCGGATATGCACACAAACCACCAAGTATTGATGTTCCTGCTACTTCTCCTATCATTGTTGCAATAATATTATGGGTCTTTTTGTATACAATACCGCATATCAATGCACCGAACATACTTCCCGGAAATGCCATAAGGCTTCCCATTCCAAGCAGATTTCTTATAAGTGAGGCAACAAATGCAGCCATTACGCCGTATCCGGGTCCTAAAAGGACGGCACAGAATATATTAACCATATGTTGTACTGGTGCACATTTACTTCCAAATACCGGAAATGAAATCAGGCTTCCAGCTACTGCGACTGCACATAGGACACCAGCAGTGGAAAGTTTTTTAATGTTGTTCATAGTATTTCTCCTAATCTATTAGTCTATTAACCTCTGATTTATTTTAACATAATTTTGTGGGTTGTGTTATATTATATGAGGGAATTATATCAGGTTATGGTTTTAATTTTATGAGGACGGGGAATATTATAATATATACAGAAATGAGGATTTGTTATGAAAGCTTATGAAAGATTATTAAAGTATGTTGTTGTCAGAACTCCTAGTGATGAAGAGAGTGGAAAGTCACCTTCTTCTGAGTGTCAGTTTAAGCTGGCTGGGCTTCTTAAAGACGAGATGACTGAGCTTGGACTTAGTGATGTTAAGCTTGATAAACATTGTTATCTTTATGGCAGACTGCCTGCAACTAAGGGGCTTGAGAAGCTTCCTTCAATTGGTTTTATTGCCCATATGGATACTGTGTCTGATTATTGCAATGGTGATATCAATCCTGTTGTGACTCCTGATTATGATGGTGGGGACTTAGTGCTTGGTAACAGCGGACTTATACTAAGTCCTGATACTTTTCCACATCTTGCTTCTTTAAAGGGCAGAACTCTTATAACTTCTGATGGAACAACTATTCTTGGTGCAGATGATAAGGCTGGAATTGCTGAAATTCTTACTATGATTGAATATATCACTGCTAATAATATTGAACATCCTGCAATTTGCGTAGCATTTACGCCTGATGAAGAGATTGGTATGGGTACTGAACATTTTGACGTTGAACGCTTCGGAGCTGATTACGCATACACTGTTGATGGCGATACTGAGGGTGAGATACAGTACGAGAATTTCAATGCCGCCAAAGCTGAATATGTTGTGAAAGGTTTTAATGTCCACCCCGGCTCATCTAAGGATACTATGATTAACGCTTCCTTAGTAGCTATGGAAATTAATAATTGCCTGCCGGCTATGGAGATACCAAGGGAAACGGAGAATTACGAAGGCTTCTATCATCTTATAAGTATGTCTGGTGATGTTGCAGAAGCACACCTTAATTATATAATCCGTGACCACGATGCTTCATTATTTGAAGCAAAGAAAGCCACACTGTGCCACATTGAAAAGATTATGAATGAAAAATGGGGTGCTGGAACTGTACAGCTCACTATCACTGACCAGTACCGCAATATGGCTGAGATTATCAAAAAATGTATGTTTCTTATAGAAAATGCTGTGAAAGCCTGCAAGAATACTAATATACCACCCCTTATACTTCCAATAAGAGGTGGCACTGACGGCTGTATGTTAAGTTATATGGGACTTCCCTGCCCTAACCTTGGCACTGGCGGACACGCCTACCACGGTCCTTACGAACACATAACCATCGAAGGTATGGACAAAACTGTTGATATGCTTGTAGAACTCGTGAAAACATTTTCCAAGCCTATAATTAACTAACAGGCATAAGCTTACGCCTTAACTGTTTCAATTCTTGTAAAGAAATATATGTACTTGAATATTATCAAAAATACAATTAATACACGCCCATATATATTAGACATTGCAAGCATTGCCAATATAAGCATTGCTGATGCTGGCAGAAGTATGCACAACTTAGTCTTTAATGTCATTGAACGACTGGTAACGAAGCTTTCAAGATGTTTTTTGTAAAGCTTTGTTCCAATAAACCACTTATGAAATCTGTCAGAGCCTTTGGCAAAGCAGAAAGATGCTAATAATAAAAATGGCGTTGTTGGCAATACTGGAAGTACGACACCTATTGCACCGAGTACCATTGACACAATTCCTATCATAAGCCATAAAAGTTTAATTGGGGATTTAATGATATTCTTCATTAATGTTTCGATGTCCTTTCTTATTGTCTTGTAGTGACTAACCCTAGTTAATCACAGCTAACTTTGATAAGTATATATGAACATATCATTTTTTGTCAATACACCGGATTAATATACCAAATAATGGCAATACCTCCGCGCCACTTAAGGACAGGAGATATTGCCATTATTTTATAGTTTTTCCGCTCAATGCTTTATTTTAAAGAACTCTTAGATATCTACAATATTTATAAATTAAAGCTTTTCATTATTATGTCTTTCAAAGAAGCTCTTAGTTTCCTTAACTACAACTCCACTCAATGCGAATAACGCAATCATATTAGGAAGTGCCATAAGTCCGTTAAATATATCAGCGATTGTCCATACCGCACTTACTGTCATATAAGGTCCAATAAATACTGCTAATATGTATATCCAGCGGTATATTTTAACGTGCTTCATATTACCACCGCTAAGATATTCAAGACATCTTTCGCTGTAATAGTCCCAGCCAAGAATTGTTGTAAATGCAAAGAATACAAGACAGAGCATAAGCACAAAAGAAGACACCTGTGCCGGGAATGGAAGTCCATTCTGGAACGCATATGTAGTAACTGCTACACCCTCAATGCCTTCAACCTGCCATGCACCTGTTATTACAATTGAAAGTCCTGTAAGAGTACAGATTACAATTGTATCAATAAATGTACCTGTCATACTTACAAGTCCCTGCCTTACAGGTTCGTTAGTCTGTGCCGCAGCCGCAGCTATAGGCGCGCTACCAAGTCCTGCCTCATTAGAGAATATGCCTCGTGCCACACCTTTCTGCATAGCAACAAGCATACTTCCGACTGCTCCTCCAGTTATAGCCCTTGGAGAAAATGCTGCCTGAACTATAACCTTAAATGCCGCAGGAACTCTAGTAATATTAGCTATTACAAGAACTGCAACAAATAATACATATATAATTGCCATAAATGGCACTACAACCTGACTTACGCTTGCGATTCTCTTAACACCACCTATAAGCACAAGTGCAACACAGACTGCAAGAATAAGTGAAGCGATTACTACTGACCATGAATACTCGCCAAGAAATGGAATATTGATACAATGCTCATTATTCGCATCAAAAAAACCATTAACAGCACTTGAAATACCATTTACCTGACTAAATGTACCAATACCAAAAAGTCCAACACAGACACCAAAAAATGCAAATAACTTAGCAAGCCATTTCCAGCTCTTGCCCATTCCCTGCTCTATATAATAGAATGGTCCACCAAGACTGTGTCCGTCTTCTCCTATAACTCTGTATTTAACAGCAAGAAGACCTTCTGAATACTTAGTTGCCATTCCAAAAAATGCTGTTATAACCATCCAGAATAATGCACCCGGACCACCTGCACAGACTGCTGTTGCAACACCAACGATATTACCAGTACCAATAGTTGCACTTAACGCTGTACATAGTGCGGCAAAACTTGTAATTTCACCTTCTGCCTCTTCTTCATTTTTAACCATCCATTTTAATGCTAAAGGGAGCTTTCTGAGCTGTAATAAACCAAGACGAACTGTCAATAATATTCCGCCAAAAAGGATAATTACCATAAGCGGCACACCCCAGACGAAATTATCAATGTTCGTAAGAATCTGATTAATTGAATTCCACATTGTACTTTCTACCTTTCATATCTAAACTACAGCATAGTATAAGCCTATACTGTCCCAACACCGCAAATGCCGTACATTACTAAATACTTTGCTAATATGCAGACTTTTACTTAATGCATTGGAATTATAGACAATATTGCCTGAATAAATATAAAATCAGAAATAACATTTTAGAATATACAACTTATCATATAACAAGTTATATTATACTTTATGCCTTCTCTGTCCTTTTGCCTGAGAGATTCATATACCCTCTTTATAAGAAGTCATAATATTGTCTTGTAATCCATTATTAACTGCTTATAAAGAACTATATGTTGCACCTTCGGCCTCTGTGTTTATCCAGAACTCTCCAGAGAGTCGATCCATTTACAGTTGCGCCAGCAGATACTGGCACCTGAGAGTGTTACTCCTTCGGCAGGCTTGCGCCGTTTTCCTGCAAACTTCATATCGAAAATTGCCTTATATTAATATAATCTTATTTTCTACATAATTCAACTTATTTTTACAATTTTTTTATAATTATATAATTTACTATTACATAAAAAGGCAGCCACCGTGATTACACTCCTCCGCTGGATATACCAGAAAGTATGCTGTATCACTTTATGTGACTGCCATTTTATTATCTGCTTATATTATTTACTTATACTATTCGCCTATACTATTAACTTATATTATCAGCTTATATTATTAAGTATATAATTCTAAGCATTTTCTTTTCTTCTATATAATGTAAGACATATAACACCTGCACTAATCATAAGAACTGCAAGAAGAATTATTGTTCTTGTAACTGAGAGAGTATCAGCTGTAGCCGCACTATCATCTGCTGTTGCAGCACTGTCTCCTGCCACATCATTATTATCTGCCGCACTGCCATTTCCTGATACATTGCTCTTATCCTCTGTATTAGAATTAGCAACATCCTCATAGACTACAATATATGTTGAGAATCTATCAGTTGCAAATGTAAGTTCTCCTGTTGCTTCATCAAATGCGGCACTAAGAATATCTGATACCCCATTGTGAATTCTTATTACACTATACTTTCTTGTCTTTGAAGAATCTTTATTAATAAGGTCTGAATTTAACTTAACCTTAATATTAATTGCACTGTTAAGTTCATATACATCAGACTTCTGCGAACCTATAATCTTCTGTAACTGAATATCAAGTATGCATCCAGCAGCCTGATTGTCCTTAATATTACTATTAATAAGTTTCTTCTCATCTTCTGTAAGATTAGAACTCTTATCCTTTACAGTAAGTGCAATATCAACCTTTACACCATTTTCTGCCTGTTTAGCTTCATCTTCTGTAAGGATAGCTTTAATAATGTCTTCTGTTGAATCTACAAGTCCTGTTTCTGGTACTCTTTCATCTACCAATACTGAAACTTTAATATCTGTCTTAACATCAGAGTTATCTGAACCCGGCTTATTGTTATCACCCGGCTTGTTATCATTGTCGCCTGGCTTATTATCGTTGTCGCCTGGCTTATTATCGTTGTCGCCCGGCTTATTATCGTTGTCGCCCGGCTTATTATCGTTGTCACCTGGCTTATTATCGTTGTCGCCCGGCTGTGTATTCTCAAGCTTAGGAATAACTGTAATGTCTGCCTTGTCACCACATACTGTACAATGATGTGACTTACTTCCTTCTTCTGTAGTAGTAGCTTCCTTATCGATAGTCCATTCTGTACTATAGTTATGTCCTGCCGCTGGAATTACTTCTGTCTTAGTATCTCCACATACTATACAAGTATATAACTTTGAACCTTCTTCTGTACAAGTTGCTTCTTTCTGTACTTCACCATCATTCCATACATGTTCTGTATGTTCTTGCTTAGCTTCATTGTAAGAAGTCTTCTCCCACTGTAATGTTGTAAGTGTAAGCTTTCCTGCACCTGTATATGGTTTAACTTTAGTATCAAGTTCTGAAGCTGCATATAATGTGTAGCCAGTATAAGGAAGGTCTTTCTTGAATTCATCTTTATCCTGAACTAATGCTACTTCACCTTCTTTATCAGTATTAAGAGCTACCTTTAATTCCTGCTTTGCTCCATCCATCATATATATTGTATTAAATGCGTTAATATAACCTGCTGGACTGCTTCCGTTACCACTTATAAGTGCATTAGTTATACCTGACATATAGCAGTTCTCAAGTAACATATGAGCTCCACAGTTAGATGATGCACCATTACTTACAATTTTCTTAGCTAATTCCGGATTTGTCTTTTCTATATCAAGACGCATTTCTCTTAAATCCTGTGCATCCATAATACAATTGTATACATGTGCTGTACCATAACGAAGTCTTGGCATTCTATCCATCGAATTCTTATAGTAGTTATTAGCAAGTGTAAGTTTAATATTCTTAGCTGATGAATCATCATCAGACTGTCCTAATAAATGAGTCTTTTTCTGACCATAAGCATAATTGTATATCTGCTGATCTGTCATACCCTCTTCAAGCAAATGCTTATAATATGGGTAGTTATCTGGATTAGCCTTCATAGCATTCATCATTTCATCAAAGAATACATTATCTTCACTTGCTGGAAGGAATTCACACCATGATATTGTTATATTACTGTCATTAACTGGTGTCTTAACATCAATAACTCCATCATATGACTTATAGAAAGTACAGTGGTCAACCCATATATCAGAGCTTCCCTTTTCTATTGTCATATAATCCCAGTCATTACGATCATAAGCACCTTCTGTATAATCGTCCCACTCCCATATCTCATCAAATTCAATATTTCTTATGATGATATTATTAGAGCCTGTTATATCTATACATGTATGTGTAATCTTAGCTCCATTCTTAGAGTAGATTGTAAGATTACTCATATCTGCAAGCTTAAGCATTGATACACCTGTCTTTAAAAGTGTTGGGTGTGTAAGTGGCTCAAGCTTATGTGCTGTTATAAATGAGCTGTAGCTGTCAAAGTTATTAACTTCCTTATCACCAAGCGCAATATCTGCTGTAAGCTCGATTACTGATGCCTTACCACTCTTCTTTACGCTCTGTATTGCATTAAGGAATTCTTCTGCTGTGCCGGCTGTGTAATAGTTATCTGATGTTTCCTTTAATAATCCACCACCTGTTACATTAGCACTCTGTGCATAACCTTCCTGTGCATACTGTGCAAGTCCTGTATCATCACCTTCTGTCTGTGAATAAGTATCTGATACATATTCTTTCTCTACATATCTGTCTATGCTGTCTGTCTTAACAGTACCTGTATACCTTATTGTACCTACTATTGTATATGGATCCCAGCCAAGATATGATGTTGAAGTCATTTCATTGGCTTTCGTAGCAGATATCTGTCTTCTGTTACTGTTAATTGCAAATGCAGGACCATAGCTTCCATATTCAAAAAATCTTGCATTAGCAGCCAAATTACCACTCATATCTGTATATGGATTAGAAGCATTCGGCTTTAATATCTTACCCATATAGCAGTTAATCCAAGTAATATAAGCATCTGCTCCCCAAGGTCTTGCAAGATAATACTTACTTCCTGAGCATCCCTCTTCTGAGAGAACCTGACAGTTAAAGAATGTAAGACCATATGTTGCAGAGGCTGATGCCTTAGGAGCTGATACATAGCCTGAATTCTTATTAGCATTGTAACGGAATACAAGCTTGCAATCATTAAATAATGCTCTAGGCTCATTACCATATATGAAATCCACATTACCAGCTATATAGCACTTGTAATAATACTGGGTGCCACCATTAGCACAAAGTGTATCCTGATAACCAAGTATTCTTAAGTTGATATATGATGTTTCATTGGCATCATTTCTTAAAGCATCTGCTGATTCATTTGACTTAGTACCATCACCAAGATAATTATAAGTATTCTCGATTGTAAGGTTCTCTGCCGAAAAGCCTGTTGCTGTCTTATCTATTCTTACAGCACATCTTAAAGACATATCTCCACCAGCTAATTCCTTAACATCATAATATATTCTTGTCTTCTCGCTATCCTCACCTATAAGTGTTATATAAGGAGATTTAACAACAAGATGTTCTTCATAATCACCTTCTTTAACAAGAATAATTACACGTCTCGTGTTATCAGAAGCAACTGAATCTACTGCCGCCTGAACTGTCTTATAAGTTGGTATTCCATTAACCTCCTCACCATCAGTTCCTGTGTATGCACTATCTACAACCTTGTTGTAATTAGTAAGATATACATAATTAAATGTTTCTCTAGTCTTGTTACCTTTCTTATCTGTGAATATTAATTCAACATCATTTCTTCCTTCTTCAATAGCAATGTCTTTAAATGCAAAGCTTTCTTTTTCTTTAACATCTGTCTTTGCTGCTTCACTGCCATTAACATAAAGCGTTGCTGTTACATTTTCTTCAACTACACCTTCAATTGTAATCTTTCCATTGTATACAGTGTCATATGACTTCTTAGTTATTGTATACTTAACAGCATCATCTTCATATACATATTTACCTGTATGTCCTGCTGTTGGAACAGTCCATAAAGTATCTGATGGGTTACTGTAGTTATCTACTTTTCCATTAACGTGTGAATAAGCTATTATATAATAGTAATATGGCATCTCTGCTGTTACATCTTTATCTTTATAAGCACATTCTGTAACTGTTGCTATCTTTGAAGCATTCTCTGCTGTCTCATCGTATGAATAACGATATACCTCATATTGGTCAGCCTTATCTACTGCATCCCATACAAGATCAACTGTATCTGCACTTGAAGCTATGCTTGCCTTTGGTGAATCCAGTGCTGCTATTACTGTTATTGCATCTGATTCAACATAATCATTAATCTCACCATTAATACCTAACTTACCAGCCACTCTGAACTTATAATCTCCGGCATCCTTAATTGAATACTTATATGTTGGCTCAGTAATGTCTGATGCAACCTTTTCCCAGCTCTTTCCGTTATCTCTTGATACTTCAAGCACATATAAACCATCGCCTTCGGCTGGTACTTCATCTGTCCAGCTTACTGTGATGTAATCTCTTGTATAAGCTGCTTTAGCTGTAACTTCCTTAACAACTGGTGCTGTACCTACTGCATTGTAGCATTTATTCTGGTCGTAAAGAACTGTTCCGTCCTGTGCTATATACTTCATATTCTGGATAGTTGCCTTAACACCTGCTAATACAAATCCATATGATACTGCTGTATTTTTCTTATCTGCATTAAATAAGAGATTATCACTTGCACTATAAGAATATGTAGCTGTCTTAGTCTCTCCACCCTTAGGTGTTGCTTTGATAACAAGAGCATCGTCTGTCTTTTCAACTGTAAATGTCACAACAGTTCCTGCTGGAATAGTTGCATCTGCCTTGCTTGAAGCACCTGCAAGGTCTGATGGCTTCTTTGAGTAAATCATCTTAAGTCCATTAGACTTACGTATTCCTAAAGTATCAATATAATTCTTGTTAAATGCGCCAAAGAATATACCATTAGCATTGTCTGAACCACACTCTGTAATTGTTATATCAGCTGTAAGCTTGTTGGCATCTGTAGTCTCATCAAATCCAAAGAAGCTTACTGTATTATTGATATTAGTTGACTTATCAGTGTTAGTAGTTGTATTTAATGTACCACCTGTCTGTGTAAGAACAAGTTTCTGTCCTGTAGGCTGTACAACAAGATTAGAAGCTGTACCATAATCATATGTCTTAGGCATAGCTGGCTGTTTATTATATTCAACATCCTTAGCTGCATATACTATAGATATTGAAACTATGTAAGCTGAACCTGTTGATACAATTTCAACTGTTCCTTCGCTCTCATCTTCATAATTATATACTGTTGTCACATCATCTTTTGATGCCGGCTCACCCGCTATTGTGTAAAGTGCATATGTACTTGCTGGTGCATATGATTTTACTGATATAGTACACTTTCCACTTACAGGTATTGTTATCTTAGCTCCTGTAGTAAACTGTGCTGAATTAGGGCTTGGTCCATTAGGAACTAACTTACCTTTTGTAGCATCAATAGCTAAACCATTGTAGTAGCCTGTTGTTCCCATAATATTATCATCATAATAATCACCATCATCACTCTTAACAAAAGACCAGCTTGTAACCTGCTCAAATATAAGCTTATGTGATGCTTCAGCACCCTTTACTGTAACTGTGTTACCTGACTTTACCTTGTATGGAAGTGCAAGGAAATCACCACCAAGTGTAAGTGTATATGAACCCTCTCTTAACTTAATAGCATCCTTATCTGTAAATACATATTCATATCCATCATCATTATTCATATATATGTATTTTACATTCTTGCCTGTTAAATCAGGTTCTTCCGGAAGACTTACTGTAACGGCATATGTTGGCTTAAGTCCTACAGTTATATCTAATTCTGCATCTTCTGAATATTTAATTCCATCTGATACAGAAGTTACTTCATAGTCATTAGCACCCTTTACGGCTACACTATATGAAACACCTTTTTCAAACTTAGCTGTATATTTCCAAGTATCTGTATCAATAGTTACTTCTGGAACATAGTCTGTTTCCTCGGTTGTTGTAAATACAAGTTCAAAGTCTTCTGTAAAATAACCATCTGTGATACCATTAATCTTACCTGTTACTGTGCAGGTATCAAGGCTAATGATCGTTAAATCTGCTGTAATCTTGGCAGCAGTCTCTGTACTTACACTATGTTTATAAATACCACTCTTAATCTGGTATGCCGGATTGCTCAGTGATATCTCATATTCCATAACTTCATCTTCTGCTGGTACTTCAATTGAATATGTACCGCTCTTGCCATTCTCTGCAACTGTTATATCTGATGTATATGTAAGTCCAGTTGTATTATTAGTCGCTACAACCTGCATATCAGATGGAATATCTGATTTAGATGTAATAGTTCCATTTATTACTTTCTTATTAAGTTCTATACATTCAATTGAAAGATTTCTGATGTATGTATTAGTTTTAACATCTAATGTAAGCTCTCCTTCATCTCCTGTAAGATAACATTCAAATTCTACATCAACATAACCGCTGTCAGAATTTGCAACACAGGAAATACATTCCATCTTTCTTAAGACCTTGTCACTTCCTGTTATATTAAGTGTATTTCCTAATATGCTGTCCTTATCTGTACCTACGTTCTTATTGACAGTAAGTTTAATAACAGCCTTATCTCCCGCCGCTGGTATAACTATCTTAGTACCAGTATTAACCTGGATTCTATTAGTTCCATCTGTTTTGGGTTGAAACTTACCTGATGTTGCATCAACATATAATACATCTTTATCACCATTAGTATAAGTTCCTGTATCACTTTGAATTGATGAAGTAGAACCCTTGCTTGATAAAACTGTTTCTGAATATCCCCATTCAGCTTTAGTATCCCCCCCATCTGCGAATGAAGCAGATGTTGTCGCATAACTTGTTGATGAGTCAACCTTTATTGACTGAAAATAATTCTGAACATTTGTTGTAAGTGTTACCGATGAAGCACCTTTATCAACTGTTCCTTCAATTATGTAATATGCCCAGCCATTTCCTGACTGTTCTGTTATTTTAATATTGCTCATTCCTGTAAATGCCATATTATCAGCAGTTACTGCTACATATGCCCTTAATGTTATTGTACAGGTCTTAGCATTATTAACTATTGGAAATGTTAATTCAGTGTTTGGATTAACCAGATAGTCGCTAGACCTTTTAGTTATTTTACCTGAATTTGCATTAATTAATAATTCATCATTATTAGAATTAACCAGCTTACCTAATTTGCCGTTCAACTCCGTAACCGAATTATCATTATCGCCATCTGCATACATTGTAGAACTTACTGTCCACTCTGCACTGGCTTTTTCTGCCGCTTTGGCTGTAATGCTAAACAAGCCCTCCGGCAATGAAAGTCCAGATATGATTAAAGCTAACGCCATAAACATAGCCGAACTTCTGCGAAACCATTCTCTTCTACGTCTTGATTTCATTGTCCATACTCTCCCTTTCTTAACAATACAATGTTTTGTAACTTTTACACAAAACTAATTGCCTATTTTTTATAAGATTACAACTTTTGACGAAAATGTACTACTGATTTTTATAGTTCTCGGGTACCAATTACTGAAATTTTTAGGTTTTGATGTATTTTTTGTGATACATTGCATAAAATCCGTGTAAACATTTACCAATAATCGTCTATATCACAAAATAATATATATTTATTACTGCTAATTATTTACACGGATGTTATACGCATATATTTAATTATTATCATTCTCTTAGTGTCACATCTATTATCTGCCTGCTTGTCTGGCAATTATATTAACTAATTCATCAGCATCTATCGGCTTTGCTATATGTGTATTCATACCAGCTTTAATGCTCCGTTCTATATCATCATAGAATGCGTTGGCACTCATCGCTATAATTATTACAGTACCCGCATCTTCTCTTCCTGACTTTCTTATCTTCTCTGCAGTTTCCAAGCCGTCCATAACCGGCATCATTATATCAAGGAGTATAACATCATACTCATTAGCATCTGAATTCATATATGTATCCAGTGCTTCCCTGCCATCGCTTACTCCAACAGTCCTTGCACCCGCATTATCAAGAATAAAGCTTACAATCTCCATATTCATCTCGTTGTCTTCTGCAACCAGCACTTTAAGCCCTTCAATTGACATCTGTGCATCACATTTACTATTCTTAGCTTTAGTCACGTTACGATTAATTTTGAATGGTAATATTATTGTAAACTCTGTTCCAACATTCTGTCTGCTAATAAATTCAATTTCTCCACCCATTATCTCAATAAACCTCTTGGTTATTGCAAGGCCAAGCCCGGTTCCTTTATAAGCTGTTCTTGCATTGCTGCTCTCCTGTGCAAATGGCTCAAAAGCTATCTGCTGGAATTCTTCGCTCATTCCTATTCCGGTGTCTTTACATATGAAAGTAACCTTAACTATATCGTCATCAGCTGCATTTTCACTATAAGAAAATCTTACAGAGCCATTCTGCACATTATATTTAATCGCATTGGATAATATATTCTGTAATATCTGCCTTAAATGAAGCGAGCTGCCTATCAGATTGTCATATTCTATACTGCCCCTGTCAACCGAATAATCGATACACTGTTCATCTGCCTGTGTCTCAATAACACTGCTGACCTCATTAATAATCTTCGTAAGCTCAAATGGTTCTTCTTTAATGGCAATCTCCCCCGACTCAAGCTTATTCATATCAAGAACATCATTTACAAGGTCTAATAAAAAGCCTGAGGCTGACATAATCTTATCAAGACATTCTTCTTCCTTTTCCCTGTTGCCAAGATTGAACCTGCATATATCGACCATTCCTCTTATTCCATTAATAGGTGTTCTTATATCGTGGCTCATACGCCTTAAAAAATCTGTCTTTGCAATATTGGCACGTTTCTCCTGCTCTGCTGCCTGTAGAAGCTGTCTTTTATATTCCATTTCCTGTAGCTGCATTTTACTTTCATCTTTGGCAATAACAAGCTGTCTTACAAACATAACAACACCTATTACCGCAATATATACAAACAATGCGGCAGCAACCGCCCTGTTTCTTAAAGCATATACCTGCTTATCCGCAAAGAACGCATATATTGTATAATTCTCTATCTGCTTTCTCTTGCCATAGTAATAATCCTTTTTGTATGGTACAGCTATAATACCATTATCATTTACTTTCCATGTGCCATCATATCTCTGTCTGAGTGCCTTCATATCAAGTCCCTGAAGCTCCTCGTCATTGGAATTAAGCACCTTGTTCTCATCTGATATATACACAATCCCATCCATATCAAACTCAAAGCCTGATATGAGCCTGTCAATGCTTATATCTCCACTATTATCATAGCTTTCCTTCTTCACATATGTAATAACTGCACCTTTTGTATCTTTTCTTGCCGCTACAGCAATATCGGAAAATTCCTCATTCTGGCTTTCAGTATATGTTATGCTCCCTGACCGGACATTAACTCTTGTTATATATACCTTCTGTGGGTGTTCAATGACATCTTTTACATTACTGTCGTCTATAACTGAATCAACATCTGTATATTCTATTCCCCTGTAATATTCACATTCACCCTCTCCATCAAGAACAACTATTCCGTCGAGCCTCTGGTTATACATATATTTATCCAAAAATGTATCAATATCATCTTCATACTGCATACACCTTACCAATTCCTGTGTCTTATCAGAAAGCCTGTACAAGCTTTTAACTTTATCATTCTGTATAAAGTATTCATAGGTATTAACTCTTGTCTGCACAAAATCCAACACCCTGTCTGCTGTCTTATTAACCGTTTCATTGCTTATTTCGGTAAATATAACAGCTACTATTGTCACCAGTATAAATCCTGTAATTATTGAAATCAGAAATGCTTTAACATCTGATATGCCCCATATTCTACTCTTATCTTCCATTAGTTCCCCCATACTGCCATACTAACGTCAACCCCATATTTCTCTGCTATGTTCTGTATTGTGCCATCAGCCCTCATTTCATTAAGCACCCCTGTAAGCTTCTTATCAATTCCACTGTCATTATCAAGTGAAAATGCAATTCCCAGCTCTGACATACTTAATTCTTCCCGAAGCACACCAAAATGTTCCTCATTGGACTGTACAAATACTTTCATAGCATTTTCGTGACCTGCTATGGCATCAACATAACCTTTTCTCATACTAGCATATAATTCTTCCATCGTTGACATACTGTACAACACACCAACCTGCGGCGTATTCGTATTGGATAGTATGTACTCCGGCTTGGAAGTTACCTGCACCGCCACTCTTTTGCCGTTAAGATCAGCAAGATTTTCTATCCCGCTGTCTTTATTGACAACTACTATCTGACGGCTGTACATATATGGTCCAGCCCAGTTGTACTTATCCTCCCTGTCGGTCATTGTAAAACAGCCCCACAGGCAGTCTACTGCTCCCTCATTAAGATATATATCTTTGTTATCCCATACAATCTGCTTGAATACAGGAGTATAACCCATACGCCTGCAAGCCTCTCTTGCTATCTCAACATCAATTCCTGTAAAGTTGCCATCACTGTCAAGATAACTGTAAGGCACATAATTATCACTGCCTATTATAAGAGGCTTTAAATCATTACTCGAACTCTTAGAGCCGTTATTATGTATATTACTGCACGCCATAAGCCCTGCTGATGCTATGACAGACAATATACACATAACTAATTTTAAATAACTAATTATATTATTACTTTTCATTTTCCCCCCACTCTTTAATAAATACACTCTTAAGTATTTCTGCCTGATGTCTGCATATATACTTTCATATATTTATTAATCTTTTTAATCATATACTCTACTGACCTTACATAACTTTTATGTATTTAATTATATAGCCTGATTAACTATAAGTCTATGTTTATATTTTTTAAAATTTTTAATTTATTTATATAAAATAAATTGTTCCGTAGCTTATACTATATATTAATATTAAAAACAGCAGGAAGATATTGTAAATTCCCAATATCTTCCTGCTGCTTATATACATCAGCTTATATGCTTTATTATTCTATTATAATTGTATGTTACTCATTATTGCTGTTATTAAATATATCTGGATTTTCTTCGTTAATAGTGCTCTTCGCAGTATCTTTATTATCTGCTCCGGATGAAGCTGTATCAGAAGATGCATCTCCTATTCCCTTCCATATATCACTCTCTGTAGGTCCGTTAAGTGTAGATGAATAACTTCCATCTTCATTGAATGTTACACTCTCGGCAACCTTTTCAGAATGTGTAAAACCTGTTGTATCAACTGGTTCTGGAATACCTTTGACCTCGCGGAATATCTTCATAAATTCCTTACCTGTAATTGTTTCGTGATCATAAAGGTAATGTGCAATCTTGTCAAGGACATCTCTGTTCTCTATAAGAAGCTGCTTAGCTTCCTCATAACATTCCTTTAACATATTCTTGACTTCTTCATCAATCTGTGCGGCTGTTTCATCAGAACAGTCAAGTCTTGCATTACCATTAAGATAAGGGTCATCAACTGTTGCCAGATTCATAAGTCCGAATCTGTCTGACATACCATACTGTGTAATCATAGCCTTGGCTATCTTAGTAGCCTTTTCTATATCATTAGCAGCCCCTGTTGTAACTTTGCCAAAGACAATCTCCTCTGCCGCACGTCCAGCAACTAAAGTTACAAGTCTTGCCATAAGCTCATCTTTGTTCTGTAAGTACTTTTCTTCTTCTGGAACCTGCATTACATAACCTAATGAACCCATAGTTCTTGGTACAATAGTAATCTTCTGTACTGGCTCTGAGTCTTTCTTTAAAGCTGTAACAAGTGCGTGTCCTACCTCGTGGTAAGCAACTGTCTGCTTCTCTTCCTTGCTGAGTACCCGGTCTTTCTTCTCTTTACCAGCTATGACAACTTCAACTGCCTCAAATAAATCTTTCTGTGATACATACTTTCTTCCGGCCTTAACCGCAGCGATAGCAGCTTCATTAATCATATTGGCAAGGTCTGAACCTACTGCACCACTTGTTGCAAGTCCGATTTCTTCAAAATCAACTGTATCGTCCATAAGCACATCTTTAGAATGTACTTTAAGTGTTTCAATACGTCCCTTAAGGTCTGGCTTGTCAACTATAACTCTTCTGTCAAGACGGCCTGGTCTAAGTAAAGCCTTATCAAGAACTTCTGGTCTGTTAGTAGCTGCAAGTATAAATATACCCTTTGATGAATCAAAACCGTCCATCTCTGCTAATAACTGGTTAAGTGTCTGTTCTCTTTCATCATTACCGCCACCATATCTTGAATCACGGCTCTTACCAATAGCATCAATCTCATCTATGAATATGATACAAGGTGCCTGCTTGGTAGCCTCTTTGAAAAGGTCTCTTACTCGTGAAGCACCAACACCTACGAACATCTCAACAAAATCTGAACCTGCAAGTGAGAAGAATGGTACATTAGCCTCACCAGCTACTGCCTTCGCAAGAAGTGTCTTACCAGTTCCCGGAGGACCTACTAAAAGAGCACCCTTTGGAAGCTTGGCACCAATCTTTGAATACTTATCCGGATTATGAAGGAAATCTACTATCTCTGTAAGCGACTCCTTCGCCTCATCCTGTCCTGCTACATCTTTAAATGTAACACCTGTCTTCTTCTGTACATATACCTTAGCGTTATTCTTGCCGACACCCATGCCGCCCATCATACCGCCGCCCTTGGATATTCTTCTATATACAAAGGCAAATATTACATATATGAATAAGAATGGTAATACATATGCAACCAGAAATTCTACTATTGATGAATTAGAATCTGGTATATAACCTGAGAATTCAATACCTTTTCTCTTGAGTAATGGAACAAGTGTGTCATCATTAACATATCCTGTATAGTATGTGTAGCCTAACTTGTTCGCTCCCGGAGTATCCCCTGCACTGTCAACTGGTGTAATAAGAATTCTATCCTGTTCAAGTGCAACGCTCTTTACTTCATCATTATTAACCATCTCTATGAACTCATTATAAGTTATCTCCTTATAAGTAGCATTCTTTACGAGATTGTTAAGCATCGTTATTCCAATAAATGTAATAACCGCAGCAATTATAATAAAGACAATAAGACTGGTGTTCTTAGGCTTTTTATTATTGTTATTATTGCCGCCACCATTATTCCTGTTGTTATTATTACCACCACCGTAATTATTACCGTTGTTGTAATTATCCATTCGGCTTCTCCATTCCTAGTTCTTTATACTCTCATCGTCTGATAACTTATCATTAACAGACAATACCCATTATAAAGAAGGAATATTTATAAATCAACCTTTAATAAAAGGTTTCATACTATTTATTTTTTATTAAGATTTTAAAATATATCTATCCGCTTGAACTTTTTAATCAATATAATATTGCTTATCATAATAACAAGACAGCTTACAACTATAATATGCAATGGATTTATTATTCCTCCTGAAATATAAGATATATTAACATACATAAAAGCATTGCCTATGCACAAAGCATTTCTGATATATGCAGATAATATAACGACCACAACTATCATCATATATCCTACTTCCGAATTAATTATAAATGATACCATTAATTGTAAGCTTCCCAGTGCCAATGAAGTTATATACGACACTAACAACAGCTTAAAAAACACAACCGATGTATCATAGTTATACGCTAATTCAACACCTGTAATCCTATATGCAAGTTCTGTATTAATAGCACAGCCAATATTACCCTGTGAATGTATTATGCAGACTAATTCAAGCGTTGTAAGCATACACAAATACACCATTGATAAAGCACACCATGCCCAGACCATCTTTCCTGTAATCCAGCTTATTCTGCTCTTTGTTCTGATTATTATATATCTTGCCCTGCTGTCATAATCTTTCCTTGCATAATCACCTATAACAAATGCTATAATTAACTGAAATAAAAGATATACAGCTGATGGCAGTTCCGATATTCCGTTGGATACTTGTATCAGTTTTCCCCTGAAACAATATATCCATATGTCAGCTATTGTAAAACCTGTATTATCTATTTTCCCTTCCAGTACCAAATTATTGTATGTATATATGTACATAACTGCAATTAATAAGGTTATAACAATTATAACAATATATTTATAAAACTTCCGTAATATCCCCTCTTTGATATCTAATAAAACCATATCATTATTCCTTATACATAATGTCTTTTTTTTGCACAATACACAGCGAAATTATATATATTATCAAACACAGAAGCGCAGGATATAAAAGACACCTTACTGGTCCAATACCATATTTTCTAACCATCTGTCCCGGCATCATTGTAATTCTGCTAAACAACACTTTGGTCAAATATGTATATCTGTCAAGACATACCCATATAATTGAAGCCAACATTCCAATACTCTTATTACTGCTTATCCAATATACAATCTGCGAAATAATAACTGTTATAAACAATATTGAAAATATCTGCACACTTAAATATACAGCCATTTCATATACAGATGGACATTTTTCCATAATATAACCTGATACAAATCTAAATCTGCTATTCTCCATATCCCAGTTACATATTTTAATATGTGCATTAAATATTTTTAATATAATACATAACCCAATAATATTAGTCAGAAGAATACTTGTCATTTCCATACATTTTGCCATTATATTTTTGCAAATATTATTCCAATAATGCCTTATGCTTTTATAGCGGATAATAACTGCACATCTATGACTGCTTCTTAAATCTGCCTGAATTATAACAGACAAAAAAATAAGCAGTATCATTTCAAAACCATAATATTCACTATATAAAATATTATCATATATACATACCTCTCCTTTGTCTGGATAGCTAATTCCATACACTATATATGTATAAATAAATGCAGCAATTATAAGAATTTCACATAAAATCAATATTTCTTTTCTTAATTTCATCTCATATGCTGCTGTTCTAAAACCATTTTTCTTCAATAACATATTTATATTCATCTACCCACTTTATATATTTAATACAAACATAATTTTTTGAGGATAGGTACGGTATACAAGATGAAATTCCTCTTTTGATATATCAGCATTTTCCGGCACATTAAGAGCATATGCCATCTTTATATCTGTACTTTCCCCTGACTTTAATTTGACCTTATTACACTCACTGCTTGCTCCGTTACTCCATCCAGATGGCATACATTCCATAACAAAATTATAAATTAACGCCTCAATATCCTTATCCTCATCTGACTGGTTGCATACATTAAGCCTTACATATATATATCTATAATCTTTTTTACTTTTTTTCAGCTTTGTTATTATATTCTCATCTGTGAACTTAGTTATTGTCTGCTGCGTATTATCCATAAGTTCACTTTCCTCAAGTTCAATTCTAAGTCCTTCAACTTCCAAGGCTTCTTCACAGGTGTAAATAACTTCTTGCGCTTCTGGAAATGCCGCATTTATCTTAATATAATTGACTGCCCACACAAATATCATTATAGCTATGCAAATACCTATAGCAATCAACTTAACCTTGCTGTTTAATTTAAAATTCTTATAAAACTTCATTATGCATCCCCCTATACATATATACAGCAAATGTAATGCCGCATATTATTATGTATTCAATAATCAGGTTCAATAAAGTGTTATTATATGAATACCCAACCGTCATTATTCTGATAGGATTATATTTTTCTAAATTAAAAAATCCCTGAATTATATAGCAAAAATAATTAAGAAGAAATGGAAATATCATTGTTATAAAATACACTGGAACTATCTGGCTTAACATAACACTAAAAGTGGTAAATAAGCCTGTATACAAAAATATAATCATCAATTCAATAAATATATAAATATACGGATGTGTATATGCTACGCCTGATAAAAGACTAAATCCCCGTGGTTCATAAAATCCAACTACTGCCTGCATTTTTACCGAAGGTAGTATTATTGAACAGGCTATCAAATTCATCAACAACGGAACTACAACAACTATTCCTCCAGCTATATGTGAAACCACACATTTAACTATAAGGTAATATTTTTTATCAATTCTGGTATATATATTTTCTATATACCCACTCTTTATATCAGAAACTGCACTATAACCATATGCGAATACTGCCATAAGCGGCATTATCATAATATATAACTGTCTAAGCGGAATTGCATTTTTCTGCAATGAGAAAAACCACGAATTAAACACTGTATTGATAGTATTTCCTATGCTTCCATCAAATGTACCTATTATATCTTTACTGTATCTTAACGGGGCTATAACAAATTCTATTCCTGTTATTATAATCCCCAACAACAACATTAGCCAAAACATCCTGCTTTTAAAAGCTCTTTCCACTTCTATTCTTAACAATGCACCTATCATCATAGTTTTGTTCCTTTCTATAATTAACCAGAAATTCCTATTCACTCTCTTGATATATTATCCAATATTACTAATGGTGCTTTTTTTCCTTGAGTAGCTGGATTTATTTCTAATTCAAAACAAGGATTTATAAGCAACTGACTATAACTGCCATCATTGTCTGTATAGTTGTCCAGCACCTTAAATAAAACAATATATACTTTTTCTTCACCTGCATTTATATCATCATATAAACAATGTGTTGTCCTTTCATATGAAGATGGATATATTGCCGCACATTCAGATAAACGGTAATATTTATTATCATCATAATAATTGCCTATGCTTGCCATTCCTATCGGACACTCTGCTGTACTGCTGGCAATATTCTTTACTTTTATATACACATACACAAGGCTCATATTCTCCGAATTATAATTACTAAGTGAACCTTTCTGTATCCACTCTGTCTTAAAATATTGTGATGCTTCCAGTTCTATTTCATCATAAGTCTTATCTATTATTACTTTCTGAACCGTTATTTCAAAATCTGAAATATTCACACTGTCATTACATTTATACACACCACCATAATGTTCAACTGCATTTGCTTCCATACTTGTAAGTGAATTTTCTGTTGTGCTTTCTGATTGCTGGTCTTTGTATGGATTGTCAGCTTTTGTTGTCTGTGAATATCTGGAATTATCTATAACTATATCTGTAGCTTTCTGCTTATTACATCCACACAACATAATAAGCATTACCACAGTTACACACACTATATATTTCTTCATATACTCTACAGGCTTGTATAACATCAGCTATACAAACCTTTCCCCTCCTTTCTGTGGCTGTTTCTTATTTTATTTCAGCTTAATACTCGCCAGCTTTCCTTTTTTGTATGTCAGACTTCCATACGAATTATAAAATAAAAGCATATCATCAAGCCTGTCCTCATCTACAAGATATCCCGCTATTATATGTATGTTTTCATTAGGATTAACACTTGTTCTATTAACGCTTTGTGCATCTCTGACTATTCCCAATGAAGACTTGAACATTACACACAATGGATATCCCTCACTATTAACAAAGCTGTTAGAATAACATTCCCTTGGTATCATAAGCTTGCCATTATGTCTGTACAGACTACATATCTGAGGTATAAGTCTTACATTCTGTATGTACTCATCACTTGTATTCTCAACACTTATATCCACTAATACCAATCTTGTAGATATATTTTCTGCTTCATAATATGAATTAAGTGTGCTCACCCCATCGCCCATATTATAAGTTACAGGTCTTTTATATTTAATAAATGTTCCATCCTCACTAATTAATTCACCTAATAATTCTGATGAAATCCAGTTACTCTTATCTGATATATTATTGTTTTCTTCATTAATCAGACTGTCTTCCAAATCTTGTATTGAACTTATAACTGTATAATTATTAACTGTATATTCAAGCTTATTACTGCTATACATATCCATATCCGGCATATTAAATTTATCATTTAATTTATAATTTATATCAGTATACTCACCTGCATATATGTCCTCATTATCTTCCTTCACATACTCATCCCTATATATCCTGTAATTAGCCTGTGCCGCTTCACTTTCATCACATTCCACAAGTTCAATATTTTTAACTAATTCCTGTAATAAATCTTCTGATGTATTATTCTGTGCTTTTATCTCTATTGCATATCCATAATCACTATATACTGCAAATATATCATTAATATAATTACCATTATTAGTATTTACAGCATTTTCCCCATAACTATGCGTAAACCATACTATTTTCTTATCACTGTATTCTGTTTCTTTTACATCAGTTATGTATTTAAGCTGTATATCTTCATTATCATTAAGTCCTATAAGCATTACCGATATATTTTTATCTTTTAAATTATCATTTCCTGCATACGAAAGTTTATAATTGCTTCCATCTGTTTCTATATCGTAACCACTTAAATCTGTATTGAAATTTATTTTTACATTTGTATGGAATTTAGTATTTGCATTATAATCGCTGTCTTTTCTCAAGCCTAAATCATAGCTGTAATTTCCAGTCTTTTTAATATTAATATTATAGTAACTAACTATCTTCTCTGCCGCTAATACTGTACACGGAATTAATATCATTGCTAATATTACCGCAGCCGCAATCCTGTCATATTTTCTTGTAAATACCCTTTTAATACTTCTTATTGAACTTATTTTTCTATTATTATTAAAATTTTTTATTACAGTATTTTCTTTGCCTGTTGCTTTATGTTCATTTACACTTTCCAGACTTCTAAGAAATTCTTCTTTTCTATTCTTGTAACTATCTGAAAATTCGTGTACATAATCACTGTAAGTATCCAATTCATCTATAAGCAGATTATCTTTAACATTCTGACTATCACTTTTTTTATTATTGGTAAAAATGTTTTTGTTATCAGTCATCTTATATCCTCCGTTACATTTTCTAACTTTTCCGCAAGATATTTTCTAGCTCTTTCCATCTGTTTTCTTATTGTTGCGCTATCTTTTCCTAATATATCCGCTATTTCCGTCATCTTTAATTCATAGCCATATCTCATTGTAATAATCTTACGCAGATAATCAGAAATATCAGACATTGCACTATCAAGTGCATCAAGCTTATATAATGTTACAAGCTGTCTTTCTACTATATTGGCAGGGTCTGTATCCTCGCTCATAGTATCTTCAATATTCTCACTGTATGTTGATATTTTTTGATTTTTTCTATATATATCTATAGCTGTGTTTTTTACTATCTTTGTTATAAATGCTTTCGTTCTCTTAGAGCCAACTTCTTCTATATCATCAAGATAAGAATATATCTTTAAAAATGTATCCTGTGTTACATCTTCTGCCTGCTCAACATTATTCAATATTGAATACGCAATAGCATAGACGGCTGACTCATAAAGGGAATATAATTGCTCCATTTTAGCTTTTTTATTTATTTCCATCTTTTTCCTTAAGTTTCGTATGTAATCAACGTATAAGTTTCTCTTTATTAATATAACGAAATCAATATTAAAACGTGACATTTTTTGATATTAAATTTATTGTCCAATTTTCAAAAGTTCACCGCACATAAAAAGTCCACAGCCAGAAATCAAATTTCCAACTGTGGACTTTTTTATCATGCTCAAATTAATATATTTTCTTTCCTTTGCTCACAAATTCTCATTGCCACGCTCTTAGTTATTCTTTTCCTGATACTCAAGCGCCGCGCCAATAAATCCTCTGAATAATGGATGTGGTCTGTTAGGTCTTGACTTTAATTCTGGGTGAGCCTGTGTTGCTAAGAACCAAGGGTGCTCCTTAATCTCTATCATCTCAACAATTCTTCCGTCTGGTGAGATACCTGAAAGCTGCATACCATTTTCAACAAGAACTTTTCTGTAGTCATTATTTACTTCATATCTGTGTCTGTGTCTTTCATTAATAGTCTCTTCGCCATATAATTCATATGCCTTAGAATCCTTGGCAAGCACACAAGGGTATGAACCAAGTCTTAAAGTTCCACCGATATCATCAATACCTTCCTGATCTGGCATAAGGTGAATTACTGGATGTGTTGTATCTGGCTTTAACTCAACACTGTGTGCATCTTCATATCCAAGAACATCTCTTGCAAATTCTACGATTGCAAGCTGCATTCCAAGGCACAGACCTAAGAATGGCACGTTATTCTCTCTTGCATATTTTATAGCTTGAATCTTTCCTTCTACACCTCTGTCACCGAATCCACCTGGTACAAGAATACCTGATACATCTGATAATAATTCAGCGGCATTATCCTTAGTAACTGTCTCTGAGTCAATCCATTTAATTGTGACATCAGCAGAATTGTATACACCGCCGTGCTTTAATGCCTCAACTACCGAAATATAAGCATCGTGAAGCTGTATATATTTACCTACTAGTGCAACTGTAACCTTCTTAGTTGGATTTTTCCAAGCCTTGCACATAGCTCTCCACTCATCTAAATCTGGTTCTGGACAATCAAGCTCTAGACATTCGCAGGCTACCTGTGCAAGATGTTCTTCTTCCATAGCAAGTGGTGCATCGTAAAGTATCTCAACATCAAGATTTTGTAATACGTGTGTCTTTGGCACGTTACAGAATAATGCAATCTTATCCTTAATACCAGGTTCAAGTGGGTGCTCTGTACGGCATACTAAGATATCTGGCTGAATACCCATTCCCTGTAATTCCTTAACACTTGCCTGAGTAGGCTTTGTCTTCATCTCGCCTGAAGCCTTAAGATAAGGAATAAGTGTAACGTGTATAAGAATAGCATTTTCGTGTCCAACTTCGTGCTGGAACTGTCTGATTGCCTCTAAGAATGGCTGTGATTCGATATCACCTACTGTTCCACCAACCTCGATAATTGCAATCTTAGTTTCATCAGTTGAATAATCTCTATAAAAACGGCTCTTTATTTCATTAGTTATATGAGGAATTACCTGAACTGTTCCTCCACCAAAATCGCCACGGCGTTCTTTCTGTAATACAGACCAGTATACCTTACCTGTTGTTACATTAGAATTCTTATTAAGACTTTCATCAATAAATCTTTCATAATGCCCAAGGTCAAGGTCAGTCTCCGCACCATCATCTGTTACGAATACTTCACCGTGCTGGATTGGGTTCATTGTTCCCGGGTCAATGTTAATATATGGGTCGAACTTCTGCATAGTCACCTTAAATCCACGTGCTTTTAATAATCTACCGAGTGAAGCTGCTGTGATTCCTTTACCAAGACCTGAAACTACACCACCTGTTACAAATACATATTTTACAGACATTATTCCTCCTATCCGCCTTTCGGCTTACACATTAATCAACATTCCTACATTATTTTCAACATTATACAGTCATAAATTGCAAATTTCCACATTTTTTTATAATTAAATCTGTATTAATTCTGATACATTTATTTCATTTTATAATCGTTAATAAAATGTCTTTTCTATGGCAGATATGACGTATTCTGACTTAATATTATTAAGCTGGACGATATTAATATTAGTTATCTTATCTTTATTAATATAACCATTAATAATATCCTCCCCTTTATCATTCTTCTCATATCTGAACTCGGTATCTGATATGGTGAGAGCTATTCCCTGTCCTATATATTTGGAATATGCTTCCTTTAATGTCCATATTCTAAGAAAACGGTTCTCATCTTCGCCAATCCACCGACATTCATTATCAGTAAAAAATCTTCTGGCAACCTTTAAATAATTCTTTCTTGTATGCTCTATATCCACACCAACTGCATTTTCTGATATGGCGCATACAACATAATCTCCTGTGTGGGAAAGATTAAAATGTATATTCTTATCCGCATACTCCGGCTTATTATTCGCAGTAAGTTTGATATCATAATCATAAGCCTTATCATATCCGCTGATAAGCTTATTTATATCTATATCATATTCCGAATTACTTCCCCATAAATGTCCTGCTTGGATATTCTCTCTTTCCCGCTTGGAAGCCTCAATTAGATAATTCTTATCTACACAATTCCCAGTTATATAATTATGAGCTATATAATTCCCAGCTTCATAATCCTTTGTCGCATAATTAAGAAGAAGCCCTGCAACAAGGCTCCTCCTCTTATCTTCCATATATTTATATCTGTCAATCTTCTCCTGCCTGTACTCTGGCACAAGCATTTTCCCAGTGTTAAACATATCCTCGGTTACATCAGATATGTCCGTTATATACAATCTCATATTCTTCCTATGCTGTTGCTGTATCGAACTGGCTCTCATATAAGTTCTTATAAAATCCGCCAGCCGCAAGCAGTTCTTCGTGATTACCCTTTTCTATAATATGTCCGTCTTTCATAACAAGTATAACATCTGCTGACTGTATTGTAGAAAGTCTGTGGGCAACTATAAAGCTTGTTCTTCCTTCCATAAGCTTGTTAAATGCGTTCTGAATTTTTATTTCAGTTCGGGTATCTATAGATGAAGTTGCCTCATCAAGAATAAGCATTGGTGGTCTTGTAAGCATAATTCTTGTTATGCACAAAAGCTGCTTCTGCCCCTGTGAAAGACTTCCTCCGTCCTCACCAATCACTGTATCAAACCCATTAGGAAGACGCTTTATAAATCCGTATGAGTATGAAGCCTTAGCTGCCTCAATAATCTCTTCTTCTGTGGCATCCGGCTTTCCCATAGTGATATTCTCCCTGATAGTTCCTGCCTTAAGCCATGTTTCCTGTAATACCATACCAAAACCGTGTCTTAATGAATATCTTGTCATATCCCTTATATCAACACCTGATACATCTATGCTTCCTGAATTAACATCATAAAACCTCATTAAAAGGTTGATTACTGTTGTCTTACCACAGCCTGTAGGACCTACAATCGCAATCTTCTGTCCCTTCTTAACGTGAAGTGTGAAGTCCTCTATAAGCTTTCTGTCTGGTGTGTATGAGAAGTATACGTTATTAAGGTCTACCCTGCCATCAATATCTGTAACACTAACTGCTGATGGTGCATCTGGAATTTCTGGTTCTTCCTCTATAAGCTCGAACATTCTTCCTGCACACGCAATGGCATTCTGAAGCTCTGTTATAACGCCTGATATTTCATTAAAAGGCTTAGTATACTGTGTAGCATAACTTAAGAAGCTTGATAACTGTCCAACTGTTATGCCTCCGCCTATTGCAGAAAATGCACCTGCAACAGCTACTGCTGCATACACAAGACTGTTGACAAATCTCGTCGATGGGTTAGTTATTGATGAGAAGAATATAGCTCTTAAAGAATACTTCTGTAATCTTTTATTAATCTCGTCAAATTCTTCTACTGCCCTGTCTTCATAGCCGTATGCCTTTACAACCTTCTGTCCGCCAATCATCTCATCAATAAATGCCGTCTGCTCACCTCTTGTTTCTGATTGGAGCTTGAACATTGAAAATGTCTTCTTAGCAATAAAGCTTGCAACAAATAATGAAACCGGGGTTATAACAACAACTACAAGTGTAATCTTTACATTTATTGTAAGCATAAATATAAGTGTTCCTGCAATTGTAAGCACACCTGAAAAGAACTGTGTAAATCCCATTAAAAGACCATCTGCGAACTGGTCAACATCGGCAATTACACGGCTTACAATATCACCATATGACTGTCCGTCAATATATTTAAGAGGAAGCTTCTGTAACTTTTCCATAGCCTCATCTCTTATATCTCTTGTAACGTGGTAAGTTATCTTATTATTGCATATATTCATTATCCACTGTGACAGTGCTGTTATGGCAACAACAATTCCTATTGTTATAAGCACCTTTGTTATGCCTGCAAAATCAACATTGCCCGGTCCTATAATATGGTCAATTCCTCTACCAACAAGAATTGGCACATACAATGTAGAAGCAACTGTTACAGCAGCCATAAGGATTGATATAACAAGAAATCCACTATATTTCTTTATTCTTTTTAATACTTTGCCAAGCGTAGACTTCTGCGCTTCTCTTTTATCCTTATTATCTTTCATAACTAATCTCCATTCTGACCTATGACTTGAACTGTGAATTATATATTTCTCTGTATACTTCACAATTCTCCAAAAGTTCTGTATGTGTACCTATTCCTGCAACCTCACCATCATCAAGCACGATAATTTTATCTGCGTGCATAAGTGATGCTGAACGCTGTGATACTATAAATACTGTAGGATTATTAGGCATCGTTCTTATAGACTTTCTAAGTGCCGCATCTGTAGCAAAGTCAAGAGCTGATGCACTGTCATCAAGAATAAGGACATCTGGCTTTTTAACAACTGCCCTTGCAATTGTAAGTCTTTGTCTTTGTCCACCTGAAAGGTTCTTACCACCCTGTTCAATCATATAGTCAAGGCGGCCTTTCTTCTTATCAACGAATTCCTTCGCCTGTGCTATTGCAAGTGCATCATCTATCTCTTTATCTGTAGCATCTGCCTTAGCCATCTGGATATTCTTTCTTATGCTTCCTTTGAATAATACTGCCTTCTGCATTACTATTCCGACTTTGTCCCTTAACTGTTCTATATTAATATCTTTAACATTAGTTCCATTTATTAATACTTCGCCACTGGTTGCATCATAAAACCTTGGTATAAGTCCGACAAGACTTGACTTACCTGAACCAGTACCACCTATTATACCGATAGTCTGTCCCCTGTAAGCCTTAAAATTAACGCCGGCAATACTTGTATCACCAGCTCCATTATACTTAAGGGCAACATTCTTAAATTCTACGACAGGAACATTTTCTTTATCTGCTGATAAATCCATACTGCCATCCTTCATACTTGGCTGCACTTCAAATATTGACTCAATTCTTCCTGCACAGGCAAGAGCCTTAGTTATATTAATTACAAGATTAGCAAGCTTGATAAGCTCAACAAGTATCTGTGACATATAATTGTAAAGGGCTACAACCTGTCCCTGTGTAAGACTACCCTGATTAACTCTTATTGCACCAACCCATATGAGTGCAATTATTGAAACATTAACAACTGTGTAAGTAAGAGGATTCATAAGACCTGAAATCTTACCTACAAACTTCTGCATATGATTAAGTTCTTCATTCTTATTCTTAAACCGTGCAAGTTCATCGTCCTGCTTGTTAAATGCTCTTATTACTCTTACACCTGTAAGATTTTCCCTTGTTATTCCAAGGATTGTATCAAGACCCGCCTGTACCTTCTTATATAAAGGTCTTGTTCCTATCATAATGCCAAATACTATAACGGCAAGAACTGGTATAGCTGCAACAAATATAAGTGCCGCCCTTACATCTATTGTAAATGCCATAATCATAGCACCAAATACAATAAATGGGGAACGTAAGAATAATCTTAATACAAGATTAACACCATTCTGAACCTGATTAATATCACTTGTCATTCTTGTCATAAGTGTTGACGTTCCAATGTCGTCCATCTCTGTGAAAGAAAGTGACTGTATATGCTTGAATAAAGCGTGCCTTATTCCCGTAGCACAGCCAACTGCCGCCTTGGCACTGAAATACTGTGCTGTTATTGAACATACAAGACCTATAATCGCAAGGCCTAAAAGCATAAGGCACATTTTTACTATATAAGCTGTGTCCTGCTGTCCTATGCCTCTGTCAATTATAGAAGCAACCACCAATGGAACGAATAACTCAAAGAGTGCTTCAAGCATTTTAAAAAGTGGTGCTAACACACACTCTTTTTTTAATTCTTCCAGATACTTTAGAATCATCTTCATTACTCTTTACCTCACTTGTCCTTATCTTTAAACAGCCAATGGATTATCTTACTCTAAATCTATAAGCTCTGATAAAAGATTCTCATATGCATACGCTCTCTTGCTCATAAAATATTGATTATACACTTCATAATTATAATATGAATGTTCATACTGTCTTGAATACAGATGAGCAAGGTCTACCTTCCGTGTAAATGAAAGTTCTTTGTTATTATACCACCAGTCTGCAATATTCAGCATTTTAATTGCAATTATTCCAACAATACCCCCCTTGACTTTTAAAAGCAGATTATAATCATATACTGAATCAAGAAAATATCTGTACAGATAATACATAAGAAGCTGTTCATATTCAGTTTCATCTTCCTTGTGGTATTCGTTAAATTCCTTCACAACAGCCCTGAACTGTTCTGCACTTTTACATTCTTCAAAGAAATTATTAACTTCCTCTGTGTATATATTCCAGTCTTTATTAATAACTTCCATTCCCTCAAAACTTTCAAAGAACTTTCTTATATACTTATATGTATCTTTCTTTCCAGCAGCAATACGCCTTGCCCTGTTTAACTTATTTTCCCTGTAGTCTTCCTTGGCAAAACGTCCACATACACCCACTATTAGTTCATCTCTTTCTCTATCAAGATAATCCTGTATGTTTCTTGCAAACATCAGTATAAGCACACATCTTTCCATTATGGTATAATCCCTGTCCGTGGCTATATTATATGCTATAATTCTTGCCTGCCTTAACTGTACAAAGGTAAGCGGGTCTATATCATTGTAGCTGTTAATCTGCTCCCTGTTCTTTACCTCTCTGAATTTAAGCTCGCCCTTATATCCTAATATAAGCTCACCTGCTGTCTTACAGGATGGTGCAATTCCAATCTCCCTTGTATTGCCATATTCATTAATAAATCTGGGAAACTCTGCACACGTTTCACACAGCGAATCCTTACCAAGCTTGATATAAATCTCACACAAATTCTTCTTATTAAGAAATGGACATCTTCCCTCTTTTAGCGTAAATGTACAGCCACCATCTTCAGATGGCACCATAACACTTCTTAACTTATTGCCAAATGACCCAATTACTCTCCTATACTGCTTGTACGACTCTTTATCAACATCAACATCCCAGCCTGCACAGCATGTATCCGTACATTCTCCCGCTATACATTTAAAATTCTTATAATAATCTGGTGTAACTATCTTCATTTAAGCCTGCTCTGCCTTTCTTTTAGTGTACTTCTGCTTTATATATCCTAAGCTATTCATACAATTTAACCCTTTATATTTTCTAATATTCGTGTATTTTCTAAACCTGCTGTGTCTTTCTGCCTGTTATAAGTGAATATATTGAAGTTATTGTAAGCACAGCAAATACTGCCACTCCAATAAAAAATGTATAGAACATATAAGGATTATTCTGTAAAAACACTGCAGCTGACGATGTATACACATCATTGAGTGTCACGCTTACTCCAAGTATATTGGCATACTGTGGATATTTCACCATTGTAAGCATTGCAAAATAATACACAGCTATAAGCTCTGGCACACTGCATACAAGTGAAACAGCTATGCTTATTGTCCTTATAATAAATGTATTATTATTCACCAGCTTTCTTGCAAGCACGCTGAATACTACCGAAGCCACCATAAATACCATAAACATAACATAATCATCAACCATCGAAGCTACCCTGTTAAACATATCTTCTCCAGATATTCCCTTATAAGTAATCATCAGCACATAAAAATTATATATCGTCCTTATTCCCATAAAAAATGCACCAATAATAACAACCCTGAATATAATATTTATAATCTTATTATCATTATTCTTCATATAATTCCTCATCTTTCTTTAGTAATCACACTATCCTTATATTTTACATTATTTCTAATATAATTCAATATTTATAATTTTACTTTTTATCATTGAAATATGATACATAATCTGTGTATAATTATAACATTATAATTAAACGAAAGGATTAAAATGATGAACACTAAAAAGCTCTCAACATTCAAACGCCTTTTTATGCTCTCTGTTGTGCTTGTGTTAAGTCTTGCAAGTACCTTAACACTTACTGCCTGTGGCAGTAAAATTCCAGAGAACACTGTATTTTCAGTAGATGACCTTGCTGGAAAGTCAGTCGGCGTACAACTTGGAACTACAGGTGACATATATGTTTCCGATATGGAATCTGATGGTTCAGGAACTAAGGTTGAACGATACAATAAAGGAAATGATGCAATTCAGGCTCTTAAGCAGGGCAAAATTGATGCTGTTGTAATTGATGCACAGCCAGCTAAAGCATTTATTGCCGCTAACAATGAACTTATGATTCTTGATGAAGAATTTGTTACAGAAGAATATGCTATATGTCTTGCCAAGAACAATTCATCATTAACAGAAAAAGTCAATGAGGCGTTAAATGTCCTTATTGCCAACGGAACAGTTAATAAAATTATCAATAATTATATTGGTGAAAATGCCTCTAAAGAAGCATATGTACCTACAAGCTCAGGTTCTAACGGAACTCTTACTATTGCTGTTAACGCTTACTTTGAGCCTTATGAATATTACAGCAATGGCAAGGTGTGTGGTATTGATATCGATATTTCCAATGCAATAGCTGATTACCTTAATATGAAGATTGATGTTGAAGATATGGAATTTGATTCAATTATTACTGCTGTATCTTCTGGAAAAGCAGATTTTGGTATATCTGGTATTACTGTTACAGAAGAACGTCTTAAGAATATTGATTTCTCAATCCCTTACACAACTTCAAGCCAGGTTGTTATCGTAAGAAATAATGATATTAAAGCTTCTGGTTCTGGTTTTGCTGATAAATTCAAGAGCGATTTCATTGATGATGCAAGATACCAGTATCTTCTCACAGGTTTAAGAAATACTCTTATTATTGCAATATGTGCCGCACTTATCGGTATTGTAATAGGTTTCCTTATTGCAATCGTACGTTCTAACCACGATAAGACAGGTAAGATGAAGGTGCTTAACTTCCTCTGCAACATTTATCTCACAGTTATACGAGGAACACCTACAATGGTACAGCTGCTTATTATATACTATGTAATATTCAGCTCAGTACATATTAACAAGATTGTTGTTGCACTCCTTGCCTTTGGTATTAACTCTGGTGCTTATGTTGCCGAAATCTTCCGTTCAGGTATTATGTCAATTGACAACGGACAGTTTGAGGCTGCACGAAGCCTTGGTCTTAACTATAGACAGACTATGATTCAGGTAATACTTCCACAGGCATTTAAGAATGTGCTTCCAGCACTTGCCAATGAATTTATCGTACTCTTAAAAGAGACATCAATAAGTGGTTATATCGGTCTTAACGACCTTACCCGTGGCGGTGATATTATCCGAAGCATAACTTATGATCCAATGCTTCCACTTTTCGGTGTTGCACTTATATATCTTGTACTTGTTGTGATTCTTTCATCACTTGTAAAGAAACTTGAAAGGAGATTAAGAAGCAATGAACGACACTAATGTAATTCTTGAAGTAAAAAATCTTAAAAAGACATTTGGCGACCACGTTGTACTTAAGGACATTAATACAACTATTACCAAGGGCGAAGTTATTGCCATAATAGGTCCTTCCGGCTGTGGTAAATCTACATTTTTAAGATCACTTAATCTACTTGAAGTTCCTACTTCAGGACATATCATATATGAGGGCAATGACCTCACAGAAAAGGGTGTAAATGTTGATAAATTAAGACAGAGCATTGGAATGGTATTCCAGCATTTTAATCTCTTTCCTAATATGACAATCAAGAAAAATATCACTCTTGCACCTACACAGTTAGGACTTATGAGCAAAGAAGATGCTGACAAGAAAGCCTTAGAGCTTCTTGAACGTGTTGGCCTTTTAGACAAAGCTGACTCTTACCCTGATATGTTATCTGGTGGACAGAAGCAGCGAGTTGCAATAGCAAGAGCTCTTGCTATGAACCCGGAGATTATGTTATTTGATGAACCTACTTCTGCCCTTGACCCTGAGATGGTTGGTGAAGTACTTGCAATTATGAAAGAGCTTGCCGCAGATGGTATGACTATGATGGTAGTTACACACGAGATGGGCTTTGCAAGGGAAGTCGCTACACGCTGTATGTTCATCAATGAAGGTATGATTGAAGAGGACGAAGCTCCTAAGGAATTCTTTGACAACCCAAAGAGTGCACGACTTAAAGATTTCTTATCTAAAGTATTATAATAATATTATTCAAAAGCTTATTTTAATATTTTAAAAATTAAGCTATAATAAATAATAGTAATTAAGGCAGGTGTTAATTATCATATAATCTGATGTATAATTAACACTTGCTTTATTATTTAGTACCTGTACTAAAGATTAATAAATCACATCGAGGAGGAGCTATATGGAACAATTCAAAAAAGACCTGATTACAACAGGCCGTCCCAGCTTTATTCCAGCACTGATATTGGGAATAATTGCTATTATATCAGCAGTTACTGGATTTGCTTTTGAATTCAGCCGTTATGATAATTTCGACCCAACACAGAAAGGTCTTGCACAGCTTAACGCTATATATCTCATGGGACCATTCGCCGAGGAGACTACTAATGGAAAAGTAACTGCACGATATTATATTGCAGAGGACATCAATGGATATTTATGTGTGATAAGCACTAACAAGAATACTTGCGTACCTGTATATGGACAGGATTTTACTGATGGCAATGACATTTACTCTTTCACACCACAGACACTTAAAGGTAACAGGGTTAAAATATCTGAAAAGCTTGCTTCCTACCTAGTTAAATACTTCAAAGACTCAGGTCTTGGTATTACTACTTCTAACTACACTGATTACTTTGGAAGCTATTATCTTGATACTGATTACAACCGGCACCAGCTCTCTATTGTATTTTATATAGGTTCCGGCATATTGGCATTTGCAGCCATTATGTTATTCATATCAGGAAACCGTAATGGTGCATTTATCAGGAGGAAAATGGCACAGCTTGAAGCCGATGGTTCTCTCAACGCTTTATATGAGAACTTCGCTACTAATAAACATTTCTTCTCTAATAAGTTAAAACTCGCTGTATCACCTGATTACATTATTGACCTGAATCGTACCAACAATGGATTTAATGTTATTCCATTAGATACTATTACCAATGTATATGTATGCAATATAGCTGACGGCAGGCTTACTAGCACTAACTATATTGCCCTGGAGGTTGAATTCGGCAACAGAATAACTATTGCTCCTCACGAGGGTGAACTGACTGAATATAATTATGTAGTCAATAACATAAGACATTTTATTAAAGAACGACACAGGGAGGCAGATATATGATAGTTATTTACAGTTATGGTACAATATACAAAAAAGATGCTGATACTGGTGTTTTCCAGTGTCCTAACTGTGGACATATAACTCCACACGGCTTATACAGACGAATTAACCGTGTTTCTATATTCTATATACCTGTTATTAATATTAGGGGTAAAAGCGGCGAAACGTGTGAATATTGCGGATTTGTACGCCCACTAAATATAAGCGGTTACAGAAAGGCTAAGAAAGCTGCAAGACAATAATTAAGCAGATTATTGTTATACACTTGTCCATACTAATACGGCACCAGCAATGTGATATTAAATAAGTACTATTGTACCTGACCTATGTCTGTAGTGCTGTAGATTTAGATTATTGACACAATAAAAAACAGATGATTAATTATGTATCTATACAGCAGACCAGAACTAAATTCCGGTCTGTTACAAGAAAATCACATAATTAACCATCTGTTTTTTAAGACTGCATTTTCTTCTTTCCAATAATAAGAAGAACCACACCTGCTGCAATAAAGAATATTGATATAAACTGCGATGTTGAAAGAATACCTATCTCGCCCCTGTAATCATTTCTTAAGAACTCAATAAAAAATCTTCCAATTCCATATAAAATCATATATAAATAACCAATTCCACCGGCTGGAAGCACAAGCTTTCTGCCATCTTTCTTCCTTATTGTATAGCCTATAAAATGTGCCACCGCAATAAGTATTATCATATGAATTATATTAGCTCCTGCTGATATAAGCTGTGTTGGAATAAGCTTTACACCTGCTGGTGCCTGAGAACCTGCTGGGAATATCACGCCAAATGCACTGTCTGTCACACGTCCATAACAACAGCCTGCAAGATAACATCCTATTCTTCCAAAGCCCTGTGCTAATGCTATCTCCGGCATTATAAGATCAAAATACTCAAGGAAATTAATCTTCTTAATCTTACAATAAAGCATACTGCAAAGCACACCTGCTATAATTCCTCCATACACAACAAATCCTGATGAACCTAATACCTCTTTAGGATTTTTCATAAAGCTGTCAAATTCAACTATTATAAATAAAAGTTTTGCTCCTGCAAATCCTGTAAGTCCTGCGATTATCGCTATATCTATAACCGACTCGTCCTTAAGTCCAAGTTTCTTTGCCCTGTATTCACCAAGGAGCATAGCAAGGATAAATCCGAGTGCTATCATAAAGCCATAGCCGTGAACGGTCAGCCCGCCTATTTTAAACAAATCTGTCTTCATATATATCCTCTTTTCTTTAAATTCCAAACATCTTTATATTAATAATCATTTTTATATCAGAAGCGATCCACATTCCAAGCATTTCTATATTAACCATCATCTTTATATCAGAAGCTGCTCTACATTCCAAACATCTCTATGGATTTATCAAGTCTTTCCTTGAATTCTTCAAAGAATTTATCTGCTTCGTAACCTTTCATATAAAATGTTCTGAGATTGTACATATTAAGTATCTTAATCTGTTCCTCAGAAAGTCCTGCCAAGGCTCTCTGAACCTTCTTAATATAACTATGCCATTGTATCACATATGAATTATAACTTTCAATATTATCAATTCCTATCCACTTGCGTACTTTTATCTTAGTCAGATTATCTTTATTACATTCACCCTTCTGTAATATATAATAAAAATGCTCATCATCTTCCCAATATCTTCCTAATGGAAACATTCTGCATATGCCAGGTCTGTAATTATGTATTGTACATCTGTTATCAGCTCCAAGAAATGAACAGCCATTACTAACTGTCTGCATTTTAATATTAGGAAGTATACAGCCATCTACCATATTAAGCTCAATATTAGTATCCAGAAGCTGCTCAAATGTCTTTCCTGTGCCAATTCCAAGCCTGTAACAATCATAAGGATCAAGCACTATTGTTCTGCCCATTCCTATGCAGCATATCTTCTTACAGCCCTGACAAGAATTCGTATCTGTCTTTACCATATCATTTTCTCTATATAATCTTCCATCACTAATATCTTCCAATCCTACATCTCTTAACATTATGTCACGTCAGCACCTTTCCTGTTATTTAAAATTTCATCTATTAAATTAATATCTCACCTATTAAATTATAATCTCATCTAACAAATTATAATTTCATCTGTCAAATGTCTTTTTAGCCACTCAGACTTATTCATATTATACTTTAATATCGGATATGTGTCGATACTGCTTTTTCAGCTACACACGTCTTATTATGCTATTTTATTTTCTATTTAATTATTATATCTTCCTGTTGTATACTGCTTTGTGCACTTAATAATCTGAAAAAGCACGCAGAAATGACAAAAAATACCAAACTTCTTCAAAATACATATTACTTTTTTATAAAAATGTGATACAATATATCACTGTACGATAAACAGTAAACAATTGATGCAAGATGGGAGATAACAATGAAACACAAGATTATAACATTTGGTGAATTAATGCTCAGACTTTCACCTGACAACAATGAAAGATTTACACAGGCACATTCTTATGAAGCTGTATATGGCGGCGGCGAAGCTAATACTGCTGTATCCCTTGCTAATTTTAATGTTAATGTAAGCTATGTTACTAAGCTTCCAGAACATACTATTGGACAGAGTGCTATTAATTCTTTAAGACAGTATGGTGTCGGTGTTGAACATATAGTAAGAGGCGGCGAACAGATTGGAATATATTTCCTTGAGAAAAAGACGAGCCAGAGACCTACTAATGTTATATATAACAGAAAAGGTTCAGCATTTGCCCTTGCCAATGTAGATGACTTTGACTGGGATTCAATATTTGCTGATGCTACATGGTTTCATTTTTCAGGAATTACTCCAGCAATAAGTGATAATATGGCACAGATTACTCTTCTTGCCTGCAAGAAAGCTAAGGAAAGAGGAATTACAATAAGCTGTGACCTTAATTACAGAAGCAAGCTCTGGTCTAGTGAAAAGGCTAACAAAGTAATGAGCGAAATATGTAAGTATGTTGATATATGTATCGCTAATGAAGATGATGCAGTTGGAATATTCGGACTTGATGCCTCTAATTCAGATAAAGAAAAGAATTCTTACATTGCAGAAGAACTTATAAAAATGTTCCCTAACTTCAAGATGGTTGCATCTGTATGGAGAACAGAAACTTCAATAACAACATTCAAGCTCCAGTCAATGATATACACAGAAGGAAAGGCTTACTACAGCCAGGAATTCTTTATGAATATTCTTGATTATATTGGTGCTGGTGATGCTTATTGTGCTGGTATTATATATAGTCTTATCAATGACTTTGACCCACAGAAAGCTGTTGAATTCTCTAATGCCGCAAGCTGCTTAAAACATACTGTAAGCGGTGATTACAACCTCGTATCTGTAGACGAAGTTATGAAGCTTGCATTTGCCAAGGCTGGTAATGAGGTTTCCCGTTAATATTAATAAACAATAAATATATATGGGTGTCATTTTAAACTAATGCTCTACAGTATACAGATAATAATCTGTTATTATCTGTATATTACGTAATAGTCTATTGTGACACCCATTTTAAATTCTCTCTATATATTTATCTTTATATGGCAATAACTTACTATACCACTTAAACAGCCTGTGACTGTCACATCTTACTCTTTACAGTAACTACTATTAGCGATATAGCAGATATTTCTATCCTGATTATATTTCTGTCATCATCACACTTTATTCTTATCCACAGTTATTGCAGTCACTTATGTTGTTCCCTGAATTCGGACACACTGGCATATCTTCCTCACACGTTGGCTGACAGCCTGTTTCGCAATCTTGTTTTAATCTACCTTCGCATTTTGGAGGGCTTAAATCAAGAGGCTTGATTGCCAGATTCAAAAGATTGCCGCATACGAATTTCATCTCATTAGAATCTTCCTCTGCTACTATGCTTCCCTTAGGAGTTACAATCTTTCCAGCACTTGCAACCCTGTATCCAGCAAAATACAAGCTCTGTAATATGATTGAAAGACCTATTGTTATCTCATCATCGGTTGTATCAAGGTTAATTACTTTTGGAATTGCAGAAAGATTAAGTCCCTGCGTTATTGTGTTATTAGCCGCTGTAAATCCTGTATAATTAAGTGCCGCACTATACTGTGGTGTAGCCGCTGCATTATAATTGTAAGATATTCCATAAGGTGCAAATATTTCAAGCTCCACAGAAGTTGGATTGACATCTTCATCATAGGTAGCCGAAGTTGTTTCTGGTGGCAGATATACAGCTGTTGGATAAAGTGTTGCCACGAGCCTGCAATTCTCATCATACAGACTTACCGCAAATGTCACTGACAAGTTAGACAATATAACTGAATAGCAGTTCGGTCTTCCTGGTATCTGTGTTATAACTACATTTCCTGTGCCATATTCATAGGATACATCTATTACACTTGCAGTTGCATTTACAGCTGTAGGATAAGTTGCTGATATATCTGCACCTATTGGAAATTCAGCACAAAGGTTAATACCAATCTGGTCATATATCAATGGAGCATAAAGGCTAAGTTCACTCGGTGAACCGCATATCGGATTGGTACATACATCAAAACATCCATTAGGCATATTAGATACAAGATTACTTGCAATCTTTGTTGTACAGCATTTTTTCCTGCACTTACATTTTGCCATTTCAAATCCTTCCTTTAAGTATTCTTACTACATTATATGTTCTAAATACTTTGTTGCTACCATACATTTTAATAAGCTTCACATATCAGATCTACTGATGAACAGAGGGTAATATGTCAAATGTATATTCAGTTGGGAATAACCGCCAGTTAATTATCTATAATGCCGGTTCTAATATATTCTTACGTGTAGCCCATTTTGGTGGGCTTGACCGCCCTATCGTGCTTGCTGCAGACTACTTATGCGGTCTTACAGAGTGTATATATAATTCATCTCTTTATTATTCCTACATCAATCAGAATGGTTCACTTATCTTAAAAAATATTATGGATACCACTAATATATTGACTATAGACTGTAATTATGTACAGGAATATTCTAATCCTAAGCTTGCCATATGTAATAACACCCTGCTTCTTTTCTATCTTAAGCAAAATCCTGTATCTGATAAACCCAGCCTGCACTGTATAACACCTGATGACAATAATGCACTGCCTATCCCACTGCCTGATATTAAAAAGCCTGTGAATTCTTACAGTGTGCTTACATATAATAATTTTATTTTATTATGTGTTAATGAACACATATACAGAATTGAACAAATCGGACATTTCAAACAATTAGCTATATGCACTGCCGACAATAATAGTACTGATAATAACAACGCTGACAATATTAATTCAAATAATAATAATTCTAATAATAATTACATTGAACGTGAAAAATCCCTGACTGAAGATTTCAACAAAAAGATTGCCGCATGCCAGGCAAAAATAAATGAGCAGTCAGCCGTCATTGACAGCATAACCACCCAATATAATGAACTTATGGATATTGCCCGCCAGTACCGTGACGAAGCAATTAAATGGAGAAGTAAATTTATATAACTATTCCAATAATTAATTAGCGTAATGTACTTTTAAGAGGCTTAACCCCTTGGCTGGAGCTGTCGCTCCAGCTAAAGAACGATTCTTTGCCTCTAAAAGCTCTTGCATACTGTCTGCCTCTCTTTTACCAAAACCAACCTCTAATAATGTTCCTGATAATATTCTTACCATATATTGTAGAAATCCACTTCCGTGGAAGGTCATATTAAGATACGAACCCTTAAGCGATATATCAATTGAATATATCTCCCTGACTGTAGATTTCTTCATTTTTGGATTACCGCAGAAGCTTGCAAAATCATGAACTCCCACAAGATAAGAAGCTGCTTTCTTCATAGCCTCAACATCTGGCACATCACCTGTGATATGCACATATTTTCTATTAAATACAGGCTTCTTATCCCCAACATAACAGGTATAACAGTAAGTTTTCCCCACTGCATTATATCTGCTGTGGAAACGTTCTGAGGCTATCCTTACCTCCATTACACATATGTCCTCAGGCAGATATCTGTTCATATAATCACAGATTTCCCCTGGTGTCATAATTGTCTGCATATGTGCATTGGCTGCCATTCCTTTGGCGTGAACCCCTGCATCAGTTCTTCCTGCACCTATTACATCTATCTGCTCCCCTGTCATCTGTGACAGAACAGACTCTAACTTGCCTTGTATAGTCATATCTGTATTAGGCTGATGTTCCCAGCCATAATATCTGGTTCCATCATATGCTATTATCATCTTGTAATTATTCTTCACTTATTGCTTAACTCCATTCTTCTTACATATATCATTAAGACAGCACCCATCACAATGGGGCTTGGTTCTTGCACTGCACACTTCCCTGCCGTGTATTACAAATCTATGGCAAAGGTCACTTCCCTCTTCCGGCGGAACTATCTTCCATAATGCCATCTCAACCTTTTTAGGTTCTTTCTCATCTTTTACAAGTCCAATTCTGTTGCACAGCCTTATACAATGTGTATCTGTCACAATTGCCGGCTTTCCAAATACATCACCCATAATAAGGTTGGCACTTTTTCTTCCAACTCCGGGAAGCTTTAAAAGTTCCTCTAATGTATCTGGCACTTTATTGTTATACACCATATGAAGCATACGCATACAGCCGCTTATATCCTTTGCCTTGCTCTTTGATAAACCGCATGGACGAACTATTTTCTCTATGTCATCTACCTGTGCTGCCGCAAGTGCCTCTATTGATGGATACTTGTCAAATAACTGTGGCACAATAACATTCACTCTCGCATCTGTACACTGTGCTGCAAGCCTTACGCTTACCAGAAGCTTCCACGCATCATCATAATCAAGCGTACAGCCGGCATCAGGATATTCTGTTTTAAGTCGTTCTATAACTTCATAAGCAAGCTGCTTTTTAGTCATTTCTCTTCTTTCCCTTTCCTGCTGCTATGTAAAATACCAACAGTGCAAGAATGACAGCTACTGTCATCCATATACACACAACCTTAGTACCCTGTGGCTTAAACATATCATAATAACCCTTAAAATATATAACTAAATCAATAACCGGAAGAACATATACCATATAGCCTTTTAACCATTTAGGAAATGATATGCCTTTTCCCATATTAACTTCTGCCACGAAATTGTCATATCCCCAGCCGTTCTTTCTTGTACAGAAAAGCACGAATAAAAGACAACCAAGCGGAAGTATATTATATGAAACTATAAAATCTTCCAGATCCATTATAGTTGTACCAGCTCCAAGAGGCTGTACTCCCGACAAAACATTATATCCAAGAACTGCTGGCATAGAAAGTACTGCTATTACAAAAAGATTAACTAATGAAGCTCTCTTTCTGCTACAGTTAAATAAATCCATAGTCATTGCAATAATATTTTCATATACTGCTATTACTGTAGATAATGCCGCAAATGCCATAAATATAAAGAATAATACTTCCCATATAACCCCACCCGGCATCTGGTTGAATACATTAGGAAGTGTTATGAATAATAGCGATGGACCTGCACCTGGATTAATTCCATAGGCAAAACAGGCTGGTATAATGATAATTCCAGCTGTAAGTGCAACTACTGTATCAAGTATAACTACATTTATTGACTCTCCTGTAAGCTTGCAGTCTCTTGAAAGATAACTTCCGAATATCTCCATTGAACCTATACCAAGTCCAAGAGTAAAAAATGCGTGTGACATAGCTGCAAATACTACATTACCGATACCCTGCTCCTTCATCTTGGAAAAGTCTGGAACAAGATAGAACTTAAGTCCCTCCGAGCTTCCATCAAGCAGAAGGGAATTAACTGCCATTATTATCATAAGTGCAAATAATAATATCATCATTACCTTACTTATCTTCTCAACACCTTTCTGTAAGCCAAGTGAACATACAAGTATGCTTATTACAACAACTACAAGTGTCCAGAATATCATAACTGATGGTGTTGAGAGCATATTATTGAACTCCCCGCCTATCTGCTCTACATTCTTTCCTGAAAGCTGTCCTGTAAGACCGTATACAAAATAGTTTAACATCCAGCCGGCAACCATTGTATAGAACATCATTAAAAGATAATTACCCGCATAAGCTACCCAGCGGAAATAATGCCATCTTGTGCCCTCTGGCGACAACATTTTAAATGCACTTCCAAGACTCTTATTACTTCCTCGTCCAATTGCATACTCACATATAAGTATAGGAAGCCCAAGTCCAAGCAGACATAATAAATATATAACAATAAATGCTGCTCCTCCGTTCCTTCCACATATGTATGGGAACTTCCATACATTACCTAGTCCGACAGCACACCCCGCCGACACCAGTATAAAGCCTAATCTTGAAGCAAATTTTTCTCTCTTGTCATTCATTGTTATATATACCTTTCTTTTATTATTAAACAGACACATTATTTTAATGCCTGCTTTAACCTGTAATTACCAAACTTACATATTTAATATGTTACTCCCAGTAACCTAATTCTACACCCTTGGCATATATTGCAATACCTTTTGAATAATAACCATATGAATTAAAATGTGTCCAGTCATATCTTAACTGTTTAGATATTCTTCCTCGCCTGAACCCCTTATAATCACCTACTGTTGGTCTTAAGCCTACATCAGTAAGTCCATTTTCTATAAGATAAGTTCTCATATTAATAAAATGTTCACCATATGCTTCTCTTAATGTCGCTTCCCACGCTGTATCACCAACTCCTATATAAGTTCCGTCCTCATTACGGATTCCCTGAGTTGTATCTGCTATTGATGTTCCTGGATCATCTGTATCACCAACTATTATATAATAATCACAGCCCGAATTCTGTATCATAGCATCATACTGGCTTATAAGCTGTCTGTAATTGTCCCAGCCGCCATTACTTCCTATCTCAAGTATAAGAATATCATTCTTTCTTTCATAAGAAGCCTTGGTATATACCTGTGTGTCCGCATATACGGTTGTAAAAGCATCATAGTTCACTTCTTCATCTGAATAACGGCATATATGAAGTCCCTCTTCTTCTGTGCCTGTTATTTTGAACATTTCATCATTGATGTATACAATATCTGACTCCTGTGGCTCTGTATATCCATATGCACTGAAATCAGCCATATATACTTCCCCGCCATTCTCATCGACAATTGTAACATCTACACTGTCATCATATCCAACCTCAAATGTATCCCTGACATACATCTTTATGCCTCCCTGACGAAGCGCAATCTCATATGATGTCTCACCTGATACGCCAAGATTATATACCTTGATTCCAGTAAGATATTGTAATGTATCAGGACTTGTCCAGCCTGATATATCAAAAGGCTCATCATCTCCAAATACTATATAAGCCTCGCCAGCACCCATTCCAAACATCATCGAATCACCCCAGCACGATATTGTTCTTGGAACTCCATCATATGGGATAACATCTGAGTTAAGTGTTCTTTCAGGCAGCTCATAAGCCTCTGCATCCTCATCAGGATACTCCTCTTCAATATCCTGATTATGATTACTTTTCTTATTATCAATGTGCTGTTTAGCAGCCGCAACAACTGATATCATTAGAATAAGTATCAGCGTTACAGCTATAAATCTTAATAAATTCCTATACTTTTTCTTTAATCTCATTCAATTATCCACTTTCGTTATTATTATGTCCTAAATATATTCCCCCATACTAAATAACAATTTATAATACGAAAATTGTGAATTAATGCTTATACATTTTCTTAATATTATTCAGAATAATTCTTGCTTACATAATTACCAATCTCAATGCGGTCTTCCGGCATACGGCATCCAACAATATGGCTTCCGTCATTGTCAGTACTTCTTATAATTGTACCTTCAAGAACCCTGCCCTGCTCAACTGGAAAATCTGGTACTTTTACAATTATATTCTCACCCTTACAATCTGCGAATTCTGTTTCTCTTGTCTGGAAAGCAAATCCGTTAGCACTTATATTTACCATAGTACCCTCATATACATCTGCTCCGCCCTTGAATGTAACTGTACATTTATTATTAACAGGCATTCTTACATACTTTCTTCTGTTGACAATGCTTGGAAGTGAAGCTACTGTGAGCCTGCATACATCACTGCCATACTGTGTGGCGGGTGCTGCTGACACAGCAGACCAGTGATAAAGTACATTTGCCGCTACAATATCAAGTTCGTATTTCAATGAGGTATTCTTATAATCTACATCTTTGTTCTTGAAACGTACATATAATACCCCATCTTCCTGTTCAACTATCTCACCATGGCTTTCTGTATCAGCTGGCTTTCCTGATATAATCTGTCTTATGGTACAATACATACCCTGCTTGATATCCTGAACACCCATAAATCCGCCAACTCCAAGCTTTTCCATCATTGCGCCAACAACATTTTCTATCTTATCAACATTGCGGGCTGACTCTTCGTATTTGCTAAGCATTATCTTAGTGCTTTCATCTGCGTTGCCTATGCAATCAGTAATGTCTTTCATAACATTTTCAATCTCGTGCATATTGTCAACCATATTACGGTTAGAGCTTTCAACCTCCTGCATTGCTGAATCTACGACACCAATGTGTTCACCTATCTGTGTAGAATCCTTAGCTATCCCTGACACACTGTCATTAACCTGTACAACCTTGGTCTGTGTTGTCTGTATAAGCTCAAGTATTGTTGTTATTGACTTTAACATTCTGTTAGATGTATCTTCCAGATGTCCTAATGCTGTCATAATTCTATCTGATGATTCTTCTGTTTCTGTACTTAAATTTCTTATCTCATCTGCTACAACAGCAAAGCCCTTTCCTGCTTCACCAGCTCTTGCCGCCTCAATTGAAGCATTAAGTGCTAACAGGTTAGTCTGTGAGTTAATCTCTCCGATTGTACCTGTCTCTGTCTTAACTTTACTGAATTCCTGCTGGAATTCTCTTAATATATTATCTACTTCACCTGACAATTCAGCCATAGTCTTAGTACTTTCAACTACATCTGCAAGCTCCTTGGAACTTATATCTGTATGTTCAACTGACTCACTGACAAGCTGGACAACTTCATTAATAAGTGCGGCTACATTTTCTACCTGATTATTAATCTGAGTAGTCATCTGTGTTGAAGAATTAGTCTTATCGTGAAGTATATCATTATTGTGTGAAAGCTCATTCATACTTGATACAACGAAATTAGCTCCCTGCTTGTTCTCTTCTTCAAGCTCTCTTACAACTGTAATTCCGTCAACTATCATATTACTGGAGTCTTTAACCTGCTCAACTGTCTTAATAACTCTGTCAAGGTCAGCCTTAATTGAATCTGTAAGTGCTCCGTCTGAAAGATTAAGATGATTAATTGATAATACATAACATACATAGCAAAGGATTATACACGATATCTGTAATGAATAATTATCAATATCTGCCAACGCATTCATACCTGACATAAATTTAATAATTGTACTTAATATAACTATGGCAACATTACCAATTCCACAGCTCACTATGAACTTTCTGTCCTTGAACAGAATAGTCATGCTTGCTACTGGAAATATATATGCAAATGTAAGCAGTGATGTGCTTGTACATACTATATATCCATAAAACAAACCATATCCAACACCTAATATATGCTTGTATCCATCAGCCGATTTCCCTTTTATCTTAGTATATATAACACCAATTATATATGGGACCCATCCTATAATAAGAAATGGAATTATAAACTTCCTATCATATGTACCTTTAGTCATATTTGACAAATATTGCATTGTAAGCAGGATATTTAATACAAGCCATATATTTCCTGCTTTAGTATTAGCTCTGGCTTTGAATTTCTCAGCATCATATCCCATATTATATCCTCCGTTCTTTCGTTACGTAACACTATGTATAGTATATATCTTTACGCATAATTATTCAAGAAAAACGTATTTTACTGTCGAATTCTGCACCATATTTTAAAAAAAATCAGCTATAGGGTAACATAACTTTCCCTATAGCTGACTTTTATCTTTATTCTATCGTAAGTTTACATATTAATATTCTCACTATTACATATGCGTCTATTATCTTACTTACATACTTTCGTATGTTTCTGTACCTGAAATATTACTATAATACTATATTACCATAATATTAAGCTTCTGATGCTTCGCCATCCTCATCAGTATCAGTATCAGTCTCGGCATATGTCTGCTCTGTTACGCTTACAATAACCTTCTCTAATACATCAGGTGATATTGATACATCTTTGTCCTTAGCAATATCAAGGTCTCCTACCTTAATACTGTCGCCTGGCTTAAGTTCTCCTATATCAACGCTTACCTTTTCAACAAGCGCTGATTTAGCTGCCTTATAAGGAATTTCCTCCATATGCTGTTCAACAACACCCTGTACCTTGTCATGATTAACTAATACTATCTCTGCAACTGAGTGAACCTTTTCTCCTTCTGTAAGCACCTGGAAATCAATCTCTAATGTCTGTCTCTTGATTGGGTCGTAATCAACTTCCTTTACAAGAACATCATAATCTGTTGTATCGATTGTAAGCTTTGCCTCACTACCTTTGTTGCAGACTGATAAGAAACGCTCTGCTTCTTTCTTCTCAATCTTTACCGGTATTGATTCTGCAAGGCTTCTTCCAAATACATTGCCAGTTACATAACCTTCCCTTCTTAATTTCTTTGCCTTGTCATCCATGCTTCTTTTTTCAGCTTTTAAAGTATTCATTTATCTTTTCCTCCAAAAATCTGATTTGCTTAGCAAGCCTTCAACAAAGAGGTTCTGTTAAGTTTATCTATTCTTTATTACGATTTGTATTATAGTCCTTTGCAATTAAACAGATTAACCAAATTTTCAAGTTTTTTTTGTGCAATTATTACACATTTTTATTATAACATTTTAACATAATCGCTTTACATATTCAGATTTTAAATTATTTTATTACAAACATTGCGTGCCGGTATACCGATTTTATATTTATTTTATTGATTTTAATATAATAATCGTCTATTATATATCAGTAAATTGTATTTTTTATGTTTTTTTATAAATTTATTTTAAAAGTCCATTTATAAATTTATTATCGTAACTTTTCATTCAGGCATTTATACAACGGAGGAATCTATGCAGCTTATGTCATCATTGCAGCTTGAGGCTTATAATTACATTAAGAATTTAATTCTTACTCACCAGCTCGATGTCAACACACTTTACTCAGAAACTAAATTATCCAAAGAACTCGGCATATCAAGAACACCTATGAGAGAGGCTCTGCAATGCTTAAGCCAGGATGGTTATATCACAGTTATCCCAAGCAAAGGCTTTCGCATAAGACAGTTAAGCCAGAAAGATATGAGGGAAACTATCCAGATAAGATGTGCTATTGAAGGATTTTGTACACAATGCCTGGCTAAAGAATATCAGACTGCTAAAGGTCAGAATACAATACAGAAGCTTGGTGAAATTCTCAAACACCAGAAAGAATCACTTGCTCTTAATGATAACTACGAAAGCTTTATTAATTACGACCATAAGTTTCACCTGCTCTTAGTTAATTACATTGAGAATGAGGAGATTAATCATATGTTCCAAAAGCTTATGTATCTTATCCGACTTACAACACAGTCGGCACTTGAGGTTGAAGGCCGTATTAATGGAACAATAGATGAACATTCTGAATACTTTGAGAACCTGAAAACCGGCAATGGCAATGAGGCATACAGAATCCTTATTGATCATCTTATGATGCCTCTTAATATTGTCAGGACAGAACTTTAATTTATGGAGAATATAGTCAAACAAAACCGCTTGTAACTAATGCTTACCATTAATTACAAGCGGTCTTTTTATATACCAATAAAATATTTAATTAAATTGACAATCGTCTGTTATATCCAGAATTATTAATTATAACTGAGGACCAGCAGCTACTAAAGCCTTACCAGCTTCGTTGCCTGTATACTTAACAAAGTTCTTGTTAAATCTTTCTGCAAGATCCTTAGCCTTTGTTTCCCACTCAGAAGCATCAGCGTATGTGTCTCTAGGATCAAGGATACCTGAATCAACACCTGGAAGTTCTGTAGGTACTTCAAAGTTGAACATAGGAAGTGTCTTTGTAGGAGCTGTCTTAATAGCACCTGAAAGGATAGCATCGATGATACCACGAGTATCCTTAATAGAAATTCTCTTACCTGTTCCATTCCAGCCTGTGTTAACTAAGTAAGCCTTAGCTCCGCTCTTTTCCATCTTCTTAACAAGCTCAGCAGCATACTTTGTAGGATGAAGCTCAAGGAATGCCTGTCCGAAGCAAGCTGAGAATGTAGGTGTAGGCTCTGTGATACCTCTTTCTGTACCAGCAAGCTTAGCAGTAAATCCTGAAAGGAAGTAGTACTGTGTCTGCTCTGGAGTAAGAATAGATACTGGAGGAAGTACACCAAATGCATCAGCTGAAAGGAAGATAACATTCTTAGCAGCTGGAGCTGAAGATATAGGTCTTACAATATTCTTAATATGGTTAATTGGATAAGATACACGAGTATTCTCTGTTACGCTCTTATCAGCAAAGTCAATCTTACCATTCTCATCAAGAGTAACGTTCTCAAGAAGAGCATTTCTCTTAATAGCATTGTAGATATCTGGCTCTGATTCCTTATCAAGGTTGATAACCTTAGCGTAGCATCCACCTTCAAAGTTGAATACGCCATTGTCATCCCAGCCGTGTTCATCATCACCGATAAGAAGTCTCTTAGGATCTGTAGAAAGTGTTGTCTTACCTGTTCCTGAAAGACCGAAGAAGATAGCTGTGTTCTCACCATTCTTATCTGTGTTAGCTGAGCAGTGCATTGAAGCTATTCCCTTAAGTGGAAGGTAGTAGTTCATCATAGAGAACATACCCTTCTTCATTTCTCCACCATACCATGTGTTGATGATTACCTGCTCGTGGCTTGTGATGTTGAATGCTACACATGTCTCTGAGTTAAGACCTAATTCTGCGTAATTCTCAACCTTAGCCTTAGAAGCGTTATATACTACGAAATCTGGCTCGAAGTTTTCAAGTTCTTCTGCTGTTGGCTTAATGAACATGTTAGTTACGAAATGTGCCTGCCATGCTACTTCTACGATAAAACGAACAGCCATTCTTGTATCCTTGTTAGCACCACAGAACGCATCTACTACGAAAAGTCTCTTGTTGCAGAGTTCTTTCTTAGCAATATCCTTAACCTTAGCCCATACATCTTCTGACATTGGGTGGTTATCATTCTTGTACTCATCTGAAGTCCACCATACTGTGTCCTTAGAATTCTCATCTACTACAATGTACTTATCCTTAGGAGAACGACCTGTATAGATACCTGTCATAACATCAACAGCACCAAGTTCGCTTTCCTTTCCTACTTCGTAACCTTCGTTAGAAGCCTTTGTTTCTTCTTCGAATAATAATTCATAAGAAGGATTGTGAATAATCTCTGTAGCGCCTGTAATACCATACTTGCTTAAATCAACGTTTGCCATTTTACATTAAACCTCTTTTCTTAAATTGTAGCACCAATAGGGCTTGTATGCCCTTTGGCAGATTACAGAAAATGGATTTAACCAAATTCTTCTGTTAGTATACATAATCAGCCTGCAAAAAGCAACCTTTTAATTGTTAAGTTTTTAACTTTTTATATCAATAATTCCTAATATTTATGTTAAATTCCAATTAAATATCATTACTATTTTACATATAACCGTATTTATACACATATGTGTATTATTATCTATATCTATATTCTTACACATAACCGTATTTCCCGCGGTTTATTATTATGAAAATAAGGCTCACAAGCAATGCCAGAAGTTCTGCTGCTATAACCGCCATCCATATTCCATTAATTCCAATTATAAGCGGAAGTATCATAATCATCGCTATCTGGAATACGAACATTCTAAGAAATGATACTGCCGCCGATACCGCACCATTATTAAGTGCAGTAAAGAATGACGAAGTAAATATATTAAGTCCGTTAAAAAGGTATGCAACCGAATATATTCTTATAGCAAGCGTTGTAAGCTCAAGCAGTTCATTATCATAGCTTACAAATATTCCTGCAAGATATTTTGCAAGCACCTCAGCAAGTCCTGTCATAACTAAAGATGCCACAATAATAAGTACTATGCTTTTCCTGAACAGATTTTTAAGTTCTTTTTTATTGCCTGAACCATAATGATAGCTTATTACCGGTGCTGAACCTACCGCATAACCAAGATATGTTCCTGAGAATATAAATCCAACGTACATAATTATTCCGTATGCAACAACACCATTTGTGCCTATATACTTCATAAGCTGTATATTATAGAGCATATTTACAAGTGACATCGACATATTAGTAACCATCTCTGATGAGCCGTTAATGCAGGTCTTTATTATTATATCTTTGTTAAAGCGGGCTTTTTGCAATTTAAGCACATCACTTTTATCACTAAGGAAATATATTATCGGTATTACCGAACCAACTATCTGGCTTATTCCTGTTGCAAGTGCCGCACCAAATACGCCAAGCTTTAATACATATATGAACAGGAAATCTAAAAACATATTAGTAAATCCTGCAAGCAGTGAAACTACAAGTCCAAGCTTTGGCTTTTCAGCCACAACAAGAAAGCTTTGGAAAGCATTTTGCAGGAATAATGCTGTAAGCATAACAAGCAGTGTTCTTCCGTATATTACACAATCATCAGCGATACTCCCCCTTGCACCAAGTGCCGCAGCTATAGGACGTATAAATATAATTCCGATTGCTGACAGTGCAACACCTGATACTATGCAAAGGTATATAAGCATAGAAAAATATTCTCTTGCCTTTTCTTTCTTGCCCTCTCCAAGTGTCTTTGATACGATGGCACTTCCTCCCGTACCAATCATAAATCCAACCGAGCCAAGTATCATTACAACCGGCATTATAAGATTAACTGCTGCAAATGCATCACTTCCTACGAAGTTGGATACAAATACTCCATCGACAACACCATATATTGATGTAAATATCATCATAATAATTGTCGGTAATGTAAATTTAATTAGCTTACCATATGAAAAATGGTCTGATAATTTTATCTTCACTTTAATTCTCCCTGATGTTCTCTAATTCTTTATACTCTCAATAAGGCTCTCAAGCTTTTTCATATGCTTATACGTTATCTCAAACATAGCCTCAATCTCCCTGTTGTCCAATTGTTCAAACGACTGCTTCTCTGCCTCTATTACAGGTTTAATAATCTTTTCCGCTAACAGTTGCCCTTCTTTGGTAAAATGTATCTGTTTCTCTTTCTTATTATCCTTAGACGGCTCTAATATTATAAGTCCATTTTTTTCCATAGTCTTAAGTGAGGAATTAACTGTCTGTGCACTGTAGAACCATTCCTCACATATATTCTTCTGTGTTATTCCCTCACCATAATAATACACAGAATACATTATCCAGAAAGCTGTATCTGATATGCCATTCTTCGCCGCATAATCGTGGTATATAACATTAGTTTCTTTATACACCTGATTAAACATCTGAAGATTTTTTGATATATTTTTCACTCTAACTCCTTCTTAAATTATATTTGCTATCTACTTACTTTTATTTTTTAATTATCCATTTTATCCATTCCCGCAGTTCATTCCGAAATCGGATTATAGTATATTACTCCGATTTCGGAATAAAATCAAGTTGTCAGCTTACTCCCAATACGTAAGGTTCCCACCATACATCAAGTTCCCAGCTTAACCCCTGTAATTTCGCATAAATTTCAATTTCTGCTATATTAATAAAGCTATAATCATACCATTATAAAAAAGACTTTTTAATTATTAACAGCCATATAACTTCACACGGCTGCGTTAATAATTAAAAAGTCTTATTAAACTTACTAATATTACCAATGCTTATGCATTATTATTTATTTTATACTTAATGCCATACTTCTCCTCAAAATCCCCGACAGTAACCGGCTTTGAGAAGTAATAACCCTGAAACCAGTCACAATTCATCTTGGCAAGCATAGAAAGCTGGTCAACATTCTCAACACCCTCCGTTATTACATCCATTCCTATATCGTGTGAAAGACTTATAATCGACCTTAATATCTGCTCTCCACGCTCCTCGTGGCTTGACTTCTTAAGGAATACCCTGTCTATCTTGATAACATCAGCACACACATCTTTAAGGAAATTAAAAGAAGAATATCCGCTTCCAAAATCATCTATCTCTATTATAAAGCCCTCATTGTGAAGTCTTTCTATAGTCTTATGTGCCGCCTGCTTATCCTCTGATAACGCTGTTTCTGTTATCTCAATGTGAAGCTTATCTGTATCTATACCATACTCACTTACAAGATTTTTGAAAGTCTGGTATACATCAATATGATAGAAATCCTTTGCTGATATATTAACAGATATATAATAATTATAACCAGAGTCTTTCCATGTCTTAAGCTGCTTGGCAGCTTCCTCCCATATGTAGTTATCCAGCCTGTATATAAGTCCTGCATCTTCAAAGCACTCTATAAATGCACCTGGCATAATAAGTCCCATATTAGGATGATTCCATCTTATAAGTGCCTCTGCTCCAAGCATATTGCCATCCTTATCCGTCTGTGGCTGTAAATACATACAGAACTGGTTCTCATTAAGTGCTGTCTCGAACTCACCTATAAGCTGCTGTTTAAATATGTCATTCCTATATGAATTCTCATCATAATAAAGAATATAATTGCTCATATTACCTTTACTCTTCATAATCACAAGAGATACCTTGTCTACCATCTGTCTTATCGTTTCATTGACATCTTTTATATAATATACTCCAAGATATATATGAAGCTTGAAATTCTTGTTGGAATACCTGTCACTAAGCAGCTTTATCATATCAGAAAATTCTTCCTCAGACAAATACTCCTTAGGAATAACCATAGCAATTATGTCACCATTAAGTCTTCCAAGAACTGAATTACCTTTCATCTTCTGCCTGATAATATTAACTTCATCTATTAATATCTTATCTGCAATATTCTCACCATATATTTCATTAATAAGCTTAAAACTCTTAATATCTGATAATATAAGACAATACTCGGTATCAGTATGCTCCTTTATGAGCTTCTGTGCATTCTTGTAAAACCCATACCTGTTATACGCCTTGGTAAGTGAATCGTAATTAAGCCTGTATTCAAGCTTGGCATATACAGCGGCATTCTCTCTTGTAGTACCAAGATAACTCCCCAGTGCCGCAAGCAGTCTGATTACGTCCTTTGCATCCCTTATATTAGGATTATCAACACCTATAAACCCTTTTAATGTATTGCTTAATATTATTGGAAACACTATAAGTGTATTTATATTCTGAGGCTTTAATATTTCATATTCAACAGGCATAGTCTCTTTTACATTTTCCAAATCTTCAATAAATATACTCTCACCACTTGAAAGCTTTGATATCCAATACGGCATATCCTCTGCTCTCAAATTCTGAAGTTCATTAATCTGTGGTTCAATACCTTCATTACACCACTCATATGTGTTATAATAAAAACCATCTTTTTCATCAACTATATATGCTCTGTCAGCTTTCGTAAAATGTCCGATTTTTTCAAGAAGATTATTTATCGCCACCTGACATTCCTGTACATTTCTTACCTTTCCAAGCTCTGCCATCTGTGTAAGAATAAAATGTTCTGCCTCAAGCTCTGACTTTAATATTTGATTTTCGTATTGCAAACTTCCATTTTCCATATATTACCCCATTAATTATCAGCTAGTATATTCTTACAAAGTTAATCAACTGCCAGCTTAACAACCTGTTAATTCACAGCCAGCCTGATACCTTCTTCAAGTCTTTTAAGTCCGTCCATAAGCACTACCTTAGGACACGCAATATTTAATCTTAAAAATTGATTTCCATTACCGCCATACACATTGCCTGCTGACAGATATAACCCTGTCCTGTTTCTTATATATGCCGCTAATTCACTGCTATTATCAGTAATTGCTGAACAATCCAGCCATAAAAGATATGTTGCCTCTGATTGCACAACCTTTATTGATGTAATATTGTCATTGACATACTCGTTAACTATTCTTTTATTATTATAAATGTAACCTCTCAATTCATCAAGCCATTTATCACCATAATTATAAGCTGCTTCTGCTGCCCATACCGCAAATGCGTTAGGCTCTGCAACCTCATCAGTATTAAGTGCTCTCCACACCTTATGCCTTAAATTCTTATGTGGCACAATGACAGCTGCTGTCTGTAGTCCTGCAATATTAAATGTCTTAGTAGGTGCAACACAGGTTATGCTTATATCCCTGCATACATCTGATACAGAAGCAAATGGAATATATTCCTTTCCGGGGTCAGTAAGATCACAGTGAATTTCATCAGATACCACTGTTACATAATACCTTGCACACAGCTCCCCTATCCTTGATAAATCTTCCCTGCTCCATATCTTTCCTGATGGATTTTGTGGATTGCATAATATCATAAGACTTGTCTGTGGATCAGACAGCTTATTCTTTAGGTCTTCCCAGTCAATGCTATATTCACCATTCTCATACTTTAATGGGTTCTCAAGAACCCTTCTTCCATTATTGATTATCGAATTAAAAAATATATTATAAACAGGTGTCTGTATAACAACATTCTCGTTAGGTGTTGTAAGCTTTCTTACTATGCTTGACACTGCTGGTATAACTCCTGTGCTAAACACAATCCAGTCTTTATCAATGTCCCAGTTATGTCTTCTTGACCACCAGCTGGCTACAGCCTCATTCCAGCTTTCCGGTATTATTGAATATCCAAATACTCCGTGTGCTGCTCTCTTATTAACAGCCTCAATTATCTCTGGTGCTGTCTTAAAATCCATATCTGCAACCCACATAGGAAGCTCATTTTCTGCAACATCCCATTTCAAGGACTGTGTATTAGTTCTATCTATTGGTGTATCAAAATCATACTTATCAGTACATTCCATCGCCTTATCTCTCCATCACTATTATTCTGACATACTCTATCTATTCTGCCATCTTACTTCACCCTTAGTAATAATTGGATATCTTATAAGCTCTGTTCCGTCCAGATTTTCCTTGTGCATATCTACTGCTGTTATCTGATGATTATCATATGTTGTGTAATAATATATTCCCTTTGCCGCATTACAGCAGGATGTATAAATAGTAATCTCATACTTTCCGTCAGACACCTCACAACAGCCTCTCTGCTGTTCTACCGAACCTAGTATATGAAAGAACTGGCTTACACTTTCTTCCTCTGTATCACTTGACATTGCGTTAAGCTTGGTAAATGCTACTCTTACAAAACGTGACTGGCTTGATAAATCTCCCGGAAGTCCCATAGCTCCCATTCCACGGCTGTAAGCATTTAACTTAAGCTTGTCTGCAAATGTATTATCTGGCTGTCTGCTTGAAAGCCCTGCATAATTATTAAGTGCAAACATCTGCATATCAAATGGAGGATTGTTAGTAAGCACTCCGACCGGATTGTCATATATATGAAGTCCGTCTTTCATCGACTCAACTGTGATTGCTTCATCTTTATCTGCAATTATCCAGTGAAGCTGTGCCGCTGGAAGCTGGCTGCCGAATGGTGTTCCTGTAAGATTAATTCCATCAAGCTTAGCTCTAGCTTCGCTGACTGTCGCACACTGGCTTAATATCCAAGGTATGAACTCAAACTGTGCTACATCCTTCTCACCACATACTGATGCCTTATATGCCGCATTGCCAACAAAATTAAGTCCAGCCATTCCAAGACCTTTTTCATTAACTGCATCATAATAAAGTGGGTATCCTTCTGACACAAATGCCATACCAATTATTGCATAATGGCTTTTAAGCTGTCCTATATGCCTGAAATCAAATATATAATTCCTTGGTGTAACTGTTATCTCTTCACCATATGAGAACTCATAATCAAGAGTTCTTCCAAAATAGAAATCTTTAGTCTTATAAGTAACTGCTGTACACATATATTAAGCCTCCTCTTTTATTCGCAATTTATATATTTTATTGTATACCAATTATATTATCTTCACTCTCCATATAATTACAATTAATATTTTTATATAATATTGTAAATTGTATTTTTAATTATACAACCATTATTCTTCAAAATAAAGCAATTATACAAATCCAATAATTAAATTTACATAAACCATATTATTGACTTTACCTCAAATCTGTAATGATGACATGCTGTTTCATAAGATACCTTATATGTCTGATTACATTTAATGATGATGTGTCGCCTTTTTATAGATTATATACGATATAAATGCAGTTACCAACTCAGTAACTCCAAATGACCACCACACTCCATTAACCTCATATATCCTTGAAAGAATAAATGCAACTGGAATTATAATAACTGCATATCTGAATACTGATATTACAAGTGATGGAAGTCCTTTTCCCAATCCTTCCAGTGCACCAGAGGCTGTTACAGATACTGACGATACGATAAAGCCTGCACTGATTATTCTAAGTGCCTTGGCACCGGCACTAATTGTATTTGCATTAGTTGTGAATAAGCCTATAAGCTTATCTGGTATTTCAAGGCATATAGCTGTTCCAGCACACATAATTATTAATACTATTATTGTGGCTGTCGAATATATTTTCTTAACCCTCTTATGCTCTCCTGCACCATAATTATATCCGATTAATGGTCTCATTCCCTGAACAACTCCATTGGCAGGCAGATAAAGAAATGTCTGTAACTTGTAATATACACCAAGCACGAATACATATGTCTGTGAAAATGCTGCTAGTATTACATTAAGTGCTGATATTAACAGTGAAGGAAGTGCCATATTAAGACTGGCTGGTATGCCGACCGAATACATTTTCAGACATAATGTTTTCTCTGGCTTCATACATTTTCTTGTAAAACGAACTGGCATAGGTCGTAGTATATATATGATAACATACACAAGAAGGCTTACTGTCTGTCCTATTCCTGTGGCAATTGCCGCTCCTCTTATTCCAAGATCAGGGAATATTCCTACTCCGAATATAAGCATCGGGTCAAGCAGGATATTAGTTATACAGCCACCAAGCATTGCCGTCATTGATGCTGTCATTCTTCCAACTGCCTGAAATGTCTTTTCAAACACCAGCTGCCATGCAAGTATTGTTGAAAATGCAAATGCTATATATGAGTATTGAAGTCCTAATTCTACAATACTGCTGTCATTAGTAAACATACAAAGGAATGGCTTTATAAGCATAATACATCCTGCTGTCATTACTATTCCGTGTATTGTCGCAAGTAATATCCCCTGACTTGCGGCTTTGTCTGCCTGTACCTTATCCTGTGCACCCATATAAAATGATATTACTGAATTTATTCCTATTCCAAAACCTATCATTACCGAATTAATAAAGTTCTGCATTGGAAACACAAGCGATATAGCAGTCATCGCGTCTTCGCTTATCTGTGCTACGAAGAAGCTGTCTACAATGTTGTAGAGTGAATTTACAAGCATTGATATAACCATTGGAAGTGCCATAGTTATCAGAAGTTTTAATACGTTTTCTTTCTTCATATAAGTCTGATCCATACTTATCTCCTTATCTTATTGGGGTAAATCCCCTATTTCATAAAAATGAATGTGCTAAACACATTCCTGTGCCGAGTGCGGTCGCCTGCGACCAATTACATCTTCGCACGAATGTGCATTATTGGCACATAGTGCCTTTTGTGCAATAAGGAATTACGATAGAATTCCCTATTACACAAAAATAGCCACATAGCTGTGATTAACAGCTATGTGGCGAAAAATAGATTCAACTAGAAAAATCCACATATATTTTATAAATTAATTGTAGCTGACAGCCTTTGTTATTATCATACTCAAGGCTATGGTATTATAACATTATGTATTTTTAAATGTCAAACCACTTTAATATGTTTCTTGCAAGTTCTTTATGTCCCTGTTCGCTTAGGTGTTCCCTGTCTATTTCGCTTGGCTGTGCTGCATCTGAGGCTGATAAGAAATCTATTGATTCTTTTTCTGCAATTTTGCTGTATACACCTGCAAGCTTCTTAGATACTTCAACAGAAGCTTCTGAGAACTCAGGGTCGTAGTCCTGCTCCCACACACCTTTTCCAAGATGTATCGGTGATACAAGAAGTATTCTGCTGTGTGGAAGGCAGCTCTTTACCTGATTAATTAATCTCTCCACACCCTGTCCGATAACTTCTGCCGAAGCGTTGTATACTGTCTTGCAGTCATTAGTTCCTAACATTATAATCACATCTGTTACTGGATTGTGCGACTCTAATATTGTTGGAAGGAGTTTGAATGAATTGCGGCCATCTCTTAATGGGTCGTCAAATACTGTTGTTCTTCCGCACAATCCTTCCTCTATCACACGATATTCATTATTAAAATGTCTGTTAAGTTCATTATCTAAAATACTTGTCCATCTTACGCCCCAAGGGTAACGCTGGTTAGTCTTAGGGATAAGTCCCCAGGTGTTGGAATCTCCAAAACATAGTATCTGCTTCATATGGTATGCCTCCAATATTATATAAATTTATTGCTTTTGAATTGCATTACACTTTCAAATTGCATTACAGTGGTGCTCTAATTCAATGTTATGACAACGGACATTAGAAAAGCATTGTTATATAGTGAGGCGTGCTGGATTGTTATAAGCAACAAAGACACGTTTGCACTAAGTGTCGCTCGCAGCGGTACTAAAGTGCTAAAGAACAGCACTTAAGGACCGGCGGCTCCCCATTGTCTTTTTATGCTTATATCAATCCAGCACTTGACGGTAGGGTTGCGATGGCTTTTCTAATTGGGCGTTGTTACAAAATTCAAATAAGTTATCAACTTGTAATTGCTATTTACATATATTTATTGTATGTTTATAGGATTATTATATGTTATTATTGGGGGATTGTAAAATTGATATATTTTATGCCTTGTTATAGTTTTTAACTATAGCAAGGCATTTTTAAACACTGACCATATAAAAAGATATTTTTATTTGGTTAATCTGTAAAGTCCTGCCACTGGGACTTTTCAATCGGGCTTGTTACTATACATTCGGGGGCTGGGGACAATATGTGCCTTACCACCTTAAAGATTTGGCCGGCATCACACAGGAGGCTGTCGGCATCTGCGAATTTTACTCTGGTCATTGCATTACATTCTAATAATGCCTGGTCAAGCTTTACAAAGTCTTCTGATATATGTGGCTGGATAGCATTGTAATGCTTTCTTACATATACTGTCTTTATAGATTTATCTGGCATAATTATCTGTAGTTTCATTGGTTTGTCTGACAGTCTGTTAGGTATGTTAAGCACTTCTTCAACGCTGTGAATGTATGTATTACGCTCATTGCCAACTCCTATAAGAAGTATCTTTCCACCACAGTCTTTTAAGCGGTCATAACAGCCGCCCGGTGTACAAGGTGTGTTATTGTATTCTTCACCTGCAAGATATTCTTTGGCACTTACACCTATTCCTGCCATACTGTGTGTTGGGTGAAGTGAACGTATTACCCCATCTCTTTTAAGAAACAGATTAGTAAGTATCCCAACACAGGACGGCGTAACCGCTGGGTCGTATACTGGATTGTCCTCGTTAATATTTTTCCATGTATGGGTTGGAAGCAGTAAAAGTCCGTCCTTAAAATATTCTATTAGGGCATCAAGCACTGTATCTGCCCTGCCTTCTACTTCCCCTATGGATTTCATTGAAGAATGAACAAGTATTGTTTCTTTTCCTGTAAGCCCCATAGCCTTTAAATATTCTTTTAAATCTTCCTTTGTATACATACTAACCCTCACTTCTTGTAATTTAATCCATCATTGATTATATATTGGATAATCATTCTTTGTTTCTTACCTTTTTTCTTACAAATACAAGACATATTGCCTGCATTACAATTGTTATAAACCACGAAGCTGGATACGATATGAATAACTCATACAGACTTCTATGGCTTGGGAATACACCATATATCCACACAAGTCTTGTCCCAACTGTACCTACAATTGAAAGGACCATAGGAACTGCTGAATAACCTACTCCGCGCATAGCTCCTGGAAGCATATCCATAATGCCACATAGAAAATATGGTATTGTCGATATTGAAAGTATCTCCATACCACACTCTATAACCTCACTCTGGTTCGTGTATATACCAAGTATCTGGCGTCCTAAAATGTATGAACCACCACCGATAACTACTGACACTATAACCGAAAGTATCATACAGTCAATTAACACCTTATCCATTCGCTTGAATTTTCTAACGCCATAATTCTGGCTCGTAAAGCTCATACACGCCTGTGTTATTGAGTTGACAGACACATAAAGAAAGCCAAGTATATTATTAGCGGCTGTATAACCTGCCATTGCTATCTCGCCAAATGAATTAACTGATGATTGAAGCAATACATTTGAAAAGTTAATAACAGTACTCTGTATTCCTGCTGGAAGTCCTACACTTAGTATCTGTAAAAGGTAATATTTTCTTATTCTTAAATCCCTTATTCTTAACTTGTAATCTGACTCTGTTGTCATAAGGCATCTTATTACAAGAATACACGATATAAGCTGTGAAGTAACTGTTCCTATAGCAACACCTGCAACACCCATTTTAAATATTATCACAAGCACAAGGTCTAAAACCGCATTGGTAGAACCTGCTATTATAAGATACATAAGTGGTCTTTTCGTGTCACCTACTGCCCTTAATATTGCCGCTCCATAGTTATAAAGCATAAAAAATGGCATACCACAAAAATACAGTCTTAAATACAGTGCTGCCTGTCCAATTACATCATCTGGTGTGTCAATAAGGACAAGTGCCTCTCTTGCGGCAGCAATGCCAATAATGCACATAACAACACCACTTATTGCCGCAAGTGCTATGGCTGTATGGACTGTCTCCGACATTTCTTTAGCTTTGCCTGTTGCATAAAATCTTGCCGCAAGTACATTTGCTCCTAGTGAAACACCTATAAAAAGATTGGTAAACGTACTAATCAGTGCCGTTGTGGAGCCTACCGCGGCAAGTGCAGTACTGCCTGTGAATCTTCCAACAACAATTATATCTACAGCATTAAACATAAGCTGTAACATACCTGAAAGCATTAACGGAAGTGCAAAGGAAATTAGCTTATCCATTAATGTACCATTACACATATCTATTTCATATTTATTATTTTTCACAACTTTATCCTCTTTCTATATATAAACAAGAATGTGCAACGCACATTCTAACACCGAGCACAGCCGCTTACGACATACTACAGCTTCGAGCGAGTGTGCATCATCGGCACATAACATCTGTTAATAATCAGAAAGACATTACTACATTTTATTAGCAGAACTTCTGTTTATTAATGACTACATCCTTAATCGTGTCTGGACGACCGTTTAAAGGTTCAATCTTAGCGAATTCCTTACAGTCTGTACACACAATGCCATCCATATCAATATTTCTGAAGTATGGAACATCTTCTTCATTATCCATAGCTATTGTTTCATTACGGTTAAGCAGGTTGAGTACATAACCCATAGTAAGTATAACTGCCTCACCCTTTATATTAACCATATCGATATTGCGTATTGTGATATTCTCAACAACACCGCCTCTGCCTAGTGCACTCTTTATTCTTACACCTACATCCGTACCTATAAATGTGCAGTTCTCAACAAGTATATCCTTAACACCTCTTGACATTTCACTTCCGATTACGAAACCACCATGTCCTTCATTAACAACACAATCGTGTATATATATATTACTACAAGGTCCATCTATTGTTCTTGCTATTGCATTCTTGCCTGCTTTGATACATATTGCATCATCACCTGTCTCAAATACACTGTGGTGAATATGGACATTAGTACAAGACTCTACATCAATGCCATCACCATTCTGTGCATAATAAGGATTGCGTACCTTAATATTGTCAATTGTGACATTCTCACAGAAAAATGGATGTATATTCCAGGCTGGTGAATTCATAAATGTTACACCACTTAAAAGTACGTTAGTACAATGACGCAGGCTCACCATTACTGGTCTGTAGAAATCATAATAATCTCTTGCTTCTTCTAAAGCTTCATCTTTATCTGACTGGATATTCTTCTCATTACCAAGAAGGCTTGATTTAGTAGGCATCCATATCTGTGTTTCTTTAGTTTCAAATACGTTATCACTCTTTTTTAGAAGCTGTTCCCACTGTTTATCTGTTACCTTGAACTTCTTAACCGGACGCCATTCATCACCACTTCCGTCAACCATACCCATACCTGTAATTGCAACATTTACCGCATTCTCTGCTGTAATAGGTGATACAGTTCTTATGCATGGCTGTCCCTCATAATTAGTTATAATTAAAGGATAATCTTCTTTGGATTTTATGAACTTAAGAAGTCCCTGACTTTCAATTCTTATGCTTACATCTGATAAAAGACGTATTGGTGCACTTGCCCATATTCCTTTAGGAATTACAATTGTACCACCACCATTTTCTGAAAGTTCTTTTACCTTATCATTAATTACTCTGGCATTATGTCTTCCTGTTTCAATATCAAGCTTTCCGCTTATTGCTCCACAATCACTTAATAATACCTCAAGTCTTTTAAACTGGGGAACAGTTACCTTATAATCTTCTCTATACATTCTTTCTCCATTCTGCCTGTTTCTGGCTTTAACATTTTGACTGCATAAACACTGATTGCATACTATTATATACAATTGTTTACTATTATTTATTGTTATTTCGTGCTATATTTAATATTAACATTTACAATTCAAGTAATCAATGAAAGGATAATATTCATCGATGCAAAATATCAAATCGAATATGTCTTTAATTAATAAAAGCATATATTTTGTTATTGCCGGACTTGCAGTTATATGTACCGCCATATTCTTTAGCACCAGAATAACAGGATTATGCCTTAATAATGAAACAACTGCTTCTATATATAATGATTTTAATATACAGTATAATGAACATAATTATACAACCGAACTTCCAATAAAATTAAAAGAAAAAACAAGACACATAACAATTAAAAAGCATATCAAAGCTGACGAACTTGCTGGTGATTATATAGCATTTTACGCTTATAATTCTGCAATAAATGTATACATCAATGATGTGCAGGTATACAGCGAAGAAGATATTATGGACACAATAGGTATGGCACGCCCTTCTCACTGGTACTTTATAAAAGTGCCACAAAGTGACTTTACACTTACAATAACTATGGCTTCACAGCTTAATATAAAGAACCTTCTTGAGCTTCACAGCGGAACTAAAAGTGCTCTTATATATTATCTTTTTGCCAGACACTCATTTCCTGCTACAACAGGTGTACTTGCTTTACTTTGTGGCATTATAATATTTTTTGCTTCACTTTTTATTAAAACTGAACTGTGCATAAGACTGCGCTGGTTAAGTATTATAACTGCTATTGCTGGTATCTGGTCTATGTGTAATTCAACAATATTGCAGATATTTATAAGCCGTGGCTCATTCACATCATATATAGGCTATGCCTGTTATTTTCTGTTTCCATTGACCATAACAGGTTACCTGCTTACTTACGAAACATTCGCCGATGAAAAATATTTCAAATTCTTATACTGGATTGAATTTGGCTCAATCATAATAATTACTATGTTACAGTTAAGCCATATTATTATATTATCCAATGTATTATGGATAGTACATATTGAATTAATTACAACATTTATAATGACAATAATAACATTTATACGAAACCATAATGTTATTTCAAAGCAGGAAACTGAAATATACACAGCATTTATAATAATAAGTGTATTCCTGACTATGGATATACTTAGATATTATTCTACCAGACCATCTACTGGCAGGGTCAAATATTCCATCTACGGATTGTTTATTCTGCTTATGTATTTTGCCGGCTCTATATTCATTGTTACACGCAATAACTTCGTTGAACATACACGCAACCGCATATATAAAGAGCTTGCATTTACTGATGGCATGACTAAAATTAACAACCGCTCTGCATTTGAAGTCTATATGGAAAAGGAGCGCAATAAGCCATCTTCCGGCGGCTGCATAATGATTGCCGACCTTAATAACCTTAAGCGTATTAACGATACTTACGAACACAGGCTTGGAGATGAAGCCATTATTAACACTGCTAATCTTATCAACGATAATTTTAACGACATTGGTAACTGCTACCGTATCGGCGGTGATGAATTCTGTGTCATTTCCAATATATCTGATATCAATATACTGCTTAGAAGAATTGATAATTTCCTTGATGATGTCAAAAATATTGCGGCTGACAAACATTATCCATATTCCGTTGCCACAGGTTACGGTATAATCGATGATAGTGGAATTGATCAGTGCTTTAAGGTTGTTGATTCGAAAATGTATCAGAATAAAAAGGCGAGCAAGAAAGGCCGTCTTAACTAAGCAAAAAAGTACCCTCCACAATTACTGTTATGAATCACCTCTAGCAGTCAGATTTCAGGTCTGGCTTTTGTGGTATTTCATACAGACATTGTGGAGGGAACATTTTATTTTATACACCTATAATTTATTCAATTGTTATAACTTAATTCTAATTATTACAGCTTATCCATATGAAACTTTCTTAAATCCTCTATTTCATCACATAACTCCCTGCTTGAACACGTTGAACAATCCATAACAAGCCCATTGAATATGTGGTTAAGTGAAGCCGTTATCTGCTCACATCTGCCTGCAAACTGCCTAAGCATTTTATAATCTGCACTATCTGATGTAATAAAGTATATCTTTACAGCCTCAACTTCTTCTCTTGTCTTATAAGCCCTTATAAGCTCTGAACCTATATTAGAAAAGCTTATATTACTATTTACAGCTTCCTTTGATATTCTTACCGGCTCTCTTTCTTTAACTGATGATATTCTCATCATAAATCCGTCCGGATATGTATTGTATCTTACATAATCAACAGCTCTCATAACTGCATATAATACACCTTTTTTAGTGTCATCAAGCACATTTTCCTTAAGCCTTATAAATGTAAGTCTTGCATATGGTATATCTTTGTCAATGCTTATCATATCATCACCTATAAGATACACTCCGTCTGTATCAACGACAGCTTTATCCGTAGTAAATGCCAATGCACTCACAGCCTCATTCATTCCGCCGCCAAGTTCGTATGCCATATCACTTCTTAACACAAGCTTCTCTTTATCATTCATCTTCCAGTGCGTATTATTATCAAGTGTCCTGCACTCTCCATATGCCTTTATATTCTGCATTACACAGGCTATATCCTTATCATATAACTTCATACTCATTTATTCTTCTTATCTGCCTCACGTCTGTTCTTTGACCAGTTATAATATGCCGTAAGCGGTTTTATAAGCTTTGAGGCAAATTTCATATCAAGATTAAAGAAATATATAAAAAGGCTGAGTATAAACAGCACCGCAATAACAATCGCTATTATTCCAATTATCTTTAATATTATCATCTGGCCATTCCTTTCTGTCTGGCATATTCAGCCGCTCCTAAAGCACCCATAAGCTGTGGATCTATAGGAAGTTCTACCACCTTAACCTTTAACACCTTCTCTATAGCCTGCTTTAAGCCCTCATTCTTGGCACAGCCGCCTGTAAGTGTAACTGATTCAACAACTCCTGCCTTCTTAGCCATTACAAAACATCTCTTTGCTACCGAAAGCTCAATTCCTGCGGCTATCTCCTCCATTGGCTTTCCTTCTCCTACAAGTGAGATTACCTCACTCTCTGCAAATACAGCACATTGTGCTGTTATAGGGATAACATTTTTAGCTGTTAAAGAAAGCTTGGAGAACTCATCAAGGCTCATCTCAAATGCCCTTGCCATTGACTCAAAAAATCTTCCTGTACCAGCCGCACATTTATCATTCATTGAGAAATTAAGAACTGTTCCATCTGTATCTATAGCAATACCCTTAACGTCCTGCCCACCGATATCTATTATCGCCTTTACATCTGGTGCGGCAACGTGAACACCCATAGCGTGACAGCTTATCTCTGATATGTTCTCGTCAGCAAATGGTACTTTATTACGTCCATAGCCTGTTCCAATAAGATAATCAAGTTCGTCTGCACTATTAAGCCCGTCTACTAAAGCTACAGCCTCATCTAAGCTGTCTTTAGCACTAAGCACTGGATTAATTCTGCTTCTTTTAGTGATATTTGCTGCTATTTTTCCTGTTTCATCTAATATAACGCATTTGGTGTAAGTACTTCCTGCATCACAACCGCCATAATATTTAGCCATATTATTATTCCTTTCTTATCTTTATGAATTCTTACCAGTTCTGTGAGTCGTCAAAATCTTCCAATGTAGGGTCAAGCGGCTCTTCACGGAATACAGTTCTCATATATCTGTTGATTTCTGTCCTCATATCTCTTCTGCTGCCGTCCTCAGGACACATAAGATTATGTGTTACCCATATAAGATGTACACCGTGCTTTCTTGCTTCTTCCTCAAATAAGCCGTGATATCCTGACATTGATTTACAACCCATATGTACATACATAATAACTATGTCTATATTAAACATCTCACAATAACGCCATAATGCTTCAACACCTGTTTCATAGCCGCCATTAGAACGGTTACGCATAATCATATTCTCATACAGATATGCAAGGTCAAGCATTGCCTGATGTTTATCCTCTGTATTGACCATCTCTGTTGATACCATACTTAACATATCGGTTATTGTAACTATACCCCAGCAGTTAAGCAGCCATATTGGAAGTGCTGTATAATATGCCGCCTGAACACCCCACGTCATAGCACGGTGTCGGTATTCCCTTGCCGCAAGCTCTTTCTTCTTATAGCCTTCCATAGCCATTCTTGTGAGCTTCTTATCCATATCAAGAAATGCCTGGTTTCTTCCGCCTGCCGCCTGATATACACCATATCTGTAAAGTGCAAGTGTAACACCCATAACCTGCGGATAGTCAGTCTTTGAGATTTCCATCCATTCAAGGAATTCTTCTGTCTCTGCATTGAACCTTTTCATACTTTTAAAGAAAGCATCCCAGTTAAACTTTTCTCCTGTCTGCTCCTCAATAAAATGTATTGCATTGACAACTTCTTCTGCCGCATATTCCTGCACGCTTTCCTGCCTGTGCCTTATAGGGACAGCAAGCTGGAATGTTGGAATCTTAAATGAGCGTGCCTCAATTCCATTTCCCATAAGACTTCCATCACAGGTTGTATTACACTGTACAGCACAACAGCCAATAAGCGGGAAATCGTCTGCAAGTGCAACTCCAAGCTCTGCCGCCGGCATAGGACATACATCTGTCGGAACTCCATATTCGTGTGTTACATCAACATAATAGCTAACTCCATTCTGCGACATCATTGAGCTTGTATACACGGCTGGAACTTCAACTGAAAGCCACACAAGATTAGGAAATCCACCCATAAGTGTACTCATCATATTCTCATCAAAAAGAACAATCTTCTTATTAAGTTCCTTATCATTGCCGATTGCAGGGTCTGCCCTAAATATCTGTCCAAGCATACCACATATATCTGTAACAATAAGTCCCAGTGCCTGATGTGCCATACGAAGCTGTAAGCCTCTCATTCCTTCCGTATGCCTGTCCATAAAATCAGGCAGTGCAAGATAATTAAGCATCCAGCGGTATCTGAAAAAGCCTTTTATATTATTAGGTTTTATTATAAATGTAATCAAAGTTTTCCAATATCCAAGCCACCTTACATAGTCATACCATGTATCTTTGAAACCTCTCCATTCACGTCTTTTCTTAGGTTTCTTACCAGTATAGAACTTACCAAGCGGCTCACTTCCAAGTTTACCTGACATAGCCAATCCTTTCTTAACCATATATCTGTATTTTTATTGTTAATTTCTTAAATGTATTCTTTCAGTCATACATTTACATCTTAATATTTACATCTTATTATTCATTTATTATTTTTTAAGCTTCTTAAGCTCAAGGCTCTCAACAAATGCCTGTATTCGTGTCCTTATCTGTCCCGAATTACCTGCTACATAAGGTCTGTCAATTGATAACACCGGATATCCGTATTCTTCACGCATAATATGAAATGCCGAAGCTCTCTCATATCCCCAGTAATCGCAGAACTTTATCTGCTGGTATATAAGCCCGTCTGCCTTGTATTCTTTGGCAATGCTGTCTACATATTCCTGACGTTCCTTAATCTTAGCTGTATTCATATAACGTGGACATTTGCCCCAGTGCATATACTGCCTGCATATCTGCATAAGTACATCTTCCGTGTCATTAAGAATAATCTCGCTTCTTCCCGGAAGTGAACCAAAACAGAACCTGTCAGCAACAACTAACGCACCAGCCTCCTCACAAAGCTTTATAAGTTCTGGATTATCAATCTCCGAACCTACCATAACAACCTTTGCCCTGTAATTCTTCTTATCATCTGGCTGTCTTGTGCCCAACTCCTTAAGCGTATCCTCCAGCTTTTCAATAAGTGCCTCTTTAGGACAGCAATATGTCGCAAGGCATAACACTGCGAATTCATAGCCTGTTATTCTTGGATTGTCTTCTTTTCTGTAGTCACCAATCTGTGTTATGAGCCTGCTTATCTTATTCTGCAAATCAACTGCCTTTCTTAATGCTTCATCTGATATATCAATTCCATACACCTTGTTAAGCGGCTCTAATACATGTGCCCTCATCTGCCTTACATAATGTCTTAAGGCTGTTTCATCGTCCTTCATAGGAACATCAGAATATTCCACAAAGAACTTTTCCTTGGAACATAAATTCTGTCTTTCTATATTCTCAACGCACCTGTTCATCTGTGCACACGCATCAGGTGCTATTATGCAGTCAAGAAATTCAAACCCTCCCTCGATTGCTCTTTCAAGTATGGCACGACAGCCCTCACAAAGCATACTGCTCATATAATATGTACCCATCTCTATAGAACCTGTTCTTGGTGCTCTAAGTCTTACCGAGAAACAGCCAGGAAGATTAATTAGTGGCTCTGGAATTTGAAAACAGACTGCTCCAATTGCAATACTGCCTTTATTCTGTGCTTCTCTTACAAGGTCATTATTGACCTCCTCTAATAGTTTCTCAAAATAATATAAATGCTGTAAATCCTTCAAAAATATTCCTCCAATACTATATCAAACCAATATTGCAAAGTGCCTCTGCCGCCCCTGCAACAATTCTGTCATCATCTGAAAGTGTAAGTATATTCTCGCCCTTAATATCTGCCTCTGCCAGTTTCATATCATTTTCAATTACAGATAATAATGGAAGCCCACTTATATCCATAAGTTCTATCACTTTCTTATCCGGTATGCGGTTAACTATAACTCCAGCTTTCTCATACATAACAAGCTCATCTGCAACATTTTTAATAGTCTTAACTACCTGACAGCCTTTCTTGCTTGCATCTGTTACAAGCACAAGATGTGTAACCTTTTCCATAACACGCCTGTTAATCTGCTCAATTCCAGCCTCGCCGTCTATAACTACATAATCAAACTGTTCAGAAAGAAGTGTTATCACCTCTTTAAGATATGAATTAATCCGGCAGTAACAGCCGGCTGTTTCCGGTCTTCCTATCGCTATAAATGCATAGCCGTCCTGTTCTTTAATTGCATCATATATCTCATACTTCGCCTCACCTAACAGCTCAACGGCTGACTTGGTATCGCCGTCCTCTACATTTTTAATGACTTCTTTTCTTATATCATCTATTGTCTTGTCCACTTCTATGTTAAGCACTGTAGAAAGTCCAACCGCAGGGTCAGCATCAATCGCCAGTATCTTCTTATCTGGATATTTCTCTACAAGCACTTTAACAAATGCTCCTGCAAGCGAAGTCTTTCCAACGCCGCCCTTACCTGCTACTGCTACTATCTTTGTCATAATAATCCTCTTTTCTGTGCACTATTCTATATAACCTGACTGTGCCTATGCACACTTTTTCTAATTAATTGTTGCTGCCATTCCTTTATGTTCTTTAACAAATGTATCTATCTCATTTACAAATCTCTGTCCATATTTCATCAGTTTATTCTGTCCTACACCTGATACCTCAAGCATTGCTTCTGCATTTAAAGGAAGCTTCTCACACATATCTATAAGTGTCTTATCACTAAATACAATATATGGAGGCATACCTTCTTCCCTTGCTATTATCATTCGCAATGCCTTTAAGCGTTCAAATAACTCATAACCTGCACTTGTAAGTGAATCTGTACTCTTCTTTCCTGTTGATGAACTGCTTCTTTTACCTGCTTTGCCTGTCTGCTTTCTGCCTTTCTTTCCTGAACCTGATAGAAAAGTTTCATCACCAGCCTCATAAGAACTGCCTGTGCTTCTTGTCTTACCTACAAGCTTTGCATTTTTCACTTCCTCGGACTCTTTCATACGCTTTAGATATATATGTGCATTTTCCTGCTTTAAAGGTGTTATATCTCCCATTTTAAGGACACTGTATTCGTCCTGTGTCTGTATTATATAACCGTCTGATATAAGCTGGGCTATAAGCGGTCTTAACTCAGCTTCTTTCATTCCTGCAAGCTTTCCATATGATTTATAATTAACAGCTCCAACCTCTTTAAGCCTTGCCCTGTCAGCTCCAAGCAGAGTTCCTATAACTATGCCCTGTCCAAATCTTCCCTTGGTTTCTGCTATACAGTTAATGACCCATTTTGCCTGCGCTGTCATATCAATTTCTTCATATTCACTATTGCAGTTGCCGCAATTACCACATACTCCGGTTACATTTTCTCCAAAATAATTAAGTATGTAATTTCTTAAACAGCCCGTTGTCTTGCAATACCCCTCCATTACATACAATCTATGCAGGTCACGCTGTTTAATAACGTCTATATCCTCATATTCAACGCCTTCAAATTCTTTCTTATCAAGAAGGAACTTATCTATTATCACATCCTGTGCAGAAAACAGCATTATACACTGTGAGTCCTCTCCATCTCTGCCAGCTCTTCCTGCCTCCTGATAATAATTCTCCATACTCTGTGGCATATTATAATGAATTACATATCTTACATTTGACTTATCTATTCCCATTCCAAATGCATTAGTAGCAACGACCACCAATGACCTGTCATATATGAAATCGTCCTGATTTCTTTTTCTTTCTTCATTGCTAAGTCCCGCGTGGTATCTTGTGACACTTATCCCCATACTGCTTAAGGTTTCATATAAAGTGTCCACATTTTTCCTTGTTGCGCAGTAGATAATTCCACTCTCATCAATATGCTCTTTAACATAATTGCTTATATACCTGTCCCTATTCTTGCCGCTTATATGCTCTACGCTGTAGTAAAGATTTTTCCTGTCAAAGCCAGTAATTACAACCTTAGGATTATCAAGCCTTAATATACACTCTATATCCGTCTTTACTTCGTTGGTTGCTGTCGCTGTAAATGCACTGACAACCGGTCTTGCTGGAAGGCTGTTTATATAATCAACTATCTTTACATAGCTTGGTCTGAAATCCTGTCCCCACTGTGATATACAATGTGCCTCGTCAACCGTCACCATTGATATATCTGCCTGCTTGGAGAACTCACAGAACTTCGCACTTTCAAGCCTTTCTGGTGCAATATATATAATCTTGTATATGCCATTAAGTACCATATTTAATGTGCCGTCTATCTCACTTTCTGAAAGCGTGGAATTGACATATGCCGCATTAATTCCGACATCGTTAAGTGATTTCACCTGATCCTGCATAAGTGAAATCAATGGGGATATTACTACTGTAATTCCTGAAAGCATCATAGCTGGCACTTGATAACAAAGCGACTTTCCTGCTCCTGTCGGCATTATCGCAAGCACATCTTTCTTTTCTAAGATTGCATTAATAATATCTTCCTGCCCAGCCCTAAAGGAATCATATCCAAAATATTCCTTTAATACCTCTTTTGAATCCATCACATATCCCTTTCTTAATATCTATTGCAATATTATCTGCTGTCTGAATAATTACTCTATTATTCAATCCTGTGCAAAAGCCCGTAACACATTCTGACTATAACTTTAATATTAACATATAATCGCCTATTATTCTATCTTAATAATTAATTATCAATAAGCACCAGTCAATTATATCTCCAGACTTCCAATAAACATTACTATCATAATTCCATATAATGATAAATAAATCTGTTATTCATAAGTTAACAAATATCATTTTGCCATAATTTAATTATTATATGTGCTATACTTGTATTAATTAATTCGTGAGTATACAACTTACAGATACGAGGTGGCTATGAATAATACACATACATACTGCAATGCACAGCGCCCAGATGCCAGACAGGGCACTGTAACTACTAATACAGACAATAAACTTATTAACAGACTTGATATAATTGCCAGTTTTAATCCACATTTAACAGATATTAATCCCCAATCTCCACTATCAGTTGGCAATGGGCGGTTCTGCTATACTGCCGACATTACTGGTATGCAGACTTTATATGAGGAATACTCAGCCGAAACTCCACTCTGCACAATGGCTGAATGGGGCTGGCATACTAAGAAAGCTGATAACGAAAAAGGCTTCTATACTTTAGACGATGTCAGAATGACACCATACAATTACTGCAAACGAACTGTCACTTATCCACGTGTAAAATACGAGGGCAATGAAGCCGCCTACGACTGGGTAAGACAGAACCCTCATAAGTTCAATCTTGCAAAAATCGGACTTTATTTTCATAACGAACCTATTAAAGCTGGCAGCATTTATTGTATAAATCAGACATTAGATATAACAACTGGTATTCTAAAAAGCAGTTTCAGGCTTAATGTTAACAGTAATAACAATGTTCGTACACTTAATAATATTGCCGCTGATAATATAAATACCAATGCTATTATTGATAATCTCGTAACTGTATACACAGTATGCGATGATAATTCTGACACCGTTGCATTTTATATAAGCTCTGGTCTTTTGCAGTGCGGACTTAGCGTTAATATTGCCTTTCCATACGCATCCTGTGATATAACAGGTTCAGACTGGAATAACACTGACGGACACAGCAACTTTCTTAACGCTTCCCATATACACCGGCAGATAGATGATACCGCTTACTATGTCAATTTTAATATAAATGGAACTGGCACCTCACAGCATACTGCTAATAATAGTACAATTACATCTGATTCTAATGTTACTATTAATAAATGTAATAACTCTGCTGCTGCCACTATTAAATCTAACGGTATACACAGCTATAATATTACAACTACTGATGATGAACTTAATATGTCCGTTAATTTCAATAAATCAATATACACACCTGCCACATACGACACAATTGCCGGTAACAGCAGACATTTCTGGCACAACTACTGGACAACTGGAAAGTTTCTTAACTCTGATAATAAAGAGCTTATGCGCCGTGTAATATTATCGCAGTATCTTCTTGTGATTAATGACAGCGGCTATATTCCACCTGCCGAAACTGGTCTTACCTGCAATAGCTGGTATGGCAAGGCGCACCTTGAAATGCACTACTGGCATATGGCGTGGGCTCCTTTATGGGGACACCCTGAACTGCTTACACGAAGCTTTGACTGGTATATTGATATATTAGATGAAGCTAAGAAAAATGCTTCACGCAACGGCTATAAAGGTGCACGCTGGACTAAGATGGTGTCTTACACCGGTTCGGACTGCCCGTCAAAGATTGCACCACTTCTTGTCTGGCAGCAGCCACATATAATCAATATGTTACAAATAGTAATTGATAATAATACCTCTGATGATTTTGACGTTAAGGCATATATGAGCAAATACTGGATACTTGTAAAAGAAACCGCCGTGTTTATAGCTGATTATCTTGTATATGACCCGATGTCCGATATTTACAATATAGAAGCACCTGTAATTCCAGTTCAGGAACGTCATCTGCCAGAGGATACAAGAAATCCTATATTTGAACTTGCATATTTCAGATATGGTCTTTTGATTGCCGCAAAATGGGCTTATGAATTAGGTTTTACTGATGAAGCCAGCCAATGGCACAATATTGCAATGCATATAGCACCACTTCCAATTAATGACGATGTATACATTGCACATAGTAACTGCCCTGATACATTTACTAATAAAGCTATAGACCACCCTCTTATGCTTCAAATCTATGGTATGCTTGACGGCTATGGTGCAGAGGATATTGTCGATAAAGATATCTACCGCAACACCCTTATGAAGGTAATTGATGTGTGGGACTATTCTACATTATGGGGCTGGGATTTTGCTGTTATAGCAATGGCGGCTCATAAGCTTGGACTTGATGACATTGCCTTAGAACAGTTACTTATTAACTCCCCTAAAAATGATTATGTAGAAAGCGGCAACAACAGGCAGAACTCTCGCAAAGATTTACCTTTGTACCTCCCCGGTAATGGAAGCCTGCTTCTTGCCGCCGCCAGAATATTTAATATATAACTTAGAATTATATGCGGATTTTCCTGTAATACAGCCGACAGCCTACATCATTGCCAGGCACAACTGGTATATCATTGGCTATTGGCTGTTATAATACATTTGCCGCTCATAACAGACATATCTTTAGTTCCGTCTATAATCTTTCCGTTAATAAATGCTTTCTGCATAATCAATGCCCTGCCTTATTAATATAATTTAGAACTGCTTCTTACTGGTTCACTTGTAAGATTAACTCCTAATCTGTTAAAAGTCTTGGTATCTGCCTCTGATAACATTACAGATGTATGTACCTGACAGCCCTTAAGATCAGGTATCTGTTCTAATGCTTTCTTGGCATTCTCATTAGCTACAGATGTCATCGCAAGTGCAATAAGAATCTCGTCACTATGAAGTCTTGGGTTTCTGCCGCCAAGATATTTAACTTTAAGCTTCTGGATTGGCTCAATATATTCTGGCTTTATAAGCTTCTCATCGTGCTTGATTCCTGCAAGATACTTAAGTGCATTAAGTATAAGTGCTGAGGACGCTCCAAGAAAATCCGTAGTCTTAGATGTAATAACTGTACCATCATTAAGTTCGATAGCGGCACACGCAACACCAAGCTCCTCTGCTCTCTTCTTAGCTGCAACAGTAACCTTTCTGTCATCTGTTGTAATCTTAGCCTGCTTCATTAAAAGCTCAATCTTATATACTTCGCTCTCAGAAGCTTCTTCCTTTGCCACTCTGTTGACTGCATCATAATATCTTCTTATAATCTCCATTTTGGAAGCTTCACAGCAGGCTTCATCATCAATAATACAATTGCCCGCCATATTAACACCCATATCTGTAGGTGATTTATAATATGTATTCTCACCGTAGATTTCCTCTAATATAGCATTAAGAACAGGATATATCTCTATATCACGATTATAATTAACTGCTGTACTTCCATATGCCTCAAGGTGGAATGGGTCAATCATATTAACATCATTAAGGTCTGCTGTAGCCGCCTCATATGCAAGATTGACAGGGTGCTTAAGTGGAATATTCCATATTGGAAATGTCTCAAATTTAGCATATCCTGCCTTAATTCCTCTCTTATTCTCGTGATATAACTGTGAAAGGCAGGTAGCCATCTTACCACTTCCCGGACCCGGTGCTGTAATTACTACCAATGGTCTTGTTGTTTCTATGTAATCGTTCTTTCCAAAACCTTCTTCACTTACAATCATAGGAATATTAGATGGATATCCGTCTATAACATAATGCTGGTATACCTTTATATTCTTCTTTTCAAGCTTTTCCTTGAACTGTACTGCCGCATTCTGTCCTGTAAATTTAGTGATAACAACACTTCCTACATATAAACCCTTCTTCTCAAATTCGCCAATTAATCTAAGCACGTCTACATCATAAGTAATACCCAAATCTCCACGGACTTTATTCTTCTCAATATCAGCTGCACTTATTACGATTACTATCTCAGCAACATCTGATAGCTGCATAAGCATCTGAAGCTTGCTGTCTGGCTGAAATCCCGGAAGCACTCTTGAAGCGTGGTAATCATCAAATAATTTGCCTCCAAATTCAAGATAAAGCTTGTCACCAAACTTACCAATTCTTTCTTTAATGTGTTCTGACTGAATTTTTAAATATTTGTCATTGTCAAATCCTGTTCTCATAAAACTCCTCATTAATTATTTTAATTATTCCTTCGTTTATTTATTAATATATTAATATTAACATACATTTCAGCACAAATACATATCAACTTTATATTATTTTACTCCGCTTACTTTAGTTGATACTACTGATGTTAAAGGAACCATTTTAACACTCACACTTCCGTCTTTCTTTCTTGTAATTAATGTTCCGCCTCTTTGTGTATACTGCTTCTCAATACCCTTGTATCCAAGGTAATCTATCGACATTCCATAAGTAAGCTGTATACCTTTATACACAAGTGATAATGTATTTAAGTGGTCGTGTCCACAAAACATCCATTTTATTACGCCATTATCAACTGCACTGTTAAAAAATATCCCCTTAAACCTGGATATTCCAAAATGGTCATTCTTCTCGCCAACACTTCCGTGCTTATATATTACATCATTATCACCAAGCTTCATACGCTCATAAGCTTCCTTAAATTCCCTGACAGGCATATGGAAAAAAGCCATTGCCTTGATATTCTCATCTTCATTTTTAAGGCTGGTTAGCTTATTCATACACCATTCAGTCTGATCCTTGTGTATACAATCAAATCCGCTGTAGAACCAGCCTCCATCACCATACATATTAGAGTCAAGCATAACAAGCGGAAGCACAGCTTTATTATTATCATCAACAAGATTAATAAAGAAATTCCCCACTCCGTAAATATATCTGTTACCTTTAGTGAATATACAATATTTTCCCTCAGCAAATATATCAGCAAGCTCGTCCTTATTACAAAATGCACCAAGCTCACAGTCGTGGTTACCAAAGCACAATGTATATGGAATTTTAAATCTGTCCATAAATGCTGTAAGAATTCTTGCCTGTCTTCCATTATTCATAGTTCCAGACTTAGGAAAAAAAGGGAATATAGAATCACCCGTAAGAACAATTAAATCCGGCCTGCTCTTTTTAATAATCTTGGTAACCGCACTAAGTGCAAGCTTATCCTTCTTTCCTGATAATATTCCAAATCCAAGATGAAGGTCTGTAAGTTGTAGAATTTTATAATCTTTATCTGTATCTATGTGAAGATTGAAAGTTTCATTATCTATCTTAGTAAAATTATGAGAATTATACATATATATGTTCCTTTCATTTTCTTAATTATTACAGTTATACATTTAACCACCGTCTTGCTCATTAACTTAATGGTATAAGTGCCCCGACAGCTGATATTATAGTCGATATTACCATAATTATCTGGAATGGGAGTGTGCCTATAACACCACATATCGGACTGCTGCCAGCCTTCTTTCTAGACTTTCCATAGGTAAGTACAAGCATTATGCTCACAAGCACAACAACACCGCTCATAATTCTTGTAAGCACTATAAAGCTGCTCACACCGAATATTGCAAATAATATACATGGAATAGTTGCTATAACCCAGCTTATTCTGTTGCCAATTCCTATCTGTTCGTGAACTACATCTCTTAATGCAAGTGTATTAGACCAGAAGGTTGTAAGCAGTGCAAAAAGTGAGAATATACCAGCAAGTATCATAGCCCACGAACCTATGCTCTCACCTAACTGCATATATGCTAATTCCTTATCAAGTGTTCCCTTAGTTCCAAGAAGCACCGTAAGCGTAACGATAAGCACAAGTATTGATGATAACGCAAAACCTATAAATATTGACTTTCTTATCTTATGTGGGTTGCCATCAAGTCCCTTAACAACCTGTATTACCGCCTGATTAGCTGATGTTGCAAATACAACCATACTATATAAAGCAAGCAGGTTATTAATATGAAATGGTGCTGTATACAAAACATTTAGTGGTCTTGTAAATGTTCCAGCTGTCATAATAACAACTATAACCATAAGAAAACTTACTGCATATTTCTGTGCGATACCTACCGCTTTCATTCCAATAAACACTACACTTCCTGCAATCAGATAATATATAAGCTGTGCCACCCACAGCGGCATATGAAACCAATTAACAAATATCTGTGCACCACCATTAATATTGCCACTGACACCTATCATTATGGCAAGTCCATATACGACAAACATTATCCAGCTGAATACTTTCTTCATTCTTCCCTTAAAAAGCTCTCCTTCAAAGCTTTTAACAAGCTGTACACCTCCATTGTTAAAAGAAAGTTCTGCTATGATAAGATGAAGAATAACATTTACTACATAAGCAAGTCCCACCATCCATACAACATCTAACATACTGTTTCTTGTTGCCAGATATGGAACAGCTATAATTCCTGTACCAATGCTGTTACCCATAATCATACTTATCGCTTCAAAAGTTGTAAGCTGAGCTTCTGAATTAATCGTCTTTGGCATATATTCACCTCTCGCAATTCTCATAATATTAATTAAAACTAAACGGGCTGCTGCACAAACCACAATTCACACAATATGCGAATAAGCAACAGCTTATAAATAACTCATACTGTATTAATTATGTCTGGTGCAACAGCCCTTTCAATCTACTTTGCTGGAATCTGCTTATCCATCTTTAATATGTGGTTCTTTAACCATTCAAGAAGGTAATCAATAAGCTCGAACAGATACTCCTGCTGTCCATCGTCAACTTCTTCCATATTAATCCCTGTAAGTCTGTCAACAAATGACTCGTGTGCAAGCTTCTGAGCTGCTAGTCCCTCGTATCCTATCTTTTCCATATACTCCTCCTCATCTTTAAAATGAAGCTTAGTATAATCTTTTAACTCATTAATTATTGAAACTATATGGTCATACTTATCGTGTAAATAATAGTCATTAATAACTTCATATGTACGCTCTATAATCTCAAATAACTTCTTATGCTCTGCATCTACAAAATCAATATCTGTCTTGTATTCATCTGTAAATTCAAACATACCCTTCTTGGCTGTGCTGACATTTTCAGCTTTCTTAGAATCCTGTGTCTTATGAACAACAGGCTCTAACTTTCCAATCATAATATCACTTCCAAGGATATGGTGGTAAAGCCACTTAGCAAGGAACTTTACAAGCTCAGCTAATTCCTTCCTGCTCTCCTCATCTGTCATATTATCAAAGTCCACTGATTTAACTTTATTAGCAAAGTCTGTATGCTCCTTCTTCTGTCGCATAAGTTCAGGGTCATTAATTGACTCCATATATGATTCCTCGTGTGCAAAATGCTCTGCGGCATAATCAACAAGATGTGCCACAATGCTCTTTACTGTCTTAACATCAACAGCCTGTTCCTCTAATAATGCCTGTGCTTCATTAATTATTTTAAAAAGCTGTTCGTGTTCTTTATCAATTGACTCAATTCCTGTCATACAGTCTTTAGTAAACTTATACATAATATTTCCTCCAATCCTGACATATTCACATAAGTAAATAACAATATGCTTATATATTTCATTCTATTATATATATTACTCAATCTCAATAGTCATTGTGCTATTTTAGCAATAATTACTTATTCTGTGTATGTCTTAATATATAATATGGTGTAAAATCATACTCCAAAGTATCAGGCTTTTCAACCTTTAACACTTCCCATTTTGATATGCAAGGGTGTGTCCTGGCATACAAGTCTTTCCTGTCAGCCTTCTCATATTTAAAGCCGTGTGTAATCATAAAGATATTCCATCTTCTATGCTCTATACGCTCAAGTTCCTCTTTATCAGAAAATGTATATGCCTTCTTGTCACACACAAGCCATTTCTTAATGTCCTGATGAAGCGACTGTGCTATGCTTGATTCACGGTCAAATATGCTCATCTTATGCCAGGCAGCATTAAGCTTTGCCTGACTGCTCTCAACCGAAAGTGCTTCCTCTGATAACACATCTTCTATCTTTAACATAAACTCATCGTTAAGAACCTTACCCTGCTTCTTATATTCATTTATAACATCATAAAGCACATTATATCTATGGTTAAACATCTTAGCTTCATCGACAATATAATGGTCTGTGAGTGACTCATATGAGAATATATCCCTATTCTGTTCAATTGTGAACAAGTTCTTCTCATCATATATCTTGGAAATGTTGTTGCTGTCCTTCATTCTTATAACTACAGGAATGTTAATGCATTTATCGCCCTTCTTATAAAGAAGCTGCTTTAATTCAATAATCGTGTTAGCCATAGAATGTGTGTCGCCCATAGCAACTACAAGATATGTAAAAGGCTTATCAGCATTACACTTCTTGAATATTTTATTAAACTGTAATGTTGTAGCATCTGTTTCCCAAAATCTTATTTTGATATGTCCGTCTATTCCAAATCTGTCATTATTCTCCTCAAATGGGAAATTTAACTCATAATATTCTGCTTTCTCACCTATAAATACATCTTCAGCTACAAGCTTTAAGCCATCAAGTGCATCTACACTGAAATTCTTCATAAATGAACCGATTATCGACTTCATATCCTTATCAAATACATCTATACATATATCAGACTCCGCTGTTAACACTGCCATATTAATCCCCTGTATAAGCGTACTCTGTCCGAACTCACCAAAGCCTATAATACCAAGATGAACATCATAATCATCACCTGTATTAACCTGATATACAGGATGTTCCTTGAACATTTTATTAACTGCCATTCTGTTGACATCTATTATATTAAGGTCAAAATTCTTCTCCTCAAGTCTGTCATAATACTGCTTAATAAGCTGGCTCATTGAGTTATCACTACAGCTTAAATATATCTGCTTATATGAAGCATTATCTCCTGAGGGCTTCTGCAAGCTGTTGCATATACTTCCTATAACCTTAAGATATTCAATATTCTCCATCGCATTGTCATCACAAAGAATAATATCTGCATATTTAGTTATATCGATTGTCTTCAATATATCTTCAATAGACATATCATCATACTTCTGTCTGTAATTTACGCCTTTATTCATATATTTAAGCTTAACTTCTTCGGTCATTGCACCTGTCTCTATCGTAGTTATACGGCATTCCTTTGCAAGTCCGCTAATAAACTGCTTCTTATATGCTCCCTCACCTATAAGAAGAATTCTTTTCTTACCACGCTGGCTTAAAAGGCTTCTTACATAGCTTGCCGGCTTGCGGACAAGTATTGCCAAAGCACCTACAGTACATAAAGGTGCTATAATAACTGCTATGCAATACACATATGTAAGGATAATGGTGAACACTCCACCACCCGCAGTCTTAACATATTCAAGTGCATCTGCCTGGTCAATATCAGGGTCAATCTTGTATGCCTTAATCGCATTCTGGATATTAAGCATTACCTTAAGAAATGGACTTTCCACACTATGGTAATAGAATATACCCTCAAGTACACATATAACAAACACTGCTATAGCTGTATACCACAAATAATCCTTATATTTATTTCGTTTCATTCTGTCCTCATTTCTTCACACTTTTTATTCATTATTATTAATATAGTAATAGTGCTTGGTTTGTTATATTTATTATATAATTTTGGCTGTTTTTTTACAATATTGATTTAAAAAAGAATGTGCAATGCACATTTCCTCTCCGGGCACAATTAGCTGCGACAAACTACAGCTTCATACAAGTGTGCATCACCGGCACATAAAAAGCCCAGCATATTTTAAGATGTAATGTCAGCTTTCTGACTATACTGCTTAAATATACTGGACTTTTTATGTGTTAATCTAAAAATTTAATGTGTTAATTTAACAGACTGATTTTCACTCTGCCACTTTAATCTTTGCCCTAACGGATTAATCTTTACTCTGACATATCAATTTTTATTTGACTGCATCAAGTAAGTAATTATATCTTTCCATTTTACCATCTAATAAATCAAATATAAATTTCTCTGAGTTGTCTGATACCTGATCATAATCTTTCATACCATCAAACTCACCTTCAAGATAACCTTCCATAAACTTATTCTTATTCTTAAGATTATCTAATACAATATTGTAATTATCTAAATCTATGCAATAACGCATAACTGCCTGAACCTGTGATTCCATATCCTCGATTATCGGAGCAAATTGCTGTTCGGCAGCATTATCCCATTCAACGCCCTCAGCTTTAGCGTTACTAAAGCTTCTTCCTATGAATTTACCACCGAATTTTAATACAAGTACAACACCAGCAACGCCTAATACCTTGCCAAGCCAGTCTCCTGATGCAAAGAAATACCATACGCATACTGCTAAAAGTGCAAGCACAATAATAGCTGGAATAAATGCCTTCGTCTTGTCTTTTTTCTTTTCTTTCTTTACAATATCTCTCTGTGAATCTAAATCTTTTCTCATTGACTCAAAGCCTTCAAGTAATTCCTTTATGCTGTCCTCAATATCTTTTTTACCATGTTCTGCACATTTCTTAATAAATGCAGTTACATTATCAATTATTCCTGTTTTATCGGCATCAGAACAATCTAAAGCTCTGCTTATAAAACCATTTCCATAGAAAAATGACTGACTTCCCATTTCTTTATCATCATCATCAAAATAATTGCCATCACATACGAATAAAGCATACCTGTCAACAGCTTCAAAATCTCCTGTAAGAGCTCTATATAAGCCATACCAGGCCTTTGACTTATCAGGATTTTCTTGTGTTGCTTTATCATAAAGGTCACTGGCTATATCCCAGTCTTTTTTCTTTAAATGCTGTTCGGCTTTTTCAATTATTGCATCAGGATCTATATTACTGCTATTCATAAGCTTACTGATATCATCTTTTAAATCTTGATGCATACTGCTTATATGCTCATCTGTCTTTCTGAATTCCTTTGAATGATTATGTATTAAAAACACATTATCACACGCCATACAAGCATACTTTTCTTCTGTTAACTCTTTAACCTGTTCACTTCCGCAATTTGGGCATTTTATCGCCTTCATATCTTTACTGCTCCTTTGTATTCTTTATTTTTCTTATATCAAGCTGTTTAACAATCTCATTACATTTTGCTTCAAATAAAGTATTATCTGTAATATCAGCTAACTCAGCTATCAACCCTTTAATTCTTAAATTCTCCTCTATAGCCTTTGGAGAACTCACCGGATTTTCATATCTCATTCTCTCGTAAAGCTTGTCTATATTCGCTTTATTGGCTGTATCCTGTACATTAACCCTGCATATTTCCAAATCTTTAATTAATTCTTTAAAATCCTGTATAGATTGCTTCTCTTTATTATCTACATCTTCTATATACTTATTGCTTCCCCACAAAATCATCTCAAATATTACAAATCCTAACAGTATAGCCGCCTGTATAAGATAAGAATAAATGCTGTATCTTTCTGGAAACTTTGAACAGAATTTAAAAAATACATATAACTGGACTACCATATATGCCACACTGTAATAAAGCATTGGCATCTTTAGTGCTGCTTTTTTCTTATCCTGCTTGTGATACACATACCAGCTAAATACCGGTTGTATCAGTAATGCGATAATACAAAATATATATTTCATCATACATTTCTCCTTGTTCCGCAGTTCATACAAAACTGTGCATTAGCCGGCATAACTGCTCCACATTCCTGACAATACACTTCTTTAGGAGTGACCTTCTCACCACAATTCATACAGAACTTAGCCCCCTGTGGCAGTGGGCTGTTACATTTACTGCACACCAGCGAAGCCCCCTGCGTATTCATTGAATCACCCTGTACGCCCATTGTGCCACCCTGCATATTCATTGCTGAATTCTGCATTGTGTTATTGGCATTTACTGCCGCTTCCATATTTCCTTTAAGCATATCGCCCATTGAAAATGCAAGTGGAATCTGTGCCATCATATTAGCTGGATTGCCTGCAAAACCCTCATTTTCTGCAAATGCCTTGCTGACATTAAACTGCTGTTCCTGCTGCCAGTTGTAGCCTTGTATCTCTCGTGATTTAGCAAGTCCCTGTGCCTCAATAACAGCCGCATCCCTGTTACCCATAGCTTCAAAACGCTTCTGTGCCATACTATTATCCAGATTCTTTAACTCAATTAAATCATCTTCATTAATATTAACTGCTGATAAGAAAAAATTAAGAATTTGAATTCCATATTCTGCTATATCATCTCTTATAAGCCCAGCAACATTTTCAGAAATATCATTCAAATGCTGGTTAAATTCATTGTAGCTGTACCTGCTAAGTTCCACTGCTATACAATTCTTAACCCTTGTAACTATCAAATCCTTAAAATATTTCTGGATATTTGCTGTAGACATTTCCTGTTCTGTTCCAACAAGATTAATCAGAAGCTTTCGTCCATCAATTATCTTAAGCCCAAATGAACCGCTTGCTCCTGCACTATAACTATAGCCATAATTAGGGTCTTTTACTGTAACCTGGCTTGGTGTTCCCCAAGGTATATCCATCATTGTTGCAAGATTAATGAAGTATACTTCTGTGTGAAATGGAGATACTCCACCTGTAACAAGATTTCTAAGCTTTGAAATTAATGGAATATTCTTAGTTTCCAATGTGTAACGTCCAGCCTTGAAACTATCTAATGCCTGTCCATCACTGAAAAAAACTGCTTCCTGTGACTCGTGTACAATAAGCTGTGATAATGTATTAAAATCCTCCGCAGGATGCTTATATATAAGAATGTCATTATCACCTTCATATTTAATAACTTCCTGTATTGCCATTTATTTTCTCCTGTAAAATACGTACTTTTTGCTAAGTATAGCACATAACTTCCATTTTGGATACTATTTTCTTCTATTTTGGATACTTTTTTCTTCCTTATTGGATACAATTTTTAATGTGTGTTAATAAATTTCCAGCCATATTAATATATGGATTTTATAAATCCACCATTATTTACCTATATTTAGTACCTGAGGATTGGAGCTATATGTCAGAACGAATTAACCAGCACTTAAATCCACTTGTTGGAAATAATATAAGAAGACTCCGCAAGGAACGTGGACTGAAAGCAACTGAGGTTATTGCCAAGCTCCAGCTTGAAAATGTCAATGTAACAACCGGCATTTTCAGTAAAGTAGAAAATGGCTACAACAACCCTACAGTTGATATGCTTGTCGCCCTTACCAAAATATTTGAGTGCGATTTCAATGAATTTTTTAAAACAGAGTGAGAATAATTCTACTATATGATTATATATGTGGATTGTTCTCACTTTTTTGTACAGTAACACTCTGCCTTAATAATGGAGCGTGCTCTGTTTCCAAGCTTTGTCTGCACTCTGTCTTCGTACCTTAATCTACGCTCTTCTGTCCTAAATCTTTCTCCTTCTTTAGATACACAACACCGGCATATATACGCTCTATTGGTCTTAACACACTTTCTATAAATTCTATGTCCTCATCTATAATATCTACAAGTTCATTACTGCCATCTGATGTGCTTTCTATCTTTAGTACTACAAGATTTCCTGCAAATATTCTCTCAGGCTTTAAACTTTCCAAATCTTTATTACTTATTTTATTGTGAACTGTATTTTTAACATCTGCTGATTTTTTATCTGTTTCATTATTAACTGGAAGTCTGTAAAATGCCCTGTTAAGCGTTCTGCCCTGCACTACTGCATCTTTTTCAGCTATTAGTAACAGACCGTCATTCAGCCACACAATATCAAGTTCATCTGTACCGCAGCCTTCATCAATATTTTTACTGTCAATTCTTCTATCAGCACATTTACATAAGATATATTTTCTTACATATGATAATTTATCGCCTGTCCATTCTGTGTAACCTTTGTATACAACGCCATTCTGTGCACACATATAATATGCCTTTATCATCTTAGTGAGTGTTCTCTTAGAAATCCTTCCATTCATCATCTGATAAATCATCTTGCATATCCTCGTCATATTCTCCTGAATGTGATGGCTTTCCACCTATCAACTCCTCAGTATTATTATCTGCAGCTGGTCCACAGACACGACCCATAGTGTTGAATACGTCAGCCGTTGTCAGACAGAAATTATTACCTATGCCAGGTATAACCATATTGGTTGTTGCCTGAAAACCGTCAAGGCAATAAGGCTTGGACTTTCCCTCATCAAATACTGTATCTGCAATAATAGAAGTCTTTGGCTGATAGTCATACACTGAAATATCTACATAGCCTTTAGTAAGAAGCATATCCAGAATTCTCTGCACCTCACTATACTGAAGATTTCCGACCAATACAGCATCTTCATTTACTGCAAATACCGATATATCATCATCTCTGCCATCTTTTAACTTAAACAGAATACCTGTTATATCTTCTTTGCTGCTATTTGCCTTTGCTACCATACGCAGTGTATCTCCATTAAATGTAAATCTTTTTTCAACTATTGGTTCTGCCTTTTTAATCTCTCTAACTGCTCCATTGTTTAATTTAACTACCATAATGTCCTCCATTCTTGCGCTGCTTCTAAGCGCATCTCAAGTTTGTGCAAAGCACAAATCCTGCGTGTGAAAAATCTTATTTTTCACACTATCCTCCATTCTTACCTGTTATAACAGGTACTTAAATTGATTATCAGCTATACAGCCTTTATCTTATCTTTAGGAACTCTCTTTCCTATCGACAATTGAAGCATAATAAAAAGCAGCCTGATTTTCCAAGCCGCTTTTTTTAATCTTTAAAATATGCTATTTTACTGTATCTGCAATTTCAAAAAAATTCTTCATCGCATAAATTCACTATCAGAACATTTTCCAATGGGAATTTCTTATAAATTTGTCTATAAATTCAGGCATTGTCATTTTCCTTATATGTCCGCCATCACGAAACCCAACATCGTATTTGTCCATAAATGCCCTGTCGTCTGCCTCACTGCAATCTATATCCGTTATAAACGCTATGCTCTGTGGTCTGTTTCTGTCTTTATCACGATATACATAGACATATAATGGTTTAACATTGTGCATATTGAGCATTTCCCTATATATAACTTCAAGTGTTACATCATTCTCATAGTCAGCTTCTTTGCTTGAAAGCCTGTAATAAGGGCTATTCTCATTCTGGTTCTCAACATAAGTCTTCCAAGTCATAATCCAGTTGCCACGGTAGGTCTTAAGAACCTTAAGTATATCCATCATATGAGCACCGCTAAACTCAAATCTTTTATATTCCCTTATATATTTTGGCATATCTATATAAAGAAACTGCCTGTCAAATTGAAAATCAAGCCCCTGCTTAACTATGCTTGTGGAGATGCTTTCTATATTAAGATAATCAGCTTCTATAAGATGCAAATGTATTTTCTTTACATACATATCAGCAAATTTGCAGAAATCCTCTTTGCTTAATCCACATAACTGCTTTATCCTGCTTCTGGACATTTTCGTATCATCAAGATATGAAGATATATCGTCTACAACAAGCTTTCCGTCTTTATATGAATAAGTCTTCTCAAGCTTAGAATCAAGCCAGTATTCAGTCCGCAGACAATTGCACATAAAATACCTTGCCGCAAGCGTGTATTCATCATAACCTGTTGCACTCCAGTCCTGATATACACTAAACAGTGCAAGCCACTGGTTAATCTTGGATATCAGCACTTCCTTCTGCTTCTCGATACCCATCACTTCTATTGTCTTAGTAAATGCTTTGATGTGCTTGTATACTTTAACTGGTTTTTTCAATGCATTCTGAAACTGCACAAGCTGGTGATAATTCCTGCGTGCTAAAAGAACAATTCTGTTAGAATATCCATTTGCACAAAACAGCGGAACAAGTCCCATTTTGCCGAACATATCGAAAAATGTATCCGTCCTCTGGTCTGCCTGACTTATAATATAATGCAGCATTCCACGGTATATCTCATTACACTCAACCTCAGCATAATTAAGTGGTATATGCAGATTATGGTAAACCTGCTGTCTAAGCTTCATATCAGGTGAATACATATTCCAATACTTCTCCTTAAAGACGTCCTTAGGAAGCCCCAGATATTCAAGAAGCTGTGTCTGAGTATAAGTGTTATCTTTGCTCGCAAGCTGCTTACATATAATTGAATACACCTGCCTTTTCAGTTCCATTGGGAAATCCGTATAACCTGTATGTCTGCTTCTTAATTCACTTATTATATTCTTAACATCTTCGTACAAATGTATATTCACTCCTTGTGTACACACTACTTTAATTGCAGTAATTCACACTGATTAATTCCTGCATCCCAAAAATGTTCTGTGCTTAAACCCCTGACCTGGCATATTATTCCTGAATTCATTGCACCATGTCCGATTATTACAATATTCTTTCCATCCTCAAGCTGTGGTTCCACTACATTTCTAAGAAAGTCACCTGTTCTTTCAAATAACTTCTCAATGCTTTCCCCACCTTCAACTGCCTTATACTTTTCTGGTTCTTTAAATAATATATTAATCGGACAATCTAAAGCCCTTGCTGACTGTTCTGTTCCTTCATATATTCCAAAGCTCATCTCAACAAGCCTGTCATCTGTTATAATCGGAATATTGCGGTTTTTTAAAAATATCTCTGCCGTCTGTCTTGCTCTTGCCAATGGAGAACAATAGCATACATCAAGCGGCACATTTTTATAAACCGCTGCTGCCTCTTCCGCCATCTTTCTTCCAGCTGCATTGAGTGGAATATCTGTTCTCCCCTGCAGTTTATTTCTCTCATTCCAATCAGTCCTGCCGTGCCTCATTATGTATAACATTGTACTCTCTCCTTATCTTATGAAGTAGTATTTCGACGAGATGTTATTCTTATATTATAACACCTCATCTCCAGTATTAACAATGTGTTACAGCTCAATCTGAATTATGTATGTTACGCTGTTTCGACTTTCCTGCCTGTGCAGGCAGCATATATCTTATCTATCAACCTGTCACATAACAATGTATACGCCGCTCCTACTACATTTACACCTATTCTAAGTAAAACAGCATATTTAAGTCCGAACAATTCCGCCGCTATTGAAAGTGCGCCAAATGTATTAAACACTGTCTGCCACGAATAACCAGCTGAATATCCGACACCTATTCCACCTATCATACCGATATAAGGATACATCGACTTTGGAAGCACAATATACATAATTGAAAAAATCAGACATCCAACAATGTTAAATGCACCTCTCTTGCCTGCCCGTCCTTCTATATCCTTTGAAAATGGCAGGCACACTGACATGCACGCTATACCTATCCACATTGCTCTTGGCATATTAAGCAGATTCATCACAAGCATTGCACTTGATACTATAAATGTAAGCTTGATATACCATCTGTTTCTTGCCGAATTAATATTGAATTCATAGAATAAATCCTGGAATGTTCTTCGATATGGTCTGTTCTTCTGGTTCTTATAAAAGATAATCATACAAATTACCATACCACAAAGAAGTCCGATAACCCTTAACACATAGTCCTGTCCTGTAACGTCATACCCCTGTAATAACAGATAACCAAGCACAAATGTCGAATGATTATACATAATTACATTATGACAGCCCATTATCATAAGAAGCATTATACATACTATATTAATAAGAAATGCTGCAAATGGTGGCACCATATTACTAAGCCTTGGTCCTGCTATCAATATAGCATATATTCCCATAATTGACAAAAGTCCATGTGATGTCTTTATTCCAAAGTCCGCCTGTCTTAACACAAGCACTGCAAGAAGTACTGTAACACCTACCACACTGTTAGCACTGCCTAGAAGCTTACTGAATATTGTAACAACTGCTACACAGAATACCATAACAAGGTAAACCTTGAAATTATATATTAATATATGTTTTCTTTTCTCTTTAGCATCTTTTGTGTTCTTAATAAGCTGTTTAGAGCCTGCAGAACTTAACTGTAATTCCTGATAAAATGTCATAAAACCACTCTGATCCTTTCATCCCCATATATTTATTGAGTTACATTTCATATGATTTGTACTCAATAATCATCTTCTTTTTATAATTTTAATGATGATGAAATAAGATGATAGGGTGGAGTAATATAACACTATTCGTTGTTATTGTCAATTATAAACTTATAACCCTGTCTGCCATCTGTATTGTTGATGTCCTGTGTGCAATCATTTGCTATTTAGTTTCTTCACTTTGCAAAATATCACTTAATATTTTTATCTGCTTTACTATATTATCCTTTATACTGCCCTTAATATAGACATCATTCAAATCATTTTTACTATACTGTAAATATGTATTATTGGTTAATTCTACTAACAAAGCTGTAAAATATCTTTCCCAGCTCATATACATACTGCTGTCCACATAATCCCACGTATTTTGTAATATTGCTGACAAATCTGCATTTTTAATAACACCTGATTTCAATATCAGCCATTCAAATGACTCTGGCAGATATAAATAACAATTATTATTCTGTCTGGCATATAATTCAATCTTTTCTACTTCCGAACCAAATGCAGCTCCATCTGCAACTACAAGTACATTTTTATCTTTTTTCAAATGCTTATATATATTCGATTTTCCATCTGCTGATATACACTGTAAATGTTCTGATGATTATACTTCTTTGAAAAACTGGTATCCTGCCTTGGAGTCTTCTGTTATAATATAATCCACTTTAACGCTTTCATTTACATTAACATTTGTATATATCTTATACATTTCGTTATATACATTTTTTAATGTTCCATATTTACCGGAATTTCTTATGCCATATATCTCATCTACACTATATGGAAGTGTTTCAAGTGTCTCTCTTGTTATTATAACGAAATAATTGTCTGACTTTTTTACTTCTTCTGCAAACTCTACACTTGATACGAACTTATTTCCCTCATCTATAAAAATTATGCTATTCTTCATCTCTGCCAATAAAGCTTTCCAATATCGCCCCTGCAAAATATGACATTCCCTGTCGCATGCTAATCTTATTCCGCTATCAGCTCCATTTTCCTCATACTCTGATATCATATCTGCCAGTGTTGTCTTACCGGTTGCACTATCACCTTTTATTATTGTAATATTACGTTTTACCTCGAAATCATATCTTATTTTCTTATTTTCTACTATTATTCTATACTTTCCTTTCATATATCCCCCTAGACATATGCCATAGCCTCATCTAATAATTCGCTCATATTGTGAACTATCTTTTCTGTATTAAGTACTTTTATGTTAAACCTTCCAGCTCCGAAATCCATCAAATGCCTCAGATTAATAGTTACATCTTCATTTTCAGATATTTTTAGAAGCCACTTTGCACAATTATTACCACAGGTTGAGGCATTAAATATTTTCTCTTTATCATTTATTATTAATATTAAGGTTTTTGTTCCACCAGATAACGCAAGTGGTGATATCTTACCCAACACTGGACTTTCTATAAGATTGCTGTCAATAACTTCTGATTTATCAACATCTTTTATTATATCCCTGACTATAGGTTCTGTTATCCAGTTATCCTCATATGTATTTTTAAAATATACTGCTGTATTATATACAGCTTCTTCCATATCTCCATAATATATATTTAACATATCCTGCCCCTTTCCTATAAATTAAATATATCTCATCAATATATTCTAATTATCACAAAATATATCAATATCAATAATATGCTATATTACTAATAATGTATTATTATATCAAAGCATTTCTATAAAGCAAATAATCTATACTTTAAATTAAGGTATCTACAAGCCTATAACCCTGTCTGCCATCTGTATTGTTGATGTCCTGTGCGCAATCATTATAATTGTCATTCTACCCTTTAAGTTCTGTAATGTTTCGTTTACTGCACGCTCCGACTCATTATCAAGTGCGGAGGTTGCCTCATCCATAAGCATTATCGGAGCATTTTTAAGGATTGCCCTTGCTATGGCTATACGCTGTCTTTGACCACCTGATACAGACATCCCCTTTTCACCAACAACTGTGTCATAACCATCTGTAAATTCTATTATAAACTGGTGAGCATTAGCCATCTTTGCAGCTTTAATAATCTCAGCTTCCGTGGCATCAAGCCTTCCCATTCTTATATTATCCATTATACTCATATTAAAAAGTATTGCATCCTGTGGAACAAGTGCAAAAAAGCTTCTGCCAGCCGCCAGACTTATATCATCAAGATTATTGCCGCACACTTCAATCATTCCACTGTCCGGCTTATAAAATCCCATAAGAAGCTTAGAAAGTGTTGTCTTTCCAGAACCTGAAGCACCTGTAACTGCCACGAACTCGCCTGACTTTATTCTTTCATTATAATTATCAAGAACTACAATCGGTGCATTATTTTCATCTTTTATATATGAAAATGTTAAATCACTTATCTTAACTGAATAATCAGCATTATTTAAAATTGTATTATGACCGCAAAAGTTGTTTATTTCATTAATTACAACATCCTCATTTATATCTTTATGATTTAGAATGTCCGATTTATTCAATTTTTTACTTTTATCCTCTGTTTCCTCATCAAGAAAATCAAATATATTCTGTGCATATGTCAGATACGCAATAAGCTCCGGAATATACTTTCCCATTTGCAGGAATTGTCTTGAAAAACGTCCATACATTGTATATATCGCCGCAATAGCACCAAGTGTTGTATAGCCCTTCTGCACGAATAATATTCCAAGTGCCAAAAAAACAAGATTACATATAAGGTCAAAGCCTGTATTAGCACATTCAAGCAAAGATGAAAACATATTTCTTTTATCAGACTTTACAGCATACACATCTGCCTCTTCATTATATCTGTCAACTGTTTTTCTTCCTGCCGGAAACATCCTTACCTGTATAATTCCCTGAATAAGATCTGTTATATGCTTTGTCATTATGCTGTTTGACTCAGACATTTTCTTACTTAAGCTTTTAAGCGGTCCAGTCAGAACCATCGTAACTCCTATCAGCACTGTATTTACAGCCACAAGACAAAGTGTAAGCTGCCAGCTGAGTGCAAACATAGGCACTAAGAATACAACTACCATTATAAATGGCATAACAACTCTTCTGAATCTTGAACCAAATATATCACCCATTCTTCCAAGGTCAAATGATACTTTTGATAACATTTCCCCGCTATGGTGATTTTCATAATATTCACAAGGCAGCTTCATTTCGTGACTTAACACCTGTTCGTACAGCTTTCCATATATTCGCTTTGCTTCCACGTTATATCTTATGCAGGCAAATCTATATCCTAACAACACTATCACACCTGTTATGACTATTATTACGACAGAACTTATAAGCCTGTCCCACTCGCCTTTCTGTGCTATGTCAACAACTATCTTCATAAGAAATGCTTCCATAACTGAAAACATTGCAAATGTTATACTCATCCCTAATATTGAACCATAATACATAAAACGTCTTTTTCCCATAGTTCTCATAGTCCGTAAGAATAACTGCCATATTCCGGAATTCTTCTTATTATTATCCTTCTGCGTACATTTCTGCATATACCCCTCCCATATCAAGCAACTGTTTATGAGTTCCAGCCTCAACTATCCTTCCATGCTGAAGTACAATTATCCTGTCGGCATCTTTTATTGTAGACAATCTGTGTGCTATCGTTATGCTAGTTTTCCCTTTGCATAACCTGTCAAGAGCATCCTGTATAAGCTGCTCTGTTCCCTCATCAATAGCAGATGTAGGCTCATCTAACAACAGAATTGGCATATTTTTTAATATTGCCCTTGCTATAGCAATACGCTGCCTCTGACCACCTGAAAGCTGGCTTCCACCCTCACTTATCACAGTTTCATATCCGTCAGCAAGTCCTTCTATGAAGTCGTGAATTCTTGCATCCTTACATGCATTAACAACTTCATCGTGAGTTGCATTAGTATTTCCATACCTGATATTTTCCTCAATAGTTCCTGGAAATAAAAATGTATCCTGTGAAACAAGCGCCATATTTTCTCTTGCGCTTTCAATATTCCATTCATTAATATCCATTCCGTACAGCTTATATGTTCCGGCACTGGCATGATATAAGCCGCATAACAGTCTGAAAATAGTAGTCTTTCCACCACCTGAGCTTCCGACTATTGCTATATTTTCGCCATTTTTAATCTTAAAGCTGACATCATTAAGAACATTTTCGCCCTCTTTATATGCAAACTTTATATTATCAAATTCTATAACGTAATCTACGTCTAAGTTGCTCTTATCAGATACGCTATTAGCTATATTCGTTGCCTTGTAAGTCTTGTCCCCAAAATGCTCATCTTTAGCCGAAAGTATTCCTTCAAGCCTTCCTATACACACCATACAGCCTGTTGCATCAACTATGGCAAACGGAATTCCTATAATCGACTCAACAAACTTTTCCAGAATAACGACAAAACCAACAAGCTCTCCAACTGTAAGCTGTCCATTTCTTACAAGCCATATGCTTAAAAATGCACATAATATAGAAGGAATCCATTGTATGAGTCTTCTTATAACTATCGCTGTATTGCTTATACCTGTTCTTATCTGCTCTGTTTCCACAAGCTCCTCTGCTGCCTTATGCATTCTGTTTTCAAAATACTTCTGTAATCCAAAGGCTTTTATTATCTGATACCCCATTATAGCTTCATGGTCAATCCCAAGCATTGCATCAACTTTTAAACGATATACCTTTGACACATCACGCATTTTCTTCACAAGAATATTTGACAGCCATATTACAAGTGGATAACTCACAACAACTGCAACAAAAAGCACTACATTTATCCTTCGCACATAATTGGCATATATAAGTGCTGCCGTAATATTTGTTATAATTGTTGCAAAATGCTCTGTCAAAAAGTTTTCCGCTTCTGCTATATCAGAATTCACCTTATTAATTATTGTTGCTGTACCTGCATTATCATAATATGAATAATCTATCCGGTATAACTTGCTGCTTATCTGTTTTCTGTATAAATTAATAACCCTTACCGCATATTTAAGCGAAATCCTGCTTCCAGCAAAGGAAAGTACAAAGCCTGATAATGTCAGATATATAAACTTCACAATAATACTGTCAATATCAACAGCTTCGCCTGACAGCATATAATCTATGTTGACACTTATTATCTTATTGGCACTCACAATTATCTCATTCACAACAGCATTAAGAAGCAGTGCTATAATTATCAGATACGAATACCTGAGCATATTTTTTATAAAATTATTAGCTTTAAGATTAAACTTCTGATTCATATGTTATCCACCTCTTATTATGATTTAACTATAACTTATTCTTGCACAAAATTTTATTATTTTCATTAAATATTATTGCTTTTATGACATAAAATTTATAAAATTATGCTATGTAAATTATAACTTGGTTAAACCACTCAAGAATGGAGATTACTATGCCTCTTCCACTTAAACCCGGAGAAAATATTTATATAGACCACAAAATAAAAGAAGCAAGCTACGCAATGCCAGCAATGCAGGCAGCACATGACCACTACACCATCGGTTATATGGTATCAGGTGATCGAAGATGGATTGCAACTGATAACATTCGTGTATGCCACGCCGGCGATTTTGGGATTGCTAAGCCTGAGGTTTATCACAGAAACTGTCCTATATCGGATGTTCCTTATGACAGATATGTAATAAAAGTTCGTACAAAAGTATTTGAACCTATTATTGAAATAATCGGACATACTCAATTAGATATTCTTTGTCGCAATTATCTACATTTTACCAAAGTTTCACAGGATGAAATACAAAAAATGTGTGATGAAATGTTATACGAATACGAACGGAATTCTGACCACTCACAACTGCTTCTTCAGGGAATGTTTTATAAACTATTCTTCTATGTATATGAGCATCACATTTCTAGTGACTCAGATAACAATACTTTATATCTGAAAAGATTTGATGACAGAATTCAGAAGGCTATGATATATGCTGAAAATAATCTTGAATATGGTGCCAGCCTGCAGAATGTGGCAGACTTTGCCTGTCTTTCTCCATCACATTTTTCAAGACTTTTCAAAGCTGTAACTGGTTCATCATATACTGAATATATAACAGCGGTCCGATTACAACACGCAAAGATTCTTTTAGAAATCGGGGAAATATCTATAAGTGAGGTTGCAAACAAAGTCGGCATATCTAATGCAAGCTACCTTAGTGCACTGCTTAAGAAGCATTATGGTATCACACCGACACAGATAAAGAGAAATTCTAATTCTGGGAATTTAACGTAATAATTTGACATAAAAATAGAAACAGAGTAATATAATATTATAAAAGATGCTACCGATAGACGGCTTAGTCTTTTCAATAATGATTAAAAAATAACCGCTTAGTTGACCAGACTGGGGCGGTTATTTTTTTGATTTATACACAGAAATGCATATAGAAACTATCGCACATATAACTAAAGTATAGTTAAATAAATCTGAATATGTAACCATGTCTATCACCTCCCTTCTGAAGAGGTTCAAGACTAAACCGCCTACCGTTATGGCAGCACCCGAATTCTTTATTAACACCAAATATCAAATTTTACAAATTATAAAATGACTGTAAGAACTATGAACTATGCTCATATTAGACCTTTTAACCTTGGTATCATTAAATAAATTTAAAATAGCTGATATCTTATAAATGTAACTATCCACATCGTCCAATCTGTAACCTGACTTTGTAAACTGCCACATCTTATATAAGATACCAGCTATTTTTAATTAAATTTCAACTATAATATTCATTTATAACACTTCTATAATTATAATAATTTTCTTTAAATTAAATTATTTCTTCTATATTATAATGTATTAATCAAAAGTTAAAATCTATCACTTTCCAATACATCTACATTATAACACATCAACCTGCTTAAGCAGCCTTCTCTGAGTTCTTCTCACTCTTTGCATAGCTCTTAGCTGAGTTAACAACAATGATAAGACCAAGTACAATAAGAAGAATTGCTATTATAAGCTGAAGTCCATTTGCTATGAACACCTTACCCCATGTAGTAGTACCTGCTGGGATTGTAACTGATGCTGCGTTCTGGATAGCCTTAACCATAGCGATAAGTCTCTGTACAAGTGCTGTAAATGTTACACAAAGCATAATGATAAGAGGTGGGAAGAGCATCTTGTTGCTACGTCCTGTAACCTTTAAGAATACGCAGAGTGTTATAAGAACAAGTGCACTTAATAACTGGTTAGCTGAACCGAATAATGGCCAGATGTTAGCATATCCAATCTTTGTAAGTACGAAACCACAAAGAAGTGTTATGATTGTTGAGAAATATGTATTGCAAAGTAATTTTCTCCAGCCTTCTGCATGTTCCATATCATCTACGCTGAAAAGCTCCTGGAAGCTCATACGTCCGATACGTGCAACTGCATCAAGTGATGTAAGGGCAAGTGCTGATACACACATTGTCATAAATACTGTTGCGAAATGTACTGGAACACCAAACATTTCAAAGAAACCTGCTACACCACGGCTGAATATCTGGAATGGAGTACCTGCTGCAGCTGTACCATCAGCGGCTGCGGCTGCACCTGCTACACAAAGAGCAAGAACTGCAAGTAAGCTTTCAAGTACCATAGCACCATAACCAACCTTAAGCATATCCTTTTCATTCTCTACTGTCTTAGAAGATGTACCAGATGAAACAAGGCTGTGGAAACCTGAAACAGCACCACATGCAACTGTTACAAAAAGGATAGGGAACATTGTTCCAAGCTTAGCATTGTTAAATCCTGTGTATACAGGAAGGTTCATAGATGGATGGGCAACTACAAGACCAAGTGCTGCTCCAACTATCATAGCGATAAACATAAATGTTGTCATATAATCTCTTGGCTGCTTCATAAGCCACATTGGCATAACTGCTGCAAAGAAGATATATACGAATGTGATATAGCTCCATGCATTCTTACCTAAGATGATTGGACAGAAGTTACCAATTACAAATGAAGCAACAATAAATGCAATACCAACTACTGCTTCTTTCCAGCCTGAAAGATTAAACTTCTTCTGGATAAGACCAAATACTACTGCGAATACCATAAACATAATTGATACTGTACCAGCAGAACCATTAGTTGAAGCTGCTGGTGCTAACTGTGATGCTCCATCAACTACTGTATATGCATTAAATGTACCTGCAACCATATCAGCAAATGCTGCAATAACGATAAGTGTAAATAACCAGCAGAAAAGTAAGAAAATCTTACGTCCAAACTTACCGATATATTTCTCAATGATCATACCCATTGACTTACCTTCGTTCTTAACTGAGGCATATAAAGCACCGAAGTCTGTTACAGCACCAAAGAATACACCACCGATAAGAATCCAGAGTAATACTGGTAACCATCCAAATGCTGCTGCCTGAATAGCACCTGTTACAGGACCTGCACCAGCGATTGATGAGAACTGATGACTAAATACAGTCCATCCTTTGGTTGGAACATAATCTTTTCCATCATTGTACTTTACGGCAGGTGTTTCTGCCTTAGGGTCTATACCCCACTTGTTTGCTAACCAACGGCCATATACCATATAGGCACCAAATAATATAACAGCCGCGATTAAAACGATTACTAAAGTGTTCATAATGTCACTCTCCTATATATAATATTAGCTGAGCAAATAAATATTCCCAGCCTATTTCACTAGCCAAATACAATGAACGCAGAAAAACGGAAATTAAAAATAACTAATTCCATAATGCAAAAAACCTTCGCCTCTGCACATATCTTAACGATATCGTACAAAGACGAAGGTAAATTACATTACTTCCGCGTTACCACTTTGCTTGCCGGATAAATCCGACCTCTCTACTGCCACATATATGGCATGCCCTGTTAACGATGGGTACCGGTTCTGACTACTAAATTAATATCTTTCACCAAAACTGCTTGCAGGTGAGGGCTTATCTATTCCTTGCTACCGTTTCTCATCAACCAACGGCTCTCTGTAGGCGGTGATATAAATAAATCATTTCCTGTTCTTCGCATTTGACTATTGAATTAAGTAATAAGATAATCTCTTCATTTTAATTTGTCAATAAAAAAATTAATTATTTTTTTGTATTTTTAATGTATTTTTAATTTGACTACATTTCTACTATATCTTTACTGTAACATTTATTATGTTCTGAATATCTTTAAAGCATCTATTGTCTGCTGTATAAGGTCATCCACACTCAAGCCAGGCATATCTGCTCTATTTTAAATAACCTCTCTTGAACAGCCAGCAGCAAAACCTTTGCTCTTGTTATAGTTGTGAATAAAGGGAATATTTGATTTTTTTATAATCACTCTGATGTATATTATATATCATTTTGGTATGGTATATATTTATTTTATATATTAATAAATTACAAACTTTATAATTATATACATATATAAGTATATGAAAATTTAAGATTTTTTTAATATTTACAGCTGGTTTTATTGACACAATTCTTTTATAACATTATAATTATTAGATAAAGATGCGTGAAGATATATAATTTTGCACAAATTAATCTAATTTAAGGAGCGTGATTCCAATGAAAAATATTAAGGTTCGAACAAAGCTTACTATAATTCTGGCTTTAGTAATTGTCCTTGTAACTTCTGAAAGTTTTATTTCTATTAAGAATATGAACCAGTTAAAAAACAAGGCACTTGAAACTATGGACACATCATCAAGACAGAACTATGATGATTCTATTAAAGAGCAGGTTGGTGTTGTCATCTCCCTGTTATCGGAAATTAATAATGAATATAAGTCTGGTAAATATACTCTTGATGAAGCTAAAAAAATAGCCGCTGATGAAATCCGTCAGATGCGTTATGGCGAAGCTGGATATTTCTGGGTTGACCAGTCCGATGGTAAAAATATTGTTCTGCTTGGAAGTTCAACTGAGGGTACTAATCGTATGAATACTAAAGATGCTGATGGATACCAGATGGTCAAGGAAATAATACGTGTTGCAGTCCAGGATGGTGGTGGTTATACAGATTATGTATTTCCTAAGGAGGGAGAAACAGAACCTTCACCAAAGCGTTCTTACAGCGAATACTTCAAACCTTTTGACTGGGTTGTTGGTACTGGCAACTATACTGATTACATAGACACTGCTATTGCACAGCAGGATGAGGAATTCACCAGCTATGCTTCAAGCAAAGCTATTTCGCTTATTTTATGCAGCGTATGTATGCTTATTGTTGTTGCTATACTCGTTGCTCTCATCGCAATTGATATTACTAAATCATTAAGAAAAATAAAAGAACAATTCGAAGTAATTGCCGGTGGTAATTTTGCCACAAAAATGCAACAGCCTATGCTTAAGCGTAAAGATGATTTCGGACAGCTAGCCAATGCACTTGAAACTATGCGCGAATCTGTACGAAGCCTGTTAGCTCAGGTAAAAAACGAGGCTGCCAATATTGATAAGGTTGTAGAAACTATCGACACTAATGTATACAATCTTAATGCAGAAATTGAAGACGTATCTGCAACAACAGAAGAGCTTGCTGCAAGTTCAGAGGAAACTGCCGCCTCTGCTGAACAGATTAACGGAATGACACAGCAGATTGAAGAAGCTGCAAGGGAAATTGCCATAAGAGCACAGGATGGTGCAACTGAATCCCAGGACATCCATAAACGTGCTGTAAAGACTAAGGATGATACTGTAGAAAACCGTCAGAAAGTTAAACAGATGATGGCTGACATCAGAGTAAATCTTGAGCAGGCTCTTGAAGATGCCAAAGTAGTTGACCAGATTGGTGTGCTTGCCGACTCTATCCTGAATATTACTGCACAGACCAATCTGCTTGCCCTTAACGCTTCTATTGAAGCTGCAAGAGCTGGTGAGGCTGGTAAAGGCTTTGCGGTTGTTGCAGAGGAAATACGTGTATTAGCTGAACAGTCTAAAGATGCTGTAGCCAACATTCAGGCTGTTACAGAAAATGTAAACAAAGCTGTAGGCAACCTGACAAGCGATTCTAACCGCCTGCTTGATTTCGTTGATACTGATATTGTTGAATGTCTTAACGGATTTGAAAAGATGGCTGATGACTATAATATGGATGCTTCCAACATTAACGATCTTGTATCTGATTTCAGTGCAACATCAGAAGAGCTTGTTGCATCTATAAGCAATATCACTCAGGCGATAGATGGAATCACTTCCGCTTCTAATGACAGTGCAACTGGAACAACCAACATAGCCCAGAAGACAATCGTAATCGTAAAAGGCTCAGAAGCTGTTATGAATGGAGCTAAAACCGCAGAAGCCTCTGCTGCTGAACTTCGTAAGAATGTTAATAACTTTGTTATTGATTAATTTTATATATTGCAGAAATTACTGGTGTGGAAATGTTTGTTTCCACACCTATTACATTCCTCTGCTTTATTCTTTTATATTTTTCCTTAATATGCAGATATACCCGGCTCCACAACAATATGAAGCCGGGTATGATTAATTATCTTTAGTTTCTACTTATTGCTAATCTTATTATCCTCATCAATGACTTTAGATACTATCTGCCATTTGTCTGATTATAACAATAAGATAAATAATCTCTTTACTTTATACATTCTTCTTTCTTGTTACAGCAGCAATACCTGCTAATGCAATTGCCATCACACACAGAACAGCATACAATGCTATAGGTGTGCTGTCTCCTGTTGCTATGCCACCTGTTGCTGTATTATCAGCATTCTCTGTTGTTACAGCATAATCTGCTATTACGACTGCATATTCAGATGCGTGACTAAAGTTAAGAGATATATTACCATCTGCATCTATTGCACCTGCATTCTGGAATATCATTCTGCCTGTGCTGTCATAATAATAGAGATTGCCATATTTGCCAGCATATTCACTTCCTATATTGTATGTAAGACTTGCCTTGAATCCAAAATCTCCACTATATGCAAGTGAAATCTGCTTAACTGGGTTATTGCCAGCAAGCTCCGATATAACATCATCTGGTATTGCATCAGAGTCTGTATCTACCGCAAGGTTAATATCCTTAAGATTATCAGCCTGAATATTATTTCCGTTGATAGTCCATTTATAACCATTCATATCAAGAACAATATCAACATCCTTACCCTTGGCTGCTTCTAACACATCCTTTGGTGCAACTGTTGCATCTGACATATCAACTGTATAAGTATCTCCAGCCTTGGCAGTAGTAATTGCTGCTACAGCTTCCTGTATCTTATCAGATGATAACTTAGTTCCTTCATTGTTGCCTTTGTTTCCATCAGTTGTTGTCTGATTATTGTTACCACCGGTACTACCATTGTTGTCATCAGTAGGTGGAACAGAATCGTCTACTTCCGCATCTGCCTCGAAATAATAACTTCCAGTATCTGTATTAATGATATATCCATTATTTATATGACAACAACATCTACCATAAGCTGATTTCAATACATCTAATGTTACTATTCAACAGTTGCTTGCATAGTTGCAATATGGCTGATTTGCAAATTTCAATACATCTAATGTTACTATTCAACTCAGCAGGTAAGTGCAAGTGGTACTGTCGATGAATTTCAATACATCTAATGTTACTATTCAACCTTCGCTTGTTGCTATCTCCCATACTGCTGCCATAAGATTTCAATACATCTAATGTTACTATTCAACGGATATGGGGGTAAGCGTACAGCCAGAGTTCTTTATATTTCAATACATCTAATGTTACTATTCAACCAGATTACCGCCGTCCTTAAACAAGGACGTAGAGGATTTCAATACATCTAATGTTACTATTCAACTATTACAGCAGCATTTAGAGCATATGATACTCCAGCATTTCAATACATCTAATGTTACTATTCAACTTAATGTGTATAACCCTAAAACTCGCGTAAATACATTTCAATACATCTAATGTTACTATTCAACTGCCGCATTGGTCTTGTAGGTGTTCGCGTTTGTCTCATTTCAATACATCTAATGTTACTATTCAACTGTAGAGATGGCAAGGGCAGCAGCTAAGCAGGTGATATTTCAATACATCTAATGTTACTATTCAACGTACATTAATAGAACGTATAATAGAATGGATGGAATTTCAATACATCTAATGTTACTATTCAACAAATTTTACGACTACAGTTTATCTCACTTAGTATTATTTCAATACATCTAATGTTACTATTCAACGTGCCTTGCACCTTTCTCCCCTACTTCCATAACGATTTCAATACATCTAATGTTACTATTCAACAGCACATACACAGAAACACAGGTTAAATTAAGAGAATTTCAATACATCTAATGTTACTATTCAACAAGATTGGTATTACAATACTTACACACAAGATTTGTAATTTCAATACATCTAATGTTACTATTCAACTATAGCTTCTAATTCTGCTATCGTTGGAGATACTTTTATTTCAATACATCTAATGTTACTATTCAACGGGTACAATGACGTTGGTAAAACAAATTTGTACGAATTTCAATACATCTAATGTTACTATTCAACAAACATTAATCAGCTTAAAATTACCGCTTAAAAATATTTCAATACATCTAATGTTACTATTCAACTTGATGTTATACGATTAAAAGTAAGCGAGTCGATAATTTCAATACATCTAATGTTACTATTCAACGATTAGGGCGGTATTATATCATTGTAGCATTGCTATTTCAATACATCTAATGTTACTATTCAACAACACTGTTATTGCAACGCACTAATGACAAAATAGAATTTCAATACATCTAATGTTACTATTCAACCACAGGTCTTTCATCACTTGGCTAGGAGGTAGATTAATTTCAATACATCTAATGTTACTATTCAACAATGTTATTAGGTAAAGATTACACACCTTTTACGAGATTTCAATACATCTAATGTTACTATTCAACGAGCGTCTGTATGCTTCATAACACTGTTTTGTCACATATTTCAATACATCTAATGTTACTATTCAACTTCCTGTGCCTGTAACTGTTACTTGTATTTCAGAATTTCAATACATCTAATGTTACTATTCAACTCGAATATAGGAACACCATATTCATTCCATTTTGCATTTCAATACATCTAATGTTACTATTCAACCGTACTGGTAACTTATTCAATATTTCATATTGCTTTATTTCAATACATCTAATGTTACTATTCAACTATCTTTCCAGATAACGCCTTTTCTGCATTTCTCCATATTTCAATACATCTAATGTTACTATTCAACTTTTCCGCCAGTAAAAGATTGTATATCAATATCACATTTCAATACATCTAATGTTACTATTCAACAGCATTATTAATCAACTAAAATAAGAACTAAACTAAATTTCAATACATCTAATGTTACTATTCAACTATTAAGCCAGGACACACTTAAAAAGATAAAAAAATTTCAATACATCTAATGTTACTATTCAACACCGGAGATATTCCAGAATGACATAGAATTATATTATTTCAATACATCTAATGTTACTATTCAACAGAATCAAGCAAACACAAAAAGTATTACATAGAAGGATTTCAATACATCTAATGTTACTATTCAACTATATCCATAGGAACAGAAGCAGCGTTTTTCACGCATTTCAATACATCTAATGTTACTATTCAACAGCATCTTACCCTTTGGGTCAATTAATACTTCAAGATTTCAATACATCTAATGTTACTATTCAACCAGTAACACTGTGGAGAGTTACAGCAACAGTTGGATTTCAATACATCTAATGTTACTATTCAACTTCTGTACTTTCAGATACATTAATTACATCAAAATCTATTTCAATACATCTAATGTTACTATTCAACTACTTTCTAACATAATCTTAAATAACTCTGCCGTCATTTCAATACATCTAATGTTACTATTCAACTGTTTTTTATGTTCTTTCAGGATTTTGCTCAGATATTTCAATACATCTAATGTTACTATTCAACAACAGCTTACATCACAGAATCATTCTTGAATTGTTATTTCAATACATCTAATGTTACTATTCAACGTATTATATTTTGTATCTCTTAAATCTACAGTTATCATTTCAATACATCTAATGTTACTATTCAACGAACCTAAAAGAACATAACCATCTTGAGCTTTAAATTTCAATACATCTAATGTTACTATTCAACCATTCTGTCATATGCTGTAAATGTCGTTGTTGCCATTTCAATACATCTAATGTTACTATTCAACTAATACACTATTTCTCATATATAATTATCTCCTTATCATTTCAATACATCTAATGTTACTATTCAACTGGACTAATAATAGACAATTACCCCACAATTCCTAATTTCAATACATCTAATGTTACTATTCAACCACAATTATAAAGTTCTAAAGACTGTTCACCATAATTTCAATACATCTAATGTTACTATTCAACGCTAACGGATATGTATCTCGTATCTTGCGAAAAGAATTTCAATACATCTAATGTTACTATTCAACAAAAATGTTATGTTATAAGAGAGCACCCAGAAAAATTTCAATACATCTAATGTTACTATTCAACTCCAAATTGCTAATAATTCTATAGCGGTGTACGGATTTCAATACATCTAATGTTACTATTCAACTGATGGCAGGCGAGAAAGGTTAAACGGTGGACATTAATTTCAATACATCTAATGTTACTATTCAACATCTTTTTTAGTTTATTTCTTCTCTACATATTTAAATTTCAATACATCTAATGTTACTATTCAACGCGAAGAGCTGGCAAATGATATTTTGTTTGGGTTATTTCAATACATCTAATGTTACTATTCAACTGTTCCACAAATAGAAATAATGGCAACCTCTGTATAATTTCAATACATCTAATGTTACTATTCAACGATTTAGAAGAATTTAAAGACTCTTTAGATGAATGATTTCAATACATCTAATGTTACTATTCAACAATACATATAAATAAAAATGTCAATAAAAATAGGCATTTCAATACATCTAATGTTACTATTCAACTAAACTACCTGAGGAAGATGTTAAAAAGTTATTGCATTTCAATACATCTAATGTTACTATTCAACAAATACTTATCAACCAACTAGGGTGTTAGTAAGGAAATTTCAATACATCTAATGTTACTATTCAACTGTAAAGATGCAAGTCAATTATTTAATGTTATGTTATTTCAATACATCTAATGTTACTATTCAACGTTGCTGTTGCAATAGCTGTAGCTCCTTGTACTGGAATTTCAATACATCTAATGTTACTATTCAACATATGGCAGGGAAAACCGAATAGCGGCATTTATCGCATTTCAATACATCTAATGTTACTATTCAACATTGCTGATAAGACATTACTCACATTTATTGCTGAATTTCAATACATCTAATGTTACTATTCAACCAACGATTTTAAGCCATCTATTTTACAGCCAACTCCACTATACCCACTATATTAGTACATTCTCATGAATTTTACCAGCCAATTCAATAATTATTTAAATTTATCTTTATTATTTGTTTAACCCACATATTTACAGGCTTTGTTAATATCTGCACAATAAACCGGCTGGTAATTTATTTAATTATTATATCATCAAATCTTCTCCTGTTGGCTCACCACCATTTCCTAACACTTCTTCCCCAAACACACTGTCATTCTTAAGCTTGACAATACAGATAAAATCCTCATCCTCATTTATAACCTTTTTTAATTCTGCCCTCAGTGATATAAACCTCGATGGTGTCATATCACCTCTGAATACTGACTTTTGATAATGTGCTAAATATTTTTTACATATCTTAAATACTTTCTGCACTCTTTTTTCGCCAACATCATAAAATAAAAATGCATAATTATAATTCAATTCTTTCTTCATTACATACCTTCTTTCAGTGAAAATGGGACAAAATCTTTTCCTTCCAAAATACTTTTAATTAGTTTATAACAATCCAGCTTTAATGCTGTTCTGTACGATACTTTTCTTTTTAGTACCGGATGTGTAAATACACTTTCCATTCTGTCTTCAAAAGCCTGCACAAATATTTTTCTTCCATCTTCATTTAAAATGCAGTAATTAACATTTTTATCAAAATGCTTTTCCACCTGTAATTTTCTATTATTAACCAAATCAAATATGGTTCTATAGACAATAACAGGCTTGAATACCTCACTTATATCAAGACTTAGTGAAAATCTTCCTTCAGACGGCTCATGCAGAAAACTTATTCTCTGGTCTAAATGTGTCTGATATATTGCTGAAATAGTTTTCGTATACAACAATGTATTTCCAAAAGAAATCAAGGCATTAATTGGATTATCCGGTGGTCTTTTTACCCTCTTATTCATTACAAAATCATCTGGCAGAAAATATCTGAAATTATCATAAAAACGCATCCACACTTCACCCTCATATGCCATCAACTCCTTCACATCTTCTGCCTGTTCAACTGATTTTAAAAAATCACTTTTTATCCAGTCTATTGTTTCCTTAACATCTTTTTTATCGTGCTTATAATAATGATAAAGAAGTTCATAAATATTAAGTCCAATACCCCTTACTATTGGTCTGGCAATACTCATTCTGTCATCGTTATATTTACCTACCTGCTTTACCAAAAGCTTTCCACTAAGATAATGGTCTCTCGGATAATATGTACCGCTATATCCTCCATAGTAATTAAAGAAATGAACTATAATATTATTTTGTGACAAAAAGTCCAACAGCTTTGTATTAATACTAACCTCATTAAAACAAAATATTTCCTTCGTATTTTCTACCGGAATATACACATTCTTGCCATTCTTGCGAAAACATAATGAATTATCTTTTCTTGTTAATTCTCCCATTGACATTATATATCTTGTACTTCCCATAACACGCCTTTCCTATTGCATCAGATATAACAATATTCATAATATGCACATTTTTTACACTTGCTGCTGTTAAGTATTTCTGGTGGCTTATCACTTGCAATTAACTCCTGTATTTCATTAACATACCCATCAAGTTCATTTTCCAGTTCTTCTGTTAATTCAAGAATCATAACTTTCTTATCGCTTTTATTCTTTTCTACAAACTCAAGTTTTCCTTTTCTTACTATTCCCTTATTTTTTAATACTTTTAAATAATACAATAGCTGCCATTTTGCTGCTTCTACATCTGCATCCGACTTTTTTACTTCTGTAAGATATTCTTTGGTAAGCTTATCAAGCCTTATATTGTCTATTGCAATCTCTGAATTACTTTTATCTGCCGCTTTTTCTTCGTGAATTGCCTTGCCTATCTTAACCTGCTCACTATTATCCTCCAGATTTAACCTGTTACCGTGCAGATAGCATTGTCTTTTGCAATGAAAATAATAATTAATCAATGTACCATTAACCTGCATACTAAACCTCCTTTCTACGCACGTTTTTTTCTCCTATTAAATTTGTGTCAAGTGTGCGCAGCCACAAATCATACGTATAAAAAATCAGATATTAATCTAATTTTTTACTACCTCCTTATATGAATAAATCTTCATTATCCTTGAATAGCTCTTTATTTAACACTCCATTTTCATCATAATAATCTTCGCCATTTTCAATATAAAAAATATCTCCTATCTGCTCATCCCACTCCAGATTTTCAATAACCGGTTTATGATTTTCATTGTATAATTCTATTTTAAACTGATACATAAACATATTCATTTTACTTCTGATATTATGTAGTTTAACGGTCTTTTCCTGATAAGACATATGATTATCCTGCAAAAGTTCTTTATACTCTTTCCATATCTTTTTACCATCTATAACATTCTCAGGATTATTTTTATCAATAATATTTCTTGAAAAATATATCGAATACATCTGTCTGTTATCATCTATGAGCTTCATTTTATCTGCAACTTTATTAAAATCCAGCTTTCCTACTTCTTTTCTGATAAATTCATCTATATTATTATCGTTACATTGTCCCTGGGCATTTTTTAAAACTGGTATTACATATTTTTCATAATAATCATAAAAATCTTTAGAATTAAGTACTTCTCTTATTTCCTCATTCATTAAAGTATTATCAGTATCCACGCGGACATCTTGCCTGTATATTCCTTTAGCATCGTCCATATTAAAGAAATATACAACTCCATCTCTCCTGCACGACCTGTTAATTCGTCCTATAAACTGTTCCTCACTGTCAAGTCTTGATATATCTTTATATCCTATGTCCATATCTATATCTACACCTGCTTCAATAACCTGTGTTGCAACAAGAATGACTTCCTGCATATTTTCAATGTCAGCAATTATATCTTTACGTTCCTGTATGCTGCTATCGCCTGTTATTAACCTGACTGGACATTCTACACTTTCACTTATATGTGCATAAAATTCTTCTGCACTCGATTTTCTTATAAATTCTATAAGTATTCTCTTATTTTTATGTTGCATAATGTGTTCTTCCAGCTCAGCAATTCCTATTTTTCTGTTAAGAAGTTCATAATTAACTTTCACTCTATTGGCAAACATTCTGTGATTAAAATATTTTTCTCTGTTATTTATCAATCTGACAGCTTTGGCATTATTATTGGTAAGCAATTCAAGATTAGGCAGAGTTGCTGACATTATAATTATTTTTATATCTAATAACTGTGCATATGCCTTTAGAAAATTTATCATTGCTCCCCATTTGTTATTGTTGTAACTTTGAATTTCATCTAAAACAATAACTGAATGACATAACTGATGAAATCCAAATGTACTATCTTTAGACCTGCCAAACATTGTATCAAATAAAGTAATATGAGTTGATAGCACTATAGGATAATTTAAAAATTGTCTATCCAATAATATTTTTTGATAATCTTCTATGGCATATTTCTCATCCTTATATAGATTTATATTTGAACTGTTCTTTACTTTATATGGAGTAATTGAGTTTACTACAGCTATATTTGACATAATATCCTCTTTTTGTCCAAATATTTTTTCCATAGAATTCATATTCTGTTCAACTAAAGTATTAAACGGATATACATAAAAAATCTTTCTGCAATAGTCTGATTTTTTCAATAATTGAAAACTTAAATTAAATGCGGTATTACTCTTTCCACTTCCGGTTGGAGCTTCAAGATAGAATATCTTACTGTCTATATTGTTTTTCAGATTATATTCTGTTTCAAGAAACATTTCTGTCCGCAGTACATTTATCCCCTTAATATTTCCAATAACCGTGTCTTTATTAACTTTAGCAAGCTGTTCTTCATCTAATCTTTTAATATTCTTCTCATAATTACGTATACTTTTCTGTACGTCATTATTCTCATATTCATTTATTATGTTATCAATATTATTAACATTTCCATAATCGTTATTTTCATATCCATTCATAAATTCAGATGTTGCATAATAATCTGCTGCCACTAATAAAGAGTATAAAAGCCTTGTCCACGCATACAAATAAATATTCTTTTCATTACTTTGATATGCCATTCTATTAAGCCATTCATCACGTTTTCTAAGCTTTACAACCGGCTCTTTGTATAACTCCTGTTTAAACATTTCGTACCAGTCATATGCATCTTTTCCTGAATTATCACCTTCTGTATTTTTTCCAGTCAACCCACTAAAAAAATATTCCAGATTATTCATATCACTATGATGCCTTGAAATTATATAAGAATAGATATACGCAAAGTCTTTAAGCACATCAGACTCATCCCTGTTAATTCTTCCATCACCTTTTGCTGTATTAATAATATCCAGAAAATAATCAAGATAAAAAATTGCCGATACAATAGAATGTCTGCTCGATATACTTTCAGGTGCATATTCCACTTTCCAGCTATTCTTCATTTTCAGCTTTTGAAATAAAGGATTTATCTTTCCAATATCGTGTAAAGTTACAACATTAACCGACATCAACTCAAATATATGTCTGGCTTCATTGGTAATATCCCCCATATACAACTGCTCAAACTTTATAAATACTGTTTCAATATGTTTAGCTTCAACAATATTAAACCAATACTTCTGACAACGCCTTGTGTGCTCTGTTAAAGTTTCTTTTTGAGTTTCATCTTCTGATAAATGTGCATAACATTCATCTCCAAATTCCGTAATACTGTCTAACGGCAGCATTAAACTTTTTATATTAAACAACATTTTCCCATCACATTCTTTACTCATACTTGTCTATGTTTCCCCTTTCTCTCACTTACATAATTAATTAAAAATGCCACATCAGACAAAATGAACTTATAATAAATTCCTATTGCCTGATGTGACACCATTAACAAAATTATTAATAAAACTCTAAAATCTTATCTTCAGTTTTATAAAGCTTATGTAACTTGTCATTATTTATGTCTACTAACATATTAGTATAACAAAAGTCTGCATATTCATATAAGTTAGTGTATCCATTCAGAGCAATCGGCAATTTTTCAGCATACTTAAACACTTCTATATCATCCTCATCATCAGGCATAATTAAACTGCCTGTTTCCTTTAAAAACATACTAGATATAACTGTTTCTTTTAATGTTATTTCCTCAACAACAACTTTTTCTACATTTGTAATATCTGCTGGATGATCGTTTTTACCAAGATAAGGAAAATAAACGCACTTTCCTTGTTGTAAAAATCCAGCCAGTTTCTCGACTTCTTCACAGTCAATCAGTACATATATATCCCACACTGGATTTTCTAACCATTGCTCTTTTATAATAAGATTACCGCCCTGTTCAGCACTTGCATAACCTACTGAATTATTAAATATCTGGACTTTCTTAGGTATATATCCACGTTCATTTTTAGGCACAACTGACACTTTTATATGCCTTAATTTTTCATAGAATTCAGGATAATCAACTTCTATAGACTGCCCCTTCTTTTCCTTTTTCCATTCTTTCTGTGCGTATCCACCATACCCTAATATTGCACCAAATATTCCTAACAAAGCAACCTTATGTATATGACTATATGTAAAATAATAATAGGCATTAACTTCCGGTTTCTTGAAAAAGGCATTTCTGCCACTTAATGTAAATTTAACAGCCTCCATACATTACACCTCTTTTTGTGTAATAATATCATAAAGCTTCTCCCCTTTAATTCCAGATACAATCTTAGTTGTATGTGGATTAAAGTAAACTTCAACGTCCTTTATTCTATCTCCGATATTATTAAGTATTTCTGCAACTCCACTTATATCTATTTTATTAAGTTTATCACCTTTTTCAAAGCTTATGTACTCAGATAAGTTAGGAAGATATGTATCTATCTCTGTCTCTACAAATATTGCAAATTCATTCTCGCAGCCTTCTTTAGCATTAGTTGCATAAGCTGTTGCACTTACTAAAGCAGTTCTTTTAAAGTTCTCATAATCTTCCTCTGTATATCCGTCTGTAACTCCAAGACTTACCAGTTCCTTATATGCAAGTGGGTTAATTACAAATGGATAAAAATAATGTGCTTCATCGCTTGTAATTTTTGTTCCTAATGTTGAATTCTTTGCCTCTTCATTTTTCTCGCTGTCTTTACTTGCATCTCTGAATGGAGAAAGTATCTGCTGTTCTTCTGCATTTGTTTCCTTATATTTATTAAAGCCTTGTCCAAACTGAACTGCTCCTGTTATCGAAAAGTTATTCTTTGCTTCCGCAAATGTTGCTCCAAAATTCTTAACATCTACAGCAGACATAAGATTGGTAAGAACTTCTTTAGAATTATTGCACTCTTTCAAGTCTCCAACATCAAATAATTCTTCATAACGCTCTTTTAATGAATTTGGTACAAGTGCTCCATCCTTGGAAAATTTCATAGACTTAATATATAATACTTTCTTTCCCTCATCGTTCCACATTTTCTTCATAGGATACTTTAAAGCTTTATCACTTCCGTACACATCTCCATTCTGCATACTCTTTGGATAGCCTGTAAAATCTGCATTCCAATTAGCCATAATTGAAGAAATTCCTATAACTCCATATACTCTCTTATCCATATAAATCCTCATTTCTGTGCACATTTTTTATACATAACAAATTTGTGCTAAGTGCACTAAGGCACAAATTCTGCGTATGAAAAATATATTTTTCACACTAATTATTCTCCTCTGACTTCTTTGACTCGTATATAAGATTATTACTTATATATCCTGCTATTATATCATCGCTTATTACCTTTCCACTTGGAATATACGACAAAATCATTTGATAAAGATTGTTATATCTATTATTATTAATTTTTATTGCATAATTATATTTCTTATAAAATTGTTTCAATTTACTTTTTATAACATCGTCACTTGTAGCATTAATAAATGGATTTGACAATGAATGATATTTATCTTTTGATTTATTTAAAGAAATATAATATCTGACAAGCTGACCAACTGCATAATAATATTCTTTTTTACTTTCTATATGACTATGTTTTTGCTGATTAATTTTTTTACTAAGAGTATTTCTTATATCTATATAACTATCTTCTATATCTTTTATATTTTCCATATCATTCCCTCCCAAATACATATCTAATGATTTCATCAGGTTAAACTGCTTAACCGCTTTTCCCATATAACCATTAGTAATTGAACTCTTAATAATATTCATACTTACCAAATGCAGAACTCTTTGTATACCTTTACTCTGACCCTTATAGAGCCACGCAAATATAGCATCTCTTGATAATAATATATTTCTCTTCAAAACAGCATCTGCATTTATTTTATCTTCATCTGAAAAGAAATTGCCAGACAACCACTTAGAAAATAATACTTCGTTGATTACAGCAAGCAATTCTTTCTTATTACCATATTTCCTATATTGTTCATCTGTAACATCATCTTCCAAAACATTAGAATATATAAATGGCTTATAAAGATTATACTTATAATCAACTATAGTATCCTGATGTTCTATCGCTATTTCCTTACCTTTTTGAATTTGTAAAAAGTACCCTGAGAAATCCCCTTCAATAAATTCTCCATTTTTCAAAGCTGTAATTCCACTTTTGTTATACTTGCTATGAAGAACTGAATTATCAAAAAACAAATTTGTATTACCTTTATTAGCTTCGTTCATAAGATAATCAAAAAACATTCTCTGAACAGCTGCACTTTTGGGAGACAGCAAGTATGGAACTGTTTTCTTTCGTGTCTTGTGTTCCATATATGGTTTCTTTGAGTTCAATGCAAGATTATCATTAGGAAGACCTAGTATCTGCCCATCAATTTCGATATTATAATCATTCTTATTATAAATTTTAGTCATAAGATAACGTTGTTCTTCCCTAACATACAGTTCTTTATCATCTTCAAAAAATATCTTAAGATAATTCTTGCCTGTTAACTCTATCCCCATATCTTTAAGCTTAAATATATTCTGTTTTATCCAGTTTCTTGAATATTCCAGCTTTTCCTGATTAACATCGCCTACCTTTTCAGCTATATAATCATACATTTTCGCATCCTGAACATTTTTGTACTTTGCTCTTGGATTTTTTAATACATCATAATATCTGTCAATCGCCTGCATATCAAGCTTTCCATTATCCAGACTATCCTGCTTCACCCAGAACGACAAATAACTATTGGAATGTATTACTTTTTTCGGATCTTGTGGCTTGTCCATACTTACCAGTCTGCTATGGTAATCATAAAACTTAATGTCATCATCTAATTGACTACCGCTTATCATACCGTTTAATGTTCTTGTCTTCTTATCAAGCTTAAATGACCTGCTCTTTAACGTTCCATCCTTCTGCACAACAATATAATCACCATCTGCCGGAATATAGCTATCTAATATAAATTTCTCACGATTTCCAAATTGCTTTTCGGTCTTTTCAAGCTCCCTGGCAAATATTTCAATACAATCTTTTAACAAACATATCCACCTCCATCATCTTAATATTTTGTAATATAAATATAAAACTATAAATGATACGCAATTATATATATTTATAATTACAATATCCAGCTCCTCTGGAATTCATTTCGCAGATCCCTGTTCCAATCAGAAAATATGCTAATTCCTGAGCCTTTTTATTATCGGCTATCTTAAGGTCAAACTTATCACCAAGAAGTGTAATGCCTTTATACCTAAACTTCACCGGCTTCTTATTAAGGAACTGTATTGATGTATATAAATCAAAATCTTCATTTAGCTTACTATTAGTAAATGCATTATATTTTTTAACAGCATTTATAAAAAGTCTCTGCTCATACTGCTCTACTGAGTAATTATCCTTCCAGTAGCCAGTATCATTCTTCTGGATCGCCGGTGTCAGGGTATATATATCCTCAATAAATCTCTTTGGGATAATTCTTTTCTCAACTGTCAAACCTTTTAATGTTTCTGTATAATGATTAGCAAGCACCTTGGACATATAAGATGCCAGTTCATATTTAACTGTTCTTATTGTCATCGTGTATATGCTGTCTTTCTTATATATACCAGAACGCTCAAGAGGATATAAGCCATTGTACGTATACATCTTATATCCTGTGTTCTCGTGGTATGTCAGCCACTCATCACTCAATGCCAGTGCTGAGTCTATGTAATCTGATTCTATTGATAACATATCATCAAATGGTATATCTTTAAGAATATATAATTTAATTTTTAATTCATATACTTTAATATTCATTGTATCACCTCTTTTCGTTTCAATACGTTTTTGTATTAATTATACTACTGCTTTATAAATAAAATTGCAATATGTTTTCAGAAAAACTTTTAAAAATTTTAAATTCCTGTTGTTAATTAATGATAAACTCGTATATAATATTAGCTACATACTTAAATGTGATATTATTATATTTAAACCCCAACATATAATGTATTGAAATATACGTTTTTGTATTATTTTATAAACCTCAACATACGATGTGTGTGTATTTTATTTTCTATAGTATATATTTAATTTATTAATTTACTTATTATTTAATATTTTTAAAGTGATAATGCAAAACATTTTCAATATACAAAAATTTATACATCTAATATTAATGTTCAATAAACATTTACTCTGGTCTTACCTGTTACTGAGTAAACACCTATCGATTTTATCTCAAACTTGACCGCCCCTATTCTTTCCTGTAACTCTATTTTAGCAGTTTCAAGAATATATGGTATCAACTCTAAAGGATATACTTTATTACCTTTCTTTAAATCCTCTAGTGGAACCCAACAGAAATCCAGATCAATTCTTTCATCATCCAGCTCATCATATCCATGAAACACTCCATCTAATGGAATATTATCATTCACCAGATGCACATTATAATATAAGCATATCTGTTGACAGGGTCTTCCCCCATGGAAAATAAATTTCTCCGATTGCCAACAGATTATCTACCTTTATCTTAGCATAAATTTCTTCTTAAAATTCCCGTTTAAGAGTTTCCATGCTTATCTCCATAGCTGCAACGTGTCCGCCAATAATAGCATAATCATCATTCTTTGGATGCTGTAACGAGATTTTATCATTATGTATCAATATACCGCCAACTCTGTACGAAAATACAAAATCATCATTTTTAAATAAAATATCCACTTATATCCCCGCTTTCACTCGTGTAGTGAAACTTATTATATTAGTGAAATCCTCCTACATATCCATTCTTATTTTATCAATCAAAATAACATCTGCCGGCAGCCATTCAACCTCATCAAGATGCTCCTTAGTCAGCCATTTTGCATTTTCATGTTCCTTTAACTTCAATTCTCCGCTTACTATCTCACACCAAAAACAATCCATTAAAAGGTGAAAATTTGGATAATCATATTCAATTGTATCTATTAAATTTCCAATTTTAACTTTTGTATCTAATTCTTCCATAATTTCTCGTTTTAATGCTTCCTGTGGTGTCTCTCCTGCCTCTATTTTTCCTCCTGGAAATTCCCAGCCATCCTTGAATTCTCCATACCCGCGCTGCGTTGCGAATATAATTGGCTCCCCATTATCATTAACTTCTTTTATTACTGCTGCAACTACTTTAACTGTTTTCATATAATTCTTGTGTGACAATTATAAAACTAATTATCTCACTTTCCTTCTTTCTTTTAATATCGTGATTTAATGCAATAAATTAAGTAAAAAAGTCTTTTTCTGCAAGCACAAACGACTTTTTATACTTTTGACATATACATAATATTTATGAATTTACAATATACTCATATATATCTTCACGTACTGGAACATCAAGTATCCACTCTATCTCAACTGCTGTTTTCTGTGTATTTGGCATTGTAAATTCCTTAGTATTTCCACTAGCCGTCATATGCCCAAGATAATAAAATTCCTTAGAAATCTTATCGTCCTTATTCTTTCGCACAAAAAGTTCTACTCTAATTCCTCTCTCTTTAGCCTTAAGAAAATTCTGTACATCCTCAGATTGTAGACTCCTTCCCGATTTTGATATTGCTATCAATCGATCCCTAAATCCTTGTTCAAAATGATCCTCATATTTTGTTGTGTCACTAATATCATCCGATTTATCATAATTAATAAATACTGGAAATGTCTTTGTTTTCTTATCATATTTATAATCCGCCTTTCTGCGAAATGCACCAATACGTCATGAAACATCTTGGCTGACTTTCGCTTTTCTAATTTATATTCCTTCTGATATTATTTACCTATAAGGCTGACACACTACAGAACACGTGGATGTGAGTGGCGGGGCTGTATAGCGGCGACCTCGCATTTTTATTTGTTGTCGGTCATCCGTTAAGGCATCAATGATTGGCGCATAACGTAGCCCGTGTACTGGTCAAGCATTTTGTAACACTCTGTTCGATAAATACCTATATGTAACGAGCTTCCATTGGTGTTAAATAATCATTGTATGAATGAGGACGGACATAGTTATACCAGTTGATATATTTCATAGTAAGTTCGTCCATCATCTCCACACTTGAAAATGCAGTTACGTTATAAAAATTGCTTTTGAAAGTGTTATAAAATCTTTCCATTGGAGCATTATCATACGGACAGCCAGACCTGCTCATGCTCTGAATTACATTATTCTCTTTGCAGAATTTTACAAACTCCCACGAAGTAAACTGTACTCCCTGATCTGATTGTAAAATCACTTTGGGATAGTTTTCCTTTTTTAGCGCCATTTTAAGCGTGTTTATTGCTAGAGCTGTATTGATATAATCACTGTTTAATGAGACAACAGCTGACCTGTCATATAAATCAATTATTGAACAGTTGTATCTGAATTTTCCATTTGGCTGGCGCATGTATGTAAAATCTGTACACCATATTTTATTTTTGCAGCCGACTGTAAAATTCTGGTTTAAGAGATTATCAAATATTTTGTTCTTTTTACCTGCCTTGTATCCAGGCCTGGAATGCATAATTACAGCACATAAATTGAGTTCCTTATTCATGTATTTATGCATAGTTGTACTGCTTATATCATATCCATAGCGCTTGATGAAAATACGCATAGCCCTATAGCCTATAACACGATTATTGTTATAATAAATGTATTTTATAAGCTCGAAGATATGGTTCAGACGTTCATGATATTTTTGCTTTGCATCTTTTTTGTAGTTGTAGTAACAATTAGGGCTGATTGCAAATTTTTTACACAGCCATCTTAAACCAAATGTATTTTTATTATCGTCAATGAACCGATATACCACTAATCGATTTCCTTCGCGAAGAATGCCGCTGCTTTTTTTAGGAATGCAATTTCCTTATCCTTTTCGTTAAGAAGCTGGTTTAATCTTCTGATTTCCTTTGCTTCATTAGATTCAGGTGATGTGCTGGTGGTATAAAGGCATTCTTCCTTGTACTGATTAACCCACTGGCTAACAGTACTCTTGGCAATATTATAATCAGCAGCTATTTGGATGGTGGATTTATTGCCAGCCATATATGCTTTGACTACTTCTTTTTTAAAATCTTCACTGTAACGTATTGACATAACAGTGTCCTCCTTATTTGAATAATATTATAATATATTATTCGAACAAGGTGTTACAAATTTAGTTTACCATTACACCGTAAACTTATCCCTTCCAAAGTCGACTCGATTTTGCCGGATGACCAGTCACTGTCAGCTTTATAATAATAATTCATCAGGAGGTACTTCTATTGTCCTTTAAAATCCTCAAAAATAACTGCTGTGGTCTTGATGTCCACAAAACATGGATTTATGCATATATCGGCATAACAGATTCCCTGAAACGTACCGAGTATAAAGAAGCCCTCTTTTCTTCCTTCACCAAAGGTCTGAATGAGCTATGTGACTGGATTTCTAAATACAACTGTACGGATGTCTGCATAGAATCTACCGGTAAGTACTGGATCCCTGTTTTTAATGTTCTGGACAAGAATAACATCTGGGTTACTCTTTCCCACCCCAAATATACCAAGCCTCAAAAAGGCAACAAGACTGACCGCAAAGATGCTAAATGGATTTGTGATTTATATATGTGTGGAATGGTTAAACCTTCCTTTATTCCACCTGCTGACATCCGTGAATTAAGGGATTTGGTAAGATACCGTTTCAAACTCACTTGTATGATTACCTGTGAGAAGAATCGTGCCCACAACTGCCTTACTGTTTCTAACTTAAAACTGGATGATGTCTTTTCCGATATATTTGTTAAATCTTCTCGTTCTATTACAGAACAGATTTTACAACACCCTGGGGAAACTTTTGATGTTGCACCTTTTGTAGATGGCAGATGTAAAACTCCTATCGAAGAAATACAAGCTGCTGTTGATGGTGCCGTGTCTAAAGAATGATACAGACCGCTCATTTCTGGAAGATCTTCTTCCATGGTCACTAAAGCTGCCAGAATATATCAGAATACAAAAAGACCGCTAAACTGCGGTCTTTCAAAAGTCAAGGTACATCAGATGGAGCGTTTACCTTCAAAGTAACGTTCTCCCTTGTCATAATTAAGCTGAAGGCGTTCTTCAAAAGTCTGTAATTTAGATTTATCGCCAACTCTTAAGAATACATCATCTGCCTGATTTGCATGCACCTATGGACTTGCGTCAATATTCATTACAAGCACATGATTCTCTCTTCCCTTTTCATCGACGCATGGAACTTTTTCTATTCCAACTTTAATAGTCGGATTACAAAAATCAAATGGCACTCTTAGAAGTTCATTTAACTTCTTGGTTTCAAAATCAATGCCTTCAATTCTTTTTGTCCTATCGGTTATACCTATTGCAATATCTCCACCATCCGCATTAGCAAATGCAACAATCGGTATTGCTAAATCCTTTGGAGAAATATTTATACTTTTCCGATCAAATGTCTGATTTTCTTCCATTGATAAAATTTCTTCAATCGTCATTGCATTTACCTTCCTATAATTTTCCCTAGAATCATTTAATTATTATAGTAATCACTTCCCCTAAATCACAGACTTATACCACTGTATTTAGTAATTTTGTTTTTATTTCACAACTATTATACATAATTCATTACCCACAATTACAACAGCTCATATATATTTACGATCTGCTTCTTTGTCATCTTATACTGACTCCACTTTGATTTCATCCCATCAATTTGTTCTTTTGAAATTCTATTTTCTTCCTTCATTTTCATAATCTCACATAAAATTTCAACAAAATCATTGGCATCAGATACTTTAATTAAAATCTGTTTAATGTCACGTAAATTTTGTACCGTAAGCAAAATTTCTGAACTATGTTTTTCGTTTACTTCATACTGTACGCTCTGTTCTAAATTTAATGCTTTTTTCCCTATTTTCCTAGAGAAAATTGTTTGTCCATATGCTGTTTTCCATATATATACCTTTACATACATGTCTGCTCGTTTCGGTTTATCTTCTCTTATCTCCTTTAGTGTTATCTCTCCAAAAGGAAGACACTCTATACTTTCTCCTATTTTCAATGTTGCCATTTTCTCATTATTAAATAGCTTATATTTTTTATCGCTATTGAGGAAATCACACTTTTCATCCATCATTTGCTCTACAAGGTATTCAAATAATGAATAGTCTTGTACTCCCCTTAACTCTATTGGAATCCAATCTTTGCCGTTTAGAGCACCAGCCAATCCACCAACCATGGATGCCAATGTATCTGTATCTGCATTACTTAAGTTCGCAGTCTCATATATTGCCATTGTAGGATCATCCGCATACTTAGAAAATAAATAGATTGAAACTACCGCTGAGACATTCCCCGCACCATTTATTTTCGAATTATAACATCCCAATTTTTGAAGAGTATCATCTCTTAAATCCAAAATGCCTTGATTTAATGCTTCTTTTGCAATTTTCAAATAATTTATTGTTTCTATTACACATTCATTCCACATTCGGTCATAATCATATTGTGCATATCTTTCAGCTTCACTTTTCCATATAGCAATATTGTTCACCTCTGGAAGTTTACTCCATTGTTTCTCTTCTATTAATACATCTATCAATTCTCCATAACTTAACACAACATCCTGTTGTATCAATGTTCTCACTGCCATCGCATATAACATAGCCCCTATCAATGCTCGTGGATGTCCATGAGTATACATTCCATTTAAAACAACTTGTTCCATGATTTTTTCGGCATTTTCTTCATTTCTAAATATATGTGGAAGGATTCTCATTGCAACTCCATTTCCACCAGCCATAAAGTAATCCTTTATTTCTAAAGGTGAATTGCTTTTCTCATCCCACGGAGATATATTGTTAGCCCACTTTTGTGCCGCCCTCTTGGTTGCTCCTCCGCCTCCTCTTTCATACTTCAACCACGCTGGTAATTCTGCTTGGCGAAAAAAATCACTCCATTGGCGACCTCTTAATAAACTTCTAGCAGTGGCAATAATTAGTTGTGTATCATCACTATATTCACCCGCACAAATTTTTTCTTCATGTGGCCAGTATTTTCCGCCTGCACGACGATTCCACTCCACATATGTTCTTATGCTATTTCTATTCTTTCTAATGTTTTTACTATTTTGTTCATTTGGCCACCCCAATGCGTCACCTATTGCTGCTCCAATTAACGCCCCTGTATATTTTTCCTTTTTAGAACAACTCATTTTTTTCCTCCCTATATGGTCTTACTACTGGTTCTACTCCACTTCTTATTTTTCCACTTGTTGATACATCAAATAATTCTGGTGAAATAAACACATCGATTTTAGGAAATCCCATTACCTTCCATTCAACTATTTTTTGTCTTGCAATTTTCTCATTTTCAAATACTATTCCTTTAATCATTGATACTGGAATACTCTCATAAACTAACACTTCTGCTTGATCATCTGTAGGTGCATTCTGTAACATATCAATTGTCCTATTTTGCCTTCCTACATTTGCTGAAAACATTTCTCGAAATGCTTCTACTCCTTTATAAATATAAGCACCATAGCGAGTAGCTGCATTAACCTTACAAAATTGTGTCGTTTCAATAGTAGCAACTATAGGATCAATAAATAGGATTGCCCAATCTGAAAATATAGGATTATTATCTTTTACTCTACGCAAGTACCACCAATTGGGATATTGGACAGAACAATTAATATATTCCGTTTTGCCATCTAATCGTAATTTATCATTTTGAATCAAAACATCTTGATTTATAAAATCAACAGCTTTAACGCCTTCATTGTTGTTCAATATATGTAAAAGTACATTTGTATGAACAAAATGACATAGCCTAGTTATATTTCTTTTTCTAATTTCCTCATATATTTCATCTATCATTTTAATTCCCTCTCATCATACAACGATTCATCTACTTCTAACAATAGCTCTGTTTTTTCTGCAGTATACGATAATATTAATCCTCTTTTTGCTCTTGTTATAGCTACATATAATAATTTTGCTTCTTCATTTAACGCTTCGTCTCTGCCCTCATTTGCTAAAATTCTTTCTTCTGATGGCAGATATTTCACAGAACAAAAAGGTAAAAATACCATATCGAATTCTAATCCCTTAGCTGAATGAAAAGTTCCTATTGAAATTTTTGCATTTAAATCCAATACTCCCATCCGATTTTTCAGAATTTGTGGAATAATCTTTTTTGTTCTCAACTTTTCCTCTACTAAATCAACTAGTTCTCGGTTTCTAACCAAAATTGCAATGCTCTGATTTCCAGACATTCTTATCGCCGTCTCTACTATCCACTCTAACTCTGTCTCTTCATCTTTGCATTTTACAATTGCAGGCAATGGAGACGATGCTGTAGGTAATACTGGTTCTACCAAATCCTGCTTATCTTCAAAATATTTTGATTTTGAAATAGCTACTGCAAATTTAGCAATTTCTTTACTATTTCTATAATTACGATCAAAATACCATATCTTATTTTTTACTATTTTTAATCCAGCTTCTCTCCACGACAATCGTGATCCATAAATTTGTTGTGCAACATCACCAAAAAAAGTAAATGTTCCATCCTCCGGAATAGCTTTAACAAGTGACTTAAGCATTATAGGTGATAAATCCTGTCCTTCATCCACTATAATATGCTTATACATTCTCTTTTCCGTATCATTATCTAGTTCTTCGTATACTGTTTGTGCTATATCTTCCCAATCATATAAATACCCTTCCTCTTTTCTTACCTCAAGATATGCCTTATATACTTGAAAAAAATATTTCCTATTTTCTCTTATTATCCGCGTATCAAAGCGTCCAACACGTTCAACTTTCTCATATTCATCAAGTGTTTTTATTCCCATTTTTTCAATCCAATTTATCTCTTCTAGAAAAACTTCTTCTGATCTTTTTAATGTACTATTAGTTCCATTCTCTGCTTTCACCTTTTCCAATGCTCTTCTTGCAAACAGTTGCTTTTTATTATCGCCATCTTCCATTCCCGAAACTATACCATTCCATCTCGGCATCTTGTTCCTATGTGCTAAATATCCTCTTGCAAACTTGTGATAATTTCTAACATCAATGTTTCTAGGAATTTCTGAGCCAACTATAGCCTCTAAATATTTTACAAGTGTCGTATTAAAAGTAACTAACAACACTCTTTCCTTATCATCCAAAGTGGCAAGATAAATTGCTCTATAAATAGCTAATGTTGTTTTTCCACTACCAGCTGTACCCAAAACAACATTATGTCCTTCTGGTTTTAAATCTAATACCTCTAATTGTTTTCCTCTCGGCTGTGATAATGCCATATTTTACCTCCATATATCTATTCATACTATAACACACTTAATGATTTCTTTATACTCCACCAAGTATTTTGAATACTTGTTCCCTTATATCACTATAATCCCCTCCCCCCATTTTTGTCACATATATCTTCTATGCCACGTGCAAAAATACTTTTCATTATCTTATAAAAAATAATTGACTCAAACTTCCCTAAACACTTCTGCTTTGTTTTCAAAATCATTTATTATTTTATAAACTAATTTTAGTTTTGCACAAATCATACATTTTCTTTTCATCTCGAACTAATCTTTAACTATTTTAGTTTCCATATCTCCATATACCTCTCTTTTCTCAGCCACCATCAACACATTATTTTTTTCTTGCATATATGTGTATCCGGCTTTTCTAAAATCCACAACCTTTTCTTCTCCCATATCATTATTATCTGTCCAAAGTTCGCACTGTGTCATAACAGTCTGAACTGCATCTTCCATACCCTCAGGCGGATACTTATGTTTTTTCAGCAGTTTCTTTATAAGCATACGCATTTTTGCTCTTGCTGATTCTCTTTTCTGCCAGTCAATTGTTTTATTTCTTCGGAGAGTGTCTGCAAGTTCTTTTGTAATTGCTATCAATTCTTCATTTTCATAGAAATCCTTTATTGCCTGCGGCTTCGTCAATGCATCATAGAAGGCAAGCTCATCAGCAGTAAGCCCAAGTTGGTCACCTTCCTTTTTGGCTGCTGCAATCTGTTTTGCAAGATTCAGCATTTCCTCAATAATTTCTTCATTTGTCAACATACCATTAAGATACTCATTAAGCGAACGCTGCATAATTTCACTAAACTTCTCAGATTTAACTACATTAGTTCTACGATATACTGAAACCTGTTCTGCAATCAATTTTTTCAGAAGTTCAACTGCGAGATTCTTTTCTTTCATATTGGCAACTTCTTCAAGAAACTTCGGGTCAAACAGTGAAAATTCTTCTTTGATATCTGAGAAAAGATTGATAACTCCATCACTCTTGATACTCTGCTTTAAAAGCTCATTTATTCTTGCATTCATTTCTGGAAGAGAAATCTTCTTCCCAACTCCTGTATTAGTCAGTCTAAGGACAAGAACACGCACTGATTCAAAGAATGCTGCTTCAAATCTACTTTCTTCATCAACCAGAGAAGAGCAAAGAGACAATGCCTGATGCAGCATAAGTGCTTCTTTTACAAATGAGTCCTTATCATCCACTTTCTCTCTGTCCATAATAAAGTTGACTGCACCACTGATAGTTTTTGCTCTTTCAAGGTCTGTTCCACCTGTAAACTTCGAGTAATCATATCCATGAAACATATCCCGACAAACTGAAAGCTTTTCCAAGAACTTCGGATATGCAACCTTTGCGACATCAGTATCACCATAATTCTTTTTATCACGAGAAGTATAATCGTTCATTGCTTGTTTCAATGCAGAAGCAATTCCAACATAATCTACAACAAGTCCGCCTTCTTTATCACGAAATACACGATTTACACGAGCTATAGCCTGCATAAGATTATGTCCAGACATTGGTTTATAAACATACATAGTTGCAAGTGAAGGAACATCAAAGCCTGTCAGCCACATATCAACAACAATTGCTATCTTCATAGTGCTGTTATTATCTTTGAATTTCTTAGCAAGTTCATCCTTATGATGTTTATTGCCAATAATCTTTCTCCATTCTTCCGGATCATTATTACCAGAAGTCATAACAACTCCAACTTTCTCAGTCCATGCAGGACGAAGTTCTAAGATACGCTTGTATATCTTCATTGCAATAGGTCGAGAATAAGCAACAATCATTGCCTTTCCTGTTAAAAGATTCTCTCTGTTATTCTCATAATGGTCAAGAATATCACAGACAAGGGAATTGATAGTATTATCATTGCCAAGAACAGCTTCCATCTTACCAAGTTCACGCTTGCTTTTCTCAACTACTTCTCCATCAGCATTTTCAGCCATAACATCATATTCACTATCGATCAACTTAAGAGTATCTTCATCAAGGTTAAGCTTGATAACCCGGCTCTCGTAATATACAGGTCTTGTTGCTCCATCCTCAACCGCCTGTGTCATATCATAAATATCAATATAATCACCAAATACTTCCCGAGTACTGCGGTCTTTTGATGAAATAGGCGTACCGGTAAATCCGATATATGTAGCATTAGGCAAAGTATTTCTGATAATTCGTGCTGTTCCAATTTTTATCTTACCAGTTTTAGCATCAACAGTTTCTGCCAGTCCATATTGTCCTCTGTGTGCTTCATCCGCCATAACTATAATGTTGTTTCGCTCCGACAATGCTTCGTGAGATTCTTCAAACTTCTGCATTGTAGTAAAGATAATACCATTTGCCTGTCTGCCAGCAAGCAAAGACTTTAAGTTTTCTCTGCTTTCAGCATGTATCGGCTCTTGTCTTAAGAATTCTTTACACTTTGCAAATTGCCCATAAAGCTGATCATCAAGATCATTTCTATCGGTGATAACAACTATAGTTGGACTATCCAATGCTTTTTGCAACAAATGTGCATAAAATACCATAGAAAGTGACTTACCACTTCCTTGTGTATGCCAGAACACGCCTCCCTTACCATCCGTAACAGTAGCGTGTTTTGTGGATTCAATTGCTTTTCTAACTGCAAAATACTGGTGATATCCTGCAAGAATTTTGAATGAGTTAATACCCTCATTTGAAAAACAAATGAAGTTCTTTATAATATCAAGAAGTCGCTCTTTCTTGAACATCCCCTCAAAGAAAGTATCAAACTGTGCAAACTGTGTATTCTCATAATCTCCATCTTTCGTTTTCCACTCCATAAAGCGGTCTTCACCAGAAGTGATTGTACCTGCTTTAGATGTCAACTGGTCGCTCATAACGCAGATGGCATTATAAATAAACATAGATGGGATTTCCTGCATATAATTACGGAGCTGTCTGTATGCTTCAGAAGCGTCCGTTTCTTCTCGAGAAGGAGATTTCAACTCAACTAATACAACCGGCAAGCCGTTTAAAAAGAGAATTACATCAGGACGCTTATTACTATTTTCAATGAAAGTCCACTGATTCGCTATGATAAATGAATTATTGTCAAGATTTTTGTAGTCAACAAGATAAACTATAGAGGAACGCTCCTCACCATCTACAAAATATCTTACTGAAATGCCATTTTGCAGATAATCCATAAATGAAGCATTTTTCTGCACAAGTTCTCCGTTTTCAAAGTTTTTAAGCTTGAATAAGACATCCTGAATAGCATCATCAGGCAGACCTCTGTTCAAACGATACAGCGAATCGAGCAGAACATCCTCATATAGTGGATTGTAAAAATCTCTTTCTATATCCGGACCATAAACATATTCATAGCCTAAATCATTTCTAAATAGCTCTATAACTGAATTTTCGTAATTAGCTTCCGTAAATATAGTGGACATATGAATCACCTCTACTCTTTTTCGTATATAATTTCTTTTATACGCTTAGCTTCTTCACTATTATTATTCTTACATATCATGCGATAAAAATCCTTAACATCAACATCCTTTAAAATATATGTTACCTGATTGTTTTCAAGTGCAATTTTAAATAATTTGCATTTTTGATCTTCTGACCACTCTTTAATCTCTGACATTTGTTCAATAATCGAATGTGTATTAGCAAAATTGCTACTATCTTCAAGCTTATCAATTAGTTCTTCTTTTTTTAGTTCTTCCTCACTTTGACCTCTTGTTTCATCTAACTTTTCAGCTATACAATCAAAATGAATATCTTCTAGTATTTCATTTGTAATCGTCCTATCTATTATTTGCTGTACTAACTGTTCAAGCTTTGACCCTTCTGTGTAATCAGCCGGTGCAAAATATTTTATACGATTTTCATCAAGCATTCTAAATACCTTTGATTTGTCTTTTGTTTCAGAATTATATACACCTATTGAATGTCCTCCATTAATATTGACAAGTTTCATACACGGAATATCTGTATCACTATCACCAATATATACCATATTTCTAAATGGTACACGATATTGGTTAGGCTCAAAATATGAGTTAACAGCCTGATCATTTATATCGAGGACTCCTTTTTCTATTCTGAATAAGAATTGTGTTTTATTAGTATAATTAACAACCTGAGCTGGCCATACTGCCACTCCATCCTCATCAAAATAAAACGAACTAGCATAGATTTTTTTGAACTTAGTAGCCACCTTAGTTCCTTCAATCATTTCTTTTAGCCCTGATGAAATAATATAGTGTTCCACTATAACCCCTTTACTCTTACCATACTCATTAATTCGATCAAACCATGTTTCAACTCCAGGAAACAATTGTACTTTTCCTCCATCTTTGTGCAATGTTTCCTTAGTAAATAGAACTTTTCCTCTTGATTTACTAGCCATCATGTACATATAGGCAAGATTCTGATCCATATCATTATCCGATGCTAATTGGTTTGATTGTTTCCAGAATTCTGCTATTTCATAATCTATTGATTGTATATACCCCTGTGCCTGCATATCATCGGGAGATAACGTTTTATCAAAATCATAACAAATTGCTAAAATTGGTTGTTTCATAGGCTCATCCTTTCTTGAATGTAATATTTTAAAAGTTATAAACAATAATTTAGCGGCTTAGAGGTCAATGTCGGAGACATCCAATTCGCCGGACATAAGTTTCGGCAGAAGTGTATCACGAGTATTGGCAAGAATCTTGGATTCTTTTGTGTTTTCCTGCATTGCACTATACATTGGCGAAACTATATTCTCGAACTTTTCTAATGTTTTTTCGTCAGGAATATATAGTTGCATTGCGTTAAGAATATTGGTTGTCATGCTCGGTACAGCAGAGCCAGCATTCAATGAAGCCAGATCTTTGCTTTTTACAAAGTGGTACACAAATTTTGCAATATTAGGATGTAGCATCTCGGTATAGAACATGGTGTCTACTGACCAGAACGCTTCATTGACATAAATGACATTGTTGAGCGTTCCTTTACGGGGAATTAGAACAGATTCGCCAGTATGGAGAGGCTTTTCTACATATCGGATTATTCCGCCTGATCCATATACTGGATAGTTTCCGTCAGCCAGTTTTTTATGATCTTTTCCATATTTAACTGAGATTAGGTCAGACAGCTGCCCTGTGCTCCAACTTTCTTGTCGGTGCTCAATAAACATACGGCTGTAAATTGCCTGAGTTTGCTGCTCTAAATTATTGTTTATCTCATTATTTTTATCAATTTTCTGTTCAATGCTTGATAA